>OCAN01000001.1_pt1 | contig 665189 bp, 644 predicted proteins | sample 1538321 | NCBI WGS metagenome assembly OCAN01 (sample SAMEA2580294, study PRJEB22360) | human gut metagenome | biome: human gut; feature: human-associated habitat; material: faeces | place: Denmark | collected 2008/2010 | reverse complement strand
ATTACGCCGGGATCTACGGACACGTCATCGACGGAATCCAGGTAAAGCTTGTCAACAAACCGGGATATCATGCGGAGGTACGAGTACAGCTCACCGACCGGACGGGATGGCTTTCCTGGTCCAGCCAGTACAGCACGGGCGTGGATGCCTACGCCGGAATTTATGGAATTGGGATTGACCGAGTACAGATCCGGATTGTAAAAAATTAAAGAAAGAAGTCATAAGGCGGGGAGAAATCTCCGCCTTTTGCAATACATGGAGGTCAAGAAGATGAATGAATTACAGATTTTCAAAAGTGAAGAATTCGGAGAAGTCCGGACAGTAACTATTAACAATGAGCCGTGGTTTGTGGGTAAGGACGTAACAGTGGCATTAGGGTATGTGGACACAAAACAGGCAATCAGGGTAAATGTAGCCGATGAAGATAAAAAGCATTTGCCTAAGAGAGCATTTGGAGGGTGTACATCTACAACCTCCGAAATTAATAATAACGGGGCGATTGTCATTAATGAATCTGGATTATATGCGCTTATCTTTGGAAGTAAGCTTGAATCAGCAAGGAGGTTCAAACACTGGGTGACAAGTGAAGTCCTTCCAGCAATCCGAAAACATGGCGGATATATGGCAGGGCAGGAGAACATGAGCGATGATGAACTTTTGGCAAAAGCCTTGATGGTAGCACAAAGCAAGATCGAGGAAAACAAAAGACAGATCGAGGAAATGAAACCACATGCCGTACTGGGAAAAGCAATTACAACGGCAAATACGTCAATTCTTGTAGGTGATCTTGCAAAGATTCTAAAACAGAATGGAATCGAAATCGGAGCAAAACGTCTTTTCCAGTGGATGCGGGAGAATGGGTATTTGATTAAACGAAAAGGGACGGACTGGAATTTACCAACACAGCGTAGCATGGAACAAAATCTGTTTGAAATCAAAGAATCAGTGCACATAGACGGGAACGGGTGTAACAGAATTACAAGAACACCTAAAATCACAGGAAAAGGTCAGGAATATTTTGTCAATAAATTTCTGATTTAAGGACGAAAAGTTTTTGAAGAATCCCTCCGGGGCATACACTTCGGAGGGAGAAAATATTGTATCATCTTTTACGAAACATAACGAAAAAAGCAAACATATGTTTTGATAATATTTTTGAAGAAAAAATCTTCAAAATAACGGAAATACGCGGTTTGTGAGGGTAAATCTTCGCCTAATTTGTGAACTCCAAATCCTGTCACAAGCTCCAGATCAATTCCTTCATCCTTAAAATAATCCTCTTCAATTGCTACATACATAGGTGCATAGAAGATGGAATGGGCGACTTCGTTTAAGGTAACTTTGGTCAGTTTTTCTTCCACCTTTTTTTCTGTTTTGTCTGAAACGGAGTCTTTCTCAGAAGAGCATCCGGCAAGTAGTGATGCCCCAAGGGCGGTAATAAGAAGTACTGATAACAGTTTCTTTTTCATAATTGCCTCCAGCAAATCATTTATAATTTCAGGGTATGCATCTGATAAATGAAGTGTGAAAAGCTCTGTCATCTGTCTCTGATTTTTCTGAATTTTATTGAAATTCGGACAATTTACTTTTTATTCTATGTATTCCTCGACAAATCGTTGACTTTTCATAAGAAAAGTGCTATGCTCTAGGAACATCGTATAGACGATGTTTTGCTTATTGTTTTATTTTTTATGGAGGTAGCACTATGAACAAGGGTACTGTGAAGTGGTTCAACAATCAAAAGGGGTATGGGTTTATCAGCGATGAATCCGGAAAAGATGTTTTTGTACACTACACCGGACTGAATATGGATGGATTTAAGACCCTGGATGAAGGGCAGGCTGTTGAATTTGAAGTAACAGAAGGCGAAAAAGGCCCTCAGGCTGTCAATGTGACCAGATTATAATCGAAATTGTATGTACCTTTTATTTATATAAATTCATTGATTAATTTAGATATTTAAAAGCCATAGAATAGGATTACAAAAAAGGCTGCCCGCAACAGGCAGCCTTTTTTGTAGCGTGCGATGCGCCAAAGTCCGGACTTGCCAAGGAACTTGGCGACGACTTACCATTCCGTAATATGTCTTTTAGTGCTCCCGGTGCTTGATGTATGCCGCTGTCTTGTTCCTGATTGTGCGGATGACAGGATTTCTAAAATATGTTATACTGAGTAAAAGCAGAAAGGAGAGAGTAATGAGAAAGTATGTAAGAAACGTCGTTGTTTTGCTAGTGGCGACAGCAGTTGTAGTGCTGACAGGATGTCAGAAGCCATTTGATGCTACCGGATATACACAGGCTGTTCTGGATTTGATTACACGAGGAGAGACGGAGGCGTATGAGGGGTTCGCTGATACCAGCGAGGAGGAGGCAAGGCAGCAGTATGAAGCTGTGATCAGTTCTTATATGCAGGAGTTTGATTCCCTCGGATTTTCGGACGAGCTGACAGAAAAGTTCCGGTCCTATATTCCGGATCTGATGAAGAAGACGAAGTACACTATTCAGGAAGCAAAGGAGCAGGAAGATGGAAACTTTGAGGTGGGCGTTGAAGTGGAGCCAGTGAAGATGATTGGTGGTGTGGAAGAGGAATTAAAGCAAAAGCTTCAGGAGTACATTGCCAAGGTGCAGGAGCAGATCCTGAACAATCAGGCGGCGCCGACGGATGAGGAGATGACAGAGGCAGCAGGGGAAATGCTTTACGAGTGTCTGAGTCAAGTGCTGGAGGATCCGCAGTACGGCGAAAAATCGATGATCACAGTCCATGTTCAGGAAAGTAAAAAGGATAATGTGTGGGAGATCCCGTCAGAGGATATTGATGCCCTTGTGACAGCCCTCATTGACACGACAGGCACAGAGGAGGCATTTACACTGTCCTAATCGGATGAGGAAAAGACAGAAGTAGTCGTAAAAGGGAAGGGAGTGTGGTGTAAGTGATTGTAAACACCGGAATGAGAACCGATATCCCGGCATACTACAGTAAATGGCTGATTCGACGGATTCGGGAAAAATATGTTCTGGTCAGGAATCCGTACTTTCCCCGGCAGGTTACACGATTTCGGCTGACTCCTGACGTGGTGGACTGTCTGGCCTTTTGTACAAAGAATCCACAGCCGATGCTGGGGCATCTTGAGGAGTTGCGGAATTTTCATCAATTCTGGTTTGTTACGATTACCCCATACGGGAAAGAGATTGAGCCACATGTTCCGGATAAGAGAGTCGTGATCGCGTCACTTCGAACCTTGTCAGACGCCCTTGGACGGCAGGCGGTAAGCTGGCGGTATGACCCGGTCTTTCTGTCCGAGAAGTACAGCGTTTCTTTTCACATAGCAGCATTTGAGAAGATGTGTGAGGCGTTGTGTGGATATGTGGATCAGTGTGTGATTAGTTTTATTGATCTTTATGAGAAGACAAAGCGGAATTTCCCAGGTGTGTGTAACGTTCCGGAAAGTGAGCGGCTTGAAATCGGCAGGGAGTTTGCAAGAATAGGGGCAAGCTATGGAATCCGGATTCGTTCCTGCTGCGAGGGGACTCATCTTTGTCAGTTCGGGATCGATGTCTCCGGATGCATGACGAGGGAAATTCTGGAACACGCTATCGGAATGGAGATTCGGGTTCCGGCAGGGAAGAAGACGCAGCGGGATGGCTGTGGGTGTCTTCTTGGCAGCGATATTGGAGCGTATAATACATGCGGTCATGGTTGTATTTACTGCTATGCGAATGAAAATAGGGAACTGGTACGGCAGAATATGAGGGAGCATGATCCGGAATCTCCGCTTCTGATTGGGCGTCTGCGGCCGGAAGACGAGGTTCGGATGGCCAAGCAGGTGCGATACTGTACCGGACAGATGACACTATTTTAGCATATTATAGAGAATCGTATCGAAAAGAAAGCCATTTTGCAGTGTCCCTGCAAAATGGCTTCTTTGTCAGGAATCCTTTTGTTCCTTTTTCGCCCTGATTTTAGGAGAGGTAAATGCATAGACATCTTCATAGGACTGAAGTTCTGCCTCTGACTGCGGAGCGGACGGAATGAGTCCGGTACAGTCATTTGCAGAGGCAGAATTTCCCAGGTAATCGTAGGAATCGATGACCTGCCGGTTTTTCTTTGAAACAGAATTCTTTTCCATGTGGATCACCTCAACAAAGAGTATGGACAGAATCAAAAGAATTATGTATTGTTGTTCTAAGTGGCAAAATATGTTAAACTAAAGCAGGAAAGTGAAAAGAAAGAAGGGATCTTTTTTGAAATATTTAGTGGATTCACACTCTCATACGATTGTAAGTGGACATGCTTACAGTACGAGGATGGAGATGATTCAGGCGGCCAAAACAAAAGGATTAGAGGCACTCGCTTTGACAGAACACGCACCGAAGATGCCGGGAACATGCCATGAATTTTACTTTCAGAATTATCCGGTGGTACCAAGGACAGTGGACGGACTGCACATTTTCATGGGCGCGGAGCTTAATATTCTGGATGAACTCGGAACAGTAGATCTTCCGGACTTTGTATTACAGTCCTTGGATCTTGCCATTGCAAGTATCCACGGACCTTGTTATAGTACGAATTCCGAAATTATCGAAAAAGGGAGTCGGGATTTGAATACCCAGGCGTACCTGAATGTGATGAAGAATCCGTACATCCATATTATTGGGCATCCGGACGACGGACGTTTTCCGGTAGATTATGAAAGGCTGGTGAGAGGGGCAAAGGAGACGCACACTCTCTTGGAGCTGAATAATTCCTCTCAGAGACCGGAAGGATTCCGGGTCAATACAGAGGAAAACGCAAAAGTAATGTTGGAGCTCTGCAAAAAAGAAGGCGTCTATATCACAACAGGAAGCGACGCTCACATTGATATCGATGTTGGTGGATTTAGCTGCATCGAAAAGCTCATTCAGGAGGCCGATTTCCCAGAAGAGCTGATTGCCACAACGTCTTATGAGAAGTTTTCCCGTCTGATCAGACAGAAAGGTTAACAAGTACTGGACTTTATGAGTTTAGTGTGTTAAAATAGTAGCTGGCAGAAAGAATGCCCGACGAACACGATATGGAGGGTAGATATGAGTAGGAAAATTAAGACAGAGGCTGTGGACAATCTATTTGAAGGGATTCTAAGCCTGAAGAGCAAAGAGGAGTGTTACATCTTCTTTGAAGATATCTGTACGATCAATGAGCTTTTATCTTTGTCTCAGCGGTTTGAGGTGGCGAAAATGCTGCGCGAGCAGAAGACATATCTGGAGATTGCGGAGAAGACGGGCGCTTCTACCGCGACGATCAGCCGTGTGAACCGTTCTCTGAACTACGGAAATGACGGATACGATATGGTATTTGACAGAATTGAAAACAAAGAGTAATCATAAAGACGCTGATGCTTTGATGACATCAGCGTCTTACTTTGTGTCCTGCTATGTTCCCGTTATTTGTCGTTCGTCTTCTCAGCAAAAGAATCGATCATCTTCTCGATAATGGTCTTTTTAATATATACATCAAAGCTTAAAGAACAGATGAAAGCAAAAAGCTTCAAATATTCCTGATCTTCAGACGGCGCATCCTGATAGCTTTTGGAAGATTCATTCCAGAGCTTTTTAATATCCTCCTGTACTGAGGAGATGCGGCTCTTTTCCAGGTGACAGACTTCTTTGTAGACCGCAGACAGGTCGAAATTATCGCTTGTCTGGAAATATGTGTCCGTCAGTGGCTTTAACAGGGTCTCAATATCGTGGATGGAGAGCAGGTTTTTAAAATAGTAGATAAAGATCAGCACCAAAAGATGTTCTTTGGAATACTTTTTCTTCACCGGAGGTGGGAGCAGATGATTCTTGGCGTAATTGTTAATCATCGTTTTCGTGAGAATCTTGTCCTGCTCGTAACGCTTAGTAGATCTTAATTGTGTCTCCATAAACGTAGTGACCTGATCCATATAAAGGTCGATATTCGGAATCTCTTCAGGATGAATATAATCGATCCGCTCAAGGCTTTGTAAAATACTGTTCAGTAAATCATTGGTATCAATCGTCATATGCACAACCCCTCATAACAAAACTTTATAGATACATTATATAGTTTTCAAAACTAGATGGCAAGCTATTTGTAAAAATGGGCGGAAGAAGAATCTTCCAATCTCTTGAAATACCGAACAAATGTGTGGTATACTGAGTAAACTACGAGCAGAGATGGGAGTACCAAGACAATGAGTATTTACGATTCCTTAAATGAGATGCAAAAGAAAGCGGTCTTTCAGACGGAGGGACCGGTCCTGATTCTGGCAGGAGCAGGATCGGGAAAGACGAGAGTGCTGACTCACCGAATTGCGTATCTGATTGAAGAGAAGGGGGTGAACCCGTGGAATATTCTTGCGATCACATTTACAAATAAGGCGGCGGGTGAGATGAGAGAGAGGGTGGACCATCTGGTTGGATTCGGTTCGGAGAGTATCTGGGTGAGTACATTTCATTCAGCCTGCGTACGGATTTTGAGGCGTTTTATCGACCGGCTTGGATACGATACGAATTTTACGATTTACGATACAGACGATCAGAAGTCTTTGATGAAGGAAGTCTGCAAGTACCTGCAGATTGACACCAAGACCTACCGGGAACGTGCACTTCTCAGCGCCATCTCCTCGGCGAAGAACGAGATGATCAGTCCGCAGGAGTTTTTATTGCAGGCGGAGGGTGATTTCTCCAAACAGAAGATTGCTGAAGTATATCTGGAATACGAAAAGCAACTTCGGGCGAACAATGCTCTGGATTTTGATGACCTTCTGGTGCGGACAGTACAACTGTTTGAGACTCAGCCGGATGTGCTGGATTACTACCAGGAGCGGTTTCGCTATATTATGGTGGACGAGTATCAGGACACGAATACAGTACAGTTCCATTTGATCCGGATTCTGTCTTCCAAGTATCGGAATCTGTGTGTCGTGGGGGACGACGACCAGTCCATCTACAAGTTCCGGGGAGCCAATATTAAGAATATTCTGAATTTTGAAAGTGAGTTTCCAGATGCGACGGTCATCAAATTGGAGCAGAATTATCGTTCTACTTCCAATATTCTGAATGCGGCCAATGCGGTGATTCATAACAATATAGGGAGGAAGGACAAGACACTCTGGACAGAAAATCCGGAGGGGGAAAAGATTGCCTGTAAGCAGTTTGATAATGCATATGACGAGGCGGATTATATTGCGGCAGCGATCCAGAAAAAGGTCAAGGAGGAGAGGGCTTCCTACAAGGATTGTGCTGTTCTCTATCGAACTAACGCACAGTCCCGTATGTTTGAGGAGCGCTTTGTCTCCACGAACATTCCGTATAAGGTGATAGGCGGAGTGAACTTTTATGCCAGAAGGGAGATCAAGGATCTGTTGGCTTATCTTCGTACCATAGAAAATGGGCGGGATGATCTGGCGGTGCGCCGGATTATCAATGTGCCAAAACGTGGGATCGGTCTGACTTCCATCAACCGGGTACAAGAATATGCCCTGCAAAAAGAAACGGGGTTTTACGAGGCACTTCTGGCAGCGGATCTGATTCCAGGGATCGGACGTGCCCTTTCAAAATTGGAATCCTTTGTGGCATTGATTGAGCATTTTAAGGAAGAGGCAGGACGGCTGACGCCCCTTGCCCTCCTTACAGATATCATTGAGACATTGGATTATGAAAATTACTTAGAAGAGATCGATATGGAGGATGCCGAGAGCCGGATTGAGAATATCGAAGAATTAAAGAGTAAGCTCGCTTCTTACGAGGAGAGCTGTGAAGAGGCCGGAGAGCAGCCGACACTTTCGGGATTTCTGGAAGAAGTGGCGCTGGTGGCAGATATCGATAATCTGGACGAAGAGAGCGATTATGTGGTGCTTATGACATTGCATAGTGCCAAGGGACTGGAATTTTCGTATGTCTTTTTGGCAGGGATGGAGGACGGCCTCTTCCCAAGTTATATGACGATTACGGCGGATGACCCGATGGAGTTGGAGGAGGAGAGACGGCTTTGCTATGTGGGGATCACACGTGCCATGAAAGAGCTGACATTGACCTGTGCCAAGCGTCGGATGGTCCGCGGAGAAACACAGTACAATATAGCGTCCCGATTTTTAAAGGAAATACCAGAGAGCCTTATTGGAACTGTATCAGGGACTTTGCGGGAACGGCCGCAGATGGAGATTGCCCGTAACCAGACTTATGCTAAGGCAAAGGCAGCTTTTCATTCCCAGGCATTTGGGATTAAAAGGCCGGTTCAGCAGTTTAAGGTCGCTTCCGGAGAAGGCCCGGGCTATGATGTGGGAGACCGTGTTCGGCACATGAAATTTGGAGAGGGACTTGTCACCGCAATTACGGAAGGTGGTCGCGATTACGAAGTGACAGTGGAGTTTGACCGGTTTGGTGTGAAAAAGATGTTTGCCGCATTTGCCAAACTACAGAAAATGGATGAGTCGGGATTCTGACAAAAACAGGAAAACTTCACATAAAAAGATGGTATTCTGTTTATGATAGTGGTATAATTACGAAAAAGAATAAGCGTTGAGATGGCAACATCAGAAAGGAGAGGGAGCATGAGCGGAAAATTCGAAGAGATTATGGCAGCTTCCAAATTAAGCGAATTATTACAGAAAAAAGATGAAGATCATACGAAAAAGGTGATTGTTTGGGTACTGGCTATTATCGGAGCCGTTGCGGCTGTCGCGGCGATTGCTTATGCCGTATACTCATTCTTTACACCGGATTATCTGGAAGACTTTGAAGAAGATTTTGACGATGACTTTGATGACGACTTCTTCGATGATGAAGATGAAGTAGAATAATGACAGAAAAAGAAAGAGAAGATAGGGTAGGAAAGCAGCTTCCTGCCTTATTTTTTTGAGAATTGATAGGAGAAAGAAAGTATGAAAAAAGGAACGATCTATGAGGGTATTGTCCGCTGCGTGAAATTCCCCAATAAAGGAGTCGTAAGCGTGGAGAATGGAGAGCAGGAAGTTAGTGTAAAATACGCCATTCCCGGACAGAAAGTGAAAATTTTGGTCAATAAGGTCAGAAAAGGGAAAGCCGAAGGCCGCATCTTGGAGGTGCTGGAAGCATCGCCGGAGGAAATGAAATCCCCATGTCCGCATTTCGGGATGTGTGGAGGCTGTGCATACCAGAGTCTTCCATACGAAAAACAGTTGGAATTAAAGGAAAATCAGGTCCGGGATCTGTTAAAAGACCGGATTCCGGACGAGATCTTTGAGGGGATCAAAGAAAGTCCGGTGCGGGAGGCTTACCGAAATAAGATGGAGTTTACCTTTGGAGATGAATACAAAGACGGGCCGCTCGCCCTTGGAATGCACAAGCGGGGAAATTTCCACGATATCGTGACGGTATCGGGGTGCCGGATTGTGGATGAGGATTTTCGGAAAATTCTGGATTGTACTTTGGCGTTCTTCGCAAAGCAGGAAGTCCCATTTTATCACCGGATGCACCATGAAGGGTATCTTCGACACTTGCTTGTCCGGAAAGCGGTAAAGACAGGGGAGATCCTGGCAGATCTGATTACGACCAGTTCCTATATCGGGGAGGAGACGCTTCTGGAAGGATGGAAGAAGGCACTGCTTAATCTTCCGCTTAAAGGAACCTTTGCCGGGATTCTACATACGAGAAACGACAGTCTGGCGGATGCCGTGAAAGATGAAGGAACAACTACACTTTACGGGGAAAACTACTTTTACGAAGAGCTTCTAGGCCTGAAATTCAAGATCACACCGTTTTCTTTTTTCCAAACGAACTCATTGGGGGCGGAGGTGCTCTATGAGACTGCGAGAGATTATATCGGAGATACAAAGAACAAAGTCGTGTTCGACTTGTACAGTGGAACGGGAACTATCGCCCAGATTGCGGCGTCGGTGGCAAAAAAGGTAGTCGGTGTGGAGATCGTGAAAGAAGCCGTGGAAGCGGCGAGAGAAAATGCAGCGTTAAATAAGCTTGACAACTGTAACTTCTGGGCGGGAGACGTACTGAAAGTAGTGGATGAGCTGAATGAGGTACCGGATCTCATTATCCTTGATCCACCGAGGGATGGCGTACATCCGAAGGCGCTTGAGAAAATCATTGGATTTGGGGCGGAGAAAATCCTCTATATCTCCTGTAAACCGACCAGTCTTGCCCGGGATCTGGAGCTTTTGAAAGGTAGAGGGTATGTGCCGGAGCGGGCCGGATGCGTCGATTTGTTCCCTGGCACCGTACATGTCGAAAGCATCGTGCTTTTGAAGAGAAGATGGGAAAATCAGAGTATATAAACTGATATCTGGAACGTAGATGAGACTCGATATCCAGCAACAAGAAGAAAAGGAGGTGAAAACGTGAGTACCAGAGAAAGTATCCTGGCTTTGTTTGAAGAGCATAAGGGTGTCTTTTTTTCCGGAGAGGAGATTGCGGCGAAGTTGTCTGTTTCAAGGGCGGCTGTGTGGAAAGCGGTCAACAGTCTTCGTAAGGATGGCTATGAGATTACGGCAGTCTCCAATAAAGGTTACTGTCTTTCGGCGGAGACAGATATTCTTTCCGCACAGGGGATCCGGAAATATCTGATTCCTTTATGCGGTTTTCTGAATTTGAATGTACTTCCGGAAGTGGAATCCACAAACGGACTGCTTCGGGAATGGGCAGATGCTGGAAAACCGGAAGGAAGTGTTGTGATCGCTAATTTACAAACAAAAGGCAGAGGAAGATTTGGTCGAAGCTTTCATTCTCCGGCAGACACCGGCATTTATCTGAGCATTTTATTGCGGCCTGAGCAGGCGGAGCCCACTCAGGCGTCAAAGATTACCACTATAGCGGCTGTGGCGGCCTGCGAGGCAGTGGAACTGGTATCGAACAGACGGGCGCAGATCAAGTGGGTGAACGATATCTATCTGGATGACCGGAAAATCAGCGGCATACTCACAGAGGCGTCCGTCAGTATGGAGACGGGCAGTGTTGAATATGTGATTCTTGGGATTGGAATGAATATCTATGTACCGGAGGAGGGCTTCCCGGAAGAGATCCGGGAGAGTGCAGGCGCGATTTTTGACAAGAAACAAAATGATGGAAAAAACCATCTGGCGGCTGAATTTTTGAATCGGTTTCTGAGTATTTATCAAGGAATCAAACGGGAAGATTATGTGGAAGAGTACCGCAGACGAAGTCTGGTAGTAGGAAGAGAGATTATCATATTTTCGCCAAAAGGTGAGCGAAAAGCAGTAGCTACCGGAGTGGATGAGGATTGTCACCTTCTTGTTCAATATGAGGATGGCAGCACTGACCGTCTGTCATCGGGGGAAATCCATGTCAGACTTTTTTGATTACAGACAGCCAGATGGTAGAAATCCTGAAACCATCAGGATATTTTTTATAAAATGTAGTCACCCTATTGACTTTGGAAAATACAGTTGTTATATTATAAATAGAACAGACGACGATGTGCCCCGGATTGCTCCGGGGTATTTTCAAAGTAATAGAAATCAGAATCGATGGAAGAGAGGGTGAACAGTATGGCGGCAAAAAGAGACTATTACGACGTACTTGGTATTAGCAGAAACGCAGATGCAGCAGCAATTAAAAAAGCGTACAGAAAACTGGCGAAGAAATATCATCCAGATACAAATCAGGGAAATGCGGATGCAGAGAAGAAATTCAAAGAGGTGACGGAAGCTTACGATGTGTTGAGTGATCCTAAAAAGAAGAAACTGTATGACCAGTTTGGTCAAGCAGCTTTTGATCAGAGTGCTCAGGGAGCGCAGGGAACCGGGCAGGGCTTTGGAGGATTCGGTGGCTTTGGCAGGTTTCACGATGATAGCCGACAAGATGGCGAATACCGGGAATACCATTTTGAAGGCGGCAACATGGATGATATGTTTGGCGATCTCTTTGGTGAATTTTTCCACCACAGAGGCAGCTTTGGAGGACAGAATTTTGGGTCCGGAGGATATACAAAGAGCGGATTTCGGGGGCGGTCTCATCAGACCAAGGGAGAGGATCTTCATACCGATGTATCAATAAGCTTTGAGGAGGCAGCTTTTGGCTGTGACAAGAAAATCCGGATCCAAAGAGGAGACGGCACGACGCAGACACTGGAAGTACACATCCCTGAGGGGATAGAGGATGGAAAAAGCATCCGGCTTAAGGGAAAGGGTATGCCAGGAGCAGGAGGCGGTCAGCCTGGAGATCTGTTTATGAAAATACATGTCGGCGCAAGACCTGGATTCGAGAGAAAAGGTGCCGATCTCTATACGACGGTTCAGATCCCATTTGCAACAGCGGCACTTGGAGGAGAAGTAATGGTGGAGACACTGACAGGGCGCGTACTTTGTAAAATCCGAAAAGGGACACAGTCCGGCTCGAAAATCCGATTGAGAGGCAAGGGGGTCGCCCGGATGAATCAACCTTCCGTACATGGAGACCAGTATGTGACAGTTCAGATTCAGGTGCCGGATACACTGACACCGGAAGCAGAGCAAAAGCTTCGTGAATTTGCCGCAGCCTGCCAGAAAGGTAGTCAAAGAGGTCATTCGGCGGCATAAACCATCTTCGACTAATACCGTAAATAATAAAAATTCTTCTTTATCCTGCTTGCAAGAAAAAATGGAAGACCTTATACTGAATGAATAAGGGGCAGGAGGAAAAGAGATGAAAGACTGTTTATTTGAAAATGGAATGATTTTTACATCCGACGACACAAACCTTTATGCAGATGCCATGCTTGTCTCTGACGGAACGATTCAGTGGATTGGGAAACGGGAAGCTATTGCGGAGGGAGACTATGAGCGTGTGAATCTAAAGGGAGCCTGTGTGGTTCCTGGTTTTATAGACGCACATATGCACCCGGTTATGCTGGCAGATTTCAGCAAAAAGATTTCTGCACTTCCACCGGAAGTCCATTCGATTGAAGAATTAAAAGAGCGAATCCGGCAAGTCCGCAAGACTAAAAAAGCCGGGGAATGGATCGAAGGATGGGGATATGATGAAGGAAAGTTTGAGGAGAAGCGTTCTTTAAACCGCTATGATTTGGATGAGAGCAGTGCCGGCGCCCCGGTTTCCATTACAAGGACGTGCGGACATATTCGCTGTGTCAACAGCAGGGCGTTGGAGCTTGCCGGGATCACACGAAATACGCCGGATCCGGTGGGCGGTGAGATCGAACGAGATGCATCGGGAGAACCGACCGGAGTGCTCAAAGAAACCGCAAGAGATCTTGTGCTTCCGTTTATCCCAAAGGAGACTTACGAGGAAAAAGTGCAGAACTTGGTGGATCTTGGCAATCGGTTGAAATCTCAGGGAATAGTGGCTGTATGTGATATGGGCAATCTGGACACCGGGGACAATTTTTCACTGTATCAAGAAGCGATACGGCATGGATATCAACAGGAAACCGCTATCTATTATATGTGGGACTATTTTGCTGATGATCCGAAGTTTAGGATTCCAAAAGAGCGCCGCAATAAAAACGGACAGGTGTTTGTGGCAGGATTGAAACTGATCGGAGATGGAAGTGTGTCAGGGCGAACGGCATGGATGGATAAGCCATATCTTGACACTGACAGGGAATACGGGATTTCCACCTGTTCGGATACTCTGATGGAATCGGCTGTTGCTTTTTGCAAGCAATATCATTGCCAGCTTTCCATGCATGCTATGGGTGGACAGGCCATCACAAGAGCCGTGGAACGAGCATACCGGGAGGAAAACTGGATGCTGGATGATACTCCGTATGTCCGTTTGGAACATCTGACTGATCCGCCATGGGAGAGTATTCGCAAAGCGGCGGAGAAAGGCATTTTCTTTGTGATGCAGCCGATTTTCCTTTATGCAGAGATTGAAAGCTATCTGAAAAATCTGGGAGAAACCTGGATGAAACAGTGCTATCCGGTTAGGACGATACTCGATCAGGGTGTGAAGCTCTGTTTTTCTACAGACGCTCCCGCCACATCCTGGGCGGTTCCATACGACCCGTTTCCATGTTTAAAGGCTGCTGTCACAAGGAAGGCGTATGACGGTACGGACTGCGGGCAGGATCAGAAAGTGGATGTGGAGACGGCAGTGAAACTGTACACAGGGGAATCCGCAAAAGCGGCGGGATTTCGGAGAATCGGACAGTTGAAGAAGGGGTATAAGGCGCATTTTGCCATTTTGGACCGGAACCTGTTTACTATTCCTAAGGAAGAGATCGATCAGGTGAAAGTGGAAGCATTATATATGAACGGAGAGTGCATCTACCAGCGATAGAAAACGTGAGAAAAGCTTTTGGCAGTAGGAACGGACTGAGAGTAAAGGGGATAGACCGTCGGTGCTGTCGAAGCTTTTTTTGCTGTTTTGTGGCGTGTTTTATGATAAAATAAGGAAAGAGAACGGAAGAAGAGGTGGAACATGGATAGACAGGAAAACAGATGTCATTTACAGGAAAAAGGATGTGGAGGATGTCCGCTCCTTTCCATTCCTTATGAAGAGCAGATTCATATGAAACAAAAGGAAATGAAAAAACTGATGGGGAATTTTGGGAAAGTGCGTCCGGTGATTGGGATGGAGTATCCTTGGCAGTACCGGAATAAGGCAGTTTCAACCTTTGCGGAAGGACCGGGGCGTGAGTTGATCAGTGGGATCTATGCCCGTGGTACTCATTATGTCCTTCCTGTTCACACTTGCCTGCTGCATCACCCAAGACTTGATGAGGCGGTTCGGGCGGTTCGGAAAGCGGCGAGACTATGTAAGTATCGTCCTTACGATGAGGATAGAAAGACAGGACTTTTACGCCATGTCCTGGTAAGGCACAGTCTTCTGACGGATGAAGTACTGATTGTATTGGTCACAGCGTCACCTTTCCTTCCGGGAGCGAAAACATTTGTAAAGAGGGTGAGGGAATTCTGTCCGAAAGTCGGTACGATCGTGCAGAATATTAATAACAGATCCACTAGCGCCGTGCTTGGCTTTTCGGAAAAGATTCTGTACGGAAAAGGTTATATTGTGGACGAACTTTGCGGAATCCGGTTTCGGATTGCGGCTTCTAGTTTTTATCAGATTAACCCGGTGCAGACGGAGATTCTTTACCGGACGGCGATCGAGGCTGCTGGTCTCAATGGAACGCAGACAGTTCTGGATGCATACTGTGGAGTCGGAACAATCGGACTTGCGGCGGCAGCCTATGCAAAAAGTGTTTTGGGTGTAGAAAAGAATGGAAGCGCCATCCGGTGCGCGATCCAGAATACCAGAGATAACAGGATCCACAACGCGCACTTTCTAAACGAGGATGCGACAAAAGCAATCCGTAAGATTGTGGCAAGAGGAGAACGGGTGGATGTGGTCTTTCTGGATCCGCCGCGGACAGGAAGCACACCGGTATTTCTTGACGCTGTCAGCCGGATGAATCCGGAGAAGCTCATTTACATTTCCTGTAACCCAAAGACACAGAAACGGGATCTGGAGTTTTTGAAGAAAAAAGGGTGGAGAGTACAGATGATCCAGCCGGTAGATTTATTTCCGCATACTGAGCATACGGAATGTATCGTGGTAGTTTCGAGGTGAGTGGTTGAGAAAAAGCAGAAGCAAGTCACCTCACTTCTGCCCGGTCATCCGTATTCAGCTTGGGTTAAAGCAGATCTTGACGTCTGACAGATAGAGTCTAAACTCCTCTTTGGTGCCGCTACCTATCTCTGTGCAGATCTGCTTTTTCCAGAGTCAGCAAAGCTGCTTTTTTTCTATACCTCTCGCATATCCGGTCAGACTGCCGTCGCTTCCGACTACACGATGGCAAGGAACCAAAATGGAGATTTTATTGTGTCCCACAGCCTGACCTACAGCTTGGGCAGACATTTGCTTTTTGCCATACTTTTCAGAGATCTGTTTTGCGATCTGCCCGTAGGTCACGGTCTTTCCATAGGGAATTGTACAGAGAATTTCCCACACTTCATTTTGAAAATTCGTTCCTGTAAAATGAAATGGTACTGTGAAATCCGGTTCTTTCCCGGAAAAATACAGATCCAGCCATTGTTTCGTCCGTTTCAGTACAGGCAGTTCTTTTTCCTTATACACCTTATCAAGATAGAGGGCAAAATATTTTTGCCCTTCAAACCATAATCCGGTCAGGCCAGTCTCATCTGCCGCCAGCAAAATATTTCCGAGAGGAGATGAATAATGACTAATGTATTGCATAGGATTCCTCCTTATCATTCTTCCTGACAGCTTGGGTTTGGGAGCATGGCCTTTCAGAAATTCGATTCCTGCATTACGATAAAGGGAATATAACGCTTCCACATCCTGTCCGGAGAAGTCTATTAAGTGATTACTATGATTTTACCACAGGAAATGTAGAGAGACTATTAAAATATCACCAAATCTCCATTATGATATGCGGCATGTGTTGACATCGTGTCAGAATAGTGCTATATTGTATATAGTGACACGGTGTCAGAATAAAAGGAGTAGATTATGCCAAAAGGATCGGAAGAACTGACGAAAGAGCGGGAAAACGAAATTATAGACGCCTGTAAGAAACTCTATAGAACAATGAGCTTTAAGGAGATTACCATCAAGGAAATCGGAAAAACCACATCGTTTACAAGAACTTCGATCTATAATTATTTTCAGACGAAAGAGGAGATTTTTCTTGCTTTGCTACAGAGGGAATATGAGCACTGGAACATTGACTTAAGGAGCGCTCTACGGAAGAAGACGTCTATGAGCCGTATGGATTTTGCTATTCTGCTGGCCGAGACCTTGTCCAAACGGGAACTGATGCTGAAACTTCTCTCCATGAATATGTATGATATTGAAGAGAATAGCAGCATTGAGAAACTGATAGACTTTAAACAGGTGTATGGGGAATCGTTAAATCTGACGGCGGAATGTGCCAGCCGCTGCATACCGGAACTGTCAGAAGAAGACGGTATAAAATTTCTCTATGCGTTTTTCCCTTTTGTGTATGGGATTTACCCTTATTCTTCAATAACACCAAAGCAAAAGGCAGCTATGGAGGCGGCAGGAGTCCCAGTTCACTGTTTTTCCATTTATGACATGACTCTTTCAGCGGCCAAGAAGTTACTGGAGATAGATGAATGAGGGAATATCCTGGACAGAGGCGCCGCAAGACGGGAGGGTTCTTATATCATATTTTTCTATGACAAGCAATACAAAGTCTATTGCGGCATATACGGCAGAACGGTCAGGTGGAGATCTGTATAAGTTTGTTTTATCTGGGGCGTACAGCGATGAAGATCCGGATTATAACAAGGATGAAAGATCAATTAGAGATGATAAAGTAGAGGAGTGTAAGATATGAAAAAAGCATTAGTAGCATATTTCAGCGCAAGCGGAGTAACTCAGAGACTTGCAAAAACAGTGGCAGAGGCGGCAGGAGCGGATCTGTTTGAAATTGAACCGGTACAGAAGTATACAAGTGAGGATCTGGACTGGACGGACAAAAAAAGCCGTTCTACTCTGGAAATGAACGATCCGTCATCCCGTCCGGCAATCGCAGAGCATGTGGATCACATGGATCAATACGATACGGTATTTGTAGGATTTCCGATCTGGTGGTATGAAGCTCCCCGCATCATTCATACGTTTTTGGAGGAATATGATTTTACGGGCAAAATCATTGTCCCATTCGCAACGTCCGGTGGCAGCGGTATGGGGAAAACAAGTGAGATTCTGCAAAAGGTATGTCCGGCGGCAAACGTGCTTGCAGGGAGGAAGATGAACGCTTCTGTGTCCGAGGCACAGGTGAAAAAGTGGATGGAAGAGATGGGACTGTAGAGAGTGTGGGATGAATTTTGATACTATAGTAACACAATTACAATTTACTGCCTGTATTGAAAAGGCACTTTTGAAAGAATTTGCTTACCATCAGAGAGAAATAGAACTCCGTTCCCTTACTGCCTATAAAGGAGAAAATTTTGATTTCGAGTTGTGTAGTCAGAGACCAGCTATGCGACTGGCTGTAGTGATCTACTTACTGTGTGAACAATATAAAAAATATCAGAAGATAGGAGTTCCGGAAAATATGATATGGGATACCTTTCGGGATGTAGCGTTAAGGGCGGAGCTGTATTTTCAGAAAATCGGAGAAGTTGGTCTGGATCAGGATGATGTGGTTTGGTTTCGTCATATCATGGAAACGGAAATATTTCAGATAGGATCTCTGCAATTTCAGCCGTTTGAGATGATGTATGTGGAAGAGCCGATGGATGGTTTTGATTTTATCTATATAGAGAACGCAAAAGAAATGCTTCCTCCTGGTAGTCGGGTGTTGAATTGTCATATTCCAAGAGGAGCGGACCTAAGCAGAGAAAACGTAGAGATATCTATTCAGAGCGCCAAGCAATTCTTTTCAGAAATATTTCCGGATGCTGGATTTCGAGCTATTCTCTGTTACAGTTGGTTGTTGTATCCGGATATGATACGGCATCTTCCTGCTGACTCTCGTATTCGGCAGTTTGCTGATCCGTTTTATGTGATCGGGACATGTCATTATGCGGAACAGGCAATGGAGAATCTGTTTGGTAAGCAGGGGACTTTGAAGACATCCTTACAAAGGATGGCGCTCGCTCACCAAGAGAGGTTTGGATTTGCCTGTGGAATCATTCTTCTATAAAGAAAAATGATAAGAATACAGAAATGATATCTAACAGAAAAATCAGTTCCAAGGGAAAGTCGTGAGCGGTTTCTTTTGGGAACGTGATTGTCAGTTGTATATCTATTCTCCCGCAAACATCCAAAAGTATGATATAATCATCCTAATCATGCGGAGGAGTGCGAAGATCTGTGAGGTGTGTGTATACGTTGAAAAGAAAGCCCCAGAGATTCGTCTGCGTTCTAATCCGAACTAAAAGGAGGAAATCATGGAACAAAATAAATATCTGGAGTATCTGGCGGAATTATATCCGACTATTGAGAAGGCGTCCACAGAGATCATTAACCTCCAGTCGATCATCAACCTGCCGAAAGGTACGGAGCATTTCCTTTCCGATATACACGGGGAATATGAGGCATTTTCCCATGTGCTGAAAAATGGATCCGGTGCTGTGCGTAAGAAGATTGACGATGTATTCGGACATACGCTGGGGACGGCAGAGAAGCGATCTGTGGCGACTCTGATTTATTATCCAAGAGAAAAATTAGAGCAGCTTCGTCAGTCCGGGGAGGATATGCAGAACTGGTATCGGGTGACGCTTTACCGTCTCATCGAGCTTTGCAGGGTAGTGTCGTCCAAGTACACAAGATCCAAGGTCAGAAAGGCATTGCCGCAGGATTATGCCTATGTGATCGAAGAGCTCATCACGGAAAAGCCGGAGCTCTCTGACAAGGAAGCTTACTATGAGGCAATTATCCAGACGATTCTGGATATCGGACGGGCAGAGCCGTTTATCATCGCTATGGCAGAGCTGATCCAGCGCCTCGTGGTGGATCATTTACATATTATTGGAGATATTTTTGACCGGGGACCGCAGCCGCACCGGATCATGGACTGTCTGATGGATTATCATTCTCTGGATATCCAGTGGGGCAATCACGACGTGCTCTGGATGGGGGCTGCTGCCGGACAGCAGGCGTGTATCGCTACAGTGATCCGCCTCTGCCTGCGGTATGGCAATCTGGATATCCTGGAGGACGGATACGGTATCAACATGCTGCCCCTTGTGACCTTTGCGCTGGAGACTTACGGTGACGATGACGCGGCGCGGTTTGCAATTAAGACGCCGGAGGAGAAAGCAGATATTTCGCTGGCGCTTCAGCAGCGTATGCACAAAGCGATCTCTGTGATCCAGTTTAAAATCGAGGGGAAGCTCGCCATGGAGAATCCAGAGTTCGGTATGGACGGGCGAAGGCTGTTAGAGCGGATCGATTATGATACGATGCAGGTGAAGATCGGGCAAAAGCAGTATGCACTTCTGGATACTATATTTCCGACGATAGATCCGTCAGATCCATACGCTTTGACAGAGAAAGAACAAAACGTAATGGAACGGCTGACACGTGCCTTTAAAAACTGTGAGAAACTGCAAAAGCATGTGAAGTTTCTGCTTAAGCAGGGAAGTCTTTACAAAGTCTATAATGGCAATCTGCTCTATCACGGCTGTATGCCGATGAACGGGGATGGGACACTGATGGAAGTCCCTGTCTATGGGACATATTATCAGGGGAAAGAGCTGTATGACGTATTGGAGCAGTATGTGCGGAAGGCGTTTTTCTCTATGGAAGATCAGGAAAAAGAACGTGGCAAACATATTCTCTGGTTTCTCTGGTCGGCTCCGGGATCCCCGCTCTATGGCAGAAGTCAGATGGCTACCTTTGAACGATATCTGATCGAAGATAAGGAGACTCACCGGGAGGTGAAAAATGCTTATTATACGTTGCTGGAAAGAAAAGAGACGGCGGAGCTGATTCTGAAAGAATTTGGCCTGGAAGGCGACAGCCCACGTATTATCAACGGTCATGTTCCGATTCATCAAAAAGAGGGGGAAAGCCCGGTCAAATGTGAAGGAAAAGTCCTGATTATCGATGGCGGATTTTCCAGACCGTATCATCGGGAGACAGGAATCGCTGGATATACGCTGATTTATAATTCCTATGGTATGTCTCTTGCGGCGCATGAACCGTTTGAGACGACCGAGATCGCGATCCAGGAAGAGACAGATATTGTATCCCACCAAATTGCAGTCAGTTACAATCAGAAAAGAAAGACGGTGGGGGATACAGATAATGGAAAGCAGCTCTTAAAGAAGATTGCGGAGTTAAAAGAACTGATCGGAGCATACCGGTCCGGTACTATCAAAGAGAGAGGGAATTAAGGAGGAGAATCATGTATCAGGCTTCAGAGAAGAGATATCAGCAGATGAGTTATACAAATTGTGGAAAAAGCGGGCTGAAACTGCCAGCCGTTTCTTTTGGACTGTGGCACAATTTTGGAAGCAACGCGGCGTATGACACCATGAAAGAGTTGTGCTTTGCTGCCTTTGACCTGGGGATTACCCATTTTGATCTGGCAAATAATTACGGCCCGGTTCCGGGAAGCGCAGAGGAGAATTTCGGGCGGATTTTGAAGCGGGAACTTTCACCATACCGGGATGAAATGATCATCAGCACCAAAGCGGGTTACGATATGTGGGATGGTCCGTATGGATCTGGGGGAAGCAGGAAGTATCTGGTCGCCAGCCTAGATCAGAGCCTGAAGCGGATGGGGTTAGATTATGTGGATATATTCTATCATCACTGCATGGATCCGGATACGCCGCTTGACGAGTCCATGGGAGCGTTGGTTTCGATCGTGAAGAGCGGTAAGGCACTGTATGTGGGCATTTCCAACTATGATGGAGAAACGATGCGGAGGGCGGCGGAGATTCTGGAGGAAGCCCACTGCCCGTTTGTCATTAACCAGAACCGCTACTCGATCTTTGATCGTTCGATCGAAGAAAACGGACTGAAAGAGGCGGCAAAGAGCCTGGGAAAAGGCATCATCGCGTACAGTCCGCTGGCGCAAGGGATGTTGACGGATCGGTATCTCAATGGCATCCCGGCTGACAGCAGAATCCGCACGGACGGACGTTTCCTGAATGAAAACGCACTGACAAAAGAGAGGATGGCGAAGATCCGCGGCTTACAGGATGTAGCCGAAAAGAGAGGGCAGACTCTTTCTCAGATGGCGTTGAACTGGGTGTTAAAAGATCATGAGGTGACCAGTGTCCTTGTCGGAGCGTCCTGCCCATCCCAGCTTGTGGAAAATGCCACCAAAATCAGCCGGACGCCGTTTACGGACGAAGAGCTTGCAAGAATAGATGCGATCAGTCTGGACTGACGCAAGGAAAGAGCAATCAAGGAAAGCCAAAAAAGTCCCGGTACGCTCATTAGGAGCGGAACCGGGACTGATACTGTCTGGGAGTACAGTTCATATAGCGTTTGAATAGCTTTCCGTAATAGCAGACGTTGGAAAATCCGCACGATTCCGCGGCTTTGGAAATGGTACATAATCCCTCCCGCAGCAAGGGAAGACTTTGCTGAATCCGATAATATAACAGATAATCAAACAAGGTCATATTCATATGCCGTTTGAAAAAGCGGCAGCATTCACTCTTAGAAAGATGAACATAGTCTGCGATCTCCGCCAGGGTAATAGATTTGGCATAGGAGGCCTGGATGAAAGAGAGAATGTCTTTCAGGCGGCCGATGGAATCAGAGAAGGCAGGCTCTTTAAAGGAACAGCTTGTAAAGTGGCCGTACAGTAGCCTCCAGATTTCCGAGAGCAAGATATGAAGCCGCAGCTCCTGGTCCGGAGATGGCGTATGGTAGAGACCGAAGATCTCTTCTAAAAGCGGCACGACTTTTGCACCCCAGTTTTCTGAGGGAAGGAGGGCGGCGGAGGAGAAAGAGGACGTATTCAGGATAGGATCCACGTATTTTGTCTGGAGAATACTGCTTTCAAATCCATAGAGAAAGCGGGGGTGAAAGGTGACGGAAAAGTATTGGCAGTCCTGATTATCGATCCGTTTTCCGGCATGCATGGCGTTGCTGTTGCAAAAAAGCCCCTCCCCTGCCTTGAGATGATAGGTGCGCTCATTGACCCGGTATTCGATCTGCCCTTTTAAAATCAGAGTCAGCTCCACCTCTGTGTGCCAGTGCCAGAAAAAAGAGCCTCCCTCATAGCGGGAAAGCATTTCACCACTTAGATGAACCGGAAATGTGTAATCCCCGTGTTGTTTTAATTCCTTTTTTTCTTCGTTAATCTGTATCTGCATGATTTGTCAAACTCCAATTACAATCCGCTCCGGTTTGCCCGGAAATTCCGAAAATATGTTTTGTTTCATCAAGAAGAAAGAACTTCGTTTTCTTCCTTTGTATCATACGCTGGTATCCGGAGAAAATCAACCTACAAAAACTCAATATCGTTATAGTTTTGAGCAATATCCTTGTTGTTATGTTTTGGAAAACGCATTATAATTTTACTTAAAGAAAATCAATCAGAAAACAAAGAGAAAGCAGGTAATGAAGTATGGAAAAGAAACTAATGGAGACATTTCAAAAGCTGTATGGAGGAGAGGGGGATATACGGACCTTCTTTTCGCCGGGAAGAGTCAATCTGATTGGAGAGCACACAGACTACAATGGCGGCCATGTCTTCCCGTGTGCGCTGACTCTTGGTACTTATGGAATTGCAAGAAAGCGAAACGACAGAAAGATTCGTTTCTATTCCGACAATTTTAGCGGTTTGGGCGTCATGGAGACAAGCCTTGACGATCTCGTACCGTCTCCGGCTGCAAAGTGGACCAACTATCCAAAGGGTGTCATCTGGGCGTTTGAAAAGAAGGGATATTCTATTGCCCAGGGGATGGATGTGCTGGTCTATGGTAATATTCCAAACGGATCTGGACTTTCTTCTTCGGCTTCTTTGGAAGTATTGACAGGCGTGATTTTGAAAGATTTATTTGATATTGAAATTTCCATGCAGGACATCGCCCTGATTGGACAATATTCTGAGAATCATTATAACGGATGCAACTGTGGTATCATGGATCAGTTTGCTGTAGCTATGGGGAAAAAAGACTGTGCGGTATTCCTTGATACGAATACGCTTCAATATGAGTATGCGACTGTGAAGCTTGAGGATGCTAAGATTGTTATTACAAACAGCAAGGTAAAACATAGTCTTGTGGATTCTGCTTACAACGACAGAAGAAGAGAAAGTGAGACAGCGCTTAAGGATCTTCAGAAAGTAGTGGATATCAGGACACTCGGAGATCTGACGGAAGAGGAGTTTGAAATTCATAAGGACGCTATTGGAGATGAAATCTGCAAGAAGCGTGCGAAACATGCGGTTTACGAGAACCAGAGAACGATTCGTGCTGTGAAGGCGTTAAAGGAGAATGATATTGCCGGGTTCGGACGTCTGATGAATCAGTCCCACATCTCTCTGCGGGACGATTATGAAGTGTCGTGTGAAGAGATCGACATTCTGGTAGATCTTGCGTGGAAGATCAATGGTGTGGTCGGCTCCCGGATTACAGGAGGAGGATTTGGAGGATGTACCGTCAGCATTGTGAAAAATGACGCGGTAGAGACGTTTGTCGAGCAGGTTGGAAAAGGTTACAAAGAGCAGACAGGACATGAGGCGGAATTCTATGTGGTAGAGATCGGTGACGGCGCAAGAAGATTATAGGAAAGAAGGAAGAAAAAATGTTAAATGAATCTATCAGCAAACTGATAAAATATGGGATCGAGACCGGACTGCTCCCGGAGTGTGAGAAGATTTACGCGACAAACTTGCTTTTGGATCTGTTTTGTGAGGAAAGCTACGTGGAGCCGGAACAAACAAAGGAGCATGTGGATCTGGAAAACGTACTGGCAGATTTATTAGATGAGGCAGTGAAAAGAGGACTGATTGAGGACAGTATTGCTTACAGAGATCTTTTTGATACCAAGGTGATGAACTGTCTTGTACCCCGTCCTGCTCAGGTGCAGAGAGAATTCTGGGAGGCCTATGAAACATCCCCGGAGACAGCGACGAAATATTTTTATAAACTCAGTCAGGACAGCGATTATATTCGTCGCTACCGGGTAAAAAAGGATAAGAAATGGACAGTGGAAAGTCCGTATGGAACGATTGATATTACGATCAATTTATCCAAGCCGGAGAAAGATCCGAAAGCCATTGCGGCGGCAAAGAACGCAAAGGCAACAGCATATCCAAAATGTCAGCTCTGCTTGGAAAATGAAGGGTATGCCGGGAGACTGGATCATCCGGCCAGAGAGAATCACCGGATTATTCCACTTACGATCAATGGAACAAAATGGGGATTCCAGTACTCACCGTATGTTTATTACAATGAACACTGTATTGTATTCAACGGAGAACACATCCCGATGAAAATTGACCGGCCTGCCTTTGTAAAGCTCTTTGATTTTGTGAAACAGTTCCCGCATTATTTCCTCGGATCCAATGCGGATCTTCCGATCGTAGGAGGCTCCATTTTGAGCCACGACCATTTTCAGGGAGGACATTATACCTTCGCCATGGCAAAGGCTCCGATCGAAAGGGAAGTGACAATTCCGGGCTATGAGGATGTGGAGGCAGGAATTGTGAAATGGCCTCTGTCCGTGTTGCGAATCCGCCATAAAGACGAAAAACGGCTGATCGATCTTGCGGATCATGTGCTGAAAGTTTGGAGAGGATACACGGATGAAGAGGCGTTTATCTTTGCCGAGACAGATGGAGAGCCGCACAATACGATTACACCCATTGCCAGAATGAGGGATGGCATATATGAACTGGATCTGACGCTCAGGAACAATATTACGACTCCGGAACATCCGCTTGGCGTTTATCATCCACATGTGCAGTACCATCATATCAAGAAAGAAAACATCGGACTGATCGAGGTCATGGGACTTGCCGTGCTGCCGGCCCGCCTGAAAGAAGAGATGGAGCTTTTAAAAGAGTACATCCTGACAGGCAAGGACGTCCGAAGCAACGAAAAGATCGAAAAACATGCGGACTGGGTAGAAACTTTCCTTCCGTCCTATCCGGAAGTCAACGAAGCAAACATCGAAGAAATCTTACAGCAGGAAATCGGAAAAGTCTTTGTGCATGTCCTGGAAGACGCAGGGGTTTACAAGTGCACGGAAGAGGGAAGAGCTTCATTCCAGCGCTTTATCCGTTCGTTATAGAAATAGGATTTAGAAAAGGTCCTGCGGCGTTTAGCCGCAGGACCTTTTGATTCCTTTTTGAACGTTTCCGGTCAGGATTCCGATATTTCCTGCAACATGCTGATATCGGTGTCAGCAATCAGGGAGTAGTTTGTATGGTAAATGACAAATCCCGGCTTCTGGCCTTTCACTTTTTTGACGTGCTTTTTCTCCACATAGTCCACCTCTACTTTTGGACTTCCATTATTTTTGGAATAAAAAGCAGCAAGCTTTCCGGCTTCTTCAAAGACCCGGTCCGGAAGCTCTTCCCCGTTGGACTTGACAATTACATGGGATCCGGGCACTTTTTTTGCGTGGAACCACCAGTCGTTCCCAGACGCGAAAGAAAAGGTCAGCTCCTCGTTTTGGAAATTGTTTTTCCCTACATAGATATCGTAACCGTCGCTGGAACGATAATGAAGAGGGAGGCTTTTAAATGTTTCCTTTTTCTTCGTGAACTTCCGGCGAACGTAGCCGCTCTGAGTCAGTTCTTCTTTTACCTCTGCCAGATCGTCTTCGGTACGGGCGATATCCAGAGCGTTGCTGATGGACTCGAGATAGATGATTTCATCCTTCGTTTCCACTATGAGACGGGAAAGAGCTTCGTATGTCCGTTTCAGCTTATTATATTTTTCGAAATACCGCTTGGAGTTTTCCAGAGGTGTTTTTGTAGGATCCAGAGGGATCCGGATCATCTCATTCGTATAATAATTGAGTGCCTCTAATTCTTTGGATTCCGGATCTGCCTGATAGCCGTAGGTCTGGAGAAGTTCACCGTAGACCTTGTAGGTCTCACGCTTTTGTGTATCCTGAAGCTGGCGGGCCTGGAGATCATATTTTTTTCGGTTCCTCTCCAATGCGGTCTGAACAATGTGCCGAAGATCCGCAGACTTCTGGCGAATCCGGGTGATCCGGTTTTTCACCGCATAGTAGGAGGAGAGCACTTCCGAAATCGTTCTGTAGTCTTGATGGGAACACCCGGTCAGATGAGTGAGAGGGACGGAAGAAAATTCATAAGGCTCATTGTTCCGATTATATATTGCAGGATGAAAATCTTCCTGGCGCACCTGATCGAGGAACAGCGTGAACTGTCGGTACAGGTGGGTCATCAGGTCTTCAGATAGCTCAGATGGCGGCAAATCAGAATCGAGACCTGCCAGATAGCAGATCTCTTGCGCTGCTACCGGGCTGATTCCGGTCATACTCGTATAGAGAGCCTTTGAAAGTGCGGTCGGTTTTTCTGTTAACAGTGCCGCAAAATCATCTTCACTGACAGTCAGTGGGTCGGCTTTATGCATCGTGTCCGGAATGAAATACGTCCGTCCCGGGAGAACCTCGCGCACGGAACTCATCTGTGCCGGAACATGTTTGATACTGTCAAGGATCCGGTTGTTCGCATCACAGAAGATGATGTTGCTGTGTTTTCCCATGATTTCCAGAATCAGCTTCTTACGGCAGAGATCTCCAAGCTCATCCAAATGCTCGATCTCCAGGACAATGATCCGCTCCAGTGACGGTTGTATAATAGAAATAATTCGTCCATTTGCAATATGCTTGCGAAGCAGCATACAAAAGTTTGGAGCAGTAAAAGGGCTCGGTTTATTCTCTCCGGTCAGATAGACAAGGGGAAGGGAAGCACTGGCGGATGCGTAGAGTCTTTTTTGACCTCCGGACGTCTTGATGGTGAGGAGGAGCTCATCTGCCTCCGGCTGCGCGATCTTCGCGATCCGCCCTCCAAGGAGAGAGGAGCGCAGTTCAGTTACAATATTTGCAATGGTAATTCCATCTAATGCCATAGGTATTCTCCTTTTTTGCCAACCATTCAGTCGTCATGCGAATCTGATCCGCATGGCAGAATCGTTGTTTTTTCATTTTATTTTACAGTATAACATAGTTGACGATAAAAATTAAATGAATTATAATGAAAACCAGCAAAATAAACATATAGAGGAAGATACCATGATTAGAAGTATGACGGGCTTTGGCCGGTGCGAGATTCAAAGAGGGGAGAAGAAATTTACGGTCGAAATAAAGGGGGTCAACCACCGCTATCTGGATGCCAATATCCGTATGCCGAAAAAGCTCTATTTTTTTGAAACCGCAATTCGGACATATTTGAAGAGGTACGTTCAGAGAGGAAAGGTAGATATCTTTATATCCTACGAGGATCTCTCCCAGGGGCAGATGTCCTTAAAGTACAATGAGGCGCTGGCAGCGGAATATCTGGATTATTTTCGCCAGATGGAGGAGAAATTCAATTTGGAAAATGATGTCCGGATTTCTTCGCTTTCCCGTTATCCGGAGGTCTTTACGATGGAAGAACAGGATGTGGACGAAGACGAGATGTGGAACGGACTGAAAGAGGCCCTTGACGGCGCTTGCGTGCAGTTTGTAAAGGCAAGAGAAACCGAAGGGGAGAAGCTTCGCGACGATCTGACCGGAAAGCTTGATGCCATGAAAGCCCTTGTGGAGAAGATCGAGGAGCGTTCCCCGCAGATTCTTTCCGAGTATCGGGCGAATCTGGAGGAAAAAGTAAGGGAGCTCCTAGCGGATACTCAGATCGAGGAAAGCCGTATCGCCGCGGAGGTTGTGATTTTTGCGGACAAGATCTGTACAGATGAGGAGCTTGTCCGTTTAAAGAGCCATATCGACCATATGAGGGCCACACTCCTGACAGGAGAGGGAATCGGACGGAAACTGGATTTCATTGCCCAGGAGATGAACCGGGAGGCAAATACGATTTTATCCAAGGCAAATGACCTGACGGTGTCCAATTACGGGATAGATTTAAAGACGGAGATCGAGAAAGTACGGGAACAGATTCAGAATATTGAGTAGCAGGAAAGGGAAATGAAAACGATGCCAAAGGGGATACTGACAGTTTTGTCCGGATTTTCCGGAGCAGGTAAAGGGACGGCAATGAAACGCCTGATGGAGAAATACGATGATTACGCCTTATCTATTTCCGCCACCACGAGAAATCCGCGGGAAGGCGAGGTGGACGGAAGAGAATATTTTTTCAAAGCGACAGAAGAATTTGAAAAAATGATTGCACAAGACGAATTAATAGAGTATGCTAGATATGTTAATCATTATTATGGGACACCGCGCTCTTATGTGGAGGAGCAGTTGGAGAATGGAAAAGACGTGATACTGGAGATTGAAATCCAAGGGGCGCTGAAGGTGAAGGAGAAATTTCCGGATACGCTCTTAGTCTTTATTACCCCTCCAAGTGCCAAAGAGCTTCGCAGACGTCTGATCGGACGGGGGACAGAGTCCATGGAAGTGATTGAACAGAGGCTTGCCCGTGCGAAAGAGGAGGCAGAAGGAATTGACGATTATGACTGTCTCATTGTGAACGACGATCTGGAGAGCTGTGTAGACGAGCTTCATTCGGTGATCCAGAATGAAAAGAAAAAAGTCGCAAGGAATGGGGAGTTCATCTCGAAAATCAGAAAAGAATTAAATGAATTGTAAAAGTAGAAGAAAGGAGAATGATGTTATGCTGCATCCATCTTATACAGATTTAATGAAAGTGGTGAATCAGGACGTAGAAGAGGGAGATACCAAAATTGTAAACAGCCGGTATTCCATCGTACTTGCCACCGCAAAGAGAGCAAGACAGCTGATCGACCATGCGGATCCACTCGTACCGACAAAAGACGGGGAAAAGCCGTTGTCCGTTGCGATCGATGAAATGAACAGTGGAAAGTTAAAGGTAATCGGAGAAGATACCGAAGAATAAGAGACAACAAGGCAGGTGCTTTTGAAACAAGTATCTGCCTTATGAAATGTTAGGAGAGAATACATGAAGATCTTATTTATCTCACTGGGGTGTGACAAAAATCTTGCCGACTCTGAGACCATGCTGGGACTTCTTGCCTCCAGAGGATATCAGATTGTGGACACCGAGGAGGATGCGGATGTCATTATTGTGAATACTTGTTGTTTTATCCATGATGCCATGGAGGAGAGCATTGAAACGATCCTTCAGATGGCAGAGTATAAGAAGTCCGGCAGCCTGAAAGCGCTGATCGTTACGGGGTGTATGGCTGAACGCTACCGGGAGGAAATCACAAAGGAAATCCCGGAAGTGGACGCTGTCCTTGGAACTGCTTCTTACGGGCATATCCTGGACGCGGTAGACGGGGCGTTGGCAGGGCAATCCTATTTAAAAATGGAGCCGCTGGATACACTTCCTCTTGTGAATACTCATCGCATGGTGACGACAGGAGGGCATTATGCGTATCTCAAGATTGCGGAAGGATGCGATAAGCATTGTACTTACTGCATTATTCCAAAGCTTCGGGGGAATTTCCGGAGTGTTCCGATGGAGCATCTGCTCCGGGAGGCAAAGCAGCTTGCGGATGACGGAGTGAAGGAGATCATCCTGGTAGCACAGGAGACGACGCTTTATGGGAAGGATCTCTATGGAGAGAAAAAACTTCCGGAGCTTTTGCGCCGGCTCTGCAAAATCAGCGGTATCCGCTGGATCCGCATTTTGTACTGCTATCCGGAGGAGATTACGGAAGAACTGATCCAGACGATCAAAGAGGAGCCGAAGATCTGTCATTACCTGGATCTTCCGATTCAACACGCCAGCGACGACGTCCTGAAAAGGATGGGGCGCCGTACATCAAAGGAGGAGCTTATTCATATCATTTCCAGGATCCGGGAAGAAATCCCGGACATCACGCTTCGCACAACGCTGATCACCGGATTTCCGGGGGAGTCAAAGGAGCAGCATGAAGAGCTGATGGATTTTGTAGATGAGATGGCGTTTGATCGGCTTGGTGTGTTCACTTACTCAGCAGAGGACGGCACCCCGGCGGCACAGATGCCGGATCAGGTAGAAGAAAGCGTTAAGGAAGCCCGCAGGGCAGAGCTGATGGAGCTTCAGCAGGAAATTGCATTTGACCAGGCAGAGCAGATGATTGGCCGGGAAGTGCTTGTGATGATCGAGGGAAAGGTTGCGGACGAAAATGCCTATGTAGGCCGGACATACAAAGACGCGCCGAATGTAGACGGGCTGATTTTCGTAAATACGGACACGGAACTGTTGTCAGGTGACTTTGCTAAAGTCCGGGTGACAGGCGCGTGCGAATATGATTTGATAGGAGAGTTGATGTAAATGAATCTGCCAAACAAACTTACGGTACTGCGTGTGATTATGATTCCGTTTTTCGTTGTCTTTATGCTGACGGATCTGGCCGGACAGTACAGCAATTATATCGCTCTTGTGATTTTCTGTGTGGCAAGTCTTACGGATATGCTGGATGGAAAGATCGCAAGAAAATACAATCTGGTAACAAATTTCGGAAAGTTTATGGATCCGCTTGCGGACAAGCTTCTTGTGGGAGCGGCTATGATCTGTCTGATTCCGATGGACAAACTTCCGGCCTGGATCGTCATTGTCATTATCAGCCGTGAATTCATCATCAGCGGATTCCGGCTGGTGGCGTCAGACAGCGGGATTGTCATTGCCGCAAGCTATTGGGGCAAGTTTAAAACGGTTTCACAGATGTTTATGATTATCTTTTTGATTCTGGATCTTCCGGGACATACCGCGGTAATGATTGAGACAGTGCTGATCTACCTGGCTCTGATCCTGACTGTGGTATCCCTGATTGATTATATTGCAAAGAACAAAGAAGTGTTGACAAAAGGAGGTATGTAAGATGGTTGCAGAGTTGATTTCCGTCGGTACTGAAATTCTACTCGGCAATATCGTAAATACCAATGCAGCTTACCTAGCAGAGAAGTGTGCTCTGCTAGGTTTGTCTTTATATCACCAAAGTGTGGTAGGGGACAATGAAGCGCGTATGGAAGATACGATACGCCGCGCGTTGGAGCGGTCCGACGTTGTAATTCTTACAGGAGGACTTGGGCCAACCAAGGATGATCTGACAAAAGAAGTGACGGCAAAGGTATTCAAAAAAGCGCTCTGTGAGGATGCCCACACAAAAGAGCGGATCATGGAATTCTTCCAAAAGATTCATAACGGGGAGAAGATCACAGAGAATAACTGGAAACAGGCGCTTATCCCGGAAGGAGCGATCATTGTAGAGAATCAGAATGGAACGGCGCCAGGGCTGATTGTTATTGGGGACGAAGGCAGCGGCTACGAAGGAAAGAGGGCAATTTTGATTCCCGGCCCCCCAAATGAGTGTATTCCCATGTTTGAAACTCAGATTGCTCCGTATCTGTCTGACCTTCAACCGGAAGGGATTTACTCCAGTATGGTAAAGGTATGCGCCATCGGAGAGAGCAGGGCAGAAACAATGGTGGCGGACCTGATGGACGCCCAGACGAATCCGACCCTTGCCCCTTACGCAAAAACCGGAGAAGTACATTTTCGGGTGACAGCCAAGGCAAAGGACGAGGAGTCGGCGAAGTGTCTGATGGCTCCCATGTTGGAGGAACTGAAAAAACGTTTTGGCGATCACATTTATACGACGAAAGAGGAAGTGACATTGGAGGAAGCTGTCATCCAGATGCTGGAGGAAAGAAAGATGACAGTTACGACGGCGGAATCCTGTACCGGAGGACTGCTCTGCGGCAGGCTTGTAAATGTGCCGGGTGCGTCCAGTGTTCTTAATGAAGCCCACATTACCTATTCTAACGAGGCAAAGGAACGGATTCTTCATGTGTCACATGAGATTTTAAAGCAGTATGGGGCAGTGAGTGAAGAGACAGCACGGGCTATGGCAGAAGGAGCTTGCCGGTTATCCGGGGCGGATGCTTCCATCGCGGTGACAGGAATTGCCGGTCCGGAAGGTGGAACGCCGGAAAAGCCGGTGGGACTTGTTTATATTGGATGCATGGTCAAGGGACGGACAAAAGTAGAGAAGTTCCGCTTTACGGGGAATCGTCAGAAGAATCGTGAGTACGCAGTGGCAAGAGCACTCATTCTTCTGCGGGAATGTCTGCTCGCTGCGGACAGGTAAGATAGTGGTATCTATATAGGTAAAAAAAGAGATGTTTTGTGCAACTAGCTGATTGACGAAACCTCCTTTTTGTGAGAAAATTAACACGGATATAGGCTGTACAAAAGACGGCCTCCAAGAGAGATTACATATAGTTGAAAGGAGTCCTTGAGATGATTTATTCACACGAAGTAGAAATGATGTGTCCAGTAGCACAGGGTGCGAATCATGGGCCAGCTCCAATCCCAGAAGAAGCAAAATGGGTACAGGCAAAAGAAATTAAAGATATTTCCGGTTTAACACACGGTGTAGGCTGGTGTGCTCCTCAGCAGGGTACATGCAAGCTGACACTCAATGTCAAAGACGGAATTATCCAGGAAGCACTGGTTGAAACAATCGGATGCTCCGGTATGACACATTCTGCCGCCATGGCTTCCGAGATCTTACCGGGAAAGACGATCCTCGAAGCATTAAATACAGACCTTGTCTGCGATGCAATCAATACTGCTATGAGAGAGCTTTTCTTACAGATCGTTTACGGACGTACACAGAGCGCATTTTCTGAAGATGGACTTCCGATCGGTGCAGGACTGGAAGACTTAGGGAAAGGTCTTCGTTCCCAGGTTGGTACGATGTACGGAACCCTTGCAAAAGGTCCTCGTTATCTGGAGATGGCAGAAGGCTATGTGACAGGAATCGCATTAGATGAAAACAATGAGATCATCGGTTACAAGTTTGTAAGCCTTGGGAAATTCACAGATTTCATCAAGAAAGGTGACACACCGAACGAAGCATGGGAAAAGGCGCAGGGACAGTATGGCCGTGTGGATGATGCAGTGAAGATCATCGACCCAAGACAGGAATAGGCGAGAGGAGGACTTTAGAAATGGCTTTATTTGAATCATATGAGAGACGAATTGATAAAATCAACGCTGTATTGAACAGTTATGGAATCGCTTCCATCGAAGAGGCGGAGAAAATTACAAAAGATGCAGGACTTGACGTTTATAATCAGGTAAAAGGAATTCAGCCGATCTGTTTTGAGAATGCTTGCTGGGCTTACATCGTAGGCGCCGCTATCGCAATCAAAAAGGGCTGTACAAGAGCGGCAGACGCAGCGGCAGCAATCGGAGAAGGTCTTCAGGCTTTCTGTATTCCGGGATCTGTAGCTGACCAGAGAAAAGTAGGTCTGGGACATGGTAATCTTGGAAAGATGCTTCTGGAAGAGGAGACGGACTGTTTTGCGTTCCTTGCGGGACACGAATCTTTTGCGGCAGCGGAAGGAGCCATCGGTATCGCTGAGAAAGCAAATAAAGTACGGAAAAAACCTCTCCGTGTTATCTTAAACGGACTTGGAAAAGACGCTGCAAAGATCATTTCCAGAATCAACGGATTTACTTATGTACAGACAGAGTACGATTATTATACAGGAGAACTCAAAGAAGTTTCCCGTACCGCATACTCTGACGGACTTCGTTCCAAAGTAAACTGCTACGGAGCAAATGATGTACGTGAAGGTGTTGCGATTATGTGGAAAGAGGGCGTAGACGTATCTATCACAGGAAACTCCACGAACCCAACACGTTTCCAGCATCCGGTTGCAGGAACATACAAAAAAGAGTGTGTAGAAGCAGGAAAGAAATACTTCTCTGTTGCGTCCGGCGGTGGTACAGGACGTACACTTCATCCAGACAACATGGCAGCAGGACCGGCTTCCTACGGTATGACAGATACATTAGGACGTATGCACTCTGACGCACAGTTTGCAGGATCTTCTTCTGTACCGGCCCATGTAGAGATGATGGGGCTTATCGGAGCAGGAAACAACCCGATGGTTGGAATGACCGTAGCGGTAGCAGTTGCCATTGAGGAAGCCGCTAAGGCTGGTAAATTCTAATAAACGCCGGATTTACGGGATTTTTAGAAGCTGGTGAAAGTAGTAAAAAACGGGAAATACTCGTTCATTAGTTGATTATTTGTTAATTATAAGCGGTACTTTGTAAAAACAGAGTGCCGCTTATTTTTCTATATCTCCTTGGGACATGTGGACGGTGCTCTGTGTTGAGAGTGAGTTGTAATATTACTTTTTTAATCTGTTCTTCCGATGGCAATGCTACCTCATACTTTTAATTGATAATGATATAGATCTGTGGTATAATCAGCTCACGTTTGAGAGAAAAAAGATTACTATATTTTTAATTCTCTGATAGCGTTAAGATAGATATGAAATTGAAAAGGGGATGATTGTAAATGAATATGAAAAACATTTGTTACATGAAAAATAATTGGAGGGGGAACAGCATGGCATAACCCTCCGTCAGATTTAGGAGGAAGAATGATTATAAATAAACTTGATTCTATCGAATTCAGACTGAAAGAGTTACATGATTTTACCTGGCTGAAAAAATATGGTACGGCTTTTTGGGTTGTTGATCAGACGGGTTCGGGATGTATTTGTATTGGTATGCAGAATAGAAACAAAAAATATTTTTGCAAAATTGCGGGAGTCAATACACTTGAGGCAGAGGTTTCACCAAAAGAATCTGTTGAAATATTAAAACAGTCTGCCCATCTGTACTATGATTTAAGACATCCTCATTTAGTGAAAATAATAGAAGATTATGAATATAATCAGTTCTATGTTACCATTTTTGAATGGGCAAAAGGCGAGTGCTTATTTGATCACTGGAATTTTGATAAATACCAAAGAGATACTACTCTGAAAAGCCCTAAAGATAAATTCAAGCAATTACCAGTTGGTAAAAAATTAGATGCAGTAGATGTGTTGTTTTCTTTTTTACAGAATGTAAGTAAAAGGGGTTATGTTGCTGTTGATTTTTATGATGGAAGTATTATGTATGATTTTTCGACAGACACAACTACGATTTGTGATATTGATTTCTTTCAGATGGCACCTGTTATTAACGATAAAGGATTGGAGTGGTTTGGAACAAAACGCCTTAAAGCACCAGAAGAATATATAAAAGGAAGTGCTATCGACGAGCAGACAAATATTTTTACTCTTGGTGCATTGATTTTTGAATGTTTTGGTTACTTTTCTGATGAAGAAATTGCCCGGAGATATAAAAACAATCAGTTTCTTCCATGTTTATTTTCTGCTTGGCAATTAAACGAGAAAAGTTACAAGGTTGCGGCCAGAGCTGTCAGTCCTGACAAGAAGGATCGATATATGACATTTGCCGATTTCTTTGAGGAGTGGAAAGACGCAAGTGTAGCGATATTTAACGAAAAGGACGATTTTGAGAGATTTTGACTTCTTCTTATACGAGAGCTTTACAGACAGCAGCGATTTTGTCCAGGGAGCAGGATTTTCCAATCCGGGTAGAGACAGATCTCTATCAATGGGTTGCGAATAAGAATTATACTTATGAGACAGATGAAAGAGCCTAGGAGGCATATCAGGTATTTATGGAGCAAAATGGCGAAATAATCTGTTATAAGATGAAAGGTGAATAATTAGAAAAGAAAATGGGTGGAAGTTCTGTGAGTGAAAACTTTACGGAATTTCCACCCTGTTTATTTGTTTGACAAATAAGTAAAATGATTCAGAGAAAAAATCAATTTGTGTACGGAGAGGGATACAATATATACTAAATAAGAATTATTATAACACAAAAGGAGGACACGACGAATGAGAAAGAAAAAATTGCTGTCTATACTCGTGGTAACAGCGATGACAGCAGGGGTGCTGGTAGGATGCGGTGGTTCGCAAGATGGTGACGGTGGATCCGGAGGCAGTACCAAGAAAAACACGGAAGCAGGAACGTTTACAATGGCAATCAGTTATATGCCGGATTCCTTACAACCTGATACAGCAAGTGACGACTACACTTCTATGGTGAGGCCGATCTACGATCCGTTGTTTTTGGATACGAAAGATGGAATTGAGTACTACCTGGCGGACAGTCTGGAGATATCCGAAGATGGACTGACATACAAGATCCATCTGAACGAGGACGCTAACTGGAGTGACGGAGAACCTGTGACAGTACAGGATATTCTGTTTTCCTTTAATTATGCGGGACGTTCATCCGGCGGAAAATCGTCTTACAATACCATCAATGGAAAACCGGTACAATTCAATGAGATCGATGAGAAGACGCTGGAGATCACTTTGCCTGAGCCTTACGCCAGCTATGTAACCACCTTATCTAACAGGGTACTGGTTATGCCGTCCCATGCGTTTGACAACGATCCGTCCAAGGTGGATGACAGCGGTTATTTTAATGAAATAGATATGGCGACGTCAGGAGCGTATACGGTCTCCGAGATCAATGACGACAGTATTGTTTACGTGGCAAGAGACGACTACTACCGGGGCGATCCGAGCGTGAAAAAGATTGTTCTCAGAAATACAGGATCCGGAAGTTCGAGACAGGTGGCATTTGAAAATGGAGAAATTTCCTACATGCGTGTTACGACAAAAGAGGAATTGGAAAAATACAGTGATTCTGACGAATATAATACTTACTCCATCACAGAATCCAGATTAAATTACTTACAGGTAAATCCTCACGGACCAAACAAAGATGTCTTAACAGATGAGGGCAGAAAGGCACTCTTCCTGGCGCTGGACGGGCAGGAAATCGTGGATGCGGCCTACGGAAGCGACGAGCTTGCCGCTCCGGCAAACAGCCTGCTTACACCGGACCAGGTAGACTACAACCCGGATTGTGCGGGATATACACAGGATCTTGACAAGGCGAAAGAGCTGGCCGAATCCTCCGGGCTCTCAGGGAAAACGCTTACTTACATTTACAATGCGGACCGTGCGAATATGGAGGCGGTCGCAACCGTGATCCAGCAGCAGCTTGCCAAAATCGGCGTCAATCTGAGCATTGAAGGTCTGGATTCCACGTCTTTCTTCCAGAGATTCTTCGCAATCATGTATAACAGCGGACAAGAGAATACATGGGATCTTGGAACGAACGGATGGGACTCTGAGAGGGGAACCAGTGGAGGTCAGGCGGCTTCCTATCTGAAGAACTCAGAGGCATGGGGCTTCAGTCAGGCAACGACAGACATGGCAATCAAAGCAAACGCAACGGCAAATGCCGACGAATCCAAGACGCTCTGGTATGAGCTTCAGGATCAGGCGCTTGGAGAGTACTGGGAATACCCACTGACCTATACGAACTATGTTATGGTATCACAGAAAAATGTGACGGGTCTGGATGCTTCTCCAATCGTTCCGGAATTTGCGGACTGGCTTTCTATGAAAGTAGAATAGAGAAAACGGGGGCTGTGTTGACTGCTTGGTTAAGACATCCCCCGTTTTATAACAGAAAGGATACAACATGTGGAAATACTGTTTGAAAAAAATTGTAGAACTGGCGGTCGTCCTTCTTTTGATTTCCTTTTTTTCCTTTGCCGTGATTTATATTGCGCCGGGAGATATTTCCAGTATGTATATTTCACAGGAGATGACAGATGAGCAGAAAGAGGCGGTACTGGAGCATCTGGGGATGGATAAAAGTATGCCGGAGCAGTATCTCGGGTGGCTGAAACAGGCGGTAAAAGGGGATTTTGGAATCTCCCTTGCCAATCGTACTTCCGTGACGCCACAGATTTTAAGCCGGCTTCCCGCAACTCTGCTTTTGATGGGGACGGCGCTTTTTTTGTCCATTGTACTTGCGATCCCTCTAGGACTCTGGTCCGGGTATCGGAAAAACAGTTGGGTCGATAATGCTATCAGCTCCTTGTCCTATATCGGAATGTCCATCCCGTCTTTCTGGCTTGGGATGGTGCTGGTGATTGTCTTTACCGCAAAGCTGCATCTTCTGCCATCCAGCGGAATGAATACGGTAGGAGTAAACACGCCATGGGATACATTCCTTCATATGATCATGCCGTGTATCACGCTAAGTCTGGGAAATCTGGCAACCTTTATTCGGTATATCCGCTCCAGTACTATAGGAGAGTTGGGAGAGGAATATGTGCTCACGGCGCAGGCGAAAGGAACAAAGGGATCAAAGATTTTGTTCCACCATGTGCTGAAAAACACACTTCTCCCGATTATCACTCTGATCGGAATGAATCTGGCTACGCTGGTCTGTGGTTCGTTTATCATTGAAAGTGTGTTTGGATGGCCGGGAATCGGCACCTTTGCAATGGAGGCGATCGGGAAACGGGATTATCCGATTATCATGGCGTATGTCATGCTTTCCGGATTCATCCTTGTTATTGGAAACTTTGCGGCGGATATGCTCTATGCATTTGCAGATCCAAGGATAAAACGGGGGATAGACAGCTCAAATGGAAGATAAGATAACAATTACAGAACAATCCTTCCAGAGACTGGAAGAAAAAGAAACAGAACAGGTGACAGGCTACAGGCACAGTGTGTGGAAAGAAATCCGGAAAGAATTTCTCTCCAATAAGGCGGCGCTTTTCAGCATGGTCTTTTTATCGGTCATTCTGATCGCTGTCTTGCTGGCACCATTAAGCCCGTATGACCCATACGAAATCGACATTTCTCAGAAGATGCAGGGCATGTCAGCGAGCCACATCTTTGGGACGGATGATTATGGAAGAGATTACCTGACAAGAGCACTTTACGGTGGAAGGGTCTCTCTGCTTGTCGGATTTTGCTCCATGTTTATTACGGTAATCATAGGAACAACTATCGGCGTGTTCTCCGGATATATCGGAGGAAAGCTGGATATGATTCTGATGCGGTTTACTGACATTTTTCTGGCCCTTCCAAGTATGCTTCTGATGATCGTACTCAATGCGATTTTGCAGCCAGGACTGGTGACGCTCATTTTCGTACTGAGCCTTTTTTCCTGGGCGCAGGTGGCAAGAATCACACGGGCTGAGACAATGTCAGTCAAAGAGAGGGATTATGTGATCGCGACAAAAAACCTGGGAGCGGGAAGTCTTAGAATTGCCTTTAACCACATTATCCCTAACATTTTAGGTCCGGTAGTTGTGGCGGCGAGTCTCGGAGTGGCGAGCGCGATTCTGATGGAATCTTCGCTCAGTTTCCTTGGACTTGGGGTACAGATCCCGGTGGCATCCTGGGGCAGTATGCTTCAAAGTGCTCAGGTGCATATTCTGGACACACCAAGACTTGCAATTCTGCCAGGAGTGCTGATTATGCTGACTGTCTTAAGTTTCAATCTTCTGGGCGACGTACTGAGAACGGCTCTGGAACCGAAGATCGTGAAATAGGAGGGAAGAGGAATGGACACATTATTAAGAGTACAGGATCTTAAGATATCCTATTTTACTTATGCGGGGGAAGTCCAGGCAGTCCGGGGCGTATCGTTTACCGTAGAGAAAAACCAGACGACAGCCATTGTCGGAGAATCCGGCTGTGGAAAGACTGTGACCGCAAAATCAATTATGGGGCTGATTAAAAAGCCGGGAAAAATAAAAGAAGGAAGTCAGATCTTCTTCCAGGGAGAGAATGTGGTGGAGTATACGAAAAAACAGTGGAATACGTTCTGTGGGAAAGAGTGCGGAATGATCTTCCAGGACGCTCTTGTCTCCCTGAATCCGACCATGAAAGTAGGACGTCAGATCATAGAAAATCTGGATAACCACGAGACGATGCTGTCCAAACAAGAGAAACGGACAAGGGCACAGGAGATGCTGCAGCTGGTCGGGATTCCGGACACAAAGAACTGCCTGGAGAAATATCCACACGAACTGTCTGGAGGGATGCGTCAGAGAGTGATGATCGCAATGGCGCTAGTGACGCGGCCGAAACTTTTAATTGCGGACGAACCGACGACCGCCCTGGACGTCACCATTCAGGCGCAGATTATGGAGCTTTTGAAGAATCTTCAGAAGAAACTACATATGTCTGTGGTTTTGATTACACATGATCTCGGCGTGGTAGCGGACGTTGCGGATTGTATTGTCGTCATGTATGCGGGGAAAATTGTAGAAAGAGGGCGGTGCAGAGATATTTTCTATCATGCGTCTCACCCGTACACATGGGCGCTTCTGAAATCCGTTCCCCGGATCGACTATCATGGTCAGACATTGATGACAATAGAGGGCAGTATTCCAGATATGACAAACCCTCCGAAAGGGTGTGCATTCTGTCAGAGGTGTCCGTATGGGATGAGGATCTGTAAAGAGCATGAGCCGCCGACATGGGATTTAAAAGACGGACACGAGGTTTCCTGCTGGCTTTTGGATCGTCGGGCGAACCGGGAAGGCGTGCCATTTGGGATAGACAGGAGGACTGAAGATGAATGATGGTACATCAAAAAAGATCGAGCTGGAAGTAAGGAATCTGAAAAAGTACTATAAGGCTGGTCGAGGAAGATATCTAAAAGCGGTGGACGACGTTTCATTTTCTATTTTTCAGGGAGAAACGCTTGGGATTGTCGGGGAGTCCGGCTGCGGAAAGACGACCTGTGGAAAAACCTGCATCGGAATTCTCCAAAAGAGTGGCGGCGAGGTGTATTTTAGAGGAAAAGACGTCCATAGTATGTCTACAAAGGACAGATTTGCGTTTACAAAAGACGTACAGATGATTTTTCAGGATCCGTACGCATCTCTTGACCCACACCAGAAAGTTTATGATATAATAGCAGAAGGAATCCAGATCCACAGACTCGCCGCAAATAAAGAGGAAGAGCGAAAACGAGTATTTGAGCTTCTGGAGATGGTAGGACTGACTGCGGAACATGCGGCAAGAAATGTGCATGAGTTTTCTGGTGGACAGAGACAGCGGATTGGGATCGCCAGGGCACTTTCAGTGAACCCAAAGTTTTTATTCTGTGATGAGCCGATCTCTGCGCTGGATGTATCGATTCAGGCGCAAATTGTCAATCTTCTGATGAAGCTTCAGAAAGAACAGGGACTAACGATGCTTTTTATTGCACACGATCTTTCGGTAGTGAAGCATATTTCGGACAAGATTGGCGTAATGTATCTTGGAAAGATGGTCGAAATTTCACAAGCGTCACAGCTTTACGACAGTCCGCTCCACCCTTATACGAAAGCGCTTCTGACGGCGGTTCCGATTGCTGATCCGGACGTCTCCAGAAGGCGTAAGAGGATCATTTTAGAGGGCGATGTTCCAAGTCCGGTAAATCCGCCTGCGGGATGCCGGTTTTCCGGACGTTGTAAAAACTGTATGGAGATCTGCCGCCAAGAGGAGCCGGAGATGAGGGAAGTCAAAAAAGGGCACTGGACCGCATGTCATTTATATGATACAAAGATGGAGGAGGTTTAGCAACATGAAGTACGATTTTACAACCATTATGGACAGACGGGGAAAGGACGCCATTGCGGTGGATCTTCCGGGGAAGGGAGGCGGCTTTGCCCCGGGTGGGCCGAAGGAAGGTTTTGATCTGATCCCGATGTGGGTGGCGGATATGAATTTTGCCACAGCACCGTCGATTATTGAGGCCATCCAGAAAAGGATTTCCCACCCGGCTTTCGGATATTTTGGACCGTCAGACGCTTATTTCGATGCGATTATCAACTGGCAGAAAGTGCGGAATGGGGTTGAAGGGCTGACAAAAGAAGAAATCGGATACGAAAACGGCGTCCTTGGCGGACTTGTTTCGGCACTGAATGCGTTTGCCTCCCACGGGGATGGCGTGCTTGTTCATAGTCCGACTTATATCGGATTTACAAAGAGTATTGAAGGAGCGGGATATCGGATTGTACATAGCCGGATGAAACGGGACGAGCAGGGAGTCTGGAGAATGGACTATGAAGATATGGATGCCAAGCTCAAGGAGAACAAGATCCACGTAGCAGTATTCTGTAATCCGCACAATCCGACAGGAAGAGTCTGGGAGCCGGAAGAGATTCAGAAAGCAATGGAAGTTTACAAGGAGAATGACTGTATTGTCATTGCGGATGAGATTTGGTCGGATCTGATTCTCGAAGGATACCATCATACACCGGTACAGTCTGTCAGTGAAGACGCAAAAAATCGTACGATCGCACTGTATGCGCCGAGTAAGACATTTAATCTTGCGGGGTTAATTGGAAGCTACCACATCATCTATCATCCGTATTTAAGGGATCGGGTGCTGGCAAGCAGCAGCAAATGTCACTACAATTCCATGAATGTTCTATCCATGCATGCACTTGTGGGAGCATACCAGAAGGAAGGACAGGAGTGGGTAGATGAACTGCGCCAGGTACTCTCCAGGAATGTAGATTATGCGTACAATTACATTCTGGAGCATTTTGAGGGCATTAGTCTTGCGAAGCCGCAGGGTACTTACATGTTGTTCCTGAACTGTGAGGAATGGTGCAAGAAGCACGGGAAAACAACGGACGAGCTTTTAAGAGCCGGATGGGATGTCGGAGTCGCATGGCAGGACGGCCGTCCGTTCCACGCAGAATACGGCATCCGTGTGAACCTTGCACTGCCGTTTAGCAGAGTGCAGGAAGCATTTCGCCGTCTCAACGAATACGTGTTTTAAAGTGAATCTTAATAAATGAAAGCTCATTGGCAGGGGGCCGGCAGACAGATCCGCAGTGGTGGATCCAGAAGCCGGAGCCCTGCTTTCTGCATGTCTGAACTGTTACGGAAAATAACCCACATTTTGGAAAGCAGCCATGGTATAATATATGTGACACATGGAATCAAGCGGCGCGAAGTATTATTTGATTCCCGTGCGTGAAACATGACAAATCAGAACAGAGTCATGCTATCACGATCAGAAAAAGGAATGTTACAAAAGAGAAAAGAGGAGTACTATTGACAGAAGAAGAAAAAAGAAGGGAAGCCGCAAGGCGCGGAAAGATTCAGAAGGAGAAGCGGCGCAGGAGACTGATCTGGAAGAGAAGAATTGTAATTGCGGGGATGATGCTTGTTCTGGCACTGATCATTTTTGTGATCTCTGCTATCCGGTCCTGCCATCAGGAGGCGGTAGAAACGCAGGCACGGATTCGGAAGGAAAAGGAAGAAAAAGAGGAAAGGAAAAAGGCCGAAGCCAAGGCAAAAGAGAAAGAAGAACATACGCTTCATATGGTAGCGGTTGGGGATCATTTTTACCATGACACTGTGATCTTTGACGGACAGAAGGATAGCGGGGAATGGAATTACGATACGATTTACGAGCCTGTGAAAGAGAAGATAGAAGCCGCGGATCTGGCTGTAGTAAACCAGGAGACACCGATTGTAAATACTCACGAGGAGACGAGTGGATATCCAACGTTTGGGATGCCGCAGGAGGGTGGGCAGGCTTTGGCGAATCTCGGATTTGACGTCATTACTATGTCTACTAATCATTCCTACGATAAAGGAAAAGAAGGTATTTTGAATTCACTTACGTTCTGGGAGTCCAGGGAAACACCTCCTGTCGTACTTGGTATCCACAAAAGCGCCAAGGACCAACAAGAAAACAGAGTGAAAATCATTGAGAAGAAGGCGTTTAAAATCGCTATGATGAATTATACTACACTCATTAATATCGGAGCTCCGGTACCGGAAAATGAAACTTATGCCGTGGATGTCTACGATGAAGAGACAGTGAAAGCGGATGTGGAAAAGGCGAAGGCAGAAGCGGACATCGTAATGGTATATCTTCATTCCGGGGTTGAATATCAAAGTGAGCCGGACAAGGCCACGAAGCAAAGGATCGAATATTTAGCAAGTCTTGGTGTCGATGTGGTGATCGGCACGCATCCGCACGTTATCCGTCCTTACGGGGAGATGGAGCGTCCGGACGGCAAGAAGATGCTGGTATATTATTCTCTTGGAAATTTTGTTTCCGGGCAGCAGGGTGCATCCCAGCTTTTGGAGGGGATGGCGGATATTACATTTCAGAAAGATCCGGACACCGGCGAGGTCCGTGTGGAGCAATATTCGATGGAACCGCTTGTCATGCATTATGAGCCGGGGTTCGTAGGTTATGGGGTGTATCCGCTTGAAGATTATACCGAAGAACTGGCGGCAAAAAGCGGAGTACCGAAAGCCACGGGGGAGGAATACACGTTGGAGACGATCAAAGCGTATTTTGAACCATATCTGAAGCAGCAGATTTTTACTATGTCCCAGTCATAATCGGACATGGATGGCAGTGCAGAAGCAGTATGTCAGAAAGCGCTTAAAACAGGAAAGGCAGGGAGGAAGATGGAACAATTATCACTATTTGACGACAGAGAACGGACTGCGCCCCTTGCTTCAAGACTGCGTCCGGATTCGCTGGAAGACTTTGTAGGGCAGGAGCATCTGGTAGGAAAGAGAAAGATTCTAAGACAACTCATTGAGAGAGATCAGATTTCTTCTATGATCTTTTGGGGACCTCCGGGAGTGGGAAAAACGACTCTTGCAAGTATTATTGCCGGAAAGACGAAAGCAGAGTTTGTCAATTTCAGCGCGGTGACAAGTGGCATCAAGGAGATCAAAGAAGTAATGAATGAAGCGGAAATGCGGCGTCAGATGGGCAGACGAACTGTGCTGTTTGTGGACGAGATCCATCGCTTCAATAAGGCGCAGCAAGATGCTTTTTTGCCTTTTGTAGAGAAGGGAAGTATTATTCTTATTGGTGCCACTACGGAAAACCCGTCTTTCGAGGTCAATTCTGCTTTGCTCTCCCGGTGTAAGGTTTTTGTTCTCAAAGGGCTGGAGCCAAAGGACTTGATGAAACTCCTGGATCATGCGCTTACAAGTCCATCCGGGTTTGGCGGACAGCATATTATGATTCAAAAACACCAGAAGGAAGCTATCTGCGCCTTTGCCAATGGGGACGCCCGCACTGCGCTGAATACGCTGGAGATGGCGGTATTAAACGGAGAGATGAGCGCAAAAGGGATCCGGATTACGGACGAGTGTTTGGAACAATGTATCAGCCGGAAATCTCTTCTGTATGACAAGACTGGGGAGGAGCACTATAATCTGATCTCGGCGCTTCATAAATCCATGCGAAACAGTGATCCGGACGCGGCCATTTACTGGATGTGCCGGATGCTGGAGGGTGGGGAAAATCCGCTTTATATCGCCCGCAGGCTGATCCGCTTTGCCAGCGAAGACATAGGAATGGCGGACAGTGGAGCGCTTCAGATAGCGGTGGCAGCCTATCAGGCATGTCATTTCCTGGGGATGCCGGAGTGCGATGTCCATCTGGCACATGCAGTCACCTATCTTGCTATGGCGCCAAAATCAAATGCGTTGTACCGTGCGTGTGAGTCATGCAGGCGGGATGTGCGAGAACAGCCCGCAGAGCCAGTGCCGTTGGTGTTGAGAAATGCGCCTACGGGGCTGATGAGAGAACTGAATTATGGGAAAGGATATGAGTATGCGCATAATACCGAGGAAAAGCTGACCCGTATGCGGTGTATGCCGGACAGTTTAAAAGACCGGATCTACTATGCACCGACGGATGAAGGGGCGGAACATCAGGTCAAGGAGCGGCTGCAAAAGATAAAGGAATGGAAACGAGGGAAAATGGATGTGGAACAGAAAGCAACTGAAAAAACGGGGCAGAGAAGCTCTGAAAAAGAACTGGTGGAGGCTCATCGGCATTAGTCTGATGCTGGCTTTTCTGGCCGGAGGGATGAGGGTGATTTATCGGACGCCTGAGGGAGTGGCCATGGTTCTGGATGTAAATGTTAGAACCCAAAGTAATGCTCATATTTTGAATGACTGGTTCTCAAGCGTCAAACAGAGTGAGGACACACAAACAGGACAGATCTTGGGCTTTTTAGGTGAACATTATACACCGAAAAAAGGGGTGCTCGCCGGTGTATATAATCATATGACGAAGGAGCGGTCGGCTTTTTTTGGCTTACTGAATGCACTGAACGATGTTCTTTTCAAAGATAAGATTACGGAAGGTGTTCTCATTTTGATCGGGGCCCTTCTTATGATGATGTTTCAGGTTTTTATTTCCGGCGTGCTTCAAGTGGGATATTGCAGATTTCTGCTGGAGAACCGGATATACGGCCAGGTGAGGCTTGGGAGGCTCACTTTTCCGTGGCGTGTAAATCGCTGGAAAAACACGATGTTGATCATGCTGAAAAAATACATCTTTCTGTTTTTATGGGATTATACGATTATCGGAGGCTTTATTAAAAGATATTCTTACAAGATGATACCGTATATTGTGGCAGAGAATCCGGATATTCCGCATCGGGAGGCGTTTCTTCTCTCGAGACAGATGATGAAAGGAAACAAGATGAGAGCTTTTGCTTTTGACCTGTCTTTCCTTGGCTGGTATGTTTTGGATCTGTTTACTTTTGGGATTTTGAGGAGAGTCTTTCTTACACCTTATATGCAGACGACAGAGGCAGAACTTTATGTAGAACTTCGAAAAGAGGCGTTTGAAAAGCAGATTCCGGGAATTCATTATCTGGATGATAAACAACTATATGAAGATACAGGACTGGAAGAGTATCCGGTGGAAAGATATAAGCTCTATAATCCCAAGGTAAGAAAATGGATTCGGTTAAAATATGACAGAGCCTATTCCTGGAGTTCCCTTGTTTTGATCTTTTTTACTTTTTCAGTGATTGGATGGCTGTGGGAGGTTTCTTTGCATTTGTTCGGAGACGGTGTTTTTGTAAACAGGGGCTTCTTTCACGGACCGTGGCTGCCTATCTATGGGACGGGAGGGATTTTGGTTATTGTACTGCTGAAACGATTTGCAAAAAAGCCATTGCTGACATTTTTCCTTGCTATTGTTGTCTGCGGTGTTGTTGAGTATCTATCCGCATGGTTGCTTTGGGAGATCAAGGGAATGTACTGGTGGAATTATACAGGATATTTTCTGAATCTTCATGGCCGGATCTGTGCGGAAGGGTTGTTGGTGTTTGGCCTTGGAGGCTGTGCGTTTATTTATATTGCGGCTCCTTTTTTTGATGAGATTTACAGACGGATACCGAAAAGGACGGCGAGGATTTTATGTATCCTGCTTCTGATGGCTTTTGCCGCAGATATTGTGTTCTCCCTGATTCATCCGAACAGTGGGGCGGGGATCACGGATTATCAGGCGAAAGCATCCTTGCTTCAAACGGCAATGTGTTTCTGAATAAATACATATGTACCACTTTCCTTTTGACCTGGAAACTTTTATAATATAGGCATCGAGTTGAGAAAAGAGTAGGAGAAAGACGGGAGAGAAAATCATGTACGCAGATGAAAATGTAATCACAATCAAACATAAGGTATTAAATGAAGTGGCGCGGCTTTCTTTTGAAGGGAAGCTTGACGAGGAAAGAGATCATATTGCGGAGAGACTGATTCCGGGACCTCTTCCACAGTTTCGGTGCTGTATCTACAAGGAAAGAGAGATCATCCGTCAGAGAGTACGTCTGGCGGAAGGGAAGGCTCCGGGGATTGAGGATGATGGAAATATTATCCAGGTTATCAATTCTGCCTGTGAGGATTGTCCGATTTCCAGTTATACCGTGACGGAGAACTGCCAGAACTGCCTTGGTAAAGCATGTATCAACGCATGTAAGTTTGGGGCTATTGAGCCGGGAAGATTTCGTTCCCATATTGATGCCTCCAAGTGTAAGGAGTGCGGACAGTGCGCCAAAGCATGTCCGTATAATGCGATCGCACATCTGAAACGTCCATGTAAGTTCAGTTGCCCTGTAGATGCCATCACATACAATGAATACGGGCTTTCGGTCATCAACAAGGACAAATGTATCCGATGCGGAAAATGTATTCACAGTTGTCCGTTCGGTGCGATTGGAACGAAGAGTTTTATGGTACCGGTGATTGAGGCGATCAAGTCGGGAAAGCACGTCTATGCGATGGCGGCGCCTGCCACAGAAGGCCAGTTCGGACCGGACATCACGATGGATAGTTGGGCCGAAGCGATGAAGCAAGTCGGTTTTGAGGATTTCTATGACGTGGGACTTGGTGGAGATATGACGGCTGCATATGAGGCGGAAGAGTGGACCGAAGCCTACAAAGAAGGAAAGAAAAAAGTGACTTCCTGCTGTCCGGCCTTTGTCAATATGGTGCGTCTGCATTTTCCGCAGCTTGCGGACTGTGTCTCCACGACGGTATCTCCTATGTGCGGAGTGTCCAGATTGATTAAGGCACAGGATCCGGAGGCAGTGACCGTATTTATCGGGCCATGCGTGGCGAAAAAATCTGAGGTGGTAGACCAGCAGATCAAAGGGAATGCGGACTATGTGCTTACATACAGTGAGATTCGTGCTATTATGCGGGCGAAAAATGTGGAGCTAAAGCCATGTGAGAACCAGAATCAGATCGCTTCCACATTTGGCAAACGCTTTGCCAATGCAGGCGGTGTGACGGCGGCGGTGCTCCAGAGTATGAAAGAGGCCAATGCAGATGTGGATGTGAAAGTCCATAAGGCGAATGGCGCGGCCGAGTGCAAGAAAGCTTTACTTCTGATGCGGGCGGCGAAGCTTCCGGCTGACTTTATCGAAGGAATGGCATGTGAAGGAGGATGTGTGGGAGGACCGAGCGCATATAATGATCAGTTTTCCTCCAAAAAGAGCAGGGATTCCCTTATCAGTCAGGCGGACGATAGAGGTATCCATGAGAATCTGAGCCATTATCAGATGGACAGCTTTTCCATGCACAGAGAATAGAAGGTTATCCGGCGGGAAGAAATGAGAGCCATGGTATGTGGAGAAACCGGCATACTATGGCTCTTTTGTTTCACGCTATTTTACGATGCAATCAATGTATTAAGCCTCTTTTTTCTCCTTTGGAAGAATGGTATTCAACAGAATTGCCACCAGAGTTGCCACAACAACCGGAGATTTGCCGAAGATAGTTGTTACCCAGGCAGGGAATGTAGCAAGGGCAGCAGGTGCCTGTGTGATTCCCATACCAAGAGCTACGGACAACCCTACAATGGCGGTGTTGCGGTAGTTCATCTCCTGGAGCATGATGAGCTTGATTCCGGTCATGGCGATGGAAGCAAAGACGGAGATCGTTGCTCCTCCCAGCACGCACTGTGGAATCGTCGTCAAAAGTGCGGAGAACTTTGGTACGAATCCTGCAATCAGAAGGATTACGGCCGCAAGTCCGAGAACACAGCGGTTGATGACTTTGGTTGTAGTAACTATCCCGACATTCTGGCTGTAGGTGGCAGTCGGAAGACCACCGATCAGAGAACACAAAATGTTGGTAACACCGTACATTACGATACCGCCCTGAAGCTCCTTGTCCTTTGGCTGCCGGTTCATACTTCCTACCGTAGTAGCAGAGAAGTCGCCGATCGCCTGTATTGAGTTGATAGCAAAGAGGACGCCGATCGCGATGCAGGCAGAAGGATCGAAGTTCAGGCCGAAGTGGAGCGGCTTTGGAAGCTGAAAGTATCCGGCTGACTGAATACCGGAAAGGTCTACCAGCCCGAGAAACGAAGCAAAGATGTATCCGGTGATAATGCCGATCAGAATCGAAGCAAGCTTTAATGTTCCTTTTGCAAAATGATTCAGTCCGACGACAACAGCCAGAGTAAAGAATGCTGCAAGCCAGTTTTTCCAGGAGCCGTAATCCGGGCTTGATGTACCGCCGGCCATATAATTGATGGCGGTCGGGTAAAGGGACAGTCCGATGGTAAAGACCACAGTCCCGGTAATAATCGGCGGAAACAGGATCCGGATTTTCTGGATGGAAAGTCCGACCAAAATCGCGATGAATCCTCCGGCGAGCTGTGCGGCAAGAATTGTGCCGACGTCAGCGGTCTCCGCAATGGCCTGCATACTTGGCACATAGGCAAAACTGATTCCCATGATGACAGGAAGGGCGGAGCCAAGCTGGAATTTCCCGAAGCGGATGAATGGGAAAAGCTGGAGCAGGGTACTGATTGCGGACGCAAACAATGCGGCCTGTACGAGAATGACCTGATCGTGTTCGTTTAAGCCAGCCACACCGGATACAATGATCGCCGGAGTGACGCATCCCACGATCATGGCAACCACGTGTTGGAGCGCAAGCGGCAGCGCCTGACCAAACCGGGGAACCCCATTCAGATCAAACACAGAGGCATACTGCCTGCCTTGAGATGGGTGAGTTGAATTTGACATAACATCCTCCTTTGTATTGCAAACTATAAAACATGAATATACTATACTAGAACATGGTTTGACTGCAAGTGATTTTGGCAAAATTCTTAAAAATTTCGAAAGATTCTCAAAGATTCCTCTGCATTTCTACTGATTTTCGGTGTATAATGAAATCAGGAAAGGTTCAGGTGATACCATGAATTATGAGGGACAGATCTGTAGGGGACCAATGGAACGAGCTTCTTTCATGCTTCCGGTTGAGGTAGGGTGCGCATATAACCGCTGTAAGTTCTGCACACTGTTTAAACATCTGAAGTTCAGAGAATTATCAATGGATCAGATCGAAGAAGAGCTAAAAAGGGTGAGCCGGATAAACGGCAACCCGAAGACCGTTTTTCTTGGTGACGGCAATGCGTTCGGACTCTCCACGGAAACACTGTTAAAGATAGGGGAGAAAATTCATTTCTATTTCCCAGGCTGTCAGAGTATTCATATGGATGCGACTGTGACAGATATCAGCAGGAAAAGTGACACAGAGCTGCATCAGCTTTACGATGCAGGAGTCCGGCATTTGTATCTGGGAATCGAAAGTGGGCTCGATGATGTACTTGCTTTTATGAACAAAGACCACACGCTGGAGCAGGCGTACTATGAGATTGACAGGATGAAAGCAGCAGGTCTTGTTTTTGATGCTCACTTTATGACTGGAATTGCCGGAAAGGGAAGAGGGATCGAAAATGCGGAGCATACTGCCGAGTTTTTTAACCGGACACAGCCCTATAGAATGATTAATTTTTCCATGTTTCTCCATGAAAGGGCGCCTCTGTATCAGGAAATCAGAAAAGGCAGGTTCCATCCGGCGGATGAAAGAGAAAATCTGACGGAGGAGAGGAGACTTCTGGAGCTGTTAAAACCGTGGGAGCATGAGGCGATCTATGATGGATTCCACGATATGATAGAATTCCGTGTAAGGGGAGTGCTTCCGAGAGACCGGGAAGAAATGATTGCAAAGCTCGATGACAGAATCGCGAAAGAGATGCCGGGGCTTCTGGCCTATGTAGGTTAGCGGCGGCACACGAAAAAAAGAAGGAGTGTCTGATTGTTTATCAGACACTCCTTCTTTTTGCGACAAAGAGAATAACAGAACGTTCGCCAAGAAGAACGGTGTGAGATGCCTCCGGCATTGTATCCTCCGAAAAGGCAGGGCCGGAAGGATCTCCGGTATTGACTGCGATCTGCCAGCACCATTCAAAAGGAAGATCCGGCAGCAAAAGGCTGGCGGGTTCCCAGTAGGTATTAATGGCAAGATAGACGGTATCCTGTTCTGTTTGTTCTTGGTCAAACCCGGAAAATAAGACACAGAGAATATGGGAGTCTTCATTCAGTACCGGTTGCCAAGGGTGAACACCATGAAGACTGACTGATGGAAAGGAAAAGCGATCGGAAGGAAGATCCATCCGGATGGCTGGATGCCGCTTGCGGAAGGCAATCATATATTTCACAAACTCAAAGAGCGGACGGTTCTTTTCAAGAAGAGTCCAGTCCAGCCAGGAGATGGGATTATCCTGGCAGTATGGATTATTATTTCCATATCTTGTGTCGCCAAATTCATCCCCTGAGAGAAACATCGGGGTGCCCCGGCTGCAGAGCAGAACGGCAAAGGCATTTTCCATCATGCGTTTTCTAAGGGCGAGGACAGCAGGATCTTCTGTTTCACCTTCCACCCCGCAGTTCCAACTATAGTTGTCATTGGTGCCGTCCGAATTCTGCCATCCATTGGCCTCATTATGCTTGACGTTATAAGAATACAGGTCGTTCAAAGTAAACCCATCGTGGCAGGTCAAAAAGTTGACCGAAGCATTGCTCCCGCGCCCCTGAGGAGGGTACAGATCCGGGGAACCTGTGATCCGTCTGGCGGCGGCACGAAGCAGATAGCTGTCTCCTTTTAAAAAGCGGCGCAGATCATCCCGGTATTTTCCGTTCCACTCTGCCCAGCGGTTCCAGGACGGGAAAGATCCGACCTGATAGAGCCCTCCTGCGTCCCACGCCTCGGCGATCAGCTTGACATTTCCAAGGATGGGGTCAAAGGCCAGGGACTCCAGAAGCGGCGGCCGGCTCATCGGCGAACCGTCCTCATTGCGCCCAAGAATAGAGGCAAGATCAAAGCGGAAGCCGTCAACACGGTATTCTGTTACCCAGTACCGGAGACAATTCAGGATCATGGACTGGACGACCGGGTGGTTACAGTTGAGCGTATTTCCGCAGCCACTGAAATTATAATAGTGTCCGTCCGGTGTCAACATATAGTAGATCTGATTGTCAAAGCCTTTTAGAGAAATATAAGGGCCACGCTCATCACCTTCGGCGGTGTGATTGAATACTACGTCAAAGATGACCTCAAGCCCATGGGCATGACATTCCCGGATGAGGCATTTTAGTTCGTTCCCTTCGCGGTTGTACTCCGAGGTGGAAGCGTAACTTGTATTTGGAGCAAAAAAGCTGACCGGATTGTAGCCCCAGTAATCCAGAAGTTCATTCTCATCCAAGAGACGGCAGTCCCGCATTTCATCAAACTCAAAGACCGGCATCAGTTCGATCGTTGTAATTCCTAGTTCCAGTAAATATGGAATCTTCTCGATCAGACCCGCAAACGTGCCGGGAGCCTTAACCTTAGAGGAAGCGTCTTTTGTAAATCCCCTTACATGCAGTTCATAAATGATTGTATCGGACATAGGGATCATTGGTTGTCTATGTTCTCCCCAGTCAAAATTACTCCTTACGACCCGGGCACGATAGCCGTGTTTCTGGTCGTTTTTACATCCCCAGCGGCTCTGTCCGGTGACTGCTTTGGCGTAGGGATCCAGAAGAATCCGTGTCTTATCAAAAACAAGCCCGCTAGGGGGATCGTAAGGGCCGTCCAGCCGATAGGCATACTCAAACTCCTCGATGTCCAGACCAAAGACAATCATGGAATAGACAAAACCGATCCGGTAAGTATCCGGAAACGTCAGGACAGCAAAAGGCTTCTCTGCCTCCCGGTGGAAGAGAAGCAGCTCGCAGGACGTCGCCTGCTGGGATTGGATCGTAAAATTAACTCCCCCAGGAATTACGGTTGTACCCGGGGAGAGGAAAAATCCGGGGCGCACCTGAAAGCCGCAGATCACATCCAATGGCTTTAGATGACCGCTTGGGACAAGAGTAAGATCAGAATCTGTCAAAATTATCAGCCTCCTTTTCAAAAAAGAAAAAGCTGCTCTGGTTACCAGAGCAGCGCTTCATTTGTATCGGCGGCAAGTCAAAGTCCGGGGCTGTCCAAAACTTTAGAGACCGCCTGTCATCCAGAAATGTACCGTTTGGCACTTCTGGTGATTTAAGCTTCCTTGTCGTTCTTGTCATCCTCTGGATTTTCGGATACAGCTTCTGTTTCTTCAGATGAATTTTCTTCACTGGAGGAATCCGCATCTGTTTCTTCAGAGGAAACAGCATTGTTCAGAGGTACATATTCGCGTCCGGATGTGTCGCTTAAATCATCATCCAGATCGAAGTCGAGATCTTCAAAATCATCAGCAAATTCATCTTCCAGATCTTCATTATCCTTTTTATTCTTCATATAAAGAATCCCGGCCGCTGCCGCGCCGATCGCCGCAAGTCCGACGATACCTTTTGTCCATTTTTTTGCCATAAAGGGTAACTCCTTTCTCTTGATTCATAATACTATTCTTATTGTAATACTTTCGGTTTCAAAAAGAAAGAAAAGATTCATAATTTTATACTTTCTTAATATTAATTTAGAATAGTTAAGGAATGTTTGAAGCGATTGGAGTTGAGACCGGGATAGAAATGTGGTAGAATAAACCGTATTTAAAAAGAACAGAGGTAATTAAGTTGGAATCAGGAAAAAAGAGAAAAGTACAAAAGAAACTTTTCAGCGTCATCTACGGCAGAACTGCTATCATTCTTCTTCTGATCTTGGTCCAGATTCTTGTCATGTTTTTCGGGATTTATTTCCTTACGGACAACTGGACCTATCTGTACGGAGTCTTTAGTATTATCGGTACGATTGCCGTAATCTATATCATCAATTCGGAGGAAAACCCGGCGTTTAAGCTGACCTGGGTGCTGTGTATTATGGCCCTCCCGATTTTCGGAACCTTTTTCTATATTTATGTGAAAGCACAGATCGGTACGAGATATATCGGAAAGAGACTGGAGACTCTCAAGGATGAGACCGAAGAGTATATGCGCCAGGATATGGAAATCATTGACGCCATGAAGAAGAGTAAGCTCGCAAATAAAAATCTTTCCTATTATCTTGGAAAGCATCTGGGCTTTCCTACTTATGGGAATACGAGGCTTGAGTATTATCCTCTTGGAGAAGATAAGTTTGAGGCGCTGAAGCGAGAGCTTAGGAAGGCGGAGCATTTTATCTTCATGGAATACTTTATTGTCGAAGGTGGAGAAATGTGGGACGAAATCCGGCATATTCTGGAGGAGAAGGTGACAGAGGGTGTGGAAGTGCGTTTTATGTATGACGGTATGTGCAGTATTTCCAAGCTGCCGTCCGACTACCCGTGGTATTTGAGAAGAAGAGGGATCCGCTGCAAAGTATTCAATCCGATCAACCCGATCGTGTCCACCATTCAGAATAACCGTGATCACCGAAAGATCTGCGTGATCGATGGGAAGGTCGGCTTCACCGGAGGCATCAATCTGGCAGATGAGTACATTAACCGTAGAGAGCGGTTTGGACATTGGAAGGACACGGCGATCATGCTGGAGGGCGATGCTGTGCGGAGCCTTACGATCATGTTTCTCCAGATGTGGAATATCGGGGAGAAGAAAATCAACGATTACGATAAATATCTGCTGCCCCCGGCGCAGGAGTTCGATCCGAAGGACGGTTACGTCCTTCCGTACGGGGACAATCCGTATGACAATGAAAATGTAGGCGAGGAGGTGTACTTCCACATTCTGAACCATGCCAAAGAATATGTTCACATTATGACGCCGTATCTGATTCTCGACAATGAGATGACGAAGACACTGGCACGTGTAGCGAAGAGTGGAATGGAAGTCATCATTATCATGCCGCACATTCCGGACAAGCCATACGCTTTTGCTGTGGCGAAGACCTTTTATAAAGAGCTGATTGAGGCCGGGGTTCAGATCTATGAGTATACGCCGGGATTTGTCCATGCGAAGGTTTTCGTCTCTGATGACGACACGGCCACTGTGGGAACGATTAATCTGGATTACCGGAGTTTGTATCTCCATTTTGAGGATGGAGTCTTTATCTATAATAATGAAGTAATTGCAGATATTGAACAGGATTTCCAGGAGACACTTTTGAAATGTCGTTCTGTGACGCTTAAAGACGTACAGAAAAGAACGATGAAAGAGAAGATCGAAGGACAGGTATTAAGACTCTTTGCCCCTCTGATGTAGGGGCAGGGGGCTCTTTTTGGCTTGCCCGAGTGGAAAAACTTCCGAAAAACAGAAATTCAAATGTACATTTAAGGAAAAATATAGTATAATGCTTAGGTGGTAATAAAAGATTCACATACAGGAGGATATGTTATGGTAAAAGCAGTAGTAGGTGCTAACTGGGGAGATGAGGGAAAAGGTAAGATTACGGACATGCTCGCAAAGCAGGCCGATATCATCGTCCGCTTTCAGGGAGGAGCAAATGCCGGACATACGATTATCAACGACTATGGAAAGTTTGCACTTCATACACTACCATCCGGTGTGTTCTATGATCATACAACAAGTGTTATCGGGAACGGAGTCGCACTGGACATTCCAGTTCTGATCAGTGAGATTCAGTCGATTGTGGACAGAGACGTCCCGATGCCGAAAATCAAGGTGTCTAACCGTGCGCAGATGGTGATGTCCTACCATAAGCTGTTCGACCAGTACGAAGAGGAGCGTCTCGGAAAGAACTCTTTTGGTTCTACGAAGTCTGGAATCGCCCCGTTTTATTCTGACAAGTATGCAAAGATCGGATTTCAGGTAAGTGAGCTGTTTGACGAAGAGCTGTTAAGAGAAAAGGTAGTACGTATTGCAGAGCAGAAGAACGTCCTTCTGGAGCATTTATATCATAAACCGCTGATTCAGCCGGAAGACCTCTATGAAGAGCTGATGGGATATAAAAAGATGATTGAGCCATATGTATGCGATGTATCTTTATTTCTTCACGAAGCATTAAAAGAAGGAAAGGAGATCCTTCTGGAAGGCCAGCTTGGTACGCTCAAAGATCCAGATCATGGTATTTATCCGATGGTAACATCTTCTTCTACGCTGGCTGCTTACGGTGCGATCGGAGCAGGAATTCCTCCGTATGAGATCAGTAAGATTGTGACAGTATGCAAGGCATATTCCAGTGCGGTCGGAGCAGGTGCATTTGTCAGTGAAATTTTTGGAGAGGAAGCGGATGAGCTGAGACGTCGTGGCGGAGATGGCGGAGAATTCGGAGCGACAACAGGGCGTCCGAGAAGAATGGGATGGTTTGACGTGGTTGCGTCCAAATATGGCTGCCGGATGCAGGGAACGACGGATGTAGCCTTTACAGTACTGGATGTGCTCGGTTATCTGGATGAGATCCCGGTATGTGTTGCTTATGATATTGATGGTGAGATCACGACAGAATTTCCACCGACTTATCTTCTCGAGAAAGCAAAACCGGTGATTGAAAAGCTGCCGGGTTGGAAATGCGATATCCGTGGAATTAAGAATTATGAAGAACTGCCGGAAAATTGTAGGAAGTATATCGAATTTGTGGAAGAGAAAATTGGCTATCCGATCACATTGGTATCCAACGGACCGGGACGTGATGATATTATTTACAGATAAAGAAAAATCTAAAAAGTGGCTGCATGAGAGTGTTCATACAGCCACTTTTTTAGTACCTCATTTCTAAACCTGAAGCAAAATCTGACTCTGACCGGAACTCCGGCTCCACCAGGAAACTTAGAGAAGCTGGATTCCACCTGTAGCAGCTTCTTCTGCCACCTCAGAAGGCCAGATGGAGGACTGTACTTCTCCGATGTGTGCCTTACGCAGATAGAACATACAGATACGAGATTGACCAATACCACCGCCTACGGTATACGGAAGTTCTCCGTTTAGGAGAGATTTCTGGAAATCAAGCTCGGCACGATCCTCGCAGCCTGCAAGGGAAAGCTGGCGCCGCAACGCATCTTCATCCACACGGATTCCCATAGAGGAGAGCTCAAGAGCTGTATCCAAAACTGGGTAGTAGACGATGATGTCACCGTTTAATTCCCAGTCGTCATAGTCCGGCGCACGTCCGTCGTGCGGCTTCCCGGACGTAAGTATCTTTCCGATTTGCTTGATGAAGATAGCCTTTTTCTGTTTCGCGAAATGGTATTCACGCTCCTTTGGCGTGCAGTCCGGATAGAGGTTTTCCAGTTCCTGAGATGTAATGAAAGTAATGTCGTCTGGGAGGACTTCTCCGATGTAATTATAACGGCGTGCCATATAATGCTCCGTCTCTTTCAAAGCTGCGTAAACTTTGCGGACCGTATATTCCAGTGTCTCATCATTACGCTCTTCTTTGGAAATCACTTTTTCCCAGTCCCATTGATCCACATAGATAGAGTGAAGATTGTCGGTGTCCTCGTCCCGGCGGATCGCGCTCATATCAGTGTAAAGTCCCTCGCCCGAGTGAAAGCCGTAGCGCTTCAATGCATAGCGTTTCCATTTTGCAAGTGAGTGGACGATCTCCACCTCCCTATCATCCTGCTCCTTGATTCCAAAAGCTACCGGGCGTTCTACGCCGTTTAAGTTGTCATTCAGTCCAGACTCCGGACGCACAAAAAGAGGAGCAGATACACGCGTCAGATGCAGATTCTTTGCAAGGGATCTTTCAAAGTGATCCTTTACCTCTTTGATGGCGACTTCTGTCTCACGGATGGAAAGCGGCGGGCAGTAACCTTCTGGTATCGTTAAATGTTCCATGTTTGAGTCCTCCTTTAAAAAAATTATTTCTAGTTTACATAAAAACTTTCGTATTGTCAAGAGTTAAAGTGCCGTTGAAGAGAAGTACATAAAGCAATGACAGACAGAAGTATGGTTGCCATGGAGAAAAGAGCAGGCGGATGGAATTTTAAGAAAGTGATTAGAAAAATTTTAGAACACCGCCATACATCAGACATATTTACATGATAAAGTGAAAACCGTAAAGGGGGAGTCATAAAGCAGTTTTTCGTTTCATATAATAGTGATACCGGGAAACAGAAAAAGGAGGTTATTTTATGCAGCAAAGGAGTATACCGGGGTGTATGGAAGCAATATCGATGGAAGAGTACCTAAACAAAAGAAAAGAGAAAAAGGAAAAAGAAAAAAGCCATCAGGACAAAGAGAGCGGGGCGGACACTGATCCGATCCTTTTCTTTAGTCTGGCATGAAATAAAATAGATAAGTCTATTGTGTGAGACAAAAGTCCGCGCAAAGAGACAGACAGTGCATCCACGGGAACTCCCCGTAGGATGCACTGTTTTGCTTTGTATTGGCGATGAGTCAAAGTCCGCCAAGGATGGATCAGTCGGATGGGCCGCCCGGATGATCGCTGTCCTTATCATCGTGCCGCAACAGACGGGAAAATAATGTAAAACCATAAAGCAGTACCGGCACAAAGATCGTACAGGCGATGGACGCTTTCAAAAGTCCCAGGGAAGCGGAGTGGTCAAGAAACGCAAACACAAGGGTACTTGTGTACATGGCAACCAGAACAACAATCCCAAGAATGGCCAGAATTTGCCGTATTTGTTTCATAGTAAAAACCTCCTCATGGATTCTTCTATGATAATTATATAGAATGTGGGAGAATAAAGCAATGCAGAACACAGGAGACATGATACGGCGAATGGTAGGCAGGTGGTTTCCCTTGCAATATAAAATATCCTGTTATATAATGAACTCTGTGAAGACAATTTGTAATCAAAGGAGAATTTGATATGAGTACATTATTAGAGCAGTGGAGAGAGACGGCGTATTCCAGAGAGATGACAAAGCAGCAGCTTGAATCATTCTGGGGCGCTTATTTTCAGACGGAAAAGGGGATTTATGAGAAATTACTTTCCAACCCGGATGAGAAGGTGAAAGGTACAGTCAAAGAACTGGCGGAGAAATATGGCGTGGAAGTGCTGACGATGGTAGGATTTCTTGACGGAATCAACGAGAGCCTTATCAATGAGAATCCGATTGAGACGATGGAGGAGGATACCGAAGTCACTCTGATCTATGATAAAGAGAAACTTTACAAGAACATGGTAGACGCGAAGGCAGACTGGCTCTACCAGCTTCCGCAGTGGAACATTCTTCTTTCTGAGGAACGGCAGAAGGAACTGTATAAAGAAGCGAAAAAGATGCATACTTTCGTAAGAGAGGGAAAGAAGATCGGAAGAAACGATCCATGTCCGTGCGGCAGTGGCAAGAAGTACAAACACTGCTGCGGTAAGAATAAATAATGCCTTTTGTGACAGCGGCGGTATGCCTGTTATATTACCTGATGATCTGCCGGTATGTAGGAAGATGGAATTCCACCTTTTCCAGATTCTGGATCTGTTGCGGACTGGTTTCCGTCTGTTACGGTATAGCGGGAGGATGGTTCCCGACGGTGATGATTCAGGCACTGTCTTTCGCCTGGATTCTGTTCTGGGTAGTCATTCTGGCCGTCTGGATTCGCATGGCAGTATTCGGACACCGACAGGCGGCAGGAAATCTGGAGTATCTCATCGTCCTTGGGGCAAAAGTCGATGGCACCCGGATTACGAGTTCCCTAAAGCTCCGTCTTGACCGGGCATATACTTATGCAACCGCAAATCCTAGCGTCAGAATTGTAGTATCCGGAGGCCAGGGAAGGGGTGAGGACATCCCGGAGGCGAAAGCCATGGCGGATTATCTGGTCTCAAGGGGGATGAAACGAGAGCGGATTTTTTTGGAGGATCAGTCCTCTACGACAGAGGAAAATCTGCGCTTCACAGCACAAATGCTCCCAGGATTAGTCACAAGGCGCGTGGGAGTGGTGACGAACAGCTTTCACATTTACCGAGCGTGTCTGCTCGGGAAGCAAGTGGGCTACAAAAGACTTTTTTCTGTACCTGCCGGATCAGAGCCGGTGTTGTATTTCAATTATGTAGTGAGGGAAGCGCTGGCAGTTTTGATGCTTCCGCTTAAAAGATACATAATCAGGCATTGACAAATAATAACGAAGTGATTATAATGACTCTATATTTGAGTAGGAAACGTGTTGACGAGACGAGTAGGGTGTGAGACCGGATTCAGAGAGAGAGGCCGTGGCTGGAAGCCTCTTATCACGGAGCATCTGAAGACTACCTCTGAGCGGCGGAAAAACCGTCCGGTTTAATACCGTTATCATTATTAGCAAGAGATGTTTTCTCCTTGTTTATAATGGAGAGGACATAAGCGGGGTGGAACCGCGGGTGAAAGCTCGTCCCCTGCAGCCGGAAAGCTGCAGGGGCTTTTTTTGATTGGCGGCGACGAGCAAAGCCCGGGTTTGCGGGGAAACCTATTGAACGATTACAATCCCAACATGAGCTCTTTGGCTCCTTCCGGTGATTTGTTTCCGGAAAAGTGACAGTGCCGGACAAAAGAAAGTGCGGAAAGTCTGAAAGGAGGATGGTTCAAATGAAAAGTATGAAAGAAACATGGAGATTGAACAATGGAGTGCAAATCCCTTGCCTGGGATTTGGAACGTATAAGGCGGCGGAAGGAAGTACGTCTGAGATCATCAAGACGGCGATCCGCTGCGGATACCGGTATCTGGACACGGCATCCTTCTATGAGACAGAAACTTATGTGGGAGAGGCAGTTGCTGAAAGTGGGATCAGGAGGGAGGAATTTTTCCTTGTCTCTAAGGTATGGAAAGATGAGATGGGCTATGATGGTACGCTCCGGGCTTTTGAGCGGACACTTGAAAATCTGGGTACGGATTATCTGGATCTGTATCTGATCCATTGGCCGAAGCCTTCGCCGGATACGAAGGAGTGGAAGCAGTTGGATGTGGAAACATGGAAAGCCATGGAGAAGCTTTACCGGGAAAAGAGGGTTCGTGCAATCGGAGTGAGTAATTTCCTTCCGCATCACATGGAGAACCTGCTTTCCTCCTGCGAGGTCGTGCCTGCGGTGGATCAACTGGAGTTTCATCCCGGATACAGTCAGGAGGCCGCCGTCTGCTACTGTCAAGAGAGAGGGATTCTCGTCCAGGCGTGGAGTCCGCTTGGAAGAAAGCGTGTGATGGATGATGAGCTGGTGGAAGAGCTTGCAAAAGCGCACCATGTTACGCCGGCACAGATCTGTCTTCGGTATGCGCTGCAAAAGGGCATCGTCCCGATTCCAAAAGCCTCTTCCGAGGAAAGAATGAAAAATAACCAGGACATCTTTGACTTTGAACTGACCGGGTTAGAGATGTCTGAACTAGATACCATGCCTCCTGCAGGATGGTCGGGAGAACATCCGGATCGGGATCGGGTGAAAGTATGTTAGGAAAGAAAGGGGAAGAACAAGATGAAAATCACATTAAAAGACGGCTCTGTAAGAGAGTACGACAAAAGTATGTCAGTGTATGAGATTGCATCTGACATCAGCGAAGGACTTGCCAGAGTGGCAATGGCAGGAGAAGTAAACGGGGAAGTAGTGGATCTCAGAACGGTAGTGTCCGAGGACTGTGAGCTGAATATTCTGACATTTCAGGACGAAGGAGGGAAAGATACCTTCCGTCATACATCCTCGCATATTTTGGCACAGGCAGTAAAGCGCCTCTATCCGGAGACGAAGCTTGCTATTGGGCCAGCCATTGCGGACGGCTTTTACTATGATGTGGACAGAGATATTCCATTTACAACAGAAGATCTGGAAAAGATTGAAAAAGAAATGAAGAAGATCGTGAAAGAAGCGCTTCCGGTTGAGAGCTTTACGCTTCCAAGAGAGGAAGCGATTGCTCTGATGAAGGAGAAAGAAGAGCCATATAAGGTAGAACTTATTGAAGATCTTCCGGAAGACGCAATTATCAGCTTCTATAAGCAGGGTGAATTCACGGACCTGTGCGCGGGACCGCATCTGATGAATACAAAGACGGTCAAAGCGTTTAAGCTGACAAGCCTTGCGGGCGCTTACTGGCGCGGAAATGAAAAGAACAAGATGCTGACAAGAATCTACGGAACTTCTTTCACAAAAAAAGCCGATCTGGATGAATATCTGGAGAGGCTGGAAGAAGCAAAAAAGCGTGACCATAGAAAACTTGGAAAAGAACTGGGACTTTTCATGCTCAGAGAAGAAGGACCGGGATTCCCGTTCTTCCTGCCTAAAGGTATGGCGCTCAAAAACGCTCTTCTGGAGTACTGGCGTGAAATTCATACAAAGAACGGATACGTGGAAATTTCTACTCCGATTATGTTGAGCAGACATTTGTGGGAGACAAGTGGACACTGGGATCATTATAAGGAGAATATGTACACAACTGTTATTGACGAGCAGGATTTTGCTGTGAAGCCGATGAACTGTCCGGGAGGAATCCTGGTATATGAGTCTGAGCCGCGTTCCTACAGGGATCTTCCGATTCGTATGGGCGAGCTTGGTATCGTACACCGTCATGAGAAATCCGGCCAGATGCACGGCCTGATGCGGGTGCGTTGCTTTACACAAGATGACGCCCACATCTTTATGACGCCGGAGCAGGTAAAAGACGAGATCAAAGGGGTTGCGACTCTGATTGATGAAGTATACAAGATGTTCGGATTCAAGTACCATGTAGAGCTCTCCACAAGACCGGAAGACAGCATGGGAAGCGATGAGGACTGGGAACTGGCAACAGATGCCCTCAGAGACGCTCTGGATTCCCTTGGCATGGACTATGTAGTCAATGAAGGAGACGGAGCATTTTACGGACCGAAAATCGACTTTCATCTGGAGGACTCCATCGGACGGACCTGGCAGTGCGGAACCATCCAGCTCGACTTCCAGCTTCCGCTGCGCTTTAACCTGGAATATACAGGAGCAGACGGAGAGAAGCACCGCCCGATTATGATACACCGTGTGGCATTCGGTTCTATTGAGCGTTTCATCGGAATTCTGATTGAACATTTTGCGGGAGCATTCCCGACCTGGCTTGCACCGGTTCAGGTAAAAGTCCTGCCGATCTCCGACAAGCATCTGGAGTATGGTGAGAAAGTCTATGCCGCTTTAAAAGACGCCGGAATTCGTGTGGAGATTGATACAAGAGCAGAGAAGATCGGATACAAGATCCGCGAGGCGCAGATGCAGAAGATCCCATATATGCTTGTAGTGGGAGCGAAAGAAGAAGAGGAAGGCAAAGTTTCCGTCAGAAGCAGATTTGCGGGAGATGAAGGGCAAAAATGTCTGAAAGACTTTCTCTGTGATTTGAAAAAGGAAATTTCTGGAAAAATAAGAAGAAGCATGGAGTCTAAAGAATAAAGTCTTGAAATTCGGGCATACTACCTTCTGAAAACTAGAAGGAGGATGAAAAGATGCCAGAATTAAGATGTACTGTACAGAATTGTATGCACAATCAGAACTATTACTGTAACCTCGATGCTATTCAGGTTGGTGGGGACAAGGCAAAGAATGCTGCCGACACATGTTGCGACAGCTTTGAGGAGAGAAAATCCGGGACGTTTACAAATGCGTCTATGGAGGCTTCTCCGTTGAGTACGATCGACTGTAAAGCTCAGGAATGCTGTTATAACGAAAACTGCAAATGTAATGCCGGAAAAATCAGTGTGGAAGGCGGCGGGGCATGTACCTGCAAAGACACTGAGTGTGCTACTTTCCAGTGCCGTTAAGACGCAAAAATTGGGACAGGCGGATTTTCCGCCTGTTCTTTTGTTGCTCCGGAGAGGAGCTAAAATCCAGGTTTGTCACAGCTGCAATCTCGGAATGTTCCATTTGGCCATTTCCAGTGATTGACGCTTTCCCGAGGTTTCGCTATAATGAAGTATATGTGTATGGAGACCGGGAGGATGGAAATGAAAGAAACCAATACCAAAAATGAAGTCGGGAAAAAAGACAAAGAAGTCCGGAAGATACCTGCCTTTGGTGGAAAAGGGCCGTCCAGGATTCGGCAGTCTTTTGGGAGGGGACTGACTATTTTTCTTGTGATCGCAGCCTGTATTATCCTGTATTTTGCATTTCTGAGAGCAGATACTCTCTTTTCGGTAGCAGGAACGATCATTGAGATCTTAAAACCGATTATTTATGGTTTTGCTATCGCATATCTTTTAAATCCAATTGTAAAAGAGACAGACAAGTATCTGTTGCCTGTTTTAAGGAAAAAAATCAAAAAAGAAAAGACGGCACGGCAATTTTCCAGGGCGGCCGGGATCCTGTTTGCCCTGCTGGTTCTGTTTGCTGTGATTTTTGCCCTGCTAAATATGCTCATACCGGAGCTTTTTCACAGCATCCGGAACCTCATGGAAACATTGCCGGGACAGTTGAACAGTGGTATTGAGGCTATTGAGAATTTGCAAAAAGAACAGTCTACTATGGGATTGCTTCTGGGCAATATTCTGAATCATGCTTCTGAGACGCTTCAGAACTGGATTCAGACGGATCTGTTGCGGCAGATGAATATCTGGATGACCAATATTACTACGGGGGCTATGAATGTACTGAGCGAGGTATTCAATTTTCTCGTGGGCTGCATTGTTTCTGTGTACATGCTTTTCAGTAAAGAGCTGTTTGCGGCGCAGATGAAGAAGATTCTCTATGGAGTGATGTCCATTGAGCACGCCAATATGACTTTACATATTACGAGAAAGAGTAATGAAATTTTTGGAGGGTTTATCATCGGAAAGATCATTGATTCCGCAATTATCGGAGTACTGTGTTTCCTGGGACTGACACTTCTGGATATGCCATATATCCTACTGGTGAGCGTTATTGTCGGGGTAACGAATGTCATTCCGTTTTTCGGACCGTATATCGGAGCGATCCCCAGTGCGATTCTGATCGCACTGGCTGATCCGATCAAGGGGATTTATTTTCTGATTTTTATTCTTGCACTTCAGCAGTTAGATGGGAATGTGATTGGACCGAAAATTCTCGGGGATTCTACAGGGCTTTCCGCATTCTGGGTCGTATTTTCGATTCTGCTTGGCGGCGGACTCTTTGGGTTTGTCGGCATGATTGCGGGAGTACCGACGTTTGCCGTGATTTACTATATCGTGAAAATGGTGGTAGAGCAGAAATTGGAGAAGAAAAAGATGCCTGCAGACACGGAAGCTTATGGAAGGGTAGAATATCTGGATGACAATGGAACATTCCAATATGTAAAAGACGATATAAAGGAGAGAACAGAAGATGCCGATTCGAGTACAAAATGATCTTCCGGCAAAGGAGATTCTGGAGAGAGAAAATATCTTTGTGATGGATGAACACCGTGCTGTCCATCAAGACATCCGTCCGCTGAAAATTGGGCTTTTAAATCTGATGCCGCTGAAAGAGGATACAGAGCTTCAGCTTTTGCGCTCGTTTTCCAATACGCCGCTTCAGGTGGATGTGACTTTCGTGATGGTGTCCAATCACCAGTCAAAGAATACATCCGCGAATCATCTAAATAAATTTTATGTTCGGTTCCAGGACGTGAAAGACCAGAATTTTGATGGTTTCATCATTACTGGGGCACCCATCGAACAGATTCCATTCGAGGAAGTTGACTACTGGGAAGAGATGAAGGAAATTATGGAGTGGACCAAGACCCACGTTACTTCTACGATTTATCTTTGCTGGGGAGCACAGGCAGCCTACTATTATCACTTTGGGATCGACAAATATCCGCTGAAGAAAAAGCTGTTTGGCGTCTTTCGGCACCGGGTGATGAATCGGAGGATTCCACTGGTACGCGGATTTGACGATGTATTCTATGCACCGCATTCCCGGCATACCCAGATTGATCCTGCGAAGATCAAAGCGTGTGAAGATCTCATGGTTCTGGCAGAATCAGACGAGGCGGGCGTCTTTCTGGCTATGACAAAGGACGGCAGGCAGATCTTTGTTATGGGACATCCTGAGTACGATCGCATGACGCTGGATGAAGAGTACAAACGGGACAAATCCAAAGGGCTTCCGATCGAGATTCCTTGTAACTATTACCCGGATGATAATCCAGAAAACCGGCCGCTTCTTACTTGGCGGTCCAATGCCAACAATCTGTATACAAACTGGCTGAATTACTACGTATATCAGATCACACCGTATGATTTGGTAGGAACACCATTTTAATGCGGGTTTCTCGGTAATTTTGTAATTCGGACTTATTATAAAATGTTGAAAACACCGGGTAACATCGTAAGTTTGGGAGTACAATGGGAGTAAGGGAACTCCTGTTATGGGAGTTCAAATATGTAGTCTGAATGGAATTTTGATAAAGAACGTTTTCAAGATAGCTACTTTTTCGAGTAGAAGTATTAGAGGCTGACTTTCATTAGCAAATTGGAATTGACCGGGTTGAAAACGAGGAATACTTCTTGTCTACAGGACAAAGAGGCAGAATACAGAAAGAGTTTAACAACTAAACGATAGGAGAAAAATGAAATCAGTTTTACTTATAGGGCAATCAAATATGGCAGGACGTGGATATTTGCATGAGGTTACGCCAATTTACAATGAAAATATTTTTATGCTTAGGAACGGCAGATGGCAGATGATGACTGAGCCAATCCACTTTGACCGCTCAGTGGCTGGCGTTGGTCCTGCAGCGTCATTTGCACAGGCATGGTGTAACGCAAATAAAAATGAACAAATTGGGCTTATCCCTTGTGCGGAAGGAGGAAGTTCTATTGATGAATGGAGTAAGGAAAGCACTCTATTTCGCCATGCCGTCAGTGAAGCAAAATTCGCTATGGAAAACAGTGAATTGATTGCAATTTTGTGGCATCAAGGAGAAAGCGATGGTCGAAGCAAAAAATACAAAAATTATTACCACAAACTTAATATTTTAGTTAATTCATTCAGAAAAGAGCTGGGAGATTTGGAAGTTCCGTTTATTGTTGGCGGTTTGGGAAATTATTTAGGTAAGTCTGGCTTTGGAAGAAGTTGTGTAGAGTATGATTTGATTAATCAGGAATTACTTAAATATGTAGAAAATAATAGGAATTGTTATTTTGTAACAGGGGAAAAATTATACCCTAATCCAGATGGTATCCATATCAATGCAGAGTCTCAAAGAAGGTTTGGCATTAGATATTTTAAAGCTTATCAGACCAAATCAAGTATTGTCGAGCCTTTAGATAATGAAGAGAACATGGTAAAGGAATTGTATGAAAGAGAATATACTATGGCTGAGAAAAGATACATAACACTAGAACAATTTACATTAGGAAAAAGTTCTATGGAAGAAGTGATGAAATTTTTAAAATAGCGACATCGATTCGGAATTTTTGGAGGGAAATTAGCATGGTGGTTGATGTATATAAAAATTGTCCTAGTTTTGAAAATGAATATTATATATTGAGAATGGTAGATAAGGCGGATAAATTGGATTTGTTAAAGGTATATTCTGATGAAAAAGCTGTATCATTTTTTAATAGTGATAATTGTGGCGGAGATAACTTTCACTATACAACTGAAAACCGAATGGCACAGGCGATTGAATATTGGCTTTGGGAATATGATAGACAAGGGTTTGTCCGTTGGGCGATTGTTTCAAAAGCAACAAAAGAAGCAATCGGCACGATAGAGCTTTTCCATAGAGACGCTGAAGATTATTTTACAAATTGTGGCTTGCTTAGATTGGATATTCGGAGTGATTATGAAATTGCCAGTGAGATTGTCAAAATACTAAAATTGATAATCGAACCTGCATATGCACTTTTTCATTGTGATAAAATTGCTACAAAAGCTATCGCATTAGCAACAGAACGGATTTCAGCATTAAAAGCGTTAGGCTTTAAACAGTCGGAGGAGAAACTAATAGGACATGATGGGATGGAATATGATTCATATTTCGTATTAAAGTAACAACTTCTAGTTTGTATGGCAAATGATAAATAGATAGTTACATAAGAGAGGAAAAACAGATTGTACTGGACATGTCGAAAGGGAAAGTTCCATTAACATATTTTTTGTATAGTAAAACACTATAGTAAAATTCCGGTTTGCAAGCCCTTAGTGGGGCAAGGAACAAGGCAAAGCTCATATACCGCGGGGGAATTATTAACGGAAGAGGGCCGTCAGTGGTACTATGATGCGGCGGAGGACTTGTAAGGTCAGAAACCATGCAAGTCTTTTTCTAATTCCGCAATTGCAAATCATGAGTGTTGATAGTACCATGCTTTCCGGCTTTTGTATTAGCAGCCTCAGTTTTATAGTGTAGAGATGCCCCATGCTCTTCTGACGTCCTCTACCGGGAGCTCTTCTCCGGTATAGAGACGAAAGGCAGCGGCTCCTTGATATAAGAGCATACCGAGACCGTTACAGCAGCTCAGGCCGGCTGTTTTGGCATACCGAAGAAGCGTTGTCTCCTCAGGGGAATAGATGATATCCATAACAAACAGATGGTCACCCAAATCTTTCGGACCGGACACCGCACAGGAGTCCGGATTTGGTTCCATTCCAATACTGGTCGCATTGATGAGGATATCTGCGTGGACAAGTTCGGCCTTTAAAAGATCCGGATCTTCCAAATTCAGAAGTGCAATCCGGCACCCTGTTTTCTTACGGATCTTTTCCAGGAAATCTTCAGATTTCCAGAAACTTTGTTTTCGTACAAACACGGAAATTTTCGACGCTCCATCCAGAGCAGCCTGAGTGATAATAGCAGTGCCGGCGCCTCCGGCGCCCAGGATGATAAGATGCTTTCCCTGGATGGAGACGCCTGCATGGGAGAGAGCGAGCATTGCTCCGGTTCCGTCGGTATTGTACCCGATCAGACGGCCATTTTCATTGACAATCGTATTGACTGCATTACACAGTCTGGCTTCTGTGGAAATGTCGTCCAGGTATTGTATGACAGCCGTCTTGTTCGGCATGGAGACGTTGGCTCCACGCATTTGCAAGGTACGCATGGAACGGATCGCATCTGCAAGAGATGTCTGATCGATCTGAAAGGCAAGATAGACATAGTCCATTCCAAGCTTTTGAAAGGCAGTATTGTACATGAAAGGTGATTTGGAGTGGGCGGCAGGATCTGCGAAGAAGCCAAGCAGCCCGGTGTGCCCGCTGATTTGTAATGACATTGGGATTCCCTCTTTCTATCTGGTTTTGATTATGCTAAGATTATAAAGAATGAAAAAAGGAATGTCAATCGATCAGGGAAGGCAGGGATAGAATGAAGCATATTTTTTTAACCGGATTTATGGGGACAGGAAAGACTACGATTTCCAAAGCATTGCGGGAAATACTTTCATGCGATGTGATCGATATGGATCGGGAGATTGAACGAATGGAAAGAATGTCGATCCCGGAGATCTTTGTACAGAAAGGAGAAACCTGGTTTAGGCAGTGTGAGACCAGTTTCCTGGAGGGACTGAAAAAGAGAGAGGGAGCCATTGTATCCTGTGGCGGGGGTGTGCCTCTGCGCAGAGAAAATGTGAAAACAATGAGAGCGTGCGGTATCGTTGTACTTTTGACGGCTAGCCCGGAGACAATCTATGAGCGAGTGAAGGATAACCATGACAGACCACTTCTGGAACAGAATAAAACGCCGGAACATATCGGAGAACTTTTGAAGGAGCGAGAGCCATATTATCGGGAAGCAGCAGATCTGGAAGTAGTGACGGATCAGAAAAGCGCAGATGAGATTGCAATTGAGATTAAAAAATTACTTGACAGCAGTAAAGCAGTGTGATAAAGTATACGCAAGATTTATATTTCAAACCGATGAGAAAGAGGAGTAGATCGTCAGGCGAGATCACAGAGAGCGGCAGATGGTGGAACTGCTGTATGGAGCGGACGGTTGAATGGACTTTCGAGGGCAGCCTGAAAGCCGAATGGTGAGTACGGTTTGTCGGGAACCGAACCCGTTATCAATCAGGAGTGTATGTTAGTACATGAGAAAGTGGGCAGAGATGCCAATTTGAGTGGTACCGCGATAATAAGAGTTTATTACCGTCTCAAGCAGTAGCTTGGGGCGGATTTTTTGTATCCTGATAGGCCAAAGTTCGGGGTTGCCAGGAACCTTTTTATTATCTGTCGGGACGCCGCTTCCTTTCTTACTGACAGAGCCGGATGTTTGGCATATAACTTCCGGCGTAACGATATTTTAGTAGAAAAGGAGAAAAAACATGAACAAAAAAATGGTAGCAGTATTGGTAAGCGCAATGATGACAATGGGACTTCTTACGGGCTGCAAAAGCAGCGGCAGTAAATCAGGAGATGCTGAGTATACGATTGGGATCTCACAGTTTGCAGAGCACGGCTCCCTTGATAACTGTAGAGAAGGCTTTATAGAAGGGCTGAAAGAGGAAGGTATCGAGGAAGGGGAAAATCTCAAAATCGAGTACAAAAACGCGGCGGCGGATCAGGGAACAGCCAAGCAAATCAGTGATACGTTCGTATCTGACAAGGTAGATCTGATCTGCGGGATTGCGACGCCAAGCGCCCAGGCAGCTTTTAACTCAGCAATGAATTCTGATATTCCGGTGATCTACACGGCTGTAACAGATCCGGCGGAGGCGAAGCTTGTGGACGATGAGGGGAACCCGGTAGGAGAAATCACAGGAACGAGTGATGAGCTTCCGATCAAGGAGCAGTTGGAGATGATCCGTGAAATTCTTCCGGACGCAAAGAAGGTCGGCATCCTCTACACGACGAGCGAGGCAAATTCCGTATCTGCGCTTTCAACATACAAGAAGCTTGCAGGTGATTACGATCTGGAAATCGTAGAAAAAGGTGTGACGCAGACAGCAGATATCTCTCTTGCTGCAGAAGAGTTGTTAGGCGAGGTAGACTGTCTGACAAACCTGACGGACAATACCGTAGTCAATTCTTTGGCAACGATCCTTGACAAGGCAAACGCGCAGAAGATTCCGGTATTCGGAAGCGAGATTGAGCAGGTGAAGCTTGGATGTCTGGCAGCGGAGGGTCTAGACTATATTAAACTTGGTAAGCAGACAGGAAAGATGGCAGCACAGGTATTAAAGGGCGAGAAGAAAGCTTCTGAGATAAAATACGAGACCATCTCAGAGCCGGGGCTCTATGTGAATACAAAAGCGGCGGAGAATCTTGGAATCACCATTGATGAATCACTGGTAAGTCAGGCTGTAGAAAGCTTTGATGAGATTTCCGCATCATAAAGGAATAACGGGAGGCAGACAAATGAACCTTATAGTAACAACAGTAGAGCAGGGATTGATTTACGGAATCCTGGCGCTGGGAGTGTATATCACATACAAGATTCTGGATTTTCCGGATTTGACGGTGGATGGCAGCTTTCCGCTGGGAGCGGCTGTGACGGCGGCTCTGATTGTCAGGGGAGTCAATCCATACCTGACACTTTTGATTTCCTTTGGGGCAGGTGTGCTTGCAGGGGTCTGCACGGGGCTGATCCATGTGAAATGCAAGGTAAGGGATCTGCTTTCCGGGATTATTATGATGACAGCACTTTGGACGATCAATCTCCGGATTGCCGGGACAGCGAATGTTCCGATCTTTGGGGAGGAGAGTATTTTTGACAATGACAATATGAACGGGATCTTTCATGGAACACTAGCCTCCTACAAAGTCTGTGTGATCGTCCTTGTGATCGCAGTGATTGCCAAGATAGTTTTAGATCTGTATCTGAAGACCAAGTCCGGCTTTCTTCTCCGGGCAGTAGGAGACAATGAACATCTGGTGACGTCTCTTGCAAAAGATCAGGGGAATATAAAGATTCTCGGTCTTGCCATTGCAAATGGGCTGGTAGCACTGGCAGGATGTATCTTCTGCCAGGAACAGAGAGTCTTTGAGATCTCCAGTGGTACAGGAGCGATTGTCATCGGGCTTGCAAGTGTCATCATCGGAACGAGTCTGTTTAAGGGACTGACCTTTATGAAAGCGACAACGGCGGTTCTGATCGGTGCCATTATTTATAAAGCCTGCGTTGCGGCAGCATTGAAATTCTTTGAGCCACAGGACATGAAGCTGATTACGGCGGTATTGTTCCTGGTCATACTGATTGTTGGAATGGAAAGAAAGAAGAAGGTAAAGGGAAATGCTTGAATTAAGAGGAATTACAAAATATTATAATCCGGGCACGGTAAATGAGATGTGCCTGTTTCAGGATTTCAACCTGACCGTCCGGAAAGGCGAGTTCGTCTCTGTCGTAGGCAGCAATGGATCCGGCAAAACGTCCATGCTGAATATTCTCTGTGGGAGTATCCCGGTGGATTCGGGCAGGATTTTGATGGATGGGGAAGATATCACCAGAATGAAGGAATATATGAGAAACCGCAGGATCGGACGGGTGTATCAGAATACTGCCCTTGGCACCTGCCCATCCATGACGATCCTGGAAAATATGTCCCTGGCGGACAACAAAGGGAAATTCTATGGACTTGGCCGTGGGATTCATAAAGGAAGAAAGGAGCATTATCGCGAGTTGCTGCGTCAGTTAAATCTTGGATTGGAAGATAAGATGGATGTAAAAGTCGGCACTTTGTCCGGCGGACAGCGGCAGGCTATAGCGCTTTTGATGTCCACCATGACGCCGATCGATTTCCTGATTCTCGATGAACATACGGCGGCTCTGGATCCGAAGACAGCCGAGATCATTATGGGGCTGACGGACCGTATTGTAAAGGAAAAGAGGCTCACCACTATTATGGTGACACACAATCTGCGCTATGCGGTCGAGTACGGCAACCGGATGTTGATGATGCATCAGGGGAAATGTATTCTTGACCGGGCAGGTAAGGAAAAGGAAGAGACGACCGTGGAAATGATTCTGAATCTTTTCAATGAAATCAGTATTGAGTGTGGAAATTAATGGAATATGTTTTATGAAAAAGGGAAGCGTGAGTGTGCGCTTCCTTTTTCTATGGAATATCATTTGACTTTCCTCGGACGGAATAGTATGATGAAATTAATGAAAAACTTGTAGAAAAAGGCAGAAGAAGGAGAACGATGATGAAGAGAATCGCAAGATTTCAGAAAGTAAGTAAAGAGCAGTTCCTGGAAGGGACAGAAGGGATTTTGATAAGTCGGGATGCTGAAAAGGCGTATGAAGAGTTGATGCTGCCAAAGCGCGCGACCAAAGGCTCTGCAGGGTATGACTTTTTCACTCCATATCCGATCACCATCGCACCAGGAGAGACAGTGAAGATCCCGACCGGGATCCGTGTCTGGATGGAAGAGGAGTGGGTGCTCAAGTGTTATCCGAGAAGTGGTCTTGGATTTAAGTACCGGCTTCAGCTCAATAATACCGTGGGGATCATTGACAGCGATTATTATTACTCGGACAACGAAGGACATATTTTTGCTAAATTGACAAATGATACAAATGAAGGGAAGACGATCAGTTTGAAAGCGGGAGAGGGCTTTATGCAGGGGATTTTTGTAGAATATGGCATTACCCTCGATGATGATGCGAAAGGCATCAGAAACGGAGGTTTTGGAAGTACTACGATATAAGAAAAAGGAGGATGTGTAATGAATCTGGTACAGGAAGTCATGGATTATATCAGTGGATATGATCCGGAAGTGGGGAAAGGACTGGAACTGGAACTGGCACGCCAGAGAAGGAATCTGGAGCTGATCGCGTCGGAGAATATTGTAAGTCCGGCAGTGATGCTTGCTATGGGGACTGTGCCGACTAACAAGTATGCGGAAGGATATCCTGGCAGACGCTATTATGGCGGATGCGAATATGTGGACGAGCTGGAAATACTTGCTATCGAGCGGGCGAAAAAGTTGTTCGGCGCAGAGCACGCTTGTGTACAGCCGCACTCGGGAGCCCAGGCGAATATGGCGGTTTACCAGGCGTTAATTCAGCCTGGGGATGTTGTGATGGGTATGAATCTCAATCATGGAGGACACCTTACCCATGGTTCGCCGGTCAATCAGTCCGGAAAACTATATCATTTTGTACCATATAATGTCAATGAGAATGGATTTCTTGATTATGACGAGATCCGGGCGATTGCGAGGGAATGTAAGCCGAAACTGATCGTGGCAGGGGCTTCCGCTTATCCGCGTGAGATCCGTTTTGATCTGTTTGCCGATATTGCGAAGGAGGTCGGCGCTTATTTGTTTGTAGATATGGCTCATATTGCGGGACTGGTAGCCGCAGGGCTCCATCAGAGTCCGGTGCCATATGCGGATGTGGTATCAACCACCACCCATAAGACCCTGCGTGGACCAAGGGGCGGTTTGATTCTCTGTAAAGAAATGTACGCAAAGCAGATTGACAAGGCAGTCTTTCCGGGTACCCAGGGAGGACCGCTGGAGCATGTGATTGCTGCGAAAGCAGTTTGTTTCGGGGAGGCATTGAAGCCGGAATTCAGAACGTATCAGGAGCAGATCGTAAAGAATTCCAAAGCGCTTGCAGATGCTATGCTTGCAGAGGGCTTTGATCTGGTAAGCGGCGGAACGGACAATCATCTGATTCTGGTGGATTTAAGGAAACAGAACATTACCGGAAAAGAGATGCAGAGCCGGCTGGATGAAGTCTATATCACAGTGAATAAAAACGGAATTCCGAACGATCCACAAAAACCGGGAATTACAAGCGGTATTCGAATCGGAACGCCGGCGGTAACGACACGGGGATTAAGGGAAACGGAGATGAAGGAAATTGCAAGATTGATCCGGCTTGCGGCAGAAGATTTTGAGAATCGGGCAGATGAGATACGAAGAAGTGTGACGGAGATCTGCGGCAGATATCCGATTTATCAGTAGAAGAGAAATGAATCACCGGAAGTGCCAGAAGGCACATTCCGGGATTGTAAACGGTCGCCAAGGTCTCGGGCAAGCCCGGACTTTGGACCGTTGCCAGTACAAAAAAGCGGGCAGCGTATCCCATCGGGGATCTGCCCGCAATTAGTTCTTATCTGTGATTTCCCATACAGAAAGTGGCTATCACGCCCGGACCGGTATGAGTTCCGATGACAGTTCCGATATCGTTAATCAGAATGTTGTCAATCCCGTATTTTTCACGGATGAGTCCGGCGACATACTGTGCATCCTCCTCGCAGTCCCCGTGAGTAATCATGACAATCTCATTGTCCCAGCCTTTCATCTGTTCTTCCATGACATCCACGATCCTGTTGAGGGATTTTTTTCGTCCACGCTCTTTTCCAATGACACTGAGCTTTCCTTCATTGTCCACGTGGATCATCGGCTTGATCTTTACCATTGTGCCGAGGATCGCAGTGGCTTTGGAAATCCGACCGCCACGGTGCAGGTGGTTCAAGTCGTCAACCGTGACATTGTGGCAAACATGAAGTTTATTCTTCTCTGCCCATGTTACGATCTCGTCATAGCTCTTTCCCTCTTTCTGAAGCTTTAAGACATAGTAGAGAAGAAGTCCCTCGCCCAGACAAGCACAGAGAGAATCGATAACGGTGATCCGTGCGTCCGGGTATTCTTCCGAAAGCTGCTGTGCGGCGATCTGTTCGCTTCCGCAGCTTCCGCTCAGTCCAGAAGAAAACCCGATGTGGATGATGTCTTTCCCTTCTTTAATAATAGATTCAAATAGTTCTCTTGCCTGTCCAGGAGTAACCTGGGAAGTCGTCGGCAGAGATCCGTTTCGGATCCGGTCGAAAAATTCTTTCTTTGACAGACCCTCCATATCCGGATAGGTCTCACCGTCAATCGTATATGCTAATCTAAGCGTCGGAACCCTGTGTTCTTCCAGCCATTCTTTCGGAAGATCCACGGTACTGTCCGTAGTAATGACAAAGTCTCTCATTGCTGTAACCTCCTCGCCCTGTTTTTTCTTATCATACCATTTTTTATGGCAGGACGCAAAAGATTTATACTGGAAGAGAGAATGAATTTTTATATTAATTTTTGCTGATTTTCAGATAGCTTTCTCCGGAAACCGTGCGGTTAAAACAGATGGAGCAGACGGTAATGATGCAACCTGCCGCAAAACCAACCCAGTCAAAGAGGGCAGTGAGGGTAAGAAGCAGCAGACGCATGAATTTCAGTGCATAGCCCAGCTCAAAGTTTGGCTGAGTATAGTTTGCCACAGCCACGAACGCCATGTAGAGCATGACCTCGGAATTAAACCAACCGGATTTGACGGAAAATTCTCCCATGACAATACCGGCGATCACACTTAAAGGAGTACTGAGCATACTTGGAGTGTTTAAGGCGGCAAGCCGGAGACCGTCGATGGCAAGCTCCAGAAGAAGAAGCTGAAAATACAAGGGAATATTGACCGTATCTCTCACAAGAACGAATTCGAAAATATCGGGAATCCATTTCGGATTCTGCATAAAGAGCAGAAACAGAGGCGTGAGGAAAATGGTCATAATAGTAATAAGGCTTCTGGAGAGCTTTAGGTAGATCCCGGTCAGAGTCGGGAAATAGTAGTCATTTGCCTCCTCGATCATGTCAAAGATGGAGGTGGGAAGAATCATGGCTGAAGGTGAGGTGTCTACCATCAGCACGATTTTTCCTTCCAACAAACAGGCTGTGGCTGTGTCCGGGCGCTCCGTGTATTTGAATTTGGGGAAAGGATTGTACCATTTCCGCTTAAATAAAAGTTCGGCCAGACTTTGCTGGTTCATCTTCAGATCCTCGTCCTGCATCTCCTCAATCTTACGGGTTAGAAGAGCCAAAAGATCCGTGTTTACGCGGTCGGACATATAACAGAGCACCACGTCTGTCCGGGAAGATTTCCCGATTTCCATCATTTTCATAGTCAGGTGCGGATCCCGGATCCTACGCCGGATGAGGGCAGTGTTGAAAACGATGGTCTCCACAAACCCATCTCTGGATCCACGCAGCGACTTGTCCTGCTCCGGCTCTCCGACGTTTCGGGCCGGATACGTCCGGCTGTCAATGATAATGCAGGCATCGTACCCTTCTACAAAAAGGCAGGCTGCACCGGAGAGCAGATTTTTAATGACTTTGTCATATTCGGAAAATGTATCAATCTCCACATAAGAGACAAAGGATCTGGAAAATTCTGTGGCCGTGTCGGGCATCTGATCCTCGGTAATCTTGAAAAATGTGTCCATCAGCTTAGACATTACCTCGTCTTTCATAAATCCATCTATAAAAAAGAAGCAGCTTTCCCGTCCTCCGATGACAATGTCTCTCTCTACAATGTCATAGCTTTCCTGTACGGGGAGCAGCTCGTTCATGTAAGCAATATTTTCCTGTACGATTCTGGAAACCTTCATATTTTTCCTCCCGTGATCTCATATTTGATATAGAAAAGTCTTTCCGGCTTTCCAGAATTTATACTAGTAGGAGCAGAATCAATGTAAGAAAATAAAAAGGTGGAAAAAGGTAAAAAATCCATTGACAGTCTGTGACAAATATGCTAATATACAACTTGTGTGAAAAGAAAGCAGAGTATCCACTCTCACCGCAGCACGATTGAGTGACTGATGGTTTGATATTGAATTACAGCCGAATCTTATGTATTTTTACATTAGAGGAGAGGATTTGTAAAGAGAGATCATGTGGATAGTCTGTACTATCCATTTTTTTATGGCAAGGAATGAGTATTAAAACATGGAGGTGTACTACAATTAGCGATTTAATGATTAACGAACAGATCCGCGACAGAGAAGTGCGGCTGATCGGACAGGATGGAGAACAATTAGGAATTATGTCTGCAAGAGAAGCGCAGAAGATTGCGCTGGAAGCCGAGCTTGATCTCGTGAAGATTGCTCCTACAGCAAAGCCGCCGGTATGCAAGATTATCGATTACGGTAAATACAAATATGAGCAGACAAGGAAAGAAAAAGAGGCAAAGAAAAAGCAGAAGACTGTAGATGTAAAGGAAGTTCGATTATCTCCAAATATTGATACGAATGACTTGAACACGAAAGTAAACAACGCAAAGAAGTTTATCCAGAAAGGAAACAAAGTGAAGGTGACGCTTCGTTTCCGTGGACGTGAGATGGCCCACGTTCAGCAAAGTAAACATATTCTGGATGATTTTGCAGAGCATCTCAAGGACATTGCGGTAGTAGAAAAGCCGGCCAAGATGGAAGGCAGAAGCATGAGCATGGTTTTAACTGAAAGACGTTAAAAATAAATTTTACAATATTAAGGAGGATTATCATTATGCCAAAAATTAAAACAAATAGAGCGGCTGCAAAGCGCTTTAAAAAAACAGCAACAGGACAATTAAAGAGAAATAAAGCTTACAAGAGCCATATCTTAACGAAGAAGTCTACTAAGAGAAAAAGAAATCTTAGAAAGGCTATCATTACTGATTCTACAAATGTAAAGAACATGAAGAAAGTATTACCATACTTATAAGAGTTGGAAGAATAGAAGGAGGAGTAAGACATGGCAAGAATTAAAGGCGGAATGAACGCAAAGAAGAAACATAATAGAGTATTAAAGCTGGCAAAGGGTTACAGAGGAGCACGTTCCAAACAGTACAGAGTGGCAAAACAGTCTGTGATGAGAGCGCTCGCAAGTTCCTATGCAGGACGTAAGCAGAAGAAACGTCAGATGCGTCAGCTCTGGATCGCACGTATCAATGCAGCGGCAAGAATGAATGGATTATCCTACAGCAAACTGATGCACGGCTTAAAGGTTGCAGGTGTTGAGATCAACAGAAAGATCCTTGCTGATATGGCAATCAACGATGTGGCAGGCTTCACGGCACTTGCAGAGCTTGCAAAGGGAAACCAGGCTTAATTATATAGAAGATATGGAAAACAGGGGCATGGCCTCTGTTTTTTCTTTCCTGTTTTACAAACATAGGATTCCTGAGATATGAAGATATATCCTCTGAAGCAGGGAAAAGAGCAGTATGAAAATATACCACGATGTATGAGTAAACGAGTGTCTTCTGATCACATGGCTGAATAATAAAGGAAATTTATGGAATGATAAGAATATATCATTTTTCTTTATGGGTAAATTGTGCTATTCTGACTACAGAAAAGCTGACTATAGAAAAAGAAAGAGGAGGAAGAAGGATGTATGATATTTGTATCATCGGGGCAGGTCCGGCAGGAATCAGCAGCGCTATCTATGCTGTAAGCAGAGGGTTAAAGACGATTGTTCTGGAGCAAAAGGCAGTAGGAGGACTGCTTGGGGGCGTGTCTACCGTCACGCATTACGCAGGGATCATCGAGGAGGAGACAGGAGAGACCTTTGCAGCTAGATTGAAAGCACAGGCTGAGGGGGCAGGTGTAGAGATTGTGATGGAACAGGTGAAGAAAGCAAAGCTTACAGGTCAGGTTAAGATCATCGAGACGGATCAGGGCAGCTATGAAGCGAAAGCAGTGATTATTGCGGCAGGAACAAGGCCAAGAAGGCTGGGAATTGAGGGTGAAGAGGAGTTTCAAGGCCGGGGAACCGGGATGAATCCGGCGAAAGATGGTGCTCGTTATGTGGGCAAGGACATCTTTGTGGTCGGAGGAGCGGATGGTGCGGTCAAGGAAGCTCTTTACCTGGCAAAAATCGCAAAAAAAGTTACTATCATTCATTTCGAAGACACCCTGGGGGCGATTCCGGAATTTACAAATAAAGTAAGGCAGACAGGGAATATGGAAGTACGCCTTCACAGCCGCCTTATCAAAATCAATGGAAAAGAGGAAGCGGATCAGATTGTGATACGAGATGAGCATACAGGGGCGCTGGAAACGATTCAAGCACCAGGATGCGCCATTTTTATCTATGCCGGATCCACTCCGAATACAGAAGACTACCCGGAACTTGAGACGAAAGACGGATATATTGTCACAAATGAAAAGCAGGAGACGAATCTTGCAGGCGTCTATGCGGCTGGGGACATCTGTGTCAAACAGGTAAGGCAGGCGGCCACGGCTGTGGCAGACGGAGCGGTAGCAGCCATCCATGCGGCAGCATATATAAAAGCTCAGAGATAGGGAAAAAATAAGGTTGAAATGAAGTGGGGGAAAAAATAGGGTGCCGCAATTTTATCAGTTTAGATAATTTTGCAACACCCTATTTAAAATGCGGAAGATGGGACTTGAACCCACACGACTGCAATAGTCACAAGATCCTTAGTCTTGCTCGTCTGCCAGTTCCGACACTTCCGCAAAGCCTTTCTTATCGGCTGTCCGAAAAATATAATACTATAGTAGAAGGGTAATGTCAAGCAGAAATCGTAAAATATTGTTTTTTGAGTTTTGTACACATCCGAAAAATGTATGAGGATGGTAATTATCAGACTGATTGAAATCTGCCCTGGCACATGATATGATATTCTTACCATATGTTCAGAAGCGAATGGGAGGAAAGAAAACGGTATTTGCCGGATTATAGAGGAGGAAGGTGGAGAACAAAGGAACATAAAAAGATAATGTGGCAAAATCAGAAATAAAAGTATATTTCATGGAAGAAACACCAAAACTGATGGATGACATATTCTGAGATTGTAAGCGGTCGCCAGAACCCTTGGTAAGCCTGCGTTTTACGTTGTTGCCAAAACAAATAAAAAACCCTTACTATAAAAGCAAGGGTTTCTTCCGTGCGGAAGATGGGACTTGAACCCACACGACTGCAATAGTCACAAGATCCTTAGTCTTGCTCGTCTGCCAGTTCCGACACTTCCGCAAAGCCTTTCTTATCGGCTGTCCGAAAAATATAATACTATAGTAGGAGAGTAATGTCAACAAAAAAATGAAAAAATTTTTTCTATGAGGAGGAAGGATAATGTTAGAAAAAATTGATTTATCAAAAAAGATGAAGAAAGCAGAATATAAAGAAGAGATCAACAAGCTTTCGGTGAAGCTCGGTGAACTGCAAAGAATCTGTCAGAGCGCCAAAATTCCGGTGATGATTGTGTTTGAAGGACTGGACGCTTCGGGGAAAGGCGTGCAGATTGGAAAGCTGATTCAGGCACTGGATCCGAGAGGCTTTGAAGTGTTCGCAGTGAAGAAAGAGACGGAAGAGGAGAAGTACTATCCTTATATGAAGCGGTTTTGGACTAAAATCCCGGAGCATGGGAAGGTTTCTATTTTTGATACAAGCTGGTACCGTAAAGTCTTAGGAGAGCGTTTCGAAAATCAAATGTCTGCGGACGAGGTGGCAAGAGCCTATCATGTGATTCAGTCTTTTGAAAAAGAACTGACCGATGACAGGATGGTCATCATTAAGCTGTTCCTATACATCGACAAACGTGAGCAGAGGAAGCGGTTTGAAAAGCTGGCGGATTCCAAAGAGACAAAATGGAGAGTAACTGGGGACGACTGGAGACGAAATGAAGAGTATGACGCTTACCTGAAAGTTAATGAAGAGATGCTGGCAAAGACAGATACGGACTTTGCACCATGGACGATCGTAGAAGCGACGGACAAGCGCTATGCAGCGGTGAAAATTTATAAGACAGTAATCCACGCACTGGAAACGGCGGTTAAAAAACAGCCGGAGCCGGATGAAACGGCGCCGGAGCTAGACGAGAAAAAGACGGAGTCAGTTCTGAACAAGGCGGATCTGTCTCTGGCTTACACAAAAGAAGAGTATGAAAAGAAGAAGAAAAAGTTGCAAAAGGAATTGACGAGGCTGCACGGGGAGCTGTACCGCAGACGGATTCCGATGATCCTTGGATTTGAGGGATGGGACGCCGGAGGAAAGGGTGGGGCCATTAAGCGGCTGACCCAGGCACTGGATCCGAGAGGATATGTCGTGATCCCCACGGCGGCTCCGAACGACTGGGAAAAGAAGCACCATTATCTCTGGAGATTCTGGGTGAAGATGCCAAAGAAAGGACATATCACGATCTTTGACCGGACCTGGTACGGAAGAGTAATGGTAGAGAGGATCGAGGGATTCTGTACGAAGCGGGAATGGAAACGAGCCTACAAAGAAATGAACGAAATGGAAGAACAGCTTTCGGATTCCGGAGCAATCGTGATGAAATTCTGGATGCAGATTGATAAAGACGAGCAGGAGAGACGTTTTAAAGAGCGTCAGGCAAATCCTGAGAAGCAGTGGAAGATTACGGATGAGGACTGGAGAAACCGGGAGAAATGGGATCTCTATGAACGGGCAGTAGAAGAGATGCTTGTAAAGACATCCACGCCGTCAGCGCCATGGATTATTGTAGAAGGAAATAATAAATATTATGCACGAATCAAGGTTCTTGAGACAGTGGTAGATGCTATTCAGAAACGGATTGCACAGGAAAAAGAGAAATAAATCCGGGCTTGTTCGCTTTTTTTGAAAAAATAAAAAAAACAAAAAGGAAATCAACATCTTTTGTCGAATATATAATATTGTAGGAGAATGTACACAGACAAGAAGGAAGGGAACAGCGTGTATTACTCAGAAGACATTATCGAAGAAGTAAGAATGAAAAACGACATTGTGGACGTGATTTCTTCTTATGTGAGACTGCAAAAAAAAGGAAATTCTTATTTTGGACTGTGTCCGTTTCATAATGAAAAATCCCCGTCCTTTTCTGTCAGCCGGGACAAGCAGATGTATTACTGCTTTGGATGCGGGGCAGGAGGGAATGTGTTTACATTCTTGATGGAATATGAGCATGATTCGTTTACGGAGGCACTTCAGATCCTGGCTGAACGGGCCGGGGTAGAGCTTCCAAAAGAGCAGTATTCCAAAGAGGCAAAGGAAAGATCAGATTTAAGGGAGACGCTTCTTGCTATTAATAAGCTGGCGGCGAAGTATTATTATGCACAGCTCCGCTCTGAGAAGGGAAGACAGGCGATCCGTTATCTGACGGACCGGTCGCTTACGGAAGAGACGATTGTACATTTTGGGCTCGGATATGCCAATAAGTATAGTGATGACCTGAGCAGATACCTAAAGATGCAGGGATACTCGGATGAGCTGATCGTGAAGTCAGGGCTTGCAAGCGTGGATGAGAAACAGGGAATCCATGACAAGTTCTGGAACCGGGTCATGTTCCCGATTATGGATGTCAATAGTCGTGTGATAGGGTTTGGCGGACGTGTCATGGGGGATGCAAAGCCAAAGTATTTGAATTCCCCGGAGACGCCGATTTTCGATAAGAGCCGCAATCTCTATGGGCTGAATCGGGCAAGAACTTCCAGGAAATCGTATTTTCTCTTGTGCGAGGGCTATATGGATGTGATCGCTTTGCATCAGGCGGGATTTACGAATGCAGTGGCGTCCCTTGGGACCGCATTTACACCTGGGCATGCCTCGCTGATCCGGCGCTATGTACAGGAAGTCTACCTGACTTATGACAGCGATGAGGCGGGAACAAAGGCTGCACTTCGTGCGATGCCGATCTTAAAGGAGGCGGGGATTACATCGAAGGTGATCCGGATGGATCCATATAAGGATCCCGACGAGTTCATCAAGAATCTGGGAGCCCCGGCATTTGAGGAGCGGATCCAGAAGGCCAGAAATGGCTTCATGTACAGCCTGGAAGTATTAGAGAGACAGTTTGACTTAAACTCTCCGGAAGGGAAGACCGCATTTTTAAAAGAGGCCGCGTCACGGCTTGGCGAGTTTGAAGAGCAGATCGAGCGGGATAATTATACTGAGGCGGTAGCAAGAGCGTACCGGGTATCATTTGAGGATCTGAAAAGGCTCGTGTCAAAGACGGCAGTTGAGAAGGGACTAGCGGCTCCGGCCAGGAGACCGAAGCAGACTACGTCTGTTCAGGAGAAGGAGGATGGCAATCTGAAATCCCAGAAGATTCTTCTGACCTGGATGATCGAGGATCACAGTGTGTTCTCCCAAGTAAAGACCTATCTTTCGCCGGAGGATTTCACAGGTCGGATTTACCGGGAAGTGGCAGAGCTTCTCTATAAGCAGTACGAAGAAGGAAGTGTAAATCCTGCCAGAATTCTGAATCATTTTACCGATGAGGAGGAGCATAGGGAGGCAGCGTCCTTGTTTCATACGAAGATTCGGGAGCTTTCCACGAAGGAAGAGCAGGAAAAGGCGCTCAAAGAGACGGTGATCCGGGTAAAGAACCACAGTATTGAAGAGGCAGGACGGACGCTGGACCCGACGGACATCAGGGGACTGCAGAAGCTAATGGAAGCGAAAAAGGATCTGCAAAAACTATATCAGATGCAGATTTCCATAAAATAAAAAGATAGAACAAGCGATGAGAGGATGGACAAAAGCATGGAAGAAAACGTAGCAAAATTTGAGGAAAAGCTGAAAGAGCTGGTCGAACTTGGGAAGAAGAAAAAGAAAGTTCTCGAAATTCAGGAGATCAGCGATTTTCTGTCCGATCTGGAATTATCTCCGGAGCAGATGGAAAAAGTATATGAATATCTGGAAGCGATGAATATCGATGTGCTGCGTATCGGAAGTGATGACGACCTGGACGCAGATATAGATGACCTGATTCTTGCGGAAGAAGAGGAAAAAGTCGATATGGAGAAAATCGATCTGTCTGTGCCGGACGGAATCAGTATTGAGGATCCGGTGCGTATGTACTTAAAAGAGATCGGAAAGGTACCGCTTTTAAGTGCAGAGGAGGAGATCGATCTTGCCAGAAGGATGTCTGAAGGCGATGAGAGCGCCAAGAAGAGACTGGCCGAGGCCAATCTCCGTCTTGTTGTCAGTATTGCCAAGCGGTATGTAGGTCGTGGGATGCTCTTCTTGGATCTGATCCAGGAAGGAAACTTAGGGCTGATCAAGGCGGTAGAGAAGTTTGATTATCAGAAAGGATTTAAGTTCAGTACCTATGCGACCTGGTGGATCCGTCAGGCTATCACCAGAGCCATTGCGGATCAGGCAAGGACGATCCGGATCCCGGTCCATATGGTAGAGACGATCAACAAGCTCATCCGGGTATCCAGGCAGCTTTTGCAGGAGCTTGGAAGGGAGCCGCTTCCGGAGGAGATCGCAAAGGAACTGGATATGCCGGTAGACCGTGTCAGGGAGATCCTGAAGATTTCCCAGGAGCCGGTTTCTCTGGAGACGCCGATTGGCGAGGAGGAGGATAGTCATTTAGGAGACTTCATCCAGGACGACAATGTGCCGGTTCCTGCTGAGGCTGCTGCTGCAACCCTCTTAAAAGAGCAGCTAAATGAGGTGCTTGACACTTTGACTGACAGGGAGCAGAAAGTTCTGAGACTACGTTTTGGAATGAATGACGGGCGGGCAAGAACGCTGGAAGAGGTCGGCAAGGAATTCGACGTTACAAGAGAGCGTATCCGTCAGATCGAGGCGAAAGCACTTCGGAAGCTTCGACATCCAAGCCGCAGCCGGAAGTTAAGAGACTACCTGGATTAGGAGAGTGCTATGGAACTATCAAAGAGACTCCGGGCAGTGGCGGATCTTGTTTCGCCCGGACTAATCATAGCGGATGTGGGGACAGATCATGCGTATGTTCCCATACAACTGGTGGAAGAGGGGCGGATCCCGTCCGCGATTGCGATGGATATTAATGAAGGACCGCTTTTACGGGCTGAAAAACATATTAGAGAGCATGGGCTGGAACATAAGATCGAGACCCGAAGATCCAGTGGACTAAAAGAGCTGAAAGTTCAGGAAGCACAGAGCATGATCGCCGCCGGAATGGGCGGCGCTCTTATTATCCAGATACTATCGGACTGCCCTGAAATAGTGATTTCTCTAAAAGAATGTATTTTGCAGCCCCAATCGGAGATCGGGAAAGTGCGTAAGTTTCTCATTGCTCATGCATGTGCGATTGTAGAAGAGAATATGGTATACGAGGACGGTAAGTTTTACCCGATGATGCGGGTGGTGCCGGGAAAAAAGGAAGAAGTGCCCTATACGGAGGAAGAGTACAAGTACGGACGTATCCTTCTCAGGGAAAACCATCCGGTTCTGTTGGAGTTCTTAAAAAGAGAGATACAGCAAAAGGGGCGGATTCTGGATAGCCTGACAAAGCGAGCAGACCTTGGGGGAGGAGGAAAAACTCGTATCAGGGAGCTGACAGAGGAAAAGGAGAGCCTGGAGAGGGCGGCCGCCAGATATCATTAAAAGGAGAAACAAGATGAAAGTAAAAGAAATCCGAAGCCTGCTGGAACAGGCCGCGCCTGAGGCATATGCCATGGGCTGGGATAACAGCGGCCTGATTCTCGGCAGGACAGATAAGGAAGTAAAGAAGATTCTCATCACGGTCGATGTTGATGACAATACGGTAGACCAGGCACTTTTGCAGGGTGCGGATTTGGTCCTTTCCCATCATCCTTTGGTGTTTCAGGCGGTGAAGCGGATCACTGACGAAGAGTTTATCGGAAGGAGGATCGGAAAGCTTTTGCGGGCGGACGTTGCCTATGAGGCGATGCATACGAATTATGATGTTTGCAGGATGGGAGCACTTGTGGCAGAAAAGATCGGCCTGAAAGAATGTGTTCCCTTGGAAGAAACCGGGGAGTGGCAGGAATTGCCGTGCGGAATCGGAGTATTTGGTATCTTGGAAGAATCGGAGGAGCTTTTTTCCTTTGGAGAACGTATCAAAGAAATTTTTGGACTGGAGGAGCTTCGCTGTTTTGGAAACAGTCGTAAGATTCGGCGGGTAGCCGTCTGTCCCGGATCAGGCAGCAGTGTGATTGATCAGGCCATTGCAAAAGGAGCAGATGTATTCCTTTCCGGGGATGTCGGGCACCATACCGGGATTGATGCGGTTGCCCAGGGAATGGCAGTATTGGATGCAGGACACTACGGATTGGAGTATCTGTTTATGGAGGACATGAAACAGTATCTGCAGAAGCAGACAGGAGGAAAGATCGAGATTTTCACAATGCCAAAACAACTGCCGTATTCTGTAATTTTATAAGGCTGGAAAGAAGGTGGCAACTTGAGTAAGAGATGTTATTGCGTGACATTGGAGGATGGATCCACAAGAGAGTATCCGGAAGGGACAAGATTTCTTGAGATTGCGAAGGATTTTCAGGGGCATTACGAGAATGATATTGTGCTCGTGATCTCAGATGGAAAGCTCCTGGAGCTCTATAAGACACTGGAAAAGGATTGTTTCCTCCGGTTCCTCACAACAGGAGATGATATCGGATTAAAAACATATCGAAGAAGCATGAGCCTGATGCTCGTAAAGGCTGTCTACGACACGGCCGGACACGACCGGATTCGGAAAGTGAGGATCCATTATGCGGCGGGCCAGGGCTATTACTGCACGATCGATGGGGATATCAGCCTGAATGAAGTATTTCTACGGCAGGTGGAGGAGACCATGCACAGGATCGTGGAGCAGGATCTCCCGATCGAAAAGCGTAGTATCCATACGGATGAGGCCGTAGAACTATTCCATCAATATGGAATGTATGACAAGGAGGAGCTATTTAAATACCGGAGAAGTTCCCGGGTTAATCTGTACCGGATGGGAGCTTTTGAGGACTATAATTACGGTTACATGGTACCATCCACCGGGTATCTGAGATACTTTGCCCTCCATCTGTACGATGAAGGGTTTGTGATCCAGTTGCCGGAAATCGCCAATCCAAGGGTGATTCCTCCGTTTGCGGTAAGAGAGAAGCTTTTCCAGGTGCAGAAGGAATCCATGAGATGGGGGGATCTGCAAAATATTGAGACAGTGGGGGATTTAAACAGGGAAATTGTGCAGGCTGGAGCGCAGAATATGGTGCTTGTACAGGAGGCGCAGCAGGAGAAAAAAATTGCGGAGATTGCAGAGCAGATTGCAAAGCGGGGCGATGTCAAGTTTGTGCTGGTGGCTGGTCCATCATCTTCCGGTAAAACGACTTTCTCACATCGGTTGTCGATTCAGCTTAAGGTCAACGGGATGCGTCCACATCCGCTTGCGGTGGATAATTACTTTGTCAACCGGGATCAAACGCCAAAAGATGAAAGGGGGAACTATGATTTCGAGTGCCTGGAGGCCATCGATGTAGAGCAATTTAATGAGGATTTAAGACGTCTGCTTCTGGGAGAAGAGGTGGGGATTCCAACTTTTGATTTCATTACCGGACAGAGGAAATATGACGGCAGAAAGCTGAAGATGGAGAGTCGGGATATTCTCGTGATCGAAGGTATCCATTGTCTCAATCCGAAGCTTACCGAAACCCTTCCGGATGACCGGAAGTTTAAGATTTATATCAGTGCCCTCACTCAGCTCAATGTAGATGAGCACAACCGGATTCCGACGACGGATGGGAGATTGATCCGGAGGATTGTCCGTGATGCAAGGACGAGAGGTACGACAGCGGCAAGGACAATTGCCATGTGGTATTCTGTCCGCCGGGGAGAGGAACGCAACATCTTTCCGTTCCAGGAGGAGGCGGATATTATGTTTAATTCGGCCCTGATTTATGAGCTTGCAGTGCTTAAGCAGTATGTAGAGCCCCTTCTCTTTCAGATTACACCAGATATGGAAGAATACCATGAGGCAAAACGCCTTTTGAAGTTTTTGGATTATTTTCTTGGAATCGGAACAGATCGGATTCCGGCAAACTCCCTGTTACGGGAGTTCATCGGAGGGGGATGCTTTGATCTTTAGAGCTGTTCTAATGTGGAAGCAGAGAAAAAGGCACGCATATCATCCGGAAGTGAAGCAGTAAAGGAAAGCGGCTTTTGGCTGATAGGATGCAAAAAGGAGAGACGGTAGGAGTGAAGTGCCTGCCGTCTTATCTTTGTGTAATCCGGGCAGTAAAGAAAATCGCCCGGAAGTGGATAGCCTAGATATTTCATGTGGACCCGGATTTGGTGGGTGCGTCCCGTATCAAGCCAGATCCGGACGAGGGAATATCCATCTTCAGAGGTCAGAAGCTCATAATGGGTTCTGGCCGTTTCTCCGTGTACAAAATCTATCTGCCGCTCTATGGTCGAGCCATCCTTACGTCCGATCGGAGCATCCACGATGCCGGAAACATCCGGAACACCTTTTGTAACAGCCAGGTATTCCCGGTGAATCTTGCGGACTGTCACCATCCGGGAGAGCAGCGCCGCACTGTAAGTATGTTTGGCAAGAATCAGAAGACCGGTCGTATCCCGGTCCAGACGGTTGATGCAGCGGTAGACAAAGGATTCGCCTTTCTGACAGAAATACCAGGCGGCTGCATTGGCAAGGGTATTCTCGTAGTTCCCCTGAGAAGGGTGAATCGGCATGTTGGCGGGCTTGTTGACGATGAGCAGATCTTCATCTTCATAGATGACTGGAAAAGGCAATGGTCTTGGAACAATATGGTCGGAGGTCTTTTCTTCCGCCAGACGAACTAAAAGACGATCTCCTGGAGAGAGGGTATCGTGGACTCTGGCCCAGACGCCATTTTTCAAAATCCCTTCCGGCGTTTTTTTCAGAGAGACAAGAACCGCATGAGAATATCCGCGGCCTTTTAAAAAGCCATGGATTGTAAGCGGGGAAGTTCCGATGTTTTCTTCTGTGATGAGATAAGTCAGTTCCCGGGACATAGGGGAATCTCCTTTCCTTTTTGGAGTCTCAGAGGAATGTTGAACCAATATAGAACAAAAGCTACTGGTAAATCCGGCGCAGGTTGTCCATGGTGGCGCTCATGTTGCGCAGAAGCAGGTCTGCTACAGTCAGAGCGGCCATGGACTCTATGACAACGACAGCCCTTGGAACAATGATCGGATCATGTCGTCCTTTTACAGAGAGTTCTACCTCTTCCATGAAAGTGTTGACAGTGTGCTGTACAGAAGAGATCGATGGAGTCGGCTTGATGGCCGCCCGGAAGCAGACAGTACTCCCGTCACTCATTCCGCCCAGCGTTCCGCCGGAGTGGTTGGTCTGTTTCGCTAATTGTCCGTTCTGGATGCAGAACGCATCATTGTTTTCTGTGCCCTTTGCCTTTGCCGCGGCAAACCCGTCTCCAATTTCAAAGCCTTTGACGGCCCCGACAGAGAGCACTGCCTGGGCAAGCAGAGCGTCCAGCTTGTCAAAAACAGGTTCTCCGATTCCGGCAGGAAGCCCCGTGATCTGACACTCAATGATCCCTCCCGCAGAGTCTTTCTGTTTCATGCAAGTATTCAGATATGCCTGCGCTTTTTCGGAATAGCCCAGGTGAGGCATACAAAGCGGATCCTTCGTAAGAACAGAAAAATCGTACTCTTCCTCCGGAATCGTGTAAGGTCCGATTGCCTTGGTGTAGGCTTGTACATGAATACCAAGACTCTTTAAAAGCAAAGAAGCGATAGCTCCTCCAGCCACCCGGCCGATCGTCTCCCGGCCGGAAGAGCGGCCGCCGCCCCGGTAGTCCCGGCACCCATACTTTGCGTCAAAGGTGTAGTCTGCGTGTCCGGGGCGGTAACAGCTTTTGATCTGTGTATAATCATGGGAGCGCTGATCCTGATTGCGAACGAGCATAGAGATCGGGACACCGGTTGTGTGTCCCTCAAAGACGCCGGAGAGGATTTCTACCTCGTCTGCTTCTTTCCTCATGGTGGAGTAGGAGGTCTGCCCCGGTTTCCTGCGGTTTAGGAAAACCTGAATATCAGAAGAGGACAAAGAAAGTCCAGCAGGACATCCGTCCACCACCACGCCAATTCCGGCTCCGTGGGATTCGCCCCATGTTGTAATCTGAAAAAGAGTTCCAAAAGATGATCCTGCCATAATCATACCTCCCAATACGAAAAATTTTGCATAAACTGTTATATATTATATAGAAGGAGGGGGAAAACTGCAATCGAATTTTGTGGAAAGACAGCGAAAAGTAAGCAATACATCCGACAATTTTCAACAAATTTTCACTGTACTTTTCCATATAGACATATTATAATAGCGATGTATAAGGTTAATAAGCAAGGGGTAGATTAGAATTATGGAAAACAACGAAAACAGACAGAATGAAGAGCTTCAGTTTTCGAATCAGGATCATACATTGGACAGTGACAATACGACGGTAAGAAAGACAAGGATTAAGCATAAAAGAGGGCCAAGAAAGAAAAAAGAGAAAAAAACAATGTCTAAGAACACGAAGAAACGGATTTTTATCACATTAGGAAGTGTTGTGGGAGTTGTGGCGGCTGTATATCTGGGCGGAGCCTTTTATTTTCACAGTCATTTTTATCCGCACACGACGATCAATGGGAGCGATTTCTCATGGAAGAGCGTTGCGAGTGCAGAGGAGCATATGAAGAACCAGGTGGAGAGCTATACTCTGACGTTAAAAGAGAAGAATGGGCAGACGGAGGAGATTTCCGGACAGGATATCGATGTCATTTACAAGAAGAACCATGCCCTTGAGAAAGTCAAGGAGAAGCAGAATCCATTCCTCTGGCCGAAGGCGTTTTGGAAAGAGTCTGACGTTACAGCAGAGATCGGTATCGAGTACGATGAGGGGAAGCTTGACAGCCTGCTTGCATCTTTACAATGCGTGACGGCGCCTGACCAGGTTGTATCCAAGAATGCGCAGCCGGTCTATGACGGCAATCAGTTTGTCATCCAGGATGAGGTTGTCGGCACCCAGGTGAATCAGGAGACCTTTGCCGCAAAGGTAAAGGAAGCGGTGAGCGGCTTTACAAAGGAGCTCGACATGGAGGCGTCCGGCTGTTATCTTGCACCAGCGTATACAAAGGAATCACCAGAAGTACAGGCGGCAGTAGATACGATGAATAAGTATCTCCAGACGAAGATCACCTACGACTTTTCACCTAAGACTGAGGTGGTGGATAAGACGATGATTTCGCAGTGGCTGACGGTAGATGACAAGATGCAGGTGACTTTTAATACTGAGAAAATCAATAAATATATCGCACAACTTGCGACAAAGTACAATACGGTCGGCACGACAAGGACATTTGTATCAGGTCGTGGAGACACGGTTCAGGTAGAAGGCGGGGATTTCGGATGGTATCTGAACCAGAAAGATGAATATGCGGCTTTGACTGCAAATATAGAAAGTGGGCAGGAAGTGTCAAGAGAGCCGAAGTGGTCAAGAAGAGGAGCGGATCATGGAGATCAGAATGACTATGGTAATACCTATGCGGAAGTTGATCTGACGACACAGAAATTCTGGTTCTTCCAGAACGGTCAGATGATTATGAACTGCGACATTGTAACCGGAAAGCCAAACGGATCGGATGATACTCCGCAGGGAAGCTATGATCTTACCTATAAGACGAAAAACGCGGTGCTTCGTGGACAGCTTCTTCCAAACGGAAAGTATTCCTACGAATCGCCAGTGGCATTCTGGATGCCGTTTAATAATGATATTGGATTCCACGATGCTTCATGGCAGACTCGATTTGGAGGAGACTGGTATCTGACACACGGGTCTCATGGATGTATCAATATGAAATATGACGATGCAGCCAAGCTGTATGATCTGATCAATGAGACGACACCGATCATCTGCCATTTTTAAGGCAACCGTTCAGCCACGTTTGTGATGATATAAGCCCCGTAGCAGCGAATACAAGCTGCCATGGCTGAACGGTTACTTTTTAGATTTTAAAGACAGAACGGAGAAAAGACAGATGTATGAATTATTAAAAAGAGACGGCCTCGCAAAGAGAGGCCGTTTTACAACGGTACACGGCACAGTTGAGACGCCGGTGTTTATGAATGTGGGTACGGCAGCGGCCATCAAGGGTGCGGTTTCCACGGATGATTTAAGGGAAATTAAGACGCAGGTGGAGCTTTCCAATACCTACCATCTCCACGTCAGACCGGGAGATGAGGTTATCAAAAAGCTCGGCGGCCTGCACAAGTTTATGGTGTGGGACAAGCCGATACTGACAGATTCCGGTGGATTCCAGGTGTTTTCCCTGGCGGGACTCCGCAAGATTCAGGAGGAGGGCGTTCATTTCCATTCCCATATTGACGGCAGGAAGATTTTCATGGGGCCGGAGGAAAGTATGCAGATTCAGTCAAATCTGGCGTCTACCATTGCAATGGCCTTTGACGAATGTCCAGCCAGCACGAAGGACCGGGATTATATTGAGCGCTCTGTTGCCCGCACGGCCCGCTGGCTCAGACGGTGCAAGGCAGAGATGGAGCGGCTGAACAGCTTGCCAGATACGATCAATCCACATCAGATGCTCTTTGGAATCAACCAGGGCGGAATCCTGGAAAATGTCCGGATCGCCCACGCTCAGGAGATTGCTGAGCTGGATCTTCCAGGCTACGCTATCGGCGGTCTAGCTGTAGGAGAATCCCATGAAGAGATGTATCGGATTCTTGATGCGGTTGTTCCGTATCTCCCACTGGAAAAGCCGACCTACCTGATGGGGGTAGGGACGCCCGCTAATATTCTGGAGGCTGTAGACCGGGGCGTGGATTTCTTTGATTGTGTGTATCCGACACGAAACGGACGACACGGACATGTGTACACGAATCACGGCAAGCTTAATCTTTTCAACGCGAAGTACGAACTGGATGAGCGTCCGATTGAGGAAGGGTGCGGCTGTCCGGTTTGCCGGAAATATTCACGAGCTTATATCCGACACCTTCTGAAGGCAAAAGAAATGCTTGGTATGCGATTCTGCGTACTCCACAATCTGTATTTTTACAATACGATGATGGAAGAGATCCGCGCTGCTATTGAGGAAGGACGTTACAAAGAATACAAAAAGCAGAAGCTGGAAGGAATGAGCCTAAGCCAGAAGTAAAGAATGTATAAAATCCGGAAAAGTACTTGAAGAATTGGGAAAAATTGTGTATGATAGCAATAGTGTTTAGCTAGAAGTAGGAGGAAAGAATGATGGAATACACAGTACTGACAGAGTCAAGCGGAGGTTTATTTGCGAATCCGCTCTTTTTGATTCTCTTTTATGTTGTAGTTCTTGGTGGACTTTGGTTCATCCTGATGAGACCGCAGAAGAAAGAGCAGAAGAGAGTAGCGGCGATGATCGCTGATATGGAAGTTGGAGATACAGTTCTGACAACAAGCGGATTTTACGGTGTTGTAATCGACATCACAGAAGAGGACGTCATCGTAGAATTCGGAAATAATAAAAACTGTCGTATCCCGATGCAGAAGGCAGCCATTATGCAAGTAGAAAAGCCAGGTGCAGGAGATGCCAAATAGGAATGAGACAGCATAAGAATGAAGGAGCAGATTCCGCTTTTTGCGGGGTCTGCTTTTCTTATTTTTTAGGAAACTGTGTTCCTATGAGATAAAAAACGCTTTGCAAGAAGCGCACTGCGGCGAATTGGAAGATGTAGCTAAACACTTTTACAAGGTAAAGGGTTGAAACAAAAACGAAAATATTATATGATAATTGATAACAGATTTTCTGGGAGGGATACGAATGAATTTAAAAATCGGAGTGATAAAAGGCGATGGCATCGGACCGGAAATTGTCCGTGAGGCTATGAAAGTGCTGGATCTTGTTGGAGAGAGATTTGGCCACACCTGTGAGTATACAGAACTTTTGTTGGGTGGTGCATCCATTGATGTCCATGGAGTTCCGCTGACAGACGAGACTGTGGAGGAGGCAAAGCAGTGCGGCGCGGTTCTGATGGGATCCATCGGAGGTGACGCAAAGACGTCTCCGTGGTATAAGCTGGAGCCATCCAGACGTCCGGAGGCAGGGCTTTTAAGGATACGCAAAGAGCTTGGACTTTTTGCTAATCTACGGCCGGCAGTACTCTATGAAGAGTTGAAAGATGCCTGTCCGCTAAAGCCGGAGCTTACCGAGGGTGGATTCGACTTTATGATTATGAGAGAACTGACAGGAGGGCTGTATTTCGGTGAGAGAAAGACAGAGGAAATCGGCGGTGTGATGACGGCGATGGACACTCTTTCCTACAATGAGAATGAGATCCGCCGGATTGCAAAGCGTGCGTTTGATATCGCGCAGAAGCGCTCTAAGAAAGTGACCAGTGTCGATAAGGCGAATGTGCTCGACTCTTCCAGACTTTGGAGAAAGGTGACAGAGGAGGTGGCAAAGGATTATCCTGACGTGACGTTGGAGCATATGTTGGTTGACAATTGTGCGATGCAGATTGTGAGGAATCCAAAGCAGTTCGATGTGATTTTGACAGAGAATATGTTTGGGGATATTTTGTCGGACGAGGCAAGTATGGTAACGGGCTCTATCGGAATGTTGGCAAGCGCAAGCTTAAATGACAGTAAGTTTGGACTGTACGAACCAAGCGGTGGTTCTGCGCCGGATATTGCGGGGAAGGGAATTGCCAATCCGATCGCGACCATTCTTTCCGCTGCCATGATGCTGCGCTTCTCTTTTGATCTGGATCAGGAGGCAGACGCGGTGGAGAGGGCAGTCAGCCAAGTGCTTTTGGATGGATACCGGACAGGCGACATACTGTCTGAGGGCTGCACTTTAGTAGGTACGAAACAGATGGGAGACCTCATCTGTGAGCGGATATAAGAGACAGGACAGACAGAGAACGAGGAGGAAGAAAAGCATGAGAAGTGATACAGTGACAAAAGGAAGCCAGCAGGCGCCACACCGTTCTTTAATGAACGCGCTTGGGATTACAAAGGAAGAGATGGAACGGCCACTTGTAGGAATTGTAAGCTCCTACAATGAGATCGTGCCAGGACATATGAATCTGGATAAGATCGTGGAGGCGGTAAAAATGGGCGTCGCTATGGCAGGAGGAACACCGATTGTATTCCCCGCGATTGCTGTCTGTGACGGAATCGCCATGGGACATATCGGAATGAAGTATTCTCTTGTAACAAGAGATCTGATTGCGGACTCCACAGAGGCTATGGCGCTGGCACATCAGTTTGACGCTCTTGTCATGGTGCCGAACTGTGATAAAAATGTGCCGGGACTTCTGATGGCGGCAGCCAGGATTAACATTCCGACGATCTTTGTCAGCGGCGGACCGATGCTTGCGGGGCATGTGAAAGGAGAAAAGCGAAGCCTTTCCAGCATGTTCGAGGCCGTAGGAGCGTATGCGGCAGGATCTATTACAGAGGAAGAACTGGATGAGTTCGAGTGCAAGGTGTGTCCAACCTGCGGCTCTTGTTCTGGTATGTATACTGCAAACAGCATGAACTGTCTGACTGAGGTACTTGGAATGGGATTACAGGGCAATGGTACGATTCCTGCTGTATATTCTGAACGGATCCGTCTCGCAAAACATGCGGGAATGAAAGTGATGGAGCTTTGGAAAAAGAATATCTGTCCACGGGACATTATGACAAAAGAGGCGATTTTGAATGCCCTTACTGTGGATATGGCGCTTGGATGCTCCACCAACAGTATGCTGCATCTCCCGGCAATCGCACACGAGATCGGTATGGATTTTGAGATTGATTTTGCTAACGGCATCAGTGAAAAGACGCCGAATCTCTGCCACTTGGCTCCGGCAGGCCCGACTTACATCGAAGATCTCAACGAGGCGGGAGGAGTCTACGCCGTGATGAAGGAGCTGGATAAGAAGGGACTATTACATACAGACTGCCTAACTGTGACCGGAAAAACAGTAAAGGAAAATATTGCCGGATGCGTCAATAAGAATCCAGAAGTCATAAGACCGATTGACAATCCATATAGTGAGACGGGAGGGCTTGCTGTTCTGAAAGGGAACCTTGCTCCCGATGGAAGTGTGGTAAAACGCTCGGCGGTTGTGGAAGAGATGATGGTTCACGAAGGACCAGCCAGAGTCTTTGACTGTGAGGATGATGCGATCAAGGCTATCAAGGGAGGCGAGATTCATCCGGGCGACGTGGTCGTGATCCGTTATGTAGGACCAAAAGGGGGGCCTGGTATGCCGGAAATGCTCAATCCGACGTCAGCGATTGCGGGCATGGGACTGGGATCCAGCGTGGCTCTGATTACAGACGGAAGGTTTTCCGGCGCGTCCAGAGGCGCTTCCATCGGACACGTGTCACCGGAAGCGGCTGTAGGCGGGCCAATCGCTCTTGTAGAGGAAGGAGACCTCATCCGTATTGATATTCCAGGATTAAATCTGGAGCTTGCCGTATCAGGGGAAGAGCTTGAGAAGAGAAGACAGGCATGGCAGCCGAAAGAGCCTGAGGTTCGTACAGGTTATCTTGCAAGGTACGCTTCCATGGTGACAAGTGGAAACCGGGGAGCAATCCTGGAAATTCCGAAAAACTAGACGAAAGGATGAAAAACAATGAAGCTTACGGGAGCAGAAATTGTAATAGAATGTTTAAAAGAGCAGGGTGTAGATACAGTGTTCGGATATCCGGGCGGCGCTATCCTCAATGTGTACGATGCACTGTATCAGCACCAGAATGAAATCCGCCATATCCTGACTTCCCATGAGCAGGGGGCGGCCCATGCGGCAGACGGCTATGCCAGAGCGACAGGAAAAGTGGGGGTATGCTTTGCCACAAGTGGACCGGGAGCCACAAACCTGGTGACCGGAATTGCCACAGCCTACATGGATTCCATTCCGGTGGTGGCCATCACCTGTAACGTAGGAGTCTCTCTCCTTGGAAAAGATAGTTTCCAGGAGATTGATATCGCTGGCATCACTATGCCGATCACAAAGCATAACTATATTGTAAAGGATGTAAATCAGCTTGCGGATACGATCCGCAGAGCATTTGGCATTGCGAGAAGGGGAAGGCCAGGACCGGTGCTCATTGATATTCCGAAGGACGTGACGGCCAATATGGCAGAATATGAGCCAAAGAAGATCGTCCAACCAAGGAGAAGAGAGTGTGTGGACGAAGTGGAGCTTCAGGCTGCCGCAGATATGATTCAGGAGGCAAAAAAGCCGTATATCTTCGTAGGCGGAGGTGCGGTTCTCTCTGATGCGGCTGAGGAATTGCTTGAGTTTGCGAAGAAGGTGGATGCCCCGGTCGCGGATTCCCTGATGGGAAAAGGCGCCTTCCCGGGAACGGATCCGTATTACACAGGGATGTTGGGAATGCACGGGACGAAGACGTCCAACCATGGAGTCAGCGAGTGTGATCTTCTGATTGTTGTAGGAGCCAGATTCAGTGACCGTGTTACTGGAAATGCGAAGAAATTCGCCTCGAAAGCGAAGATTTTGCAGATCGACATTGATCCGGCGGAGATGAATAAAAACGTCATCATTACCCAGGGTGTGACCGGGGATATTAAAGTCGTGCTTTCGAAACTAAACGAGATGCTTACGCAGCAGGATCACAGTGAGTGGATACGCCAGATTGAGGAGTACAAGGCGAAGTATCCGCTGACTTATCATCCAGATGTGTTAAGTGGGCCGTTTGTGGTAGAGGAGATCTACCGTCAGACAAAGGGAGAGGCCATCATTGTGACGGAAGTCGGACAGAACCAGATGTGGGCCGCACAGTACTACAAATACCCGAAGCCGAGGACGCTTTTGACGTCCGGAGGACTGGGAACGATGGGATATGGTCTGGGTGCTTCTATCGGAGCCAAATGTGCAAGGCCGGATAAATGCGTAGTGAATATTGCGGGGGACGGCTGTTTCCGGATGAATATGAATGAGATTGCTACAGCAGTACGTAGTCAGATTCCAGTAATTGAAGTCATTTTGAATAACCATGTACTCGGTATGGTCAGGCAGTGGCAGGACCTGTTCTATGAGAAGCGTTATTCCGCTACCGTTCTCAATGACCAGGTGGATTTCGTGAAGCTTGCCGAGGCCATGGGAGCAAAAGCATTCCGTGCCTCTACAAGGGAAGAGTTTGTGCAGATCTTTGAGAAGGCGAGAGGTTTAAACGAACCAGTGCTGATTGACTGTCAGATTGACTGTGATGAAAAAGTATGGCCGATGGTTGCTCCAGGAGCGGCGATTGATCAGGTATTTGATGAGGGGGATTTAGTAGAAAAGTAAGTTTTCATACCTTCCAGGGGACGGGGAATTTCTGGATGGGAAGCAGGGAGGGAGAGCATGAGAAGAGTGTATAATTTTTCGGCGGGGCCGGCGGTCCTTCCGGAGGAAGTATTAAAGGAAGCTGCAAATGAGATGCTGGATTACCGGGGGTCGGGCATGTCTGTCATGGAGATGAGTCATAGATCCTCTAGTTTTGAGACAATCATCCGGAATGCCGAAAGGGATCTGCGGACGTTGCTTGAGATACCGGAAGACTATGAAGTACTGTTTTTGCAGGGAGGTGCTTCACTGCAATTTTCCATGATTCCGATGAATTTGATGAAACAGCGGAAAGCGGACTATATCGTGACCGGACAGTGGGCGAAAAAAGCCTGGAAAGAGGCAGAAAAGTACGGGGAGGCAAGGGTGATTGCCTCTTCGGAAGACCGTACCTTTTCCTATATTCCAGATGTCAGTGATCTTCCGATATCAGAGGATGCGGACTATATCTATATCTGCGAAAACAATACAATCTACGGAACGAAGTTTCATAAGCTTCCGGATACGAAAGGGAAGCCACTTGTGGCAGATGTTTCCTCCTGCTTTTTGTCAGAGCCTGCAGACATTACAAAATACGGGATTATGTACGGAGGCGTGCAAAAGAATATCGGACCGGCAGGTGTGACAATCGTCATTATACGAAAAGACCTGATCTCTGATGATGTTCTTTCCGGGACTCCGACTATGATGCGCTACAAAATTCATACGGACGCCAAGTCTCTTTACAATACTCCGCCGGCTTACGGTATCTATATCTGCGGAAAGGTGTTCCGGTGGCTTCTGGATCTGGGAGGACTTCCGGAAATACAAAAGCGCAATCAGACAAAGGCGGCGCTTCTGTATGAATATCTGGATAACAGCAGGCTTTTTTCCGGAACGGTGAAGAAGAAGGACCGGTCGTTGATGAATGTACCGTTTGTGACAGGAAAGAAAGAACTGGATGAAAAATTCATTGCCGAGGCAGAGAAAGAAGGACTTGTCAATCTGAGAGGACATCGTAGTGTCGGCGGGATGCGTGCCAGTATCTACAATGCCATGCCGTATGCAGGTGTGGAGAAACTTGTGACCTTTCTGGAAAGATTTGAAAAGGAGAACGGGTAATGTATCAGTATCAATGTTTAAATGCTGTCTCTGAGGCGGGATTGTCGCTCTTTCCGGAGAGCTATCAGAGGACACAGTCGATGGAGGAGGCGGACGTCCTGCTTGTACGCAGTGCATCCTTACACGAGACAGTGTTTCCTGACAACGTAAAAGCTGTCGCAAGGGCAGGAGCAGGAGTCAATAATATTCCCCTAAAGACTTGTGCCGAAAAAGGAATCGTCGTCTTTAATACGCCGGGAGCTAACGCAAACGGTGTAAAAGAGCTGGTGATCGCAGGGTTGCTTTTAGCCTCCCGGGATATTATCGGCGGGATCGAATGGGTGAAAGCACACGCTGGAGAGGAGCAGATCGCAGGGGCGGCGGAGAAGGAGAAAAAGCGATTTGCGGGACAGGAGATTGAAGGTAAGAAGCTTGGCGTCATCGGTCTGGGAGCCATCGGGGCGCTGGTAGCCAATGCTGCGCTTCACCTGGGGATGGAGGTGTACGGGTACGATCCATATCTGTCTGTGGATTCTGCCTGGAATCTTTCACGCCATATTCATCATGTCAGAGATCTGGAGGAAATCTGTCGGGAATGTGACTATATTACGTTGCATGTACCGGTGGTGGACGATACAAAGGGGATGATCCATCGGGAGACACTTTCTCAGATGAAGGATGGAGTCATTCTTTTAAATTTTGCAAGGGATCTTCTCGTAAAAGAGGAGGATCTTCTGGAAGCATTGACGACAGGACACGTCCGCAGTTATGTGACGGACTTCCCGACAAAGAAGCTTTCGGGAAAGGAACGGGTGATCGTGATTCCACATCTGGGTGCTTCTACGGACGAATCAGAGGAAAACTGTGCCAGAATGGCGGTACGTCAGCTACAGGATTATCTGGAAAACGGAAATATTGTCAATTCCGTCAATTATCCAAACTGCAATATGGGAAAGAAAGGGAAGAACCCGAGACTTACAGTACTTCATTACAATGTACCGAATATGATCGGGCAGTTTACCATGCTTCTGGCAAAACGGGGCGTCAATATTGCGGATCTGACAAACAAGAGCAGGGGACGCTATGCCTACACGATGATTGATATGGACGAAACTGCCTTTCCAGAGCTGGAAAAGGAACTCTTACGGATTGAGAATGTCCTGAAGGTACGACTGATTCTATAAGTAAAATCGTAGAGATTTACATTTATTTTAAGAATTCCTTCCTTGTATCAGGAGGAAAAGTACGCTATAATCGTATCGGATTATACAGAAACCGAGGTCAGATACGAGTGAGAAGAGAGACATTCCGTCTTGGAAAAGGGACGAAAAAGAATCTGTTTCATAGGAAAAGAATAAAAGTAAAAGGAAACGTGCCGGCCGCTGTTGCAGCCGGTGTCGTTTTTTGTCTGGTGGTGTACCTTCTTTTTGTGATTGTGCCAGGGCTTCATAAAGCACAGGAACCAGTCATTGTGCTGACGCCAGAAGCACGGACAATACGGAAGGGGGAGGCGCTTCCGGAGTTTCAGGCGAAAGCTGTGTTAAAAGAAGGGACAAGAGAAGAGGAAAAGAAGACGTGGCTTAGTAAACAGGCGGGATACCGGATCGAAGATCTTTTACGGGATCTGAATGAGGGGGAGGATTATGAGATCGACTGCGACGCGGATGGCACGAAAGCAGGAGATTTTCCGATGCGGATCCGGCTTTCCGGTGAGCTGACAAGTTCTCTGGAGAGCGAGTGGAAAGGAAAAGTCAGAATTCAAATCAGGTCCGGCATATTAACGGTAAAAGAGGCTGTGGAAAAAAGTGTTGACAAATAAGAAGATGTGAAGTAAGATAAGAACAACTTTATAAATCTGCTTTGAAAATACGAAGAAAAGAAGTAGTAGGCAGCATGGAATGTGACAGAGAGTCCCGGAAGGTGGAATGGGATACAGAAAGTGTTACCGAATTCCTCTTGGAGTAGAGTGCTGAACGTATTGACCAGTAGGCATTTCCGGCAGCAGCCGTTATCTGCGAGGGTATATCTGGAGACAGCGTACCTGGTGAGGCAGTCATCGCGAGATGACTGTGAAGTGAGGTGGAACCACGATGATTGTATTGTCCTCTGAGTGTATCAGAGGACGTTTTTTTGTCAGGATTTTCAAAGTCAGGAAGAGTGTGATATAGCAGGAGGAAAAGCATATGATTATTGTACTGAAACCCAGAACAACAGAGGAAAATTTAAACCGGGTCATTAAAATGGTGGAGACAAAGGGACTGGAAGCTCATGTTGTCCGCGGAGAAGAGATGACCATCATCGGCTGTATTGGTGATACAGTCCGTATCGATCCGCGTCTCTTTGAGGTGGATCAAAGTGTCGATAAAGTCATGCACGTTCAGGAGCCGTATAAGCTGGCAAACCGGGCGTTCCATCCTGAGGATACGATCATCGATGTGTCCGGTATTCCGGTGGGCGGCGGTCATATGGCAATGATCGCCGGACCATGTTCTGTGGAGAGTGAGGAGCAGGTCATCGATGTGGCAAAGGCAGTGAAAGAGGCGGGGGCCAATATGCTGCGGGGCGGAGCATTCAAGCCACGCACCAGCCCATACTCTTTCCAGGGACTTGGATTGGAAGGACTGGAGATGTTGTGCAGGGCAAAAGAAGAGACCGGGCTTCCGATCGTAACGGAACTGATGTCTGGGGAATATCTGGATATCTTCGATGAGAAGGTGGATCTGATTCAGATCGGTGCCCGCAATATGCAGAATTTTGATCTGTTAAAACAGCTTGGACGGACGAAACGACCAATTCTCTTAAAGAGAGGATTAAATGCCACCTACGAGGAATGGATCATGTCAGCAGAGTACATTATGGCTTCCGGAAATGAAAATGTCATCCTGTGTGAGAGAGGCGTGCGGACCTTCGAGACCTACACAAGAAATACGCTGGATCTTCAGGCGATTCCGGTGCTGAAGAAGATGACTCATCTACCGGTTGTCGTAGATCCAAGCCATGCCGGAGGAAAATGGTGGCTTGTAGATACGATGGCGAAAGCAGCCCTGGCAGCCGGAACGGACGGGCTGATGATCGAGGTTCACAACAATCCGGACTGCGCCTTGTGCGACGGCGGTCAGTCCCTGAAACCGGAAAAATACGCGGTTCTGTTAGAGCAGCTCCGCAGGATCGCACCGATTGTAGAGAAGACATGGTAGAAAAGAGCGTGAAAATCAGATGAAATTACATGTAAATCTTGGGGAAAACAGTTATGATATTGTGATCGAAAAGGGACTCCTCAAAAAAGCGTCGGAAGAGATCCGGGAGGTGTATTCCGGCAAACGAATTGCAGTCATCTCCGATGACAGCGTCTATGGTTTCTATGGAGGAGAGCTTCTGAATCAGCTAAAGTCAACTTGGGAGTGCAGCACGGTGATTCTTCCACACGGGGAAACGTCCAAAAGCATCAACGTCCTTCCAGGTGTCTATGCCAAGCTTTTGGAGTCAGGACTATCCAGAAGTGATCTGATCGTCGCTCTGGGGGGCGGCGTCATCGGAGATTTGGCAGGATTTGTGGCAGCTACTTATCTGCGGGGAGTCCCGTTTATCCAGATTCCCACATCCCTTCTGGCTCAGGTAGATTCTTCCGTGGGAGGAAAAGTCGCAGTGGATTTAAAAGAAGGCAAAAATCTCGTGGGATCATTTTATCAGCCGAAGAAAGTACTGATCGATCCTGACGTCCTTGCCACCTTGCCACAGCGGTATATTCACGATGGAATGGGAGAAGTCATCAAATACGGATGCATCAAAGACGCTTCTTTGTTTGCTACCCTGAAGGAGGCAGGTACCTTTGAGAGACTTGCGGAAAAGATGACGGAAGTCATTACAAGATGCGTTGATATTAAGCGGGGGGTTGTAGAGGAAGATCAGTTTGACACCGGCGAGAGGATGCTTTTGAATTTTGGACATACACTGGCGCATGCTATAGAGCAGAAATTTGCCTACGGGCGGGAGAGTCACGGAGAAGCAGTGGCTATCGGGATGTATCAGATCACCCGGATTTCCGAGGAACAGGGACTAACCAAAGAGGGTACGGCCGAAGAGATTCGGAAGATACTTGCAAGTTATGGACTCCCGGTGTCCTGCGGCGTGAATCTTGGAGAACTCAAAGAGGCCATGAAGCGGGATAAGAAAAACTACAAGAACAGTCTGCGGTTGATTCTTTTGGAGGAAATCGGAAAGAGCCGGATACATCCTTCTGATCTTTCATTCTTCAAAGACAGCCAGATGGCATAAAGATACGGCAGGAAAGTTGATTGCTCTTTCCTGCCGCGTTTTTATTTTACAGATCCGAAACGCTCGGCATTGTGCTTTGCGATGAGTGCGTGGATCTTGTCCGTCGGATTGAGTACGGAGCTGATGGAGATATCGTGATTCAAAGAATCGATAATAATTGCCATAAACTTGCTCATATCAGCTTCGATGAAATACGGGCGGTTGTGGATCTCCGGCGGCAGATAGGTCAGATTCGTCGTGATCAGACGATCGATATATCCGGTTCGGTAATAATCGTCGAACTTCTCAAGCCCCTCGGTGAAGAGACCGAACGTCGTACAGACGAAGACACGGGAAGCACCCCGGTCCTTGATCTGCCTTGCAACATCGAGCATACTTTCACCGGATGCAATCATATCGTCTACGATGATAGCGGTCTTGCCCTTGACATCATCGCCCAGGAATTCGTGGGCTACGATCGGGTTCTTGCCGTTGACAATGGTGGAATAATCCCGTCTCTTATAGAACATCCCCATATCCACACCAAGGACATTGGAGAAGTAAACGGCACGGTGCATTGCACCTTCATCCGGACTGATAATCATCAGATGATCTTTGTCAAGCTTTAAGTCCGGCTCTGCCTTTAACAGTGCTTTGATAAACTGATACGGCGGATTGAAATTGTCAAATCCTTTCAGCGGGATTGCGTTCTGCACTCTTGGATCGTGGGCGTCGAAGGTGATAATATTAGAAACGCCCATATCGATCAGCTCTTCTAACGCCTGAGCGCAGTCCAGAGACTCACGCTTGGAACGCTTATGCTGCCGGCTTTCGTAGAGAAACGGCATGATGACATTGACCCGGTGAGCCTTACCATTTGCGGCCGAGATAATACGCTTCAGATCTTGATAATGATCGTCCGGCGACATATGATTGAGATGACCGTTGACTGTGTAGGTCAGGCTGTAGTTGCAGACGTCGACCATCACAAAGAGATCCTTTCCACGGACAGATTCACCAAGAGAGCCCTTGGCCTCACCTGAGCCAAAGCGCGGGCAACTGTGCTCAATCAGATAATTCTCACATTTGTAAGATGCAAAAAGTGCGGAATCAACGTATTTATTCAGAGATTCCTTACGAAAAGAGACAATGTAGTCATTGACCTTTTGCCCCATAGATTCACAGCTTTTTAAAGCGGCGATTTTTAGAGGGGCTGCCGGCAGCACCTGCTCTAATTTCTGTATGTTCATAAACCCTCCTATGTAAAAAGACATGGATTTCAGAGACAAAACGTTGTCTCTTTTATCCATTCTATACCATTTTCACCGGGGATGGCAAGAAAGGAATAGAAAAAATTGCATTTTGATGTGGAATTTAGTATTATGAAAAAGGCAGGAAATTGAAGAAATGAAGATAAAGGAGAACAGCAATGGAAAAACAGCGGAAGAGACATGAACATCTGATTTCGGCTGTAGAAGATGGAAGTATTGCTATGGAGATGGGGATCGAGCCGGGAGATAAGCTCCTTTCCATCAACGGACAGGAGATCGAGGATGTGTTTGACTACCATTATTACGTCAATGATGAAGAGCTGCTTGTCCTGATTGAAAAGCCGGACGGAGAACAGTGGGAGCTGGAAATAGAAAAGGACTATGAGGAAGACTTGGGACTTCACTTTGAGCAGGGGCTGATGGACGAGTATCGGTCCTGTCGGAACAAATGCGTATTCTGTTTTATTGATCAGATGCCAAAGGGGATGAGGGATACGCTGTATTTTAAGGATGATGATTCACGGCTGTCTTTTTTACAGGGCAATTATGTGACGCTGACAAATATGAGTGACCATGATATTGACCGGATTATCCGTTATCATCTGGAGCCGATCAATGTATCTTTTCAGACGACAAATCCAGAACTTCGTTGCAAGATGCTTCATAACCGTTTTGCGGGGGAAGCGCTAAAGAAAGTGGACAGGCTTTTTGAAGCCGGGATTACCATGAATGGACAGATCGTACTTTGCAAGGGACTCAATGACAAAGAGGAGTTAGAACGCACCATTCGGGATCTGACAGCTTACCTTCCGAAGCTGCAGAGCGTATCGGTGGTACCGGTGGGGCTTAGCCGTTTTCGGGACGGATTGTATCCTCTGGAGCCGTTCACGAGGGAGGATGCAAAAGAAGTACTTGAGACAATCCATAAATGGCAGAAAAAGGTTTATGAGGAATATGGCTATCATTTTATTCATGCAGGAGATGAATGGTATATTCTTGCGGGATATGAGATGCCGGAGGAGGAGCGTTACGACGGGTACCTTCAATTAGAAAACGGTGTTGGCATGATCCGGCTTCTACAGAATGAATTTGCCGAGAGTTATGAGAAATTGGAACCGACAGACAGGGAAATCTCTCTGTCCATGGCGACAGGCTATCTGGCCTATGACTATCTGGCAGAGTTTATAAAGCAGATGCGAGTAAAATGTCCGAACTGCGACGTCCATCTGTACCGGATCCGCAATGATTTTTTTGGAGAGAGTATCACGGTGTCCGGGTTGATTACCGGACAGGATCTGATTTCACAGTTACAGGGACGGCCTCTTGGGGATTGTCTGCTTCTTCCGTGCAATATGCTGCGGAGCGGGGAAGAGGTGTTCCTCGATGATGTGACGGTCTCTGAACTAGAAGAAGCTTTACAAGTGAAAATAGATATTGTAAAATCAAGCGGACAGGATTTTATAGACGCAGTATTAAAGGAGAGATAGAATGAGTAAACCAGTAGTTGCAATCGTAGGACGACCGAACGTTGGGAAGTCTACGTTATTTAATGTTCTGGCCGGGGAGATGATCTCTATTGTAAAAGACACGCCGGGAGTGACAAGAGACCGGATCTATGCGGACGTGTCCTGGCTGGATCAGGATTTTACCCTTATTGATACCGGGGGAATCGAGCCGGAGAGCTCGGATATTATTCTCTCACAGATGAGAGAGCAGGCACAGATTGCCATCGATACGGCGGACGTTATTATTTTCATTACCGACGTGCGCCAGGGGCTTGTGGATGCGGATTCCAAGGTTGCGGATATGCTCCGCCGCGCCAGAAAGCCGGTGATCCTTGCAGTCAACAAGGTCGATAATTTTGACAAGTTCATGCCGGACGTGTATGAGTTTTATAATTTGGGAATCGGGGATCCGAATCCGGTTTCCGCGTCATCAAGACTGGGAATCGGGGATCTTCTTGATGCAGTTGTGTCCTATTTCCCGGAAAAAACCGAGGAAGAGGAGGAGGATGAACGGCCGCGGGTCGCCATTGTCGGAAAGCCAAACGTAGGTAAGTCTTCCATCATCAATAAGCTACTCGGGGAGAACCGGGTGATCGTATCAGATATTGCCGGTACGACGAGAGACGCCATTGACACGGAGATTGTCCATGACGGAAGAGAATATGTCTTTATTGATACGGCAGGACTTCGCAGAAAGAGCAAGATCAAAGAAGAGCTGGAGCGTTACAGCATTATTCGCACGGTGACGGCAGTGGAGCGGGCGGACGTTGTGTTGATGGTGATCGACGCGGTGGAAGGCGTGACTGAGCAGGACGCTAAGATCGCGGGGATTGCCCACGAACGTGGGAAAGGCGTGATTATTGTTGTCAATAAGTGGGACGCCATTGAAAAGAACGATAAGACAATGCGAGAGTACGAAGGCAAAATCAGAAATGTCCTTTCCTATATGCCGTATGCGGAGATCATGTACATATCTGCAAAGACAGGACAGCGGATCCATAAGCTTTTTGAGATGATCGACATGGTGATTGAGAATCAGTCTCTTCGCATTGCTACCGGAGTGCTCAACGAGATTATGACGGAGGCAGTCGCAATGCAGCAACCACCGTCAGACAAGGGAAAGCGCCTGAAGCTTTACTATATTACACAAGTATCCGTAAAGCCGCCGACTTTTGTCATTTTTGTCAACGATAAGGAGTTGATGCACTTTTCCTACACCAGGTATCTGGAAAATAAAATCCGCGAGGCCTTTGGCTTTAGAGGAACCTCACTGAAATTTTTTATCAGGGAAAGAAAGGAAAAGGAGAAATAAATCATGGAACGGATCGTTTGTATTTTGATCGGGTATATATTTGGCCTTTTCCAGACAGGATATCTTTATGGAAGGATGAATCATGTGGATATCCGGAAGATGGGAAGCGGCAACGCAGGCTCCACCAACGCACTTCGGACACTCGGAGTGAAGGCAGGGGTATGTACGTTTCTGGGAGATTCTTTTAAGTGTATTTTTGCCGTACTGGCGGTGCGCCTTATTTTTGGAGGCAATTACGGGGAGATCTTACCGCTTCTTTCCATCTATGCGGGGCTTGGAGCAGTACTTGGACATAATTTTCCGTTTTATCTGGGATTCAAAGGCGGAAAGGGAATCGCGGCTATGGCGGGGCTTCTGGCAGCGCTTACGAATCTTTGGATTACCTTGATAGCACTTGTAGTATTTGTTACAATAGTAGCAGTAACGAAATACGTTTCCGTTGGTTCGATTGCGGTCGTTCTGATTTTCTTTGCTGGTGTGGTGTTTCGGGGGCAGACGGGAAGCTACGGGATGGAGTCTGTGTACCTCTATGAAATGTATGCGGTGGCCGGATTCCTGGCGCTTCTTGCGATCTGGAAACACAGAGCCAATATTCAGAGACTGATGAACGGCACGGAAAATAAAATCAGCTTTGGAAAGAAAAAATAGGAGGCGCAGTATGGCAAAAGTTGGAATTATGGGAGCCGGAAGTTGGGGAACGGCGATTTCCTGGCTCCTGACAAACAATGGACATGAAGTGACTGTCTGGTCCATCGACGCAAGAGAGGTGGAGATGCTTGATCAGGAGCGGGAGCATAAGACAAAGCTTCCAGGTGTCAGGCTCCAGGATACGATCCGGTTTACCAATGTGATTGACCAGGCGATTCAAGGCAGGGACTTTGTTGTTCTCGCTGTTCCGTCGCCGTTTACGAGATCCACGGCACAGAAGATGCGGCCGTATGTTTCAGACAGACAGATCCTTGTCAATGTGGCAAAGGGGATCGAGGAGACGACGCTGATGACATTAAGCGAGCAGATCGAAGAGGAAATCCCACAGGCAGATGTAGCTGTGCTCTCGGGGCCAAGCCACGCTGAAGAGGTAGGAAAGGGTCTGCCGACCACCTGTGTCGTAGGAGCACGGACGAGAAAGACGGCCGAATACCTTCAGAAAGCCTTTATGAGTGAAGTCTTCCGTGTATACACAAGCCCGGATATCCGGGGCATTGAGCTTGGCGGATCCTTAAAGAATGTCATTGCTCTGGCAGCAGGAATTGCAGACGGACTTGGCTATGGGGACAATACAAAAGCAGCCCTCATTACACGGGGCATTGCGGAGATCGCAAGACTGGGAGTCCGTATGGGCGGAAAGATCGAGACATTCACCGGATTGACGGGGATCGGGGATCTGATCGTGACCTGTGCAAGTGTCCACAGCCGGAACCGCAGAGCAGGCTATCTGATCGGACAGGGCAGGACAATGCAGGAGGCCATGGACGAGGTCAAGATGGTAGTAGAAGGCGTCTATTCAGCAAAGGCAGCCAAACGATTGGCCTTGCAGTACCAGGTTTCCATGCCGATTGTGGAGCAGGTCAATGCAGTACTTTTTGAGGGAAAGAGTGCGGCGGAGGCAGTGAAAGAGCTGATGCTGCGAGATCGCAAAGATGAGCACGGCGCCCTCCCTTGGGATAATGAAGTAAGTGATACAAAATAAAACAGGTCTAAATACCCCCTTGCAGGCATACATTGGTATCAGCATTGCAAGGGGGTATTTTCATGGAGAAATTTCAACTTTATCACGATATGCAGGTCAGAACAAATGGAGAGATCTATCTTGGCGTCGTGGGTCCGGTACGTACCGGGAAATCGACTTTTATTAAGCGGTTCATGGATCTTTTAGTGCTTCCGCATATGGGGGATGAAAATCAGAGGGCAAGGACGCTGGATGAACTTCCGCAGTCTTCTTCGGGGAAGACCATTATGACAACGGAGCCAAAATTTATTCCGAAAGAAGCGGCGGAGATCGTACTGTCAGACGATGTACGGGTGAAAGTCCGTCTGATCGACTGTGTCGGCTATATGACGGAGGGAGCGCAAGGCCACATCGAGGACGGTGAGGAGAGGAAAGTCAAGACGCCGTGGTTTGACTATGAGATCCCATTTACAAAGGCGGCTGGAATAGGGACGAGAAAGGTTATCCATGACCATGCTACCATCGGGATTGTTGTGACGACAGACGGAACGATCGGGGAGATTCCAAGAGAGGCATACCGCGAGCCGGAGGGGAAGACGATTCGGGAATTAAAGGAAATTGGTAAGCCGTTTCTTGTTCTTGTTAATTCCGCAAGACCGTACGGAAACGAGGCAGCCCAGACAGTCAAGGAGATTCAGGAGGCGTATCAGGTAGCGGCGATGCCGGTCAACTGCGAGCAGTTAAAAGAAGAAGACATTCACCGAATGATGGAGGAGATTCTCTTTGAATTTCCAGTGTCAGAGATGGAGTTTTTCATCCCGAAATGGGTGGAGATGCTTCCAAGAGACCACCGGATCAAGGCGGAGATGATCGCCTATATCCGTGGGGTGATGGAGGAAAAGACAGAGATCAGGGACTTTATCGGTGGGATGGAACAGCCAGAGAATACATATATTGAGACGGTCCGCGTGGACGGAATCGCCATGGACACGGGGTGCGTCCGAATGGAAATCCGTGTGTATGAGAAATACTATTATGAAATGCTCAGTGAGATGACCGGGATGCAGATTCAAAATGAGTATGAGCTTCTGGAAGCTATGAAAGAGATGTCGCTTCTTAAGTCTGAATATGCCAATGTAAAAGACGCCATGGAAAGCGTCAGGGCCAGGGGATATGGAGTCGTCAGCCCGAAGAAGGAGGAAATCTCTCTTACAGACCCGGAGATCATAAAGCAGGGAAGCAAGTACGGAGTGAAAATCCATTCGGAAGCACCGTCCATCCATATGATCCGTGCCAATATCGAGACGGAAATCGCTCCGATTGTCGGAAACGAACAGCAGGCCCAGGATATTATCCGTTATATCCGGGAGGCAAAGGAGAAGGAGGGTGGAGTCTGGGAGACCAATATCTTCGGAAAGACGATCGAGGAATTGGTAATGGACGGAATGAAGCACAAGATTACAATGATCAACGACGAATGTCAGGGAAAGCTCCAGAACACCATGCAGAAGATTGTAAACGACAGCAACGGCGGGATTGTCTGTATTATCATCTGACAAGAGAAAAGAAGCCTGTACAAAAAAGTTGAAAAACTTGGTGAACGTACAGGCTTCTTTGTGGTATACTTGTTCTGTCAGAGAAAGAGGGGGATCGGACATGATTTTGATTACAGGCGGAAGTTTTCAGGGGAAGACAGAATTTGCAGTGATGAGATTTCCGGAGCGGGAACGGATCGTACATTTTGAAGAGCAGGTACGAGACTGGATTCGGGAAGGGCTCGATCCGATCTGTCAGACAGAGAGATTGGTAAAAGAGCATCCGGACTCCGTCGTCGTGATAGATGAAATTGGAAGCGGGATCGTACCAATGAATCAGGAGGAGCGGATCTGGCGGGAAGCAGTGGGAAGAGCCGGCTGTAAGATCGCCGAATCAGCCGTGGAAGTGTACCGGGTCATGTCCGGGATCGGGATTCGCATCAAATGAGAGAGAAGAGAAGGTTACGTTTTCCCCTGTTTTTGAGCCTGGAAGGCAGAGAAATCCTGATCATCGGAGCCGGAAGGATCGCTGCTCGAAGAGCCAGAGTCTTGCTTCCTTTTGGGGGCAGGATCCGGATATGTGCGCTGCAGAGGGAGGAGGAACTTCCGAAAGAGATGCGGCGTTGGATCCTGGAGAGGCAGATCCGGTACGAGAGCAGGAGGTTTTCTCAGGAGCTTATCTCTGGAAAGGAGTTTCTTGTTTTTGCCGCCACCAATGATCCTGAAGTGAATGGCGAGATTGCGAGGATCTGCCAAAGAAAAGGGATCTTGGTTAACAATGCGTCGGACGCCGCGCAATGCGACTTTTTCTTCCCGTCGATCATATGCGAGGAAGAGATGGTTATCGGGATCGCCGGGGATGCAAGCAACCATAAGAAGGTGAAAGAGTTACGAAAAAGGATACAGAATCTGCTGAAAGGAGAGAGAAGGCCCAAATGAAAGTCACATACCTGTATCATAGCGGATTTGCAATAGAGGACGAGCAGGCGCTGTATGTCTTCGACTATTATAAAGGAGAGCTGCCTGTGATAGCAAAAGAAAAGCAGATGTATGTTTTTGTAAGTCACAGACACAAAGACCACTATAATTCTGAGATTTTTGATTGGGAGAAGGAACATCCGAACATCCTGTACATCCTGTCCGATGACGTGGAGGCAGAGCCGGCGCCTAATCGGATTTTTGTAAAGCCGGAGCAGAAGATCCGGACAGGAGAACTGAAAGTGGAGACACTAAGGTCCACGGACGAGGGAGTGGCATTTTTAGTTACCTGCAAGGACAAGCGGATTTACCATGCCGGAGATCTGAACTGGTGGCACTGGGAGGAAGAGAGCATCGATTACAACAGACAGATGCGGAAAGATTATCAAAGAGAGATCAGAAAGCTTGTAAGAAAGAAGATCGATCTGGCCTTTGTCGTACTGGATCCCAGACAGGGAGGCGCCGCCTTCTCTGGTATCGATTTTTTTATGCGGAACGTCAGGGTAAACCATGTGTTCCCAATGCATATGTGGAGAGATTATGGATTGACGGATCGTCTGCTTACTTCTGAGATCTCTGCCAGTTACCGGAACCGGATTCACCGGGTGTGGGAAGAGGGACAGACCGTGGAGATTCATGGACAGAAGGGAGAAACATAAATGCTTGTAAAAATCTATACGGACGGTGCGGCAAGAGGAAATCCGGATGGACCGGGAGGATACGGAACGATCCTCTCCTATACGGATTCGAAAGGGCAGACGCATATAAGGGAGCTTTCCCAAGGTTACGAAAAGACTACCAACAACCGGATGGAGCTGATGGCGGTCATCGCGGGATTGGAAGCGCTCAATCGTCCTTGTGAAGTAGAAATCTATTCCGATTCCAAATATGTAGTGGACGCTTTTAACCAGCACTGGATTGACAACTGGATCAAAAAGGGTTGGAAACGGGGAAAGAATGAGACTGTTAAAAATACGGATCTATGGAAGCGGCTTCTGGAGGCGGCCAAGCCCCACCGGATGACCTTTATCTGGGTAAAAGGTCATGACGGCCATCCTCAGAACGAACGATGCGACGTACTTGCCACATCGGCGGCAGACGGGTCAGGAAGGATTGCAGATGAAGGGCTTGCAAGAGAGGGCAGATTGTGATAAGGTATTACAGGCAGGTAGGATAAACAGTCGCGGCTGTAGAGCCCGAAAGGGGGCAGACGAGGAAAGTCCGGGCTTCACAGGGCAGGATGCCGGATAACGTCCGGTGGAGGTAACTCCAAGGAAAGTGCAACAGAAATAAACCGCCGCTTTTGCGGTAAGGGTGGAAAGGCAGTGTAAGAGACTACCGCTTCCCTGGTAACAGGAAAGGCATATGTAAACCCCATCTGAAGAAAGACCGAATGAAAACGATACGGCGGCCCGTCGTGTTTTAGGTAGGTTGATGGACTCCTTCGGCGACGATGGAGCTAGATAGATGACTGTTCAAGACATAACCCGGCTTATCGTCCTGCCTGTCATATATACAGAAAGCAAAAGGTGCGGTGCAAACCGCACCTTTTTAATAAGCTTCCTGGCAGAATTGTCGATCTTACATTGTAATCATTCGTTTTTTGTGTTCTGTTTTAGTGATAGCGGACATAGTCAGCCGCAAGTTCAATCAGCTCTTTTGGATAGAGCGTACCGTGAAAGGAATAATTCGGGAAGAACTTCCGGAGCTGCGTTTCATTTGTCGATGCTGTGAGACAGACGGTACGGATTGCCCTTGCCACGCTGGATAGAGAGACATGATTGCGCTCGGCAATGGGCCGGTAGATATTTTCTTGGACCTTGCACAGACAGTGCTCATCCTGAAGGACGAGAAAGACAGCCTCCTTCAGGTAATAGAATCCTTTGTAACGTCCTGATATTCCGATAGATTTCAAGAACAGTACCAGTTTTGTTTCTTCTTTTGCCATGTTTATTTTCCTCCTTGTATGAACCGGAAGCTTACATAATCTTTATATAAAAAGTGGAGGAAAAAGAAAGTCAAGATATGATACAAATTGTAGCATTTTAAAACAAAACTGAATAAATGAACCTAAAAAATGCAAATTCCGAGAATAGAAGCGAACACCAAGGGCTCCTCTAGGCACGGAATTTAGCTCATAGCCATTGCAAAAAAACAGGGAGGTAATCCCTCCCTGTTTTGCGAATTCTGAACGGATGTCTATTTTCTGTGATATTTCTCTTCACAGTACTTGCAGCGATATTCTTCCTTCTCCGGATCGGTCAGAATGAATACATGATCCAGTTCCTGCTCGATGGAAGTGATGCACCGTGGATTTTTACAGCGGATTACATTGGTGATCTCCTTCGGAAGTGTCAGAGATTTCTTATTTACAATCTCCTCATTTTCAATGATATTGACGGTGATGTTGTGATCAATAAAGCCCAGAATATCCAGGTCAATCTTTTCCAGCGGACATTCGATTTTGATGATGTCCTTTTTTCCCATCTTATTACTTTTGGCATTCTTGATGATGGCTACACAGCAGTCCAGCTTGTCCAGACGTAGGTATTTGTAAATGTCCATACTTTTTCCGGCCTGGATGTGGTCCAGCACAAAGCCATCAGAGATGCGCCCGATATTCAATGTATTATTCATTTTCAATAGCTCCTTTCAAATACACAGATCAGTCGACGTGGATGCCCAGAAGAGTTAGGATCAGGGCCATACGCACATAGACACCATATTTAGCCTGTTTGAAGTATACTGCACGCGGGTCGTCGTCGACTTCCACAGAAATCTCATTGACCCTTGGAAGCGGGTGAAGAACGAGCATGTCTTTTCCTGCAAGCTCCATTTTCTTTTTGTCCAGAATGTAGAAGTCCTTCATGCGGACGTAATCCTCTTCATTGAAGAAACGCTCTTTCTGTACACGGGTCATGTAGAGGATGTCCAGTTCCGGAAGCGCCTCCTCCATCCGTACAACCTCCTTATAAGGGACATGGTTGCGTCTGAGTACATCGTGGCGGATGTAAGTCGGGAGACGCAGCTCCTCCGGAGAGATCAGAACAAAATTCAGATTGTCATAGCGAACCAGAGCCTGGATCAGGGAATGAACGGTACGGCCGAATTTCAGGTCTCCGCAAAGTCCGATGGTCAGATTACCAAGTCGGCCTTTCAGGGAACGGATTGTCAGAAGATCGGTCAGTGTCTGGGTCGGGTGCTGATGTCCGCCATCTCCGGCATTAATAATTGGAATCGAAGAGTGGGCGGCAGCAACCATCGGGGCACCTTCCTTTGGATGCCTCATCGCAACGATATCTGCATAGCATGCAACTGTACGGATTGTATCCGATACACTCTCCCCCTTTGCGGCAGAACTCGAATCGGCAGAAGAAAAGCCAAGAACACTTCCGCCCAGGTTTAACATGGCAGCTTCATGGCTTAAACGGGTACGGGTACTTGGCTCATAAAACAATGTGGCTAATTTTTTCCCTGCACAGGCATGTGCATATTTTTCCGGATACTTTTCGATATCATTGGCGAGATCCAAAAGCTTATCCAGTTCTTCCACTGAGAAATCCAGCGGACTCATTAAATGTCTCATATTACATCCTCCTCTTCCTACCTAGCTCTTCTAATAATATAATAAAATGATTCTGTTTTCAACAGTCAATTCCAATATGAACGTAGATTTTGTAACAGAAATGTATTATAATATGGAAGAGTTTAAGCGAAGGAGGACGCAGATGGCATCGTTAGAGGAACTTCGCGGTGAGCTGGATCGACTGGATGAGCAGATCATCGCTTTATATGAAAGAAGGATGGAAGTTTGTTCTTGTGTGGCAGATTATAAGATTAAAAACGGACGGAAAGTCTACGATCGGCAGCGGGAGCAGGAGAAGCTTGCAAAGGCGGCTTCGCAGGTAGAGCATGAGGAAAATAAAAAGGGTGTGCAGGAGCTTTTTACCCTGCTCATGTCACTGAGCAGGAAGCTTCAGTATCAGAAGCTTTCACGGTGCGGGACGACAGGGAGACTTCCATTTATCGAAGTAGATCAGTTGGAAGTGAAAAAAGCAAGGATCGTATTCCAGGGTGTGGAGGGAGCTTACAGCGAGGCGGCCTTAAAGCAGTACTTTGGGGATGCGGTCAACAGCTACCATGTCCGTACGTGGAAGGATGCGATGGATGCGATCGAGGATGGGGCAGCGGATTTTGCCGTGCTTCCGATTGAAAATTCCTCCGCAGGAGCGGTCAGTGAGGTATATGACCTGCTTGTAGAGTATGAGAACTATATCGTCGGGGAGACGGTGCTTCCGGTGAATCATGTGCTTGCGGGACTGCCGGGAAGCGGTGAGGAGGAGATTACGAGGGTCTATTCCCACCCACAGGGACTGATGCAGTGTGAGAAATATTTATACGATCATCCGGCGATGGAGAAGGTCAGCGTGCCAAATACTGCGGTTGCGGCCTGCAAGGTCGTGGAGGAGCAGGACAAAAGTCATGCGGCCATCTGCAGCGCCTATGCGGCATCGTTAAACGGGCTGGAAGTTTTGCGTGAACAGATCAATGACAGCAGGCACAACTCCACCCGCTTTATCATTGTGACAAATCAGAAGATTTTTCTAAAAAACGCGGACAAGATCAGTATCTGCTTTGAGCTTCCACATAAGAGCGGATCTTTGTATCAGATGTTGTCCCACTTTATCTTCAATAACCTGAACCTTACCAAGATTGAGTCCAGACCGATCGAAGACCGGCCGTGGGAATATCGGTTTTTTGTGGACTTTGAAGGAAATCTTGCCGACGGAGGAGTTAAAAGCGCCATCCGGGGACTGCGCGAGGAGACGACCAGCATGAAGATACTGGGAAATTATTAGAATTAGAAAAAGAAGGAAGAGAAGATGCATACAAACGAACTGATGATATACCGGAATCTGGATTATGGGAAGATTCTGCGGGACATGACCTTTCTGATAGAGCATGAGGGGAGTGGCTATTACAATCAGGAAGATTTAAGGACACTGTTTTTTGAATGTGTCAACGGGATTTTGGAACTTTCGGAACAGCATGGCCTGGAGGGGAATCTCTGGCACACATACCTGACCTTTCTGCTGGTGAATGATGAGAATGCCTACAGTACGGCCTGTGAGATCCGTGGCATGATCGAGGGCAGTATCAATGAGGTAGCGCTCCATGATTTCGTAATTATGAAAGAGCTGTTCGACTACGATGTACAGGAGCTTGGAAGGAACCTTGGTGCGACAGCACACGAGCTTCTTTTTGATTACAAAGGGACCAAACAGGAAGGGCATGTCTACAACCGCAGAATCCGAGACCGGATTTGTACATTGGCAGTTCATCTTGCCGAAACAAAAACGCCTCGGGATTTTAAGGAGGTGATGACCCAGTTCTATAAGGAATTCGGCGTCGGAAAGTTCGGACTTCACAAGGCATTTCGTGTAGAGCACACGGAGGAGGGGGCGAAGATTGTGCCGATTACAAAGATTGCCCATGTAAGGCTTGATGATCTGGTGGGTTATGAAATTCCGAAGAAGAAGCTGATCGAAAATACGGAAGCCTTTGTTCGGGGAAGAAAGGCGAATAATTGTCTGCTTTTCGGAGATGCAGGCACTGGAAAATCCACATCTATTAAGGCGATCCTGAATCAGTACTATGAGGAAGGACTTCGGATGATTGAGGTGTATAAGCATCAGTTCCAGGATCTTAACGATATCATTGCCCAAGTGAAAAACCGGAATTATAAATTTATTATTTATATGGACGATCTGTCCTTTGAGGAGTTTGAGATTGAATATAAATATTTGAAAGCTGTGATTGAGGGTGGTTTAGAGCGCAAACCGGAAAATGTCTTGATCTATGCGACTTCCAACCGGAGGCATCTTGTAAGAGAACAGTGGAGTGATAAGAACGACAGAAGAGACGACGACCTTCATACATCGGATACGGTACAGGAGAAACTGTCTCTTGTGGCAAGATTTGGAGTATCGATTTTCTTTGTCGGTCCAGATAAAAAGGAATTTCAGAAAATTGTGTTGGAGTTAGCAAAGCGTAATCAGATCCAGATGGAGAAAAGTGAGCTTCTGCTACAAGCGAATCAGTGGGAGATGACCCATGGCGGCAGATCCGGTAGGACAGCACAGCAGTTTATCGATTACTTATTGGGGAAGGCCTGAAATCACATATAATCCAAAAGAAAAGAGAGGATGAATGGAATGAAAAAAGAAGATGTAAAGTATGGGGCGTATGTACAGATTTTAAAGGAGGAACTGGTTCCGGCCATGGGATGTACCGAGCCGATCGCACTGGCCTATGCGGCGGCGAAGGCGAGGGAAGTTCTTGGGGAAAAGCCGGATAAAGTGCGGATCGGCGCAAGTGGAAGTATTATTAAGAACGTTAAATCTGTGATTGTGCCAAACACGGATCATCTGAAAGGGATTCCGGCGGCAGCCGCCGCGGGCATCATTGCCGGACGTCCGGAGAAAGAACTCGAAGTCATTGCGGATGTCTCCATGACAGAGATTGAGGAGATGAAAGACTTCCTCCAGAATACAGAGATCACAGTGGAATATGTAGATAACGGAATTACATTTGACATTATTGTAACAGAAAGTAAAGGGGAATCCAGTGCGACTGTACGGATCGCAAACTACCACACGAATATAGTCCTGATTGAGAAAAACGGTAAGATTCTCATGGAAGAAAAGGTAGAGGGCGAGAAAGAAGAAGGGCTTACGGACCGCTCCCTTTTAAATATGAAAGACATTTTGGATTTTGCCCGGACAGTGGATGTAGAAGATGTCAAAGAAGTGATTGGACGTCAGATCGCCTACAATACGGCAATCGCCAAAGAAGGTCTGGAAGGAGACTACGGTGCCAATATCGGAAGCGTTCTCTTAATGATGGAGGGAGACAATATTCGTGTCCGTGCAAAAGCGATGGCGGCTGCAGGATCAGATGCCAGAATGAATGGCTGTGAACTTCCGGTTATCATCAATTCTGGAAGCGGAAATCAGGGGATGACCTGTTCGCTTCCGGTTATTGAATATGCAAAAGAACTGAACGCAAGCGAGGAACAGCTCTACCGGGCGCTGACCCTTTCGAACCTGGTAGCGATCCATCAGAAGACCGGGATCGGGAGGCTCTCTGCGTACTGCGGCGCTGTCTGTGCGGGGGCGGCTGCAGGAGCTGGAATTGCCTACCTGTACGGTGGAGGATATGAAGAGATTGCCCACACCGTTGTCAATGCGTTGGCGATTGTATCCGGCATTGTTTGTGATGGAGCGAAAGCATCCTGTGCGGCCAAGATCGCGTCCTCTGTAGAGGCCGGAATCCTTGGATATAATATGTACAAGTGCGGACAGCAGTTCTACGCCGGAGACGGTATCGTGACCAAGGGAGTAGATGAGACGATCAAAAATATCGGACGTCTGGGGAAAGAAGGGATGAGAGAGACCAACGTGGAGATCATCGATATCATGGTTGGTGAAGGATGCCGCTAGAAAAGATGAAAAGAATAGCAGAATGATAAAAAGCCAGGAGACAGAGAAAGCAGGTGAGAAGATGCCGGCCTTTTTTCAGGACATCGAAGTGTTCCGGGGAGACGGAAGCAGAAACGAAAAAGGAGAGACACTGGAGGAATTTTTGGAGAACTACGATCCATACCGATATAAAAATCCATGCTGCACGGTTGATATGGCGGTGTTTGGTTATTCCGGGAAAGATCCTGAGAATCTGGAGGATCTCAGGATCCTTCTGATTCGTCGGAAGAATCATCCTAGCATCGGGGACTGGGCCCTGCCGGGAGGGTTTATTGAGTTAAAAGAAGATCTGGAAGTATCCGCTAAACGGGAGCTTTTTGAGGAAACGAATATTCGGAACGTCTGTGCAGAGCAGATCGGTGTCTTTGGAGAAGTGAGACGGGATCCAAGAGCAAGGGTGATTACAACTGCCTTTATGTCGCTTGTCTGCCTCGATGAGGTGGAGGCGAAGGCCGGAGATGATGCCAGTGACGCGGCGTGGTTTACAATCACGATGAACAGGCAAAAAGAAGGGGAAAAGCTTCGGTATCAGATAGAGCTTCAAAACGAGCAAAATGGTGTGATATTGCGTCCTAAGCTGACAGTTTTGACGAACGGGACGCTGATCCGGGAACAACGGATTGAGATTAAGAACCGAGGCGGGTTGGCGTCCGATCATGCCTCCATCCTACTTTTGGCCTGCCGGAAACTGTGTGACAGGATGAAGTGTGCAGCACGAGAATAAGGAGACAAAAACAAGATGAAATGGAATAAATTCAGATTAAAGACGACTACTGCGGCAGAGGATATTGTTAGCAGTATTCTTTCGGACCTTGGAATCGAGGGAGTGGAGATTGAGGACAAGGTTCCGCTTACACAGAAGGAAAAGGAGCAGATGTTTGTCGATATTCTTCCGGAGACAATACCGGATGATGGGACGGCATTTATCAATTTCTATCTGGAAGAAGGGGAGGATAAGGACGCTGTTCTTGCCAAGGTTTTGGAGGAACTTGCCGGGATGCGGGAATTTGTGGATTTGGGTCCATGTACTATTGAGGAATCCCAGACTGAGGACGTAGATTGGGTCAACAACTGGAAGCAGTATTTCCATCAGTTCTATGTGGATGATATCCTGATTATTCCGTCCTGGGAGCAGGTGAAACCGGAGGATGAGGGGAAGATGATTATCCACATCGATCCGGGCACTGCTTTCGGGACCGGAATGCATGAAACGACACAGCTTTGCATCCGTCAGATCAAAAAGTATGTGACAGATACGACGCGGATTCTGGATGTGGGATGCGGAAGCGGAATCCTTGGAATGTTAGCATTAAAATTTGGTGCCGCCTATGCGGTTGGGACGGACCTGGATCCATGCGCGATCGACGCAACCCACGAAAATATGAAAGAAAACGGCGTACCAAAAGAACAGTATGAGGTGATGATCGGCAATATCATAGATGATAAGGCCATTCAGGATCAGGTTGGATACGCATGTTATGATATCGTGGCAGCCAATATTCTGGCGGATGTTCTGGTTATGCTGACTCCGGTCATTGTCAGCCAGTTAAAGCCAGGTGGCATTTACATTACGAGTGGAATCATCGACGACAAGGAAGAAGTTGTAAAACAGGCGGTAGCAGATGCTGGCCTGGAGCTTTTAGATGTGACTTACCAGGGAGAGTGGGTCTGTGTTACGGCCAGAAAGTCTGAGTAACAGATAGGAGAGAATCTACGATGCAGCATTTTTTTGTGACTCCGAACCAGGTGGGTGACAAGGAGATTTGGATCACCGGAGCGGATGTGAATCATATTTGCAATGTCCTTCGCATGAAAATCGGAGAAGAGTTGAAAATCAGCGACGGGAACAATCAAAATTATCTCTGTGCGGTGGAAGAGATGACGAAGGAGAGCGTCAGGGTCAAGATTTTGGAAACTTTCTGTACGGATACGGAATCATCTTGTCGGATCGTACTTTTCCAGGGGTTACCAAAGAGCGATAAGATGGACTGGATTGTTCAGAAATCGGTGGAGCTCGGTGTTTCGGAGATCGTACCGATGGCAACAGCAAGGGCAGTAGTGAAGCTGGACGAAAAAAAGGCAAAGAAGAAGACGGAGCGTTGGCAGGCAGTCTCTGAGAGCGCGGCCAAGCAAGCTGGCAGGGGTAAGATTCCGGAAGTAAAGCAGGTCATGGGCTTTTCAGAGGCTCTCACCTACGCCGGCACACTGGATCACGTCCTGATTCCTTACGAGCTTGCTGAGGGAATGGAAGAGACGAGACGGCAGTTTTCCTCTCTGAGAGCCGGGGGGTCCATCGGGATTTTGATCGGCCCGGAGGGGGGATTTGAGGTGGAGGAAGTGGAAAAGGCTATGGAGATGGCAAGAGCTGTTCCAGTCACTCTTGGAAAACGGATTCTCAGAACGGAGACAGCCGGATTATTTGTACTTTCAGTCCTCTCATATCTAATGGAACCGTAAAACCAGGTGTCAAGAACCCGGTGGAAAACATATGGTAATAAAAAAGGTGGAAAGGTAAGAACTGATGGAAGTATATTTGGACAATTCAGCAACGACAAAAGCATTTGACGAGGTGGGCGATCTGGTTCGCAAAGTCATGTGTGAAGATTATGGGAATCCATCCTCCCTGCACAGAAAAGGAATGGAGGCGGAGTGGTATGTACGCGGCGCCAGGGAGACTTTCGCAAGGATTCTGAAAGTGCAGGAGAAAGAGATTTTCTTTACTTCCGGTGGGACAGAAAGCGATAACCTTGCACTGATCGGGACGGCAAGAGCGTACAAAAGACGAGGCAATCATCTGATTACGACAGTGATCGAGCATCCGGCTATCCTGAATACCATGCGGTATTTGGAGGAGGAAGAGGGATTTCGTGTCACCTACCTTCCGGTTGACCGTTATGGAAGAGTGAAGCTATCGGCTCTGCGTGAGGCACTTTGTAAGGAGACGATTCTTGTTTCTATTATGTACGTCAATAACGAGGTGGGAAGTGTCCAGCCAATCAAGGAAGCTTCCAGCATTGTCAAGGCATACAACCGGGAGATCATTTTCCATTCCGATGCGGTACAAGGCTTTGGAAAATACCGGATCTTCCCAAAGAGAGAGGGAATTGATCTTCTGACTATCAGCAGTCATAAGATCCACGGCCCGAAAGGGATGGGAGCACTGTATATCAGTGACCGGGTGAAGATCCGTCCCATTGTCTTCGGTGGGGAACAACAGAAGAATATCCGCTCCGGGACGGAAAATGTGCCGGGAATCGCAGGGTTTGCCCTGGCGGCCAAAATGGCCTACACTAATCTGGAAGAAAAGACGATGCGGATGCGAAACTTAAAAGAGCGGTTCATTCAGGGCGTGACTAAGATGGAACACGTGTCCGTACACGGTCTGGCAGACGAGACCAGCGCACCGCATATTGTAAGCGTCGGGATCGCGGGCGTCCGAAGTGAAGTGCTTCTTCATACGCTGGAAGAAAAAGGAATTTATGTATCTTCAGGATCCGCATGTTCCTCGAATCATCCTGGAATCAGCGGCGTATTAAAAGGAATCGGAGTGGAACGGGAATATCTGGATGCGACACTTCGGTTCAGTCTTTCGGAATTTACAACAGAAGAAGAAATTGACTATACGCTTAAAACATTATATAATTGTATACCGATGCTTAGAAGATACAGACGGAGATAAAGGAGATTAGAATGACATATCAGACTTTTTTGATAAAGTACGGGGAGATTGCGATCAAAGGAAAAAACCGATACATGTTTGAAGACGCACTGGTGCGTCAGATCCGTTTTGCTCTCCGGAGTGCGGAAGGTACGTTTCGTGTCCACAAATGTCAGGGACGCATCTACGTAGACTGTGATGGATATTATGACTATGAGGAGACGGTGGAGGCACTGAAAAAAGTGTTTGGCATTGTCGGCATCTGCCCGGTCGTACGGACAGAGGTGAAGGAATTTGAGGAGCTGAAAAAGGACATTGTCGCTTATGTAGAGAAAGCGTATCCGGATAAGAACCTGACCTTTAAGGTAGAATCGCGGCGTGCAAAGAAGACCTACCCTGTCAACTCCATGGAGATGAACTGTGATCTGGGAGAAGCAATCCTTGACGCATTTCCGGAGATGCGGGTAGACGTACATCATCCGGATGTCCTTTTGAATGTCGAAGTACGGGAAGAGGTATACATCTATTCCCACATTATTCCGGGACCGGGAGGAATGCCGATTGGTACGAACGGAACAGCTATGCTGCTTCTTTCCGGCGGAATTGACAGTCCGGTCGCAGGGTATATGGTAGCAAAACGTGGCGTCGGGCTGGATGCGGTTTATTTTCATGCGCCGCCGTATACGAGCGAGCGTGCTAAGCAAAAGGTCGTGGATCTGGCAAAAAAGGTGGCTGCGTATACCGGGCCGATCCGGCTTCATGTGGTGAACTTTACAGATATCCAGCTTTCTATTTATGACAAATGTCCGCACGATGAATTGACGATCATCATGCGGAGATATATGATGCGGATTGCGGAGACGCTTGCGAAAAAGTGCGGGTGCCTCGGACTGATTACAGGAGAGAGTATCGGACAGGTTGCAAGCCAGACGATGCAGAGTCTCCTTGTGACAAACGAGGTCTGCACCCTTCCGGTGTATCGTCCGCTGATCGGATTTGATAAACAGGAGATTGTGGAGATTTCGGAAAAGATTGATACGTTTGAGACATCGATTCTTCCGTATGAGGACTGTTGTACGATCTTTGTTGCCAAACATCCGGTGACAAAGCCGAAACTGGATGTGATTCAGCGTTCCGAACAGCGCCTTTCGGAAGATATCGACCACCTTTCGGAAGATATCGACCACCTTGTGGAAGCGGCGCTTGAGACGACAGAAATTATCGAGGTCGAAGGATAGAAGAGGGGAACCTTAGGTAATGTAGTTTCCTATGAAAAAATCCCCCGCGTTCTCCGTGGGGGATTCGATTTCATCTAAACAAGATAAGGTTTTAAAACTTCTAAAACTTCATCAGCGCCTGCGTCAGCGTGAATGTTTAAATCAATCGGTTTAGATAAATCCAGACTGAAGATACCCATGATGGATTTTGCATCGATCACGTATCTGCCGGATACTAAATCGAAATCATAATCGAATTTTGTAATGTCGTTTACGAATGATTTTACTTTGTCAATCGAGTTTAATGAAATCTTGACTGTTTTCATTGGAAACACACTCCTCTCTCTTTGTTTATATGAATATCTTATGATAGTACAATTAAAAAGTCAAGAAACAACTTGCCAAAGAATGGGAAGAAATTTCGTCATATTTTATAAAACTTAGAAAAGGACGGAGGAAAAAAATGAAAAAAGCAGCGCTGCATAATCTCGGATGTAAGGTCAACGGATATGAGACAGAAGCCATGCAGAAGCTTTTGGAGGAGGACGGGTATGAAATCGTCTCATTCCATGAAAAAGCGGACGTGTATGTGATCAATACGTGTACCGTAACGAATATTGCAGACAGAAAATCCAGGCAGATGCTTCACAGGGCCAGAAAACTCAATCCGGACGCCGTGATTGTAGCGGCGGGATGCTATGTCCAGGCCCAGGAGGAGGCGGGGACAAAGATCGAAGGAATTGATATCCTGATCGGCAACAACCAGAAGAAGAATCTCATCGCACTGCTCCATGACTATGAACAGCATGAGGATGTAAAAGCTGTGATTGATATCAATCACACCGGAGAGTTTGAAGAGCTCTATGTGGATTCTGCCGGGGATCATACAAGAGCCTACATCAAAATCCAGGATGGGTGCAACCAGTTCTGTACCTATTGTATTATCCCGTATGTACGGGGAAGAATCCGTAGCCGCAAGCCGGAGGAGATCGTAAAAGAGGTAGAACGGCTTGCTAAGGCCGGCTATCAGGAGGTGGTTCTGACCGGGATCCACGCAAGTTCCTACGGAATGGACTTTGTAAACCCGAAGATGGATCTGGAGACGTGGGCTGGCATGGAGGGAGAGAAATGGGACTTGCTCTATCTGATCCGACAGATCCATAAAGTGGACGGGATCCGGCGAATCCGTTTAAGCTCCATTGAACCGCGTATCATCACAGAGAACTTTGCAAAATCACTGTCTGAGCTTCCGAAGGTCTGTCCGCATTTTCACCTCTCCATGCAGAGCGGATGCGACACTACTCTGAAGAGGATGAACCGCCATTATACAAGCGGAGAGTACTTTGAAAAGTGTCAGATGCTAAGAAAGTATTTTGCATATCCGGCTATTACAACAGACGTGATTGTCGGATTTCCGGGGGAAACAGATGAAGAATTTGAGACCACCCGGGCATTTATAGAAAAAGTGGGCTTTTATGAGACACATGTCTTTAAATATTCCAGGAGAAACGGGACGAAAGCGGCCCAGATGCCGCATCAGGTGCCGGATCAGGAGAAGGCTAAAAGAAGTCAGATCCTGCTGGATCTCTGCCAGCGGAAGAAGAAAGAATTTGAAGACGGTATGATCGGAAGAAAGGTAGAAGTTTTGTTGGAAGAGACCGTTGAAAGGGAGGGAATTCTTTACCGGACAGGCTTTACAAAAGAATACGTCAAAGTTGAGGTAACGGCCGATGGTACACGGGAAAATCAGATCGTAGAACTCACCATGGGGAATGAGTAACGGTTCAGCAAGCAAATTTGCTTCAGACCTTATTGTTTTTCGGCCGTATGGCTGAATAATGGTTGAGTTACAAATTATGGATTGAATTTTAGGTGGGATTATATTAGAATAGAGTAGTAGTATTGGAGGTCGCAACGATGAAAGATTTATCAAACACACAATTTTTCCAGGTGGGCCAGGGCCCGCAGATTCAGGCAAGAGATATTCTTGAGATCGTTTATAAGGCGCTGCGTGAGAAAGGATACAATCCGGTAAATCAGATGGTCGGATATATCATGTCCGGAGATCCGACATATATCACGAGCCATAATGGTGCAAGAAGTCTTGTGATGAAGATGGAAAGAGATGAGCTGGTCGAAGAGATGCTCAAGGCATATATTGAGCATAACGGCTGGGAGTAAGTATGAGGGTTATGGGACTGGACTTTGGAGCAAAGACCGTAGGAGTCGCGATCAGCGATCCCTTAGGTCTGACTGCTCAGGGAGTCGAGACGATTACACGGACGCAGGAAAATAAGCTGAGGAAGACACTGGCGAGGATCGAGACTCTTGCCGGCAAATTTGAGGTGGAAAAAATTGTCCTTGGATTCCCGAAGCATATGAATAATGATGTCGGCGAGCGTGCCCAAAAGACGCTCTCTTTTAAAGAGATGCTGGAGAGAAGGACGGGCCTTGAAGTGGATCTGTGGGACGAGAGACTTACGACAGTGTCTGCCGAGAGAGTGCTGATGGAGAGTGGTGTGCGCCGGGAAGAGAGGAAACGCTATATAGATAAAATTGCGGCAGTATTCATACTGCAGGGATATCTGGATTCCGTTGGTATGAGAGGAGTTTAGAATGGAAAAAATTATGTTTATGCCGGAAGGTTCGGATAAGCCGGCATCATTCTATGTGTTGGAGCAGACGAAAATCAGAGGGTTTTCCTATATTCTTGTGACAGACAGAGAAGAAGGAGATGCCGAGTGTCTGATTTTAAAAGAGAAGAGTAAAAGCGAAGGGGAAGACGCCCTGTATGAGATCGTAGAGGACGAAGTGGAACTTCAGGCCGTATCGAAGGTGTTTGAAGAGCTTCTGGAAGATGTAGGGATCGAGCTGTAAGCTTTTGCGGATCTTAAATACCAGTCAGAGAATGAGCGGACGAAAAAATAATGGAGGTGTAAAGTTGAAAAGAACGAACAATTCAAAATTGCGTATTATTCCGATAGGCGGACTGGAGCAGATCGGAATGAACATTACTGCCTTTGAATACGAAGACAGTATTATTGTGGTGGACTGCGGTTTGGCTTTCCCGGAGGACGACATGCTCGGGATTGATCTTGTCATACCGGATGTCACCTATTTACGGGATCATATCTCAAAAGTGAAAGGGTTTGTCATCACCCACGGACACGAGGACCATATCGGAGCGCTGCCGTATATCTTGAAAGAGATGAATCTTCCCATTTATACGACAAAACTTACGATGGGCATTATCGAAAATAAGTTAAGAGAACACAATCTGATGAGAAGTACGAAGCGCAAAGTCGTACGGCACGGACAGTCTATTAATCTTGGAAAATTCCGCATTGAGTTTATTAAAACAAACCATAGTATTCAGGACGCATCGGCCCTTGCGATCTATTCCCCGGCGGGAATCGTCGTACACACAGGAGACTTTAAGGTGGATTATACTCCGGTGTTCGGGGATGCTATCGATCTGCAGCGGTTTGCGGAGATCGGAAAGAAAGGTGTGCTTGCCCTGATGTCTGACAGTACGAATGCGGAGCGTGCAGGGTTTACCCAGTCGGAGCGTACGGTGGGACGAACCTTTGACCACCTGTTTGCGGAGCACAGCAATACGAGAATTATCATAGCCACCTTTGCGTCTAATGTGGATCGGGTGCAACAGATTATCAATTCTGCCTATAAGTACGGCAGAAAGGTAGTCGTGGAAGGACGGAGCATGGTCAATATCATCTCCACCGCGGCGGAGCTTGGCTACCTGGATATTCCGAAGAACACGCTTATCGAGATCGACAAACTGAAGAACTATCCGCCAGAGAAGACGGTATTGATTACGACCGGAAGCCAAGGTGAGTCCATGGCGGCTCTTTCCCGGATGGCGGCGGATATCCATAAGAAAGTGACCATTATGCCGGGAGACACCGTTATTTTCAGTTCCAACCCGATTCCGGGCAATGAAAAGTCTGTATCCAAGGTCATCAATGAGCTTTCTGCCAAAGGGGCGAATGTCATTTTCCAGGATGCCCATGTATCCGGACATGCCTGCCAAGAGGAATTAAAGTTGATTTATTCCCTCGTGAAGCCGAAATATGCGATTCCGGTACACGGAGAGTACCGCCATATGAAAGCAAACGCGGGCATTGCGGAGCAGCTTGGAATTCCGAAAGAAAATATTTTCATTCTTCAGGCAGGAGATGTGCTGGAACTTGATGACAAGGGTGCAAGAGTAGCCGGTCATGTGCAGACCGGAGCGATCCTGGTAGACGGACTGGGAGTGGGAGACGTTGGGAATATCGTTCTCAGAGACCGTCAGCATCTGGCGGAGGATGGCATCCTGATCGTTGTGCTGACTCTTGCCAAGGGTACGAACCATCTTCTTGCAGGACCGGACATTGTATCAAGAGGATTTGTCTATGTGCGGGAGTCCGAGGGACTGATGGAAGAAGCAAAGGAAGTCTTAAACGTAGCTCTTGAGGGCTGCTTAAACAGCAGAAACGCGGACTGGAGCAAGATCAAGCTGGTGATCCGGGATACGATGAATGAGTTCATCTGGAAACGGACGAAGAGAAGACCGATGATCCTTCCGATCATTATGGATGTGAATGTATAAAGAGGAAATGAACGATGATAGTGGATGAGAGGATCGTCGATTATATTCATTCACTGGAAACGCGAAACAGTGATATACTGGAGACGATTGAGCAGGAAGCACTAAAAGAGCGGGTTCCGATTATCAGAAAGGAAATGCAGAGCTTTTTAAAAGTGCTTCTGCTTTTGAAAAGGCCAAAGCGGATTCTGGAGATCGGAACCGCTGTTGCGTTTTCCGCGATTCTGATGAGTGAATATACAGAAGAAGACTGTATCATCGATACGATTGAAAATTATGAGAAACGAATTCAAAAGGCAAAGGAAAATATCCGCTGTGCCGGGAAGGAAGGGCGGATTCACCTATTAGAAGGGGACGCCATGGAGTGGATGCGAAAGCTGTCCGGGCCTTACGACGCTATTTTTGTCGATGCGGCAAAGGCTCAGTATCTTTCCTATTTTACAGAGGTGATACGTCTTTTGAAAAAAGGCGGGATGCTGATCTCGGATAATGTACTGCAGGAGGGAGGGATCATGGAGTCACGGTTTGCCGTGGAACGCCGTGATCGAACCATTCACAGTCGAATGAGAGAGTATCTCTATCTGATCAAACATGACAAACGACTGGAGACAGCCGTCGTACCGATCGGGGACGGGGCGTCTGTCAGTATCAAGAAGGAGTGAATAAGATGCGCTATCCGGAATTATTAGTACCGGCCAGCAGTCTGGAAGTGTTAAAGACCGCAGTGATTTTCGGAGCAGACGCCGTTTATATTGGTGGAGAAGCTTTCGGCCTTCGGGCGAAAGCGAAGAATTTTTCCATGGAGGAGATGAAAGAAGGGATTGCTTTCGCCCATGAGCGCCAGGTAAAGGTCTATGTGACTGCGAATATTCTTGCACATAATACGGATTTGAATGGGGTGCGGGAGTATTTTCAGGAGTTAAAGGAAATTGGTCCGGACGCGCTGATTATCGCGGATCCGGGTGTCTTTGACATTGCAAAAGAAGTCTGCCCGGAGATTCCGCGCCATATCAGTACTCAGGCAAACAACACGAATTATGGAACATACCTGTTCTGGTACCGCCAGGGAGCGGAGCGTGTTGTGACGGCAAGGGAGCTTTCCCTGGCAGAGATTCGGGAGATCAGAAGACAGATTCCGAAGGATATGGAGATCGAGACTTTTATCCATGGAGCGATGTGTATTTCTTATTCGGGCAGATGTCTTCTGAGCAATTACCTGACCGGCCGGGACGCCAATCAAGGAGCATGTACTCACCCGTGTCGATGGAAATATTCTATCGTCGAGGAGACAAGGCCGGGAGAGTATATGCCGGTCTTTGAAAATGAGCGGGGAACTTATATCTTCAACTCTAAAGATCTCTGTATGATTGAACATATTCCGGAACTGATGGAATCTGGGATTGACAGTTTCAAAATCGAAGGAAGGATGAAGACGGCCCTTTATGTGGCTACGGTAGCAAGAACGTACCGGAAAGCCATCGACGATTATAAGGAGAGCCCGGAATGTTATGGGGGGCATATGGAATGGTACAAAGAGCAGATTGCAAACTGCACATACCGGAAATTTACTACCGGATTCTTTTTTGGAAAGCCAAGCGAGGAAACTCAGATTTACGACAATAATACGTACCTGAAGAATTACACCTACCTTGGTATTGTGGAGGAAACAAAAGATGACCTGATTCGCCTGGAGCAAAAAAATAAATTTTCAGTAGGTGAGGAAATCGAGATTATGAAACCGGATGGGACGGATGTGACGACAAAGGTTCTTGCAATCTATGACAGTGAGCGGCAGGCGCAGGATTCGGCTCCACATGCAAGGCAGATTCTCTGGGTAAAGCTTGACAGAGAAGCGTCCCGATACGATCTTCTGAGAAAAAGGGAAGAATAAAAGAAGAAACGATTATGTAAAACACGGCAGCAGACGCCGTGTTTTTCGTTTTTCAGGAGTCAAAAAAGGTGCGGAGCTTTTCAATGGCGCTTTTCTCAATCCTAGAGACATAAGATCTGGAAATACCAAGCTGCTTTGCAATTTCCCGCTGCGTCAGGATCTCCTCGTTGTAAAGCCCGTAACGGAGTTTCAGGACAAGGCGTTCCCGCTTTGACAGTTCTGATTCCACTTTCTGATAGAGTTTCCCGATATCATCCTGGAGTGAAATTTGTTCATCTACCTCTTTGGCGTCCGATTCCATGATATCAAAGAGCCGGATTTCATTTCCCTCTTTATCGGTTCCGATAGGTTCGTAAAGAGAGACTTCACCGGAGAGCTTTTTCCGGGAACGCATCAGCATCAGCAGTTCATTTTCGATACAGCGTGCCGCATAAGTGGCAAGCCGCACGCCTTTGTCCGGGTTAAAGGTCATTACAGCTTTGATCAGGCCGATCGTTCCGATAGAGATAAGATCCTCCGTATCTTCGGAAAGATGCTGGTATTTTTTGACCACATGTGCTACAAGGCGCAGATTATGTTCAATCAGGATGTATTTTGCTTCCAGATCTCCCTCAGTGTATTTCTGCATATAGTATTGTTCTTCGTCGGCCGTGAGGGGTTGTGGAAATGATTTCAAGGGAATACGCACCTCTTAACATGTTTGCTATCAGTCTATGAAAACGCGAGAATTTTTGTGCTTTTCCTAAATAAGAATTGACATTTAGGGACAGAGAGACTACCATAAAATCAGATCTGAATTCATCTGCCGTTCTGGCGGACCGGAAAATCACCGGTATTTCCAGGGAAAATCAGAAAAAGAATATGGGATTTGCAATGGTTAAATCAGCAGTGATAGACGGACTTGAGGTAAGAGAAGTCTGTGTGGAGGCAGACATAGGAAATGGTTTGCCTGTCTTTCATATGGTGGGATATCTGTCCTCCGAAGTCAAGGAGGCAGGAGAGCGGGTGCGGACGGCGATTCGGCATACAAAAGTACGCCTCCAGCCACAGAGGATGGTGGTCAATCTTTCACCGGCGGATATCCGCAAGAAAGGAGCATCCTTTGACCTGCCGATTGCGGCGGCGCTGGTACTGGCATCGGGAAGTATCGAGAACAGGTGCCAAAACAAGGTATTGATGATCGGGGAACTCAGTCTGGACGCTAAAGTGCGGAAAGTCAAAGGCATCCTTCCTACCGTCTCTTTTGCCAGGAAGCACGGGTTTGAGATCTGTGTGATTCCACGGGAAAATGAAGCAGAGGGGCATCTCGTCCCCGGTATCGAGGTGATCGGAGTATCCACCCTTTCCGAAGTATGGGAGTTTCTGGAAGAGGGGAAAAAGCCTCATTGGGTTTCTGTTTCGGTTAGGAAAGAGAAAAGAACGGCAGGCAGACTGAACTATGCGGATATAAAAGGACAGAGTGTTTTAAAACGGGCCTCGGAGGTAGCGGCAGCCGGCGGGCATAATATTCTCTATATCGGGCCTCCGGGATCCGGGAAGACGATGGCAGCACAGAGGCTTGGGACGATTCTTCCGGATTTGGATGAGCGTACCAGTATGGAGACGACAACGATCTACAGTGCGGCTGGGCTTCTCGATGAAACGTCCCCACTTGTTGTGCGCCCGCCATGCAGGGAAGTCCATCACACGGTGACAAAGGCGGCATTGCTTGGCGGAGGCAGATATCCATCGCCTGGAGAGCTCAGTCTGGCAAACGGCGGTGTCCTCTTTCTGGATGAACTCTCGGAATTTCAAAGACCGGTACTGGATGCGCTTCGGGAACCGCTGGAGACAAAGCAGGTGCGGATTACGAGAAAGCAAGGCACTTATCTTTTTCCGGCTAATGTGCTGGTGGCAGCGGCCATGAACCCCTGTCCTTGCGGCAACTATCCCAATCTGGAACAGTGCCGTTGTACGCCCGGGGAAATCCACCGGTATCTCAGCAAGGTGAGCCAGCCGTTTCTGGATCGGATGGATCTCTGCGTGGAGACGCCCAAAGTCTCCTACCGGGAACTGATGTCGGACAATCAAAATGTGACTTCGGAAAGCATCTTAAAAAAAGTGATCCAAGCCAGGGAAATCCAGCGGGAACGCTATCAGGGGAGAATGTATGCCACAAACAGCGGAATGAATCTGGATGAGATCCGCCGCTTCTGCTGTCTGGAAGAAAAAGCGCAGCGGATGATGGAACGTGCGTTTGAGATGCTTGGGCTGACCGCCAGGACGTACTTCCGGACATTGAGAGTGGCAAGAACGATTGCGGATCTGGAGGAGAGCGAACAGATACGGGGGTGTCATTTGGCGGAGGCCATCAGCTACCGCATGGTAGATCAGAAGATATGGGGGAATCAGAAACGATGAAAACAGAGAAAGAGTATGAATATTGGCTTGCGTCTTTACATGGGATTTCCTCTGCAAAAAAGCGTTTATTAAAGGAGATCTTTCATTCAGCCAGGGCAGTGTTTAATATAGAAGAAACGGCACGAACATCCTGCTGGTTTTTGACGGAAACGGAGAAGGAAACTCTGAAAGCCCAGCAAAAAGAGACGATTCTGGATGATAAGTGCAGAGCTTGGGAGCGGGCGAGGAAACAAGGGATCTGCCTCACCTGTTGGGGCGATCTGGATTACCCGGAAAAGCTGATCGGGATTGCCAAGCCCCCTTACGCTTTCTTTGGTACAGGGACGGACTGTTTTTCATTTTCAAAGGTGACGGCGGCCATCGTCGGCGCAAGAGACGCGACAGCCTATGGCAGGCAGATGGCATATGAGTTTGGCAGGGAGCTTGCAAAAGCAGGGATGGAGATCGTAAGCGGAATGGCAAGAGGAATCGATGCAAAAGGTCTGGAGGGTGCTTTTGCGGCGGGAGGCAGACATTGTGCGGTCCTTGGATGCGGAGTGGATCTCTGTTACCCTAAGGAAAACCGGATGCTCTATCAGAAACTCCAGAGAAAGGGGGCGCTGCTGTCTGAGTATGTACCCGGCACGCCGCCCCTGGCAGGAAATTTTCCACCCCGAAATCGGATTATCAGCGCACTTTCAGACGTGGTACTTGTGATGGAGGCCAGGAAAAGAAGTGGCTCTTTGATTACGGCGGATTTTGCCTTGGAACAAGGGATCGACGTCTACGCCCTTCCAGGACCTGTCACCAGTTCGTTAAGCCAGGGATGTCACCAGCTCATTCGGCAGGGAGCAGGTATTCTCATTTCCCCGGAAGAATTCCTCTCGGATTTGCCGTATAAATTACAGAAATTACTCATAAAATTCAGTGAGAAATCCAATGAAAATGAAATAATGCTTGAAAGTCCTGAAAAATTGTTGTATAGTGTTCTGAGTTTGGAGCCAAAAAATATCCAAAAGATCGAGGAGGAGCTTTCCCTCACAAGAGGCGAGATCATGGAGGGTCTGCTGAATCTGGAGATGAATGGATGGATCCAGGAAGTTTCAAAAAATGATTATATCCGATTGAAATAAAAATGGATGTTGGATGGAGGAATAGGAATTATGGCACGATATCTGGTGATCGTAGAGTCACCTGCGAAAGTGAAGACAATCAAAAAATTTCTGGGCAGCAATTATGTGGTAATGGCGTCCCAGGGACATGTGCGGGATCTGCCAAAAAGCCAGCTTGGTATCGATGTAGAGCATGATTTTGAGCCGAAATATATTACGATCCGGGGTAAGGGAGATATTCTCGCACAGCTTCGCAAAGAGGTCAAAAAGGCGGACAAGATTTATCTTGCGACTGACCCCGACCGGGAAGGGGAAGCGATTTCGTGGCATCTGACCATGGCTTTGAAGCTTGAGGGCAAAAAGGTGTACCGGATCAGCTTTAACGAGATCACGAAAAATGCGGTCAAAGAATCCATCAAGAATGCCAGAGAGATTGATATGAACCTGGTGGACGCGCAGCAGGCGCGAAGAGCTCTTGACCGGATCGTAGGATACCGGATCAGTCCGCTTCTGTGGAAGAAAGTAAAGCGAGGATTAAGCGCCGGTCGTGTTCAGTCTGTTGCTCTTCGTATCATTGCGGATCGGGAGGCGGAGATCGACGCCTTTATTCCGGAAGAGTACTGGACGCTGGATGCGATTCTGAAAGTACAGGGGGAGAAAAAGCCTCTGCGCGCCAAGTTTTATGGGACGAAACAGGAGAAGCTGGTGATTCATTCTGCCGAGGAGGAAGAAAAGATCAGAAAGGCGCTCGAGGATGCCCAATTCCAGGTTGCCGAAATAAGAAAAGGGGAGCGGACTCAGAAGTCCCCACTTCCATTTACAACCAGTACTCTGCAGCAGGAGGCGTCCAAGGTCCTGAACTTTGCCACGCAGAAGACCATGCGTATCGCACAGCAACTCTATGAAGGGATCGATATCAAGGGGCAGGGCACTATCGGTATCATCACCTACCTGCGTACGGATTCCACGCGTATTTCCGAGGAGGCGGAAGCTTCGGCAAGAGATTATATCGCAGGAACCTATGGCCCGGAATACGTGGCGGACGCGGAGAAGAAAAAGGACGGTGGAAAGAAGATCCAGGATGCCCATGAGGCGATCCGTCCGACGGATATATCCAGAACACCTGCTATGGTGAAAGAGTCTCTCTCCAGAGATCAGTTCCGTCTTTATCAGTTGATCTGGAAACGTTTTGTAGCGAGTCAGATGCAGGCGGCCAGATTTGAGACGACATCTGTCAAGATCGACGCAGGAGAATACCGCTTTACGGTAGCGGCTTCCAAGATTGCTTTTGATGGGTTCCGTTCTGTTTATGTACAGCCGGATGAGGAGAAGGCGGAGAATAATGTCCTTTTAAAAGGACTGGATGAACATTCTGTTCTGACAAAAGAAGAGTTTGACAGCAAGCAGCATTTTACACAGCCACCGGCGCACTACACGGAGGCGTCCCTTGTAAAGGCGTTGGAGGAGCTGGGCATCGGACGCCCGAGTACGTATGCACCGACCATCTCCACCATCATCGCCAGACGCTATGTGGCAAAGGAAAATAAGAACCTCTATCTGACAGAATTGGGAGAGGTAGTCAATCATATGATGCTGCAGTCCTTCCCAAGCATTGTGGATGTGAACTTCACGGCAAACATGGAAGGTTTACTGGATAAGGTAGCAGAAGGGAAGGTGCAGTGGAAATCGGTCATCAGTAATTTTTATCCGGATCTGGAAGATGCCGTGGAAGTGGCGGAGAAGGAACTGGAGGAAGTCAAGATCGAGGATGAAGTGACCGACGTCATCTGTGAAGAATGTGGCAGAAATATGGTAATTAAATACGGCCCCCACGGAAAGTTTTTGGCGTGTCCGGGTTTTCCAGAATGTCGCAATACGAAGCCGTACCTGGAAAAGGCAGGAGTATCCTGCCCGAAATGCGGTAAAGACGTGGTGATCCGCAAGACGAAAAAGGGAAGACGTTACTATGGGTGTGAGGATAATCCGGAGTGTGATTTTATGTCCTGGCAGAAGCCATCCGACCAGAAATGTCCGAAATGCGGCAGCTATATGGTAGAAAAGGGGAACAGGCTGGTTTGTTCTGACAGCACCTGCGGTTATGTGGAAAAGAAAGAAAAAAATTAATTTCCGAAATTCATTGATAATACTGGAATTGTATGATAATATTAAAATATGATCCGCATATTCTATAATTTGTTCGTACAATTACATGGGACAACGTCGTGAATTTGAATGGAGGAAAATTATGAGTGTACAATTATTGGATAAGACAAGGAAGATAAACAAATTGCTTCACAATAATAGTTCCAGCAAAGTTGTTTTCAACGATATCTGTGAAGTGCTTACAGAAATTCTGAATTCAAATATCCTTGTAGTGAGTAAAAAGGGAAAAGTTCTGGGAATCAGCAAGCAAGAAGCGATCCGTCCGCTGACAGAGCTGATCGAAGGTGAAGTGGGCGGACATATTGATACTATGCTGAACGAACGGCTTCTGAGCGTATTATCAACGAAGGAGAATGTCAATCTTCAGACATTGGGATTTGATGCCGCGACGGCAAAAGGATATCAGGCGATTATTTCTCCGATCGAAATTGCGGGGGAGAGATTGGGAACCCTGTTTATTTACAAGCAGGATGAAGAGTATGAGATCGACGATATCATTCTCAGCGAGTACGGGACGACGGTAGTAGGGCTGGAGATGCTCCGTTCAGTCAATGAAGAAAATGCGGAAGAGACGAGAAAAGAGCACATTGTCCAGTCGGCAATCAGTACCCTGTCCTTCTCGGAATTAGAAGCTATCATTCATATTTTTGATGAGCTTGACGGAATGGAAGGAATTCTGGTCGCAAGCAAGATTGCTGATAGGGTAGGAATCACAAGATCTGTGATTGTAAACGCACTGCGGAAGTTTGAAAGTGCGGGTGTTATCGAATCCAGGTCTTCCGGAATGAAAGGAACATATATTAAAGTCGTAAACGACTATGTGTTCACTGAGCTTGAGAAGATAAAAAAGGAAAAGCAAAAATAAAAGGCATTGGAACAGTAGGATATGCAAAAGGAAAGGGAGCGTCAGTATTCTGAGGCTCCCTTTTGGGAAAGGAGAAACAAAAGATGTACGAGGACGGAGCAGCAGTTCTGCAGATGAAGCGTGTGTTTTTAAAGGCGGAAAAATATAATCGAAAAAAATATATGACAAGAATTCGTTCCTTTGACAAGGAGGCGGAGGAGATGACACTTTACACAAGCAGGGGTGATGTAAATGAAATTTCACTAGACGCCGTCTATGAATGTATCTTCGAGGTGAAGGAAGGACGGTTTGGATGTGAGGGTGTGATTCTGAAACGTTTCCGCGACCAGGAGAAAGATCAGATCGTCTTTCGGATCCAGAACGGCTTTTATAAAGTGTAACCGGATGGAATAGAGCAGTTTGGCCATGACAGCTTGAGCTTTTGTGAATTTGTGTATAGCTGGACTGTTACGGACAGAATTATAAACGAATTATAAAGAATAAGAATGGATGTTGACAAATAAAATGGAGAGTGCTATTTTATTACTAGAGCGTTTTAGCACTCCAATACAACGAGTGCTGATAAGTGATAGAAAGTGAAGGAGGAACAAGCATGAAATTAGTACCATTAAGTGACAGAGTTGTATTAAAACAGATGGAAGCAGAAGAAACCACCAAATCCGGAATTGTACTTCCAGGGCAGAATAAAGAGAAACCGCAGCAGGCAGAAGTTGTCGCTGTAGGACCGGGCGGATTGGTAGACGGAAAAGAAGTGGAAATGAAAGTGTCTGTAGGAGATAAAGTCATTTATTCAAAATATGCAGGTACAGAAGTAGAGCTTGACGATGTAGAATATATCATCGTAAGACAGAGCGATATTCTCGCAGTGATTGAAGCCTAAATCAGACAGAAAATAATTTGAAATATCATTATGGAGGGATTAGAAATGGCAAAAGAAATCAAATATGGAGCAGAAGCCAGAACAGCGCTGGAAACAGGTGTGAATAAGCTTGCTGATACAGTCAGAGTGACACTTGGACCAAAAGGAAGAAATGTTGTATTGGACAAATCATTCGGTGCGCCGCTGATTACAAATGATGGTGTGACAATCGCAAAGGAGATCGAGCTGGAAGATGCATTTGAAAACATGGGCGCACAGCTTATTCGTGAAGTTGCATCTAAGACAAACGACGTGGCAGGAGATGGAACGACAACGGCAACCGTTCTTGCTCAGGCAATGGTTCACGAAGGTATGAGAAACCTGGCAGCAGGCGCAAACCCGATCGTACTGAGAAAGGGTATGAAAAAGGCGACAGATCTAGCTGTAGAAGAAATCGCAAAGATGAGCAGCAAGGTAAAAGATAAAGCACAGATCGCAAGAGTAGCGGCTGTATCATCCAGTGATGATGAAGTTGGAAATATGGTTGCCGACGCAATGGAAAAAGTATCTAACGACGGTGTCATCACCATCGAAGAATCCAAGACTATGAAGACAGAGCTGGACCTGGTAGAAGGTATGCAGTTTGACCGCGGATACATTTCCGCATATATGGCAACAGATATGGATAAGATGGAGGCAAATCTGGAAGATCCGTACATTTTGATCACAGATAAAAAGATCTCCAACATTCAGGAGCTCCTTCCACTTCTGGAGCAGGTTGTTCAGGCAGGAGCAAGACTTTTAATTATCGCAGAGGACGTAGAAGGCGAAGCTCTCACCACACTCATTGTCAACAAACTGCGTGGTACGTTCAATGTCGTTGCGGTAAAGGCACCGGGATATGGTGACAGAAGAAAAGAAATGCTGCGTGACATTGCGATCCTGACAGGTGGTGAAGTGATATCTGAGGAACTGGGTCTGGATCTGAAAGAGACGACACTGGATCAGCTTGGACGTGCAAAGTCCGTAAAGGTTCAGAAAGAAAACACTACCATCGTAGACGGTATGGGAGAAAAATCCGCAATCGATGCACGGATTGCTCAGATCAAGGCTCAGATTGAGGAAACGACATCTGACTTTGACAGAGAGAAGCTGCAGGAAAGACTTGCAAAACTTGCAGGCGGAGTGGCAGTAATTCGTGTCGGAGCAGCGACAGAAACAGAAATGAAAGAAGCAAAGCTTCGTATGGAAGACGCATTGGCAGCGACAAGAGCAGCAGTAGAAGAGGGAATCATCGCAGGCGGCGGATCCGCATATGTACATGCAACCAAAGCTCTGGAAGACCTTGTAAACGAATTGGAAGGCGATGAAAAGACAGGTGCCCGCATTATCGTAAAGGCACTGGAAGCTCCGTTATTCAGAATTGCGGCAAATGCAGGGCTGGAAGGATCTGTTATCATCAACAAAGTCAGAGAGTCTGAACCGGGCGTCGGATTTGATGCGTACAAAGAAGAGTACGTGGACATGGTAGAGGCAGGTATTCTTGATCCGGCCAAGGTGACAAGAAGCGCATTACAGAATGCAACCAGCGTGGCATCTACTCTTCTGACAACCGAATCCGTCGTTGCGAATATCAAAGAAGAAACACCGGTACCGGCAGGAAATCCAGGTATGGGAATGATGTAAATCTAAAAAAAAAGAAAACTCCTCGCAAGGGGAGTTTTCTTTTTGTTCGTAAAATGATATACTGGATAGGAATAAACAGATGGAGGAAACGTGTATGAGCGATTACTACACAGAACAATTAGTGAAAAAGAAAGCGGATGGGAAAGATATTGTGATTAAGATTCTGCTGATTTTCTGCACAGTCTTTTCCTTTTTCCTCGTTTTGTTGATGCCGTTTTTAATGATTCTTCCGGTCCTTCTGATCGTGCTGGACGTGTTTTTGTTCCGCAGACTGGACCTGGAATACGAGTATCTGTATGTGAACGGGGATCTGGATATCGATAAGATCATGGGAAAGCAGAAGAGAAAGCGTGTATTTTCCATGAATGTCAACGATCTGGAACTACTTGCGCCAAGAGGAGCAGGAGAGCTGAATCACTATCAGGGGGGCAAAGTGCTGGATTACAGTTCTCATATGCCGAATACCCGTTGCTATGTGATGGTGATTTCTAAGAATGGACAGCAAATCAAGGTGATCTTTGAGCCGGAGCAGGTGATTCTCGACGGGATCCGGATGCTTGCTCCAAGAAAAGTCATCTTGTAAGAAAAAAGAAAGAGTTGACATCGCAATTTTTTTTATGTATCATATCTTTTAAACTAAAAACAGTCAGAGAAAGAGAGGAAATGAAGTCATGGGTAAGATTATTGGAGAAGGTATTACGTTTGACGATGTATTACTGGTACCGGCTTATTCGGAAGTGATTCCGAACCAGGTCGACCTGTCTACACATTTGACAAAAAAGATTCGCTTAAATATTCCGATGATGAGTGCTGGGATGGATACAGTTACCGAACATCGGATGGCGATTGCGATGGCACGCCAGGGTGGTATCGGAATCATCCATAAGAATATGTCGATTGAGGCTCAGGCAGAAGAGGTGGACAAGGTGAAACGCTCAGAGAACGGCGTCATTACAGATCCATTTTATCTGTCGCCGGAACACACACTGGAAGACGCGAACAATCTGATGGCTAAATTCCGAATTTCCGGTGTGCCGATTACCGAGAATGGTAAGCTGGTGGGGATCATCACCAACCGGGATCTGAAATTCGAAACGGATTTCTCAAAGAAGATCAAAGAATCCATGACTTCAGAAGGATTGATCACAGCTCAGGAAGGGATCACTTTGGAGGAGGCAAAGAACATTCTTGCCAAGGCCAGAAAGGAGAAACTCCCGATTGTAGATAAGGATTTTAATCTCAAGGGACTGATTACCATCAAGGATATTGAAAAGCAGATCAAGTATCCGCTTTCAGCAAAGGACGAGCAGGGACGTCTGCTCTGCGGCGCGGCAGTCGGTATCACAGCAAACTGCCTGGAAAGAGTGGAGGCACTTGTCCGCGCAAAAGTGGACGTTGTTGTTCTTGACTCCGCACATGGACATTCTGCGAATGTACTGCGTTGCGTACGTATGATTAAGGAGCAGTATCCGGATCTTCAGGTGATTGCGGGAAATGTCGCTACAGCAGAGGCGACAAAGGCACTGATTGAGGCTGGAGCAGATGCGGTCAAGGTTGGAATCGGACCAGGATCCATTTGTACGACCCGTGTCGTTGCCGGAATCGGTGTGCCACAGGTAAGCGCTGTGATGGACTGCTACGAGATGGCAAAGGAATATAGTATCCCAATTATCGCCGACGGAGGCATCAAGTATTCGGGAGATATGACCAAGGCGATTGCTGCCGGAGCAAATGTATGTATGATGGGAAGTATCTTCGCCGGATGCGATGAGAGTCCGGGAACGTTCGAGTTATTCCAGGGAAGAAAGTACAAGGTATATCGTGGTATGGGATCCATTGCCGCTATGGAAAACGGCAGCAAGGATCGTTACTTCCAGTCGGACGCGAAGAAGCTTGTTCCGGAAGGCGTGGAAGGACGTGTTGCATATAAAGGTACTGTGGAAGACACAGTATTTCAGTTGATGGGCGGCCTTCGCTCTGGTATGGGTTACTGTGGAACTCATACGATCGAAGAGCTCAAAGAAAACGGTAGATTTGTCAAGATTTCTGCCGCGTCTCTGAAAGAGAGTCATCCGCACGATATTCATATTACAAAGGAAGCGCCGAACTACAGTGTAGACGAATAAGAATGTATGTACGAGCTCCTGCTTTTCCTTGGATGGGGAAGAGCAGGGGCATTTTATATCATAGGAAAGTCTTTCAAGGATGGAACAATTTAGAGAGTTGGAGGAGGACTTGTCCGCTTTGTTCCTCACTCTGGATAAGAAAAGTTTAAGAAATTTGGGAAGTTTTTTTAAAAAACAGACCCGTTTTTTTGATTATAATAGAAGGAAGCTACAAGACGAGAAAGGGAATAATGACGTGCGAAAGACAAGACAGAGAAGAAGAGGAAATGGAAGAGGAGGACTGATGAAAGCAGGTCTCTTAGTTCTGATGATCCTGGTATTTGTACTGGGTGGAATGAAGCTTGCGGGGGCAGGCCCGTTTTTTGATGGATACCGGGAGATGGAGGGGGAGGCGGTGGACGCCTTTCGGCCGGATATGACAGTGGATCTTCTGACACCGAATTCTTACTCCCGTCCGGAGACGGGGACATCCCGGATCCGTAATATTGTACTTCACTATACGGCTAATCCAGGCGCCACAGCTAAGCAGAACCGGGATTACTTTGAGGGACTCAAAGACACCCACTTGACGAAAGCGAGCAGCCATTTTATTGTCGGGCTGGACGGGGAGATTGTTCAGTGTATCCCGACTTGGGAAGTAGCCTATGCTTCCAATAACCGGAATGGAGATACTGTATCTATTGAGTGCTGCCACCCAGATGAATCGGGATCTTTCAATCAGAAAACATATGATTCCATGGTGAGGCTTTCAGCATGGTTGTGCCTGAAATTCAACCTGACGGAAAACGATCTGATTCGACACTATGACGTCACAGGAAAAATCTGCCCGAAATATTTCGTGGACTACCCGGAAAAATGGACACAGTTTCAGGCTGATGTCGGGAAAATGCTTGAAAAAATGCGGTAAACTGGTTATGATAAAGAAAGGCGAAAAAGGAACCACAAGTGGACGAAGGAGATCGATAGATATGAAAACAGAATTTGACGTGATTGCATTAGGTGAATTACTGATTGACTTTACAATGAACGGAACGAGCAGTCAGGGGAATCAGGTGTTTGAGGCGTGTCCCGGCGGGGCACCATGCAACGTTCTTGCCATGCTCAATAAACTTGGAAAGAAGACGGCATTTATCGGAAAAGTGGGACAGGACCAGTTTGGACTGCTTTTGAAGCAAACACTGGAAAATGCAGGGATCTGTACAGAGTATCTGTATCTGGATCCGGACATTCATACGACATTGGCTTTTGTCCATACACTGGAAAATGGAGACCGCGATTTTTCTTTCTACCGTAATCCAGGAGCTGACATGATGCTGACGGAAGAGGAAGTGGAACTAGATTTCCTAAAAAAAGCGAAAATCTTTCATTTCGGCACGCTTTCTATGACACATGAGGGAGTTCGCAAGGCAACGAAAAAGGCATTACAAGCGGCAAAGGAAGCAGGGGTGCTGATCTCTTTTGATCCGAACTTACGTCCGCCGCTCTGGAACAGTCTGGAGAGTGCAAAGGAGCAGATCCATTACGGACTCGGATACTGTGATATCTTAAAGATTTCCGACAATGAGATCCAGTTCCTCTCTGGAAAGGAGGACTATGATGAGGGAATTCAATGGCTGACAAGCCAGTATCCGATTCCGCTTGTGCTTTTAACTCTGGGATCAGAGGGAAGCCGTGCATACTATCAAGGCAGAAGAGTGGACTGCAAAGGCTTTTCCTGCGAGACGATTGAGACGACGGGAGCAGGAGATACGTTCTGCGGGAGTGTGTTAAATTATCTTTCGGAGCATGGGATCAAACATCTCACGGATGAAAATTTAAAAGAGATGCTGACCTTTGCCAATGCAGCTGCGGCACTCATAACGACGAGAAAAGGCGCAATTCGTTCTATGCCGGAGAAAGAAGAGGTAAATGCGTTGATTCAGAGGGCGGAGGAGAGAACATGCTAGAGCGCTTTTTCCCGGATGAGTATATATCGTCAACCTATGCGATTCCTTTTGACAGATTGTACGAGGAGGGATACAGAGGAATCATTTTCGATATTGACAATACCCTCGTTCCCCACGGGGCCCCAGCAGACGAGAGGGCAAAGCAGCTCTTTCGCGATCTGAAAGAGCTGGGATATTCGTGCTGTCTTCTTTCCAACAATCAGGAGCCGCGTGTAAAGATGTTCAATGAAGAAATCGGTGTACCTTACATTTTTAATGCACACAAACCGGCCGGAAAGAATTACCGCAGAGCCATGCAGCTTATGGGGACGGACCGGAATACGACACTGTTCGTGGGTGATCAGTTATTTACGGATGTATGGGGGGCAAAGCGGTCAGGTATCCGCAATATCCTCGTCCGGCCGATTCATCCGAAAGAGGAAATCCAGATTGTTCTGAAGCGATATCTGGAGAAAATCGTACTTCATTTTTATCTGAAGAAGAAAAAGAAACTTGTATAAAAACCTGCCCCGGGGAAGCTCATTGGAAAACCGTCCCTGAAAATTGCTTGACGAAAATTTTCGGGGGGGGGGTATAATGAGAAGAAAATGTAACAAAAGAGGGCAGAAGAAAATGGAACTACTGGAGTTTATAGAAAAACAGTTGAAGAATAGATATCAGATCACAAAGATACAGTGTCTGGATAAAATAGATAGAGAGCCGGAACTGGTGCTTATTTTCTTTCAGAAGGAATGTGCCATTGAGAAAGTGATTGAAAAGATCCGCAAAAACAGCGGGCGGTACAGTGTCGTCATCTTGTTTGAGGAGGATCTGGATCAGATGGATCGCGTGGTCAGTTCTTTCCAGAAAAACGGTTTGGATCTGATCTGTATCCGGGACGGTCAGTATGGGAGTTGTGTGTTTACAAGGCTCGATTTTGAGAGACTCTGGTAAGAAAGGAAATCGGACAGACATGAAAACAGTCACAGTCAGAAATCTTGTGATCGGAGAAGGAATACCGAAAATCTGTGTTCCTCTGATGGGGGATGCAACAGGGGTGCTTGCGGCAGCAGACAAGGTAAAGAAAACCCATGCCGATCTCGTGGAGTGGCGTATTGATACAGACCCGGAGGCAGAATGTGTGGAGAAAACCTTAAAGACAGCAAGAGCGTTGAGGGACATTTTGGGAGAGATGCCTCTGCTTTTTACTATTCGCACGAAGGAGGAGGGTGGAAACATGGCTGTTTCCCCAAAACTCTATTGTGAGATGAATGAGGCATTGATCGCCTCCGGCTATATTGATTTGGTCGATATTGAGTATCTCAAAGGGAAAAGTGTTCGTGACGGACTACTTCGGTCGGCAAAAGTAAAGGGAGTGCAGACGGTACTCTCAAGTCATGATTTTGAAAAGACGCCGGACGGAAAAGAGATGATACAGAGATTATGCTCCATGCAGCAGGCAGGGGCGGATCTTATAAAGCTTGCGGTAATGCCAAAGTGTGACGAAGACGTGGTGGAGCTTTTAAAAGTGACTTGGGAGATGAAAATCCGGCATCCGGATACTCCGGTGATTTCGATTTCCATGGGGAAGAAGGGAGCATTAAGTCGGCTGGGCGGAGAGCTTTTTGGTTCCTGTGTGACATTTGGAGCTTATGATAAGGCGTCTGCGCCAGGTCAGATTTCAGTGGAAGAGCTGTATGAGATCCTGGGGAAACTTCATGGTTAGCTCTATTTAGTACAGAGAAATTTGTAAGATGACAGTATTTTTCGTAACTTACAGTTGAAAAAAGGGCAGGAATCATATAAAATAAGACATAATGAAAGATAAGAATTTAGAAAAGAATACGGTTGTATTCGTTTAAGGAGGATTTAAAGATGATTTCAGCAGGCGAATTTAGAAACGGCTTAACCGTCGAGATTGACGGAAACGTTTACCAGATTCTGGAATTCCAGCATGTAAAACCAGGAAAAGGAGCAGCGTTCGTCAGAACAAAATTAAAAAATGTAATCAGCGGCGGTGTGGTTGAAAAGACATTCCGACCAACCGAGAAATTCCCGAAAGCACATATTGAAAGAAAGTCCATGCAGTATCTGTATTCCGATGGAGATCTGTACCATTTCATGGACGGCGAGACATATGATCAGATTGCACTTAACGAGGAGACAATTGGGGATGCGCTGAAGTTCGTCAAAGAAAACGAAGAAGTGAAGGTCTGCTCCTACCAGGGAGAAGTATTTGCGGTAGAGCCACCGTTATTCGCAGAGCTCGTTGTAACAGAGACTGAGCCAGGAGTAAAGGGTGATACAGCAACAGGCGCTACAAAGCCGGCCACCGTTGAGACGGGAGCTACCGTTATGGTACCTTTGTTTGTAAACGAAGGTGATGTATTAAAGATTGACACACGTACAGGAGAGTACTTATCCAGAGTATAAGGTGACGATCTATTAGAATCAGAAGACTTACAGGACACAGAAATTTAACCTGTGTCCTGTATTTTTGTCGAAAACAGTTGCATTGCGCCTGTTTGGCACGTATAATGTACCTAATACCAATCAAAATACAATTCATAAACTCATTTTTATCAGAACTTTATCAGATCATGGAAAACTTCGCGGGCTCGAAAGGAGTTTCGATGGAGTATCAGGTATTTTTAGCAAATGTCAAAGAAAGATTGAAAGAGGAATTACATGGTCAAGTCCGTGTGGAGGATTACAGGACGCTCAAGAACAATGGAGAAGAGCGGCAGGGCTTTGTATTTCAGACAGAGAAGGAGGGAATTTCCCCGGTTATCTATATGGAAGAGTACTACGAACGTTATCTTCACGGGATGGAAATGGAACGGGTAATAGACAGTTTAATCAACTGGTATGAACACGCCCGTCAGATTCCTGATCCGGTGATGGAGGCAGAGCATCTGAGAGACTTTGAGAGGATAAGGAAAAAGATCGTCTATCGGATTATCAACACAGAGAGAAATCGGAAGATTTTGACCCAGGTGCCGCATCTGCCATATCTGGATTTGAGCGTCGTATTTTATGTGCAGTTTTCCGTGCAAAAGTACAGCGCTATCTCAATGCTGATTACAAACGGACATTTATCACTCTGGGGGATTGCAAAGGAAGAGATCATTCAGGCTGCCAGGTGGAACACACCGCGTTTGCTTCCGGCGGAGATTGCGGATGTTCAGAATTTGGTTTTGGAAATGTTTCCGGGATACGGAAGGAGTGAACTGCTTCATGGGCTTATGTATGTGCTGACAAACATGCAGAGAAATTATGGGGCGGCAGTCTTGCTGTATCCAGGACTGCTTGAGATGATCGGAGAGGAGTGGAAGGAAAATTTTTATATTCTCCCAAGCAGTATCCATGAAGTACTTTTGGTACCGGAGAGCAAAAATCCAGGGCTTTCCGAGCTGAAGGAAGCAGTATTTAGTATTAACAGGACAGAAGTGACAAAAGAAGAGTTCCTCTCCGACACTGTATATTACTATAATTGCAGGAAAAAGGAGCTTTGTATGTAGATATTAAAGTACGATTATGTTAAAATAAAAAGAACTATGGATACTTTCAGAGGACGGGAGGAGAAACATTTTGATAACAGTGAAAAACTATATAAAGCCTGATACGCTGGAGGCGGCTTACGAGCTGAATCAGAAACGGGCCAACCGGATTATAGGGGGAATGATGTGGCTTCGTATGGGCAAGGGGAATATCCTTACGGCCATCGACCTCTCCGGGCTTTTATCTGGAGAGATCACAGAGACGGACACAGACTTTCACATCGGCAGTATGTGTACCTTGCGCCAGTTGGAAACCCATCCGGGACTTGCAAAGTCATTCGGATCGGTTTGGAAAGAATGTACGAGACATATTGTGGGAGTGCAGTTCCGAAATGGAGCCACGGTAGGAGGCAGTATTTTCGGAAGATACGGATTTTCCGATATTCTGACCGCGTTTCTTGTGTTTGATACCAAGGTGAAGTTGTACAAAAAGGGGATCATTCCGCTCTCTGAATTTATCACGATGGACCGGGACAGAGATATTCTGGAAGAGATCATTGTGGCAAAGGACGGAAGACGTGCTGTCTATCTGTCGGAGCGCAGAAGTCAGACGGACTTCCCGGTGCTGACCTGTGCGGCGTCCTGTTATGAGGGGATTGTACTGGTGTCCATCGGAGCGAGACCGATGCGGGCAACGGTGACAGAGACGACACTAGATGAAATGGAGCATATAGCAGACGCCTTCGACTATGGAAGCAATATGCGGGGCAGCAGAGAGTACCGGAAGCACCTGGCTGAGGTTTTGCTGTGCCGTGCAAAAAAAGCATTGGAAGAGGGGAATGTGTAGATGGAAGTACAGTTTGAATTAAATGGGAAACCAGTTTGTACAGAAATAGAACCGGGAGCCGTGCTCTTCGATATACTGAGAAGCCTCGGATGCTACAGTGTGAAATGTGGATGTGAGACGACAAACTGCGGGCTTTGCACCGTCTGGGTGGACGGGACACCGAGGCTGTCCTGCTCCATCCTGGCGGCAAGAGCGGCAGGCTGCAAGATCACGACACTTGAAGGTGTTCAGGAGGAAGCGGCAAGATTTGGGGCTTATCTGGCGGCAGAAGGAGCAGAGCAGTGTGGGTACTGTTCTCCTGGATTTATTATGAATGTGTTGGCCATGGAGCGGGAGCTCTGTACGGACGGCAAGACACCAAACCGGGAAGAGATCCGGGAGTACCTGGCAGGAAATCTCTGTCGGTGTACGGGATATGCCGGACAACTCCGGGCAGTGGAAAAGTATCTGAGAGAAAGAAGAGGATAGACGTATGAAAAAGGTAAATCAGGCGATACCAAAGATTGATGCCAAGGCGCTGGTGACGGGGAAACCGGTCTATACTGATGATCTGGCGCCGAAGGACTGCCTCATCGTCAAAGTACTGAGAAGTCCTCACGCCCACGCCCTGATTCGTAATATCGACAGCTCCAGAGCAAGGAAAGTACCGGGGATCGTAGCGATCTACACATATGAGGACTGTCCGAAGGAGCGATTCACGATGGCAGGACAGACGTATCCGGAGCCAAGTCCTTATGACAGACTGATTCTGGATCAGAGAGTTCGATTCATTGGGGATGCTGTGGCGATTGTTGCGGGAGAGACGGCGGAAGCAGTGGATCGGGCGATGAAAATGATAAAAGTGGAATACGAAGTATTGAAGCCTCTTCTGGATTTCAGAAAGGCAAAAGACAATGCGATCCTTGTTCATCCGGAGGAAAGCTGGCGAAGTCTCTGCAATGTGGGGGCGGATAATAAGAGGAACTTATGTGCCAGCGGAAAAGAAGAGAACGGCGATGTTGATCAGGTACTTTCTGAGTGCCGGTATGTGGTAGATCAGACTTACCATACGAAGGCCAATCAGCAGACAATGATGGAGACCTTCCGTACCTATTGTTATATGGATGTCTATGGACGGCTCAATGTTGTTTCGTCCACCCAGGTGACATTTCATGCCAGACGGATTCTTTCCCATGCCCTTGGAATTCCAAAATCAAAGATTCGTGTTATAAAGCCACGGATTGGAGGAGGATTCGGGGCGAAACAAACGATAGTGTCTGAGGTCTACCCGGCGTTTGTGACCTGGAAGACCGGGAGGCCATCTAAGATTATCTACACAAGAGAGGAGTCACAGATTGCTTCCTCTCCGCGCCATGAGATGGAAGTCCATGTGCGGGCAGGGGCAGATGAGACCGGTCGGATTCGGGCGATTGACGTTTACACACTTTCTAATACAGGAGCTTTCGGAGAACATGGCCCGACAACCGTAGGACTTTCCGGACACAAGTCCATTCCGCTTTATGGAAAGACAGACGCTTTCCGTTTTCAGTACGATGTGGTTTATACGAACGTGATGTCAGCCGGAGCTTACCGTGGCTACGGAGCGACCCAGGGGATTTTTGCGGTAGAGTCCGCTGTTAATGAGCTGGCGGAGCAGATGAAGATGGATCCGGTACGTTTACGGGAACTCAACATGGTAAAAGAAGGCCAGATCATGCCTGCATATTATGGAGAGACGGCAAAGAGTTGTGCCCTGGATCGCTGTATGCAGCGTGCGAAGGAAATGATCGGATGGGATGAAAAATATCCGGCAAAAGATATGGGAAACGGCAAAGTGCATGGCATCGGCGTTGCTATGGCAATGCAGGGGTCCGGAATTTCCGGTGTGGATACAGCGTCTGTGGCGATGAAGGTGAATGATGATGGATTCTACAGTCTGATGATCGGAGCCTCGGACATGGGAACCGGATGTGATACGATTTTGGCGCAGATGGCAGCAGACTGCATGGACTGTGAGATGGAGGATATTATCGTATCCGGTGTAGACACAGATACCTCTCCATATGACACCGGATCCTATGCTTCCAGTACGACTTATGTGACAGGCATGGCCGTTGTAAAGACCTGTGAAAAATTGAAAGAAAAGATCCTTTTGAAAGGGGCGGAGTATCTCGGATGCCGGACAGAGGATGCAGAGTTTGATGGTAAGCGCGTCTGGTGCCCGAAGGATGGAAAGGAGATCTCGTTAAAAGATATCGGAAACCGGGTGATGTGTGCGAATGAGGAGGCGCTGATGGCTTCGGAGGCGCATTATTCTCCGACGTCTCCGCCACCGTTTATGGTTGGCATGGCGGAAGTAGAAGTCGATGTGGAGACCGGAAAAGTGACTCCGATCGATTACGTGGCTGTCGTGGACTGTGGAACAGTCGTCAATCCAAGTCTGGCGAGAGTCCAGACCGAGGGGGGAATCGTCCAAGGAATCGGAATGGCGCTCTATGAGGATATTGTCTACAATGAACAGGGAAGGAATTTCAGTAATTCGTTTATGCAGTACAAGATTCCGACCAGACAGGATACCGGAGAAATCAGGGTGGAATTTGAAAGCAGCTATGAACCGACCGGGCCGTTTGGCGCGAAGTCCATCGGAGAGATTGTCATCAATACACCGTCACCGGCTCTTGCGGCTGCGGTAGCAAACGCAACCGGAGTTCATATCCGCGAGCTTCCGATTACAGCCGAAAAAGTCTATATGGGAATGAAACATACGAAATGATGAGGATACATGTTGCGATTCTTGCCGCAGGGCAAAGTCTGCGCTATGGTAGTGAGGACAAACTGTCAGAGCAGGTGGGAGGAAAAAGCCTCCTTACCATCCTGCTCGAGAAAATACAGAGAATTTCCGCACCTTGGAAAGGATGCACCGTGCTGGTCGTTTCCAGGGAACTTGCCAAGCTGTGCACGGATGGACCGGAGATCTGTGTGGTCAATGGGGATCCAAAGAGGGGGATTTCCCACTCGATACAGTTGGCACTGGACGTGGTTCAGAACAGTCCCCACTGGATGCCAGGGGATGCAGTCTGTTTCTGTGTGTGTGATCAACCTTTTTTAAAACAGGGTACACTGGAGAACATGCTGGAAGGCTATCTGAAAAGTGGGAAAGGCATTGGATGTATTGACCGGGGCGGTCCGAAGAATCCATGCGTTTTTGGAGAACAGTATTTTCCAGAGCTTCGCAGTCTTTCCGGAGACGTTGGTGGAAAAAAGGTGCTGTGCCGGCATCCGGAGGACGTCTATCGACAGAAGGCGGAAAAAGAGGAAGTCTGGGATATGGACGAGAAACGGACTGTGATTGTGCGGGGCGGAGGAGATCTTGCCACAGGGACGTCCTATCTTCTGGCGAAACGGGGTTATCGTGTTCTTGTGCTGGAGACAGAGCATCCAGCCTGTATTCGCCGTCAGGTGGCGTTTTGCGAGGCCGTCTATGAAGGCCGCTGTGAGGTAGAAGGAATCACTGCAAGAAAGGTGACAAACCGAGAAAAGACGATTCGTGCCTGGGAACGTGGGGAGATACCTGTGCTCGTAGATCCGGGCTGTACCTGTCTTTCCTGGCTTCAGCCATTGGCGCTGGTAGACGGGATTCTGGCCAAGAAAAATCTGGGTACTCGTATTGATATGGCTCCGCTTACGATCGGGCTGGGACCTGGATTTACGGCTGGAGTGGATACGGATCTGGTTATTGAAACGATGCGGGGAGAGAGCCTTGCAAGGGTTTATCAAAGCGGAACTGCGCTGCCGAATACGGGAGTACCGGGTGTTATTGACGGTTATGCCTCAGAAAGGGTGATTTATGCGCCGTGTTCCGGCGAGATTCGATATCTGAGACAGGTGGGCGATCTGGTAAAAAAGGGGGAACCTTTGGCGGTGATCGACGGACAGACAGTATGTGCGACCCTGACGGGATTGCTGCGGGGAGCCATTCGGGAAGGTTATCCGGTCACGACAGGATTAAAGATTATGGATATTGAGCCGAGGACAGACAGCAACGCACGCTGTTTCCTGATCTCCGATAAGGCGCTTGCCATCGGAGGCAGTGTGTGCAGGGCTCTGGAAGAATGGGAGAGAAGATGCTTGGAGAATTAGGTCTGGAGGAGAATTGCTGTACAGCGTTTGTCGGAGCCGGAGGCAAGACGACGGCAGTCTACACCTGCGTCGGGGAAAGCCTCCAGAAAGGACTTCTGGCGGCGGCTGTAACGACGACGAAGATGTGGAAGCCTAAGAAAGGATTTGTGGAATGGAAAGCAGGAGATTCTGTCGACGAGATCCGGAAAAAGATCAGAGGCTGCGGGACACTTCCTCTTACCATCGGAACAGATTTCGGAAATGGGAAGATTGGCCCCGTCCCGGAGCAGATACTCGCCCGGTTGGCTGAAGCCGGGATCCGGCTTTTTGTGGAGGCGGATGGGGCCAAAGGGAAATGGATCAAGAGACCAGGAGCAAACGAACCGGTCGTTCCGGACTTTGCGGAGACGGTAGTGGGTATCCTGAACCAAAAAGCAGTAGGGCATCCTTTTTCAGAAGTGGCGCACCGCCCACAGATTTGTGCGGGCAGTCTGGGAAAAAATCAGGAAGATCTGGTGGATATGTTTGATCTTGTGGTATTGTTTTGCAAAAGAGATGGGATTTTCCAGAACTGTCAGGCGAAAAAGGTCGCACTTGTAAGTGGGTTTGCGATGGGAGAGGGACGGTGCTTTTTTGCACGATACCGAAAAGAATTTCTGTTAATAGGGCAGCAGGGTGTTCCTGCATTTGTATGGGAGCGAAGCGATGACAGACAGAGCGTTTTTATGCCGGATGAAGGCATTATATGAAAAGGAGGGCGGGCTGATTGTCCGTCTGCTTGATAGGAAACAACAGATCCGAACTTGGATTTGGGAGCAGGAAGAAGGCAAGGATTCGATTGTAGGTCCTGATGATCAGAGAATGAAAGAAGAAATCTGTGATCTTGCAAAAGAGGCATGGGCGAGGGGGACCGCGTTGCGAAGAAGAGTATCGGGAGAGATGTTGTTTTTGGAGACAGTGGGAAAGGAAGATCGGATGGTGATCTGCGGAGCAGGCTATGTCGGATCCGCCCTTGCAAAGCTTTCTGTTTTTGCGGGGATCCATACGATTCTTCTGGAGGATCGGAAGGACTTTGCCGACCGTGCCAAAGAGACCGGCGCTCAGGAGATCATCTGCCGCCCCTTTGACAAGGCGATTCGGGATCTGACTGAGGAGGCGAATACGGCCTATGTGGTTATGACAAGAGGCCATGCTTACGATGAGAAATGTCTGCTGGAGATCGCAAAGAAAGAATCCTACTATGTCGGCATGATGGGAAGCAAGACGAGGTCTGCCATGATGCGGGAGGAACTTCGTTTGGCAGGAGTGAGCGCAGAATGGATCAACCGGCTTCACGCACCGATCGGACTTTCTATTGGCGCCCAGACGCCGGAGGAAATAGCAGTTGCTGTGCTGGCACAGATTCTTTCCGAGAGAAGCAGGGTAGGAAATCCCCTCCGTGCCGGGTACGAGGTGTTTCGTCAGGCGCTTACGTGTCTGAAAGAGGGAGAGAGATTTGTTCTTGCCACAATTTTGGAGAGACAGGGCTCGGCGCCAAGAAAGGAAGGCACCCATTTCATCGTGGGAGAATCCGGACAGTGTTTTGGAACGATCGGCGGAGGCAAATTGGAAGCAGACATCGTGCAGGCAGCGATGGAAATGATGACCCACGGAGAAAGGATCCGGATAGAATCTTCTGATTTGAACAACCGGGACGCGGCAGAGGAAGGCCTTGTGTGCGGTGGACAAGTCAGGGTGCTGATGGAAGCAGGAGTAAATAGACAGTAACAGAAAAGATATCGAAGCAAAAAGGGCCGGAGTCCGGCCCTTTCGTCTATTCTTTAAATGTCAGTGACGTATCGGTCATGGAAGAGATGATTGCCAGAGACTCCAGATGTACGCCAAGCTTGCGGATCTGATCGCCGCCTTGCTGGAACCCTTTCTCAATGACAATCCCGGCGCCCTCGATCGTAGCGCCCGCATCTTTGACGATGGAGATCAGTCCCATAAGGGCACAGCCATTGGCAAGGAAATCATCGATAATGAGAACGTGATCTTCCGGCCCCAGAAACTTTTTGGAGAGAATCACATCGTATGTACGTTTGTGTGTGAAAGACTCTACTTTAGAGTGATAGACCTCTCCGTCAATGTTGATGCTCTGTGCTTTCTTCGCAAATACAACCGGAACATGAAAATACTGTGCCGCAATGCAGGCAATCCCGATTCCGGAAGCTTCAATCGTCAATATCTTCGTAATCTTTTCAGAAGGAAACCGTCTGCGGAATTCCTTTCCGATTTCATTTATTAAGTCAATGTCCATTTGGTGATTGAGGAAACTGTCAACTTTCAATACATTTCCCGGCTTGACAACCCCGTCTTTTAAAATACGTTCTTTAAGAAGCTGCATGATAAATCCTTCCTTACAAGATTTTATTTATCATCTATCATACTGAATCAGAGATAAAATTTCAATGATAAACTGAAAAATATCCGGAAAATTGTCGATTTTTTTCTCTTTACAATTTCAGAAAGATATGGTATTATAATTTACGCGTTCACAAGACGTAGGATACACCTATAGCTCAGGGGATAGAGCACCGCCCTCCGGAGGCGGGTGCGGCGGTTCGAATCCGCCTAGGTGTGTAGAAAACCTGTCGGAAATTCCGGCAGGTTTTTGTTTTACAGAACTGTTTTTTCTCTATATTTCCGCAGCATTTCGATCTCATGCCGATACGGCGGAAGTGTCTTTTTAGGGTCATCCACAGATGGCAGATAAGGAGTTTCCAGAATTTTCGGGATTTCCATAAAATCCGGATGATGGACGATGTATGCCAGAGCGTCGAAGCCGATCTCACCCTGCCCAATATTGGCATGTCGGTCCTTTTTGGCTCCCTGCGGATTTTTGCTGTCGTTGATGTGAAAGACAGCGATCTGGTCTTTTCCAAGAATCCGGTCAAACTCCTCTATGACACCGTCAAAGTCGTCTCGTACAGGGTAACCGCTGTCATGGGTATGACAAGTATCAAAGCAGACCCGGAGCTTGTCATTGCAGGTGACGCCATCATAAATCCTCGCCAGCTCCTCAAAAGAGCTGCCAAGTTCCGAACCTTTCCCGGCCATCGTCTCCAGAGCGATATGGCAAGGGGTATCTTGAGTCAGAACTTCATTTAACCCTTTGATGATCTGGGAAATCCCGGCATCTGTGCCAGCTCCCACATGGGCGCCCGGATGAAGAATGAGGGTGCTGCTTTTACAGGCAGCGGTCCGCTCAATTTCCAAGGCAAGAAACCGGACGGCCAGATCAAAGGTCTCTGTCTTTACCGAATTTCCCAGATTAATAATATAAGGTGCGTGGACGACGATCTGTGAAATGTGATGGGTATTCATATAGTCCCATGCTTCCGGAATCCGGAGTTCACTGATTTCCTTCCGGCGCGTGTTTTGCGGTGCTCCGGTATAAAACATAAAAGTCTCAGCATGGTAGGAGACTGCCTCCCTGGCAGAGCCAAGAAGCATATCTTTTCCGCTCATTCCTACATGGGAGCCAAGCAGCGGAGTGGTTCTTTTTTCTTTTGTCATAATCAATCCTCTCGAAACAGTAATAATTTCTATTATTATATATGAAAAATAAAAAAAGCGCAAGACCATAAAAATATAGTTGTTGGCCTTTCTCTCGTATGCTAGAATAAGAAATATATGTAATTTTATTTAGATGAAAGAAGGACAAATGAGATGAAAAAACTGGTAGATTTTCTGGAAGAAGAAATGAAAGCAGCATTTGAAAAAGCAGGATATGACCCAAACTTTGCAAAGGTGACTGTTTCCAATCGTCCGGATTTATGCGAATATCAGTGCAATGGAGCGATGGCGGCGGCGAAGACCTATCATAAGGCTCCGATGATCATTGCAGGCGATGTGGCAGTTCATTTAGAAGGAAGTGAAGCCCTTGAAGATGTGCAGGCAGTAAATCCGGGATTTATCAATATGAAAGTAAAAAAAGAGTTCCTGGGATCTTATACTCAGGAAATGAGAGAGGCAAATCAACTCGGTGTAGAGCATGATTCTCAGAAAAGATGTATTATTTTAGATTATGGTGGGGCCAATGTAGCAAAGCCGCTTCATGTAGGCCATTTACGCTCGGCAATCATCGGTGAATGTTTAAAACGGATTCTTCGTTTTAAAGGACACGAGGTGATTGGGGATGTGCATCTGGGGGATTGGGGCTATCAGATGGGTCTTGTTATCACAGAGCTTCGCAAGCGTAATCCAGAACTTGTTTACTTTGATGAACAGTATGAAGGAGAGTATCCAGAAGAAGCTCCGTTTACAATTAATGATCTGGAGGAGATCTATCCATATGCGAGCGCATATGCAAAGGAGCATGAGGATTATAAGGAAGAAGCGCTTGCGGCGACTTTTGAATTACAAAATGGCAGAAAAGGCTATCGTGCCCTTTGGAAGCATATTATGCGTGTATCTATCGCCGATCTGAAACGTAACTATGAGAATCTGAATGTAACGTTTGATCTCTGGAAAGGGGAAGCGGATGCACAGCCATATATTCCGGATATGGTAAAGATGATGAAAGAAAAGGGATTTGCTCATCTGGACCAGGGCGCTCTGGTCGTGGACGTCAAAGAGGAGACGGATACAAAAGAGATTCCTCCTTGCATGATTCTGAAGTCAGATGGAGCGGCACTTTATGATACAACAGATCTTGCAACTCTGGTAGAGAGAGAAAAGCTTTATCATCCAGATGAGGTCATTTATATGACAGATAAACGTCAGGAGCTGCATTTCGTACAAGTATTCCGATGTGCAAAGAAAACGGGAATTGTTCCGGAAGATACGAAGTTGACATTTATCGGATTTGGAACGATGAATGGAAAGGACGGAAAGCCGTTTAAGACAAGAGCCGGTGGGGTGATGCGTCTGTCTGATCTGATTCATGGAATTAATGAGGAAATGTATAAAAAGATCGCGGAAAACCGAACCGTTGCACCGGAGGAAGCCGAGAAGACGGCGCAAATGGTAGGTCTTGCGGCACTAAAATATGGAGACCTTTCCAATCAGGCAGCCAAGGATTATGTTTTTGACCTGGACAAATTCGCTTCCTTTGAGGGAAATACTGGTCCATATATCCTTTACACGATTGTGCGGATCAAATCCATTCTCAATAAATATAAAGAAAATGGCGGAGACATGGCAGAATGCAGAATCAGTGAGCCACATTCAGAATCTGAGCGGGGACTAATGTTGGAAGCAGCAAAATTTACCGCGGTAATGGAACAGGCTTACGAAGAGCTGGCTCCACACAAGATCTGCGGATATATCTTTGATTTGGCCAACAGCTTCAACCGTTTCTATCACGAGAACCGGATTCTTGGAGAAGAAGATAAGGAGAAACAGCAAGGTTATCTTGCTCTTCTGGATCTTGTAAAAGACATTCTTATGACTTCTATTGGCCTGCTTGGTTTTGAAGCGCCGGAAAGGATGTAATGAAACATGACAGAACGATTATATAATCAGGACGTCTATACAAAGACTTTTACCGGGACAGTGCGTTCTTGTACGGAGGTGCCCGGGCAGGAAGGGTATGAGGTCATACTGGACCGCACGGCTTTCTTCCCGGAGGGAGGCGGCCAGTATGGTGATATTGGAACGCTTGGCGGCGTCCGTGTGAGAGATACCAAGGAAAGAGATGGAGAGGTCCTACACTATACTGAGGGACCACTTCAGGAGGGAGATACAGTCGAGGGAGAGATTGACTGGAAGGTCCGTTTCTCCAGGATGCAGCAACATACGGCGGAGCATATTCTCTCTGGTCTGGTTCATGGCCGTTTCGGCTATCAGAACGTCGGATTTCATCTGGGAGACGATATCTGTACCATGGATTTTAACGGTCCGATCACGAGAGAAGAGATGGAAGAGATCGAGCAGGAGGCCAACCGGGCGGTTTACGAGGATCTTCCTGTTCACATTCTGTACCCGCCTGAGGAAGAATTACAGAAGATGGAATACCGCAGTAAGATCGAGATCGATGGTCAGGTGCGGATCGTCTGGGTTCCTGGGTATGACCGCTGTGCCTGCTGTGCGACCCATGTGGGGAGCACAGGAGAGATCGGACAGATCAAGGTGATTGCCATGATGAATTATAAGGGCGGCGTCCGTGTGACGATGGTGAGCGGCGACCGGGCACTTTTAGATCATGAGAAACGGGAACGGGATATGAAAGAGATTTCGGCCATGCTTTCTGCAAAGGAGGATGAGCTTCCGGAAGCAGTAAGAAGGCTGATGGAGGAGAATGAAGACAGAAAGTGTCAGATCATCGAGCTTCAGAAAAGGATGAATGAACTGAAAGTCCAGCAGATTCCAGAGGACTCCAGGTATCAGTGTCTGTTTGAGACGAACCTGAATCAGAACGGGATGCGGGATCTGATGAACAAGGTACTGGAACGGGGGGTTCCGATTTGCGGGGTATTTCTGAAACGGGGAGAGCAGTACCAGTATGTGATCGGGAGCCGGGATCGGGACATCCGGGAACTGGGGAAGAAGCTCAATGTGAGATTCCATGGACGGGGAGGCGGTAAGCCTGCCATGATCCAGGGATCCTTAACTGGAGAAGAAAAGACAATCAAAGCATATTTTGAGGAGATAATCAATGTTCAATAATCAGTCAAACAGAAGACCGGGAAATCCGATTGTGGGAATTATTGTTCCGATTTTGATCTACTGGGGCATCAGCTTTCTGGTGGATATGGTGGTTGTCGCGGCATATTTGACCGCCCACGGTCAGGAGCTGATGCAGGCGTATGAAAGCCAGAGCGCACTTCAGACATTTATGGAAGAGACAATGACTTTTATCCTGGGTCATTCCACAGAGATCACATCAGCGTCAGCGTTGCTTGCACTTCCGTTCTATATTTATATGATGCGGAAAGACGAAAGATACCGGAAGATGTTTGTTGAACCGGAGGAACATAAGACGCCATGGAAAGCTCCTGCGGTCAGTTATGTGTATACGGTACTGCTTGGGGTGACAGCAGGGATTGCACTGAACAATATTCTTATTCTGAGTAATCTTGGCAGTATCAGCGTTTCCTACCAAACGACGTCCGCGGGACTTTATGCTGCTCCGGTGATCATAGAGATCATCGGATTGGGAGTGATTGTACCGGTTCTGGAAGAATGTCTGTACCGGGGTGTGATTTTCAGGAGACTGCGGGATCTGATGCCGGCAAAGAAAGCGATCCTCTTTTCGGCTGTGATCTTTGCGATTATCCACGGAAACATCGTACAGTTTCTGTATGCCCTTGTATTCGGACTTCTTCTGTCCTATGTATACGAAAGTTTTGAAAGCATCAAAGCGCCGATCATTCTTCACGCCTCAGCTAATCTAGGTTCCGTCCTTTTGACGGAGGGGAACGGATATGGATGGATTTTCCATACCCCGCTTCGGATGGGAATGGTTACTGTAATCTGTGCGTTTACGGCTTCCGTTTTCTTTGTCCTTATCCGGAATTTAGAGAATTCTAAAAAAATGTTACAAAACTATTAAAAATCATTGCAAAATAAAAAAGAATAAGATATACTAGACCATGTAGTATAAAAAAGAAGGACCGAAAAAGTTCGGACATGCAGTTTTAGACAGGAGAGAATAGAATGAACAAATTTGGGAAGAGACTGGTGGTAGCGTTGATGGCTGCTTCAATGCTTGCGACTCCGGTTTATGCGGCACCGAATACTGATGAAATTCAAGCTGAGAAAGAACAGAAAGAAAAAGAAGTACAGTCTGTACAGGCACAGTTACAGACGATGGTTTCCAAAATTTCCGAGACAGAAGAAAAGCTGATCACCAAAGGTGAAGAGATTCAGAAAGCAAAGGAAGATCTTGCCGAGGCGGAAAAGAAGCAGGAACAGCAGTATGAATCGATGAAAGTCCGGATTAAATATATGTACGAGCAGGGGGACACCAAGGCTTTGGAAGACCTGTTTACATCGAATAGCATCGCTGATTTTCTGAATCAGGCAGACTATATCGAGACGGTACATAACTATGACAGAGAAAAATTAGAAGAATATGTAGAGACAAAAGAGCAGATTGCCAGTTTGAAAGAGTCGCTGGAAAAAGATCTGGAGAAGCTTGAGAAGATGCAGGCTTCCTTTGAAAGTCAGAAGGAAGCGCTGAGTGAGACGCTGACGCAGAAGCAGGCAGAGGTTGCAAACCTTGACCAGGAGCTTCAGGCAGCGATCGCACAGGCTGCGGCGGAAGAAGAGGCAAGAAGAAAGGCTGCCGAAGAGGCTCAGAGAAAGGCTGCGGAAGAAGCGGCATCCAAGGAGAGTGCGTCGAATTCTAATACGACATCCGGTCAGGGAAGTACGTCCGGCAATCAGACGAGTGGGAATACGGCTTCCGGTAATACTACCAATCGGCCGTCAGGCGGTGGAACATCGAATACGAATAAGAACGATACTGCTGAGAAGCCAAGTACATCCAAGCCAAGCGCATCTAAGCCGAGTACAGGTTCCGGCTCGAATACTTCCACAAGTACAGGAAATACCAGTGCGGCGAGCAGGATCGTCAGCGCGGCAAGAAGCTGTCTTGGTACACCGTATGTATGGGCAGGAGACACACCAGGTGTAGGGCTTGATTGTTCCGGACTTGTAAAATATTGTCACAGCGTTGCGGGAATCAGCGTGGCTAGGACTTCTTCCGCGTTAGGAGCAGGCGGCAGGGCAGTATCCAGTCCGCAGCCGGGAGATGTAGTGTGCTATCCTGGACATGTTGGTATCTATATCGGAGGCGGACAGATGATTCATGCTCCTCAGCCGGGAGACGTTGTTAAGATTTCAAGTGTTTATTCCTGCGGTACACCGTGGTACAGAAGATACTGGTAAAAGAAAGTTACAATATTCAACAATTCATCCATACAGATCAGAGCTGTAGCTTCATAGTTAAATCTGTTCTTGTGGCTGAATCGTTACTCAAATATTGAGTTTGATGAAAAAACGGCTTGCATAGCCGTTTTTTCTATGTTATACTACGAATGTTGCAAAAAAACACGCATGCGGTTACTTCCGGCGGTGCCAGGTTTCATCCGGTTCCGGGAGGCAGAAACATGCGGAAGTAAAACCACAAACAAATGGAGGAAAAAACATGAGCGTTATTTCAATGAAACAACTTTTGGAAGCAGGTGTTCACTTTGGACATCAGACAAGAAGATGGAATCCTAAGATGGCAGAGTACATCTACACAGAAAGAAACGGAATCTATATCATCGATTTACAGAAGTCTGTTGGAAAAGTAGATGAAGCTTACCAGGCAGTATCTGACATTGCGGCAGAAGGCGGCACCATCCTGTTCGTCGGAACAAAGAAACAGGCTCAGGATGCTATCAAGACCGAGGCGGAACGTTGTGGAATGTTCTATGTAAACGAGAGATGGCTTGGCGGTATGCTGACAAACTTCAAGACGATTCAGAGCAGAATCAACCGCTTAAAAGAGATCGAAGCAATGGCAGAGGATGGAACATTTGACGTTCTTCCGAAGAAAGAAGTCATCGCATTAAAGAAAGAATGGGAAAAACTGGAAAAGAACCTTGGCGGTATCAAAGATATGAAGAGGCTGCCGGATGCTATTTTTGTAGTAGATCCGAAGAAAGAAAGAATCTGTGTTCAGGAAGCTCACACACTGGGAATCCCGCTGATCGGTATTGCTGATACAAACTGTGATCCGGAAGAGCTTGATTATGTAATCCCGGGAAATGACGACGCGATCAGAGCTGTTAAACTGATTGTTTCTAAGATGGCAGATGCTGTGGTAGAAGCAAATCAGGGCGCTACCGGCGAGGAAGTATTTGAAGGCGAAGACGCAGAGGCAGTAGAAGAAGCAGTAGAAACGGTAGAAGAATAATCCATTTCTTACAATGATTCAGGAGGAAAGCAAAATGGCAGTTACAGCAAGCATGGTAAAAGAATTAAGAGAAATGACAGGCGCAGGAATGATGGACTGTAAAAAAGCTCTTAGTGAAACAAACGGTGATATGGATGCAGCCGTTGAATTTTTAAGAAAGAACGGTCAGGCAAAAGCTGAGAAGAAAGCCGGAAGAATTGCGGCAGAAGGTCTGGTTAAGGCATCTGTAAAGGAAGACAAAGTTGCTGCAATCGTAGAGGTAAATTCTGAGACAGACTTTGTTGCTAAGAACGCAGAGTTCCAGGGATTTGTTGACGCTGTTGTAGAGCAGGCTCTGGGAACAAGTGCTGCTGATATGGATGCATTTATGGCTGAGGCATGGAATGCGGATCCATCCAAGACAGTTCAGGATGCTCTGACAGAGAAGATCTCTGTGATCGGTGAGAAACTGAATATCCGGAGATTTGAGAAAATCACATCCGAAGGTTGTGTGGTTGCATACATTCATGGCGGCGGAAGAATTGGTGTTCTTGTAGAAGCTGATACAAATGTAGTAAACGATGAGATCAGAACATGTTTAAAGAACGTAGCAATGCAGGTGGCAGCGATGTCCCCGAAATATGTATCCCGTGATGAAGTATCTCAGGAATTCATGGATCACGAAAAAGAAATTCTTCTTGCACAGGCAAAGAAAGAAAATCCGAATAAACCGGACAATATTATCGAAAAGATGATCGTTGGACGTCTGAACAAAGAGCTGAAAGAGTATTGCCTGTTAGATCAGGTATATGTTCAGGACAGCGATCTGACTGTTGGAAAATATGTAGAAAAAGTTGCAAAAGAGAACAACGCAGAAGTTACTGTTAAGAAATTTGTACGTTTCGAGACAGGTGAAGGAATCGAAAAGAAAGTTGACGATTTTGCGGCAGAGGTGGCTGCTCAGGCAGGAATGTAAGTTTACGGATCAGAAAAACGAGGTGCTGCCGGAAAGCAGGCAGACTTAAACAGGGGCAGGTGTGACTCACTCATATGAGTCACACCTGCCCCTGAAATATTCGCGGGAAATGTATAGCTAAATAGACAACAAAGGAATATCAGATCGAGATTCAGTAGAAAGAAGGAATGAAAGATGTGGATATTATATGCGGCAGGTTCTGCTTTTTTTGCGGGAATTACGTCGATTCTTGCAAAATGCGGGATTCGAAAGACAGATTCTACGGTGGCCACGTCCCTGCGGACGATGGTAATCCTGCTATTTTCCTGGTTGATTGTCTGGATTGTGGGATCGGGATCGCAGATTGCTGCGATCAGTGGCGTAACCTTACTGTTTTTGGTTTTATCCGGAGCCGCAACCGGGGCTTCATGGTTGTGCTATTTTCGGGCATTACAAACAGGGGATATTAACAAAGTTGTCCCTATTGATAAATTAAGTACTGTATTGACCATCCTTCTGGCTTTGCTTTTTCTTGGGGAAGGGATCAGTCTGCGGAAAATGGTGGCTGTATTTCTGATTGCGGCAGGAATTTTCCTGATGATCGAGAAAAAAGACGTTAAGGACCAGAAAGCAGATGGGAAGAGCGGCTGGATGCTTTATGCGGCAGGCTCCGCTTTTTTTGCCAGTTTGACCGCTATTCTTGGGAAAATAGGGATTTCCGGAGTAGAGTCTAACCTGGGAACAGCAATTCGTACCGCTGTGGTGCTGATTATGGCATGGGGAATGGTTTTTATTACAGGAAAAGAAAAAGACATAAAGAAGATTGACAGGAAAGAACTGGTATTTATCTGTCTTTCTGGGATTGCTACAGGAGTCTCATGGCTCTGTTATTACCGAGCATTGCAGGAGGGACCTGCAAGTGTGGTTGCTCCCATTGATAAGCTGAGTGTTCTGGTTACGGTAGTCTTTTCCTATTTTGTGTTTGGAGAAAAATTAACAGGCAAAGCCCTAGCCGGATTACTGCTGCTCACAGCGGGAACGGTTGCAATGGCGGTGGTTTCCTGATGATTCACAAAGAGTTATAAATATCATTCAGCTATTGGTGAAATTCAGGCATACAGAGTAAGATAACACGGGTAGGAAAACGGGGTTGATGCCCTATTCGTTTCATGCTATACTAAATCAGAACAGATTTGACTGAAAACAGAATAAAACAGATGGTGCCGCAGGATAGGCTGCGGATAATAGGGAAACAGGTGAGAGGCCTGTGCGATCTCGTCACTGTATGCAGGAGCGTATTGCAAAAATGTCACTGTGAAATCGGGAAGGCTGCAATATGCAATGACTGTGAGCCAGGAGACCTGCCAGAGCTGTGGTACGGGAATGTAGAATTCCAGATCACGAGGTTTGATTGTACCGAATTATATTTCGACAATCCAACTGCATCCATATGCGTTGGGTTTTCTTTTTCGTATCACTTTTTATTCATTCACAGAATCTGGAAGAAAAAAAGGAGGATACGAAAAATGAAGAAGAGAAAAGTTGCAGCAATGTTTTGCTCCGCAGTTCTGGCATGTTCGCTGATTTCGGGATGCTCCGGTTTAGGATCAGATGAGCCGGTATCCAAGACGGAGACAAAGGAAGAGAAGACGGAGGGGACGTCGGATCAGGAGGCGGCAGACCATGTGGCGGATCTGATCGATACAATCTATGTTCAGGAGAGAACAGATGAGACGGACGTCCAGTGTGAAGAGGCAAGGGAAGCCTGGGATGCACTGACAGACGCTCAGAAAGAGCTGGTATCTGGTGAGAATGCAGATCCAGACTATTTTGGCAGAGATACCGGGGACGCATCCAAAGATGATCCGAGAAATGCAGATGGCATCGGGGAAAAGGAGCTGCTCGTAGTCAGCTTCGGTACATCTTTCAACGACAGCCGTGTGGAGGATATCAAGGGAATCGAAGATGCTCTTCAGGAAGCTTATCCTGAATGGTCGGTAAGAAGAGCGTTTACCGCACAGATCATTATCAACCATGTTCAGGCACGTGACGGAGAGAAAATCGACAATATGCAGCAGGCATTGCAGCGTGCAGTGGATAACGGTGTGAAGGAGCTGGTTGTACAGCCGACCCATCTGATGCACGGGGCAGAATACGATGAGCTCGTAAGTGCGGTGGAAGAATATCGGGATCAGTTTACGTCCGTCAGGATTGCAGAGCCGCTTCTCGGTGAGGTAGGCTCTGATGCCACGACAATCAACAGCGATAAGAAAGCGGTAGCGGAGGCCGTGACTTCTGTGGCTGTGAGCGAGGCTGGATTTGACAGTCTGGATGCGGCAAAAGAAGCCGGAACAGCGTTTGTATTTCTGGGACACGGAACATCCCATACCGCAAAGGTATCCTATAGCCAGATGCAGACGCAGATGACAGTGCTTGGATATGATAATGTATTGGTCGGTACCGTAGAAGGAAAACCAGAAGAGACATCCTGCGAGGCAGTGATGAGCAGTTTAGAGCAGGAAGGCTATAAAAATGTTGTTCTTCGTCCGCTGATGGTAGTGGCCGGAGATCATGCCAATAACGATATGGCAGGAAACGAGGAAGATTCCTGGAAAAGCATGTTTGAAAATTCCGGAAAATTTGAAACAGTTGATACGCAGATCAGCGGCCTTGGAGCAATTAACGCGATCCAGCAGCTTTATATTGCACATACCGCAGCAGCAATCGGAGCATAACAGGAGGACAGGATGAGAAAACGACTGAAAAGGATGGCAGCAGTTCTGTGCGTGATGGTCTGCATTGTTGTAATGGCAGTAGGATGCGGTGGCACAGATGATAAGTCAGAGACAAAGAAAGAGACGGAGCAGACTCAGAAGAAAGAGAATGTACTGGAAGATGGTATCTATACGGCAGATTTTAAAACAGACAGCAGCATGTTTCATGTCAGTGAAGCATGCAAAGGGAAAGGAACTCTTACCGTCAAGGATGGAGAAATGACGATCCATATTTCCCTGACATCAAAGAATATTGTGAATCTCTATCCGGGACTGGCAGAAGACGCACAGAAAGAGGGGGCAGAATTGCTGGAACCGACCGTAGATACGGTTACATACGATGACGGGCTTTCGGAAGAGGTTTATGGATATGATGTCCCGGTACCTGAGCTTGAGAAAGAATTTGATCTTGCCTTGATTGGAACGAAGGGAAAATGGTACGATCATAAGGTCAGTATTGCTAATCCGGAAAAGACCGAATAAAATCACGATGATAGAAGCCCCCGCTTTTACAGCGGGGGAATTCTATATCAGGGAAGGAAATCAGAATGAAAAGAAAATGGATAAAAACAGGCGTCCTTTTGCTGGCAGCAGGATATTTCCTGGTGTGTTCATCTGTACTCTCTGGAAAGGCAGCAGAGGCGGCAGGAAGCACAGACAAAAAAGACGGAGAATATACGATCGAGATTACTATGAAAGGTGGAAGCGGGAGAGCATCTATTACGTCTCCGGCGGTTCTGACTGTTAAGGATGGGCGTGCATACGCCAGAATTCAATGGAGCAGCTCACATTATGATTATATGATTGTCGGAGGAGAGAAGTTTCTTCCAATCGAAGGAGAGGAGTATTCAACTTTTGAAATTCCGGTTTTGGCATTTGACGAACCAGTGACAGTGACAGCAGATACGACTGCGATGAGTACGTCCCATGAGATCGAGTATACCTTGACGTTTCAGGAAAAGACAATAGAAATCCGGTCTGAAAAAAGAAGCGGTATCTGGGTTATGACGGCAGTTGGCGCAGGCGTTCTGATCGTGGCGGTAGGAGCGGCCGTTTACTGTAAGAAAAGGAAACAAAACGGATGAAAACAATTAGTATAAGAAAAAAGTGCCTTGCAGTGTTTCTGTGTACCTTCCTGACGGTTTCCATAGCGGCCTGTCAGAAGCCTTCTGAGGAAGAGGAAACACTGAAAGACCGGGATAAGGAAATCAGTCAGGAACTGGAATTTGATCATAGCATGGAGCTTTCCTACGCAGAGCAGTTTGCGGTAGATTATTATAAGGACGGATATGTACTCATTACAATATCCAATGGAGACAGGTATCTGGTCATACCGGAAGGAAAAAAGACACCCCAAGAACTGGACGAGGGGATTGTCCTGTTGTATCAGCCGATTGACCATATCTATCTTGCGGCCTCGGCGGTTATGGATATGTTTGTATCAATCAACGCCTTAGATAGGATACGGTTTAGTTCTTTGAAAACAGAGTCCTGGTATGTGGAGGAAGCAAGGACGGCGATGGAGAGAGGCTCCATTCTGTACGCGGGAAAATATTCTGCTCCGGATTATGAGCAGATTCTGGATGAATCATGCGGACTGGCGATAGAAAATACAATGATCTATCATACGCCAGAGGTGAAAGAACAGATGGAGTCATCAGGAATCCCGGTTTTCGTGGACTATTCCAGTTATGAAAAAAAACCACTGGGAAGAACGGAATGGGTGAAGCTTTACGGGCTGCTGAGCGGAAAAGAAGAGGAAGCTACAGCGGCGTTTGACAGGGAGAAGGAAGCGTTTGAGCAGATCAGTCAGGACAAAGCTACCGGAAAGACGGTTGCGTTTTTCTATATTACGTCTAACGGAGAAGTCAATGTACGCAAAGCTTCAGACTATCTGCCAAAGATGATTGAGATGGCAGGAGGGAGCTATATTCTGAAACAGGATGAGGAGGATGACAGCGTATCTTCAACTATGAGTATGGATATGGAAAGCTTTTATGCGGCGGCAAAAGATGCGGATTATATTATCTATAATAGTACAGTGGACGGAGAAATCTCCACAGTAGATGAGTTGACGGAAAAGAGCGGTCTTCTGGAGCATTTTAAGGCAGTGGAAGAAGGAAACGTCTACTGTACAAGCAAAAATTTGTATCAGTCTACTATGAAACTAGGATCGATCATATCGGATCTGTACAAGATCCTGCACGGGGAGGAAGATACTCTCACCTATATCTATCGACTGGAGTGATACTAAGATGAAGCGAAAACGATGTGTGGCAGCGTTCGCTGTTTTAATTGTACTTACGCTGTTTTTCTTCCTGTTGAATATTTGTATTGGCAGCGTGGGAATTCCGTTCACAGATATCCCGAAACTGATCATCGAAGGAGAAAAAGGAGACGCGACATACCGGGAAATTCTCATGGAAATCCGGATGCCTAGAGCATTCGGGACAGTGATTCTTGGAGGGGCTTTGGCTCTGTCCGGGTATCTGCTTCAGACTTTCTTTCACAATCCCATCGCCAGCCCGTTTACCTTAGGAATTTCATCCGGAGCGAAACTGATCGTTGCGCTGACGATGGTTGTATCCCTTGGGTATGCCGTACAGCTCAGTTCATGGATGCTGATTATGGCGGCCTTTGCAGGCTCCATGCTTTGCATGGGATTTGTCCTTCTTACGGCGAGAGTGATCGACCAGATGTCCATGCTGATTGTAAGTGGAGTTATGATCGGATATATCTGTTCGGCTGTCACGGATTTTATCGTCACGTTTGCGGATGATGCGAATATTGTCAATCTGCATAACTGGTCACAGGGCAGTTTTTCCGGTATTAGCTGGGAGAATGTAGCGGTAATGGCAGTTGTAGTGCTTACTACGTCCCTTGGAGTATTCCTTTTGTCAAAACAGATCAGTGCTTATGAGATGGGAGAGGCCTACGCGAAAAATATGGGACTGAATGTCCCGGTTTTCCGGATGATGCTTGTTTTACTATCCAGCATTTTGTCTGCCAGTGTGACTGCGTTTGCGGGACCGGTCTCTTTTGTCGGGATTGCGGTACCACATCTGGTGAAAAGCTTTTTCCGGACAGCGCGCCCGATTCTGATGATTCCGGCTTGTTTTTTGGGCGGTGGAGTATTCTGCCTGTTTTGTGATCTGCTTGCCAGAACGATTTTTGCTCCCGTAGAATTATCCATCAGCACTGTGACCGCAATCTGGGGAGCGCCCGTAGTGATCTATATTATGATCCATCAAAAGAAGGAAAGAATGAGGTAAGTCTGATGAAAGAAGAGATCTATTTCAGAACAGCGGGACTGACGGTTGGATACCAGGGAGTTCCCCTGATCCGGGATATCTGCATCCAGATGAAAAAAGGAGAAATTCTGACGCTGATCGGGCCAAATGGAGCTGGTAAGACGACGATTTTAAAAAGCGTGATTCGGCAGATGAAACCACTTTGCGGCATTGTATATCTTGATGGAAAGAAGACAGATGAAATGCAGAGAAACGAGCTGGCCAGAAAGCTCTCGGTTGTGCTGACAGACCGGGTGCGTACAGAACGGATGACTTGCCGGGACGTTGTGTCTACTGGGCGGTATCCGTACACCGGTAAATTTGGAGTACTATCGGAGAAAGATTGGTCTGTTGTCGACAAGAGTATGGAAGTGGTCGGAATAGCAAAGTGGAAAGAGCAGGATTTTCAGAAGATCAGTGACGGACAGAAGCAGAGGGTAATGTTAGCGCGGGCTCTTTGTCAGGAGCCAGATCTTCTGATTCTGGATGAACCGACTTCCTATTTGGATATTCGGTATAAGTTGGAGTTTCTTTCGATTCTGCAGAAGATGGCCAAAGAAACAGGACTTTGTGTCCTGATGTCTTTGCATGAACTTGATCTGGCGGCCAGAATTTCGGATAAGATTGCCTGTGTATATGAGGACAGGATTGACAGATTTGGTACGCCGGAGGAGATTTTTACGGAGGGGTATATCCAAAGACTTTATCAGATGACAACAGGATTATACGATGAGCTGACAGGAAATCTGGAGCTTTCCGCAATAAAGGGAGAGCCGGAAATATTTGTGATCGCAGGCATGGGAACGGGCACCATGTACTTTCGATATCTGCAAAGACAGAGGATCCCGTTTGCGGCGGGGATTCTCTGGGAAAATGATTTGGACTACACTGCTGCATCGGCACTTTCATCTGTTGTCGTGAGTGTACCGCCATTTCGGAAAATGGAAGAAAAGCATGTAGAAGAAGCAAAAAAATGGATTCAGCGCTGCAGGAAGGTGTACTGTGCAGATAAACTAAAAGAAACGGCTAGAGAAGTGGCCGGCCTGAAAGATATCATAGAATTTGCAAAGAGGGAGGGGAAGCTGGAATAAGCGTGTCCTCTCTTTTCCTGTGCGACAAAAGGTGATATAATAGACAAAGACAGTGATTTGGAACGAGAAGGAGTGAAGTATGAAGCGATTGGCTGTGAGTCTTTTGGGGCTTGTGGGAGCAGTGTTACTTTGTGCAGCCTGGACAGAATTCCGGTGGCGCCAGTTTGAAAGTCCTGCGGCCGTCGGGGCAGAGATTGCCAGTGTAGGAAAGTCAGAAGCGGAAGTATGCCGGGAATGGTTTACGGACTATGCGGACGCTCTTGGCGGAATGAATGTTCCTTATGATTACCGGATCAGGAAAGCACGTTTGGACGAAGTGGAAGTGCTGGATGAAAATGGCTATGTTCAGCTGAATTACACGATTGTACCTGCCTGTGTCAACAGCAAGATGATCCAAAATCTGGAGCTTGTTTTTCTAGGCAGCAAGGGAGCGGACAAAACACTTTCTGGTACCGCAGACAGATTTATATACCAGGGGCAGATGGTAGTCAGGCTTGAAGAGAGTGATGGCATATCTACTATCACAGAGAAGATGCGGCCTGTGGAATATCAGATTCAGTCGCCGGAGTTTCAGAAGGAGGTGCGTAAACCTCAGACAGAGCATTTTGCGATGCAGACTGACCGAGAAGAGACGTATTACATTCGGGATGGAGGGCTGTTTGTTACTTATGACGCGGGAGAATCTTTTGTAGAAGTACCAGACGGATATGAGAAAGTCTGCGGCAAGCCAAATGGAGGATACGATGAACGCCTGGAAGATGGTAGTTATCTGATATCCCCGGATTTTACCGCTTTTCTGGGATTTGACAGTGAGGGAACGGTTCTGATCTATAGTGAGGATCAGGGTACATCCTGGAATGAGAGCCGGATCACCAACAGAGGATACAAGGCAAACACCTTTCTTTCCAGAAATGAAGGAGGTTATGCTGCTGTTTTTGCCGTGGATCGCGCACTTGGAAACGACTATTACGGGACGTGGATGAGTGACGACCTCAAGACATGGACACTGATTTCTACAGAAGACCAGGTAATGAGCAATGTAAGTGCCGCCTTCTGGGCGGATGATCAGACCGGATGCTATGCCGCAGGACAGGAGCAGAGTGTCTTTTACCGCACGACAGATCGAGGAACAACGTTCCGGGAGATTCCATTGCCGCAGGCAACAGAGGCTGTGGAGAAACTAGGATTCAACCCATTTGACCAAGTGGAGCGGTTTTACATAGAGGATGGTATGTGGTACATGGTGATCGGCCAGGGAGAAGATGGCGATTATGCGGATAACGGACAAATGATCAAGGCACTCTTTTCTTCCGAGGACGGAGAGCACTTCACCTTTGAGAAGGAAATTACGGAAACTTTGCAGGAAGCAGGCTAGGAGGATCATATGACGAAGAAGATTTGGAGATTACTTTGCATTTTCTCTGTGTTTCTTGCGGGGATATTGTTATATGAAGGCGGTGTTTTGGTTTTCCGCTTTCAGGCAAGGAGGGAGGGGCTTTTGACCTGCTTTGCGGGAGGATGTGCCGCAGTGTTTTATCTGGCGGCATTTCAAAGGTCCGGAAGAGAGCAGGGAGAAACAAAAGTTAAAGTCTGGAAGATGATACTGGTTGAGGGGGCTGCGGCGCTTTTGGCCGCAGGTGGTACGTTGTATGTCTGCCGGTATCAGGATCCGGGATTGCAATACCGGATTACGGGAATTGTATTGAGTGCGGTATTGGTATTTCTCTGGCAAAGTCTTTTCAGTAAGAAGAGCAGACAGCTTCGGGAAAAGGCTCTTCAAGACAAAATCCGGGAGTTGTTTTTTGAGCATCTGGATCAAAAGCAGATCATGGAAACAGACGGGTTACGGGACCGTGTCCATAAGACTCTGGCTGTCAAGAGGGAAATCTGGGAGCTTCGCTGGTGCCTGGGAATGATTTGTACAGCACTGATTGCAGGGCTGAGTGTCAATCTGAAAGGAATGTGGCAGCCATGGGCGCTGGCCTTGTTTGTGACATCAGGATTTGTCTGGATCTCCGGGCGGGACCGGATTTACGCTGCGCGCATCTTATCAGAATTGGTGGAAAAAGGGGAGAGTCAGGACGTGGTGACTTTTTTTCTGCTTTATTATCAAGAAGCAGCCAGAAGATGGGAGAGCATGATCCCGACACTCCAGATTTATCTGCCGATTGCATTATGCCAGCTTTCGGACTATAACAGGGCGCTAAAGCTGCTGGCATGTATGCAAAAAAGGCCGGAAGAAGAAGCCTATTATTTGGTATGGGAGGCAGAAGCCCTCAGGCAGACAAAACAGTGGGACGCACTGAAAGAAACACTTTTCCAACTAAGAAAAGCGATCCCACGTCTGCCAAAGAGCAGGCAGGACGAGATGCAGAAGAAATATGAAGCATACGAAAGAATATGGAGAGAGAAGGGGGAATCGTAGGATGGAAGAGAGGACATCCAGCACACTGATGACAGAAGGCTCCATCTGGAAACGGATTATCTTTTTTGCAATACCGATTTTTCTGGGGAATCTGTTTCAGCAGATGTATAATACGGCGGACTCGTTGATTGTGGGGAATTTTCTTGGGAGTAACGCACTTGCGGCAGTCAGTTCTTCGGGGAACCTGATTCAACTGATGATTGGATTTTTTAATGGCATCGCGCTGGGAGCCGGTGTGGTGATTGCAAGATACTTTGGGGCGAGAGATTCGGAACACGTTGAGAAAGCGGTACATACGACAGTTGCTTTTGGAATCGTGGCAGGTATCATTCTGACGATTGTAGGAGTATTTTTTGCACCGCAGATTCTGGTGTGGATGAAAACTCCGGAAAATGTCATGCCGGAATCCACTGCATATTTCCGGGTCTATTTTATGGGATCTCTGGGCTTTGTCATGTACAATATGTTTGTAGGCATCCTGCAGGCAGTGGGAGACAGCAGACATCCGCTCTATTACCTGATTCTTTCCTCTGTGGTCAATGTGGTGCTGGATATCACCTTTATCACAGTATTTGGAATGGGCGTAGAAGGGGCGGCCCTAGCTACGGACATTTCCCAGTTGGTCAGTGCGATTCTTTGTATGATTCAGCTTATACGCTCGAAGGCAGAATATCGGCTTAGGCTTCGAAGAATTCGTTTTGAATGGGATATTTTCAAACAGGTGGTTCAGTTTGGCCTTCCATCCGGAATCCAAAACTCTATCATTTCCATCGCAAATGTTGTAGTTCAGTCCAATATCAATTCTTTTGGAGAGATGGCAATGGCAGGATGTGGAGCTTATTCCAAGATCGAAGGATTTGGATTTTTGCCGATCACAAGTTTTACGATGGCACTTACTACTTTTGTGGGACAAAATCTGGGGGCAAAAGACTATGAACGTACGAAAAAGGGAGCACGGTTTGGGATTGCGTGTGCAATGATTCTGGCCGAGTTGATCGGGATTGTGATTTTTATTGCAGCACCAGTCTTTACAGCCGCTTTCGACCGGACGCCGGAAGTCATTTTGTTTGGAACAGAAAGAGCGAGAACGGCTGCGCTGTTTTACTGTTTGCTGGCATATTCACATTCTGTGGCAGCGGTTCTACGTGGGGCAGGGAAAGCAGTGATTCCGATGTTTGTGATGATGATTTTCTGGTGCGTGATTCGTGTGGCAGTTCTAACTGCAGTTTCTGCGCTGATCCCGTCTATTGCGGTAGTCTACTGGATTTATCCGCTGACCTGGACATTAAGTTCCATTGCTTTTTTCATTTATTACAAAAAAGCAAACTGGCTTTATTCTTTTTAGAAGAAGATAGAATAAAGAGCTTCGGTTTTTTCATGTTCCTTATGGGAAAGTAAAACCGGAGCTTTTTTCGACCTTATGAAGTTGATTAAGAAAAGTAGCGATCCAGCCAGACAGCTCAGATACGCAGCTCATACTGCTTTTTCGTTGCTTGTGCAGCGAAATCTTCGCCTATGGATGAAGAGTTATTAAGAAAAACGAAAGATGCGGAAAATATGTTGACAAAATGAATATACTAGTGTACTATTTAACTAGTTCACTGATACAGAAAGGAGGACGAAAATGGAATACAATGTGGAAGTACCGATTTATGTTCAGGTCGTAAGAGATATTAAAAAGCGAATCGTACGCAAGCAGCTGCTTCCCGGAGAGAAGCTGCCTTCCAACCGGGAACTTGCCGTATTATATAAGGTCAATCCGAACACAGCGGCGAGGATCTATAAGGAGATGGAGGCAGAGGGATACTGTTACACGAAGCGGGGACTTGGAACATTCATTACGGAGGACGAACAGATGCAGGAAGAATTACGAAAGGAAATGGCAGAAGCACTGTTGAAGGGCTTTTTGAAAGAGATGAAGGATCTCGGATTTGGCAGAGAAGAAATCATATCCCGGATTGAGCATTTTGATGAGGAGGAAGAAGTATGATAGCAGAGAGCAGAAGACTGACAAAAGCGTACATGGGAAAGAAAGCGGTGAAAGAGGTCTCCATAAAAATCTGCGGCGGATCTATTTACGGACTGCTTGGACCCAACGGAAGCGGTAAGACGACTTGGATGAAGATGATGACCGGGTTTGTCAAGCCGACGCAGGGAGAAGTTATTTTTGACGGCGCCCCTTGGAATTACCGGGCAAAGAATCAGGTGGCCTATATGTCGACAGAGCCATTCTACTATGATTTTATGAATATCGGGATGGTAGGAAAATATTACAGCGATTTCTTTGAGGGATTTGATGAAAAAAAATTCCAAGAGCTCGTGCGAAAAGTGGGATTATCTGAGGAGATGAAAATCCGTGAGTTGTCTACTGGTATGATGGCAAAGCTCAAGGTGATTGCGACGCTTTCGAGAAAAGCGCTTCTCTATATGTTGGATGAACCTCTCAACGGAATCGATCTCAAAGCGAGAGATGAAATCGTTGATGTAATTTTGACGACCACCAGTGAAAAAAACACGGTCATTATATCCACGCATCTGATTGAGGAGATTGAATCGATCATCGATCACGCGATTTATATGAAAGATGGCAGCGTGATTTACGAATGTGATGTGGAAGAGGAACGGATGCGTTCCGGACGGAGTGCAGCGGATCTGTACAGAGAGTTCATGTAGGGAGGAAAGAACATGGGAAATCTGATTAAATATGAATGGAGAAAGCAAAGGATGACGAGGATCCTGATTCTGGCTTGTCTCCTGGCATTTGTAGTCCTGTTTGTGGCCGGAGCAGTGCTCCGTAATGATACGCTGGTGGCAATCAGTATTCTGATTATGACCTTTGCGGGAATGTTCGGAATCTTGTATGTCGGTATCGAGAACATTGTAATTTTAAACCGGGATCTAAAGACGAAACAGAGCTATATGCTTTGGATGGTGCCGCACTCTACTTATGAAATTCTTGCAAGCAAGATTATTGCTGGGATTTTGCAGATGGCATTTGTGTTCATGGCTTTCTTTATAGCCGGAGCTGCTACTTTGACTATTACAGCAGCCAGCGATGGAAGTCTTGGAGAATTTCTCCGGGCGGTAAGAGAATTCTTTGAGAGAGGCGTTAATATTCAGGTAGACTGGGGGCTGGTATTTGGGATGTGCCTTCTCTGTTTGATTGCATGGATGAATGTCATGGTTGTAGGATTTCTGGCCGTCATCCTTACAAGAACCGTTTTGCTCAATACAAAATTCGGTGGGGTAATTGCGGTGATTCTTTTCTTTGTCATCAATTTTGTAATTGACCGGATTTATATTATCCTCGGCCAGTTGTTCGATCTGGCTCCGATTAGCGGATGGGGAGGAATCGGCCTGTTTGACTATGTTTTCTATATTGTGATGACGGTTCTGGTTTACCTTCTGGTCGGTTGGATTGCGGATAGGAAACTGAGTATCTGATAGATCATAAGAAAAATTTATTATACTATTAAAAATCATAATAAGTCACGAGTGAAAATCCGGTATATAATGGATATAACAATGTAACTGATTACATTTATCAGCAGGAGGAAGAAAAAATGAGAACACTCGTGATCGGAGGAGTCGCAGCCGGTACTAAGGCAGCGGCAAAACTGAAAAGAGAAGACCGCAGCGCAGAGGTGATACTGATAACAAAAAGTAGTGATATTTCCTATGCAGGCTGTGGTCTTCCGTATTATGTAGGAGGACTGATCGAGACAGAAGAGGAGTTGATTGTCAATACACCGAAGAAATTTGAAGGACTCACCGGAGTGCGCGTCCTGACTGGGAGAGAGGCTTTCCATCTGGATGCAGAAGCAAAATATGTACAGGCGAGGAATCTGGCAAACGGCGAGGAAGAAGTATATTCCTACGACAATCTGATTCTTGCGGTCGGTGCATCTCCGATTGTTCCGGATGTGCCGGGAATGAGGCTTCCGGGAGTATTCCAGATGCGGACTCCGCAGGATGCTTATGCAATGCGGGCGTATGTGGAGGAGCATCGGGTGAAACGTGCGGTTGTGGTGGGAGGCGGATTTATCGGCCTTGAGATTGCGGAGAACCTTCAGGTGAGAGGGGTTTCTGTGACTGTAATCGATATGATGCCACAGATCATGCCGAACGTGCTGGATCCAGAAATGGCGGCCTATGTAAAGAAGCATCTGCAAAAAAGCGGGATCCGGATTCAGACGGGAACTGCTTTAAAAGCGGTGCTCGGCGAGAATGAGGCGACAGGAATCCAGACAGATCAAGGTACGATCCAGTCTGATCTGATCGTTGTCTCCATCGGGATCCGTCCCAATACCGCATTTTTAAAGGACACCGGAATAAAAATGGATCGTGGTACGATTGTGGTAGATGAGCAGATGAGGACGAGTCTGCCGGATGTATACGCAGCGGGAGACTGCGTTGTTGTGAAGAACCGAATCACAGGAATGTCCCAGTGGTCTGCCATGGGATCTTCTGCCAACTATGAGGGAAGAACACTGGCTCAGGTCCTCACGGGCAAGGACAAGACCTATCCGGGCGTGTTGGGAACCGGAGTTGTGAAACTTCCGGGAATGAACGTAGGAAGAACCGGGCTGACGGAAGCTCAGGCAAGAGAAGCAGGATATGATGTGGAGACCGTGCTCGCTGTAACAGATGACAAGGCACATTATTATCCTGATTCTGACTCTTTTGCCACCAAGATGATTGCAGATAGAGGAACACATAAGCTTCTGGGAATTCAGGTTGTGGGTGCAGGTGCGGTAGATAAAATGACGGATATTGCTGCTACGTCAATCGCTATGGACGCCCGCCTGGAAGACTTGGAGAATTTGGACCTGGCGTATGCACCGCCATTCTCTACCGCCATTCATCCAATCGTGCAGGCAGCTTATATTCTCCAGAATAAAATCAGCGGAGAAATGGTAAGCATGACGCCGGCTGAATATGCACGGGGAAAGGCGAAAGGTTACAAAGTCGTAGACGTTTGTCCGAATCCCCAGATTGCGGGGGCGGTCTATGTGGATCTTTCTACCGTGAATGGTGCCATAGAGGGACTTGCAAAGGATGAGAAGATTCTGCTTGTCTGTCTGAAAGGCAAACGAAGCTATTTTCTTCAAAACCGATTAAAGGCATACGGTTATACAAACACTGTCGTGCTGGAGGGCGCACAGTATTTTAATGACGTCAAGGTAGAGGGTGTGAAATTCCAGGTGTCTCCGGAAGAGATTACAAGAGTGAAAGCCCTGGGCTTTTTGCAGGACAAGAGAACGAGCAACTGCTTCAACGGCCGTGTTATTACAAGAAACGGCAAGATTACAGCGGAAGAAAGCCGTGTCATTGCGGAAGCGGCGGAGAAATTCGGAAGTGGAGAAATCACAATGACCTCCCGCCTGACGATCGAGATCCAGAAAGTACCTTATGAGAACATTGAGCCTCTGAGGGAATTCCTTGCCAACGCCGGACTGGAAACGGGAGGTACCGGATCCAAGGTTCGCCCGGTTGTCTCCTGTAAGGGTACAACCTGTCAGTATGGTCTGATTGACACCTTCCATCTGTCAGAAATGATTCACGAGCGATTTTACCATGGTTACGGCCAGGTGAAACTACCACATAAGTTTAAGATTGCGGTGGGCGGCTGTCCGAACAACTGTGTAAAGCCGGATTTGAATGACCTTGGTATCATTGGACAGAGAGTGCCGTCTGTGGATCTGGAGAAATGCCGTGGATGTAAGATCTGCCAGGTAGAAAACAACTGTCCAATCGGTGTGGCGAAGATGGAAGACGGAAAGCTGCATTTGGATTCGGGTCAGTGTAACCATTGCGGACGTTGTGACGGAAAGTGTCCGTTCGGAGCAGTGGCTACAGAGATGGAGGGATACAAAGTCTACATTGGTGGACGCTGGGGTAAAAAAGTAGCCCACGGACATGCGCTTGACAAAATCTTTACGAGTGAAGAAGAAGTACTCGATATCGTGGAAAAAGCGATTCTTCTGTTCCGGGAGCAGGGAATCACAGGAGAACGTTTTGCGGATACGATCGACAGGATCGGCTTTGAGAATGTAAAGAAGCAGCTTCTGTCCGACGAACTGCTTAGAAGAAAGCAGGAAAATCTGGCGGCGCAGAAACATCTCAAAGGTGGAGCAACCTGCTAGATGCAAGGAAGATTCTTCAGGGATACAGCATTTTGCTGTGTCCCTGTTCTTAGTTTTGCGTTATAATAGGGGGAGAAAATGATGAATGGAGGGAGGAAGAAGAAAATGGCGCTGTTACATGTGGACTTTTTCTCGGAGGTTCTTGAAAAATGTACGAGTATGGACGTGATTCTTCCACAGAATACAAAGAATCAGATCGGGCTGAAAGGGAATGCCCGAAACGGAAAATATAAGACGGCATATCTGCTTCATGGAATGAGCGACGACCAGACGATATGGCAGCGGCGGACTTCCATTGAGCGTTATGTCAGTGAGTATGGGATCGCTGTCGTAATGCCGGACGGAGGTCTTAGTTTTTATACGGATATGTGCTATGGGCTCCCTTACTGGACCTTTTTCTCAGTGGAGCTTCCTAAAATCTGCAGGGAGTTTTTTCCGCAGATGTCAGATCGAAAAGAGGATACCCTGGCAGCCGGGGTGTCTATGGGGGGTTATGGAGCTTGGAAGCTCGGGCTTGGAGCCTCAGAGACGTTTGGCGCGGCAGCGGCTTTGTCAGGCGTGTTGGACGTATCAAGAAGATTAAAGGAGAAGACAGCGAATCCCGTTCAAAAACCGTCTGGATTCTGGGAAGGAATTTTTGGTGATCCGGATGGGATTGAAGGATCTTTCAATGATCTGAAATACCTTGCAAGGAGATTGAAAGAAGAAAGAAAGCCGGTCCCTCGGCTGTTTTCATGGTGTGGGGAGGAAGATTTCCTCTACCAGAATAATATTGACATGTGGCAGGAAATGAAAAGTCTTGGCTATATTGTGGAGACCAGAAGCGGCAAAGGAGACCATCAGTGGAAGTACTGGGATCAGGAAATCCAGACGATTTTGAAGTGGTGGCTGGAATAAAGAAGGGAAAAAATTGAGATCACAGAAAAGAAAGGGCGTGCGCATCTGGATGCATCTGCTTCTGGCATGGATTCTCCTGGCGGGCTGCTTTTGGTTTTATATTGTCGTATACCGCAGCGTCAATGAGCCGGTTACATGGCTGGAACGTACAAATACTTCACCGGCTGTTCACACTGTCTCGGAGATCCGGCAGATACTTACCGGATATAAGGAGTTTTTTTCAGAGGACATGGTGAAGCATCTTTCGGCGGAGCGAAGCTTTGGCACATATGTCATTCCGGGGCTGAAAGCCGCAAAAACCGTAGATAGTAAGACAGGAATCACAGATATCTGCACATCGATGACACCGCAAGGGATGGATGTAACGGAGGACTCGATTTTTGTAAGCGCATACTGCCATACGAAGCGGCATAATTCTGTACTTTTTGAGATTGATAAGAAAACCGGACGCTTCGTGAAAGAGATTATTATGCCAAATCAGACACATGCAGGAGGAATTGCATACGATAATCTGAAACAGATGCTATGGGTATCGGACTATGTAGACGGACAGGCAGCAGTCAGCCTGTACACAATGGAAGCGCTGGAAAACTATCAGTATGATAAAACGAAAAAGCCGCTCCCGTTTTTGGAAACACATATTCTGGAAGGACTCGCCAGAAATTCCTTTATGGCGTTCAGGGGAGGAAATCTTTATGCAGGATATTTTTCGCTTTCCGGGGACAGTATTATTAACCGGTATTCGGTAGATTTTGAGCTGAACGAGCAGAATAAAGAAGCATATGAAGAGATGGATGAGGACAGAGAGTTTTTTGGAAATGTCGCAATCGATCAGGAGTGGGCAGATATTCTTTCCCAAGTGCAGGGACTGGAAGTGTTTGGAAATTATCTGTTTTTATCTCAGTCTTACGGATATGCGGATTCCAAGCTTAGGATTTATAACCGGTCTGTTGTAGAGACAGAAAAGTACAGTCTGAAAAAGAAAGAAGAGATTAAAAGTTTTACGCTTCCGAACCGAATGGAACAGATCTGTATTCAGGGAGGAAAGCTTTATCTGCTCTTTGAATCAGGAGCCTATGCCTACCGTGGGATTCCTGTCAACTGTGTGGACCGGATCATTTCCGTCGATCTTTCGGATGTATTAAGTCAACTTGACGAGGATTAGAGATGGGAAAGAATGGAGAACGGGAGGAGAAACCATGAATTTTGGGATTGTAAGCGACAGTTCCTGCGATCTGCCGGAAAGCTATGTCCAGACAGAGCAGGTGGAGATTGTTTCATTTTATCTTTCATTTGACGGAGAAGAGTATTACAGGGAGGGAAAGGAGATTTCCATACCGGAGTTCTATCAGCGGATGGCAGAGAACCCGGATTGTTTCCCTAAGACTTCCATGCCGTCGATTCAGGACTATGTGGGCGCCTTTCTATCTTTTGTGAAGAAAGGATTACCGGTACTTTGTATCTGTCTTTCCAGAAAGCTGAGTGGGTCTTTGCAGGCGGCGGTCAACGCAAAACAGGTGGTGGAAGAGCAGTTTCAGGGGGCAAGGATCGAAGTCGTGGATTCCTGTCTTGCGACAGCTCTTCAGGGAATGCTTGTAAAAAACGCGGTAGAAATGAGAAATGCGGGTAAGACGCTGGACGAGGCGGCAGAAGCATTGAGGTCGCTCCGACAGAGTGGACATATTTTCTTTACTACAGACGATTTGAAATATCTGGAGCATGGAGGAAGAATCGGAAAGGTGGCTTCTGTGGCTGGAAGTGTCCTCAAAATCAAGCCTTTGATTCAATTCTATGATGGCGAACTTGGATCAGCGGAGCTGTGTCGGGGCCGCAAAAAATCATTACAGAAAATCATAGATAAGATGGAGTCTTATATACAGGACCTGAAGATCGAGCCGGAGGATTATTTTCTTGTGACGGGAGTCGGGCTCTGGGTTCCGGAATACGATGAATTCAAGATGCGCCTGAGGGAGCGTCTGGGGACTTCGGGTTTCCGTGTGAGGGAATGGGAGGATATTCAGATTGGTGCCACAATAGGGGTTCATACCGGGCCTTATCCACTTGGAGCGGGGCTTCTGAGACAGTGGAAAAAGGAAATGTAGGTTTTTGTCTTTTTTAGGTAACAATCTGTCGATATCTGTAGTTTTTCCTGTTATTTCCATATAAATTCGTTATGATATTAACGGAGGTTGGAAGGAGGAACATATGCAGCTGATTTACGAAACATTAAGAGGTCTGGGACTGACTTCTAAATATCAAGGATATCAGCAGCTTGCGGAGGCGACAAAAATTGTACTGGAGCATGAAGATTTTATGCTGAATGTGACAAAAAACATTTACCCGGAGGTGGCTTTGCGGGTCAGAACGACACCGCAGAGTGTGGAACGAAATATACGGACGGCGATCGAAGTATGCTGGAGACAGACCGGGCCGGAGGGCTTCAGCAGGATATCCGGCTGTAAGATGACAAAAATTCCAACAAACGCAGAGTTCATAGATATGTTCGCCTTTTACATTGAAACTCATAGCTGATAGGAAGCTGGCACTAAAAGTACAGCGATAAGGGCGTGTTCGGATGAATCAGGACACGTCCTTAAAATATGCGCAGAGACTTTACAAATGAAAAAAAGATGATTATAATAAGGGAAGTCAGGAGGCGCTTTTTGTGGAAAGAGAAACTGTATTTGATGTACCTGTACATTATACCATGGCGATATTCGGTGGATTTATAGGAGCGTATGCGATTCTTGCCAGAATGCAGGTGTTTGGCTCCGCCCAGACGGCCAATATGATCGAGCTTGTATGCGGGATTCTGGGAAGAGATCCGGAAGAAGTTCTGATCCGGATTGGCGCTCTTGTGATCTTTATCGGGGCGATCGCCCTTTCAGCAGTGCTTGCAAAAAATGTACGCTGGAATGTGAAATATCTCGCTGTGCTCTTTGATTTTGCGGCGATCTGTGTGGTCGGATTTCTACCTGCGAAGATGGATCCGGTGAAGGCGCTTTATCCGATTTTCTTTGTTACAGCTTTTCAGTGGTGCGTGTTCAAAGGAGCGAACGGTTATGTGAGTTCAACGATATTTTCCACCAACAATCTAAAGCAGACAGTTCTATCTGCGGCAGAGTATCTGCTCTATAAGGATGAGGAAGAGATCAGGAAAGAAAAGGGCAGGAAAGCAGCTTTCTTTGGAGGGACTCTTTTGAGTTTCCACCTGGGAGTGGGATTCGGTTATCTTATCTGGCTGCAGTACGGACTTCACAGCGTCTGGTTTGGAAGTGTTCCGTTGCTTGCAGGAGCGGCACTTCTCGTGATTCAGGATGTCAGAGTGAAAGAATATGAACAGGAGCAGGATTCGGTTTCCTGCTAGAGCTAAAGGGTATCGCAAAAAGATCTGATCACGTGGCGATATCCTCATTTTATAGAAAAATCAGGAGGATATCCGCATGTCTGAGGATGTTCTCCTGATTTTTGTAACGTCTATTTACTCATATGTAAATTAGCTATTTTAGTCATGCTGATTCATCCATTTGATGAGCTCTACACAGTAGTCATCGTGTCTGTCTACAAAACAGGTATGTCTTGCACGCTCCCAGAGAATCCATTTGGAATTCGGGATTCTATCTGCCATTGTCTTAGCTACAAGTGGAGAGCAAAGATCAGAAATACCGCTGCAGATCAGAGAAGGTATCTTGATTTCTCCAAGTCTGTCAATGTATTCAAAGTCTTTCAGTGTTCCTGTAGGTGCAAACTCATTTGGTCCCCATCCTTCTACATAAGACTCAGAGCCGGATTTTTTCGGTCTTGTGCAACATTCCGGCGCGTCTTCTCCGAGCCAGTAGTTACAATATCTGTCCATATATTCAGCAACTGCGGCGTCGTAAGCCTCGCCTGTGAAATCTCCGGTTTCAAGCGCATGGTTGATCGCGTCCTGCATATCCTGCGGCATCATTTTAATACGGCGAAGACCTTCCCTTTCCCAGAGTGAACTACTTGGATGGCCACTGGAAATAATGAAACTCTTTACGCCTTTTGGATCATAATCAACCGCGTAAGCGATCTGCATCATTCCACCCCAGGACTGTCCGATGATATGACAAACGTCTAATCCAAGGTGGTCTCTCAGAGCTTCAAGCTCATCCAACCATACTTTCTGGTTCCAAAGCTCCGGATGTCCGTCGAGATAAGAATTCCCGCAACCGATCTGGTCATACATGACGATCATCCGGTCATCTTCATCTGCAACATTATCCAGTACCTCGAAATAGTTATGGGTAGAACCCGGTCCACCGTGAAGACAGATCAAAGGTGCCTTCCCGTTATCTTTTCTTTCCCCAACAATTCTGTAATAAGTCTGATAGCCTAAATATGGCATGTAGCCTTCTGTAATTTTTGCCATAATAATCCCCTTTCTGACAAGTTTTTAACTATCCTTTAATGTAATACATTTTGTCAAAAAAATGAACCCTTTTGTGTGAAATATTTTAGATTTGTCAATATTACCTAAAATAGTACCTATAGAATATACAAAACCACGGAATATGAGACAAAAAAATAACAATTCTTGAAAAACAGAACTCCTATTTATGACAAAACAGAACTTATATGGTAGAATAACAGATATAAAAAGCAGGTGTATTTCATCTATGCAAAAGCAAGATGAAGCCCCATACCGGCTTCTATGTACAGAATATCCGTGTGCGAAATAATGAGGGTAGTTTATGAAGTATCAGTTACAGAATGAAAAGATTATAGTAACAGTGGCGTCGAAAGGTGCTGAAATGCAATCGATGATAAAGGATGGTCAGGAGTATCTCTGGAATGGCGATGAGACATATTGGGCAGACCGGTCTCCGCTGCTGTTCCCTTATGTGGGAAGATTTACCGATGGGAAATATAAAATTGGAGAGAAAGAGTACGAGATGGGGATCCATGGATTTGCCAAAAACAGTGAGTTCTCCCTTATAAAACAGACGAAAGATCAGTTGATGTTGGAATTGTGTAATACAGAATGTACATATCGGCTTTATCCGTTTCAGTTTTGTTTGCGGGTACTGTACACTCTTGTGGATCAGGAGATTCGGATCGAATACAAGGTTTATAATTTGTCGGATTCCTGGATGTATTTCGGAATGGGCGGGCATCCTGGTTTTCGGCTGCCGATGGAAGAGGGCGTGAAATTTGAAGATTATTATCTCGAATTTGGAGAAGAGTGTTATCCGGATCGTATAGGACATACAGAGGCATGTTTTTTGAGCGGAGAGAATAAGCGCTATCCGTTGGAAGAAAACCGCAGATTACGGCTGCGCCACGAATTGTTCGATGAAGATGCAATCGTATTACAATCTATGGCGGATCGTGTCACGTTAAAAACGGATCAAGGAAGCCGTAAAGTCACCTTGTATTATCCTCAGCTTCCGTATTTGGGCATTTGGCATGTACCGAAAACAACGGCTCCCTATGTATGTGTGGAGCCATGGACTTCTTTGCCGTCGCGGCAGGGGATTATCGAAGATATCCGGTTTAAACCGGATCTGATCCGTCTGAAAGAACAGGAGGAGTACTGTAACTGTTGGAGCATAAAAATAGAATAAAAAACATATAAACGATATAAATGAGAGGGGGATATTTAGAGAGAGCCTCCTCTCATTTTTGCCGTTTATATTTCATAAGTCAGTCCGTCTGATGGACTCTGCTAAATTCCCATTTTCTGATAGGCTTCCTGCTGATTTAACGTAAAAGTTCCGTCTTCAAACTGAAAGAGCGGAATTCCGATCGTATGTCCTTCGCGAACCCCGGCAAACAAATTCATCGTGTCACGAAGCTTTAAAAAGCGCTTCAAATTTCCGGTTGATTTTGTAATATCGAAGTAGTTGTACTGGATGGATTCATCCGCATGTTCTTTTAAATATGCTTTTGTTTCAAGACAGTCACCGCAGATGTCAGAGCCGTAAATAATCACTTTCATACTGAATTTCTCCTTTTTTTGTTTTACTATAGCACAGACGGGAGAAAAGTACAATGAAGGAAAGAGAAGAGAAATTACAGGAGGAAATACAAAAGAAATGCGGGAAAAGTCAGGAAAAAATATTTTACATTTCGGCCGTATCGTGTAGAATAGAAAGAGAATCTATGAAAACTGATGCAAGGATGCCATTAGAGCGGAAAAGCTTTGTCTGTGCAAGGACGGCTGCGTCCCGTTCCGGAAGAAAAAATGGCGGCAGGAAAGAGAGAGGGGTCAGATGGAAACAGCTCAGATGAAAAATCAGATCACGGAAGGTGTGATCTGGAAACAGCTTTTGATGTTCTTTTTTCCGATTATGATCGGAACTTTTTTTCAACAGCTTTATAATACGATCGATACCGTTGTAGTGGGGCAGTTTGTGGGGACGAAAGCCCTTGCCAGCGTCGGTGGATCGTCTTCCCAGATGATTAATCTGGTGGTTGGATTCTTTACAGGACTCTCATCCGGTGCGTCCGTCATCATTGCCCAGTACTACGGAGCGAAAGATGAGGAGTTTGTGCGAAAGGGGATTCACAATGCCTACGCTATCGCCGCGGCAGGCGGCATCTTTTTAAGTATCGTAGGAATTGCGCTGGCTCCGGCCATGCTCCGTATGATGAATACACCGTCAGAAATCGTGGCAGACTCTACCTTGTATCTCAGAGTGTATTTTTCCGGACTTCTGTTTACTTTTGTATACAACATTGGATCCAGTATTCTACGTGCCATCGGGGATTCCCGGACGCCGCTTTATATTTTGATTGCCTGTTGTATTGTGAATATTGTGCTGGATCTTATTTTTGTGGTGGTATTCCATGAGGGAGTTTTTGGGGTGGCGCTTGCGACTTTATTGGCCCAGGCGTTCAGTGCTGTGCTTGTAACATGGAAGCTGATGAAGTCCAAAGGAATGTTACAGCTCAAGATTTCCAAAATCCGCTTTTATAAAAGTGCGCTCATCAGTCAGATTAAGCTTGGAATTCCGACAGGTATTGAGTCCATCCTGTTTGCGATCACAAATATCGCGATCCAGGCGTCTTTAAATTCTTTCGGGACGGATACGACAGCGGCATGGTCGGCTTATGGAAAGCTGGACGCAATTTTCTGGATGATCAATTCGGCTTTTGGCATTTCCATTACTACTTTTGTCGGGCAGAATTTTGGCGCGGGTAAGACAGACAGGATCAGGAAAAGCGTCAAGGTGTGTCTGGGGATGGAGTTGGTGGCGGCTACCGTAATGGTCGTATTTTTGATTGCTACAAGAGGTTTTTTGTTCCGGATGTTTACGTCGGATGCCAACGTTATTCAGATCGGAAGCGATATGCTCGTTTTGATTGCTCCTTGGTATATCGTTTACGTGTTTATTGAGATTCTGGCGGGGGCACTGCGGGGAATCGGGGATGTGATTGTCCCGGTCATCATTACACTTGGCGGTATCTGTGTACTGAGGATTGTCTGGCTTTCCATAGCGCTGAAAATCAGTCCGACAATCTCGGTGATTATTTTCAGTTATCCGGTGACATGGATTTTGACGGCGCTGATTTTTATTGGCTATTATTACTACAAACATAAGAAGACCGGAATTATTTAACAGGAGGGATCAGTATGAACACTTATATACATAAAGTACATTATTATGAGACGGATCGGATGGGGATTACCCATCATTCTAACTATATTCGTTGGATGGAAGAAGCGAGAGTGAATTTTCTGGATCAGGCCGGATGGGGATTTGACCGGATGGAGGCCGACGGTATTGTTTCTCCAATCACCCATGTGGACTGTGATTTTAAAAAGACGACGACGTTCCAGGATGTAGTGGAGATTCAGGTGCGGATTGAAGAATATAATGGAGTAAGAATGACAATCGGTTATGAGATGTATTGCCGGGGAGAACTGGCAGCAGTAGGACATTCCGGACATTGTTTTCTGGATCGGTCCGGAATTCCGATCCGTATGAAAAAGCAGTTTCCCCAGTTGGATCAGTTGTTCCGGGAAATGACAGAAGGGAGGAAGAATACATGCGGGAAATAAAAGTAGAATGGTTTGGTCATTCTTGTTTTCGGATCAGAAAAGATGGATATGCCATTGTCTTTGATCCTTATGAAGATGATAATGTGCCAGGATTGAAATTGGAAATATTGACAGCAAACGAGGTGTTTACAAGTCATGAGCACGGGGATCACAATGCCAGAGAAAAAGTGAAGCTTGTAAAAGCGTACGGAGAAACTCCATTTCAAGTAACGCATCTGGAGTCGTTCCATGATGACTGTCAAGGAAAGAAGCGTGGTACGAATTGTATTACGATTCTGGAGTCCGAGGGACTGCGGATCGCCCATCTCGGTGATATAGGATGTATGCCTACAGAAGAACAGAAGAGGGCTCTTTCCCATCTGGATGCAGTATTCGCCCCGGCAGGGGGATTCTATACGATGGAGCCGGACCAGATACGGGTTCTTCTGGAAGAGCTGAGTCCCAAAATGATCATTCCGATGCATTATCGGAGTGAACGTTTTGGTTATGATGTGATTGGTACACTGGATGCTTTTTTGCATAAGGAAGATCCGGTAGTGACATATGAGTCCAATGAGCTGATGATCCGTCCGGATATGGTACGCCAGATTGCAGTTCTGACCTGCCCGGTGAAGACAGCATGACGCGAAGAAAACGGACGTTGTTTCCTCTGTTTGTTCTTGTATTTAGTCTGTTCTTTACTTCCTGCGGTCAGATTTCAGGAGACAGCAGGTATTCCGATTTCGGGAGAAATTCCGAAACCCAGGAGCTTCGTAAGGAGGCGGAAGAAGCCGAGTCGATCGTGGCAGTACTGCCGGAGTACAGTGGCGAGCCTTATACGATTGTGGATAACAACGAGCCGGATTTTTCAGATGAAGAGCTTCAGAACGATTCCTACGAAATATATAGCCCTCTCGATCATCTAGGAAGATGCCGGACTGCGAAAGCTAATATCGGGGAGGATCTGATGCCCACTGAAGATCGGGAGAGTATTTCTGAAGTGAAGCCGTCCGGGTGGATGAATAAGGAATATGATGAGGTGGACGGAGGCTATCTTTATAATCGCTGTCATCTGATCGGCTTTCAACTGACGGCGGAAAATGCCAATGAGAGAAACCTTATCACCGGAACCCGTTATATGAACACCGAGGGGATGCTCCCATTTGAAAATATGGTGGCGGATTATATTCGGGAGACGGACAACCATGTACTTTATGAGGTGACTCCGGTATTTGAGGACGACAATCTGGTGGCATCGGGCGTGCTGATGGAAGCGCAGTCTGTAGAGGACGGCGGAGAAGGAATCTCCTTCTATGTGTATGTGTACAACGTGCAGCCGGGAATTGAAATTGACTATGAGACCGGAAAAAGCCGGGAGAGTGAAGGAGCCGGGAAAGAGGACGGATCTGGGAAGGACAGTCCAATGGAGCAGACGTATGTGCTCAACACCAACACAAAGAAATTCCATAAGCCGGACTGTGCAAGTGTGGGGGATATCAGGAGTTCCAACCTAAGTGAGTACAGCGGAATCAGAGAAGATATCATCAGAAGGGGGTATGAGCCCTGTGGGAGATGTAAACCGTAAATACTTGAAGGAAGGGCAAAGTATGGAAGAGGAGGCCAGCCGGTTACGGCTGGTCCTTTTTACGAAGTTCGTGATATTTTGCTGCCTCTTGTACCCAGTAGGTCCGGTCTGCGTCCGTGATTGCCCGGATCACACGGCAAGGGGAGCCGGCGGCTACTACATTGTCAGGGATGTTTTTGGTTACAACGGAGCCGGATCCAATCACGACATTGTTTCCGATGGTGACACCGGGGTTGATGACTGTGTTGCCGCCGATCCAGACATTGTCCCCAATGTGAACTTCCTTTCCATATTCTAACTTACTGTTACGGATCACCGGATCAATGGGATGGCCGGCGGTGAAGATGCAGACCCGTGGACCAAACATGACATTGTTTCCGATATGAATCTCCGCTACGTCGATGAAGATACAGTCATAGTTGGCGTAGAAATCTTCCCCGATGTAGGTATGGCATCCGTAATCCGTCCGGAAAGGCGGTTCCACCCAGAAGCGTTCACCTACATGGCCGAATAACTGGCGGTAGAGCGCCCTCTGTTCTTTGGCATCTTCTTCCGTGAGAGTATTGATCAGGCGGGTCAGGCGCCTTGCGTTCTGATGATCTCTGGCAAGCTCTTCATCGTCTGCGATATATAAATGTTCTGACAGCATCAGTTCTTTTTCCGTCATAGTGCGACCTCCTTTGTTTTATGATTTCTATATTATAGTACTGGTCAGACCTCATCTGTCAAGCAGTATTTCAGCAGATTGTATCCGGGTACGTTTTGTGGTAAACTAAAGAAAATGGACGACGAGATAGGAGTGCAGACAATGCCAGTTTTTGATTTTAATCACACACCGGAAGCAGAAAAAGATCCGGAGTGTACGTATACCGTATTTTATTCCAATAAGCACGAAGCTTCTTTGGAAGATCCGATACTTCTTCTTGATAATCGTAAGGGATTATTACAACACCATTCCAGTGGGAGTTTTACCAATCCGGTTCGTGGTACCGCCTTTGAGTGGAAGGAAGAAGAAGGAACAAAAAGCGTTGATATATTGCAGATTGACGCCCGGTTTATAAGTCTCTTAAAATGGATGGGTGAAAACCATATCAATGTCCGCCTCTCCGGCGCAGACACAGAAAACGGCTATGCGGTTTATAAAATCCGGGAGATTGCTTTTGGGGGAGGCTCCAAACTTTCTGCTGAGGATGGATTTTTACAGTTTATGATCGAGCGGCTGTTGACAAGCGATGCGCCGTCCGGGGAAGTCCCGGATGAAGAGGAAGAGGAGACCGGGGACAGTATGAAACTTACCAGTATCCAGAGTATTACGGATTTTATGACTTGCGCAGGAAGGACACTGCCGGATAATATCCGTCTCTGGGCCAGAAGAAATTTGGCTGTAGCAAAGTCTCATGAAGTGTCCGCGGAGGAGCGGCGGCACGCACAGAGAGCGCTCTCCATAATGATGAATATTCAATGGAAAGGAAATTATTTTCAGGCGATTGATCCAAAGGAGGCCAGAAAAATTCTTGATGAAGAGCTCTACGGGATGGAGCAGGTCAAGCAGAGAATTATCGAGACGATCATCCAGATCAATCGGACTCATACCCTCCCGGCTTATGGGCTTCTGTTGGTGGGTCCTGCGGGAACCGGAAAATCACAGATTGCCTATGCGGTGGCACGGATTTTGAAACTGCCGTGGACAACACTGGACATGAGTTCCATCAATGACCCGGAACAGCTTACAGGAAGTTCCAGAATCTATGCCAATGCGAAGCCGGGTATTATCATGGATGCTTTTTCCATGGCAGGAGAATCAAATCTGGTGTTTATTATCAATGAGCTTGACAAGGCAGCATCTGGAAAGGGGAATGGGAATCCGGCAGATGTCCTCTTGACTTTATTAGATAATCTTGGATTCACGGATAATTACATAGAATGTATGATCCCGACGGTTGGAGTTTATCCGATTGCGACAGCGAACGACAAGGCTCAGATTAGTGCCCCGCTGATGTCCCGTTTTGCGGTGATTGAGCTTCCGGATTATGCGCCGGAGGAGAAAAAGGTGATTTTCTCCCAGTATGCCCTTCCGAAAGTATTGAAGCGCATTGGAATGGAAAAAGAAGAATGTACTCTGACAGACGATGGGCTGGAGGCTGTTATCGATCTGCACCGTAATACAAGTGGAATCCGGGATCTGGAGCAGGCGGCAGAGCACCTTGCAGCGAACGCTTTATACCGGATCGAGGTAGAACATGTAAAATCTGTCGTATTTGACGCAGGTATGGTACGGACTTTGTTGGGATAGAGAGGGGGAGGCAGTTTTGAGGAACGGATCTACCGGATGGGAAACGAAGAAAGATAGGAATATGGAGGGCCAAGATGATGAAATATAGGAAATTAGGGACTACCGGGCTTGAGGTCAGCGAGATCGGCCTGGGCGCGGAGTGGCTAGAGCGTCATAACGAGAAAGAAGTCAAAGAGATAATCGACTGTTGTGAAAGTTATGGGATCAATATTTTGGACTGCTGGATGTCCGAGCCAAACGTGCGTACGAATATTGGAAAAGCCATTCGAGGCAAAAGAGAGCGCTGGATCATCCAGGGGCATATCGGCTCTACCTGGCAGAATGGTCAGTATGTCCGCACGCGGGATCTTGCGAAGGTGGAGGAGGCTTTCTCGGATCTGCTGACACGCCTCGGAACGGACTATATAGATCTTGGCATGATCCACTTTGTGGATGAGGAGACGGAATTCCACAAAATTATGGAGGGAGAATTCCTTGCTTACGTGAAAGAGAAAAAGAAGCAGGGGATCATTCACCATATCGGAATGAGCACACACAATCCGAAAGTGGCAAAGCTTGCGGCTTTAAGCGGCGTTGTGGAGATAATTCTTTTCAGCATCAATCCGGCCTTTGATTTGCTTCCTGCAAGTGAAGACCTGAACACCTATTTTGCCGATTCTTACGCGGAAGATCTAAACGGAATTGATCCGGAGCGGGCAGAACTCTACCAGGTCTGCGAGCAGCGTGGGATTGGGATTACAGTTATGAAAGGTTATGCAGGAGGACGTCTGTTCTCACCGCAGACCTCCCCGTTTGGTGTCGCCCTGACCCCGGTTCAGTGCATCCATTATGCACTCACAAGACCTGGAGTGGCAAGCATATTGGCAGGATATGACAGTACGGAGCATGTGACGCAGGCGGTGGCTTACGAGACAGCTACGTCGAAAGAAAAGGACTATGCAAGCGTGCTGGCACATGCACCGCATCATGCTTATACAGGTCAGTGTACTTACTGTGGGCACTGTGCGCCATGTCCGGCTGGGATCGATGTCGCGATGGTCAACAAGCTGTATGATTTGGCTACGATGCAGGAAGAGGTGCCATCCACAATCAAGGCGCATTACGAAAGTCTTTCGGCCGGCGCAAAAGACTGTATCGCTTGTGGAGGATGCGAAGTCAGATGTCCGTTTGATGTTCCTGTAGTGGAGCGGATGAAACGGGCAACTGTGTTGTTTCAGTAGGGGTTCAGAAAAGGAGCGGTCAATATGCATGATATTCATCTGCATTATATCGAGAAGGGAAGCGGGAAGCCGTTGATTCTTTTGCATGGAAACGGGGAGGACAGCCGGTATTTCAAGCATCAGATCCGCTTTTTTTCCCGTAGCCGCAGAGTACTGGCGGTGGATACCAGAGGACACGGAAAAACGAAAAGAGGGACAAAGCCTTTTACGATCCGGCAGTTTGCGGAGGATCTTGCCGTTTTCCTGAAAGAAAAAGGGATCCATAAGGCAGATATCATAGGTTTCAGTGATGGCGGCAACATTGCAATCATTTTTGCGATACGGTTTCCTGAGAAAGTTGAAAATTTGATCCTGAATGGAGCCAATCTGTATCCTGCCGGGATGAAGCTTTGGGCGGTCTTTCCGGTCTGGATGGAATACGGCCTCCTGTCTCTTGTTACGAGGTTTTGTGGAAGAGGAAAGCGGCGGCAGGAGCTCTTGCGTCTGATGATAAAAGATCCCTATATCCGGCCGTCAGATCTTCGGAAGATCCGATCAAGGACGCTGGTAATAGTTGGAACTCACGATATGATCCGGGACCGTCATTCCCGTTTTATGGCGGATCAGATTCCCGGAGCCACATTTGTTTGTCTGAAAGGAGATCATTTTCTTGCCGCAAAACGACCACAAATCTTTAACTGGGTCGTGAAGCGGTTTCTGGAGGAAGAAACGTTCTTTTCCGTAGAAAAGAGATAGAAATATAAAAATGATACAATATGAAAAACGTAGTGGTTTTAATGCAATAGTATTAAAACTGCTGCGTTTTTTATTGTCTATTGGAAATAAAGAAGATAACTTTAATAAAACGATTTACTAAATATAAAAAGTAACAAAAAAACAAAAGGATATTATGCAAAATGACGATAAAATAAAAAAGAATTAGAGAATATGATGAAAATTATTTTAGAATTTAGTAAAAATGTGACGATTGAAATAAATGTTAGTGGGGTATATAATCAAATTAACAAAATTGGAAAAACGTTTTACCAATGAATCTTACAGGACAAAAAGAGGAGGAACAATTTATGAGAAAAAAGGCAGGGACACTTACGGCAGTTTTGCTTACAGCAGCGATGACGTTCGGGCTTCTGGCAGGGTGCCAAACAGGAGGAACGGATTCGGGAGAAAATAAAGGCGGAGAAAAGACAGAATCCGGAAAAGACAGCGGAAAAACCAAAATCGCCTTTATCCCTCAGCTAGTCGGGATCCCGTATTTCTCTGCAATGGAAAAAGGTGGAGAAAGAGCGGCGGCGGATTTGGGCGTAGACTACTTATATACCGGCGCAACACAGGCGAACGCGGCGGAACAGGTAAAAATTATGGACAGCCTGATTAAACAGGGCGTGGATGCGATTTCCCTGTCCGTTCTTGACAGTTCATCTACAAATCCGTACATTGAGAAGGCGCAGGAAGCAGGAATCCACGTGTATACTTCCGACTCTGATGCTCCAGACAGTACAAGAGAATTTTATGTCGCGCAAGCCTCTGACGAAGATTTAGGAAGAACGCTGATGGACAGACTGGCAGAACAGATAGGAGAGAAAGGAAAAATCGGCATTGTATCAGGAGAATCCACAGCAACAAATCTGAATTCATGGATTTCCTGGATAGAAAAACAGCAGGAAGAAAAATATCCGGATATTGAAATTGTGGATATCCGGTATACGCAAGGCGGAAGCAGCGAGCAGGCTCTGAAACAGGCGCAGGAACTCATGACAAGATATTCGGATTTGAAGGGACTGGTTGCGGTTGCGTCCTCCACGATTCCGGGAGTGGCACAGGCGGTAGAACAGGAAGGAAAAGCGGGGGAGGTAGCTGTGATCGGATACGGTTCTCCGGAAACGGTAAAACCATTTATCGATTCAGGCGTGATGGAAGAATCGATCATGTGGGATGCGGAAGCGCTTGGATATCTTGACGTGTGGGCAGGAGTTCAGGTTGTAGAAGGAAAAGAATTTGAAGAAGTGAATGAAATCGAAGGCATTGATAATCCAGTGACCTGGGATGAAGAGACAAAAACACTCCTTTTAGGAGAACCATTGATTATTAATAAGGATAATGTAAATGATTACGATTTCTAAGGTTTCAATATAAGTGGGATGAAGGGGAAGTATATTCGGCTGTTTGAACCGGGAATATACTTCCTTTTCTGATTTCTGAAAGGGGATGAAAGGCGTGGAAAAAGAAATCCTATTAAAAGCCGAATCGATAAGCAAATCCTTTGGAGGGGTAAAAGCACTTCAGAATGTCAGTTTTGAGCTGCAAAAAGGAGAAGTGCTGTCTGTAATCGGAGAAAACGGGGCTGGTAAGTCAACCCTGATGAAAATTGTAGCCGGAGCACTGAAAAACGATGAAGGAAAAATTTATTTCCAGGGAGAAGAGCTTTCCCTTCATTCGCCTCTGGATGCGGTAAAGACAGGGATTTCCATTGTGTATCAGGAGCCGAATATTTTTGCTGATATGTCGGTTCTGGAAAACATTTTTATGGGAAATGAAACGGTAAGTAGAGGAGGAACGATTCAGTGGACGAAAATGTATGACGAGGCGGTAGAAGCGCTTCGGCTCGTCGGACTTGACGGAAAGATTCTGCATCTTACCATGAGTGAACTTTCCATCGGGAACCAACAGCTTGTACTGATTGCACGTGGAATCTATAAAAAATGTAAGGTATTGATTCTGGACGAACCGACTTCGATTCTAAGCCATAATGAATCGGAAAAGTTGTTTGAGATTATTGCGGACTTAAAGAATAAGGGCGTCAGCATCATGTATATCAGTCATAGAATACCGGAGATCCTCCGGATTTCAGATAATATTATTGTTTTGCGGGATGGTTGTCTTACCGGCACGCTTTCACCGAAAGAGATTTCTGAGGAAACGATTATTACGGCAATGTCGGGACGAAAAATCAACATGAGTGTTTATAAGGAGAGAAAACAGAGTGAAAAGCCGATTCTGGAGGTGAAACATCTTTCCTTGAAACCGGTATATAAAGACGTGAGTTTTGATGTAAGACCGGGGCAGATACTTGGAATGTACGGTCTGGTAGGAGCAGGACGCTCAGAGATAGCAAGAGCCATTTTCGGAGAAACCAATGCGGAAAGTGGACAGATATTTTTTGAAGGAGAGGATATAAGCAGGATCAATATTAATCAGGCAGTAGAAAGACGGATTTTTTATGTACCGGAGGACAGAGGCGCACAGGGGCTTTTTGATATTCATTCGGTCAGGGATAATATGAGCGTCGCCTTTCTGGACAGCCTTTCCGGAAAAAGCGGTATGATCCACAAAAAGAAAGAAAAACAGGTAGTACAGGAGAATATAGAAAAATACAGCATCAAGACGCCGAACCAGGAAATCAGTGTCAACAGCTTAAGCGGAGGAGGACAGCAGAAAGTGCTGTTTTGCAGATGGCTTCTTCAAAAGCCGAAAGTTTTGATACTGGATGAGCCGACAAGAGGAATCGATGTTATGACAAAAACGGAAATACACCGGTATATTATGGAATTGGCAAAGGACGGTGTTGCAGTTATCGTGATTTCATCCGACCTTCCGGAAGTAATGGAATTAAGCGACAATATTATTACGCTTTACAAGGGAAAGATAACGGCCCGGTTTGACAGGAAGACGGTAACGGAAGAAGCGATTTTAAAGAATGCGCTGAACTTAAATGAAAACCGGTAAGAAGAGGAGGATATCTATGACGGCAAAAGAAAAGATTTACAAATGGATTGAGGAAAACAGGGAGGAAGTCACAGGACTTTTGCAGAAACTGATACAGGCGCCAAGCGTCAATCCGTATTTTGATGAAGAAACCATATATATGAAAGAAGGAGATGCACAGAGAGTTCTGGAGGCTTATCTAAAGGATATGGGAATGACGACAGAGTATACATATCCGGATGCGAAGAAGCTTGCTTCCTATGAGGGAAAGCCAGGGTACTATGCTGACCATACATTTGAGGACAGACCGAATCTGTATGCGGAATTAAAAGGAACAGGCGGAGGACGTTCCATAATGCTTTCAGGGCATATTGACGTGGTACAGCGGGGCAGTAAGTGGACACAAGATCCATTTGGCGGAAAAATCATAGGGAACCGGCTTTACGGAAGAGGTGCGGTAGATATGAAAGGCGGTATTGCCGCCATGACCTGTGCAGTAAAAGCGATTCAGGAAAGTGGAATGAAATTAAAGGGGGATATAAGAATCGGAACCGTTGTGGATGAAGAAGCGGGAGGAATGGGAACACTTGCCCTGGTAGCGGAAGGATACCGTGCGGACGGCTGTCTGATTACGGAACCGACACATCTGAAAATAGCGCCGCTTTGCAGAGGGATTCTATGGGGAAAACTGACGATTGAAGGAAGAGCGGGACATATTGAACTGAAGCAGGGAGATTTCAGGACAGGCGGAGCGGTTGATGCCATCGATAAAGCGTCGCTTTATTTGGAACAGTTTAGAAGGCTGAATAAAGAATGGAGCGTGGCAAAAGAGCATAAGTATCTGCCCATACCATGTCAGATCCATATCGCACAGTTTCAGGCAGGAGAATATCCGACGACATTTGCGAACCGGGCAGAGCTTACATTCAACGCGCAGTATCTTCCGTCGGAGAAGGATGAAAACGGACTTGGCTCAAAGGTAAAAAAGGAAATAGAAGAGTTTGTGAAGCATGTGGCCCTTACAGACGCATGGCTTACAGATAATCAGCCAAAAGTGGAATGGCTGATTGACGCAGACTGTGGAGAAACACTGGATGACCAGCCGTTTTTCAAGACAGTAAGGGACAGCGCAAGAAAGGTCAATCCGGATTCTGTCGTAGAAGGAATCTGCTGTCATACAGATATGGGGTGGTTCTGTAATGTCGGTATACCTACGCTGAATATCGGGCCGGGAGACCCGAGACTTGCGCATCAGGCGGATGAGTTTATTGAAATAGAAGAACTTCTCACATGTACGAAAATGATTGCCTCGATCGTAATGGACTGGTGCGGGGCGGAGGAAAATTCATAAACGGAGGGAATGACATATGATGAAGAAATATGTTCCAAAGCCGGGGCGCAGAGAGTATGTGACATTTCTGCTCCTGTTTGCGGAAATTATCCTGTTTGGTATTCTGGCACCGAATTTTTTGACGGTCGATAACCTGATAAGAGTCATACAGAATAATGCGGAGATTGCCATGGTCAGTATCGGTATGACCATAGTAATGCTCCTGGGTGGGATTGATTTGTCGGTAGGATCTGTGATGGGTGTCATCGCCATTGTGATTGGATATATGCTTCAGGCAGAGATGAATATTTTTCTGATTGTCGCGGCAGCTATCGGAATTGGTGTTGCTGTCGGATTTTTGAACGGATTTCTGGTAGCCAAATTCAATATTCCGGATATGATTGTAACGATTGCGACAATGAATATATGGAAAGCAGTAATCTTCGCTTTGCTTGGCGGGAAATGGCTGACGGGTTTAAATCCTGGATATGGGGTTATCACAAGGGCAAAGATATTTGGAATACCGGTGCTTCTTTTATTTATCATTGCCATCTATGCGTTGTTTTACTATTTTCTGATGTACAGGAAATTCGGGAGGTACATCTACGCAACGGGCTGTAATCCACAGTCTGCCAATTTAAGCGGAATCAATGTGAAAAAGATCAAGCTTATTTCCTATTGTATATCCGGAGGAATTGCGGCATTTGCAGCCATGCTCTATATCGCGAGAATGGGAAGCGTGGAAATGACGATCGGCTCAGATTTACCGATTGCCTGCATTGCGGCGGTAACAATCGGAGGTACAGGAGCAAAGGGAAACGGAAAACGGGGGAGCGTTATCGGCACGCTGGCAGGAGTGTTATTTATCGCGTTTTTGAAAAACGGGATCGTAATCCTGGGAATCCCGTCTCTGCTTGAAAATTGCTTTATCGGCTCATTGATTGTTCTTTCTGTCCTTTTTGACGCTGTGACAGGAAATCAGAAGTCTGGTAAGAAAGCAAAGGAGGTAACAGTATGAAAAAACTTGCCTTTTCCATAGCGAAAAGCAGGACAAAATTTCTGCTTTTGCTGTTAGTGATAGAGATGATTATTTTATCTTGTATCAGTCCGTATTTCTTTAACATGAATAACCTTTTGCAAGTCACACAGTTTGGAGCGACACTCACTCTTTTGTCATTAGGCGAAGCCCTTGTTATGATAAGCGGACGGGATGGAATTGATATTTCAATCGGTTCTACGATGAGTCTTTCAGGAGTCATATTCGGGCTTGCGGTAATGAACGGAGCAAATATTCCGATTGCGGCGTTCATTACTCTTCTGGGCGGCGTGGTATTTGGTGCGGTAAATGGGGTTTTAGTTGCGGTGGCAAAAGTGCCGGCGTTGATCGCGACGCTTGGGACACAGTATATATACAGTTCGCTGGCTTTGTATCTGACAGGAGGTATTCCTATCAGTGGATTTCCGGATAGCTTTGCCTTACTGTCACTGAAAAGTACATTTGGCATACCAAACCAGATTTTGTTTGTCGTAATACCGGTATCGGTTCTGATTTTTATTCTCGTTTACAAGATGAAATTCGGCCGCAGAGTTTACCTTATGGGGACCAATCCGGAAGCGGCAAAATATGCGGGAATACGCGAGATGAAAGTAAGAGCGATGGTTTATGTTTTGGCGGGAGTATTAGCCTCGGTGAGTGCGATCATCAATAACTCCTGGCTGATGACGGCAAGGGCAGATGCGGGAAGCGGTACGGAGATGCAGGCGATTACAGTAGCCGTACTCGGCGGAATCGGCGTAGCAGGAGGCACAGGCCATCTGGGAGGAGTTCTGATTGGCGTCGTCATTATCACGATGCTGAATTCCGGTCTGCAGATTGCCAATGTAAATTCCGTATGGCAGCTTGCGGCGCTTGGACTGATCTTGATCGCAGCAATTATATTGAACCAGCTTATGAGCAGATTTGTTAAAAATGTAGAAAAAAGTAAAGAATAATCAGGAGGAAAACGATATGAAAAAAGTGTTGTTGGCAGGAGAATCATGGATGAGCTATACGACCCATGTAAAAGGATTTGACAGTTTTTATACATCTGTATATGAAACCGGAGAAAAATGGCTGAAAAAGGCTCTGGAGGAAAATGGATACGATGTAGAGTTTCTTCCAAATCATCTTGCGGCAGAGAAATTTCCATATACAATGGAAGAACTCAAAACTTATAGCTGTGTAATTTTATCAGATATCGGGGCGAATACACTGATGCTTCCGTCACAGACATTTACAAAGAGTATCAAGATGCCGGACAGGACAAAAGTAATCCGGGATTATGTCATGGACGGAGGAGCACTTTTGATGATAGGCGGTTACCTGACATTTTCAGGAGTGGACGCAAAGGGAAAATGGCATGACACGGCAGTGCAGGAGGTGCTTCCGGTAGAAGTACTCACGGTTGACGACAGAATGGAGCATTGTGATGGAATTTCTCCGGTCGTAGTAAAGGATCATGTTTCCTTAAAAGGAATACCGGAGAAATGGCCAGATGTGCTGGGATATAACAAAACGATTCCGAAGCCGGAGGCTGAGGTGGCAGTCATGATCGGAGATGACCCGCTTGTCGCATTTTCGGAATATGGCAAGGGAAAAAGTGCCGTATTTACGTCGGACTGCGCGCCGCACTGGGCGCCGCCGGAGTTTTGCGAATGGGAAGGATACGCAAAAATCTGGAAGGGTATCATGGACTGGCTGACAAGGTAACGGGTGCAAACGGAGGCTCAGAAGATGAAGCATTACAGTGAAGAAGAGTTTTTAAATCAACTGTTGTCCATTCCAAGTGTGAATGGAGTCGATGATGAACGGGAAATCGCGAACTTTATAGCGGAGTATCTGAAAGACTGCAAAGTCAACGTTTCCGTTCGGGAGATTGACCAAAGACATGCGAATGTCGTTGCGGTACTGGGAGGAAAAAGTAAAGAAAAGGTAGTATGGAACGGGCATTTGGATACGGTACCGTATGGAAAACTTTCACAATGGAATACCGATCCGGCCGTTCCAGCCAAGAAAAACGGATGTATTTATGCAAGAGGGGCAAGCGATATGAAAAGCGGTCTTGCGGCAATGGTCTATGCACTCGGCAACATGAAACAGAGAGGATATATCCCGGAAAAGACCATCTATTTTCTTGGCACCTGTGATGAGGAAAAAGGCGGTCTTGGGGCAAAAGAAGCAGTAAAAGAAGGAATCATGGACGATGCGGTACTGCTTCTTGTCGGAGAGCCTACGGGAATGAAGATAGGAAGTGCCCAAAAGGGCTGTGTCTGGCTGAAAATGAAGACAAAAGGGAAAACGAGCCACGGCGCTTATCCGCAAGAAGGGATAAACGCCGTGGAATATGGATTTGAAATTTTTCGAAAACTAAAAGAAAAACTATCGGAATTTGTCCATCCGCTTTTGGGACAGCCAACAGTACAGATTACAGGGATTAAGGGAGGAATCGTGCCGAATATGACTCCGGATGACGCGGAATTTATGCTGGATATCCGGACAGTTCCACAGGTTTCGACAGGAGAAATACTTCGGTATGCGCTCTGCCTGTCCCAGACATATGAACGGAATACCGATGGTATGTTGAAAACAGAATTCACCGTAGAAAATGAAAGAATGGCAATCGAAACCGCTCCTGATGACTTATGGCTCAGAAAAACAGAATGGGTGGAAAGATGCATGTACCTGTCAGCAAGTCAGACGGGCATTAATTATTTTACAGATGCTTCTATACTGGCGGAAGGGAAGAAAGATCTGCCGGTCATTTTGCTTGGCCCTGGAGAGCCTTTTTTGGCGCATAAACCGGATGAATACGTGGAGCTGAAAAAATATTTGCAATTTATTGAGTTTTTAAATAAATTATTTTAACCAAAATATGGAAGAAATGAGGTATAGTATACATAGAGACTTTACTCATAACAAAAGACAGGAATCAGATTATGGGAATAGTATACAATGGGGTTGAAAAATTTTGAGAACTACGATTAAGGATATTGCTAATTATACCGGATTTTCGGTTACCACGATTTCGCTTGTTTTGAATAATAAGGCGAACAAAATACCAAAGAGCACAAAAGATACCATTTTAGAAGCAGTAGAGAAGCTCAATTATCATCCAAACCGGCTTGCGGTGGGGCTGGTAAAAAAGCGAACGGACACCATCGGACTGATTATATCTGACGTCAGCAATGTGTTCTTTTCAAATCTTGCAAAGGGCGTGGAGGATGAATGTAGAAAAAAAGGATGGAATTTATTTCTGTGTAATACAAACGATAAACATACAAGGGATCTGTCCTATATTCAGGCGCTTGCCGATAAAGGAGTAGATGGTATTTTATTCTGTATGTCATTAGACAGCGATAAAAAGAAAGCAATGGAAAGTATCAAGCTTTTCGAAAAACTAAAAATGCCGTTTGTTATGATTGACCGTTTTTTGGAAGAAGCGACATGTAGTTCCGTTGTTGTCGATCATGTGCAGGGAGGATATGCGGCCACAAAATATTTGTTGGATCACGGTCACAAAAAAATCGGATGTATAACAGGACCGCGGGAACTTGAAGATTCCTGTGACAGGTTTGCAGGATATAAAAAAGCTCTTGATGAATATGAAGTGGCTTTCCGGAAAGAACTGGTTTATGAGGGAAAATATGACTGTGAAAGCGGGGCAACGGGAGCGGATTATCTTTTGAAGCAGGATGTTACAGCCATTTTTGCCTTTAATGATATGTCGGCATACGGGGCATATAACCGTATGAATCAAAAAGGAATAAAGATTCCAGAAGAGATTTCTCTGATTGGTTATGATGATATCTTTTTTTCGGAGCTTTTGGATGTTCCGCTTACCACGGTGCATCAGCCGGTTTACGATATGGGGGTAGAAGCAGTCAGGCAGCTTGCGGCTGAAGTGGAAAGCGAAAGAGGTTCCCGAAAATGTATTACATTTCAACCGGTGCTTATAGAAAGGGCAAGTGTTGCGGATAAGAAAAGGAGCAAAATAAAATGAAGATACTGAATTTTGGCTCAATGAATATTGATTATACATATAAAGTGGAGCATATTGTGACACCTGGGGAGACAATTTCCTCCAATGGGATTGAAGTGTTTCCGGGTGGGAAAGGATTGAATCAGTCCGTTGCGCTTGCGAAGGCGAAAGCAGAAGTCTATCATGCAGGTATGATAGGAAAAGATGGACTGTTTTTAAAGGAGGTCTGTGAAAAGTCAGGCGTACATACAAACTATATTAAATGCATTGAAGAGAGAACCGGTAATGCCATGATACAGGTCAGTGAAGAAGGGCAAAACAGCATTATCCTATTTGCGGGTGCAAACCGGAAAAATACAAAAGAATATATAAAAGAAGTCCTGAAACATTTTGAAAAGGGGGATTTTCTGCTTTTGCAAAATGAGATAAATCTTATATCGGAGTTGATTGACGAAGGAAAAGAAAGGGGAATGACGATTGTCCTGAATCCCTCTCCGTTTGACAGGGAACTCCTTTATGCCAAGATGGAAAAGGTTGATTATTTTCTGATTAATGAAGTGGAAGGAAAGCAGATCACAGGAGAATTGCGGAGCGATCATATTTTAAAAGAAATGCAAAAACGGTATCCGAAAGCCGGAGTTGTTCTGACGCTTGGGGAAAAAGGAGCGATATATCAGGATCAGACGCAGACAGTCATTCAGAATGCGGTTAAGACAAATGTGGTAGATACTACCGCCGCCGGAGATACCTTTACCGGCTATTTCCTTGCGGCGGTTATGGAAAAGCGCATGAAGCAAGAAGCGTTGAAAGAAGCGGCATATGCAGCCGCGCTTGCGGTATCACGAAAAGGGGCGTCAGTTTCGATACCTGAAAAAGAAGAAGTTATTCGACTGATATCAGAAAAAGAAGGAAAGGGGAGTATTAGATTATAGTAGATTGACTTCTGATTTCAAAAGTTGTAAGATGAAATCAGCACAATCTGACCTGAAGAATGTTCTGAAAGGGAAGGCCGTGAAACCAGAAGCAAAGAAGCTCTGACGAAAATGAGAGCTGTCAGTCGATACCAAACTGTCTGTAAAGGTGGGCCTTTTAGGCCCATTTTTTGTTTTTCAGCAAGTCTGACGGACTTGCCAATCCGGAGCTGGATGATACGTAAGGATGAAAAACAGAGGAAAGGAAACACGGCAAAAAAGGAAACACAGGAGGTTATCATGGAAAATGAGACAAGAATCGCGGTGATTGGAATTATTATTGAGGATAAGTCTCAGGCGGGAGCCGTCAATGAACTTCTCCATCAGTACGGAAACTATATTATCGGACGGATGGGTCTTCCCTATGAGAAAAAGAAAGTTAATATTATTAGTATTGTACTGGATGCGCCGGGAGATATTATCAGCGCTCTGTCCGGGAAGCTGGGGCGCCTCTGGGGTGTGAGCTCCAAAGCTCTTTATACAAAAACAGGAGAAAAGGCGTGCGAAGAACAAAGAAGAGAGGAATAAGAAACTGTGACAGATAGCAGGACAATGGGACTGATCGATGCGCTGGAACAAGGGGCGAAGCTGACAAGAGAAGAATGGCGGCATGTGCTGACCAAACGAAACAAAGAGATAGCGGATGTGGTGTTTCAGAAGGCATCGGCTGTACGGGACCATGTCTATGGAAAGAAGATTTACATTCGGGGTCTGATTGAGTTTACGAATTACTGTAAAAATGACTGCTATTACTGCGGAATCCGAAGGAGTGCAGGGGCGTCCCGCTACCGGCTTTCCAAGGAGGAGATTTTGAGCTGCTGCGAGTCCGGGTATGCATACGGTTTTCGAACCTTTGTGCTGCAGGGAGGAGAAGATCCGTATTTTACAGAGGATAGAATGGAGGATCTGATCCGGGCGGTAAAGTCCGAATTTCCGGACTGTGCGCTGACACTCTCTGTTGGGGAAAAATCTGAGAAGGCTTACCGGAAGTTTCGTGAGGCAGGAGCGGATCGGTATTTGCTGCGCCATGAGACAGCAAACCGGGAGCATTATAAGAGACTCCATCCATCTGCCCAGACATTAGAACACAGGATGAGCTGTCTTGCTGCTTTAAAACGTCTGGGGTTTCAGACAGGGGCAGGCTTTATGGTTGGATCGCCTTACCAGACGACAGAATGTTTCATTGACGATCTGCAGTTTTTGCAGGAATTTCGGCCGGAAATGGTAGGGATCGGGCCGTTTATCCCACACCATGACACTCCGTTTGCGGGAGAAGAGGCAGGAAGCGTGGAATTGACACTCTATCTGCTTGCGCTAGTGCGGCTGATGCTTCCGTGTGTTTTACTTCCGGCTACGACTGCTCTTGGCACGGCGTCGGAAAACGGCACCATGAAGGGAATTCTGGCGGGGGCAAATGTCGTCATGCCAAATCTGTCTCCGCAGAACGTGAGAGGAAAATACCTCCTCTACGACAACAAAAGAAACACGGGACTGGAGGCTGGGGAAAGTCTGGCGCTTCTTAAGGAAGCGGTGAGTACGATTGGCTATGAGGTGGTCACAGACCGTGGAGATTATCAATCACTGAAGGGGAAGAAAAACTGACCCGAAGAAAGGAAGAAAGAAGATGTACGATCCAAAATCAAAACATGCAGAGGATTTCATCAATCACGAGGAAATTATGGAAACCCTGGATTATGCTCGGAAGAACAAAACGAACAGGGAACTCATTGGTGAGATCCTTGAAAAGGCAAAAAAACGGAAAGGCTTAAGTCACCGGGAAGCCGCAGTGCTTTTGGACTGTGAGCTGGATGACAAAAATCAGGAGATCTTTACTCTGGCGGAGCAGATTAAAAAAGATTTCTACGGAAACCGCATCGTAATGTTTGCGCCGTTGTATCTCTCAAACTATTGCGTGAATGGATGTCTTTACTGTCCATATCATCTTAAAAACAAGCACATTGCGAGAAAGAAACTGACGCAGGATGAAATTCGCGCGGAGGTGACGGCGCTTCAGGATATGGGGCACAAGAGGCTGGCTATTGAGACCGGGGAAGATCCGGTGAACTGTCCTATTGAATATGTACTCGAAAGCATAAAAACGATCTATGACATGAAGCACAAAAACGGGGCGATCCGCCGGGTAAATGTGAATATTGCCGCTACCACGGTGGAGAATTACAGAAAGCTAAAAGAGGCCGGGATTGGAACCTATATTCTGTTCCAGGAGACCTACCATAAGGAGAGCTATCTGAAACTCCATCCGACCGGTCCGAAACATAATTATGACTATCATACGGAAGCTATGGATAGAGCGATGGAAGGCGGAATTGACGATGTGGGATGCGGCGTCCTGTTTGGTCTGGAGCTTTACCGATATGAATTTGCCGGTCTTTTGATGCACGCGGAACATCTGGAGGCAGTATACGGTGTCGGGCCGCATACGATCAGTGTTCCAAGAATCAAAAAAGCGGACGATATAGATCCGGATATGTTTGATAATGGAATCGATGACGATACATTTGCGAAGATCGTGGCCTGCATCCGGATTGCGGTGCCGTATACCGGTATGATTCTGTCCACAAGAGAAAGTAAGAAATGCAGAGAGCGGGTGCTCCACCTTGGAATTTCACAGATTTCCGGTGGTTCCAGGACAAGTGTGGGAGGCTATGTGGAGGAAGAGGCAGAAGATGAATCCTCCGAACAGTTTGATGTGAGCGACAAGAGGACATTGGATGAGGTGGTCAACTGGCTGATGGACATGGAGTATATTCCAAGCTTTTGCACTGCATGTTACCGGGAAGGGCGGACAGGAGACCGTTTTATGTCCCTTTGTAAGTCCGGCCAGATTCAGAACTGTTGTCTGCCAAACGCCCTAATGACGCTGAAAGAATATCTTATGGATTATGCTTCCCAAGACACAAGAGAGAAAGGGGAGGCGATGATCGCGCGGGAAATCCAGAACATTCCGAAAGAGAAAGTCAGGCAGATCGTCAGAGAGCATCTGGAAGAAATCGAAAAAGGGAACCGGGACTTTAGATTTTAGTGAAAAAGGAGGGACAGAATATGGGGATCAATGCAACCCCTGTGGCTGAACGGCTCCATATTGGATTTTTTGGAAAGCGAAACGCCGGAAAATCAAGTGTGATGAACCGGGTAACAGGGCAGAACCTGGCCGTTGTCTCCGAGATAAAAGGGACCACGACCGACCCGGTGTATAAGACGATGGAACTTCTGCCCCTTGGTCCGGTAATGATGATGGATACACCGGGTATGGATGATGAAGGAGACCTTGGGTCACTCCGGGTGGAAAAAAGTTACCAGGCACTTCGTAAGGCGGATCTGGCGGTGATGGTACTCGATGGAACCCGGAATCCGGATGAGGAAGATGAGAAAGTCTTGCGGAAAATTCAAGAAAAGGGGATTCCTTATGTTGTTGCAGTGAATAAATGGGATGTCTGGGGCGAAAAAGTAGATGAGTGGAACGGTAAGGGCAGACTCCACGTCTGGGGAATCCCGGATGAGCGAATTGTTCCGGTCAGTGCCGAGACCGGAACGGGTATCGAAGAACTGAAAGCTGTTATAGCGGAAGCAGCTAGAGTGCAGGAGCCGGAAAAAAGGCTTGTGGCTGATCTCATTCGACCGTCGGATCTGGTTGTACTTGTCATTCCGATTGATAAAGCCGCGCCAAAAGGAAGATTGATTTTACCGCAGCAGCAGGTGATCCGGGAGCTTCTGGACGTGGGAGTGAGGATGCTTGTCGTAAGAGACGACAGACTTGGGGACGCTCTGGATCGTATTGGTGAAAAGCCGGCCCTTGTGATTACGGACAGTCAGGTATTCAGGGAGGTATCGAAGATCACGCCGAAGGAAGTGTATCTGACTTCGTTTTCCATCCTTTTCGCGAGATATAAAGGAGATCTGAAGCATACAGTCCAGGGGGCAAGAGTCTTAAAAACGATAAAAGACGGCGACAACATCCTAATCAGTGAAGGGTGTACCCATCATCGTCAATGCGGTGATATAGGAACAGAAAAACTCCCGGAGTGGATTCGAAATTATACAGGAAAGTCCCCGGAGTTTTCCTTTACTTCGGGGACAGAATTTCCGCAGGATCTGAGTCCGTATCGTTTGATTGTACATTGCGGTGGATGTATGTTGAATGAAAAAGAAATGCGGTATCGGTACGTCTGCGCCCAAAGACAAGGGATTCCGATGACAAATTATGGAATTTTAATTGCGTTTATCCATGGGATTTTGGAGCGAAGCCTGGAGATATTTGAAGTTTGACTATTCAAAGGAGAAGAAAAAAGCCGGGAGATGAATCGAAATCTCCCGGCTTTTGTGCGTATCTGTTTCTATAATGAAATGTGGTTGGATGTCTGCCTGTTTCTCTTGTTATTTCAGGAAGAAGCGCACCATTTTATCGTGAAGTCTCCGATATGGCTGATAGCGCATCGGCAGGTCAATCCATGTCTTTTTATCTACAATGCTCTTATAATGCGAAAACGTATCAAATCCGATCTTTCCGTGATAAGCGCCCATTCCACTTTCTCCAAATCCCCCAAATCCCATTTCTGTTGTGGCAAGATGAATGATCGTATCATTGATACATCCGCCGCCAAAACCACATCGTGCAGTGACCTTTTTAACTGCTGCTTTATCGGAAGTAAAGAAGTAAAGCGCCAGAGGGTGAGGATGTGTATTGATGATGTGGATCACGTCATCCAGATGGTCAAATGTCAGGACGGGCATAACAGGGCCAAAGATTTCCTCCTGCATCACAGCGTCATCAAATGTTACATTGTCCAGAACAGTAGGCTCAATGCGAAGAGCATTTGCATCTGAAGCCCCACCGTGTACTACTTTTTTAGCTTCAATCAGTCCCAGAATCCGATCAAAATGCTTTTTATTGATGATTTTTCCATAATTCGGATTACGAAGGGGATGTTTTCCATACTGCTTTTGAATCTGTTTTATGATTTCTTTGACTAACTGGTCTTTTACAGCGCGGTGACAGAAGACATAATCCGGGGCGACACACGTCTGTCCGCAGTTTAGATATTTTCCAAAAACAATGCGTTTTGCCGCCAGTTTCAGATTGGATGTCTGGTCAACGATACACGGGCTTTTCCCGCCCAGTTCCAAGGTAACAGGCGTCAGGTGTTCGGAAGCCTTTCGCATCACTTCTTTTCCGACACTTTGGCTTCCGGTGAAAAATATATAGTCAAAATGCTCCCGCAATAGACAGGCGTTTTCTGCCCGCCCTCCTGTCACAACGGCTACATATTGCGGATCAAAGCACTGGGACAGAATTTTCTGAAGAATGGCACTAGTATAAGGAGAGTAAGCGCTCGGTTTTACAATGGCTGTATTTCCTGCCGCCAGTGCATCAGCCAAAGGTGAGAGCGTCAGTAGAAAAGGATAATTCCATGGACTCATAATGAGTACAACGCCGTAAGGAGATGGCTTTTGAAAACTTCTGGAATGAAACTGGGACAGAGGAGTATGGACTCGTTTTTCTCTGGCAAACTGCCGAATGTGCTTTAGCATGTAACTGATTTCTTCGAGAACAAGTCCGGTTTCACACATATAACTTTCAAATCCACTTTTTCCAAGATCCTTTTTTAAGGCATCGTGGATTGCGTTTTCATTTGCGGAAATTGCGGAATAAAGTTTGCGTAGCGCGGTGATCCGCAAAGTGACCGGCAGTGTTGCTCCGGTTTCAAAGTAGGTTCTCTGTCTGACAACAAGTTCTTTCATTTCGTGTTCCGTCATGGTTTGTCACTCCTTTCGTATCATTCGCCGTGATCGGATCTATCAGAATCTTTTTTGGGATTCTCTGGATTTGGCATCAGCATATAGTAGAAGGTTTCCAGTTCGGCTGCACTCATCAGCACAGGAACGGGATAGAGCGGGTTGGCTTCCTTGTCTGCATAATGGGCCAGTTTCGGGACGTCTGTCTCCTGGATTTCCGGAATATGATTGCCGATACCAAAGCGTTTTTTCATTTCCTGGATAGCAGAAATAAAACACTTTGCGGCTTCATCACATGGAGTATTCGGATCTGTCAGTCCGGCCGCAACCGCCAGTCGGGCCAGTTTGGGATGTATGACTTCTCCGTAGGCTTTTAAGACCATTGGGAGAATGACCGCATTGGCGAGGCCGTGCGGGACATTATATTCTCCACCCAAAGAATGAGCTACGGCATGAACGTATCCCACGTAGGACTTTGTAAATGCACATCCGGCATAGAAAGAGGCTCGCAGCATATTACGGCGTGCTTCTACGTTGCGTCCATCCTCATATGCGGTGTAGATATTTTCAAAAATCAGCTTTACAGCCAGAATGGCGTCTTTGCGCGTGCCGTAAGTAGTGGAATTGCCAATATACGCCTCTACTGCGTGAGTCAAGGCATCCATCCCGGTAGTAGCGGTTATGAAAGGTGGCAAGCTTATTGTAACTTTCGGATCCAGAACCGCATATCTCGGAATCAGCGGGAAGTCATTAATCGCATATTTGTGGCGAGTATGGGCGTCTGTGATGACTGCCGCCAATGTCGTTTCGCTTCCGGTGCCGGCGGTGGTCGGTACCGCCATCAAAAGAGGGAGCTTTTTGTGTACTTTCAAAATTCCTTTCATCTTGGAAAGCGGTTGTTTAGGCTTTACAATACAGGCCCCGACCGCCTTGGCGCAGTCTATGCTGGAGCCGCCGCCGAATCCGATGATGCAGTCACAACATTCGGATTTATAAAGAGCGATAGCTTCATATACATTCGTGGTTGTAGGATTGGCCACGGTTTTGTCATAGATACAGTAAGGAACTTCGGCCTGATCCAGAGCTTTTTCTAACCGGAAAGTCAGGCCAAGTTTCCGGATACCGGCATCTGTAATAATCAGAACTTTGTCGCAATGGTTGCTTTTGATTATGTCCGGAAGAGCGTTGACACTGCCTACAATTTTCGGTTTCCGATAGGGAAGAAAGGGCAAAGCAAGCTTTAAACCAGTCTGGAAAGTTCTGCAATATATTCTTTTTAATGTATTCATAATAAACAATCCTTTCTGAAATAGAAGTCATTCACTTTTATTATGGGCAATTTTACCAGGAAAATATTAGCATTTAAGAAAAGAATTGTCAATAACAACGGGAGAATGGAAAAAATATCTGTGTAGAATGATCTGTTTCCATTCAGAGAAGAACATATGTGGAAGTACCTTATGGGATTGACCATGTTTCACTTTTTTTGAAGAATCTCAAAAGTAGATTAAAGGACATTCACAATAAACAAAAACGTCTTTTAATAAGACGAAAAAGAGACTAAGAAATGACATAATTGACAAAAAAACAGTTGGCTATTGACATTTAATATAGATAAAATGTATTATAAACATAATTAATAATATTATTAAACGAGATAAATGAAAATTTTGCGTCTTTTAATCAGGATAATTTAAAGACGTAGAGTCTCAAACTGTGCACAGGAGGAAGAGAAGATGAAAAAGCGGATTTTAGAAGGAGGATGAAAAGATGAGTTTTTGGAATCCATTGACTTGTATTACGGGATGCCTTGTCGTGTATTCAATAGGAGAGATTTTGTCAAAAAAGACAAAAGGGGCGATTTCCTCATTGTTGTTTGCGTGCGTACTGTTTCTTGCAGGATTCTGGAGTGGAATTTTACCGGATGATATTACAACCCAGTCAGGGTTAGTAACTGTCATGTCAAATTTTGGTACCGCTTTTATGATTACTAATATCGGTACTTTAATTAACCTGGAAGATATGATACGGGAATGGAAGACCGTAGTCATCGCGCTCGTGAGTATAGGAGCGATTGCATTGATTTGTTTTACTGTAGGCTCTCTGATTTTCGGAAGAGAATATGCGTTAATTGCAGCCCCTCCGGTGGCAGGATCGACTGTGGCGGGGATCATAGTGACAGGTGCGGCGGAAGCGGCTAACAGGCCGGAACTGGCAGCTTTTGCGGTTTTGGTTCTTTCGGTTCAAAAATTTTTTGGTATTCCGATTTCCACATTCTGTATCCGGAAAGATCTGGGCATAAAAAGACAGCAAGGTTATTTTAAAAAGCAGGTGGAAACAACGAAAGCGCTGCGTCTTCCGAGTATGCGTATTTTTAAAGAAACACCAAAAAATCTACGGACAAATACAATCTATATCTGCAAAGTAGCATTGGTTGCCTGTCTGGCTGATTTTGTCGGGAAAGCAACATTGATTCCGGGATCCAGTCCGGAAAACTATATTTTAAATCCAAATATTTCCTACCTGTTATTTGGCTTGATTTTTGCAAGAATCGGGTTTCTCGAAAAGGATATTTTTGCAAAATCCGGATCTTCTGGCATTATTACGTTTGGTCTGCTTTTGATGCTTCCGGGCAGCCTTGCCCAGGTATCACCATCCAGCCTGTTGAGTATGATCGTACCGGTATTTGGAATTCTTTTGCTTTGCTCTATTGGAATTACTGCACTTTGTGGACTGATAGGAAAGATGTTGGGGTATTCCCCGTTTGCTTCAGCGGCAATCGGCGTTACCTGCATGCTTGCTTATCCTGCAACACAGATTATTACAACAGAGGCAGTAGATTCTTTTGAATGGGAGGGAGAGGACCGGCAAAGAGCGATGGACTATATGCTTCCTAAAATGATCATCGGAGGATTTGTAACAGTTACCATTGCCTCCGTAGCATTCGCAAGTATTATCAGTCCGATGATATTTAGTTAATGAGAAGTTTTACAGAAAAAGGAGGTAGTAACATGGACGGAGAAATTGCGTCAAAAGAGATTGAGCGAAAAAGGGGTGAGCTCGATGAAATCAGCCAGTATATCTGGAGGAATCCAGAAGCAGGTTTTAAAGAAGTCAAGGCAAGTGAAAAAGTAGCTGACTATCTGGAAAGAGAAGGCTTTCGGGTAGAGAGGGGAGCAGGAGGTGTGCCGACAGCAATCAAGGCTTCCTATGGAAATGGGCATCCGGTGATTGGATTTATGGGAGAATTTGACGCATTGCCGGGACTGAGCCAGAAAGTTTCTTCCAAGAAAGAAGAAATTCCGGAACAGACATACGGTCACGGATGTGGACACAACCTGCTCTGTACGGCACATGTAGGAGCTGTCATTGGGCTGAAAGAAGAGATGATTCAAAAAAATCTTCCGGGAACGATTTTGTTTTTTGCCTGTCCGGGTGAAGAACTTCTGACAGGGAAACCGCTGATGGCAAGAGGCGGAGCGTTTGAAGGAGTTGATGTTGCGATAAACTTTCATCCAAATAAAATCAATGAAGCAACAACCGGAGTTTCTACAGCGGTAAATTCGATGAAGTTCCGATTCCATGGGGTCTCGTCTCATGCGGCAAATGCCCCGGAAAACGGAAGAAGCGCACTGGATGCAGTGGAACTGACAAATGTAGGAGCCAACTATTTAAGAGAACATGTTCCGTCAGATGTCAGGATCCACTATACGATCACGGACGGTGGAATTGTTCCTAATGTTGTACCGGATCAGGCGGAAGTGTGGTATTATGTACGGGCATTTTCAAGGGAAGTGGTAGAAGATGTGTACAATCGCCTTGTACGGGTAGCAAAGGGAGCTGCAATGATGACAGATACTTCAGTCGAAGTGGAATTTCTCGGAGGGTGCTACAATACGATGAATAACAGAATTCTTGCGGAAGTGGTCGCGGAATCTATGAATGAGATCGCACAAGAACCATGGACGCAGGAGGAAATCGCATTTGCGGCCGAGCTGGATGCACAGACGCCGGTGGCGGCAGAAGCGACAAGAAAAAAATATGGTTTGCCAGCAGGAACCCATCTGTATGAAGGACCAGGAAAAGTAACCTGTTTTAATAGTTATGGATCCACGGATATTGGGGATGTCATGCATTTGATGCCGACCGCTTATTTCTTTACAGCATGTACCAATATGGGAGCACCGGCTCATAGCTGGCAGTTTACGGCCTGTGCAGGAAGCAGTATAGGTGAAAAAGGAATGATATATGCCGCGAAAGTTATGGCATGTTATGGCGTCAAACTGATAGAACAGCCGGAGATTCTAAGAAAGGCAAAGGAAGAGTTTGACCGTCAGATGGAAGGAAGAACCTATAAATGTCCGATACCGGATGAAATCGGAGTTCCGGAATAAAGGAGGCAGGGGATGGTGGATTTTATAAAAGAAGCGGAAACAATCCAGCAACAGGTAGTCTTATGGAGGAGAGATCTGCATCAGTGTCCGGAATTACTGTTGGATCTTCCTAAAACATCCGCTTATGTAGAGCGGGAACTTCAGAAAATGGGATATGAAACAGAGCGGATCTGTCAGTCAGGTCTTACAACTGTCCTTGATAGTGGGAAACCGGGAAAAACTCTGCTTTTAAGAGCCGACATGGATGCGCTTCCGATACAGGAGGAAAGTGGACTTCCATATGCAAGCAGAACACCTGGAGTCAGCCATGCATGCGGCCATGACACACATATGGCAATTCTTCTTGGGGCTGCCAGACTTTTGCATGAGCACAGACATGAATTTTGTGGAAAGATCAAATTTATGTTTCAACCGGGAGAAGAAGGAGGCGGAGGCGCCAGATTGATGATCCAGTCAGGAATTCTGGAAAATCCCAAAGTCGACGCTTGTATGGGCTTTCATCAGGTTGTGGCAAGGGATCATCTTCCGACAGGCACGGTGGGATATACGAAAGGGGCTATGATGGCTTCAGCAGATATATTTCAGATACGGGTTTACGGAAAGAGTGCTCATGGAGCCAGTCCTGAATCCGGAGTGAATCCAATTCAGATTTTGACACAGATATACAGTGCTATACAGGTGATAGAATGTGCGGAAAAACCACGCAGCGCACAGCTTGCTCTTACAATCGGGCAGATCAATGCTGGAAAAGCAGGAAATGTGATTCCGGAAACAGGTTACATGTGCGGAAGTATAAGGGCTTACGAAGAGAGCGTCAGAGAACTGGCGAAACAAAGACTTGCAGAAATCTCTACACAGACCGCGGAGATGTTTGGAGGGCGGGCTGAAGTAATATTTACCAGTGAACTTCCGGCGACAGTCAACGATGATACAGTGGGAGAAGAGATGTTTGGTTATGTCAAAGAACTGCTTGGGAAAGAGCAGACGAAAATACTTCCTCCTATCATGGGATCAGAAGATTTTGGGGAAGTGTTAAAAGAAGTGCCGGGAGTATTTTTTCGGATCAGTCTGGGAGACAAGCAGGAGGGTTATCCGTATATCAGCCATAACGCAAAAGTAATCTTTAATGAAGATGGAATGAAAAATGCAGTTGCGGCCTTTGCGTACTGTGCTGTGAAATGGCTAAACGCCCATCAGACAATGTGACATACATAATCAATATAGGAACGGAATAGAGCGTATCTGTGTTTGGCGTCAGATACGCTCTGTTTTCGTAAAAAGTTTAATTCAGGATTCGGTATGCTTTTTCCGGCCTTCCACGGTTTGGAAGGTGGTCCGTAGTGATTTCTTCTGCTACGCCACAATTCAGAAGACGTTTCAAGAGACGGTTGGCACTGCGTGGTGTGATGTCAAGCGCAGAGGCAAGATTCTGTGAAGTCACATGTTCATTGTTAAGCGTCTCAAGGGCAGTAACAAAACGACGGACATAAGAAAGAGAAAAGCCGGTACGTCTGGAGAGCGCATCCAGATAGTCTCTTCCATACTCTGAAGACTGGGATCTGGCCTGCCTTTGGAATAGGAACTGGGACGAATACTGCTGATTCAATGCGGCGATTGTCGTCTGGTTCTGAAGCATTGCTTTCAGAGAAACTTCCTGAAGTAATGTAGTAATGGCTTCTTTCAGAATCTCATATTTAGGATAAACAAAGTAGGTTTTGACCCCGGCATGGAGCAGATCAGGCATAATATTACTAAAACGTGTAACAGAATACTGGATTCGTCCTTCCCTCCAGAGACGGATATGTCTTTCTTTAATTTTTTCTTCCATTTCACAAAGCTGTTCGAGAGAATAGCTGGAAGTGTTCTGGTAAATCTCCATAATCAGATCGTGAAACTCTCCCCGTTTGAGAAAGTCATATAACGGCCGGTCCGGCTCTCCGGAATACCATTCCATCAGGTCATAATAGCCTCGTTCCAGATAGAAGTCTTTCTCATTATATTGAATCTGAAAAAAAGACTCATAATAACACAGGGGGCTGCTTCCAAAAGAAATAAGGGGTTTGGGAAGAGAAGGAACACGTTGGCAGATGGCTGCTCTTGGAACAGGCCCACTGACAAGGAATCCGTCATAATCCGGCTCCAGAGCGAGGTAAAGCTCTCCTGCATCTTGAAAATCTTTGTATATAAAATAGGATAGTTCGCAATTTAATGCAAGGGACTGATAATAGTTTTTTGCATAATCATTTAAGAACTCTGTTAAAATAACTGCAATTTTCATATTTGAACTCCAATCCTGATAATGCACAGAAAATAATGTATATCATTTTTGATAGTATCAATGATAACGTATCACTTTTTTTATTTCAATCATTTTTGACAGAAAAAGGGAAATAAGTGGAATGAAAAATTTTACCACTAAATAAAAGAATCTGCCTGTTTCAAAGCGGATTCTTTTATTATTGATGATGTTGTGCATAGCAGGTGGTTTGTTCTCAAAGTTCTGTTTTGGGGAACAAACTCAAATTTCGCAATGTGAAACACGGCCATGATCTAACAATTAGAAGAAATCAGCATCAACCGGATTCTCTGTTTTATAAACTTACTTTTTGGAATTTATTCAACAACCTGAAGATCTTTTGGATACTTAGTTAAAACTTCACATCCATCTTCTGTAACGATAACTAAATCTTCAATTCGTACACCAACATTATCTTTCAAATAAATACCAGGTTCGATGGAAAAGCACATTCCCACTTCTGCAACAAGATCACAGGACGGACTTGCTTCTGGTGGCTCATGGACAGTCATACCGACTCCATGGCCAGTACGGGTAAGGAAGTATTCACCATACCCGGCATCTGAGATTACTTTGCGGGCCACTGCGTCAATATCAGACATTTTTACCCCGGGTTTCACAAAATCTATGGCAGCTTGCTGTGCCTGTTTTACGATTTCATAAACTTTACGATGTTCTTCACTAACACTCTTATAGAAAACAGTTCTTGTCATATCGCACCAGTAATTATTGATAGGTGCCCACAAATCGAAAAGAACAGCATCACCTTCATGAAGCATTTCTCCAGCTACAGCCCCGTGATGAGGTTCAGCGGCATTTTTTCCGTAACATACATATTGCAACTGGATGTCTTGAACAGCACCGTGTTTTTCAAAAAACTCCTCGATCATGTTGGAAAGAGTTAATTCGTCTAACTCAGGGCTGATGTGGTTAATGCCAAATTCTACTGCCATATCATTGATCTTGGCTGCATGGCGCAATGCTTCTCGTTCAGATTCATCCTTGTGAGACTTGCAGATATCAATTGGTTCAGAACCAAATTCCGGGATAATATCGTTTCGTTCTTTTAATATAGAAATCGTATGTTTACTTGCCCAGTTTTTATCAAAACCTACAGGGCCTGGAACTAATTCATCCGCAATGAGTTTATATGGGTTTTCACCATCCGCATAGTAGTGCATAGTTACACCATCTAAAGGAGCAAAACAGAATAAGTTATTCATGAAAGCATGTACATCACCATCATCTTTTATGAGAATGGCTCCGCAACGTTCCATAGGATTAACGATGCGTCCTGTGAGCCAGAAGATAGACGGGTCATCAGACACAAGAATCTGTTTTAATCCTAATTTTTTCATTTCAGTAATTACTCTCTTTAAACGTTCTTTGTTCATCATGAAAATCAACCTCCTATCATGATTTTATAATATATATTGTTATTCCTGAGTTTCTGATTTGGCAGAAGTGTTCTTATCTCTTATTCTGGCAAGTTCCAAGCGTCTTTCTTTTGTAAGTTTCCGGAAAATAAGGGTCGAAATCAGTGCTATACAAAGCATAACGATAAATGTTTTGAAAATAGCTTCATATCCGGCAAGACCTTTGAAATGTTCCAGACACCATCCATTATACATTGGCATAATACTTTCTGCAATTCCGTATCCGATTGGAGAGAGGATAAAAGTAGTAGCGCCCATGATTTCGACCGGATAATCGCCTTCCTCTAAGACTGCGTAATGCAATGCCTGAGCGCTATACATGAAGCTGCATAACAAAGCAATTGAGATAACAAGCATCCACATAAAATTCATAGAACGTGGTGTGAAAAGCAGTCCGAGAACTCCAATAATCATCAATATGATATCAACTAACAACATATTAGATAACCCTTTTCGGTCGGCAATCTGTCCGCCAATCCAACAACCACAAAAACGAAAACCATTGGCAGCATATCCCATGATGCTTGCTAATGCGGCAGACATCCCAAATGCAGCGGTACAATAAGGTACGACATAGTTATAAGTAATAATGACGCCATAAGTCATGAACATCATAATGACAACACACCAGGTAGTCGGTTTCTTCAAGGTTGTCAATACATTTTTTGCAAAACTGGTATTTTTCTGTGACTTATTTTTATTTTCCAAGAAATCCGGAAGTGTTTTCTTGAGGGCAAAGTAAACAATGATACCTACAATAATAGCTTCCGCACCGTAGAAAGTAATAAGTCCGGTAATTCCGTTAGCTTCCCCAATCTTATTGGCAACGGCGGTATATGCTGCAAGGACAACAAGTCCGGTGAGGAAATTAAGCATACCTCTTACCATATCAAACAAAGCATATCCGCGCCCTTGTTCTTCCGGCTTGCATAATGCACGAAGTGCTTTCATGCATGGATTCCAGAATGTTAAGATGGAAGTAACGCCCCAAAGTCCATAAATTGCAACGTGAATCGGGAAGACAGGTTTCATAAGCAAGATAATAGCACTTGCACCGGTTACAATTAAAGAGCCGGAAATAGCTAATTTTAATGATACTCTGTCAGCAACCCAGCCACCTAAGCAATAACCTATGATGGCCAGAGCGCCGTAGATACTTCCGAGCATTCCCATTTGCAGGTCATTAATTCCAAAGTATGCCACATAGGCGTCGTAGTAATAGTAACGAAAATATGGAAGGAGATAGACGCTCATTCCGGCTATTGCCACTAGTATAATGACAAAGCGATTTTTTTTGTAGCTGCGAGTTTCCATATACGCACACCCTTTCGAAAATAAATAATTAAATATTTGGCCGAAGGAATTCCTTTTTGTTATAGGTATTTTCTCTTAATTTATAGATAAATGCAAATCAATATTTTTTCCATTGTGGAAATAAAAATAATTCACATTTTCCAAAACAGAAAAAACATGTCGAAATCTCTTATAAATCCAAGTATAATATAGATAAATAATTAACAAAGTGAAAAGTTTTTCCAATTTGGAAACAAAAAAGCAAAAATATGATAATATAAAGCAATAACGTAGTTAGGAGGAATATGATGGAGTACATGATGCAAAATGATTTACTGGAACATATAGGTAGAAAAATTAAGTTTTATCGTGTAAAGCGAAAACTTACAGTCACACAGTTAGCACGAATGGTACACTTAAGTCCTTCTGCTATTTCAAAATATGAAAACGCAAAATTATCCATAGATATTCGGACATTATTTCATATTGCGGAAGCTCTGGATGTGACAGTAAATCAACTGCTTGATTATCAAAAAAGTGTTAAACAAGAGAAATATCGAACGAATACAATCAATTTTTTCAGACGCAGTAATTTGTTTTATATGTATCAATACTTTGGAATTGATAAGCAGATTCATGCCTGTGTTTTTGAAGTAACTGATGGGGACGATAAAGATCAGGTGTCGGTATATTATTCTTGCGAAGATTTGGAACATTATGTGGATTCGGGATATATTTATAAAGGGGTGATGTCCTGTCATGATCTCGTTACAAATTTCTATTTGAAAAATCCATATAATTTTAGCGACGAATTTTTCATTTGTGCCAAATCTACGTTTTTGCAGGGGAGTATTACAACAGGGCTGTTGAGTGCGCTGTCTCAATCGCTACGCAATCCTTACGCTACAAAAGTGATTTTTTCCCTTACTCCGTTGGAGCAGAATGAAAAGTTAAAAGAGTGGTTACGTATAGCGGATAAAGAGAGTTATAGCGAAATAAAAAGAACAAATTCACTGGTAGTATATTGATATGGATAGGAACAGAATCGCCAGAAGCGGTATTTGCCGATACTGGCGATTTCTAGTTAGGCGATTTTTTTACAGCCCCTAAATTTTATGGAAACGAAGAACATCATGCCGGGGTGGATAAAATCCAACAAAGTTTTAACTGGAAATATTTACATAAAAATAAAATCATGTTACACTTTCAATGAATTATTTACGTAAATTTTAAAGGCGAAGGAGGTGTGCGTGTGGGAGCTACTATTAAGGAAGTTGCAAAAGAAGCGGGCGTTTCCATTGCAACGGTGTCTCATGTCATAAACGGAACGAGATACGTAAGTCCAGAGTTGATAAAAAAAGTAGAAAACGCAATGCACGAAACCGGTTATACGGAAAAGTACCGTAAGAAAAAAGAAGAATGGAAAACAGGGACAAAAACGGTTGTGGCCGTTGTAGTGCCTGAAGCGGGTGGGACCTTATATATCAGGCTGGTGAGAGATATATCGGAAAGCCTGTTAAAAAAAGGGTATTTGACTGCGGTATATTACAGTAATTACGATACGGAACTGGAAAAAAACATCCTTTTGCGTCTGTGCGGGGACAGGAATATAGCGGGGATTATTTTGATTCCGTGTACTGCGGACAGGAAAAATTACGAAAAGGTTTTGGCAAGAGAAATTCCGCTTGTTTTTTTGGAGAGAAAGGTAGAAGGAGAAGATGACTGTGTTCTTTCGGACAATGAGCAGGCAGTATATAAGGCGGTCAAACATCTGATTAAAAGCGGACATGAAAAAATAGCGGTTCTTTTGGGACGTATGGAATCAAGCACGGTAAAGGAACGGCTTGAAGGGTATCGGAAAGCAATGGTGGAATCCGGGCTGGAGTTTGACACAAGAAATATTCTTACGGTTATGAGAAATGAAGAATATGGGGAAAAGATAAAATGCTTTTACAGAGACAGACGCCCATCGGCTATTGTGTCGGGCAGTAATCATCTAACATTGAAACTGCTTAGAGTCATGCAGGAAATGGGGCTATGTTGTCCGGAAGATATATCCGTGGTGGGATTTGGAGATGAAGAGTGGTGCGAGCTGCTTACCCCGCCGCTTACGACAATTAAGCAGGATGTAGAAGGGATGGCGGAGGCAGCGGTTTTGAAAATAACGGATAAGATAGAAAAGCGCAAATGCAGCTTTGGAAGGATGAGGATTCCGGCGAAGCTGTTTATCCGTAAATCAACGCAGATGATCGGACGCGGGCCGTTTGGAGAAAAAGCGTTTTCGCCGGATGACATAACATTTACAGAGGAAGAAAAGGAAAAAATCAGAGAGGGGGACTTTAAGGTTGCTATTTCTTTTCATTATGGCGGCACGGCATGGAAGACGCTGCATGAAAACGGAATACGGGAAACACTGGAAAAATTCGGGATTACGGTAGTTGCGGTAACGGATGCACATTTTGACCCTTATCTTCAGGTTACGCAGTTGGAAGGAATCAGTATGCAAAGACCGGATGCGGTCATTGCCATTCCGTGTGACGATACCATTACGGCGCCGGTATTTAAAAAGCTCTCAAAAAAGGCGAAGCTTATCTTTATGAGTAATGTCCCGACAGGATTTGAGGCAAAGGATTACATAACATGTGTGTCTGTAAATGAACGGGAAAACGGCCGGATTGCGGCTTCTCTTATGGGGGAATATTTTAAAGGCAGACACCATGTAAAAGCGGGATTTATTAAACACGGAGCGGCGTTTTACGGTACCTATTTAAGAGATATGGTAGCTACACAGGTAATCTGCGAAAATTATCCGAACATTGAGATTGTGGCGGTAAGCAATTTTCTCAACATAGATGACGCATACAGGATATGTCGGGATATGATGAAAACCCACCCTGATATTGAAGCGCTTTATATCTGCTGGGACAGGCCGGCCCTTCAGGCTATCCGTGCGCTTAAGGAGCTGGGAAGGGAAGACGTGGCAATTTTTACTTATGATTTGGACGAAGAAATAGGGGAATATCTTGTACAGGAAAAAATGGTAAAGGGAATGGGGACGCAAAGACCTTATGAACAGGGAGTGGCGGTTGCGCTTGCTACGGCAAAGGCACTTCTTGGGAATACGCAGTACAAGTATGTGGGAGTTTCTCCTTATACTGTGCAGAAGAACAATTTTGTACGGGCGTGGAAAGAAATTATGCATGAACCGGTACCGAAAAAGCTGATAAATTTTTTTGACAAATAAATTAATTTACGTAAATTAAAAAAACAGAGCGTAAATATAACGAAAATAGATGCACATAATTGACACTAATTTTTTGGTGTGATATCTTTTACGTAAACTAAAAGCTGCAGGAGAGCAGTGGAAAATAGGGGTTTGCAAAGGAGGATTCACAGATGAAAAAGAGATTAGTGTCAATTTTTTTATGTACGGTAATGACGGCTTGTACACTGGTAGGATGTACATCAAAATCAGCGATGGAAAACAAGGACAGCAGAAAGGAAGCAGCTAAAAAAGATGGAGATTATAGTTTCGCGTTTTTGACAAACACGTTGAATAATACGTTTCAATCTTCTATGAATGAGAAATTCGAAGAATTATGCAAGGATGAGGGATATGAGTATACGTGTTTTGATCCGGATTATGATTTGAATACCCAGTTAAGCCAGTTATCCGATGCGGCAAATCAGGAATTTGATGCGGTCTTTGTAATTCCGGTAGATTCGGCGGGGATACGGCAGGGACTTCAGGAGTTAAATGATGCAGGGGTTAAGGTCATCAATGTCGATACTGCGGTAATTGAAGACGACAGAGACTTGGTGGAAACGGTAATCGGAACAAACGCATATCAGGCAGGGGAACTGGTAGGAGAACAAATGGTAAGAGATTATCCGGACGGAGCAAGAATAGCGGTCTTGGATTTCCCGTCAAATGAAAGCTGTGTAGACAGAGTGGACGGTTTCTTTTCCGGGCTTGGAGACAATAAAAGTAAATTTGACATTGAGGCACAGCAGGACGGGAAAGCGGCGCTTGATGATTCTATGAAGCTGGCAGAAGATATTATTCAGGCAAATCCGGACATTGACGCGTTTTTCTGTATCAATGATCCGTCTGCGCTGGGTGCTGCTGCGGCAATTCAGGCGGCAAATAAAACAGGGGAAATTGGAGTGTACTCTATTGACGCCTCCCCGGATGGAAAAGCCGCATTGATTGACGGCTCATTTACAGCCGTTGCATGCCAAGTGCCTCTTGGAATTGCGGAAACGGCCGTGGAGTCAGCAGTTTCTCTTATGAAAGGGGATACAATCGAAAAAGAAATCTGGCTGGATTCCCATCTGGTTTCCGTGGATGAGGCAAAGGAGACAAAAGATAAGTGGCAGTAATCCGGCGGATAAAAAGACGGTAAGATACAAAAAAGGAACCGGCTTTTTGACCGGTTCCTTTCATTATAAGAAGAGGTGGTTTACAGATGGGCAGGACGATATTGGAAATGGAAAATATCAGTAAAAGCTTTGGGGCGACACAGGCGCTTTCCGGTATCGGCTTTTCACTGGAAGAAGGAGAAATCCATGCACTGCTCGGCGAGAACGGTGCGGGCAAATCGACGCTTATAAAGATACTTGGAGGGATTTATCAGCCTGACACAGGTATGATAAGAATTGACGGAAAAGAAGTCAAAATGGCAGGGGTGCAGGAAGCGCAGGAAACGGGTATCGGAATCATTCATCAGGAAATCGTGCTGGTGCCGTATTTAAGTGTATCGGAAAATATTTTTCTGGGACGAGAACTGAAAACAAAACTCGGAACAAAAGATATGAAAGCGATGAACCGGCAGGCAAAAGAAATGACGGAAAGACTCGGACTTTATGTGGATGTAACGATGCCGGTGGGAAAGCTTAGTATTGCACAGCAGCAGATGGTAGAAATCATCAAGGCGATTTCTTTTCATATTAAGATTCTTGTGATGGATGAGCCAACCTCCTCGCTTTCCGATGAAGAGGTTGAAAAGCTGTTTGAAACGATGAGAAAGCTGAAAAAGCAAAAGGTAAGCATTATTTATATCTCGCACCGTATGGAAGAACTTTATGAAGTTACCGATAAAATTACGGTTATGCGTGACGGTACATATGTGGGAACCGTAAAAACCAGGGAAACAAATACAGATGAGCTGGTAAGTATGATGGTGGGACGAAGTCTTACCAATTATTATACAAGAACTTATAATAAACTGGAAAAGGAACTTTTAAGGGTGGAACATCTGACAAAAAAAGGTGTTTTTTCAGATGTGAGTTTCTCGGTACGGGCAGGAGAAATTCTCGGGTTTTCGGGACTGGTCGGTGCGAAAAGAAGTGAAATCATGCAGGCGGTATTCGGAGCAGATACATATGACAGTGGAGAAATCTGGCTGGATGGAGAACAGGTACGTTTTAAAAATAGCCGCGATGCCATAGCAAAAGGGGTTGCCATGGTTCCGGAGGACAGAAAAAAGCAGGGACTTACTTTAATTAATTCCGTTGGTTTTAATATTACGTTATCAAGTCTTGATAAAGTGAAAAAAGGGCTGCTTTTAAGCGAAGAAAAGAAAAACCGAGTCATAGAAAATTATATGGATGAACTGAATATAAAAGCTGCGTCAAAAGATATTTCCGCCGGCAGTCTTTCGGGCGGAAACCAGCAGAAGGTAGTCCTTGCCAAATGGCTTGCGACGGCTCCGAAAGTGTTGATTTTAGATGAGCCAACACGGGGAGTGGATATCGGGGCAAAGGCGGAAATCTACTCAATTATTAACGAACTTGCTGAAAAAGGAATGGCAATCATTCTGATATCCTCCGAACTTCCGGAAATTATGAATATGTGTGATAACGTCTGTATTGTACGTTCCGGAAATATTGTAGGAAGGCTTGCAAAAAACGAGCTGAATCAGGAAGCAATTATGCACTATGCCACAGGAGGGAATAAAAATGAATAAACAAAGCACGATAAAAAAGAACAATCCGGTTGTATTCATGCTGAAATCCAATATCGGAATTATAAGCGTTATGTTTATTATTGCCATAGGACTTACCTTGCTTACACCGAAATTTATGACGGTGAACAACGTGATTTCTGTTTTAAGGCAGATTTCCAATAACGTGTTTTTGGCTCTTGGGATGACAATGGTCATTATTCTCGGCGGGATTGACCTTTCTGTCGGGTCTATTGTAGCAATGAGCGGCACTCTTACGGTTGGGTTTATGGTAAACAACGGTTTACCGATGGCGGCGGCAATCGCGGCAGGTCTTCTTTTGGGAGCGGTTGTCGGACTGGTAAACGGAATAATTGTTGCGACATTTAAGGTTCCCGCATTTATCGTGACGCTGGCAACAATGAATATTGCAAAAGGGATTGCGTATATTTACAGCAAAGGTCAGTCCACGCGAATTACCGATGACAGCTTTGCAATGCTGGGGACGGGATATTTATTTGGAATTATTCCGCTTCCTGTGGCGTATATGATTCTGCTTATTGTTGTTTTTGCCATTCTTCTGGGAAAAACAAAATTTGGCACATATATTTATGCGGTGGGCGGAAACAGGGAATCCGCAAGGCTATCCGGTGTTCCTATTAAAAAAATAGAGATTCTCGTATTTACCATAACCGGCGTCCTTGCGGCTTTTGCCGGAATCGTTCTGGCGTCGCGTATGTATTCCGGACAGCCGGCATCAGGCGAAGGCTACGAAATGGATGCAATCGCGGCATGTGTGCTTGGAGGAGTTTCTATGTCAGGCGGTGTGGGAAGAATCAGCGGGACGGTATTCGGAGCAATCGTGATTGGAATCATAAGCAACGGATTAAACTTGATGGGAGTCAGCTCATTTTGGCAGCTTGTCGTAAAGGGGCTTATCATTTTGGCGGCAGTCATTTTAGATTCAAGGAAAGAAGCACTCTCCGAAAAATTGAAAAAGAAAAAAATTACACACTAAGGAGGAAAAAGAAAATGGAGATTTTTAGAAAGCCGTCTTTTGCAGATTCGACAGGAGATGCGATTCCGTTTTATCATGATGGGATATATCATATTTTTTCGTTGACGCCGCCTACCGGAACGACGGTATATCCGGAACGGCTGCGGACAACGTGGAGCCACACGGTTTCAAAGGACTTGATTCACTGGGAGGAATTGGAAACGGCTTTGTATCCGGGAGAGGGAACGGACCCGGACGCGGATGGAGTCTGGACGGGTTCCGTTATCTATGGAGAAGGAAAGTATCATATTTATTATACAGGATATAATTATCACATTGATTCCCAACAGACAATCTGTCATGCGGTAAGTAATGACGGAATTCACTGGATAAAAGATGTGGGAAACCCGGTTATCAAACCCATACCGGAATTATATGAAACGTTGGATTGGAGAGATCCGTATGTATTTTATAATGAAGATGATGACTGTTACTGGATTTTGATTTCGGGAAGATTAAAAGAAGGCCCGCCTACAAAAACAGGATGTATTGTTCTTTATCGTTCTCGGGATTTGAAAACATGGGAGCATTACGGCCCAATTTATAAGCCGTATCATACAAACTGTCCGGAATGTTGTGAAATGTACAAAATAAACGGTAACTGGTATTTATCCTATTCACGGTTTTCGGAATTCGTCAATACAATTTACCGGGTGGCAAAATCTCCGTTTGGCCCATGGAGAACTCCTAAAATGGATGGTATCGGAGGACGGCGTTTTTATGCGGCGAAGTCGTGTGAGAATGATGAAGGTAGAAGATTTTATTTTGCATGGGCACATGACCGTGCCCGAAAAAGCGATATGGGAGAATGGTATTGGGGCGGGGCGTTTTGCATTCCGCACGAGGTAACGGTAAACAAAGAAGGAGAACTGGATGTAAAGATGCCTCGAGAATATGTGGAGGCAGCGTGTGAAAAGATTCCGTGGATGTATGAAGCGGTATGGGGGACAAGCCGGATGTACGGGCCAAAGACAGTGGAGCTGGATGCGGTAAGTACATTTTCCTATGGGTTTTTAAATATAGAAAAAGCGGAAACATTTTTATTCCGCTGTAAATTACGGATAACGGACTGCCGTGATTACTGCGGACTGCTATTGAAATCAAACCGGGATGCGTCAAGATGTCTTGAACTTCGGATAGAAAGTGGAATGAAAAGACTCTCTCTTGTAAATCTTCCGATGGATGTGGACCCGTTTTGGAGGGAATCCTGCACAAATGTAGGGACGCCCAAAAATCCGGGACCGGATGGCATCCGGGTATGTGAAAAGCCGTTTTTGTTTAAGGAAGGAGAAGTGATAGATGTAAAAGTGGTTATGGATAAAGATATGGTAGAAATATTTATCGGAGAAAGGGCCGCTTTTACATATCGTGTATATGAAAAGACGGAGTATGAAATCGGATTTATGGCACAAGACGGGAAAGTGGAATTCTTTGATATTGAAGTCGTAAAATGAAAAGGCTTATGTTACCATTAATTTACCATGATTAAGAGAACGTAGCTATGACAGTTATTGTAAAAGGGAGACAGCACAAAATGTGTATCTCCCTTTTAGCATACCTGTAACTGATCCCCATCATTATAGTGAAACATTCTAAATATATATCGACTACAATTATAGGAGGTTCCTGAAAATCAGGAAATCCGCAGAATTTTTGGACGGTTACAATAGAATGAAATAGAAGTTACTCTATCTTTTGATAATGTGTGGAAAGGGACGGCGGCTTCTGGTAGAATAGCTGTATAGCAGATCCATATGCTTCAGTAGGATTAGATGAAAAACCAGCAGAAAAAATAAAGTATTTTCATAGAATATGATACTTGAAAATCAAATAGAAAGAACGGCAAGTTTATATTACCGTACTGCTGTGTAAAAATGTGAGATAATGAAAATTTGAAATCTGTGGAGGTGCTGAAGATGACAACTTCAAATATAAAAGCGACACTTTCCTGCGATATTCATAAAGTGTGGGAAATTATTACGGCAGTTAAAAATTACACATGGCGTAGTGATTTGAGTAAAACAGAAGTCATAAGTAGCAGGCAGTTTATAGAATATACCAAAGAAGGTTATCCGACCACTTTTACAATCACTGTTACAGAGCCATATAAGCGTTGGGAATTTGATATGGAAAACAGCAACATGAAAGGACATTGGATTGGTCTTTTTACTTCCAAAGATAATAAAACGGAGATTGATTTTACAGAATACGTAACAGTCAAAAAATTCTTTATGAAGCCTTTTGTAAAATCTTATCTGAAAAAGCAACAGGCACAATTTATTTCTGATTTGAAAAAGGCTGCCTTGTAACTAACGGAGGAATACAATGGAATATAAAGTTAATGATACTAAACTTATTGCTTCGGCCTTCATTCTCCTTGTAAATCAAATATGGAGAGAAGACTATGATATGAAGCACACACAAACCGCATTATCTAGAACGATGAATATTACAGCGTATGATAATAAATTGCTTGTAGGATGTTTGCGTATTCTTACAGACGGATATTTTTTTGGTACGATTACTGAATTGCTTGTTCTTCCAGAGTATCAAAAACAAGGGGTAGATAAAGCAAAAGAAAGGTAGGTGCAAATATGGCATATTTTAACTACCAGGACAAGTCTGTTTTTTATGAAGAATATGGACAAGGAGAGCCGCTTATCTTCCTGCATGGCAATACCGCCTCTTCGAAAATGTCTGAACTCCTCATGCCACTATATGAAGAAAATTTCAGATGTATTCTGATTGATTTTTTAGGGAACGGCCAGTCCGACCGAGTAGAAAGCTTTACACCGGATATGTGGCATGACGAAGCTTTGCAGACAGTCGCGCTTACGGAACATTTACAATGTGGAAAGGCCAGCCTTATCGGAACAAGCGGTGGAGCGTGGGCGGCTGTTAATGCGGCACTGGAACGCCCTGACTTGTTTCATGTAGTTATTGCGGACAGCTTTGATGGACGTACTCTTAATGAGGATTTTTCCACCAATCTTTTATCTGAAAGATATACAGTCAAGACAGTTTTACGAATGGTGTCAGGGCGCAGACTGGGAAAAGGTAGTTGACCTTGATGCAGAAGCTTTATTGAAGTGTGCGGAGGAAAAGCGTCCGCTATTCCATAAGCCGTTGAAAGAATTAAAAACGCCTATCCTATTCATGGGAAGTAGAGAAGATGGAAGTTGCCGAAACAATATTGAAGAAGAGTATAGAGAAATGGCTTCTATGCTTTCTGAATCTTCCATATATCTTTTCCCAAAAGGAGGGCACCCTTCTCTCTTTTCCAATGCGGAAGAAGCCGCAGCGCTGATAAAAAATTTCATAAGCCAACATATTAACTAAATCTCTTTTGAAGTTGTACATGGTGAATGAAGTGAAAGAAGAAATGAAAAACGTATAAATGAAACATAGTATTATTCCGCAATTATACTTCAACACGCAGGTAAAGTGATTAGTGAGTTAGATGCATATTCAAGAACAGAAGAGCCGGATGATGAAAGTTCAGTTTGTGATACATGTAGTCCTTGTTGGATGTTGATTATCAGGGGATAGGCTATACTTTTGAAGCGGCGCACGCTTTCTTTGGTTATTTTTTCAACAAGAAACAAGCAAGGCGTATCTATGCATCTCAGTATGCTATTCTGAAAAAGGAATGACGCTAAGTAATCTTACTATACCATTTTCTCGTGAATTTGCGTAGATTTACTAAGAATCACGTGGGTTTGGGATAAAATTTAAAAAATGGTATTTGAGTTTGTGCTGTCAAAAAGTAATGAACTACGAAAAGCATTCAATAAACAAATTTGAGAGGTAAAATTTATGTTTGGAATTATAGAATGGATATTTTTTGATGTTGGCTCAACTCTTGTTGATGAGCATTTGGTTTATGAACACATTTTTCGTGATATAGCAGAATTTACAAAGTTAGATTATACTTTTATTTATGATGAAGCATTAGAATTTTATAAACAGAATAAAAAAGGCGATATTGAATTAGGAATAAAATATCATCTTCCTAAAAGGAAATGGTATATCGAAGATGAAATTTTATACAAAGATGTCCCCTATTGCCTTGAGATATTAAATAAAAAGTATCGTATTGGTGTCATAGCTAATCAATCATTGGGAACAAAAAGCAGATTAGAAAAATGGGGGATTATGAAATATATTGATTTAGTTATTGCTTCGGCAGAAGAAGGTGTGTCAAAACCAAATCCTAAAATTTTTGAAATTGCTTTGCAAAGGGCTAAGTGTGAGGCTAATAAGGCAATAATGATTGGAGATAGAATAGATAATGATATTATGCCCGCTAAAAAAATGGGAATGCGAACAATATGGATAAAACAAGGCTTTGGCGGTTATTGGCAAATAACTGGAGATGATGAAAAGCCAGATTATATTGTTAAGAATATTATTGAGATCTGTAGCTGCCTGTAGCGATAGCTTCCAGTTTGTGTAAGGGTCGGTACATTCACAATAGTCAAAACTTGCTCTTACTATCACAGATAGTAATGCGTGATTTTACGGAACTTTTATCAGATGAATAGAAGAAAAAGGATACTCTAAAAGGGTAGCAGTTCTCATAGTGGGTGTGAAGGGTTATACAATTTATCGAATGGAGGAAGTATTCATGGTTTCTTGATAAAATGTATATTGTAAAAATTGTTAAGAAGGAGATAAAAACATGATTAAATTGGTTGTTCCTTCATTAGAAGACATGTGGTTTCGGGAGCAATTAATAAATGATGAAAAAACCATGGAATTTAATAAAAAGTGGGGTGGTACAATTCACTTTCCAAAAGATAAATGGGAAAGTTGGTATGATTACTGGGTAAGAAATCCTGATGGTAAAAGGTTTTATAGATATATTCTCGATGATAATAATATGTTTGTTGGTGAGATAGCATATCACTTTGACGAGAGCAGGCAAATATATATTGCGGATATAATTGTTATGGCAAAGTATCGTGGGAAAGGTTACGGTTCCCTAGGCCTTAACCTCCTGTGTGAATGCGCAAAGCAAAATGGAATTGAATTCATGTTTGATGATATTGTAATTGACAATCCTGCAGTTTCTCTTTTCCTAAAAAACGGATTTTACGAAGAATACCGAACGGATGATTACATAATGTTAAAAAAGACTCTGTAAAATGCTAAATTGAAAAAGTTAGGAGACTTCTGACATGCAAAATGGAATGAATAGCCTCAGCGGATGGCGTTCTTTATATGTACTGTCTTGTTTGTGGTGCTAAAATCGAGCTCAACTTTATTAACAAAAATCGAAAAAAGTGCCGGAAAGCCCGTAATACATGGCAATCGAACTGCTAATGTTCGATTGTATTAAGGTTTGAAGGCTTATGAAGGGATATAAAAGATATGATAAAAATACTATTTTTTTATTGAAGTGGAGTAAAATAAGACATTGCTTATCGGCTGAAAAACAGAACTGTGGCAGAGATAAGGATTGATATTTTTGCCGATAATGTGATATACTAAGCAGTAGATGAGTGTTGTTTTTTTGATTTGATTTATGACGGAGGATAGCAGATGAGATACCGTTCAGTTATTGAAATAGCAAAAAAGTGGAATATATCAGAGCGTAGTGTTAGAAATTATTGTGCTCAGGGACGAGTGAACGGTGCATTTCTTACCGGAAAGACTTGGAAAATTCCTGAAAATGCAGAAAAACCTGAGCGTTCCAACAAGAAGAAAGAACGGCCGATAACATTGCTGGAAATTTTGCAGGAGCAGAAAAAAAATAAGTATTCTGGCGGGATTTACCATAAGACACAGATTGATTTAACATACAACTCCAATCATATCGAAGGCAGCCGCCTGACACATGATCAGACCAGATATATCTTTGAAACCAATACCATAGGTGTAGAAAAAGAAGTGCTGAATGTGGATGATGTGATTGAAACAGCCAATCATTTTCGCTGTATTGATGTGATCATTGATAATGCAAAGGCAGCGCTGACAGAGAAGTTCATCAAAGAGTTACATTTGATTCTGAAGAATGGTACTAGTGATTCCAGAAAAGATTGGTTTGCTGTAGGTGATTATAAAAAGATACCGAACGAAGTAGGTGGAATGGATACAGCACTTCCGGAAGAAGTTGCCGATAAAATGAAAGGTCTGCTGACGGAGTATAATGGAAAAGAAGAAAAGACTTTTGAAAATATATTGGACTTCCACGTGAAGTTTGAACGTATTCATCCGTTCCAGGACGGAAATGGTCGTGTTGGCAGACTGATTATGTTTAAAGAATGTCTGAAATATAATATTGTTCCATTCATCATAGAGGATAATCTAAAGATGTTCTATTATCGTGGATTAAAAGAGTGGAGTAACGAAAAAGGAAATCTGACAAATACATGCTTGACGGCACAGGATAAATATAAAGCGTATTTGGATTATTTTAGGATTGCTTATTAAAGTGATTTTTCAAAGTGCAAAGCCAAAGGGCAAAATTTGCATTTTGGGAAAGCTAAAAATATTTTAAATTAAACGGAGAAAAAGTATATGAGTGATAAAAAAGGTGTAATATACATTCTCACAAATCCTTCTTTCCCAGATTATGTGAAAATAGGATATGCAGATGATATAGACAAGCGATTGAAGCAATTAAATCGCAGCGAGTGTATTCCGTTTGCATTCCGAGTATATGCGACGTACGAAGTGAACTCAAGACTATCGGACTTAAAGCTTCATACAATTATCGATAAGCTAAATCCAGAATTGCGCTCTATTGATGACTTTAATGGTCAGAAAAGGATTCGTGAATTCTACGCAATGAAGCCGGAAGAAGCCTATGCAATTTTGGAAGCAATGGCAGAAATCCACGATTGCAAAGAAAATCTGAAATTAGTTGTTCCAAGTGATGTAGAGGCACTGGAGGAACAGTTGGCACAGGAAATTGACACAGAAAGCCATGAAAAAGCGGAGAATTTTTCTTTTATTAAATGTCAGATTTCAGTAGGAGAAGAAATCGAATATTATGATGATCCGAGTATTAAGTGCAAGGTTGTCGGTGATAGAAAAGTGGAATATAAGGGGAAGGAAATGTCATTGACAGCTGCTGCAAAGCTTATATCTGGAAAGAAATATTCGATTGCAGGACCAAGGTTCTTTAAATATAAAGGCGAGTGGTTAAATGACATTAGAGCTCGAATAGGATTTTAATTTTAACAAGAATGTTCCGATAATATTTTATTATGAGATGTACTCTGATGGTAAATATCGTTGTATTGAAGATGAGTTGCCATTTGAATTGCCTAATGGTTGGAAAATGTGCACTTATTGGTAATTTGAAAGAACCTGCATCATTTGGTGTATTTATGGCTGTTTATAAAACGAGCTATTACAAATATGTTCTGCACTATCTGCGTTCAAACCAATTCCGAGGTATATTTGACGATGGAAATTCAACATCCATTAATCAGCTAACCCAGGATATGTTAAAGAGGGCTCTGCTCCCCTTCCTCCTGTAGCAGAGCAAGAAAGGATTGTGGACAGTATTGGCAAAAAATTATCTCTCTTGTATGCAATAGTGCAATAGAAAAAGGCCCCAACTAAGGCTTTTTTATTTGTTGTAAAATGATAAACCTACGGTTGCTTTACACTGGGGAAAATACTTTCAGCATATAAGAGAAAAATACAACAGGATATACAAAGCAGAGATGCCGAAAGTAACACAACATGTATGCAGGCATACATATTGTAGTTAATATGACGAGATCTAGTATGAATTCCAAGACTCTTCGGTATCTGATGAAGCACTCCGATATTGGTGTCCTCTTAATACATACACATCTGGGACTCGAAGATGCGAAAGAGGAATTGAAAAAAGTAGTAGTAATCAGTTGAGCGATATATCAAGCAGAAATCGATAATGTTAAAACACTAATTTAACATGACATTTTAGCATGATTGAAAGAAAAAGTATGCAAACTTATGCTATGATTTGCCAAAGATATAGTGAAGAAAGAAATATCCAAAAACCTCAAACATCCGCATAAAATAGGGTAAAAACCAGCATATCATTTCAAAAGAAAGAGGTAGAAAATAGATGATAAAGATACTATTCATCTGCCACGGCAGTATCTTGAAAAGTCCCAGAAAAGCCCGTAAAATCAATGGTTTCACGGAGAGGAATGGCACTTACTACACCACTACTACACCATTTTAGAAAGAGTCTTGATGTGACAGGAAAAGCAAGTTAAAATATAATTATTATGGGGAATCGAGGTGACATGATGGAAAAACATTTGACTCCATACCAGTCAGTTATTACAGAAATTAAAAGCATTATTTCCTCTGGACAAGAGGCTGCCTATAGTGCTTCCAGTAAGGCAATGCTGCTTACCTATTGGAATATAGGTAAACGAATTGTAGAGCAAGAACTGGGTGGCAGTGAACGTGCAGAGTACGGTAGAGGTTTGATTTCTGCCTTGGCAGAGGATTTGACAAAGGAGTTTGGTAAAAATTATTCCAAAAGAAACTTGCATTATTACATCAAATTTTATCAGTGTTTTCCCGATGAGCAGATTATGAACGCATGCGTTCACAATCTTAACTGGACGCATATTAGGAGTCTTCTTCGTGTTACAGATGAAAATGCACGCTATTGGTATATGAAAGAGGCGGTTGACGAGAGTTGGAGCTCAAGAACGTTAGACCGTAATATTAGTACGCAATATTATTACAGACTTCTTCAGACGCCGAAAAAAGAGGCTGTAATTGAAGAAATGAAACAGAAAACTGCGGAATTTCAGAAAAATCAATTTGAATTGATTAAAAGTCCAATGATTGCGGAATTTCTCGGTTTTAAAAATGAAGATACCTATTTAGAGGGAGATTTAGAGTCCTCCATTCTTTCACATATTAGAGATTTTTTGATGGAACTGGGGAGAGGATTTGCCTTTGTGGCTCGTCAACAGCACATTGTAACGGAAACCTCGGATTACTATCTTGATCTCGTTTTTTATAATATTGAACTTAAGTGTTATGTCCTAATCGATTTGAAGATGGGCAAAATTACTCATCAAGACGTAGGACAGATTGATATGTATGTGCGTATGTATGATGATTTAAAGCGAGGGCAGGGAGATAACCCTACCATTGGGATTCTGCTGTGTTCAGAAACAGATGAGGATATTGCCAGATATTCGGTACTTCATGACAACGACCGACTGTTTATGTCAAAATATTTGACTTATCTGCCTACAAAAGAGCAGTTAAAAACAGAAATTGAACGGCAGAAAAAAATCTTTTACATGCAACATCCAACTTTACATGAGAATAAAGAATAGATTTTAGAATAGATAGTCATTTTGAAAAGAGAATATGGTAAAGATTGAATATTAAAAGGAACAGAGGATAAAATGATTAATTTGCAAGAAAAAGAAACTAAAGAAATAATTCAACTGTATAGTATGGCCATAAAAGAATTAAAACACCGTGGGGTTATTAGAACAAATAATGTAGTTGGAGAACTTGGCGAATATTTGGCAATAGAACTATATAATAATACACCTGGTTTGCCTAATCTTTCACCCGCACCAGTAGGAACAGAAAATATTGATGCGATTAGCAGAAAAGGTGATAGATACAGTATAAAATCAACGAGTAGCAATACAACAAGTGTGTTTTATGGATTAGAAGAACCAGAATCAAATATACCAGATAATCAGAAGTTTGAGTATGTTATTGTATGTAAGTTTGATGATAACTATGAGTTACAAACAGTATTAGAAATGGATTGGAATACATTTCTGAAGAATAAACGCTGGCATAGTAGAATGCATGCATGGAATCTGTTACTAACAAAGAAAGTTTGCCAACAGTGTAAAATTGTATATGAAAAGGAAAAGTAATCATAGAGTTTACATTATAATGCTTTCGGTAAATTGTAAAAAATGTAGTTCAGTGTAACATAGCGAAATGAAGTATATAATTTCTCAGAAAAAAACCAACATATAAGGAGAAATGCGAACATGATAAAAGTATTATTCATCTGCCACGGCAGTATCTTGAAAAGTCCCGGAAAAGCCAGTAAAATCAATGGGTTTACGAAACAGAAAGGCGCTTACTACACCACTACTACACCATTTTCGAAAGAGCCTTGATGTGACAAGTTTTTATAGATGATACAATAAAGCGATGATATTCTTAAAAAAGAGTATCATCGCTTGTTACTATATCTGATGTGAGAGTATCCAGTCCAGTAAATCAGTGGATTGAAGGGTGCCTGCCGCTAATTGCAGGATGACCTCGGACAGTTCTGTCTGCGTATGCTGTAATTCGATCCCATTTAAGGCGAGGAACACCAGCATAACATGTGCGCCGATACGTTTGTTCCCGTCTACAAAGGGATGATTTTTTACCAGGCCAAAGCAAAGACGGGCTACCTTTTGCTGGAGTGATGGGTAGACATCTTTTCCAGCAAAGGTTTGGAAGGGGGTATTCAGTGCAGAGTCCAGCATTCCTTCATCGCGCAGGCCCGATGACCCTCCGGTTTCTGCAATGAGTTGTTCATGCAGCAAAAGTATCTGTGGCTTGGATAATCGGATCATTTGGCAAGTACCTCGTAAGCCTGCCGGTTCTTTTCAATGAGACGTTTGGAAATAGACATGACATCTTCATCGGCGGCAAGTTGTTCTTCTTCAGCAGAACTGAATTCCATGACTAGATATCGGGGGACGTTGTTTTTTAATATGATAACAGAACCGTTCTCATCTACGAGGCGGGCTACTTTAGAGAAATTTTGATTGGCATCAGTGATGGAAACTAGATTTTTTGTGTTGATATTCATAACGAGACCTCCTTTGCTATTTACTTTTATTATATCCAATAATAGGATAAATTCAACCTATTTTCGAAAAAATATAGAAAGGGGAGTTCAAAATTTTTAGTAAGAAACAGTGAAATGATAAGCATGGGAACAAATGAACAAAAATAGAAAATTAAATAGGGATTCCCCTTTTTGTAAAATAATGCGAGAAAACTTTGGCGAATACGGCTACGATTACTTACTTTTAGGCTGTATTTGGTGAACAACTGGAGTTTAAGTATCAGCGGGCGAAGAAACAGCATCATTGACGGATTGGCGCAGATGTTTTGAGTTTGCTGCGGTGGTAGTAGGCGACAACTTCTGATATGTGGCTGGTTATCGAGTCAACGAAAACCAATGCTGGAACCAGGAAGCTGCCGATGTCCGAAGACGTATTCCGGTGTTTCCAGGCCATCATCGAGGACCGGGAAGCACCAAGGTATGAGAGAGTGGTGGACGAATACACAGGATTCCTGTTTACAGATAAAGAGGGGCTTCCCCTGGTGGCAATGCATTGGGAGCATCGGTTTAACCATATGGTAAAACGATACAACGCCATTTACCGGGTTCAGATGCCGAATATTACACCCCATGTCTGCCGCCATACTTACTGCAGTAATATGGCGAAGTCAGGTATGAATCCAAAGACGCTCCAGTATCTGATGGGGCATAGCGATATCGGAGTAACGCTGAACACCTATACCCATCTGGGGCTGGAGGACGCCGTATATGAGTTAAAGCGGGTGGAAGAACTGGAGAATGCCAGGAAGGAAATGTAAAAGATAAATGGAGAAGGGACAGTTTCACAGAAAATGTTTCGGATAGTATAATATGGAAAGGATGAAGGCGCTCTGCTTTGGCAGGGCGTTTTTCTTATAATCTAGCATGTAGAAGCTAGTAAAAGAGGGAATATTTTGATATACTAAGGAAAGCAATGGATGAGGAGAGAACAGTAAATTTATGGATGAAAATAATAAGTGGATGATGCTTTTACTTTTCCTGTTTCACCAAACAGAAAGACAATGGAGAGAATTTGAAACAGAAATTAAATATAATAATCGGTATTTTCCTAAAAGTCAGATATTAGATGAATTGAAAAGAATACAGAAATATGCAGTTCATGAAATACATGCTGATGAAGTTTATTATAGGGCCAGGGTGTTTAGTACCCCTTGGGAATGTTTTAAGGAAGAATTGGAGCAAATACGTCAAATTATTTTAAAGCATTTTCCGGATATTGAAAATGGAAAATCTTCTTTTAATTTAGATAATATGTCAGATATGCAAGCTTGCTTGGCTATGCTATTATGTATGAAAAATGACAGCCAATCTATCATGGAAGAAATTGAACTAATATTTGAAAAAGTCATCTCTGGTCATCCCTTTTGCCAATCGAGCCTTTTTGATAGCCTGTTTACTTAAAAGACCCCTATGCTTCTCAATTCCGAAAGATGCTTTCTATTGAAAAATATAAAAGTAAGGAAATAGACCGTATCTATCGGGAAGTGTATATTGATACTGCGATTTCTAATCAAGCTCAAATTTTTGAAGAAATGATAAAGCAAGGTTATATGCGGAAAGCAGACCCTAAAATTATGGCATTACAATTTTTCGCTCCCATTTTTCTTTTGCTGAACAGATATGACGGTATTGCCGAGAAGGAAGCGGAGGCAATAAAAATTTTGGGAAAACATATTGAACAGTTTGACAAGATTTATCGTGAGGGGGGAAATAAAATGAAAATTGCAATCATTTATGCCACTAAATATGGCTGCACAAAAAAGTGTGTGGAAATCTTAAAATCTTATTTACAAAGTGACGTAAAAGTATTTTCTGCTAAAAATTCCAAAATTGATGTATCACAATATGATACCATTTTAATAGGTGGTTCGGTCTATATGGGAAAAATTCAAAAAGAAATAACTCGTTTTTGTAAACATAACTTAAAGCAGCTATTGAAAAAGCGAGTAGGATTATTTGTATGTTGCTATACTCCGAATGGAATAAATGGATTTTTTGAAACACTATTTCCATTAGAATTGTTAAATCACGCATTTTATGTAACTTGTATAGGTGGGGAAATGAACTATGATAAGATGAATTTTCTTTATAGAAGATTGTTTCAGTCATTGAAAAAAATAGACGGATTTAATGAGGGATTTACTGAACCCAAAATACTTGAAGAAGAAATTAAAGCATTAGCAGAAAAAAGCCTGAAGTAGTTACGAAGAATGGAAGTGGTGTTGTGCAAAAAGAAGAATGGTTACTATGTCCAATATGTGGAAATAAAACAAGGTTGAAAATTCGTGAAGATACAGAATTGAAAAATTTTCCTTTATTTTGTCCGAAATGCAAACAAGAAGTTTTGATTAGTATAAAACAATTTAATATGTCTGTCATCAAAGAGCCAGACGCACAGACGCAGAGCCGATGAACTTGTAAGCAATCACAGTCATTTATTCTGCGTTTTCTATTAAATTACCTATCCCTATTTCAGTAGCATTGACTTTCTAACGATTGTTAGGTATAATTTATCTAACAGTCGTTAGAAAGGTTGGCGTAAATGATGAGTAATACAAAGCAGAAAATATTAGATGTATCTTTAGACCTCTTTTCTCGAAAGGGATTTTCAGCAGTTTCTATTAGAGATATTTGTGCTCAGGTAATGATTAAAGAAAGTTCTGTCTATTATCATTTTAAAAATAAACAAGCTATTTTTGATGAGTTGCTTTATCACTTTGAGCAAGTGGCGACCGATATGATGGTACGGTTAGAACAATCTTTGTCAGTGCAATCCTGTTCAATGGAGAAGCCATTTTACCAAACTGTTTGCGATACCTTTTTTGAAAGCTATTTTATGGACGATTTTTGCAACAAAATAATGAGGCTTCTTCTGATTGAGCAATTTGGTAATTCGGAAGTCCAAAAGATATATGACCGTTGGATGGTTGCAGAGCCACTTGAATTTCAAAGTAAGGTTTTTGGTACGCTAATGGAAATAGGAATAATTCCAAAATCAGATAGTGGATATCTAGCTGTTAAATACTATGCACCCATTTATTTTTTTGCTCAAAGATGGTTATTCAGCGGAGAATTATCGGAAGAACAAAAAAATTCTTTTCGGAATGCTGCTTATCAACATATCGAGAAATTTTTTGCAGAGATGGAGGTGGCATAATGTCTAACATTGTAATTACTGGTGCAAATCAAGGAATTGGATATTATTTTATGGAGCAGGCTCTAAAGGATGGAAACAAAGTAGCTGTGTTAGATGTTGATACAGAAAGCCTTGAAAGATTGGCACAGTTATTTCCGAATAAACTTTTCTATTATAAGGCAGATGTATGTGATGAGATGCAGATACGCATCGCCATTGCAGATATTATTAAAAAATTTCAACGAATAGATATTGCTATTCATAATGCCTGCCTTTGTACCTTTGGTAAAGAAACGACTACTGATTTCAATATATATGAACGGTCTTTTGATGTGAATTATTATGGCGCACTTCGTTTAGTAAAAAGTGTATTGCCGTATATGCAGGCACAAAAATACGGAAAAGTCATTTTTACAAGCTCTGGTGTAGGAGTAACAGGTTTTATAGGAATATCTCCCTATGCTTCGACTAAAGGCGCATTGGAAGCATTGGCAAAGTGCCTTAATTTAGAATATGCTTCTGTCGGTGTTACCTTCCATATTATTCACCCGCCATTAACTCGAACAAAGTCGGCAGAGCCGTTACCTGTTCCAAAAGAATTTATGGCTGACCCACAAAAAGTAGGATATGGACTTGCAAAGCATATCACATCTAAAAGATTTATTATTTGCCATGGTTTCGTGCAAAAAATCCAGACGATTGCCTGCTATCTTTTTCCAATCAAGATGGGCAAGCTAATGTCAAAAATGACATTACGGTATATAAACAGCGAAAAATAAGCAAATGGAAGTGAACGGTAAGGCTAAAAGGACATCTCTAAAAGATAGCAAGAATTGTGAAAACACGGGCAAATTTTTTTGCTACTATAATTGTAAGAAAGGAGGCGTTTTGTATGGAAAATAATGCAGTTATTAGTATTGAACAGGTTATTGATTACATCGAAAATCATCTTAGCGAAAAGATTGACCTTGAAACAGTTTCTACGACGGTCAATTACTCAAAATATCATTTACATCGAATGTTCACCGAAACAGTCGGTCTGACAATTCACGATTATGTGCAACGAAGGCAACTCACGGAAGCGGCAAAGTTATTGGTGTTTTCAGATAAACCAATCATTGAAATTGCTTTTATCTGTGGATATGAAAGTCAACAATCTTTTACTACTGCTTTTACAGCTATGTATAAGACCTCACCTGCACAGTATCGTGATAAACAAGAGTTTTATCCATTGTTGTTGCAGGTTGTTATACATAATAAAAAGGTAAATACTACATTGACAAAGAACAATATACGGTTTGCTACGATAGAGGATATTCCTTCTTGGATGGAGCTACTTCGATTAGTGGTTGATGGATACCCTGTTTTAGATGAAACAGACTACTTACATAAATTAAAAATATGTATCCAAAACAAACAGGCATTGGTTTTGAAAGATGGGGATTTGTTAATTGGTGCTCTGGCTTTCAGCATTCCACCATGCTGCATTGAGTTTTTGGGTATACATCCTCAATATCGCAAAAGAGGCATTCAAAAATTTTTTCTGGATGCGTTAATAGAAGATTATTATCCAGAACAAGATATTTGTATAACAACTTATAGGAAGGGTGATAGAGCCGATACAGGATACCGTAAAGAACTACAAAAACTTGGTTTTGCAGAACGAGAACTTCTAATAGAATTTGGTTATCCTACACAACGCTTTGTGCTTACTGCAAAATGTTCAGAAACAAATGATAAACGACTGAGTTCAAATAAAACAGAAATCTGATTTGCAAATAGTGTGAGGTAATAACAATGTGCGTAAGAGAAATCAATCCCAAAGAAACTGCAAGAGCATCGGCGTTTGAGCTTTGGATGAAAGCTCCTAATCCTATGGTCACTTTTTTCAAGACATACGATGTAATGCCATTGATTAAAGTAAGTAAAAATCGTGGTATGAAATTCAATATGCTTCTTGACTTTTGTATAGGAAAAGCTGCTGCTTCTGTAAAAGAATTTTATTTATTGCCTGTAGGAAATAAGCTAATGCAATATGATAAACTTGCTGTCAACACTATTGTTGCGAACAAAGATGGTGAAGTTAGTTCCTGTGATATTGCATATACGGACAGTCTTGAAAAGTTCAATGCAGATTACCTGAAATATACAACAGCAGTACACAACACTTGTATTGACCACGACCTATCGGAAAAATATATGGTTATAGGTACTTCTGCTATTGTAAATGTAGAACTGGACGGTGCTGTGGGTATGAATAGCGGAATTTTCAACAATCCTTTTATGATATGGGGGAAGTATCGCATTGATGGCGATAAGGCTCTTTTATCAATCTCTTTTCAATTCCATCATACGCAAATGGATGGTGCACACGCAGGCAAATTTCTGAAGAATTTGCAGAAGGAGATTGAAAAGATGGGAGAAGAAATAAGTGTATGATAGCAAAAAGCGAATGGGTCTTATGCCCTGTTTGTGGAGGTAAAACTCGTGACAGACTTAGAGAGGATACAGTTTTGATAAACTATCCTCTTTACTGTCCGAAATGTAAGCAGGAAACTTTAATTAACGCAAAAGATTGCACATAGCTGTCATTAAAGAGCCAGACGCATAGACGCAGAGCCGATGGACTTGTGGGTTATCCCACAGCTCATCGGCTCTGCTTGTAATAGTATGTTTAGTGCGATTGTTCATCACAGGAGATAGAAGATGTTCCTTTCATTATTCGCTCTTCAACAGTCAGGCTTTTGTGCAAAGGGATTGCCATAAATACCGTGATAAGTGCGGAGAGGACATCAGCAATCGGCTGTGCGTACAAAATACCATTTAATCCCCATACAAAGGGTAAGATTAAGATAACAGGAATAAAGCAGATACCTTGTCGGCACGCTCCAAGAATAAATCCCTCTTTTCCTTTTCCAAGAGCAAGGAATAAAGAGGAATATACCGTATAGAATCCAAACAGCATAAAGGTAATACCATTTATTCTTAATGAGGAAGCTCCGATTTTAATCATCTCTACATTTCCAGTTGTAAACTGTGAAACAATAGTTGCAGAAAACAGGCTGAACAATAAACCTACAATTACACAGAAAATGGTTGACCATAAAACAGAGGTTTTGATTGCGGTACGCAGACGGTCAAATTTCTTTGCACCATAACTATATCCTGCAATGGGCTGAAATCCTTTGATGAAACCAAATACTGTTAAGCTGCCCATAGATATAAGACGAGTTACAACTCCCATTCCTGCTATGGCTGCATCGCTGTAATTACCTGCTGCGTTATTTATCAAGGAAATAGAAATACTTGTCAATAGCTGAAATACAAGTGTCGAAATGCCGATTTTAAAAATTTCAGAAAGAACTTCCTTAGAAAAAGTGCAGTCTTTTATCTTGAATTGAAAAGCACTTTTCCTTCTGAAGATATAAAGCAAATACACCATAGTCGATACTATCTGAGAGATTGCTGTTGCAATAGCTGCTCCTGCAACATCTAAATGAAAAGTATATATAAATAAAGGGTCTAACCCTATATTGAGAACAGCCCCTAACAGCAAAGCGCACATTGTAGTTTTCGCTGCCCCCTCACTTGTTACGATATTATTCATTGTTACATTAAAAACATTGAAAATACAGGAAATGATATAAATACCCGCATAGGTGGCAGCATAAGGAAGAATACTTTCTGTTGCACCCAACAGTTTTAAAATGGGTTCCAAAAAGATGATTGAGAGAACTATCATAATTGTGCCTACAACAAGGCTGCTGTACAGTGCAGTGCTTGCAACCCTGTTTGCTTGTTCTCTGTTCCTTTGCCCTAATAATCGGGAAATATAAGATGCTGCTCCGTTACCGAAAAGTAATCCTAAGCCGACAACTACTTGACCGAGTGGGTATACTACCGAGATAGCAGCCATTTGGCTTTCCCCCAACCCACCGACAAAATAGGCATCAACAAGATTGTATAAAGCATTGATAAGCATACCAATCATTGTAGGAATACCCATAGCTAAAAGGGCTTTTGGAATTGGAGCATTGCCCAGTAACTCCAGTTTTTTGTTTTGCTTGTCCATTGTACTGTTTCTCCTTTCACTTGACTAATGAAATAAAATATACTACTATAAATTACAGTAATTGAAACGCAAGAGGTATTCTACTATAATTTATAGTAGTTGTCAAGAGAGTAAAGGAGGAAGATGATATGGCGACCATTGACCTGATTGTTTTGGGAATATTAAAGAAAGAACCCTTGAGTGCATATGACATTCAAAAGTTGGTAGAGTACCGTAATATTTCAAAGTGGGTAAAAATCAGCACCCCTTCTATTTATAAAAAGGTTATTCAGTTGGAGGAAAAAGGATACATTTCAAGTCATATTGAAAAAGAAGGTAAAATGCCAGAAAAGTCAGTTTATACTTTGACGGAAAAAGGAAAACAGCAGTTTGAGAAACTGATGATTGAAATATCTTGTAAGCCTATCAACATTTTTTTAGACTTTAATGCTGTTATCGTAAATTTGGACAGTATGCCAAAAGAAAGACAACAAGAATGTCTGGATAATATTGAAAGCAGTATGGCAGTTTTAAAAACATATCTGGAAGAAAATATCGCTTTGAAAAAAAGTGATGATGACATTCCGACTACTGGTATGGCAGTTTTACAACAGCAATATATACTGGCAGGGGCGATAGAAGAATGGATTGCTTCTTTAAGAAAATCGCTGGAGTGAATAAAATGGATGAATCTCAATGGATTATATGTCCTGTTTGTGGCAGTAAAACTCGTGATAGACTTAGACAAGATACAGTTTTGAAAAACTATCCTCTTTACTGCCCGAAATGTAAACAGGAAACTTTGATAAACGCAAAAGAATTGCAGATAACCGTCATCAAAGAGCCAGACGCAAAGGCACAGTATCAATAAGATTTTTAATTGACCTGCCATAAAAATATTTACTTGTTCTCTTGACTTTCACGTTGCGTCATAGTGTAAGATTTAGAAAAACGAGAAAGGAAGAGAGAAAATGAAAGTAATTCCAATTCGCTCAGACGGAATTTACAAAAAAATAATGAAAGCACCGTCTGAAAAGAAAAATGATATTTACCGTTATGAAATGATGATGCCTTTTGAAAAAAAGTGGGCATGTTACAGCGTACCGATGAAAGCTACTACTCCTAATGGATATGATGTTATAATGGCAAGCTGTATGCTTGGTCACATTGCTCCTACAAAAGTTGATGAGAGTCAACGAGCCAATATCGAGGCATTATCGTCAAATGAGCTCTGGAGTGATTGTAAGCTATCAATAGAAAACTCTTTAAACTGTTTTATTGATAAAGGAATACAATTGCCTGTCAAAGATTATCTATTCACCATTTTATTAGCGAATTCTGAAAGTCCTTATATCAAAATGAATGAGGGGTATTGTGGTGATGGAGGAATACCTGGATATATTTTTTCTTGGCTTATTCCTAATGAATACACATTAACGCATTTACATGTTGCACTTGCCCATGAAGTCAATCACAATGTGCGTTTCCAATTTATAAAGTGGAAAAACGATATTACTCTTGGTGAAATGATGGTCAGCGAGGGACTTGCCGAAAATTTTGCAACGCATTTGTATGGGGAGGATAAAGCAGGCCCGTGGGTTACAAAAACCGATATGCAAACCTTAAACGAATATATTAAACCAATTATCTTTGATGGCTTGAGCGTACAAGGACTTGAAAAGCTTAATGCTTATTTGTATGGTGATGAAATGGCAGCATTACAAAATTATCCTGCTGTTGGACTGCCCTATTGTGCCGGATACGCTTGTGGGTATCACTTAGTAAAACACTATTTGAAAAAAACAGGGAAAAGTATTGTAGAAGCAACATTATTGCCTGCAAATGAGATTTTGAAAGCCACGGAGGATTTTTGGAATGAATAAAAAACCTATGACAGTACACGAAGTCGTAAATTTGACAGGAATTACTGCAAGAACACTTCATTACTATGATGAGATAGGGCTTTTAAAACCTTCGATTGTTACAGAAGCAAGATATAGATTATATACCGAGGAAGATTTAATTAGACTACAAGAAATATTGTTTTTTCGGGAAGTTGGGTTTGCGTTAAAAGAAATAAAAAAACTGTTAGATGCCCCACATTATAATCGCAGCGAAGCCTTAGAAAGACATCTTTCCATTTTAGAGGCACAGAAAGAGCGTATTGACGGAATTATTGCTCTTATAAAAAATGAAATTAATGGAGGAAAAAATCTTGCTTTTACTGCTTTTTCGCAATCTAAAGTGATTGAACTGCAAACACAATTTCGAGATGAAATCATCGAGCGTTGGGGCAATACGGAAAGCTTTAGACAATTTGAGGAAATCTTCTCATCACAAAGTCGCAAAATACAAAATGAGCAGATAAGCTCATTCTATTGTACGGCACAGGAACTCTTTGAAAAATTAGCAACGTATGAGGGAAAGACTCCAAGCTGTTTAGAGGTTCAACAGATTGTGCAGAAATGGCAAGAATATATATCCGAGCATTTTTATCAATGCGATAGTCAGATGCTCTCCTATTTAGGAAATTTATATCTTACTGACGAAAGATTTTCAGAGTTTATCAATCGTTTTGGCGGTGAAAATTTAGCAATGTTTTTTAGTAAGGCAATCGAGGCTTACTGTACAAAGCAGCGAAGTGAGAGTAATGAGCGTTGATTGGATACGATGTCCTATCTGCGGGAGCAAAACCCGTGACAGACTGAGAGAGGATACAATTTTGAAGAACTATCCTCTTTACTGCTCCAAATGCAAACAGGAAACTTTAATCAATGCAAAAAATTTACATATAGTCGTTATCAAAGAGCCAGACGCTTTAGACGCAGAGCCGATGAACTTGTGAGCAATCACAGTTTGTCGGCTTACTTTTTTATATGTTGGATTTTATTGCATATAAAACCTCTCTTTTTGCAATAACAAATTTTTTAAGCAAAAGACTAAAAACTTAATAAAAAGCTGATTTGACAAAGGGCTGATTTTGTGGTACTCTAAAAAATCATAACTTGAAGGAGAATGGTTTTATGAGTTTTTATATAACGAATGAACTACCACCTAAAAAGAAAATCAGCTCTGTACAATCAAATCCGATGAAACATTGTGCAGAGTATAGCATAATATAACACGTAAAGATTTCATCGGGAAACGTAGCAATACATGAGAGTTTTTTCTTTCATATATTGTTTCTTTTCTCGTACAAATTTTTGTGCAGCAGGCTATGGGCAATGTTTTGTCTGTAGCCTTTTGTTGTATATGGGTTATTTCATTTAAGAAGTTTATAATGAAATGTATATAGCAGAAGGACTGATACTATGAGTATCTAACTTCTGCTATTTTTTTGCCTATTTTAGAAAATTAGATGTAAAAAAGAGAGGTTTTATTTATGAGTTTAGTTAGAAGTTACAGGATTAACACATTCTTTTGGTGATAATTATCTGTTTAAAAATGCAGATTTTTCATTAAATAAAGGGGAACATATAGGGATTGTCGGTCAAAATGGAGCAGGAAAAAGTACATTTATAAAATTTTGTACAGAGCAACTTATCCCTGATTCTGGCAGGATAGTATGGCAACCAAACACAAAAATAGGATATCTCGACCAATATGCTCAAATTGAAAAAAGTACAATTATGAGGGTATTTCTGCAATCAGCATTTTCTGAATTATATGAGATGGAAAATAGGATGAATCAGTTGTATTGTCAGTCTGTAGATGGGAATATGTCAAAATTAGATATGGCTGCAAGGTATCAGGAGGAGTTAGAACGTAATGAATTTTATTTGATTGATACAAAGATAGAACAAGTGACGACAGGATTGGGCTTAATGGCTATTGGACTGGATAGACCTATAGAGCAGATGAGTGGCGGGCAGAGAGCAAAGGTCATATTAGCAAAATTATTATTAGAAAAACCAGACATTTTGCTTCTGGATGAACCAACAAACTTCTTAGATAAGGAACATGTTGTATGGCTTGCAGAGTATCTCTCAAGTTTGCAAAATGCCTTTATGGTAGTTTCACATGATTATGAGTTTTTAGAAAAAATATCCACAAGGATTTGTGACATTGATAATCAGAAAATTACAAAATATTTTGGAACATATTATGAGTTTAGAAGAAAAAAAGCGTTACTTCGAGAAGATTACATTAGACAGTATGGACAAGATGGAAGCGATTGAACAAAAAGAAATCAAGCCACATTTCAAATTTCCTGCCGCTCCCCTAACTACAACGGAGCATTTAAGGGTGAAACATCTGGATGTTGGTTATCATTATCCTGTCTTGTCTGATATCAATTTTTCCGTAAAAGGTGGAGAAAAAGTTGTTATTACGGGATTTAATGGTATAGGGAAGTCTACAATGTTTAAAACTCTTGTAAATCAAATTCCATCGTTAGGAGGTAATTTTCATTTTTCGGAGCAAGTAAAGATAGGGTATTTTGAACAAGATTTAACATGGTCAGATACTACGAAAACACCGATACAAATTGTTTCTGATGCTTATCCATCACTTGTTATAAAAGATGTAAGAAAGCGCCTTGCAGGTTGTGGTATTTCAAGCAAACATGCTATGCAGGAAATTAGTACTTTAAGTGGTGGTGAACAGGCAAAAGTTAAAATATGTTTGCTTATGATGAAACCATGTAACTTCCTAATTATGGATGAGCCGACAAATCATCTTGATACACTGGCGAAGGAGGCGTTAAGAACTGCACTTTTAGAATTTGAAGGTACAGTAATATTAGTATCACATGAAGAAGCGTTTTATCGTGATTGGGTTCAAAAGGTTATAAATGTAGAAAAGAAAATATAGATTAAAACTCGTATTTTGAAAGAGAATCTGTAGGTAAGATAGCCCACCTAATAAAAAAACGGTGTTTTGGGTGGGCTGTTTTGTTACGCTCAGATGAAAATTTGACCCTCTAAACCCGTTTAAGGTTTGGAGGGTTTTTATGTGTTGGTCTGAAATGACGGCACTGCTGCTTATCAGAAGCGGCAATTACATATAATACTTCAGCAATCTGCAAGGACATCTCGTTAAAAAAATCCTTGCGTGCTTACGGTACTCGTATAGCCGAAAAATAGAGGTTATATTTCTATATTATAGAATTGAATATTCTTATATCCGCTTAGATTACAAAATCTTTGCGGATTTTTTTGTGCCTTTTTTACTGGAACGCAGAATAAGTCAGCTTCTGGCGTTGGTTGCCGTTCGCCGCCCTATCAATCTGGATTTTTCAAATTTCAGATTGATAGGAGGAACAGACAATGGATGAAAAGCATCAAAATCGTAAAAAGGACAAGTACAATCCATATACATTGATTATTTTAGACGGGCGTTATTACCTCTCGTTTAAGGACAGTCGAGGTGCATTGCAGAGCATTGAGATTGATGAAGTACTGTATGAGTTGTTTAATCGCTTTGAGCTTGAGGATATATCATATTTCAACAAGCTAAGTAGGCATATTGAACATTCGGAGCTGACAGAAGCGTCATTGAATGAACGTGCGTTCTGCAAGCCGGAAAGTATTGAGGAAGAAGTATCAAGAAATATGGAATACGAGTTGTTACATAGAGTAATCGAAAAACTGCCCGAAGTACAACGGCGTAGATTGTTACTGTACTTTTTCGGTGAAATGACCTATGAGCAAATTGCAGCCATAGAGGGCTGTACGAAAAGAGCAGTCAAATTTAGTGTTGATATTGCTATTGAGAAGTTGAAAAAAGATTTTGGGACTTTTTAAATTTTACACTACACGAATTCTTTTTTAGTGAGCAAACAGGTGAAGGGGCATCACTCCCCCTTCACCTGTTTTCCTTTGTGTGGCGAAAACGGGATGGCTCCTTGACAACCGAATAATCATTCGCCAAATATTTTCTCTTTGTGATTGTGATGAGCATAAGCGTGTGCAGCGGTACGCCAAGACTTGCTAAAAAGCAGTGAGCGATATGAAAGGTGGTGAGCCATTCGTTACCGACTCAAAATATCGGGCAGCTCCCGATTTCGCCGTAACCCACAAAGAGGATAATGATACTCCCGTCCAGTCACAGTCCGAGTGGTAGCCAGTCCACCGCAGGCAATGAGGGCGGCTCTGTCAGAACGAGACAGTTGGGGGTGAAACTCCCGTGGCGTCAGTTCGCTGCTGACCGTTTGGTGACTTCCCTGCGTGATACAACGCATTGCATCTTCGGGGTGTCGAGGACAAATAGAGATGCTTCTATCATAAAGCCAAACACAAGGCGACTTATGGAAACAGAGTTTTGTTTTATGCTCTCCCGACCTAAATACTTCCTTGTGTTTGGCTGCCTACATAGGTGGAACACTCCTGCCTAAATTTAGATAGGAGGTCAAACACAATGGAAAAAACGATTAAGCGTGGCGATATTTACTACGCAGACTTAAATCCCGTTATCGGTTCGGAGCAAGGAGGTAAACGACCTGTACTTATCATTTCAAACGACATAGGCAATAAACACAGCCCTACGGTTATTGTGGCGGCAATTACGGGGAAAACACAGACAAAAGCAAAATTACCAACACATACTGAAGTAAAAAATGTTGAAGGACTTGACAGGGATTCTGTTATTCTACTTGAACAGATACGAACAATTGATAAACAGCGACTTAGGAATTAGATAGGTAAAATACCTGACAATGCAATGGCAAGGGTTGATAAGGCTCTTGTCATTAGTATTAAAATTTCCCATAGTAATCTGCTTTAAATTTATGAAGGAAAAGCAATGATAGAGCAGACACAGGTTGAAATAAAAGATAAATTCTGTCTTACGATTGATGAGGCATCTGTCTATTTTAATATAGGAGAAAAGAAATTAAGAAAGATTGTTGCAGATAATATAGATACAGGATTTATTATTCAGAATGGGGTGAAGTTTTTAATCAAGAGAAAACAGTTTGAAGTTTTTTAGAGGGTTTAACGGCTATTTGAATATTTTTGAATAAATTACAATGCAGGTAGCCTTGCGGATGAATACAAAGGATACTTTATTTTAAATGTTACTTTTATTTTTAAGATGGAAAAAGGGCTTCGCCTATGATATACTACGCTATATCGTGACGGGGCTCTTTTTGTATGAAAGGAGCATGAATATGAGCGGAAAAAGAAGGGACAGCAAAAATCGTATTCTCCGCAACGGAGAGAGCCAACGTCAAGACGGACGATACGCATTCAAATACATTGATGCCACAGGAAAACAGCAGTTTGTGTACAGTTGGAAACTGGAAAAGACGGATAAGACACCACAGGGAAAAAGGGATGATATTTCATTAAGAGAGAAAGAAAAACTGATATTGAAAGATATTGATGATGAGATAGTTCCCCGTGGTGGAGAAATGACCGTTCTGGAACTGGTGAAAAAGTATTTCTTACAGAAAACAGGCGTGCGGCACAATACAGAAGCCAACTATAAATTTGTAGTTAATATTATAAAAAAAGAAGTGTTTGGTAAGAAGCGAATCGACAAGGTGAAACTGTCGGACGCAAAATGCTGGCTTATCAAAATGCAGCGAGATGGGAGAGGTTACAGTTCCATTCATTCTATAAGGGGTGTTATAAGACCTGCATTCCAGATGGCAGTTGACGATGATTTGATACGCAAGAATCCGTTTGAGTTTCAGCTTGCCACCGTTGTCGTGAATGACAGCGTGACAAGAGAAGCTATTACAAGAAAACAGGAGCGAGCTTTCCTTGAATTTGTAGCACAGGACAAGCATTTTTGCAGATACTATGATGGAATCTATATTTTATTTTAAACAGGGCTTCGGATTTCTGAATTTGTAGGATTAACGCTGAATGACATTGATATGCAGAATAGAAAAATCAATGTCAACCATCAATTACAGAGAAAAAGGAATATGGAGTATGTGATTGAGAACACAAAGACCACAAGCGGTACAAGAGAAATTCCTATGTCAGACGAGGTATATGCTTGTTTTCAGCGAATTATCGAAAACAGGAAGAAAGTGAAAACTGAGCCTATGATAGATGGTAAATGTGGATTCCTGTATCTGGATAAAAATGATATGCCGATGGTAGCTCTGCATTGGGAGAAATACTTTCAACATATTTGCAAGAAGTACAACAGTATCTACAAAGTGCAGATGCCTAAAGTTACACCTCATGTATGTAGGCATACATTTTGTTTTAACATGGCAAAAAGCGGTATGAATCCGAAAACGCTCCAATACCTTATGGGACATTCTGATATTGGAGTGACAATGAATACCTATACGCACATCGGTTACGATGATGCGAAAGAGGAGTTGGAACGGATGACAAAAGTCGAGTAGTAAAATGGCATAATCTCTCTTAATTTACTACTTTTGAGGTAAAAGATATGCCAAGAACAGAGGATACCAATAGACGACAGGAAAAGCCGATAAATCAAGGAAATACAGCAAATATAAGGAGTTTTTGAGATATGATTAAAATACTATTCATCTGCCACGGCAATATTTGTCGTAGTACTATGTCACAGTACGTTTTTCAGGACATGGTTCATAAAATAAACTTAACTGATTCATTTTACATTGATTCTGCCGCTACCAGCCGGGAGGAGATTGGCAATCCGGTTCACCACGGCACTCGCCATAAATTAAAGGAAGTCGGGATCCCGTGTGGGGATCACCGGGCACGTCAGATGAGAAGAGAAGATTACGATGCATTTGACTATATCATTGGAATGGATTCCTGGAATATTCGTAATATTGGACGGATTATCGGAAACAGCGATCCGGAGAGAAAGGTATTCCGGCTCCTGGATTTCACGGAGCGTAAAGGCGAGGATATTGCGGATCCGTGGTATACAGGTGATTTTGATACTACATACCGGGACGTAAGAGAAGGCTGCGAAGCGTTGCTTGCATGGATCTGCCAGGAAAATCACCTATAAGATGATTTCAGAAGAAAGTGTGTGAGCAGAGAATTTTAGGAGGATGGCATGGATTGTTAAAAAAATGACTAAATATCAAATCATTTTTCGGGCAAAATCTGTGCATATCGATAAAACGCGCTTTCCTGCGTTAAAATAGAAAAATTTTTAGTTGATTTCATTGACTTATCATGTATAATGGTAAAAGGGAGTCGTTGGATAAGATTTCCCGCAAAAAATGAAAGAAAAGAGGTTTGATGTAAGATGGCAGAAATGAATTTAAGCAAGTACGGCATTACTGGAACCACAGAGATTGTGCATAATCCTTCTTATGAATTGCTATTCGAAGAGGAGACAAAACCGGGTCTGGAAGGGTTTGAAAAAGGACAGGTGAGCGAGCTTGGCGCAGTCAATGTTATGACTGGTGAGTACACCGGGCGTTCCCCGAAAGACAAGTTCATTGTAATTGATGAGAATTCCAAAGATACAGTATGGTGGACCTCTGACGAATATAAAAATGATAATCATCCTGCTACACAGGAAGCGTGGGAGACAGTAAAGAAGATTGCCCTGGATGAGCTTTCTGGAAAGAAGCTTTACGTTGTGGACGCATTCTGCGGAGCAAACAAGGATACCCGTATGGCGATCCGCTTCATTATGGAAGTTGCATGGCAGGCACATTTCGTTACCAATATGTTTATCCAGCCTACGAAAGAGGAGCTTGAAGAGTTCGAGCCAGATTTCATCGTATATAATGCGTCCAAGGCGAAAGTGGAAAATTATAAAGAGCTTGGGCTGAATTCTGAGACGGCCGTTATGTTTAATATCACAAGCCGTGAGCAGGTTATTGTCAACACATGGTACGGCGGAGAGATGAAAAAAGGGATGTTCTCCATGATGAATTACTATCTGCCGCTTAAGGGAATTGCCTCCATGCATTGTTCTGCAAATACAGATATGAATGGTGAAAATACAGCGATTTTCTTCGGACTTTCCGGAACAGGAAAGACAACTCTTTCTACCGATCCTAAGCGTCTTTTGATCGGTGACGACGAGCATGGATGGGATGATAATGGAATCTTCAATTTTGAAGGTGGATGCTATGCGAAGGTCATCAATCTGGACAAGGAATCCGAGCCGGATATTTACAATGCGATCAAGAGAAATGCGCTTCTTGAGAATGTTACTCTTGATGCAGAGGGTAAGATTGATTTTGCGGATAAGAGTGTGACAGAAAATACTCGTGTTTCTTATCCGATCGATCACATTGAGAAGATTGTACGTCCGGTCTCCGCAGCGCCGGCAGCAAAGGAAGTAATCTTCCTGTCAGCAGATGCGTTTGGTGTACTTCCTCCGGTTTCCATTTTGACTCCGGAACAGACACAGTATTACTTCCTTTCCGGATTTACGGCAAAGCTTGCGGGTACAGAGCGTGGTATCACGGAGCCGACGCCGACCTTTTCCGCATGTTTCGGACAGGCATTCCTGGAGCTGCATCCGACAAAATATGCGGAAGAGCTTGTTAAGAGAATGGAGCAGAGCGGAGCGAAGGCATACCTTGTCAATACCGGATGGAACGGCACAGGAAAGCGTATCTCAATTAAAGATACACGTGGTATCATTGACGCAATTTTAAACGGTGATATTCTGAACGCACCGACAAAGAAGATTCCGTACTTTAATATTGAAGTACCGACAGAGCTTCCGGGTGTAGATACCAATATTTTGGATCCGAGAGATACCTATGCAGATGTTTCAGAATGGGAGACAAAGGCAAAGGATCTTGCACAGAGATTTATCCAAAATTTCCAGAAATACGAAGGAAACGAAGCGGGAAAAGCACTTGTCAGTGCAGGACCGCAGGCATAGAGAACGATTTGAAGTTACCGGGTGTGACAAAAGTTGCACCCGGTTTTTCCTGTCAAAGCTTTACAATGGGTCAGAAATCCGGTAAGATAAATAAATGTCGAATAAAGTAAAAAGAGGGGAACGTATGCTTTATATCAAGCCACATTTTTACGATCAATTTCACTGTATTGCAGACCGATGCCCGGACACCTGCTGCGCTGGATGGCAGATTCTGATTGATGAGGAATCTCTTGAAAAGTACAGCAGCATCGAGGGTGGATTTGGAAACCGGATGTTGACATCCATTGACTGGGAGGAGGGTGCGTTCTTGCAGTTTGACAGGAGGTGCAGCTTCCTGAATGAGGAGAAGCTCTGTGATCTCTACGAGGAGATGGGAGAGGAGTTTCTTTGCCGAACCTGTCGGGAGTATCCAAGACATACGGAGGAGTTTGAGAATGTGAGGGAGCTTTCCCTGTCCCTTTCTTGTCCGGAAGCGGCCAGGATTATTTTGGAATGTACGGAGCCGCTTATCTTCCTAAGCGAAGAGACAAAAGAGAAGGAGCCGGAACCGGATGAGAACTTTGACTTCCTGATGTATTCGATATTAAACGAGATCCGGGATTGGCTGTTCGCGACCGTACAGAACCGGAAGGAGCCTGTTTCTGTCCGCATGGAACGATGTCTGATAGCGGGGCAGGTATGCCAGAGGGCGCTGGAGGAGGGAAATCTGTTTGCGGTTGATGGGAGGCTTGCAGAGATTCAAAGTGCCGCCTGTTCAGGAGACAGTCTGGAATTCATAGAAAGGACAAGGTTTTTGGACGAGCTTCTTCGGATGGAATTTCTGCATCAGAGCTGGGAAGACGAGCTTTCTAAAGTGGCTGAAATTCTCTATAAGGATGGAGAGGCATCCTACCGGAAGATTGTGGAATCTTTTCTGTTTAAGAAGTGGGAACAGTACGGGGAGAATTTGATGATGTTTTTCTTCTATACCTATTTTTGCGGAGCAGTTTATGACGGTAGGATCGATACGAAAGTCAGCTTTGGTATCTATAGTACTGCTATGATTTATGACCTGTGTATGGCAAGATGGCTTCGACAGGGGGGAAGATTAGAAAAAGCGGATGTTTGGGAGTCTAGTTGGCGCTACGCCAGGGAGATCGAACACTCGGATGAGAATCTGGAAGCGCTGGAGCGTTATTTCCAATCCTTGTGTTGCGAAAGAGGGAGAAACCTCTTATAATACAAATAGAGTTTACGACAATACTAAGGGGATAAATACATGAAAAGTGCAAGAGAAAAAATTTTAAGACGACGGATCCTGATTGTGGCTCTTTGTGTGATTGCCATTATAATCGGGATCATTGTCTGTGTTCAGATAAAGAAAAGCCGCCCGGACGAATATAAGAAGAATCGTAAGCAACTGGAAAAACTGGAGCAAGTAGATATCTCCGATACAGAGAAGCAATGGGAGGCTCTGGAAGGAGCAAATCAAAAGACGGAGATTGATGCATCTAAGCGAAATCAATATGGAGTTGTGGAGCTTGACAGTGCGACGCTCAAGAAGGCCTTTGAAGGTGTTCTGGTCGTGGGAGATTCTTTCTCTGAGGCACTGGATGTGTATGGGATACTGGATGCAGGATCTGTTGTTTATAAGCGTGGAGCTTCTGTCAACGGGATTGATGAGCTGATCGAAAAAGTCATCTCTATGAAACCGTCTACTGTCATTATGGAGTTTGGCTGCAATGATTTGCAGATGTATAATTCCGACATCGATGGATTTATTGAAAAATATAAGTCTCAGATCCGGAAGATTAAGGACGCGCTTCCGGATACGATGATCTGTGTGAATTCCATTCTTCCGATGACGGAAGCAAGCATAAAGGAAAAAGCCGGCCGCGAGAAGCAGCCGCAGTATAATGAGGCAATTCAGAAGATGTGTGAAGATGAGGGATATCTTTACATCGACAGTTGTTTCATTGTAGAGGCTGACAGTAGCCTTTATGAGCAGGACGGAATCCATATGAAAAAGGCCTACTATGAACAGTGGCTATCTTATATTGTAGAAAAGGCGGGGCTTTAACTTATGAAAAAGAAAAGAAGAGATTGGAACGGGATGATTATCAAAGTCTGCTTTGCCGCATTTCTTCTTGTATATCTGGGAATTCTCTGTATGAGGGGATACGCAAAGGACGTATCCATTGGCGCAATGCACAAGGAGTTTGAAAGTGCAAAGCTTCTGGATGGAATGGATGAGGGAAAAGACAAGGATCTGCGGAGATACTTTGGAATAGATGGTAAGGAGTGTGATGGATATTTCTATTATAAAGCGGAGTCACCGATGGCAGTGGATGAGCTCCTTGTTCTGAAAGCCAAGAGTGCCCATGATGCCGAGCAGTTCGGGGAGGCTGTGGATACCCGCCTGGATAATCAACTGGAGAGTTTTGAAGGATATGGGGTCACGCAGAGCGCACAGTTGAAGAAGGCGTACGCACAGACGGAGGGAGTCTATGTGATCTATATGGCTGGAGACAGGGCGGACGACTGGAAAGCCGCTTTTGAAAGTGCGATAAAATAATTGGTGGAGGGAAAATGACATGCTTTTAAACAGTCTGAATTTTATATTTGCGTTTCTTCCGGTCGTTTTGATTTTGTTTTATGTTGTACCTGGGAAATGGAAAAATGTCGTGCTTGCCCTTTCCAGTATTTTTTTCTATGCCTGGGGTGAGCCGGTATATGTGGTGCTCATGCTGTTTAGCGCGGTACTGCATTATATGATGGGTATCGATATCGGAAGAAAGAGAAAGAGGAACCAAAGTGCGGTTCCATCCCTTGTATTCGTTGTCGTGATAGACGTGTTTATTCTGGGATTCTTTAAGTACTATGGTTTTTTAAGCGGGGCTGTCAATGAGTGGCTTGGAACCGGATTTTCTACGTCCGCTTTGTCGCTGCCGATCGGTCTTTCGTTCTATTCCTTTAAGAATCTTTCTTATATTATTGATGTTTACAAGAAGAAATGTGAGCCGGAGAGGGATCCGATTGCGTTTCTTGCTTATGCGTCGTTGTTTGCCTGTATGTCCGCAGGGCCGATTGTCCGGTATGCGGATATTCGGGAAGATTTATATACACACAATGTCTACATGTCCAGACTTGGAGAAGGAGCGAGGCGTTTTATTCTGGGACTGGCAAAGAAGGTGCTCCTGGCAGATCAACTCTCTATGATGATTTCTCAGATTCAGGATGCAGGGACGCCGATGTCTATGATGACGGCTTGGATTTATCTGTTTGCCTATACGATGCAGATTTTCTTCGATTTTTCCGGTTACTCGGATATGGCAATCGGGGTCGGCAAGATGCTTGGATTTGATTTTCAGGAGAACTTTGATTATCCGTATATTGCAAAAAGTGTGACAGAGTTCTGGAGAAGGTGGCACATGTCGTTGAGTTCATGGTTCCGGGATTATGTTTATATTCCGCTTGGGGGGAACCGTGTATCTGTTCCCGGACATCTCAGAAATATTCTGATTGTTTGGTGTCTGACAGGAATCTGGCACGGTGGAACGTTTAATTTTCCGCTCTGGGGACTTTATTACGGTGTCATTCTGATTTTTGAGAAATATGTATGGAAGAACCTGCTTTCAAGACTTCCGGGATGGGCGGCCAATCTATATACCATGCTTCTTGTAATGTTCGGATGGTTGATTTTTATGAACTCATCCCTGGATGCAGTGGGCAAAATCCTTGGAGCATTACTTGGATTTGGTGCCTCTTCTTTCATTGACCTGACAGCAGGCTACTATTTAAAGACAGGATTTCTCCTGTTTGCAGTCTGTATTCTTTCAGCGAGACCGGTTTTGAAAAAGTTTTCCGAGCGGTTTGTGGAGTCTTCCGCAATCACCACGGTTGTTGTATATCTGATTTTATTTTTACTCAGTATTGGAGGACTGGTATTTAATTCCTACCAGCCGTTCCTGTACATGCAGTTTTAAGGGAGGTGTCAGACATGAAGAAACCAGCATTTCCAACTGCATATTTTGTGGGATTTATGTTTGCCATTTTGGTTCTTATTCTTTCCCTTGTCAATCTCTTTTCCGGGACGAAGAAGATTTCGGAGACGGAGAACAGAGAGCTGGCGCAGAAGCCGGAGCTGACAGCAGAAGCCGTGGGGAATGGAAGTTATGCACAGCAATATCAGGAATACTTTAACGATCAGTTTGTGTTTCGGGATTCCTGGATCAAATTGAAGACTGGATTTGACCGTCTTCTCGGGAAAGTAGAAGAAAACGGAGTTTATATCGGAAAGAGCGGCTATCTGATTGAAAAATTTGACCGTCCGCAGCAGTCGGTAGTGAACCAGACATTGAAAGCAATGGAGAAATTTCAGAAGTCTTATAAGGACATCCACCATTATGTAATGATTGTTCCGACAGCTTCCGAGATTTTAAAGGACAAGCTTCCGGCTTTGGCTCTGACAGCGGATCAGGGTTCCTATATCGATCAGGCATACCAGACACTGACAGGGGCAGGATTGACGACAGTGGACGTAGAAAGTACGTTTCGGAAAAACACGGAACAGCAGCTATATTATAAGACGGATCACCACTGGACGACGTCCGCTGCATATCTTGCATTCCAGAAATTTGCCGAGCTTGCCGAGCTTGACACGTCCGCTCTGACATATGAAAAGATCCCGGTGACGGATCAGTTCCAGGGGACGCTTTCCGCAAAGAGCGGCTGTCGAACGGGTATGAAAGAGAAAATAGATGTATTTCTTCCGAAGAAGAATGAAAATACGACACAGGAACAGGTTTCGTCCATTGTGGAATATACGGATGAGCAGAAAAAGACGGGCAGCTTTTATAATACCGATAAGCTGGATCAAAAAAATGCGTACGAAGTCTTTTTCGGCGGAAACCATGGCTTGTTAAAGATCAAGACACCAACGACAGAAAACAAGCGTCTGCTTGTATTCAAGGATTCTTACGCCAACTGTTTCCTCCCGTTTCTGGCTCCGTACTACAGGGAGATCGTAGTGGTGGATCCGCGGTATTATTATGGTGATATTCAGGAGTTGATGGATACAGAAGAAATCAATGAGGTTCTGTATCTGTACAGTGCGGACACGTTTTTTGCGGATACTTCCTTTGCTGCATTGACAGAAGAATAGTCGGAAAAACAAAAAGGCGGAGCGTTCCGTTAAAGTGTGTCCGGATTCCGGTGGAAAATGCAAATTGACACAAGGTAGTGATCCAGATATAATAAAAGATAGAATACGGGCCGGGGGAAACGGCTCGGGAGAAGGAGTTCATACCATGAAAAGAGTATTGCTAAAACTGAGCGGAGAGGCTCTTGCAGGCGATAAAAAGACAGGCTTTGACGAGGCGACTTGCCTTGAAGTGGCAGGCCAGGTGAAAAAGCTGGTGGATCAGGGTATTCAGATTGCCATTGTGACAGGCGGCGGAAATTTCTGGAGAGGACGTACAAGTGAGACGATTGACCGGGTGAAGGCAGACCAGATCGGTATGCTTGCCACGGTAATGAACTGCATTTATGTTTCTGAGATTTTTCGTTATGCGGGGATGGATACCGAAGTGTTCACACCATTTACCTGCGGTGCATTTACAACGCTTTTTTCCAAGGACGCAGCAGTGAAGGCGCTTGAGACGGGCAAGGTTATTTTCTTTGCGGGAGGAACCGGACATCCGTATTTCTCCACAGATACCGGAGCTGTACTCAGAGCGATTGAGATTGAGGCAGATGCGATGCTGCTTGCCAAAGCGATTGACGGCATCTATGACAGTGACCCGAAAGTGAATCCAGAGGCGAAGAAGTACGATGAGATTTCCATTCAGGAGATCATTGACAAGAAGCTGATGGCAGTCGATCTGACAGCGTCCATCATGTGCCTGGAGCATAAGATGCCGATGCTGGTGTTCGGTTTGAATGAGGAGAATAGTATTGTCAATACTATGAGCGGGAAATTTACAGGAACGAAAGTGACTGTTTAAGAGAGAGGACAGGAGGAACGATTTATGCATGAACAATTAAAAGTATACGAAGAGAAGATGCAGAAGACCATGAAGAGTCTGGACAGCGACTTGGCGGCAATTCGTGCCGGGAGAGCGAATCCTCACATTCTGGACAGGCTGACGGTGGATTACTATGGGATACCGACTCCGATTCAGCAGGTGGCGAATGTATCCGTACCGGAGGCGCGGATGATTCAGATTCAGCCGTGGGAGAAGAGTATGTTAAAGGAGATTACCAAAGCGATCCAGACGTCGGATATCGGAATCAATCCGACCAATGACGGACAGGTGATACGCCTTGTATTTCCAGAGCTGACAGAGGACCGGCGTAAAGAGCTTGCAAAAGATGTAAAGAAAAAAGGTGAGCAGGCGAAGGTTGCGATCCGCAATATCCGCAGAGATGGTAACGACGCATGTAAGAAGTTAAAAGGCACAGAAATCTCGGAGGACGAGATCAAAGATATGGAAGACGAACTTCAGAAAATGACGGATAAGTACATCAAAGAAGTCGACAGTGCAGTAGAAGCCAAGACGAAAGAAGTTATGACCGTATAAGAAGATAACAAGAGCAGAGCAAGGAGGGAATTCCTTCTTGCTCTTATGTATGTGTCAAGGAGGAGAAAGGATGAAGATACCGCAGCACGTCGCCATTATTCTGGACGGAAACGGGAGATGGGCGAAAAAGAAAAATATGCCTCGCAATTACGGACATGCCCAGGGGAGCAAGAACGTGGAGAGGATCTGTGAGATTGCCTACAAGATGGGGATCAAATATTTGACGGTCTATGCATTCTCCACGGAGAACTGGAGCCGCCCGTCGGACGAGGTCAATGCGTTGATGAAGCTTCTGCGAAATTATATGAAGACCTGTCTGAAGACCGCAGAGAAAAACCGGATGCGGGTTCGGGTCATCGGAGATAAGACCGGGCTGGATGATGATATCCGGACGCGGATCGAGGAGCTTGAGGAGGCTTCTGCCGGAAATGATGGGCTGAATTTCCAGATCGCCATCAATTACGGCAGCCGGGATGAGATGGTGCGTGCCATCAGACGGATGGCGTCAGACGTTCGAGAGGGAACAGTGAATCCTGAGGAGATTGATGAGACACTGTTTGAGACGTATCTGGATACTCATGGGATTCCGGATCCGGATCTTCTAATCCGTACAAGCGGAGAGCTTCGGCTGTCCAACTATCTTCTCTGGCAGATGGCGTACACGGAATTTTATTTTACGGACGTTCTGTGGCCGGATTTTACAAAAGAGGAATTAGAAAAGGCAATTCTGCAATATAATAAAAGAGAGCGTAGATACGGAAAGGTAAAGGAGGAAGAGGCGGATGTTTAAGACAAGGCTTTTGAGTGGGATTCTGCTTGTGGTGATTGCTCTTGCCACGATTATTCCCGGGAATGATATATTGCTTGCTCTACTTCTTCTGGTCAGCCTGATCGGAATGAGCGAGCTTTATAAAGTACGGAATCTGCACGTCTCGCTTCCTGGTATTGTGGGATATGCTGCTGCCGCCGCCTGTTACGTGCTGATCCGTCTCCAGGTGAAAGGATCAGGAGAGAGCGAAGTACTTGCTTTTTTTGACAGACAGGGACTTGGGCTTTTGGTGATTGCGATTTTGATCATCTTGATGGCAGTCTATGTCTTTTCCTATCCTAAATATGTGGCGGAAGAAATGATGCTCGTCTTTTTTGGGATTTTCTATGTGGCGCTGATGTTGTCCTATGTTTATCAGACACGAATGATTCCGGAAGAAGGTGTCTATCTGGTGTGGCTGGTATTTCTTTCTTCCTGGGGATGCGACACCTGTGCTTACTGTGTGGGTATGTTGATTGGAAAGCATAAGATGTCTCCGAAACTGAGTCCGAAGAAATCTGTGGAGGGCGCTGTCGGAGGCGTTGTGGGAGCAGCGCTTCTGGGAGCAGTGTATGCGGCGGCAGTCAGCCATTTCGGGGATGCGTCTGCAAGTCCCGTAGTGTATGCGGTGATCTGTGGAGCCGGAGGACTGATCTCTATGGTCGGAGACCTGGCGGCGTCCGCCATCAAGAGAAATCATGAAATCAAGGATTATGGAAAACTGATTCCGGGACACGGCGGGATTTTGGACCGGTTTGACAGCGTGATTTTCACGGCGCCGATCATCTACTATCTGAGTGTATTTTTTATGATATAAATAGGCTTTATACAGATCAGGAGAAATAATATGAAGAAAATAGCTATTTTAGGATCTACAGGTTCTATCGGGACACAGACTCTCGAGGTGGTGCGTGAGAATGGGGATATCGAGGTCATTTCCCTTGCGGCAGGTTCTAATACAGAGCTTCTCGAGCAGCAGGTGCGGGAATTTCATCCTCAGGTTGTCTGTGTCTACGAGGAGGAGAAGGCACGGGAGTTTCGGGAGCGGTTAAAAGACGTAGCAGTCCGAATTGTTACAGGAATGGACGGCCTGATTGAGACTGCTTGTGTTCCTGAGGCGGAAATTGTGGTCACGGCAGTTGTCGGCATGATAGGAATCCGCCCCACCATTGCGGCCATCGAGGCGGGGAAAGATATTGCCCTTGCCAATAAAGAGACCTTGGTGACAGCAGGACATTTGATTATCCCCCTTGCCAGGGAAAAAGGGATACGGATTCTTCCGGTGGACAGTGAGCACAGCGCTATTTTTCAGTCTCTGCAGGGAAATGCTGGAAATCGGATTCAAAAGATTTTGCTGACTGCTTCCGGAGGACCGTTCCGTGGGAAAAGGGAAGAAGATCTGTTAAACGTCAAGGTGGAAGATGCTCTGAAGCATCCGAACTGGTCTATGGGAAGGAAGATTACGATCGATTCTTCTACCATGGTCAATAAGGGACTGGAAGTCATTGAGGCAAAATGGCTGTTCGATGTAGAGATAGACGATATTCAGGTTGTTGTACAGCCGCAGTCTGTCATCCATTCGATGGTAGAATATGAAGATGGTTCCGTGATCGCCCAGCTTGGCACACCGGATATGAAGCTCCCGATCCAGTATGCGCTTTATTATCCTCAGAGACGTTATTTGCCAGGAGATCGCTTAGATTTCTGGAGTCTTACTCACCTGGACTTTGAAAAGCCGGATATGGACACCTTTTACGGACTTTCTCTTGCCTATGAGGCAGGCAGAACCGGAGGCAGCTTGCCGACCGTGTTCAATGCGGCCAATGAACTGGCGGTAGCCATGTTTTTAAACAGAGAGATTACTTACCTGGAAATCGTGGAGATCATCGAGGACTGTATGCGGGCACATCACAATATCAAGTCCCCGTCCTTGGAACAGATCCTTACGGCAGAACAGGAAACTTATGAACGAATTCGCAGCAGGAGGTAAAACAGGATTTGGGAATTATTCTTGCAATTATCATATTCGGATTTATCGTCTTTATCCATGAGCTGGGGCACTTCTTACTGGCAAAGTTCAATGGGATTGAAGTGCAGGAGTTTTCGATCGGAATGGGTCCGAAGCTTTTCGGATTTCAGAGAAAGGAAACGCTCTACTCGATTCGGGTGCTTCCTCTTGGAGGGTTCTGCGCCATGGGAGAGGACGAAAGCGATGCCGGTGAATCCGTGGGGAATTTCAATGAAAAATCTCCGTGGCGACGTATCAGTGTCATTGCGGCGGGACCGGTCTTTAATTTTGTGCTGGCGTTGATTGGCGCTATCATTATTACGGCGTGGATCGGTGTCGACAGACCGGTGGTATCTTCGATAGAAGCGGGTTATCCGGCAGCCGAGGCCGGTATGCAGGCAGGAGACGTGATTACACAGATTAATGGAAAGAAGATTCACCTATTTCGGGATATTACCACCTTTAACCAGTTCCACCAGAAGGAAGAGATCGATTTGACTTATGAACGGAACGGTAAGGAGACGACGGTTCACCTAAAGCCTCAGTGGGATGAAAAGTATGAGATGTACCGTTACGGTTACAGCGGAGGGGCTTACACAAAAGCCGGGGTGCTGGAGACGATCCGCTATGGTGGTTCCGTGGTCCGTTACTGGATCAGTACGACTCTGGAAAGCTTAAAGATGCTTGTCACGGGGCAGATCGGCATGGAAAGTATGTCCGGACCGGTAGGAATCGTGGATGTCGTTCAAGACACTTACAATCAGAGCAAAAGCGGAGGAGCGGCGCTTGTATTCCTCAATATGCTCAATCTGATGATTTTACTCTCAGCAAACCTGGGTGTGATGAATCTGCTTCCGATCCCGGCACTAGACGGTGGACGTCTGGTTTTTTTGGTGATCGAAGTGATCCGCGGCAAGCGAGTGCCGCCGGAGAAAGAGGGCTATGTTCATATGATTGGCATGGTTTGCTTGTTGCTTTTGATGGTATTCGTCATGTACCATGATATTCAAAGAGTTTTTTTCTGATGGGAAATATGGGATAGGATAACGGGAGCGTCATTTTGTGGTGGCATCCCGTTTTTTTATTTCATAGAAAATTTTCCTCTTTTACAACGTGAATTTTATGACATGATTTTCGGGTTCCACACATATTCTGATGATAAGAGAACTGTGACAGGGTGATGATAAAATGAGCACATTATATCATATGCAGGAAAACAACATCGATAAAGGAAGGCTAAAAATACAGATTACTTCGGAGGCAACTGCGTTTCCGGTAGAGGACGCCAGTGTGCGGATTTCCTATACCGGAGTACCAGAGAATACACTGGAGATGGTTTCCACCGATTCATCCGGGCAGACTGAGACGCTGGAGCTTGCGGCGCCTCCGGTAGAGTACAGCCTCGATGAACGGCAGGAGGAACAGCCGTACTCCGAGTATACGCTGGAAGTGACAGCTCCGGGATTTGAGCCTATCCAGATTGCGGGGACAGAGATCCTCTCTGGGGTGACGGCTCTTCAAAACATCCGTCTTCTTCCGATTACGCGGGAAGAAGGAGAGCAGGTGTATGTGATCCCGGCTCACACGCTGTTCGGCAATTATCCGCCGAAAATTCCAGAGGCAGAGATCAAACCGGTGAATGAGACGGGAGAGATTGTATTAAGTCGGGTGGTGGTACCGGAATATGTCGTGGTACACGACGGATCGCCGCGGGACACCACGGCTCTCAATTACTATGACCGCTATAAGGATTACATCAAGAATGTCGCTTCCAGCGAAATCTATGCTACCTGGCCTGTGGAGGCAATCAAGGCCAACGTCCTTGCCATTATGTCCTTTACGTTAAATCGGGTGTATACGGAATGGTATCGGAATCAGGGATTTGATTTCACGATTTCTTCCTCTACAGCCTTTGACCATAAGTGGATTCCCAGGCGCAATATCTACGATACGATTTCTTCTGTGGTGGATGATTTGTTTGCTTCTTATCTGTCAAGGCCGAATGTCCGCCAGCCGATTCTGACGCAGTACTGTGATGGAAAGCAGGTGTCATGTCCCGGCTGGATGACCCAATGGGGATCCAAGAGTCTGGCGGATCAGGGATACACGGCGATTCAGATCCTGCGCTCTTTCTATGGAAGTGATATGTACATCAACACGGCCCAGGAGATCTCAGGAGTCCCGGCGTCGTGGCCAGGATATACACTGGAGAATGGTTCTACTGGAGACAAGGTGCTTCAGATGCAGGAGCAGCTTAACGTCATTGCAGGTGCTTATCCTGCTATTCCGAAAGTAGATGCGGACGGCGTCTATGGGCCGAGAACAGAGGCTTCGGTGCGGAAATTCCAGGAAGTATTCGGACTGCCGCAGACCGGAAAAGTAGACTACCGGACCTGGTATAAGATTTCGGAAGTCTATGTCGGCGTATCCCGTATTGCAGAACTGGTATAAAGTTCTGGTTGCGCCGAAGGCTGGGATATATCTATAATAGAAAGTAAAGGATGAGTTACGGAGATTAGCATGAGAAGAAGAGAAAACAGATTCTTAAAAGGATGCGTAGTTCTGTGCGCGGTTTTGATTCTGGCAGTTGCAACAGGTATTGTTGGAATGTTAAAGGATACCGGCTTTGTGTCCAAAGAGAAGCTCACTTTTTTCACAGAACAGGCGGCGCCGGTGGTAAAGACACAGGAGGTTCCCGCCGGGGAAGTAGAGGAGAAATTTTATTATCAGACATTAAATGAAGAGGAAAAAAGAGTTTATGAGACGATTCTTCAGGGAATCAGGGAGAATCAGAAGGGAATCGATGTACCGATGACTGAGGCCAAGCGGGTGAATCAGATCTTCCAGTTTGTTCTGAACGATTTTCCGGACATTTTCTGGTGCAGCGGTGCTGCGGAGACGACAGCCTATCAGATTCCGGAGGGCGGATATGCACAGATCTGTCCGGAGTACACCTATGAAGGAGAGACGAAAGAGCAGATGCAGAGAAAAATCAATGCAGAAACTGAGGCGTTTCTTGAACAGGTGCAAGAGATCCAGTCGGCATCGGAGTACGACAGAATCAAGTATGTGTATGAATATGTGATCCGGACTGTAGATTATGTGGCGGATGCCAGAGACAGTCAGAATCTTTTCAGCGCACTTGTGGGAAAAGAATCCGTTTGTGCCGGATATGCCAGGGAGACCCAATATCTTCTGGAGAAGCTCGGCGTATTCTGCACCTATGTGACCGGGACGACAAGGGGACAGCCCCATGCGTGGAATCTGGTTCGGTGCGAGGGCAATTACTACTATGTCGATACAACATGGGGGGATCCGGTATTCCTGCAAAGCGATCCAAGCGAGATTTCTGAAGCCCAGCAGATTCAGTACGATTATCTCTGCTGCAATGAGGAAGAGCTTTTCCGGACCCATGAGCTGGACGGGGAAGTCCCGATGCCGTCCTGTACTTCCCTTCAGGACAATTACTACGTACGGGAAGGGTGCTATTATCAGCGATTTGACAAAGAGCGGATGAGAAAACAGCTAAACACCGAGATTTCTGCCGGAAAAGAAGTTTCGGTTTTTAAGTTTTCCGGGAAGGCAGCCTACGAGGAATCCAGGGAGATACTTTTAAACAATCTGATCCGTGAGGGGGCTTCGAATCTTGCAGCCTGGTATCAGCTCTCCAGTGCAAGGTATTCCTATCAGGATGACGAGGTGCTGTATAAGATCACCGTGTACTGGCAGTATGAATAAGAGCATGGCTGAATAGTTTGTAAAAAAATTCAGGAAAAGCGTTGAAAAAGAAAAAGAGATGTGGTAAAATCTTTACAATTTGAGAAGGAGGGCGCTCGAGTATCGAAAAAGACACTCATGCGCCTTTCTTTTTGCGCAAACAAACAAATAGAAACTACGAAGGGATAAGGTGAAGCTATGAAAGCATTTCTGATTTTGGAAGACGGCACCGTCTTTGAAGGAACGAGTATTGGCTCGAAGCGAGATATGATCAGTGAAATTGTCTTTAACACCTCTATGACAGGTTATCTTGAGGTCCTGACGGACCCGTCTTATGCCGGACAGGCAGTTGTGATGACTTACCCGTTAATTGGAAATTATGGTATTACTCCTGATATGGAGTCGAAAAAAGCGTGGCCGGACGGCTATATCGTAAGAGAACTGTCCAGAATGCCGAGCAACTTTCGCTGCGAAGGAACGCTCCAGGAGTTTTTGGAAAAAGAGGATATTCCGGGAATCAAAGGGATCGATACAAGAGCCCTGACAAAGATTTTGCGGGAAAAGGGCACCATGAACGGCATGATTACGACGAATGAGAACTATGATCTTGAGGAGATTTTGCCAAAGCTTGCCGCATATGAAGTGGGCGATGTGGTTTCCAAGGTGACTTGTGATGAAGCTTACGTCCTTCCAGGAGATAGCTACAAGGTGGCGCTTCTGGATTACGGTGCAAAGAACAATATTGCCAGATCGTTGAATAAGAGGGGCTGTGAAGTAACAGTTTACCCGGCGCATACAAAGGCGGAGGAGATTCTGGCCACCCATCCGGACGGTATCATGCTTTCCAACGGGCCTGGGGATCCAAAGACCTGTACCGACATCATCGAGGAAGTCAGAAAGCTGTATGAAAGCGATGTACCGATCTTTGCCATCTGTCTTGGCCATCAGCTTATGGCCCTTGCAAATGGCGGAGACACTCACAAACTGAAATACGGACACCGGGGCGGCAATCATCCGGTCAAAGATTTAAGTAACAACCGGGTTTATATTTCCTCGCAGAACCATGGCTATGTGGTGGATGACGCCACATTAAGCGATGAAATCGCTACGCCTGCCTTTGTTAATGTCAATGACGGGACAAACGAAGGACTCAAATATACCGGAAAGAAGATTTTTACCGTTCAGTTTCACCCGGAGGCATGTCCGGGACCGCAAGACTCCGGATATCTTTTTGACCGGTTTATGGAAATGATGGGAGGGAATCAGTAATGCCAAGAAATCAGGATATTAAAAAAGTACTAGTGATCGGATCCGGACCGATTGTCATCGGGCAGGCAGCAGAGTTTGACTATGCGGGTACCCAGGCATGCCGTTCCCTGAAAGAAGAAGGGATCGAAGTCGTACTGTTAAACTCCAACCCGGCTACCATTATGACGGATAAGGATATAGCTGACCGTGTATACATTGAGCCGCTCACCGTGGAAGTCGTGGAAGAACTTATCAAGAAAGAACGTCCGGACAGCGTACTTCCGACTCTGGGAGGACAGGCCGGTCTGAATCTTGCCATGGAGCTTGATGAGACGGGATTTTTAAAGGAGAACAATGTACGGCTCATCGGAACGACCTCTGAAACCATCAAAAAGGCGGAGGACCGTCTGGAATTCAAGGCCACCATGGAAAAAATCGGAGAGCCGGTGGCAGCTTCCCTTGTTGTGGAGAGCGTACCGGAAGGTGTGGAATTTGCGGAGAAGATCGGCTATCCTGTTGTACTTCGTCCGGCCTATACCTTAGGAGGAAGCGGCGGTGGAATTGCCCATGACAGGGAAGAACTGGTGGAGATTCTGGAGAATGGTCTTCGCCTTTCACGGGTGGGCCAGGTGCTTGTGGAGCGCTGCATTGCCGGATGGAAAGAAATTGAATACGAGGTGATGCGGGACGGAAACGGTAACTGTATCACGGTATGTAATATGGAAAATATTGACCCGGTCGGCGTACATACCGGAGACAGTATCGTTGTGGCTCCGTCTCAGACATTGGGTGACAAAGAATACCAGATGCTGCGTACTTCCGCTCTGAATATTATCAGCGAGCTGAATATCACAGGGGGATGTAACGTACAGTATGCCCTGCATCCGGACACTTTTGAATACTGTGTAATCGAAGTTAATCCTCGTGTGAGCCGTTCTTCCGCCCTGGCGTCCAAAGCGACAGGGTATCCGATTGCCAAGGTGGCGGCGAAGATTGCCCTTGGTTATACTTTGGATGAGATCAAAAATGCCATCACCGGAAAGACGTACGCAAGCTTTGAGCCGATGCTGGACTACTGCGTGGTAAAAATCCCACGTCTGCCATTTGATAAATTTATCAGTGCCCAGAGAACGCTGACCACCCAGATGAAGGCGACCGGAGAGGTGATGAGTATCTGCGATAACTTTGAAGGTGCGTTGATGAAAGCGATCCGCTCTTTGGAGCAGCACGTGGACAGCCTGATGTCCTACGATTTCTCCGGACTTTCCGACGAGGAGCTGATGGAACAGCTTCATGTCGTAGACGACAGACGGATCTGGATGATTGCGGAGGCATTACGAAGAGGCGTAGCTTACGATGTTCTGTACAGCATTACGAAAATTGATAAATGGTTTATTGATAAACTCGCAATCCTCGTAGAGATGGAGCAGTCTCTCAAAGAGGGGCCTTTGACACCGGAACTTCTAAAAGAAGCAAAACGGATTGAGTTTCCGGATCACGTCATTGCGTCTCTAACCGGGAAGACAGAGAACGAGATCCATCAGTTGCGGATAGAATATGGTATCACTGCAGCCTATAAGATGGTAGATACCTGTGCGGCTGAGTTTGCTGCCACCACACCGTACTATTACTCTGTTTTTGGAAGCGAAAATGAAGTAGAAAAAACAAGCGGCAAGAAGAAAGTGCTCGTTCTAGGTTCCGGCCCGATCCGGATCGGCCAGGGGATCGAGTTTGACTTCTGCTCCGTACACTGTACCTGGGCCTTTAAGAAAGAAGGCTACGAGACGATCATTGTCAACAATAACCCGGAGACGGTCAGCACGGATTTTGACATTGCGGACAAACTTTACTTCGAGCCGCTGACGCCGGAAGATGTAGAGAGTATCGTCAACATCGAAAAACCGGACGGAGCGGTTGTGCAGTTTGGTGGTCAGACAGCCATCAAGCTGACCGAGGCGCTGATGAAGATGGGAGTTCCGATCTTCGGTACTTCGGCGGAGAATGTGGATGCAGCAGAGGACCGGGAGCTTTTTGACGAGATTCTTGCACAATGTAAGATTCCACGTCCGACCGGAGGAACGGTCTTTACCGCCGAGGAGGCAAAGAAAGTGGCAAATGAACTGGGCTACCCGGTACTGGTTCGCCCGTCCTACGTCCTTGGAGGACAGGGCATGCAGATTGCTATCAACGACCACGATATCGATGAATTTATCGGTATCATCAACCGGATCGCACAGGAACATCCAATCCTCGTAGACAAATACCTTATGGGAAAAGAGATCGAGGTTGACGCGGTGTGCGATGGAGAGGATATCCTGATTCCCGGCATCATGGAGCATATTGAGCGTGCAGGTATTCACTCCGGAGACAGTATCTCGGTATACCCGGCACAGAGTATTTCGGCTGTTACAAAACGGAAGATCGAGGAGTACACAAGGAGACTGGCTAAAGCTCTTCATGTCATTGGAATGATCAACATTCAGTTTATCGTGTGCGGAGAGGATGTTTATGTGATCGAGGTCAATCCAAGATCCAGCCGTACGGTACCATACATCAGCAAGGTGACAGGAATTCCGATTGTGCCGCTGGCGACAAAAGTCATTATTGGACACAAGATCCGGGATCTGGGATATACACCGGGACTGCAAAAGGAAGCAGAGTACATCGCTATCAAGATGCCGGTATTTTCCTTTGAGAAGATTCGTGGCGCGGATATCAGTCTGGGACCAGAGATGAAGTCTACAGGAGAATGTCTCGGAATTGCCAAGACGTTTAATGAGGCGCTCTACAAAGCGTTCCTTGGAGCAGGTATCAAGCTTCCGAAATACAAGAATATGATTATGACCGTACGGGATGAGGACAAGCCGGAGGCAGTGGAGATTGGACGCAGATTTGAGACACTCGGCTACCGGATTTTTGCTACGGCAGGGACTGCGGAGGCACTCAAAGAAGCCGGTGTGAAAGCCATTGCCGTCAACAAGATTGAGCAGGCTTCCCCGAACCTTCTGGATCTGATCCTCGGACATGAGATCGATCTTGTCATTGATACACCACCGCAGGGAGCGGACCACGCACGGGACGGATTTACGATCCGCAGAAATGCCATTGAGACCGGTGTGACGGTGCTGACCGCCATGGATACGGCAGGGGCACTTGTAACGAGTCTGGAAAATACCAATATCAAAGAGCTGACTTTGATTGATATTGCAAAAGTTCAGTAGTATAATCAAAGACAAAACATAAAAAGAAGCGCTATGGTTCTTAGGGATCATAGCGCTTGATGGTTTGACAGCAGAAGGGAGACACAATGTACAAGATTTTGATTGTGGAAGACGACAGTATTATTGCCGGAACACTAAAGAACCATTTGTGCCAGTGGGGCTTTGAGGTGAGATGCATTGAAGATTTCAAAAATGTACTGGAGGAGACGGCAGATTTTACCCCGCATCTGATTCTTCTGGATATCATCCTGCCGTTTTTTAACGGATTCCACTGGTGCCAGCGGATCCGGGAATTTTCCAAGGTGCCGATTATTTTTCTGTCCTCAGCGTCGGACAATATGAATATCGTCATGGCGATGAATATGGGCGGAGACGACTTTATCGAAAAGCCCTTTGACCTCAATGTCCTCACCGCCAAGATTCAGGCACTTTTAAGAAGAAGCTATTCGTTCCAGGGAAATGTCAATGTCATTGAGCACCAGGGATTGCTCTTAAATTTAAGCGACGCTACGGTACTCTACGAGGGAGAAAAGATTGATTTGACGAAAAATGAATACCGGATTCTCCAGTGTCTGATGGAGCGGGCCGGAAAGATTGTCTCCAGAGAGGATATTATCACAAAGCTCTGGGAGGATGACAGCTTCATAGACGACAACACCTTGACGGTGAACATGACGAGACTTCGGAAGAAACTGGACAAGGCCGGACTTTCTGATCTGATTTTGACGAAAAAAGGAATCGGTTATCTTTTAAAGGAGTGAGACGACTATGCTGAAAGGATATATGAGAGACCGGGCCGCCATGTTCGGATGCCTTCTGATCTGCTATGGTACCTTATTTTTGATTGGATATCTGTATGATATTCCTTTCGAGAAGACACGCTATATCGCCGAGTTTTCCGGGGCGGGTGTTTTTCTCTGCCTGCTGGTGGACATCCTGAAATATGCGGAGCGGTGGAAAGAGCTGAAGCGGTGCATTGCCACCTCAGATACCTATCCGGGCATGTTTTATACAGTGCCGGGAGATCTGGAAGCGTTGTACCGTTCGATGATCGCAAAGATGAGACAGGAGAAGGAAGAGCTTATTTTTGAAGATCAGAAACGTTACACGGAGATGATGGACTACTACGGTATGTGGGCGCATCAGATCAAGACGCCTATCGCAGCCATGCGGATTCTTGTCCAATCCGGAATGGATCGGGAGGAGAATGAAGAGAACCAGAAGCTGTTTCGCCAGCTTCAGATGGAGCTCTTTAAGACAGAGCAGTACGTGGAGATGGTGCTTTCTTATCTGAAGATAGGCGACATCGCCAAAGATATGGTGCTGGAGCGCTGCGATCTGGGTAAAGTCGTAAGGCAGGCAGTCAAGAAGTATTCCAGACTGTTTATTTTACAGAAACTGTCCCTGGAAATGGGGGAGATTGCCGAGATAGTCCTCACAGATGAAAAGTGGCTGTCTTTTGTGGTGGAGCAGATTCTCTCTAATGCACTGAAATATACAAAGAGCGGAAGTGTCTCCATTTACCTGGAACAGGAGGGAGTCCTTGTCATAAAGGATACAGGCATTGGTATTTCGGCGGAGGATCTGCCGCGGATTATGGAGAAAGGCTATACCGGATACAATGGGCGGATCGATAAACGCTCCACCGGAATTGGATTATATCTTTGCAAAAAAGTGATGGATAAGCTCCATCACCAGCTTCGGATCGATTCTGAAGATGGAAAAGGGACGAAGGTCGTCCTGGATCTGAGACGGACACAGCTTGATCTGGAATAAAGGACGCTACCTTTCAAAATCGTAAGGTTCGGGCTTGGATTGTAAGAAGAATCGATGGAAAATACTCGGCCATTCTGGCTATAATGACAGCATAGAAACATAAAAGAATTCAGAAAGGCGGAGATGAACATGACAATTCTTGAAGTTCAGAATCTAAAGAAAACATATACGACGCGGTTTGGCGGTGCCCAGGTGGAAGCCCTGAAAAACGTTACTTTTTCAGTGGAGGAGGGAGAGTACGTCGCGATCATGGGAGAATCCGGATCAGGTAAAACGACACTTCTGAACATCCTGGCGGCGCTGGATAAGCCTACAGGAGGCCATGTGAAATTAAAGGGAAGGGAGCTTTCCTCCGTTCCGGAGAAAGAGATCGCCGCTTTCCGAAGACAGAATCTGGGATTTGTGTTCCAGGATTTTAATCTCCTGGATACCCTTTCCATCCGGGATAATATTTTCCTTCCACTTGTGCTTGCGGGGAAAAAGTACGCAGAGATGGAAAAGCGATTAGTACCGATTGCAAAGAGCCTTGGGATCTACGAGCTGTTGGCAAAATTCCCTTATGAGGTGTCCGGCGGGCAGAAGCAAAGAACGGCAGTCGCAAGAGCACTGATTACAAAACCGCAGTTGATTTTAGCAGATGAGCCGACCGGAGCTCTTGACTCCAGGGCAGCGGATGATCTGTTAAATCAGTTCACCCGGATCAATGAAAAAGGACAGACAATCCTCATGGTTACACATTCCGTAAAGGCTGCGAGTCATGCGGGAAGAGTGCTCTTTATCAAAGACGGTGAGGTTTTTCATCAGATTTATCGCGGAAAGATGAGAAATGAAGAGCTTTACCAGAAGATTTCCGACACCCTGACAGTGCTGACTACGGGAGGTGAGCGGTATGTTTAAATCGATTTACATCAGGCTTGCCCTTACCAATCTGAAAAAAAATAAGCGGTCCTATGTCCCGTTTCTGCTTACGAGCATCATCACCATCATGATGTTTTTTGACATGTACATGATCATGGACAACTCCGGTGTCAGAGAGATGCCGGGAGCGGACAGTATGCGGAGTATCCTTGGATTTGGTATGGTGATCGTGGCCATCTTTGCCTTCATCTTCTTGTTTTATACGAACAGCTTTTTGATTAAGCAGAGAAGAAAAGAGATCGGCCTGTACAATGTCCTTGGAATGGGAAAGAAAGAGCTCTCCATTATGATGTTCTGGGAATCTCTGACAACAGGTGGAATCAGTATTGTGATCGGACTGATCGGCGGGGCGATTTTCGGAAAACTGATGTTTCTTTTGCTTTATAAGATCGTCGGATACGAGACGCCTTTACAGTACGAGATTTCCGCTGGCAGCGTCAGCTCAACCGTGCTCCTCTTTGCGGCGATTACATTTATCACCTTCGCATTCAACCTGTTGCAGGTAAGAAAAGCAAATCCGATCGAGCTGCTCCGGGGCGGATCTATCGGAGAAAAGGAGCCGAAGACGAAGATTTTACTGACACTCTTTGGGATTGCGTCCATTGCCACAGGTTATGTACTTGCGAATATCGTGGAAAACCCGATCGAGGCCATCAGCGTCTTCTTTGTGGCGGTTCTTCTGGTTATTGTGGGAACGTACGCTCTGTTTGTGGCAGGCAGTATCGCCTTTTTAAAGATGCTGAGAAAGAAGAAGTCGTTTTATTATAAAGCAAAGCATTTTCACTCCGTGTCTGGTATGATTTACCGGATGAAGCAAAATGCCGTTGGACTTGCCAATATTTGTATTTTAAGCACCATGGTTCTGGTAACGCTTTCTACCACGGTCAGTTTGAATATGGGTATGGAAAATATTATGTCAAATCGATTCCCCAAGGAGCTGATTCTTTCAGTTTATCAGTCGGATGAGAATCTGACCAGGACGGTGGATACTGTTGTAGCAGAAGAGATGAACCGACAGGGCCTCAGACAGAAAAACGGTTATCGGTGCCAGTATACTTCCCTTGTGGCGGATGGCAAAGGAGAAGAATATACGGTGGACTCCTTTGACAGTACCTTTTATTTTAACAAGACTCTGATTCAGATCGCACCGGTCTCCTATTACAATGAGATGAATCAAGACGAGATTAAGCTTGCTGATAATGAAGCGGTTATTTTCTCTTCTTCTAAAGAGAATTACGGCAAAGACCACTTCCGGCTGGATGGCGTGGACTTTACCATTGTAAAAGAGCCGGATGAGATCCCGATGGAAGAGAAACAGGAATTTCCGGTAATGGATACCTTGACTCTTTTTGTAAAAGATGTGGGTACAGTCCAGAACCTCATTTCCTCACTTTCGGGTGGGGAAGCAGCGACTTTCCAGTATTCCTACGGATTTGATCTGGATGGAAGTGAAGCGAAGAAAGAAGCAGCGGCCACGGCCATCACAAACCGGCTCCGGAATGATTACGGGATTGCATGTGATATAGAACTTCGGGGTATGTATGAAGAAGATTTCCATACGTTCTACGGAAGCTTCCTCTTCCTTGGCATTTTCCTTGGCGGGCTGTTTTTGATGGCAACGGTATTGATTATCTATTATAAGCAGATTTCCGAAGGATTTGAGGACCGCAACCGGTACCAGATTATGCAGAAAGTCGGCATGAGCCGCCGGGAAGTCAAAAAGACGGTCAACAGCCAGATCCGTATGGTATTCTTCCTGCCGCTTGGTCTTGCCACGCTCCATGTAGCGGCGGCCTTCCAGCTAATGAGAAGACTTCTCGCAAGCTTCAACCTGACGAATGTCAATCTGTTTATCACCTGTACCATCGGTACGCTTCTCGTATTCAGCGTGATCTACGGCCTCGTATTCAAACTGACCGCAAGAGAATACTATAAAATTGTCACGAAATAGTTAAAATTGCTTAAAATGGCAATACTTAGGAACAGAAATAGCTCTGAATTGCCTGCAAAAGTCTGGTATTATCTTCCGGCTGCATCAGGCAGAAGCGAAAAAACTGGCTGCCAAGCCCTGGAAATGAGGAACAGTCGCGGATCATCAGTTTCTGACGAATCAGAAAGTCAAATAATCCGGACGATGTAAAGCCGGAATCCAGGATCTCGACAAACAGAAAGTTGCTGTCGCTTGGATAGACACACAGCTTGGAAATTTCTGAAAGTCCTTGTATCATGCGGGTGCGCTCGCGGGATATGAGGACTTTTGTTTTTACGATAAACTCGGTTTCCGCAAAAAGATGTTCTCCGGCAAAGGCGGCAATGCTGCTGACGCTCCACGGATTCTGCACTTTTTTCAGGTGGGCAAGGAATTCTGCGTTGCTGGAGACGCCGTACCCTAAGCGCAGGCCCGGAGCTGCAAAAAATTTAGAAATGCCACGGATCACCATCAGATTTGGAAACTCCGGGACGAGAGGAATGGCAGAAACATTGCGACATGCAAATTCGGCATAAGTCTCGTCAATCATTACGAAAACGCCCCGCTTAAGGCATCCGCGGAGAAGAACGGCAAGCTCTTCTTGAGAAAGGGCAGAGGCAGTAGGATTGTTCGGATTACAAAGAATCAGAAAATCTGCATGGCTTTTTTTCAAAGCGTCAATCAGCTCTCCGGTATGAATCCGGAAATGATCTTCCTTTTTCGGAAACCAGGTAGAGTAAGAGATACCCGAAAGCTGTAATTCCCGCTCGTATTCCGAGTAGGATGGTCCTACCTGGACAGCATGGTGTCTTTGACAAGACTGGATCAAAAGGGAAATCAGCTCGGTAGAACCATTTCCCACCGACACATAATCCGGAGAAATATGACAGTAGCGGCCGATGGCTGCTCTCAGTCCGATATAATTTCGATCCGGATATCGTGACATCAGATGAGAAAAATTCTTGCAGACAGCCAGAGCTGTCTGTTCAGGAAAACCAAGAGGATTGACATTTGCGGAAAAACAGCAGATCTCGTCAGATTCTATATGATAATAGGATGCGATCTGCTCCAGATCACTTCCATGAAAAATTGGTGTCTGACTCATACGAATTGCCTCCTTTTTATGATAGCAAACAACTGTAGCAGTTCCGTCAATTCAGTCTGTAGCTCAGATTCGCAGCTTGCGCCGTTTTTATGCTGCCGGCGCAGCGAAATCTTCGCATATGACAAATTCTGATAAATTATGCACAGGGATTGCCATTTGACAGGGAATAATGTTATAATTTCAATTATAGTATATCTGATAAAAAATGCAATGCAAGAGGTGGCAGGCTTGAAAAATAAAATTAAACGCTTTTCAAATGGAGATTTTAGCAAGGAGCAGCCAGAAGTGAAGTTTTCGGAGACGAATCTGGTGCTCCTGATCGGAGAAGGGGAGACCTACCAGGGAAGTTTTACGATTGAAAGTAAAAAGGAAGCGCTGATAAGAGGAATTGTTTATTCCTCTTCTTTTCGTATTCATCTGACAGAGAATGGATTTGAGGGAAATCCGGTGGAGATTTCTTTCACTTACGATACAGATGGTCTGGATCCGGGATATGTGGAGAATGGTACGTTCTATATTGTGTGCAACGGCGGCGAGTACGAGCTTTCTTTTACGGCGGTAATCGAGCGGCCATATTTGATGACTTCTCACGGGAAAGTACAAAATATGAAAGATTTTAAGCTTTTGGCTATGACGGACTTCATGGAAGCACGCAGATTGTTTCGTTCCATGAGTTTTTATGAGATTCTGCGCTACGAAAATCCGAGAGTAGTAGCTCTTTACAATAATATGAGGAAGTGGTCTCTGGGCGAACAGGCGGTGGAGGAATTTCTCGTCGGCATCAAACAGAAGGAATGTCTTTTCCTCTCTCTGTCTGAATATGAGAAGAAGTTTGAAAGCATCACCGATGCGGTTCGGGAGAACCTGATTATTACAAAGAATACATGGGGCTACATGCCGATCCGTGCCACAGTGGAAGGCGGTTTTATACAGATCACGCAAAAGGAATTTACTACGGATGATTTCGTCGGGAATACATTTGGGTTTCACTATGTCATTACTCCACAGGTGCTTCACGCCGGAAGAAATTTTGGACGAATCATCTTTACTACACCGTATGAGCAGGTCGTCTACGAAATCGAAGTCACACGACAGGGAGTCCATACACCAAAGCATGAGCAGACGTTTTATATGACACAGATTGTAAAGGGCTATTTCTCCTGCATTACCGGAAAGAGTGATCTATTAAGCTGGGCGGAAGATACGATCCAGCTTGCGGGACAGATGGAGAACCTTGGCCGGGACGCCGCGTTTTGTTCCCTTGTAAAAGCGCACGCTTACTTGGAGAGCGGACAGACAGAACAGGCGGCGGAGATTATTGAGCAGTATAATTACGGCCGTTTTGATATGATGAAGCGGCCTGAGAATACAACCTACTACCTGTATCTTACTGCATTGTTAAAGCGCAATGCAAGCCACACGGAACATGTAACAGAGGAGCTTCGCAAGGCATATAATAAGCATCCGAAGATGTGGAGCGTCCTTTGTATGCTGGTGGATATTGATCCGGAGTACCGCAATATTACGCGAAGACTTGCTGCCCTGGAGAAGCATTTTTATTCAGAAAAATTCGGTCATACATTGTTATATCTACAGGCATTTAAGTGTTACAGGGAGGATCCGGTTTCTTTGAAAAAGCTTGGCAATTTCGAGATTCAAGTACTGGGCTTTGGATGTCGGTACGGACTCTTCACAAGGGAGCTTGCTCTTTACACAGCAAATCTGGCAGGGCAGCAGAAGAAATTCGACAGACAGTTGTTCCGTCTTTTAGAAAAACTCTATGGAGAGTACCCGGATCCTATGGTACTGACTGCGGTCTGCACGCTTCTTATTAAGGGGAATCAGATTTGTTCTGAATATTTCAAATGGTATGAGCTTGCGGTAGAACAGGAGATGAAGATCGTACAGCTCTACGAATATTATATGATGACGATTGAGGAGGAGCGGGTACGTACGCCGCTTCCGAAAGCTGTCTGTCTCTACTTCATGCATGGGAATACGCTTACTTACGAAAAGACTGCTTTCCTCTACGCAAATATAATTCAGTTCCAGGAGGAGACAAGTGAGATTTACAATTACTACCGTGACAAGATGCAGGAATTTGGCTGGGAGCAGCTTTTAAAAAGACATATTAATGAGCCGCTTCGGATTATTTATAAGAAGTTCTGTACGGAGGAGAATATGACACAGGAGCGTCTGGAAGCGCTCAATGATATTTGTCATGCTTACGAGGTGAAGACGAATCTGCCGTTTATGAAATCGGTAATGGTTATTGAGGAGGATGGAGAAATCCGTCAAAGAGTCGGTGTGATCGATGGCAAAGCCATGATCTTCCTCTATGATAAGGATTCCAGAATTATTTGGGAGTCCATGGACGGACGACATTATACGGATTCTATTCCATATGAGACGACACGTCTGTTCTACGAGATGCGGTTTGTAGAGTTCTGCAAACAACTGGAGAAAAATAAGGAGGTTCCGGAAGAGCCGGTTGCTGTACCGGAACTTTCCTTTGAAAATATCAAGAAGCACGGTATGGATCCGTTCGTGGACGGAGAGGTTTTTGATCTTTGTTCAAAGAAAATTTTAGAGGACGGTTACGAAGAGGATGAGATGCTTACAGAGCTCTGTTACGTGTTGTTCACAAAAGGATACTCTGACCATACGACACTCAGCTATCTGGCAATATACTATTGTGGAGCCACAAGAAATATGAAGAGGGTATGGCGCGCGGCAAAGAAGGAGGGAATTCCTTCGGATCGCATTGCCGAGCGAATTATCACCCAGATGGTATTTTCAGAGAATATTTTCGGTGAGGAAGCCATCTTCTGTGATTACTATGGCAGCGGCAATACCTACTTCCGCCTAAAGAGAGCATATCTTGCCTACATATCCAGGGAGTATCTGATACGTGACCGGCAGACTGATCTGTCAGTATGGGAGATTGTTAGAAAGGAAGAAGAGGCCGGAGAGGTGCTGCCGGACATTTGCCGGATTGCCTATCTGAAGTATTATTCTGAGCATGAGATCCAGACTGCGTCAGAGGAGCTTCTGAAACGGTTCTTGCGGGAACTTTGTGAAAAACAGGTTGTCTTTTCTTTTTATTTGAAATATCCACAGTCTTGGCTGATGGAAGTTATGCTTTATGACAAATGTATTGTCGAATACCGGGCAAAGAAAGGAAGCCAGGTGATGATCGAGTACAAGATCCAAAAGGCCAGAGAACGGACGGAGGATCAACCATACCAGAAAGAGATCATGCAGGCGGCCTATGAGGGGATTCATGTAAGGACCTTTGTCCTGTATAGTGATGAGATCTTGGAATACCGCTTCAAAGAGATGAAAGCTGACGGCAGTACGTTTGCGTCTGACATGCAGACATTTCGTCTGGAACACGAAGTACCGGCTATCGGAACGTACGGACGGCTGAACGATATGTCGGAGCTGACGAAAGAAGCGCTGAAACAGGCAATGAATGAATACAGCCGCGAGAAGGAACTGTCGCAGGAGCTGTTTATGGTATACTAAAAGAGGAGAAGGATCAGGATGGAAAATTGTGGTTATATCATTGGCTATGACCTGAATGAAAACGGCTGCCAAATCAGCTATTATGATGAAGAAAAGCATGAACTTAAGACGCTGGAAGTGGCGGCTGACAATTACCAGATTCCGATGATGGTGGGACATTACAAAGAGGCATGGATGTTCGGACGCGAGGCTCAGCGGGCAGCTATGATGGAAAAGGGCTGGGTCGTTTCAGATCTCTACCGCAAGGCTCAGAGAAAAGAACAGATTGAGATCGAAGGGACAGTCTATGAGGCAAGATGGCTTCTTGGCAAGTTTATTGAGCTGACCCTCCAGACATTCCGAAAGAAAGAGGTCTCCTTTGTATCGTTTACCGTACCGTGGATTGATCAGGATATCCGTACCTTTTTACGTGAAGCCGGAGCCCAGGCAGGTATTGATAAAAGCCGAGTCTACGCCATGGATTACCGGGAGAGCTTCTGTTACTATATGCTTTATCAGCCAAAAGAGCTCTGGCAGTATGAATCCGCGCTCTTTTACTGTGACAGGGAAAAGATTGAAGCTTACATGCTAAAGCAGCTTAACACGGACTACAGAAGAGAGAAAGAAAGCTTTGTCAGTGTGGAGAAGGTGGCAGAGGCACAGATGGAAGAGCTTAGGGCGGTCTATCCGGTGCTGAATGTAGATAAGGCTAGAAATGCGGATGAACGGTTTCGGAATTTCATTCAAGGTGTTTTTAATAAGAAACATGTTTCCTCTGTCTATCTGACGGGGGAAGGTTTTGAAAATAACTGGTATCCGAACTCTCAGAAGGTGCTGTGTAATGGACGTAGAGCATTTATTGGAAACAATCTGTATAGTAAGGGGGCATGTTATTGCGGTCTGAAAAAGCGTTCGGAAACTCCGGATGTACCAACCTATCTGGATGAGACAAAGCTGATGGAACAGATCTGTCTCAAGATGAGGATTCATGGAGTAGATGTATGGTACCCGATTGTGGAGTTTGGCACCCACTGGTATGAAGATACAAGAGAATGGGAGGTCCTTTTAGAAAATACGGAGGATATTGAAATTCATATTGAGTCGCTGGCGACAGGACAGTGGAATGTAGAGACGGTCTCTTTTGCGGGGATGCCAAAGAGAAAAGAATATTCTCTCAAGCTGATTGTCCGTACGGAGTTTGATGATGAGAGGACGTGCCGCCTGAGTTTCCGGGATGCAGGGTTCGGGGATTTCTTCCCGGCTACGGATTTCAGGGTAGAAAAAATCATTCATCTGGGAGGTACAAATGGGCAGTTTAATTCTTTGTCATAAGAAAAAGGCTTCACAGCCATACAAAATCACACGGATTCACAGAAAGATCTATACGATAGAAGAACTGTGCTATTATCTCTGTAATAATCTGTATCTGATTGACTACACCATTATGAATGAGAAAATTTGTGAGTGGCTGTATTCAGAGCTTGATATGAAGGAGCTGGCAAGAGACCTTCTTGACCTGCTTCAGAAAAACGGAACGATTGAACAGTTCGTACTTCGGATTCTGGAACAAGCAAAGATCTATTCGGAACCGGAGATGGAGCACATCCGCAATGTTCTGGATCGTCTGAAAGATCAGAAGGAGATTGAGCGCAGAAAATATAAAGCTGATAACCTGCTGGCAAGTGGGGAGTACGAATCGGCAATCCTCGTTTATCTTTCCATTCTCCAGGATGAGAGGGATGAGTCTGCAGGCGAGCGTTTTTATGGGAAGGTATACGGTTGCCTTGGTGCTGCATATGGGAGGGAGCTGCTCTATGAACAGGCGGCGGAGATGTACTTAAAGGCGTATGAGATCTGCCAGGACGAGACGATGCTGGCAGCCTATGTATATGCCCGATCACGGTATCTTCCGGAAGAGGAGTATCAAAAGTTTCTTGCTGAACATCCTGATTACGCGGAGATCGCTGATCGAATCCGGTTGCTGGAAGAAGAAAAGACGGCTAAAGAAAGCCTCGAAACGCCGCAGGAGACACTAGAGGCGTGGAAACATCAGTACAGACGGTATCTATAGAAAGGAATAACAGCCGGTCATTCAAAGAAGATCCGGTTGCGCTTCCGGATCTTCTGTAGTATAGTAGGAATACAAAAAGGGTATTGACCCCAAGTTTAGGAAAAGGAGCATGAAACAGTGAACGACAGATATCAGAGTCCATTATCAGAACGGTATGCAAGTAAAGAAATGCAGTATATTTTTTCTCCAGATATGAAATTCCGCACATGGAGAAAACTTTGGATCGCCTTGGCAGAGACAGAAAAGGAGCTCGGCCTTCCGATCACGGAGGAGCAGATCGAAGAGTTAAAGGCACATGCAGACGACATCAATTATGAAGTGGCTAAAGAGCGTGAAAAGCTTGTACGCCACGACGTCATGTCCCATGTGTACGCTTACGGCCAACAGTGTCCGAAAGCCAAAGGGATTATTCACCTGGGAGCGACCTCATGCTATGTCGGAGACAACACCGATATCATTGTGATGGCAGAAGCCTTAAAGCTGATTAGAAAGAAACTTGTGAGTGTGATCGACGAACTTTCACGGTTTGCGGACCGCTATAAAGCACAGCCGACTCTTGCTTTTACTCATTTCCAGCCGGCGCAGCCGACGACTGTAGGAAAGAGAGCGACACTCTGGCTCCAGGAGTTTCTAATGGATCTGGAAGATCTGGAATATGTTAGTGGGTCCTTAAAGCTTCTTGGCTCCAAAGGAACTACAGGAACCCAGGCAAGCTTTTTGGAGCTTTTTGAGGGAGACCAGGAGACTATTGATAAGATTGATCCGATAATTGCTAAGAAGATGGGATTTTCTGCCTGCTATCCGGTTTCCGGACAAACCTACTCCCGAAAAGTGGATACGAGAGTTCTGAACATTCTGGCAGGAATTGCCGCAAGTGCCCACAAAATGTCCAATGATATCCGTCTGCTCCAGCATCTAAAGGAGGTAGAAGAGCCATTTGAGAAGAATCAGATCGGTTCCTCAGCCATGGCATATAAGAGAAACCCGATGCGAAGCGAACGAATTGCCTCTTTGGCCCGCTATGTGATTGTGGATGCCTTAAATCCAGCGATCACCTCAGCAACACAGTGGTTTGAGCGTACCCTGGATGACTCGGCGAATAAGCGTCTATCCGTACCGGAAGGATTCCTGGCAATCGACGGTATCCTGGACCTTTGTCTGAATGTAGTGGACGGTCTGGTCGTTTACCCGAAGGTGATCGAAAAGCGCCTGATGGCAGAGCTCCCGTTTATGGCGACAGAAAATATCATGATGGATGCGGTAAAGGCAGGAGGAGACCGTCAGGAGCTTCACGAGCGTATCCGAGAGCTCTCCATGGAGGCAGGAAAAAATGTCAAGGAAAAAGGGCTTGATAATAATCTTCTGGAACTGATCGCGGCTGATCCGTCCTTTAATCTGAGTCTGGACGAACTTAAGAAGGCAATGGATCCTACACGCTATACTGGACGTGCCAAAGAGCAGGTGGACACATTCCTTGCAAATGTCGTACGCCCGGTATTGGAGCAACATAAAGAAGAGCTTGGTGTAAAAGCAGAAATTCATGTATAGAACATGAAAAACAAAATTGATAAATTTTTGGCGATATGCATAAAAAAAAGAAACCTATGAAAATCGTGCATATTCCATGAGGCCTGAAACCCACGCATTTCGTGGCTTTCAGGCCCTTTTTTTGTCGATAGTAAACAGGCTTGTATATTAAGTTGGATAAAATAAACAAAAAAGCGATATAATTCACGAAATTATTGTAAAATAAAGCAAAAAATGGTATTATAAATATGTCAGGAAAAATATTCAAAACATCTATAGGGTAAAGGAGGGGTTGTTGTGGATACATTAAACAACATTGTACTGGAAATTCAACATTATCTTTCAGACTACATCCTGATTGTAGCGCTTGGATTCGGAGGAATCTGGTTCTCGTTCCGTACGGGATTTATTCAAGTAAGAGGATTTAAGGAAGGAATGAGGCGGACTTTTGGAGGTCTCTTTTCCAAAAAGGGAGATGCTGGCAAGGACGGCATGAGCTCTTTCCAGGCTCTTGCGACTGCAATCGCTGCACAGGTAGGTACCGGTAATATTGCAGGTGCCGCAACAGCGATCGCCATCGGCGGTCCGGGTGCGATCTTTTGGATGTGGGTAGCAGCCTTCCTCGGAATGGCGACGATCTACTGCGAAGCTATTATGGCGCAAAAGTACAAGAAGATCGGAAAAGACGGCGTTGTAACGGGTGGTCCGGTTTACTATATCCGGGCAGCGTTTCAAGGAGTCTTTGGTAAAGTCCTGGCGGCAATTTTTGCTGTGCTCTTGATCTTTGCGCTTGGATTTATGGGAAACGCGGTTCAGTCCAATTCGATTGCGGCTTCTTTCCATACTGCATTTGGTATTCCACAGTGGATTACAGGTATCGTGATCGCGGTGATCTGTCTGTTCATCTTTACAGGCGGCATGAAGAGAATCGCAAAGGTTACAGAGCTGATCGTTCCGTTGATGGCGGCTCTTTACATTGCAGGATCTTTAATCATTATCATCTATAACTGGAAGAATATCCCAACTGCGTTCTACGAAATTTTTGTAGGAGCATTTGCACCGGAAGCAATCGCGGGAGGAGCGATCGGAGCCACGATTTCCAAAGCAATCACAAAAGGTGTTGCCCGCGGTCTGTTCTCTAACGAAGCTGGTATGGGTTCCACACCTCATGCTCATGCGGTGGCGAAAGTAGATCATCCGGTACAGCAAGGATATGTGGCAATGATTGGCGTATTTATCGACACATTCATCGTATTAACTATGACGGCGCTTGTTATTGTGACAACGAGAGCGCTTCCAGAATCATACAATGCAGTAAGCGGAGGATATACTGGAGCAGAGTTAAGCCAGTTTGCGTACTCTCTTGTATATGGCAAGTTCGGTGAAATTTTTATCGCAATTTGTATGTTTTTCTTTGCATCCTCTACGATTGTTGGATGGTACTTTTTCGGAGAAGCAAACATCAAGTATCTGTTTGGTGCAAAGGCAGTACCGATTTATTCTGTACTCGTATGTGTCTGTGTGATTCTGGGGTCTCTTGCAAAGGTAGATCTTGTCTGGAACATGGCGGACTGCTTCAACAGTATGATGGTAGTGCCAAACATTATTGCGCTGTTTGCATTGAGTGGTATGATCAAGAAGACGCACGACGATTATTTCAAGAATTTTCTACCTAAGCATCCGGAACTTCAGAAAAAGAAGAAAAAATAACAAAAAGCATATCAAGGTGACTAGGATAGGCGTTTTATAGAAAAAAACTATGTACAAAACGAATAAAATGCTGGAAATCTATAAATCCATATGATATACTTTAAGCAGAAATGCGAGAGACATACTCTGCGGACAATTAAATAGTGGGATGATTTTTCCTGCGAGAGAGTTCACGCTACGAACCGCCGAAGATGCAAACCTTACTGACAAGGTGAAACTTTCAGGCAAAAGGATCAGGGAAAGGACCACATTCTGAATCGTGTATGAGATATACCCGACATACATAAGACAGAAGGGCGGCCTTGTATTCTGCTTCGGCGGAAGAAAAGCCGCCCTTTTTAAAATAGGTGGAACTATGAAGAAGGATTTTAGAATTATTACAAACAACCCCCTTGTTCGTGAAAAGCTCGGTCAGGATTACCAGGTCGAGTTTTACGAATGTTCATACGAAGATGTTTTGGAAAAAGTAAAAGACGAAGTATACAGAGGATGCAAGCTTCTGACACACCCGCTTTCCGGAAGTGTCAAGCCGAATGAGACGCCATACAAATCCGTGATGGTTTCTGTTTCGGCCGGCAAGGCGGATCTGATGGGCATTGAGATTATCGAAAGAGCCATCGCTTCCTGCGGAAAGTTTGAGTTTAAGTCTGACCAATATGCACCTCAGGTGTATGAAGATTTCAGACTGATTGATTACACACTGATTTCCAGTGCACTCCCGTCTGCGGATGCCTGGTAGGAGACAAATGGCAATGAAGTACTGGGGTACTTTGGGGCATAGATTTCATTTTTTAGAAGGAGGGAATTACAGTGAGATTAGAAGTTGGACACATTTTTATTAAGGACATCCAGTTTGGCGCTGAGTCTAAAATCGAAGACGGTGTTCTTTATGTATCCGAAGAAGCTGTAAAAGAAGTTGTCCTTGAGGACGAGCACATCAAAAGTGTTAAATTTGACATCGCAAGACCAGGAGAAAGTGTAAGAATTACTCCGGTTAAAGATGTTATTGAGCCACGTGTCAAGGTGGAAGGACGTGGAGGAATTTTCCCGGGCGTTATTTCCAAAGTTGACACAGTTGGTGAAGGAAAGACCTACGCATTAAAGGGAATGGCAGTGGTAACTGCTGGTAAAATTGTCGGATTCCAAGAAGGTATCATCGATATGACAGGTCCGGGAGCTGACTACACACCATTCTCAAAATTAAACAACCTTGTTGTTGTATGCGAGCCGATCGATGGAATTAAACAGCATGAATATGAAGCGGCTGTACGTTTTGCGGGATTCCGTGTTGCTGTATATCTTGGCGAGCTTGCAAGAGAGCTTACACCGGACGAAACAAAAGTATATGAGACATATGGAATCAAAGAAGGAATGGAAAAACTTCCGGGACTTCCGAGAGTGGCATATGTACAGATGCTTCAGAGCCAGGGACTTCTGCATGATACATATGTATACGGTGTTGATGCAAAGAAAACTCTTTCTACAATCATCAACCCGACAGAAGTAATGGACGGCGCAATCGTTTCCGGTAACTGTGTATCCGCATGTGACAAGAATCCTACATATGTACACGAAAACAACCCGGTTGTGCACGACCTCTTTGAAGAACACGGCAAGACGATCAACTTTGTATGCCAGATCCTGACAAACGAAAACGTATACCTTGCTGACAAACAGCGTTCTTCTGATTGGACAGCAAAGCTTTGCCGTCTTCTTGATCTGGACGCGGTTATTGTATCTCAGGAAGGTTTCGGTAATCCGGATACAGACCTTATTATGAACTGTAAGAAGATCGAAGCAGAAGGTGTGAAGACCGTTATTATCACAGACGAATATGCTGGACGTGATGGAAAATCTCAGTCACTTGCTGACGCTGATCCGGCTGCTGATGCAGTAGTAACAGGCGGAAACGCAAACCAGGTAATTGTACTTCCGAAAATGGATAAAGTGATCGGAACACTGGATTATGTCAACACCATCGCCGGCGGTAACGAGCACAGCTTACGTGAAGACGGAACGATCGAAGTTGAGATCCAGGCAATTACGGGTGCAACAAATGAAACAGGATTCAACTTATTAAGCGCCAGATAGTGAGGGAGGATAAGAAAGATGTTAAAAGTAGTTCATTATATCAATCAGTTCTTCGCTAATATCGGTGGAGAAGAAAAAGCAGACTATCCGGTAGAAGTTCGCGAAGCCGAAGTCATCGGACCTGGTCTTGCATTCAAACAGGCATTTGGAGAAGAGGCAGAAATCGTAGCTACTATTATCTGTGGCGACTCCTACTTCAATGAAAATCTTGATAAAGCAAAAGCAGAAATTCTGGAAGTTGTAAAGAAATACAATCCGGATGTGTTCGTGGCAGGTCCTGCATTTAATGCCGGACGTTACGGCGTTGCCTGTGGTACGATCTGTGATGCTGTACAGGAAGAGCTTGGCATTCCGGCAGTAACAGGTATGTATACAGAGAACCCGGGCGCAGATATGTTTAAGAACAAAGTCTACACCGTGTCTACCAAGAACTCTGCAGCAGGTATGAGAAAAGCAGTTGGAAGTATGGCGCCACTTGCTCTGAAACTTGCAAAGCATGAAGCAATCGGTGCTTCCTGTGAGGAGGGGTATATGCCGAACGGTGTACGTGTGAACTTCTTCGAAAAAGAAAGAGGATCCAAACGTGCGGTTAAGATGCTTCTTAAGAAACTTGCTGACAAGCCATTTGAGACAGAATACCCGATGCCGTCTTTCGACAGAGTTGCTCCGAACCCGGCGGTAAAGGATCTCTCCAAAGCAACGATCGCTCTGGTTACATCCGGTGGTATCGTTCCGAAGGGAAATCCGGATCATATCGAAAGTTCCAATGCTTCTAAGTACGGCGAATACAGCATTGCTGGAATCGATGATCTGACAGAAGAGACATTTGAGACAGCTCACGGCGGATATGACCCGGTATATGCAAACGAAGATGCTGACCGTGTACTTCCGGTTGATGTACTTCGTGAAATGGAAAAAGAAGGAAAAATTGGAAAACTGTACGATAAATTCTACACAACAGTTGGTAACGGAACAGCCGTTGCTTCAGCAAAAGCATTTGCTGAGGAATTTGCTCCGAAAATGAAAGCTGATGGAGTAGACGCAGTTATCCTTACCTCCACATGAGGTACCTGTACGCGTTGCGGTGCAACGCTCGTGAAAGGTATTGAAGCAGCCGGACTTCCGGTTGTTCATATCTGTACAGTAACACCAATTTCCCTGACAGTTGGTGCGAACAGAATCGTTCCGGCGATTGCCATTCCTCATCCTCTTGGCAACCCGGCACTTGACAAAGAAGAAGAATACAAACTTCGTAAAGAGATCGTAGAGAAAGCATTAAGCGCTCTTACTACAGAAGTAGACGATCAGACAGTATTCGACAACTAATCAGTCATAAGAGACAGCTCTTTTACTGACGTCATGTGGGTATCAGCATACGGGTGGGAATTCCGCCTGTATGCCCAGATAAAGACAAAATATGAAAGAAGGAGTAAGACGTTATGAGTAAAATTTATGACGTAATCATCCTGGGAGCAGGACCAGCCGGATTAGCAGCAGGCCTTTATGCCGGAAGAAGCCGCTTATCCACTCTGATCATTGAAAAAGGAAAAGACGGCGGACAGATTGCTATCACGGATGAGATTGAAAACTATCCGGGGCAGATTGTAGAAGGTGAAAGCGGACCTTCTCTGATCGCCAGAATGACACAGCAGGTTGAGAAGTTTGGCGCGGAGCGCGTAACAGACGTGATCAATTCTGTTGAGCTGGATGGCGATGTGAAGAAGCTGAAAAGCGCCAAGGCAGAATACCTTGGAAAAACAGTGATCATTGCAACCGGTGCTTTTGCACGTCCGATTGGATGCAAAAACGAAAAAGAATTTATGGGAAAAGGTATTTCTTACTGTGCAACATGTGATGCCAACTTCTTTGAAGATTTTGAAGTGTATGTAGTAGGCGGTGGTGATTCTGCTGTTGAAGAAGCGATGTATCTTACAAAATTCGCGAGAAAAGTTACGATCATCCACAGACGTGATGAACTTCGTGCCGCGAAGTCCATTCAGGAAAAGGCGTTTAAGAATGATAAGCTCCACTTCTTATGGGATACCGTTGTAGAAGAAGTCAATGGGGATGGAATCCTTTCTTCCATGACAGTGAAGAATGTAAAGACAGGTGAGCTCACTACAATCGAAGCTGACGAAGATGATGGAATGTTCGGCGTATTTGGATTTATCGGAACGATCCCGAATTCCAAGGTGTTTGAAGGCGTGATTGACATGGACGAAAGAGGATACATCAAGTCCGATGAAAACATGCATACAAATATTCCGGGCGTATTTGTTGCCGGAGATGTTCGTATCAAGAGCCTGCGTCAGGTTGTAACGGCTGCCGCAGATGGAGCAATTGCCGCTACACAGGCTGAGAAATATATCAACGAAAACGAATAAGATCAGTTTAGGAGGAGATTTATCATGTTAGAGGTAGATAAGAAAACATTTGAACCAGAAGTACTGCAGGCAGAAGGATATGTTCTCGTAGACTTTTTTGGAGATGGATGTGTGCCATGTCAGGCTTTAATGCCACACATTCACTCTTATGCAGAGAAATATGGTGACAAAATTAAATTCACATCTTTAAATACGACAAAAGCACGTCGTCTTGCAATTGGCCAGAAGATCCTTGGACTTCCGGTTATTGCAATTTACAAAGATGGTGAAAAAGTAGAGGAATTAGTAAAAGACGATGCTACTCCGGAAGCAGTAGAAGAAATGATCAAAAAATACTACGCATAGGAGCAGCAAGTCATACTTCATTTGCGTAACAGCCCGTAAGGGCTTTACGAGGACATAAAGCGGTGTCCTTTATAAATACTTAAAATTATTAAATCGAAGGGAAGGAGGAAAAACATCATGGCAATTTTAGAAGGTAAAAAAGTCATTATTATTGGTGACCGTGATGGTGTTCCGGGACCGGCTATCGCAGAGTGCGTTAAAACAGCCGGTGGAGAAATTGTTTTTTCTTCAACAGAATGTTTCGTCTGAACGAGCGCAGGCGCAATGGATCTTGAGAATCAGAAAAGGGTAAAAGAATTCGCAGATGAATTCGGACCAGAGAACTTAGTAGTAGTACTTGGTGCTGCTGAAGGTGAAGCTGCAGGTCTTGCAGCTGAGACTGTTACTGCTGGTGACCCGACATTCGCAGGTCCATTGACAGGGGTCCAGCTTGGACTCACGACATATCACGTTTGTGAACCAGAACTGAAAGAAGAGTTTGATGAAGCGGTATACGATGAGCAGGTCGGCATGATGGAGATGGTTCTTGATGTTGATGACATCGTAGACGAAATGTCTGCAATCCGTGACGAATACTGTAAGTATTTATAGGAAAATCTGAAATACCGGATTTCGGATTCACAAGCGGTGGGGTAAATACTTACCTCACCGCTTTTCTTACAACTACATTCCTTTTATAACGCAAAGAAAGGTGGACACTAACAATGAACAGTGTAATTAAAGGAGCCAGCTATGTATTGGCACATACTCCAGAAATGGTAGTATATAACGGAACAACACAGACAACAGAAAGAGTTGTCAATCCGGAATCAGAATATTTAAAAGAATTAAGAAGTCATTTACGTTCTTATGAAGAATGTGTAAATTACTGGCCAAACCAGGTTTATATTGGAAACGCTACACCGGAAGAACTTTCCAAGGTTGAATTCCCTTACTATGACAAAACAAGAGAAGGATCTGAAAGATACGGAAAATTCGGTGAAATTATGCCGGAAGAAGAGTTCCTTCTTTTAGTACAGGCTTGCGATATGTTCGAAGTTGTAAAATTAGACAAGAACTTCGTAAGCGCACATAAAGACGCTTTGGCTGCTGATCCGATCATCACAGAGGATATTATCTCCAAGATCGAAGAAGGCTATGAGCTGGATGAAATTAAACATTACATTGAAAACGAACATGCTGAAGGACTGTACCACAACAACGAGCTCGTTGGATGTGTCAGAACAGCTCACGATATCGACGTGAACCTTTCTGCCCATGTAATGCATGAAAACTTAATGAGCAAGGCTTCCAGCGTTCTCGCTTTGTTATATGCAATCCGCAACGCGGGCATCAACAAAGAGGACGTGGAATATGTCATCGACTGTGCGGAGGAAGCGTGTGGTGATATGAACCAGAGAGGCGGCGGTAACTTCGCAAAAGCTGCAGCTGAGGTAGCAGGACTTGTATCTGCAACCGGTTCCGATGCACGTGGATTCTGTGCAGGACCGTCCCACGCTCTGATCGAGGCTGCAGCACTCGTAAAATCCGGAGCATACAAGACCGTTGTTGTAACAGCCGGAGGATGTACTGCAAAGCTTGGTATGAACGGAAAAGACCATGTAAAGAAAGGCCTTCCGATTCTGGAGGACTGCCTTGGCGGATTCGCTGTCGTTGTATCTGAAAATGATGGAGTAAATCCGGAAATCAATCTGGACGTTCTCGGACGCCATACAGTTGGAACAGGCTCCGCTCCGCAGGCTGTTATCGGAAGCCTTGTAACAGATCCGCTTGACAGAGCTGGATGGAAAGTAACAGATATCGACAAATTCTCACCGGAAATGCAGAACCCGGATATCACAAAACCAGCAGGAGCTGGTGATGTACCGCTTGCAAACTACAAGATGATCGGTGCGCTTGCTGTAAAACGTGGCGATATCGACAGAAAAGAGCTTCCTACATTCATTGAAAAGCATGGTCTGACAGGATGGGCTCCGACACAGGGACATATTCCGTCAGGTGTTCCATACATCGGATTCGCTCGCGAAGATATCCTGAACGGAAATATCAAAAAGGCTATGATTATCGGTAAAGGAAGTCTTTTCCTTGGACGTATGACGAACCTCTTTGACGGCGTATCTTTTGTAATCCAGGCAAATGAAGGAAACAGCGCAGAATCTGCTGTATCTGAAGAAGAAGTAAAAGGCCTGATCGCAAAAGCTATGAAAGAATTCGCTGAAACTCTGATGGCAGAATAGTGAGGTGTAGAAAATGGCAAGTAGTATTGAAAAAGTGATTGCCTCTACCTTTATGGAAATGGCACAGGGCTTGGAGAGCGGACAGTACGGCAGGCGTCCGAAAATCGCTCTGACAGGAATGGGCAGTGAACACGGCGAGGAAAATTCCATGCAGGCAGCGGTAATGGCAGCAAAACAGGGTGTGGATGTATACTACATCGGTACTCTGGAAGCTGAAGGCGTAACAACAATCAAGGTGACTGACGACGAGGAAGGCCACAAGAAGATGGAAGATATGCTGAAGAACAAAGAGATCGATGGTGCTGTAACGATGCACTTCCCATTCCCGATCGGCGTATCTACCGTTGGGCGTGTTGTAACTCCTGCAAAAGGAAAAGAAATGTTCATCGCCAATACAACCGGAACTTCCAGTACAGATCGTATCGAAGGAATGATCAAGAACGCAGTTTATGGTGTGATTGCAGCAAAGGCATGTGGAATCGCAAAACCAACCGTTGGTATTCTCAATGTGGATGGCGCGCGCCAGACAGAGAAAGCACTCAAAGAGCTGCAGAGTAACGGTTACGATATTGCATTTGCTGAGTCCGGACGTGCGGACGGCGGTTGCGTAATGAGAGGAAACGACGTGCTTCAAGCTTCACCGGATATTCTTGTTACAGATTCTCTGACAGGTAATATTCTTGTGAAGATGCTTTCTTCTTTCAACACAGGCGGAAGCTTTGAGGCAACAGGATTCGGATATGGTCCTGGAATCGGGGAAGGGTACGATGAACTTGTTATGATCGTTTCCCGTGCGTCTGGAGCACCAGTAATCGCAAATGCAATCTGCTATGCTGCAGAACTCGTTCGTAATAAAGTATCTGATGTTGCAAAGAGAGAGTTCGACGCAGTAAAGAAATGTGGTTTCAAAGAAGTACTTGCTTCCTACAAGACAGTCGCAAAACCGGCCGCAGCAGAGGAAGAAGTGAAAGAGCCTCCGAAGGAAATCGTAACAGCTCAGATTGCCGGCATTGAAGTTATGGATCTGGAGGACGCAGTGCGTGCGCTGTGGAAGATCGAGATCTATGCAGAGAGCGGCATGGGATGTACGGGTCCGATTATTCGTGTGTCTGAGGCAAATCTTGCGAAAGCAGAAGAAGAATTGAAAAAAGCAGGATACATTAATTAGACATTCAGCTATAATAAATCCTATACAAGAGCCAGCCTGGAATTTTTTCAGGCTGGCTTTCCGGTGTGGGTTGATTTTTTCCGAAAGAAATAGTATGATGTCAAATGGAACTTATGATACAAAAAAGGACATCAGAATGGACTATAAATTATTGATGAATACAGCAATGCTTGCTGGAAAGCTGATGCTGGAAAATGGGGCGGAGACCTACCGGGTGGAGGATACGATGCACCATATTCTGAAAACTTCTCATCTGGAAGTGGTGGAGATTTTGGTCGTGCTGACCGGAATCACAGCATCAATCAGTGGAGAGGAGGTTGCTCCTGTCACTTTAATTCAAGGAATTGAAAAAAGGGGAACCAACTTAAGTGTGATTGAGCAGGTAAACCAGATCTCCAGAAGATATTGTGGAGCGGAGATCGAGCTTATCGATGCATATGAAGAGTTAAAAAGAGTAGAGTCAGTCCCGTATCCGCCGCTACTTGCCTTTTTTATTCCATTGGTGGTAGCAGTTGGATTTACCATCTCCTTTGGAGGTTCGCTATACGATGTTCTGGCAACGCTGATTGTGGGACTTCTTCTTTCCAGTGTGATGGCTGGGGCAAAGGTCATTGGGATCGATGGATTGATTCTTGATATTGCGACGTCATTTGGCGTAGGACTGATGGCAGTTGTGATGAAAAAAGTGATGGGGGAAGCAATCAATCTGGACACTGTTGTAATCGGTTCGATCATGCCGCTCGTACCGGGGGTAGCCATTACCAATGCGGTACGGGATACCTTGCAGGGAGACTATATTTCCGGATGTGCCAGAATCCTGGAGGCATTTTTGAAGGCAGCAGCGATTGCCCTTGGAGTCGGCGTCGCATTTGCGATTTTCGGAAATGGAATGACAGGAGGGATCTTATGATAGATATCGGAATCAAGACGATTGGGTTTTTCATCGCTGTCTTTTCCTTCTCCGTCCTGATTAATTCACCGAGGAAGTATCTGCTCTGGGCCGGAATTGCCGGTGCGGCATCGGGGTTTATTTATATTATCTGTGTGGAGACTGGATGGAATCCAGTGATTGCTTCATTCTGGTCTGCTTTGGCGGCAGGCCTTATATCCCATATATTCGCAAGGATTCTGAAAGCTCCTGTCACGATGTTTCTGATTGGTGGAATTTTGCCGACAGTGCCGGGAAATGGAATTTACCAGATTATGAATTCAATGTTACAGAATGACCGGGTCATGACAGGTTACTATCTGACACAGACCATTGAGATTGCAGGGGCGATTGCGCTGGCAATCTTTTTGATGGATACTTTGTTTAAGGTTATAAGAAGAGGAGACTGGAAGCAGGATTCCCTTCGTTATACCCGGCGGGATGGAGGAAAGGAAGAAAAGAGATGATTGGAAGTATTGTCGTAGTTGCACTGATGACCGTTCTGAGTATTTTATTGATTAGTGGAAAAGCACTGAATATGGTGCCAGGTTACCGTTCACTCCCGGATAAAGTAAAGAAAACCCTTGATCCGAAGAAGGTGGGAAGAAAGCTTGGTATCCCGATGCTTATCGTGGATATTGTCATGGTGATCTTTTTCCTTATTGTATTTCTGTCTGATTCTGAGAAGCTTCAGGGATACGCAGTTTACGGGATGATGTTTTTAGTTGTGGTCAGTCTTGCCATCATCGATATGGTGAATATAACAGGCAAAGATAAAAAATAAAAAGGAAAGCAGGAGAAATATTATGAGCAAAGTAAGAACGAGATTTGCGCCAAGTCCGACAGGCAGAATGCATGTCGGCAATCTTCGTACGGCGCTTTACGCCTATCTGATTGCAAAGCATGAGGGCGGAGACTTTATGCTGAGAATCGAGGATACCGATCAGGAGCGTTTCATGGATGGGGCGCTGGAGATCATTTACCGGACATTAGAGAAGACAGGACTTATCCACGATGAGGGTCCGGATAAAGACGGGGGTTATGGTCCGTATGTACAAAGCGAGAGAAATGAGAGCGGCCTTTACTTGAAGTATGCAAAGCAGCTCATCGAGCAGGGAGACGCTTATTACTGTTTCTGTGACAAGGAACGTCTGGACAGCCTGAAGTCCACTGTTTCCGAAAGCGGAACAGAGATCCGTGTCTACGACAAGCATTGCCTGTCCCTTAGCAAAGAGGAAGTTGAGGCGAATCTTGCAGAAGGGAAGCCATATGTGATCCGCATTAATATGCCTACCGAAGGAACTACGACGTTCCACGATGAGATTTACGGAGATATCACGGTCAATAACGCGGAGCTTGACGATATGATTCTGATCAAGTCTGACGGTTATCCAACCTACAATTTTGCCAACGTGATTGACGATCATTTGATGAATATTACCCATGTGGTCAGAGGAAATGAATATCTGTCTTCCGCGCCGAAGTACAATCGCCTCTATGAGGCATTCGGCTGGGAGCCACCGGTCTATGTACACTGTCCTCTCATTACAGATGAGAACCACAAGAAACTCAGCAAGCGCTGTGGTCATTCTTCCTATGAAGATTTAATTGAGCAGGGATTTATCTCGGAGGCAGTAGTCAACTATGTAGCCCTTCTGGGATGGTGCCCACAGGATAATCAGGAGATTTTCAGCCTTGAGGAACTGGTGAAAGTGTTCGACTTCCATCATATGAGCAAATCTCCTGCGGTATTTGACATACAGAAACTCAAATGGATGAACAGCGAGTATATGAAAGCGATGGAGTTTGATACCTTCTATGAGATGGCGCTTCCATACATTCAGGAGGCCATTACAAAGGATTACGATCTGAAAAAAATTGCGGCTCTTGTGAAGACAAGAATTGAAGTTTTCCCGGATATCCCGGGGCAGATTGACTTTTTTGAAACGCTTCCGGAGTATGATCCGTCCATGTATGTTCATAAAAAAATGAAGACAAATGAGGAAACCTCACTGGAAGTGTTAAAAGATCTGCTGCCGATTCTGGAGAAGCAGGAGGATTACAGCAACGACGCACTTTTTGCGACTTTGAAAGAGTATGTTTCTGAAAAAGGATACAAAAACGGCTATGTCATGTGGCCGGTCAGGACAGCGGTTTCCGGCAAGCAGAATACGCCGGGTGGCGCCACGGAAATCATGGAAGTGCTCGGAAAAGAAGAATCTCTTGATCGCATCCGTAAGGGTATCGCATTATTGGAGAAATAGTCTATGGAAAAGCAGTACGGCGGGGGAGAAAAACCCCCGCTTTCCAATTTTAATGAAGCACAAAAAAAGGCTGTCTGCCACCGGGACGGACCCTGTATGGTATTGGCAGGACCGGGATCCGGAAAGACGGCTGTCATCACGGGACGTCTGGAATGGATGATTCGGAATTTGCAGATCCGGCCTGAGGAGATTCTTGTCATCACTTTTACCAAATATGCGGTCAAGGAGATGAAAGAGAGATTCTGGGAGCGGATGGGTACAAGAAATTACCCGGTGACATTCGGGACATTTCATGGGATCTATTACGGGATGCTTCGCCAGATTTACCATATGACGCCGGATCAGATCCTGACAGAAGAAGAGCAAAAGACAATGATCGAGGCATCTGTAGCGGATGTGGAAAGAGAAAACCATCGTCGTCCGGCAGAAAAAGATGTCCTTTTGATGATCGGTAAGGTGAAGAATAACGGCGGATTTGCAGGGATCTCTGATGATCCGGAGGACCGTCAGCTTTATCATGCCTATGAAAAGCGTAAAAAAGAGGCCGGAAGAATCGATTTTGATGATATGCTTCTCCTTTGCTATCAGTTGTTCTGCAGTCGGCCGGATATTCTGAAAAAATGGCAGGAACGATATTCTTACATATTGATTGACGAATTCCAGGACAGCAGCCGGATCCAGTATGAGATCGTAAAACTACTTGCGGGGAAGAAGAGAAATCTCTTTGTAGTAGGAGATGACGATCAGTCTATCTATGGATTTCGAGGCGCTACGCCGGGGATTATGCGTCGGTTTCAGGAGGATTTTCCGGGGAGTTCCATCGTGAGATTATCCATAAATTATCGAAGTAGTCAATTCATTGTTGAGGCGTCTGACAGGGTGATCCAGAAAAACCGGCAGCGTTTCTCTAAAGAGCTGCAAGCGGTACACGGTCAGGGTCGTCCGGTTCATGTTCAGGAAGTAAAAGACATGGAGCAGGAAGCAGATTATGTAGCGGCAGAGGTGAACAAAAAGCTAAGGGAAGGGATACCTCCGGAAGAAATCGCGATAATTTTCCGAACGGTGCAGGATGCGTCCATTACGATAACGGCATTTTTGAACCGAGGTATCCCCTTTTTTATAAAGGAAAAGGCATTTCATCTTTTTGAGCACTTTATTGCCGAGGATGTCAAAGCCTATTTCCGCATTGCCATGGGAGAACGCAGCCGGAGTGATTTCTTACGGATTATGAACAGGCCAAACCGGTATATTGGCCGGAGCGCTCTTGAGAAAGAGCGGACGGACTTTGAAGATCTTAGGAGGTTTTATTGTGACAAAGACTGGATGCTGGACAGGATTGACGAGTGGGAGCAAGATATGAAGGAAATCTCATCGATGGCACCTTATGCGGCATTTCAGTATCTGCTCAAAAAAATCGGGTATCAGGATTTCTTGAAAGAACAAGTAAACAAGCTGCAGACTGAAGAGACGGACTTTCTGGAGATCGTAGATGAGCTGGCTCAAAGTATGAAAAGACGAAAGACTATGAAGGAATGGCTGGATTTTTCCCAGATCTACACGGATAAGCTTCGGCAGATGGAAAAAGAAGAGAAGTTTACAAAAGGAAAGGCCGCATTCCTGACGATGCATGGGGCTAAGGGGCTGGAGTACCGCTGTGTTTATATCATTGAGGCGCTGGAAGGAACAGTTCCCCACCGAAAAGCGATGGCAGACCAAGAGATCGAAGAAGAGAGAAGACTCTTTTATGTAGCCATGACACGTGCTAAAGAGGAACTCACGATCTGTTATATCAAAGAAAAAAACGGGAAAGAAGTTCATCCATCCCGTTTTGTCCAGGAACTTTTTACTCGTCCTCGTCCTCATCCAGAAGCTCGTTAAACTCCTGCTCGTCCAGCCACTCATCGAAAGCATCGGCGGCAGCATCGTATTCCTCATCCTCCTCGATGTTGGAAAGATTTGGCTCACCGTCAATCTCCTCGTAACGATAGATGAAAACATCTCCGCTTTCATTGGCTTCTCCATTTTCATCCAGTGGCAGAAGGGCAATATATTCGTGTGTGCCAGCAGAAAAAATTGTAAGCACATCACACTCCAGCTCCTCATCGTTATCCAGCGTAAGAGTGACAGTTAGATTTTGATCTTCCATACTTCCTTGTCTCCTTTGTATTGATAAATTTACTGTATCAGAGACAGTGACAAAAAGCAAGGGAAACTCAAGAACTATTGACATTCTATGCGAGAAAAAGTTAAAATAAGATAGATTAGTATCACATCGGGAGGAAAACAGTATGAAATTCAAAAGATGGGCTGCAGGCATCGCGGCGCTACTGCTGATTCTCAGTATGGGGCTGATATCCTGTGCAAAGCCGGCGGGAGGTACTCCGGAGGATAATCCGGTGCCGCAAGAGGAAGAAGAGGAAGAAGAGATTGTATCATATAAATTCGGGTTTTCCTGTATTTCCATGGAGAATCCATATTACGAGACGTTGGAAGCATCCATCCGGGAGGCCATCGAGGAATCAGGCAGTACCCTGATATCCAGAGACCCGAAGGGAGATTCTACGGCGCAGATCCAGCAGATCCGGGACATGATTGCCGACGGAATCCAGGCTATTTTCTTGTGTCCGGTGGACTGGGAGAAGATCGCTCCGGCACTGACCGAGCTCAAAGAGGCGGATATCGAGATCATCAACCTGGACACTCAGGTACAGGATCGGGAGGAAGTGGACGCTTATGTGGGATCAGATAATATCAATGCCGGCGTAATCTGTGGAGAAAAGCTTATTGAGGCTGCCCCTGATGGAGGCCAGGTGGTAATTTTGGAATGTACAACGCAGAATTCCATTATCGACCGGATCAATGGTTTTGAGGAGACGATCGCCGGAAAAGGGTTCGAAGTGGTGGAAAGATCTGAGACAGGGGGGAAGAAAGACGAGGCCAAAACGCAGATGGCCCGGATCCTCAAAGAGCAGGATCACATTACAGCCGTCATGTGCGGCAACGATCAGATTGCTCTAGGTGCGCTGGAGGCCATCGAAGAGGCAGGCAGAAGCGAGATGATGATCTACAGCGTGGATGGTTCTCCCAAACTCAAACAGGAGCTTGCCAAGGATGGCAGCCTTGTTGTGGGGATCGCGGCACAGTCTCCAATTAATATCGGAAAATCCGCAGTCACTGTCGCATTACAGATTATGAATGGGGAAAGATATGAAAAAGAGACACTGGAAGAAGTGCTCTTTATTGACCGCAGTAATGTGGGCATGTATGGAGTAGATGGTTGGCAGTAGATGTCAGCCGGAAAGGACCTGAGAAAATAATGAAACATGAAGAAAAAAGGCCGGTACCGGCAGGAGTATTATGGACGGAAGAGGGGGTATCTTTTTCTGTAGCGGTTCCTAAGGGAAAAAGTTGTAAACTTTGTATCTACCGGGGGAATCATACAAAGCCGTACCGGGTGATCCAGATGGAAGAAGACATCCTGTACGGAGATATTCGTTCTTCTGGAATTCAGACCGACATTCGGGATGGTGACGAATATATCTATGAGATTGACGGAGCTCCATATGTTGATCCTTATGCTCATGGTATTCGAAAATATATGGAAACAGAACAGGATGGGACTGAGGTGGAATGTAGGAGAGCGGTTCTATGTACTCCGGATTTTGAATGGGAGCATGACCGGCCATTGGATCTTCCGGATGAAGACGTCATTGCTTACAGTCTTCATGTCCGTGGCTTTACGAAGGGACAGAGTTCCAGGGTTAAATATAAGGGAACTTTTGCAGGGATCATTGAGAAAATTCCTTATTTTCAGGAGCTTGGAATTAACCAGATTCAATGTATGCCTGTTTACGAGTTTGAGGATCGGATCCGCTTTGCCTCCAATTACTGGGGGTATGGGGAGGCCTACTGCTTTGCTCCAAAGAAGCGTTATGCTAAAGGGAACCCAGTAAGAGAGCTAAAGGAAATGGTGTATTCCTGTCACAAGGCAGGGATTGAAGTCGTGTTGCATTTACCATTTTTTGATGAGATGCCAAAGCAAAAGATGATCGAATGTCTCCGGTACTATCGGCAGGAATACCATGTAGATGGTTTTATCGTAAATCCATATACCGTTCCACTTGAAGTGATCCAAAGTGACGATTATCTGAAGCACATGAAGCTCATCGTCAAAAATGAGGATTTTCAGAACGTGATGCGCCGGTTTTTAAAAGGTGATGAAGGAATGGTTGAGAGTGTGATCTGGCATCTGAAGCATCTAAGCCAAAACGATTACCAGTACCATACGATCACAGATCATACCGGCTTTACGCTCAATGACCTGGTTTCTTATGACGGGAAACATAATGAGCGTAATGGAGAAAACAATCACGATGGACCGGACTACAACTATAGTTGGAACTGCGGCGCGGAGGGGCCGACGAGAAAGAAAGGAATTCTCAGGCTCAGGGAGCAGCAGATGCGAAATGCTTTCTTTCTTCTTTTGATGGCACAGGGGACGCCATGTATCCTTGCGGGCGATGAGTTTGCTAATTCCCAGAATGGAAATAATAATGTTTACTGTCAGGATAATGAGACTGCCTGGGTGGACTGGAAGAGAGCCGCAAAAGAGCAGTGGCTCACAGACTATGTGAGAAAGCTTATTCAGTTTAGAAAGGCGCATAAGACTCTTCATCCATCCACAGAGTGCCAGGGGATCGATCTTGCACGTTGCGGAGTGCCGGATATCTCTTACCACGGAGAAAATGCATGGCAGGTTCCAAATGAGATCGCAAGCAGACAGCTTGGCGTATTCTACAGCGGGGCAGGAAAGGGAGAAGATGACCTATACATTGCCTACAATATGCACTGGGAGGATCACACGTTTGCGTTGCCGTCACCAGGAAAGGGAAAGAGATGGAGAAAGATCTTCTCCACTACCGACCGGGAAGGCTTCTTAGGGGAGGAGTCTGTGATCTGCCAGGAGAGGAAAGCGATGATTGAGGCACGTTCGGTTGCGGTTTTTACAGGGGAGACATATGAAACAACAAACACCAAAAAGAAATAATCTGTCCATTTCAGCCTGCCAGTTGAAATGGATCGGGCTGATCACCATGCTTATCGATCACGTAGGGCTGATTTTGTTTCCTCAATTCTGGTTTTTGGATATCATCGGCAGGATTTCTTTTCCGATTTTTGCTTTCACTACGGCTGTCGGATTCATGTATACGAGGAACGTACCACGCTATGGACTTCGGCTTTTCGCCTGCGCTGTGATATCGGAGCCTTTCTTTGATCTGGCTCTCTTTGGCACCCCGTTTTATCTGGGAAGACAGAATGTATTATTCACCCTTGCCCTTGGCGTGTTGATGCTGTATTTGTGGCTTTGTTTTGATAATCTGGTTTTCCAGTGTTTGTCTTTGCTCATGGTTTTGCTGGCTGCTGAAATGTTTCGGGTAGACTATTCTTCCATGGGGCTTTTGATGATCTTATTCTTTTATTGCTTTTATAATGAGAATCTGAAGCGGGATCTGACGGTGGCGGCTGTCAATGTACTGCTTATGGGAAGAAGTCAGATGTTTGCTGTTCTGGCTCTGATTCCCATCCACCTGTACCAAGGAGAAAAGGGCAGGGATATGAAAGTAGTATTTTATCTGTTCTATCCGTTGCATTTGGTTATCCTGGCCGTCATTCGGTTGATCATCGTTCAGTAAGAAGAGAGGTAGACCAATGAATATCTGGGGACATTTTCGTACCATCACACAGCACAAATTGCTGGTGATGAAAGCCTGTTTTTATGTTGGACTCTATAAACAAGGGCTTCTCCATGACCTGTCCAAGTATTCGCCCAGTGAATTTGGGGTCGGATGCCGGTATTTTCAGGGCACCCGGAGTCCTAATAATGCACAGCGGGAAGCAGAAGGGTGTTCTACTGCATGGCTGCACCATAAAGGACGTAATAAACATCACTATGAATACTGGATGGATTACAGTACCCGTCCGGAAGACGGGATTTGCGGAATGAAGATGCCGGACCGATACATTTACGAGATGTTTCTGGACCGCATTGCGGCTTCCAAGACATATCAGAAAGATAAATATACGGACTGCAGCCCACTGGAATATTATGAGAAGGGAAACTCGGAACAGTTTTTACATCCTTATACAAAAAAAGTATTGGAAAAGCTTCTCCATATGCTGGCTGAGAAGGGGGAGAAGAGAACGTTCGTATATCTGAAACGTGTGATCCGGCAAAAGAAAAAAGAGCACCGTCTGTAAGCGTAAAATCGATTACGTTTATAGACAGTGCGTTTTTTATTTTGGGTAAACAAGTCGCTCATCGGAAATCTGATCGAGCACCTCGGTTTTGAATTTTACCGCCAGATAGCGGGCCATTGGAAGATTCATGTCCAGGTAGTTGCCGCAGTCTCTGGCAGAAGCTCCCGGAATTTCGTCTTCATATTCTGCCATGAACATAAACATCTCGTTAAGCAGCGGTAAAATATCGCGAGATTCATAATCCCCTGCCAGCAAGAGGTAGAAACCTGTCCGACAGCCCATTGGTCCGAAATAGATGGTCTTATTACCGAAAGTCTCGTGGTTCCTAAGAAAAGTAGCTCCCAGGTGCTCCAGAGTATGTACTTCGGCCGTATTCATCACCGGCTCACAGTTCGGCCTTGTCATCCGAAGGTCGAAGGTGGTGATCATCGTATTTCCTACCTTGTCCTTTCTGGAAACGTAAACCCCAGGAAGTAATTTTAAGTGGTTTATCGTAAAACTTGTGATCTTTTCCATCAGATACACTCCTTTCTTCTTTTGTAGTATAGACTGGTTCTGGGAAAAGGGCAAGAGGATAATTTTTAAATAAAATATTTCAACGAGGATCAAATCGTGTTATACTAAAGTTCCAGTGAAAAGGAGGAAAAAGTCATGCGACTGTATTTGATTCGTCACGGAGTGACGGACTGGAATAACGAAAAAAGGCTGCAGGGGAAATCGGATATTCCCCTCAATGCATTTGGTGAGCTTCTGGCAAAAGAAACCGGAGAAGCCCTTCGTGATATACCGTTTGATCTTGCATACACCAGTCCCCTGATACGGGCCAGAAGGACGGCAGAACTGGTAATTGGCAAGAGAAGCGTACCGATTCTTGACGATCCCAGGATTGAGGAAATAGGGCTAGGAATTTACGAGGGATTGATCTGCAAAGGGGAAGGTTCGGAGATTCGGGATCCGAATTTTTTTCATTTTTTCCATGCTCCGGAATTGTACCAGCCGCCGGAAGGGGGAGAGTCCTTTGAAGAATTGTTACAAAGGACAGGATCGTTTTTAGAAGAATTGAGAAAAGATCCCAGGCTAGAACACAAGACAATTCTTATCTCCACGCATGGAGCTACCTTATGTGCGCTCCTATGTCATATCAAAGAACTTCCTCTTCGCAAGTTTTGGGATGAGGGCGTCCATAAAAACTGTGCGGTGACGGTTGTAGATGTGACAAACGAGGGGTATGAGATCTTGGAAGAAGGGAATACTTACTATAAGGAAGAAGTGAAACCATGGTAAATTAGCGTATAGAAAAGCTGCTCCAGTGGGAGAATGTTCCCCGCAAGAGCAGCTTTTTGTATGTGCCATGAGCCTAAAGTTTAATCGTCCTCCTCTTCCTCTGCTGTGGTAGAGTAGGTCTGGCGTTTTCTTGCCATTTCATCGCTTTCCAGGTATTCATCGTAAGTCGTGATCTTATCGATCATCTGACCGTTCGGCATGATCTCCATGATCCGGTTTGCTGTCGTCTGAACGATCTGGTGGTCACGGGAAGAGAAGAGGATCACTCCAGGGAACTTGATCATTCCATTGTTCAGTGCGGTGATGGACTCCATATCCAGATGGTTGGTCGGTTCATCGAAAATCAGAACATTCGCGCCTGAAATCATCATCTTAGAGAGCAGGCAACGCACCTTCTCACCTCCAGAGAGGACGTTGACACGTTTCATACCATCGTCGCCTCCAAAGAGCATCCGTCCAAGGAAACCACGGACATAAGTCACGTCCTTTTCCTCAGAGTACTGAGTCAGCCACTCGGTGATTGTATCATTACTGTCGAATTCTTTTCCACTGTCCTTCGGGAAATATGCCTGGGACGTCGTAATGCCCCATTTATAAGTTCCCTCATCCGGCTCCAGTTCTCCTGCCAGGATGCGGAAGAGTGTAGTTTTTGCAAGCTCATTGCTGCCCACAAAAGCCACCTTGTCATCGTGATTGATCGTAAAGCTTACGTGATCCAGCACCTTGACGCCGTCGATTGTCTTAGTCAGGTTTTCCACCATCAAGACTTCATTTCCGATTTCACGGTTTGGCCTGAAATCAATATAAGGATATTTTCTGCTGGATGGCCGGATCTCGTCAAGCTGGATCTTTTCCAGCGCTTTCTTACGGGAGGTCGCCTGCTTGGACTTGGAAGCATTGGCGCTGAATCGGGATATGAACTCCTTGAGTTCCTTGATTTTTTCTTCTTTCTTTTTGTTTGCTTCCTTCATCTGACGGATCAGAAGCTGGCTGGACTCGTACCAGAAGTCATAGTTTCCCGCATAGAGCTGAATCTTTCCATAATCGATATCAGCGATCTGGGTGCAGACCTTATTAAGGAAGTAACGGTCGTGAGAGACCACAATGACGGTATTCTCAAAATTAATAAGGAATTCTTCCAGCCACGCGATCGCATCCAGATCCAGGTGGTTTGTCGGCTCGTCAAGGAGCAGAATATCCGGATTACCGAACAGCGCCTGTGCCAGGAGCACTTTGACCTTCTGAGCACCGGTCAGATTTTTCATGTACTGATAGTGGAGATCTGTTTCGATACCAAGTCCGTTCAGCAGATTGGCTGCATCTGACTCTGCCTCCCATCCGTTCATGGTGGCAAATTCTCCCTCCAGTTCGCTGGCTTTCATTCCATCTTCATCGGTGAAATCTTCCTTGGCATAGAGAGCTTCTTTTTCTTTCATAATTTCATATAGTCTTGCGTTTCCCATGATGACAGTGTCAAGCACCATGTATTCGTCATATTTAAAATGATCCTGCTGCAGGAAAGAGAGGCGCTCTCCCGGAGTAATGACCACATCCCCGTTGGTCGGCTCCAACTGACCGGAAAGAATCTTCAGAAACGTTGATTTTCCGGCTCCGTTGGCGCCGATCAGTCCATAGCAATTACCTTCGGTGAATTTGATTGTTACGTCTTCAAACAGCGCCTTCTTTCCAACGCGAAGCGTGACATTATTTGTACTGATCATAGCGTTCCATTCTCCTTTACTTGAATTCAGATTGTATACGTGTAATAACCATCGCTTATCTTAACACACTCCGCCGACCCTTTGCAAGGTCTTTCCCCGGAAGACCTGTGAAAATGCACACGATTCAACTATTCGGAACAAATTTGAGGCTTACACTGTCAAAGAGGCTGTTTCGTTGGACGCGGCATATTCCTGCATAAAAGTTTCAATTTCTTCCACGGTTTTCGGGATACCGCCGCTTAATACTTCACAGCCGTCCTTTGTTACGAGAAGCGTATCCTCAATACGGATTCCGATTCCAAGGTCATCAAAGTAAAGACCAGGTTCCAAGGTAAAGACCATGTCTTCTTCCAGAGGCGCGTTGTCATCACCTACATCATGGGTGTAAAGGCCGATGTAATGTCCGGAACCATGGAAATAATACCGGTTGATTTCTTCCGGTTCCTGGATGATGCCAAGACGGAGCAGTTCTTTTGCCATTGCCTGCTTGCTAAGATCCTGGAGTTCGTTTTTCGGCTGTCCCGGTTTGGAAGCGGCGATAGCGACTTCCAAACCCTTTAATACGACTTCATAGAGGGCTTTCTGCTGTTCAGTGAATCTGCCGCTGACCGGGAAGGTTCGGCTGACGTCAGCATTATAGCCGCCCCATCTGGCGCCAAGGTCAAAAAGAATCAGATCGCCTTTTTCCATCTGCCGGTCGTTCGCATCATAGTGCATACAGCAGGCATTGATACCGGAGGCTGCAATCGTCGGAAACGCATGGTCGGCATGATGGCTTTTTAAAGAAAAGTCAAAGTATGCCTCGATCTCGTATTCATGCATCCCCGGTCTCAGGTGGGAAAGAATGTTTTTTACACCAATGGCCGTAATATCACATGCAGTCCGGTGCAAGGCGATCTCTTCCTTTGTCTTAACCTGGCGGAAATAAGCCAGATCCTGGAAGGTATTGTAGATCGGAATGGTCGGATCAAAATCGTGGAGACGGGAAGCAAACTCCCGGGCTTCATTCTTGACAAACGGGCGCTCCCAGCCCGGAATGTCAATATAAATCTGACGGATGAGCCCCGGCTCTCCGAAAAGTGGAATTGCTTGTTCAAAACGTTCCAAATAATCGACATTTCCAATACCGGTTTGTTCCTTTACGCTTTCCTTTGTGTAGGAAACTCCGGTCCAACGCTTTGCCTTTTCATCCGGATGGTCAATGAATAGGGTCTCCCGTACATGGCCGTTTCGTTTTACCACCATCAGGACTGCTTCCGGGTAAGTAAATCCGGTCAGATAATAAAAATTGGCATATGGGATAAACGGATACATTTCATCCCCTTTCCATTCCCTTTCCCTGCCCGCAAAGACAAATCCGACCGAATCATCTTTAAGTACCGACGCATAGAGCGCTCTTCTGGATGCATGAAAATCTTTACTGATCATAGACAATTTCCTCCTTATCTTTTATAGCAAGATCAGTATACCATAAAGTAAGTAACTATTCAGGCTGCATGGTAAATAGTTACTAAAGAAAGATAAAAATATCTGTTTACTTGGCAAAAAGAAGCTGATACTATAAAAGACAAAGGCTTTTCGCACATGATTTTTTAAAAGCAGGAGGAGAAATCGATGGAAAACAGACATGAAAACCCGGACAGTACGCTGGTTCCTGCGGTTCTGGTTTTGGAGGGCGGCGCCACAAGAGGGGTATTTACATCCGGAGCGCTGGACTTTCTGATGGAGAAAGAGTTTTACACGACTGATGTCATTGGTGTTTCCGCAGGAGCGTGCAACGCTATCGACTATGTGTCCAGACAGATTGGACGTACAAAAAAATGCATGATACACAAAGAAAAAGAATATAATTATTATCTGGGATTGCGCAAGATGGTAAAGGAAAAAAGTATGATGGATATGGACATGATTTTCGACCGGTATCCAAACGAACTGATCCCGTTTGATTTTGAAACTTATTTTCAGTCGAAGATCTGCTGTGAGCAGGTGGTGACAAATTGTGTGACCGGAAGAGCGGAATATCTGGAGGAAAAACAGGAAAAAGACCGGCTGTTAAAGATCTGTCGTGCCTCCAGCAGTATGCCGCTTGCGGCTCCGATTGTCCGGATCGGAGGGACTCCGTATCTGGATGGCGGTCTTGCGGATTCGGTTCCGATCCGGAGAGCATTGCAAAAAGGCAAACGCAAAGTCATCGTCATTCTGACGAGAAACGAAGGATACCGCAAAAAGAAACCATCCATGGGTGAGACGAAAATCTACCGGGCCGCCTATAAGAAATATCCGAATCTGGTCCGTACAATCTTAAGACGGCCGTTTATCTACAATAAGCAGATGGAACAGATCGAAGAGCTTGAGAAGAGGGGGGAAGTCTTTGTGCTTCGTCCAAAGATCAAAGCAATTTCCAGGTTGGAGAAGAACTATGACAGGCTGACATCGTTCTATGAACATGGATACGTTCAGATGAAAGAAGAGTATGAGAGACTACTGGAATATATGAAAGCATAAAAGAAAGCACGGTGTGTGGAATCATGCAATTCTTTCCGCCGTGCTTTTCCCTTTTATTCCTGCGGATATTCAGCCCCTTGAAAGAACAGTCCTTTCGGATCAATCGGATCAGAGGCAGTCTCCTCTCCACTGAAAATACGCGGGATATCCTCTATGGGACGCATCCCCTGTCCCACATCCAGAAGTGTGGAAACGATGATTCTTGCCATATTGTGCAGGAAATCGTTGGCACAGATGGTAATCTCCAGCTCTTCACCGCCCTGATAGATATCAATATCAAAAACTTCTTTGATTCCGCCTTTTTTCTTTTTGGAAGAGGAAAAACGCTGGAAATCATGTCTTCCGATCAAAAGTCGGGCCGCTTGACGCATCATTTCCACATCTGGTTTTTTAAACAGATGATAGACATATTTACGTTCAAATACATCTGGTACGTCTGCAATGGAAAGACGGTAACGATAAGTCCTCCTTTTGGCATTTAACGATGCATGAAATCGCTCCGGCACTTCCTGAACGTCCAGAACCGCGATGTCAGATGGAAGATATCGGTTCAGGTAGTGACGGATTTCCGTCGTATGAAGTGTGCAGTCCGTATGGAAATTCACCGTCTGAGCGTAAGCATGTACTCCCGTCTCTGTCCTGGATGCACAGAAAAGCTCCGGGAACTGGCCGGTCATGCGAGATAATACTTCGCAGAGTTTCCCGGAAATCGTATTGGCAGTGCTTTCCCCGGCTCCAAGCCGCTGCCAGCCTTGAAAACGGGAACCGTCGTATTCTATTGTCAGTCTGATATTTCGCATTGATTTTACTCCTTTTTTCTTTTGTAGTACCATGATATAATAAACAGCAGAAAAAAGAAAGTCAAAAGAGGTTAAAAGATGAAAGAGAGTAAGGTAAAACGGGTCGAAGACTCCATGGTAGAGACCGTTCATATCGTAAGACCGACCCATTTAAACCCGGCGGGGAGGCTTTTTGGAGGAGTACTGATGCAGTGGATTGATGAAGCCGCAGGGATTGTCGCAAAAAGGCACTGTATGAGCAATATTACGACGGCTTCTGTGGATAACCTCCGTTTTATCCGAGGAGCCTACCAGGACGATATGGTCGTGATCCGAGCGAAGATGACCTACGCCGGATGGTCTTCTATGGAGATCCGGGTAGACACTTATGTGGAAGACTTAACTGGTATCCGAAAGCCCATCAACCGGGCGTATTTCACTGTTGTGGCTTTAGATGAGACGGACAGGCCCAAGGAAGTACCGGGACTTCTCATAGAGACGGAAAATGAAAAGGCAGAGTGGGAGGGAGCACTTAAGCGCAGAGAAAACCGGTTGATGCGAAAAGAAGAAGGATTTTAGAAACACAAGAAAGCAAGGCGTCCCTGCCGCTTTAAGCGGCAAAGACTGCCTCATATCTGATTCTGTTTACATCCGTTTTTTCCAGGCTGCATTGACAAAGGCAACCATCTGATCGATTCTGGCTTGTTCTTCCTGACTTTTCCCTTCCTTTAAAAACTGAAGAATCAAAGTCATTTCTTCCTCAGAAAACCGGATGCCTTTCTGATTTGCCTGTGTAATCAAAGACATCATAACAGGGGCAAGATTGCGCCCTGTTTTTCCACGTGTCCTTTCAAATGCCGTCCTCATCAGTTCCTGTTTCAGGGGATCCAGATTCTGGAAAACCGGATTGTTCATCCATTGGTCCCATTGGTTCTCCTTCGGATTCATGTTCGGCGTCGCCTCCTTTTTCAAATATCTGGCTGTAAAGATCAAACATCTCTCCGGTACCGGAAGGCATCATGGATTTCAGAAAATCGGAGGGTTCCGGATGCCCGGATGAGGATTCTGGCGATTGCATCATTTCCATCATACTCATGGCGGAAAGCGCCATGTCGATCTGATCAGCCTCGTCCTCTTTCATATAAGGACGAAGCTCCTCGAAAAGTTCCATGGCGTTGACCTGCTTTGGGGAGGTACATTCTCCCATGCCGATGCGGGGATAGTCCCGGAAATAGGCAATCGTATTTGTAAGTTCCTGACATTTGATCCAAAGTGCCAGCATCTTTTGGGTGCCGGAAGGCAGATAGGGAAGAAACAGCTTCATCATATGGAGCTGTTCCGGTACTACGAGCATATCAAAAGGTGTCATGGGAAACGGAGTTTTCTTCTTCATGTTATACATCTCCTATCTGATCCGGCGTTGTAAATATATATGTGTATAAAACCGAAAATATGCGGGTATCATATACTGGAAGTAAAAGGAAAAAGGAGAATGAGACATGCCAAGAAAGCTGATTCTGGATGGAAATACCGTCTATGAGCTGGACGAAGAATGTATGCTCCAGCATAAGAGCAACACTCAGGAGGAGACTCTTGCTACCCGTATCAATAAAGAGGATGAAGAGAAAGCACAGAAACGTCAGAAGGACCGATAATCAGACAGTAACTAAGAGAATTTCTAAAAACATACTATCACATTGGGGACCGGATTTCCGGTCCTTTCTCTTTTGGAGGAGAAACTTTTCTCAGGAATACTTTCAAAAGAAGAAAAAAACTGTTATGATAAAAGACGATGAAAAAAGAAAGAAGGAATCATTATGACAAAAGTAGATATTATATCCGGTTTCCTGGGAGCAGGAAAAACCACATTTATTAAACGTCTGGTAACGGACGTATTTCAGAAGGAACAGATCGTACTGATCGAGAATGAATTCGGCGAGATTGGAATCGACGGTGGATTCTTAAAAGATGCTGGAATTGAGATTACGGAGATGAACTCCGGATGTATCTGTTGCACCCTTGTTGGTGATTTCAGTGAAGCACTAAAACAAGTCGTGGAGCAGTATCATCCGGACCGGATTCTCATCGAGCCATCCGGCGTGGGTAAACTCTCCGATGTGGCTGGTGCAGTCAGAAATGTGGAGGAAGATTGCGGGATCGAACTGAACAGTTGTATTACAGTTGCAGATGGCAAGAAAGTAAAGAGCTATCTGAGAAACTTTGGAGAGTTTTACAGCAACCAAATTGAACATGCTGCTACAATCGTACTGAGCCGTACCCAATCCATGACGGACGAGAAACTCAAAGAGGCGGTTCACCTGATCCGGGAGGAGAATCCGGATGCGTCCATCATTACCACCCCATGGGACAAGCTGGACGGCGAAGTAATCCGTAAGGCTGTTGAGCAGACGTCTAAGCCAACGGATCTTCTCAAGAAAGCATGTCTGCACCAGGAGCATTACCATCATGGAGACGGATGCTGCCATCACGGGCATCATCACGATGAGGAGTGTTGCCATCACAGTCATCATGAAGACGGATGCTGTCATGGACATCACCATGACCATGAGGGACATCACCATGCGGATGAGATATTCACAAGCTGGGGCACTGAGACGGCTGAAAAATATGAGAGAACAGAGATTGAGCGGTTCCTGGACGCACTGACAGAGGAACATACCTATGGCACTGTTCTGCGTGCCAAGGGAATTGTTGAAGGAATGGATGGAACATGGATGGAATTTGACTATGTGCCGGGAGAATATGAAATCCGTGACGCAAAACCGGATTACACCGGTAAGGTGTGCGTCATCGGAACGGATATTCACACCGATAAAATTCAGCAGACTCTGCATGTATAGACAGGATCAACAAGATGGAAACAATAGTAGAACTTTTTACAGGATTTCTGGATAGTGGAAAGACGACACTGATTCGGGAAGCACTGCACAGCCCGGACTTTCTTGACTACAATCAGACCCTTCTCATCGTCTGCGAGGAGGGGGATGAAGAGTACGATGAGGCTTGGCTGAAGAAAAATGGAATTATCAAATATGTGGTTGACGAGGAGGAAAAGATCAATGAATTCTTCCTGGAAGGGCTGGAACTGAATTACCGCCCGGATCACGTAATGATTGAGTGGAACGGAACCTGGGATGTAAACCGGCTGCTGGAGATGAAGTTGCCGCCGGGATGGGGGATCGGAGCGGTACTCTCCACAGTAGATGCCCAAACTGCTGAAATGTATCTTCTCAACATGCGAAATCTGTTTCTTGCTCCGTTGCTTTCTTCGGATCTGGTGATTGTCAATCGGACAATGGAGCATACAGACCGGGCAAAGATCCGCAGGAGCATCAAAGTGATGAACCCGAGGGCTCAGATCGTCTTTGAAGATGAGAGTGGGGAACCGATAGAAACAACCGAGGAGGATCTTCCATTTGATCTGAAAGCTCCGGTGATCGAGATCGACGAGATTGATTATGGGATCTGGTACCTGGATGCTATGGAGCATCCGGAACATTATAAAAATAAAAAGCTCAAATTTCTGGCACAGGTGTACCGGGGAAGAAAGTTGGGCTCTGGACTTTTTGTGCCGGGGCGTTTTGTGATGACCTGCTGTGAGGAGGATATCACATTCCTTGGTTATCTTTGCAGGTATAAGGAAGAATTTCCATACCAGAACCGGGACTGGGTGTTCGTAACCGTTTCGTTCCGCTATGAATATATGAAGCAATACAAAGAAAAAGGACCGGTGCTCTACCTGGAAGAGATGATCCCAGCAAAGAAACCGGTCCACGATGTGGTCACATTTGACTAAGAAAGGTGATCGGATCAGAAGGAGGCGGGATGTTTTACCCCGCCTCCTTCCATCGTCAGTTGGATTTAGCAGCAGCCGTTGTCGTTGAATCCGTTTCCGAATCCGCCGCAGCAGCAGAGCAGAAGGATGATCCACAGGCAGTCACATCCGCCGCCAAAACCGCTTCTTCCGTTTCCTCCGCAGCCGCCGCAGCAGCAGAGCAGAAGGATAATCCACAGGCAGGAATTGCCTCCGAATCCAGAAGAAGATTCACATCCACATCCACAGTTTGTTGCACTTAAGTCACTCATGTTGTTGCCTCCATTTTTGTTATTTACAATGTTATACTATGTAGCAGGGCTTGTAAGTGTTTCCTGGATTTATAGAAAAAAATGTAAAGAAGAAGGAGCGCACAATGAGGCTTTTTTCTGAATAGGCTGAAAGAAAAGGAGTTTTGTCAGTGAGACGGGTCAAGGAAACCGTTCATTATTTTTGTAATGATATCTTGTTTGGCCATATCGATGGACACGGAGTTACGACAGCGGTCCTGGATACCGGTATTTCCCCGCACCCGGATCTGAAGGGGAGGATCGTGGCCTTTGGCGATATGCTTTATGGGAAGAAGCGTATGTATGACGATAATTCTCACGGCACCCATGTGGCTGGCATCATTGCAGGATCCGGAGGATTATCTTCCGGACTCTATGCGGGAATTGCGCCTGCCTCCCAGATCGTAGCTGTCAAGGTGCTGGATCAAAAAGGAGAAGGGAAAATCCGGTTTCTCATTGAGGGCATCAAAGCGATCTTAAGAAACAGGGATAAATGGCAGATTCGGATTGTCAATATCTCCATCGGAACCTTGCCTCATCAAGGGGATGAAGAAGAGATGGAACTGATGCGTTGGGTGGACCGGCTTTGGGATGAAGGATTGGTGGTCGTGACAGCAGCAGGTAACTTCGGCCCTAGAAGCGGAACTGTCACGATTCCCGGTATCAGTAAAAAAGTGATTACTGTGGGCGCGTCCGATGATGGGAATCAAAAAGACCGGTACGGAAAAGTAGGGACGAACTACTCCGGCAGGGGACCGACCTCCGAATGTGTCTGCAAGCCGGATCTGGTAGCACCTGGATCCTATATCCGTTCGTGTAATGGATTCTCCCAGAAGAAAAACCAGAAAGCTTATTCCGTCAAAAGCGGAACATCCATGTCAGCTCCGGTAGTTTCCGGAGCCGTGGCGCTTTTATTAAGCAAATATCCGGATATGAAAAATGTAGAGGTAAAGCTCAGACTTTTGATGAGTGCTGATGATATGGGAAAGGATCCCAATATTCAGGGGAGGGGACTTCTGAATATCGAGAAGCTGCTAAATCCAACATTATAGTGAAGGAAAGCGGTGATCCTCTCACGATCCAAAAAGATTAAGGGAGAACCACCGCTAAGATCACAATAGAGTCTCAGGGACTCTTTCCTACCTTCTGTTTTTTAGTTCTATCATATCTCCAAAAATTGGAGTTGGCATACCAAAACCTCCGGAAACTTCCATGATCTGCCCGGTTGTAAAAGAAGACTCGTCGCTTGCAAAATATAAAACAGCCTGAGCGATGTTATCTGGGGTTCCCATCCGCTTGATAGGAGTGTGTTTCAGAAAGAAATCCTGGAAATTCTGAGTCAAATTCTGCATCACGGCATCGGTTGCGGTCATACCTGGGAGAACCGCGTTACAGCGGATATTGTCCCGGGCCGTCTGCGTGGCAATTAATTTCGTAAGATAATTGATAGCGGCCTTGCTGGTACCATATCCGATCTGGGAAATATCCGGAACAGAACCGCCTACAGAAGAGATATTGATGATGCTTCCACCTCCGTTTTTCGCCATATGCGGAATCACTGCCTGCGAGGCGAGAAAGACACTTCCGATATTTAAATCCAGGGTTTTCAGGAATTCAGCATATTCCGTAGACTGAATGTCCAGATCTTTGTCTGCATTGGACGTGCCGAAATTATTAACAAGGATGTCCAATCTACCTTCTTTTTCTACAATTTCTTCGATCATGCTTTTATAAGTCTCCTGTTTCAATGCATCATTATATACAAATGAAACAAAGCATCCCTCTTTTGTCAGCCGGTCAATCATAATTTTAGCACGTTCGGCGCTGCGGGCAGCTAAATATACTTTGGCCCCTTCCCGGGCAAATGTTTCCGCAATAGCAGCACCAATCCCTCTGGTAGATGCAGTTACAACAGCAATTTTGTCTTTTAATCTCATAAATAACACTCCTTTCCGGTATTTTTAAATTTGATTTATAGTATAGTTCCAAAAAAGAAAGTTTACAAGTAATTTTCTCGCAATTTCCTTACGTATCTTATAATTTAATATAAATTTCATATCCAATTTTTGATTATCTGCAAAAATACTGCACTAAAAAACATCTGTATTGGTGTCTTTTGTAAAAAGGAAGTCAATCCTAAGACTAATTGTATTATGTTTATAGAGGTCCAAAAAAATTACTGTGTCAAGAAAAAAGCCTTGACACCTTCTTTTGTTTATAGTATGATATCACAGGTGAGAAACATGAATGAAATCGTAATGCAGTCTCTTTTATATGATTTTTACGGTGAACTGCTGACAGACAATCAGAAAGAAATATACGAACAGTTTATTCTGGAAGATCTCTCTCTTGGCGAAATCGCGAAAGAGCGGGGGATCAGCAGGCAGGGGGTTCACGATACGATCCGGCGCTGCGAAAAGACGTTGGAGGGATACGAAGAAAAGCTTTCCCTGATTCAGAAGTTTCTTGCAATCAAAGAAAAAGTACATCAAATTGATCGTCTGCTGGATACCTGGCAGGAGAAGGAGAAAGAAACTCTGATCCACGAGATCCGGCAGATTTCAGATGAAATCATAGAGGAGTTATAGAATGGCATTTGACAGTTTAACCGAGAAACTTCAGAATGTATTCCGGAATCTGCGGAGTAAGGGCCGGCTTACGGAGGATGATGTCAAGACGGCTCTCAGAGAAGTGAAGATGGCGCTTCTGGAAGCCGACGTAAACTTTAAGGTCGTAAAGAGTTTCATTAAGAATGTCCAGGAGCGTGCGGTAGGCCAGGACGTAATGAACGGACTGAATCCGGGACAGATGGTAATCAAGATCGTGAACGAGGAGCTTGTTGCTTTGATGGGGTCTGAGACAACGGAGATCAGGCTGGAGCCTGGGAAAGCCACGACTGTCATTATGATGGCAGGTTTGCAGGGAGCCGGTAAGACGACTACCACGGCAAAGCTCGCCGGAAAGTTCAAGTTAAAGGGGAAAAAGCCGCTTTTAGTTGCCTGTGACGTTTATCGGCCGGCAGCGATACAGCAGCTCCAGATTAACGGAGAAAAGCAGGGTGTGGATGTGTTTACCATGGGTGATAAGCATAAGCCGGCGAATATTGCCAAGGCAGCCCTGGAACATGCGGCAAAGAACGGCAACAACATCGTCATCCTCGATACAGCAGGACGTCTCCACATTGACGAAGGCATGATGGAGGAGCTCCGGGAGATCAAGGAGGCTGTGACCGTACATCAGACCATCCTCGTGGTGGATGCGATGACAGGTCAGGATGCGGTTAACGTAGCGAAGGAATTTAACGATAAGATTGGTATAGATGGTGTCATTGTGACGAAGCTTGATGGTGACACCAGAGGCGGTGCCGCTCTTTCCATTAAGGCAGTGACAGGATGTCCGATTCTGTATGCCGGTATGGGCGAGAAGCTTTCAGATTTGGAACAGTTTTATCCGGACAGAATGGCGTCGCGCATTCTGGGAATGGGAGATATCCTCACCTTGATCGAGAAGGCGGAGGCAGATATCGATGAGGACAAGGCAAAGGAGATGTCCCAGAAGCTTCGAAAAGCCCAGTTTGATTTTGAGGATTATCTTGAATCTATGAAGCAGATGCGTAAGATGGGTGGTCTTGGAAATATCCTTGGTATGCTTCCGGGCATCGGCGGTATGATGGGCAAGATGGGTAAGACACCGGATATTGACTCTGATGACGCACAGCGCAAGATGGAACGGATGGAAGCGATCATCTATTCTATGACCGTTAAGGAGCGGAGAAATCCGGATATCCTGAATCCATCACGAAAGCACCGTATCGCAAAGGGAGCAGGCGTGGATATTTCGGAGGTCAACAAGCTCTGCAAGCAGTTTGAACAGATGAAAAAGATGATGAAACAGATGCCCGGGATGATGGGCGGCAAAGGTGGTAAAAAGGGAAAATTTAAATTACCTTTTTAACATAAAGAAAGAACAATAAATGGAGGTGAAACAAATGGCAGTAAAGATCAGATTAAGAAGAATGGGACAGAAAAAGGCTCCTTTCTATAGAATCATCGTAGCTGATTCCCGTTCTCCAAGAGACGGAAAATTCATCGAGGAAATCGGTACTTACGATCCGACAAAAGATCCAAGCGAATTCAAAGTTGATGAAGAAGCAGCAAAAAAATGGTTAAACAACGGAGCACAGCCGACAGAAGTTGTAAGCAAGATTTTCAAAGCAGCTGGTATCGAAAAATAATCCAGACGTCGGAGGTGCCTGCATATGAAAGAATTAGTAGAAGTAATTACGAAGGCTTTAGTTGACGAGCCTGATCAGGTTGTAGTTACAGAAAAGACGGAAGGCAAGACGACGGTCATTGAAGTTCATGTGGCAGAAGGCGATATGGGCAAGGTGATCGGTAAGCAGGGACGCATCGCAAAGGCAATTCGCTCTGTCGTAAAAGCCGCCGCCGCAAAAGAAGACAAAAAGGTAGTCGTAGATATCACTTAAAGAGTGATGTCTGCGGACTGCAAAAAGAAAGAACAGGCTGCCATGCAGGGCATGTGCGGGGCTGTTCTTCATTTTTATGAAAAGGAGAATACGATGGAAAAGTTTTTGCAGGTGGGAGTGATCTCCAGTACGCATGGCATCCGTGGTGAGGTGAAAGTGTTTCCAACTACAGATGACAAAGAACGGTTTCTGGATTTAAAAGAGGTCCTTCTGGATACTGGAAAAGAACAGATTCCATTGGAAATTCAGAATGTCCGCTTCTTTAAACAGGTGGTAATTTTGAAATTCAAGGGAATCGATCATATAAATGATATTGAACGTTATAAGGGGCGTCCGCTGTTTGTTGAAAGGGAACATGCGGTGCCGCTTGAGGCAGATGAATATTATATTGCAGACTTGATCGGGATGGAAGTTTTTACAGAGGACGGCGCCTTCTTCGGGCAGCTTCAGGACGTGATAGAGACCGGAGCTAACGACGTGTATATCATTGACTCGGATGAACACGGGGAAGTCCTCATTCCGGCAATTCAGGACTGTATTTTACACGTGGATCCAGAAGCCAGACAGATGACGATCCATCTGATGAAAGGTCTGATCCAATAGTACGAAAGGGAACATCCATGAAGTTTCATATTATGACATTATTTCCAGAAATGGTGGAACAGGGGTTACGAACCAGTATCATCGGACGTGCCGAACAAAAGGGGCTCCTTTCCATACAGGCTGTGAATATCAGAGATTATGCATTTAATAAACATCAAAGTGTGGACGATTACCCGTACGGCGGTGGAGCAGGTATGCTGATGCAGGCGGAGCCGGTTTATCAATGTTATAAGGCGGTCTGCCAGGAGACCAAAGAGGGGCTTGAAGGGAAGAAGCCAAGGCTTGTCTATCTTTCGCCTCAGGGACGTACCTTTAACCAAAATATAGCGGAAGAATTCGCACAAGAAGAAGAGTTAATTCTGCTCTGCGGCCATTATGAAGGTATTGACGAACGGGTGCTGGAGGAGATTGTGACAGATTATGTCTCTATTGGAGACTATGTGCTGACTGGAGGAGAGCTTGCCGCTATGGTGATGGTGGATGCCATCGCAAGATTAGTTCCGGGAGTACTTCACAACGATGTATCAGCCGAGTTCGAAAGTTTTCAGGATCATCTGCTGGAATACCCGCAGTATTCCCGGCCGGAAATCTGGCACGATAAGCAGGTGCCGCCGATCCTTTTATCCGGTCACCACGCGAACATTGAAAAGTGGAGAAGAGAACAGTCCATCATCCGAACTGCCAGGAACCGGCCGGATTTGCTGGAAAAAGCCGAACTTACCGAAAAAGAGCAGAAATTTCTCGAAGAATATAGAAAAAACAACTTGCAATCCTAGAATCTTTATGATACACTTGGAACTGTTGTGAGAAGAAAAGAGATGGTCCTCTGATACACAGAATCGTATTAAGAACGTCAAAAGAATCAAGGAGGTCACACAATGAACGACATCATTAGAAAGATTGAAGCTGAACAGCTCAAAGAAAATGTACCACAGTTTAACGTAGGAGATACCGTAAAAGTATACGGTAAAATCAAAGAAGGGAACCGCGAAAGGATCCAGGTATTTGAAGGAACTGTTTTAAAGAAACAGGGAGGAAGCACAAGAGAGACTTTCACAGTCAGAAAGTTTTCCAACGGTGTGGGCGTTGAAAAGACATGGCCGCTTCACTCTCCGAATGTAGAGAAAGTCGAAGTAGTAAGAAGAGGTAAAGTCAGAAGAGCGAAACTCAACTACTTAAGAAACCGTGTAGGTAAGAGAGCTAAGGTCAAAGAATTAGTTAAATAAGACAAGGGAAGGGGCAAGGTACATTGATGTATGATTGCCCCTTTTGTGTTAAAGAAACAGGTATATTGCATGAAAAAGAGATTACAGTTTGGAAAAGTAAAAAAGCAGATCGACTATGATATGATCCGAATTATCGGGATCTGGGTTTTTAAGATTCTTCTTGTCTGTCTTCTGGCGTTTGTTACTGTCTTTTATTTCGGACGGCAGGTCAGAAACTCCGGTGATTCCATGCGCCCCGCCGTTTTAAACGATGATATCGTGTTAGTCAATCGGATGATTTACGATGCAAGCAAACCAAAACGGGGCGATATTATCGTGTTCAAGCCAAACGGAAATGAAAATGCCCGTTCCTATATCAAGCGGATTATCGGGCTTCCAGGGGAAACTGTGCAGATCAAAGATGGGAAAATCTATATTGACGGGAAGATTTTGGAAGAGGACTATGAGACGACTGCCATCGAGGATGCGGGAACCGCCGCGGAGGAGATTGACCTGGGCGGCGACGAATATTTTGTTCTTGGGGATAACCGGAAGAACAGCGAGGACAGCCGGATGGCGGATATCGGTAATGTAAAGCGTTCCGAGATCGAGGGAAAAGCCTGGTTCGTCTTGTCGACAAAAGGAAATTTTGGATTTATATAAAAAGGAGGCACCTATGCACTTTCAATGGTACCCAGGTCATATGACCAAAGCAAAGAGAATGATGCAGGAAAATATCAAACTGATTGACCTCATCATTGAGCTTGTGGACGCAAGAATTCCGGTCAGCAGCCGGAATCCGGACATCGATGAGCTCGGAGGACAGAAAGCAAGACTCATCCTTCTGAACAAGTCAGACCTTGCCTCAGAGAGATGGAACGAAAAGTGGGAGCAGTATTTTAAGGAAAAAGGATTTTCCGTTGTGCGGGTCAATTCCCGCAGTGGAGCCGGAATCAAATCTATCAACAAGGTGATTCAGGAGGCTTGTAGGGAGAAGATTGACAGGGACAGAAAGAGAGGGATCTTAAACCGTCCGGTTAGAGCTATGGTCGTTGGGATTCCGAATGTCGGAAAATCGACTTTTATTAATTCCCTTGCAGGAAAGGCATGTGCCAAGACCGGCAATAAGCCTGGAGTGACAAAAGGGAAACAGTGGATCCGTCTGAATAAGCAGGTGGAGCTTCTGGATACACCGGGAATTTTATGGCCGAAGTTTGAGGATCAGGAAGTAGGAAAGAAGCTCGCTTTTATTGGATCGATCAAGGATGAAATCTTGAATACCATGGAACTTGCTGCCGAGCTGATCCGTTCCCTTTCAAAGAGTGCTCCGGATCAGGTAAAGCACACTTATGATATTGCGGGAAGCGAGGATCCATATGAAGTTCTGCGCGAGATCGCGGAGAAAAAGCACTGTCTGACAAAGGGTGGAGAACTTGATCTGGAAAAGACAGCCGCGCTGTTCCTGGATGATTTCCGGGGCGGGAAACTGGGAAGACTGACACTGGAATTCCCGGAAGATTACAGATAAGGGGAGAAATACATGAGGCAAGAGGAACTTGAAGAGCAGGGGAAGTCAAAATCAACGGCCAGGGAGGTGCTGGACTGGATTCTCTATATCGGGATCGTCCTGATCCTCTCCTGGTTGATCGTTACATTTGTCGGTGTCCGGACTGTGGTGGATGGTCAGTCCATGGAGCCCACTCTCCAGGATGGCAACAATCTGATCGTAGATAAACTGTCTTATCGTTTCCGGGATCCGAAGCGCTATGAGATTATTGTATTTCCATACAAATATGAAGAAAATACATATTATATTAAGCGGATCATCGGGCTTCCGGGGGAGACAGTGCAGGTTAAAAACGGGGAGGTTTATATTGACGGAGAAATTTTGGGAGAGGACTATGGAGCTGAAGCCATGGAAGACGCCGGGATTGCCTCTGAGCCGATCGAACTGGGGACGGACGAGTACTTTGTCCTTGGGGATAACCGCAATCACAGTTCGGACAGCAGAGATCCGAGCGTAGGCGTATTAAGGCGAGAGGATCTGATCGGAAGAGCTTGGATTCGGATTTATCCGTTTGATGAAATGGGGTTTGTCGTACATGAGTAAAACAATCAGGGAGATCAAAGAAGAGTTGGAACGTGCTTCTGGCGATGAGCGCAGAGCGCTCTATGCATTATATGAACAGGATAAGAGGACTGGCGTACAGAAGCTTTTGATATCCTACCGGAAACAGGAACTGGCAAAGGAACAGGAACTGCTCCGCCTGGAGGGGATGTGTACCTACGAGAAGAAATACAGGTCTTATGACCGGATTTGTGGTATCGACGAGGTGGGAAGAGGGCCTCTTGCCGGCCCAGTGGTAGCGGCGGCTGTGATTCTCCCAAAGGACTGCCGGATTCTCTATGCAAACGATTCAAAAAAACTTTCCGCAAAACGGCGGGAACAGCTCTACGATGAAATCATGGAGAAAGCGGTAAGCGTGGGTGTGGGAATGGCGAGTCCACAGAGAATCGATGAAATCAATATTCTCCAGGCGACGTATGAGGCCATGCGCGAGGCCATCCGAAAACTTTCCCCGTCTCCGGATCTGCTCTTAAATGATGCCGTTACCATTCCGGGTGTGCCGGTTCCACAGGTGCCGATTATCAAAGGGGATGCTAAAAGTCTTTCTATTGCCTGCGCCAGCATTATTGCCAAGGTAACAAGGGATCGTCTGATGGAAGAGTACGACAGGATACTGCCGGAATACGGGTTTGCCTCCCATAAGGGTTACGGATCGAGAGAGCATATGGAAGCAATCCAGGCATACGGACCAAGCCCGATCCACCGTCAGTCGTTTCTTAGACATTTTGTGTGATGGGGAACGTATGAATAAAAGAGAAAAAGGGCAGGCTGGGGAGGTGAGAGCCGCTGTCTGCCTGGAAGAGAAAGGATACCGGATCCTGGAGCGGAATTATCGTTGCGGCCATGGAGAAGTTGATCTGATCGCGTCCAAAGACGGATGGATCGTCTTTGTGGAGGTAAAGTATCGTAAAACTGACTCTATGGGACTTCCCCAAGAGGCGGTGAACCGCCGGAAGCAGCAGCGGATCAGTCGTGCGGCTCTTTTTTATCTTACAGAACACTCTCTGGCAGAGAACAGAATCCGGTTTGACGTGATTGCCATCCTTGGAGAAAAGATCACCCATTTAGAGGATGCATTTGAATATCAGGGATGATGAAATAGGAAAAAAACAAAGTTCACGAATCAAGAGGTGCAGGGTATGAACGAATGGAAGAGAACAAACAATCAGGAAGACATTGTCTGCCGGACCGGAAGAAACGGTGTACCGTATTTGTCATTTCCGCTTCTGGAAAGCTGCGGTCTGGTCAAGCATGGTTTCTCCACCCGTATGGGCGGAGTGAGTACCGGAATCTATGAGAGCATGAATTTAAGCTTCTCAAGGGGCGATGAGGAAGCGGCCGTCATGGAAAATTTTGCCCGTTTCGGGGAGGCTATCGGCGTCCGTACTTCCGATATGGTTTTTTCCAGACAGACTCATACGGATCATATTCGTATCGTTACGGAGGCAGACCGGGGCAAGGGTATCACCTGTTCTGCAGATTATCACGATATCGACGGATTGATTACGGATGTGCCGGGACTTTGCCTTGTTACCTTTTACGCAGACTGCGTACCTCTCTTTCTTGTAGATCCGGTGCGAAGAGTCATCGGGCTTTCCCATTCGGGATGGCGTGGAACGGTTGCCGGTATCGGAGAAAAGACGGTGCGGAAGATGGCGGAAGTATACAAAAGCCGCCCGGAGGATATCCTGGCCTGTATCGGACCGTCCATCTGCCAGTCCTGCTACGAGGTAGGAAGCGAGGTCATTGACACATTCCGGGAGGTATTTCCGCCCTGTCTCTGGCCGGAGATCTTCTATGAAAAGCCGGATGGTAAATATCAGCTCAATCTCTGGAAAGCAAATGAAGTGGTCTTTACCCGTGCCGGGATTCTTCCAGAGCATATAGCTTTGACAAATATTTGTACCAACTGCAATTCGGATCTGCTGTTTTCGCACCGGGCATCCCACGGTCAAAGGGGAAGCTTGGCTGCGTTTCTGGCACTTTCCGGTGATTGCTAAGAAGGGAGATAAGGATGTATTACACACTTTTGACAGACAATACGGCGGAATCAGTCACGGAAAATATTCAGCAGGAAGTGGCGACGCAGACCAGTTTTGCCGTCGATTTCTTCCATGAGAACCTGCCGAAAGCGATCAACTTCGGAGTAGGCGTTGTGTTCGCTCTGATTTTCTTTCTGATCGGAAGAATTCTCATCAACTGGGTGAGAAAGCTGGTGCGGGCCTCTATCGAGCGATCAGCCGCCGATAAGGGCGTGGAGCAGTTCGTAGATTCTTGCCTGAAAACGGGGCTTTATGCAATCTTGATCCTTTCCATCATTGTCCGCTTCGGAGTCGATACCTCGACAGTCGCGGCTTTGCTTGCTTCCGGTGGTGTGGCAATCGGTCTTGCCCTCCAGGGGAGTCTCTCAAATTTTGCCGGAGGGGTATTGATCCTTCTTTTGAAGCCTTTTTCTGTGGGAGACTATATTATCGAACACTCGGACAACCTGGAAGGAACGGTAAAGGAGATCCAGATCTTCTACACGAAACTTTCCACTGTGGATAATAAGACCATTGTGATTCCAAACGGAAATCTTTCCAACAACAGTCTGACAAATGTCACAGCCATGGATCTGCGTCGTCTGGACTTCTATGTACGGATCGGCTATGATGAGGATTTGAAAAAAACAGAGCAGATCATCCGGTCCGTAATGGAACAGGAGGACCGGGTCATCAAAGAGAAGGAGCACACCGTCTTTGTAGATGATTTAGCGGAAAGCTATGTGGCCCTTTGTGTGCGCCTCTGGTTGAAATCCGACGAGTTCTGGAACGCCCGGGCTGATATTATGGAACGGACAAAGCTTGCATTAGACCAGGCTGGCATCCGTTTTGCCGGACAGAAGATAGACATTGTAATGAAAGAACAATAATTACAAAAAAGAATCCTCTTTTACAGGATTCTTTTTTCAATCGTATAAGTGTTGTAGACCTCCCCGTTCAAGGTCTTCCACTGGAACATACCATTCTCCAGAATCATATAGCTATGATGACTGTCTTCTTTTGGAAGAGAGACAGAACCCGGATTCAGATAGATGAACGTCTCGGTAGAAGTACAGGCCGGAACATGTGTGTGTCCGTGGAGCAGGACGTCTCCTTTTTGAAGAAGCGGCTGTGAGTCCAGATTGTAATGGTGGCCGTGGGTGATAAAAACAGTGTGCCCATTTTCCGCGATAAGACAGTATTCTGCCAGAATCGGGAAATCAAGCACCATCTGATCCACCTCACTGTCACAGTTTCCTCTCACACAGAAAATGCGATCTGCAAGGGGATTGAGCATAGCCGCAACTTCTTTTGGATTGTAAGCTTCCGGCAGTGGATTTCTCGGTCCGTGGTAAAGAATGTCTCCTAAGAAAACGATACGGTCCGCCTCTTCCTTTTCCCAGGCTTCCAGCATTTTTTTACAATAATAAGCGGAACCATGTATATCAGATGCAATAAAATATTTCATTAGTCATTCCTCCCTTTTTACAAAGAGTGTATCACAGACCAGAATAATACTCAAGATCTTACCGTTCCTGATTTGACAGAAAAAGGCTCTATCCGATATAATAAGGAACAGAAATGAAATCAATACTACCGAAAGCGGTGGAAGAAAGGATAAAACCATGCGGGTAATTGCAGGAAGCGCAAAAAGATTACAGTTGAAATCAATAGAGGGAATGGACACCCGTCCGACGACCGACCGGATTAAGGAGACATTGTTTAACATGATATCTACAGATCTCGCTGACTGTCGGTTTCTGGATTTGTTTAGTGGAAGCGGAGCAATCGGGATCGAAGCATTAAGCAGAGGCGCAGATATCGCGTATTTCGTAGAGAATCATCCGAAAGCAGCAGATTGTATCAAGCAGAATCTACGTCACACCAGACTGGAAGAAAGGGCTGTTCTAATGAGGATGGACGTTCTTAGTGCCCTCAGAAAACTGGAAGGAGAGGATTCCTTTGATATCATCTTCATGGATCCTCCGTATCATATCGGAGCAGAGCGTGGAGTATTCGATTTTCTGAAGCATTCCGGTCTTGTGAATGAGAATACACTGATCATTGTGGAGGCGTCTTTAGGTACCGATTTTTCCTGGATGGAAGATCTTGGATTTCATGTGATGAAAGAAAAAAAATATAAGACAAACCGCCATATTTTTGTCGAAAGAGATTGAGTTCTTTGGTCGAACGTGATAGAATAACAAAGTAAATGACAAGATTTGTCGAAGTAAAGAAGGAGAGTGTAACTATGAGCAGCCGAATTGAGCAGATTATTGATGAAATTGAGGAATACATAGATCATTGTAAGTTCCAGCCGTTATCCACAACGAAGATTATCGTAAATAAAGATCAGATTGACGAGTTGTTAAGAGAGCTCAGGATGAAGACGCCGGAAGAGATCAAGCGCTATCAAAAGATCATCGATAATAAGGACGCGATCATTGCAGACGCACAGACAAAAGCAGACTCGATGATCGAGGAGGCCAAAGCGAAGACGGACGAGCTTGTAAGTGACCATGAGATTATGCAGCAGGCATATGCCCAGGCGAATGAGATCGTGGCAGCCGCGACAGAGCAGGCACAGCAGATCCTCGATAATGCGACAGAGGACGCAAACCAGCTCCGTATGGGTGCGATGGGCTATGCGGACGATATGATGGCAAAAGTAGAGAATCTGATTGGCCACGCACTGGACAATTATACGACAAAATACGACAGCCTTGTAAATTCACTCCAGGAATCCTTTGATATGGTACACGGTGACCGTGAAGAGCTCAGGATCCAGGATGAGACAGAAACAGAATTCGCACAGGCGATGGAGGAGTAATTACATCCCTGATATCTGAATATAGAAATAAGCCAAGAGACTGGCTGCCACTGCGGCAGCCAGTTTTTCTATGATGTATGGCAGGATCCGAAGTCCACTTCCAGTCAACATTCCACTTGTCTGTGCAGCCGCACACAATCCCCCAAATGTACACAATCCCATGATTAAGGCATATCGAACCGCAAATGAAAAAGGAAGTGTCTCCAGTATCACCACACCGTTCGTTATTTCGAGAAAGGATAATCCAATCTGTCCGGCCAAAGTGTCGGCAAGTGGAAGCATTTTTGTCAGTTCCAGAAGGACAGAAAAGACAATGATGTATCCGCCGATTTTGGTGATGGTCTCAAACCCATTCATAATGGATGTATCAAAAAGATCAAGAGAAACGATCCTTTGCGTCCGGATAAGAGGCTGCGACTTCCAACCCACGCTTTTAGGGGAATAAATCTTTCGGAAGAGAAAACTGAATAGGATGGGAACCGCAAAGAATACTATCATGGTACCAAGAACGAGGGACGGGTCCCGGATCGTCTGGCAGACTACAAATCCTGCCAGAAATCCCGGACTTGTATTATTGCAAAAAGAGAGCAAATATGCTCCTTCCTGTCTGGAAATCCTGCCGTCTCTTACAAGATCTGATGTCACTTTTGCCCCCACCGGATAGCCGCACAGAAACCCAGTCAGCACTGCAAAACACCCCTCCGTGCTGACGGAAAAGAGCGGACCAAGAGCAGGATAGACAAGCCTTGATACCTGGCGGATCAGACTCGTCTTCTGCATAATATTGACAAGAATCAGAAAAGGCAGCAGAGTCGGAAGAACAGTCTGGAACCAGAGCAGCAATCCGCTGCTTGCCCCTTGAAACACCTCGTTTGGAAAAAACAACATCAGTGCAAAAAATATTATCGTGAAAATGGTAAAAAAATATCGTTTCAATATTATTCCTTTAGTAAAAATACTCAATAAATTGTATGGAAAATCTGGTGATTTTAGAAGTACTGTGATATAATTAGTTCAGATTTGACAAAAGAAAGGGAGAGGGCAATGGCAGTGTTGGAACAATTAGAACCAAAAAAAGTATTTCAGATTTTTGAGGAACTTTCTTCGGTGCCAAGAGGTACCTTTTATGATGAGAAAGTCAGTAACTGGTGTGTAGAATTTGCTAAAAATCGAAATTTGGAATACATACAGGATGAGGCGGGTAACGTCATCATCAAAAAACCTGGGACGCCGGGATATGAACATTCCGAACCGGTCATCATCCAGGGACATATGGACATGGTCTGTGAGAAAGAAGAAGGATCGGACCACAATTTTGAGACGGATCCGTTGGAGCTTTATATCGAGGATGGATATGTCAAGGCAAAAGGTACGACACTGGGAGGAGACGACGGGATCGCCATCGCCTATGCCTTTGCAATTTTGGACAGTGATGATATTCCGCATCCGCCTCTGGAGATTATTATTACCACAGATGAGGAGATCGGTATGGGAGGCGCCAATGCGCTTGATCTGTCACATATTCAGGGGAATATTTTGTTGAACATCGACGGCGAAGAGGAGGGAATCATTCTTGCGGGCTGTGCGGGAGGCGTCCTGGAGACACTCACCATTCCGGTAACAAGGGAGAAAGTGAGCGGTTCTGTCATGGCAATCAAGGTCAAAGGGTTGCGCGGTGGTCATTCCGGCTCCCAGATTCATGAGCAGCGCGGCAATGCCAACAAGATTCTCGGAAGAATTCTGAATCACTTGGATCAGGGAACGGATATTCAGATTGTATCAGTAAACGGAGGATCTAAGGATAATGTCATCGCAGGATCTTCTGAAGCTGTGATTATGGCAAAGGATTTGGAAAAAGCGAAAGCCATTGTAAACGGTATGGAGGCTGATATCAAATCAGAGTTTTCTTCTGACGAGCCAAATTTCCAGGTTCCGGTTTCTGTCGCAGAAGGAACAGAACACGCTCTTTCAAAAGAAGCGACCAGGAAAGTGATCTTTGCTATGGTTGGGACTCCTTACGGTGTCCAGGGATTCAGCCGTGATCTGCCGGGTATTGTAGAGACGTCTCTGAATCTGGGAATCATCCGGACAGACGAAGAGAGCATTGCTTTGATGTATTACCTCAGGAGCAGTGTCAATTCTCAGCTTCAGGAATTAAAATCCATCTTCCAGATGTGGGCTGAGAGACTTGGGGGTTCCCATGAAGAAAGCGGTGAATATCCTGCATGGATGTATCAAAAAGAATCGAAGATCCGGCCTTTGATGGCGGAAGCTTACAAGGAAGTGACAGGAAAGGATGCAGTGATCTCCACTGTACATGCAGGTCTGGAGTGCGGACTGCTTTCTGCGAAGAAACCAACTCTCGACTGTGTTTCTTTCGGACCGGATATTCCAGACGTTCATTCCGTAAAAGAGAGGCTGGATATCGCATCCACCGCACGGGTCTGGGAGATGATCAAAAATGTACTTGCTAAATTAAAATAACAGAAGCATCAAAGGACGGGAGGGCTTTATGGAATTAGAACAGGCAATGGAAAATAGAAGAAGCATCCGAAAATATGAGGCAAAACCTGTGGAAACAGAAAAGATACGTAAGATGATTCAGGCCGCAGGACTTGCCCCATCCTGGAAAAACTCTCAGGTCACAAGATATTATGTAGCACAGAGCGAGGAAGCAGTAGCAAAGGTAAGGGAGGCATTGCCGGAATTTAATCGGAATAATACGGAAAACGCCCCGGTTCTTATTACAACCACTATTGTAAAAGATCGTTCCGGCTACAATATGGACGGCAGTCCAACCAATGAGCTGGGAAATGGGTGGGGATATTATGACTGCGGACTCCAGAATATGAACCTGCTTTTAAAAGCAGAAGAGCTTGGACTTTCTACTCTGATTATGGGGATTCGAGATGCCGAAAAGTTGCGGGACGTGTTTCACATTCCACTGGAGGAGAGCATTGTCAGTGTGATCAGTGTCGGCTACGGTGATATTCATCCGGATATGCCAAAACGTAAAAGTGTGGAGGAAATTGCTTCCTTCTTCTAAAAATTCATGTGTGACAGGGCGGGACAGAGATGTCCCGCCTGATTTTTTACGGCTGCGACAACTCAAAGTCCATGCAGGCCTGAACTTTGGTGAACTTTCCCAATTCCGGAATGTGCCTTTGGACACTTCCGTTGTCTGATTAGGAATCATGCTTGATTACCGTCATATCCTATCTGGCTGTATCATATTAGTATTCCAAAAAGAGAAAGAACGAAATCATGGCAAGACGCGGCAGATATATGCAATTTCTTATTCTGGTTCTTCTTTTGCTCTTTGAGGGAATTGCGATTCCTAAACTCCAAAACGATGCCGCCTATTTTTCTCTCGACCCGGAACTGATCAAGGGAAATACATTCCGAAGTCACGAATTAACAACAGATCTGATCCAGGCAATGCGAAAATCCGAAGAGCCTGCGAGAATAGCCGGGGTCTATCTGCTGGAACAGCAGTTTCATCCAGGACAGGGGGATGTGTTTGGTTCTGAGGACGACCTTTTGAGAAAAACGATTCCATGGCAAAAAAGCCCTGCTTATTCTTCCTACATGGCAGCCTGCGAGAAAATCTGGTCGGACGTGCGCTATTTTCCGGTCATGTTCTGGAAAGAAAAACCGGATCTGACTGTTACATTCGAGGATTCCTGGATGTCCGAACGCACCTACGGCGGAAAACGGGGACACGAGGGAACCGACTTGATGGCATCCAAAAATGAACGAGGCATTTTCCCCATTGTCAGCATGACAGACGGCACCGTCACAAGTAAAGGATGGCTCCCGAAAGGTGGCTGGAGGCTTGGCATTACCTCGACTCATGGCGGATACTTTTACTATGCCCACCTGGATTCCTATGCAGACGTGGAGGTCGGGGACGAGGTAGAAGCAGGCGACCTGATTGGCTATATGGGGGACAGTGGTTATGGTAAGGAGGGGACGACCGGGCAATTCCCGGTTCATCTTCACCTTGGAATCTATCTGGAGGAACCAGAAGAGGAGATCAGTATCAATCCTTACTGGATTTTAAAATATGCGGAAGGATCGCAACTTTTTGTAACGAACCCGGCATAAAGATCTGGGCTGTATAGCTGAATAGTTACTATTTTTCTACAGAAAAACGACTAAGAGCATGGAGAAATTGCTGGAGGTATGATATACTGACTCTGTATGCGAAAGGAGAAAGTATGGAATTACCAAAAGCATTTGAAGAGAAAATGAAGGCCCTTCTGGGGGATGAATTTGATTCATATACGGCTTGTTATAAAGAGCCTCGTTATTACGGGCTCCGCGTCAATACGGCTAAAATCAGCGTAGAGGAGTTTGTACGGATTTGTCCGTTTGTAATCACCCCGGTTCCGTGGATTGAAAATGGTTTCTATTATGATGGCGAACAGGAAAGTCCGGCGAGACACCCGTACTACTTTGCGGGACTATACTATTTGCAGGAGCCAAGCGCCATGACCCCGGCAAACCGCCTGGAGATCCATCCGGGGGACCGGGTATTGGATGTCTGTGCCGCTCCGGGTGGCAAAGCGACTGAACTTGGGGCAAAGCTTCACGGGGAAGGCGTACTGATTGCGAATGATATCAGCAGTTCCAGGGCCAAAGGACTTCTGAAAAATCTGGAACTCTTTGGAATCGGCAATATGCTCGTCTTAAGCGAGGAACCTGGAAAGCTCTGCGAGTATTTTCCGGAGTATTTTGATAAGATTCTGATCGACGCTCCTTGCTCCGGGGAGGGGATGTTCCGGAAAGATAAAAAGATGGTAAAAGCGTGGGAAGAGCACGGGCCGGAATTTTTCTCCCGCTTGCAGCGCAGTATTCTGACCCAGGCCGCCGCCATGTTGCGGCCTGGAGGAATGCTTTTATACTCTACCTGTACCTTTGATCCCCTGGAAAATGAGGGGAGCATTTCCTGGCTGTTAGAGCAGTGCCCGGAGTTTGATCTTGTGGATATCCGCCCATACGAGGGATTTCGTGAGGGCGTACCAGAATATGCTTCTGTAAGAAAAGAAGAATTTTCAAAGACCGTACGCATTTTCCCACACCACATGAAAGGAGAGGGGCATTACCTTGCTCTTCTGTTAAAAAAAGAGGACAAAGAGAATCTTCCAAGGAAAGAGCTAAAACAGGAACGGACGAAAAGTGGCTGTTCCTATGAGAAACTTCCGGAAGATCTGAGAGTATTTTTAAAGAAAGTTCATCGGTCATTTGATGTTTCCCGGTTTGATATCCGTAAAGACCGGGTGTACTATATGCCGGATGGGCTTCCGAACTTATCCGGCGTGCGTTTCCTGAGAAGCGGCCTTCTGATCGGGGAACTCAAAAAAGGCAGATTCGAGCCAAGTCAGGCCTTTGCCATGAATCTGAAAAAGGGAGAGTATGAGTATATTCTGGATTTCCCGGTATCGGATGAACGAGTCATCCGGTACTTAAAAGGGGAGACTCTGCTCGTAGATGACCTGGCAGGATCGAAAGAAAAAGGCTGGTATCTCGTCTGTGTGGACGGATATCCGCTCGGGTTCGGGAAGTTGTCTCAGGGCACATTGAAAAACAAATACCTTCCGGGATGGAGATGGCAGTCAGTATGATGCGCCTTGATAAACTACTCACTGAGATGGGAGAGGGTACCCGTCAAGAAGTAAAAAAACTCATCCGAAAAGGCCAGGTGAGTGTCAATGGTACGATTGTGAAAATACCGGACCAGAAAGTAAATGAACAGACAGCCACGATCCGCTGTCAGGGAAGAAATGTTTGCTACGAGCCTGTTGTTTATTATATGATGCACAAGCCCGCAGGCGTTGTCTCAGCCACAGAAGACAAAAAAGAAAAGACTGTTCTGGATCTTTTAGAACGACCGGTCCGTACCGGCGTCTTTCCGGTGGGACGGCTTGACAAGGACACGGAGGGGCTTCTCCTTTTGACAAACGACGGAGAGTTTTCCCATCGTCTCCTCTCGCCAAAGAAGCACGTGGACAAAACTTATGAGGCAGTCATTGACGGAATTGTAGGCGACGAGGATGTCATACTTTTTTCCCGGGGCGTTGATATCGGGGATGATACCCTGACTCTCCCCGCAGTCCTGAAAATTCTTGAAGTGGACCGGGAGAAGCTTCGCTCAGAAATCGCCATCACCATTCAGGAGGGACGGTATCACCAGATCAAACGCATGTTTCAGGCTGTCGGAAAGGAAGTCCGTTATCTGAAACGTATCCGGATGGGAAGCCTGATCTTGGACCCGCAACTGAAAAAGGGAGAGGTGCGCCGACTGACGGAAGAAGAGATTGCCCGCTTAAAGGGCAGTTCAGATAAAGGAGATTAACATGAAAAAAACAATCACCGAAGAGACAAAAGCGGTCATTTTTGACATGGACGGGACACTGATCGACTCTATGTGGATATGGCCGGATATCGACGATTACTATATCAGGAAATATCACCTGACGCTTCCGGAGGATTTCCACCGGGCGATTGAAGGAAAATCCTACCATGAGACGGCACGGTATTTCCGGGACACCTTTGATATGGAGCTGACAACAGAAGAGATCATGGAAGAGTGGACTTCCCTTGCTTATCAGCGATATACGCAAGAGGTAACACTAAAGCCGGGGGCAGAGGAGTTTTTACGTTATGGAAAGGAGCGGGGGATTCTTTTTGGTATCGCTACCAGCAACGGACGGACCCTTGCGGAGGCCGCTCTAAAGGCGCTCCGGATCGAGGAGTACTTTACTTCTGTCCGGACGTCCGGTGAAGTCGAGGCCGGAAAACCAAAGCCGGACATCTATTTGAAAGTAGCCGAAGATATGCAGGTACAGCCAGAGCATTGTCTTGTATTTGAGGATGTGCCAATGGGGATTCTCGCAGGGAAACGGGCGGGGATGAAAGTGTGCGCTGTCTACGATGAATTTTCCCGGCTGCTGGATCTTGAAAAGAAACAACTGGCTGACTACTATGTCCGGGATTTCCGGGACGTAATGTCGCAGATCAAAGAGAGGGGTACCGATGGAGAATAAATTTTTACCGGTCACCAGAGCAGAGATGGAAGAGCGGGGATGGGACCAGGTGGATTTCGTCTACATCAGCGGAGACGCTTATGTCGATCATCCATCCTTTGGACATGCCATCATCACAAGACTTCTGGAGGCCCATGGATACCGGGTAGGAATGATTTCACAGCCGGACTGGAAAGACAAAGAAAGTATCACTGTATTCGGAGAACCAAGGCTTGCTTTTCTTGTATCAGCAGGAAATATGGATTCTATGGTAAACCATTACAGCGTTTCAAAAAAACGCAGAAGCAAAGACTCATACACTCCGGGCGGTGTAATGGGGAAGCGGCCGGACTATGCCTGTGTCGTCTACGGCAATCTGATCCGTCAGACATATAAAAAGACCCCGGTGATTTTAGGAGGGATTGAGGCCAGTCTCAGGAGACTTGCCCATTATGACTATTGGTCAGATCATCTCAAGCGGTCCGTGCTTCTGGATTCCGGCGCCGATCTGATTTCCTATGGGATGGGAGAACGATCCATTGTGGAGATAGCCGATGCCTTACAGTCAGGAATACGGGTGGAGGATCTGACCTATCTGGATGGAACGGTTTGTAAGGTCAGAGACCGGGAGATGGTTTACGATGGAGTGGAACTTCCGGCTTTTACAGAACTTCAGAAGGATAAACTTTCCTATGCGAAAAGTTTTTATACCCAGTACTGCAACACAGATCCGTTCACCGCAAAACGTCTGATTGAGCCATACTCGGATCATTTATTTGTTGTTCAAAATCCTCCCGCAAAGCCGCTCTCCCAAACGGAAATGGATGATGTATATGCTCTTCCTTATATGCGTACTTACCATCCTATGTACGAAAAAGATGGAGGAATCCCTGCCATCTCGGAAGTCAAATTCAGTCTTATCAGTAACCGTGGATGCTTTGGGGCGTGCAGCTTTTGCGCTTTGACATTCCACCAGGGAAGAATCATTCAGACACGAAGCCATGAATCTCTTATAGAAGAGGCAAAGAAACTGACTGAAGAGCCGGATTTCAAAGGCTATATTCACGACGTAGGAGGTCCGACGGCCAACTTCCGGCATCCGGCCTGCGAAAAGCAGCTCACCCATGGAGCATGTAAGCACCGGCAGTGCCTTTTCCCAAAACCATGCGGCAATCTGAAAGTGGATCACCGGGACTATTTAAAACTGCTCCGAAGTTTGCGGGAGCTTCCAAAAGTGAAGAAAGTGTTTATCCGATCCGGTATTCGTTTTGACTATGTCATGGCAGATCGGGACGACACCTTTTTAAGGGAGCTTTGCCAGTATCATGTCAGCGGACAGTTAAAGGTTGCACCCGAACACATTGCAGATCCGGTACTTCAGATGATGGGGAAACCGGAAAATGCCGTATACCGGGCGTTTACGAAAAAATATGAGAGGATCAACGAACAGATCGGTAAGAAACAGTATCTCGTCCCGTATCTGATGTCCTCACATCCAGGCTCTACCCTTAAAGAAGCAGTAGCGCTTGCAGAATACCTGCGGGATCTTGGCTACATGCCGGAGCAGGTGCAGGATTTCTATCCGACGCCGTCTACCATTTCCACCTGCATGTATTACACTGGTGTGGATCCCCGAACGATGAAGCCGGTGTACGTACCAAAATCACCACATGAAAAGGCGATGCAGCGAGCTCTCATTCAGTACCGAAATCCCAAAAACTATGAGCTTGTGATGGAGGCTCTCAGGAAAACAGGACGGGAGGATCTGATTGGATTTGGAAAGCATTGTCTGATCCGGCCAAGACAGACAAAGGAAGACCGGTATTTTGCGAAAAAGAGGCAGCAAGGGAAGGGATCTGCCCTGCCGAAAAAAAAGAAAACGATACGAAATACACATAAAAAGAAAAAACACTGAGAATGAGGGAGGGATGGATATGAGAATAGCGATTGTGACAGGAGCTTCCTCCGGGATCGGAAGAGAGTTCGTCAACCAAATTCCCGGATTTTATAAACACCTGGATGAGATCTGGGTGACTGCCAGAAGAGGAGAACGCTTAGAAGAAGTCAAACAGGAAGTGGAGGGGCGTACCGGTGTCTATGTGAGGATCTTTGCGGGAGATCTGGAGAAAGATCTGGTCTACAAACAGATTTTAAACCGATTGGAAAATCAAAGCCCGGATATACGGATGCTCGTCAATGCTGCCGGATTCGGAAAGATCGGATCCTCCGCTCATATTGCAAAAGAGGACGCGGCTGTGCAGCTTCGGATGATTGATGTCAACTGCCGTTCCCTTACCCGGATGACGTTTCTTGTGCTCCCGTACATGAGTAAAGGAAGCCGGATCCTCAATATTTCCAGCGGAGCAAGCTTTTGTCCACAGCCTGGATTTACTGTCTATGCGGCAACAAAAGCCTACGTTACCAGTTTTTCCAGAGGGCTTTATGAGGAAATGAAAGAGGAAGGCATCGTCGTGACAGCAGTCTGTCCGGGTCCGGTGGATACCGAGTTCTTTGACGTCTCTGGAACCACTCACAGCAAGATAAAGGAATCGGTGATGGTCCCTGCCTGCGATGTGGTTAGAACCGCGCTTCTGGACTCCCGGATGAAAAAACCGCTTTCTGTCCACGGAGCGTTGATGAAAGGAGCCCGCATTGCAGGAAAGCTCGTTCCGGAAGAGATTCTTTTCTCAGCCATGGATAAATGGATACGATAAAGGAGCAACTATGAAGATTACAAAAGGAATGTCAGGTTATATCCGCAGCCAGAAGAAAAAACGAATCTTGATTACGATCCTGCTGTTTGGAATCAGTATCGCAGTCTTTCTTGCCGGATACCTGACGACGCACACAAGGAACAATCTCCTGACGATTGTGGCGATTTTGGGATGCCTGCCTGCCGCCAGATCCGCTGTAAGTATGATCTTACTGCTGCCGTATCGTTCCCTGGAAGAAGAAAAGGTAAAGGCTGTCAGGGAGGCAGCACCGGGAAATGTCCTGATCTTCGACCTGGTTCTTACCAGCTCAGAAAAGATCATGGCGGTGGATGCTCTTCTTGTTTCCAAACATCTGCTTTGTGGATATGTCGCTCAGACAAAAGCACCTGTTTCGGAAATAGAAGCGTACCTTGCAAAAATCCTGCGGGATAATCACTATGAAAAGGTGACGGTAAAACTCTTTTCCGACTATGACGCTTTTTATAAGCGGGTTGGAGAAATCGGCTCCCAACCGGAGCGTGCAAAAGAGGAGCAACGTCCGGCAAAAGACATGTGCAGGCTGATTTTAACAGCCGTGGTATAGGAGAAGCAGATGCAGACGATCAACATAGAAAAAAACGACGCAGGCCAGAGGGCGGACAAATTTTTGACCAAGTATTTACCTTTGGCGCCTAAAAGCTTTCTGTATAAGATGATGCGAAAGAAAAACATCACACTCAATAAAAAGAAAATGACCGGCAAAGAACATCTTGCTCTGGGCGACCAGATTCAGATGTTCTTCTCTGAAGAAACCATTGGAAAGTTTTCAAAAATGCATACACCAAAGCTTATGCAGACCGACACAAACATACCATCGAGCAAGGTATCCGTGATTTATGAAGATGAGGACGTGCTTTTTCTTGATAAACCATGTGGGATGCTTTCGCAAAAAGCAAAAGCAACAGATTTTTCCCTTGTTGAATGGCTGACCGGCTACCTTCTAAAGACCCAGGCGATTACTCAGGAAGAGCTTCTGCGTTTTCATCCATCCATCTGTAACCGTCTGGATCGGAATACGAGCGGAATCGTTACAGCCGGAAAAAGTCTGAAAGGCTTGCAGGTACTCAGCACAATGATTCAGAACCGCTCGGTGCGGAAATATTACCGTACGATTGTCTGTGGGCAGATGAAAGAATCGGTTCGGGCAAAGGGGTATCTGAAAAAGGACGAAAACCAGAATAAGGTGACGGTTTTTTCCGACAGACAGGAGGGAAGTGTCCCGATTGAGACAGAATATGTACCGATTCAGACAGGAACGGATTTTACGCTTCTGGAAGTTCATTTGATTACCGGGCGGACCCATCAGATCCGTGCCCATCTGGCATCTCTTGGTCATCCGGTCCTGGGCGACTATAAATATGGAAAGCGTTCCGCAAACGACCGGGCAAAGAAAGAATTCGGACTGACTCATCAGCTCTTACATGCTTACCGGATGGAATTTCCAGAGGAGGTTCCAGACCTGCCGAGCCTTTCAGGGCGGGTCATCCTTGCAAAAGTGCCACGGCAGTTTGCGAAGATCCTTCATCAGTACTTGGAAAAGGAGCAGTAAAGGATGGGAACATGGACATCAAGAGGGCTGCGGGGATCTGCCCTGGAGGACTACATCAATCATACAAATGAACAGTATCGAAACAGAGGGCTTGCCTTGATCCAGAAAATCCCTACTCCCATCACACCGGTAAAGATCGACAAGGAACAAAGGCACATTACTTTGGCCTATTTCGACCAGCGAAGCACAGTGGACTATATCGGAGCTGTACAGGGCATTCCGGTCTGCTTTGATGCAAAGGAATGTGCTGCGGATACCTTTCCTCTACAAAATGTCCACCGGCACCAGGTGGATTTCATGGAGGAATTTGAGCGTCAAAGCGGAATTGCTTTTTTACTTATCCTCTATACCGGGAGGAATCAGCTATACTATATGCGTTTCCGGGAGTTAAAGAAATTCTGGGAGCGCATGACAGGAGGCGGGCGTAAAAGTATCCGCTTTGAGGAACTGGATCCGGGGTTTTTCTTTTCTTTGAAAAATGGATGCTTTGTTCCGTATCTGGAAGAAATCCAGAAAGATCTTGACAAAAGAGAGTAAGATTTTTATAATAAGCGTTGTACTTTTAATTTAGCATAGTAGCACGGTAAAGTGAGAGAAAAAACAGAAAGAGTGGAGAAAAGATGAAACAAAAGATTTTACACACACCGGAAGGGGTGCGGGATATTTACAAAGTAGAATGTCGCAAGAAGCTGGCGCTTCAGGAAAAGCTTCATCATGTGCTGCACCTTTACGGATATCACGATATTCAGACGCCGACTTTTGAATACTTCGATGTGTTCCGTAAGGAGATCGGCAGTATTTCGGTCAAGGAATTATATAAGTTTTTTGACCGGGAAGGAAATATTCTCTCCCTTCGTCCGGATATCACACCATCTGTCGCCAGGGCGGCCTCCGCTCTGTATGAAATTGAAGAACTGCCGCTTCGGCTTTGCTATATAGGAAATACATTTATCAATTATTCCAGTTATCAAGGGAGACTTCGGGAGAATACTCAGCTTGGCGCTGAGTTTATCGGATTGGATTCCAAAGATGTAGATGCGGAGATGCTGGCCATGGTAGTAGACTGCCTGCGGCAGTCCGGTCTTGAGAATTTTCAGATCAGCGTAGGTAACGTGGGATTTTTAAACAGCCTGTTAAAAGAGGCGAAGCTTCCTCCGGAATGTGAAGAATATCTAAGGGAGCTCATTTCCAACCGCAATTATTACGGAGTCACAGAGTTGTTGGACGAGGCAGGTGTGCGTCCAGAAATAAAAGAGCTCTTCGGTCATCTGCAGGAACTGGTCGGTGGACCGGAAGTCCTTGAGAAAGCGATGGAAATTGCGCCAAACGAGCTTTCCAAGCGCACCATCAAGCGTCTGCGTGACACATACGAGATTCTAAAAGCGTACACTGTACAGAAATATATCACTTTTGACCTCAGTATGAGCGGTACCTATGGATACTATACCGGGGTCATATTCCGAGCTTACACCTTCGGCACCGGAGACGCTATTGTAAAAGGCGGACGCTACAACCATCTGATGGAGAAATTCGGAAAGCGTGCCCCGTCCATTGGATTTGCCGTCATCATTGACGAGCTGATGAATTCCCTTGCAAGGCAGCATGTCCAGATTTCTTATGAGGAGAATAATGTCATCATTGTTTATGCGGATTCCCAGCGCAGGCAGGCAGTCAGTCTCGCAAAAGAATTCCGGGCAAGGAAGAACAGCACAGAGCTTTTCTGCAAAAAAGCAAAGGAAACACTGGATGATTATATCCAGTACGGAAAGAAAAATCAGGCGGAAACGCTGCTTTACCTTCAGGAAGACGGGGAGATCGAGATGATCAATCTGAAGACAGGGGAGCGCAAGGCGTCCGGGAAAAAGGAGGAGCCAACGACATGAGATATCTGACATTTGCCCTCTGTAAGGGGCGGCTTGCTAAACAGACGCTTGAGCTTTTGGAAAAACTCGGCATCACCTGTGAAGAGATGAAGGACAAAGCCTCACGGAAGCTGATCTTTGTAAATGAAGACTTAAAGCTTCGATTCTTTCTTGCGAAAGGTCCGGATGTACCGACATACGTAGAGTACGGCGCCGCTGATATCGGCGTAGTAGGGAAGGATATCATTCTGGAGGAAGACCGAAAAGTCCACGAGGTACTGGATTTGAAATTCGGAACATGTAACATGTGCGTATGCGGGCCAGAAAGCGCAAAAGAGCTGTTAGGACGTCGGGAGATCATCCGGGCAGCTACCAAATATCCGCGTATCGCAAAAGACTATTTTCTTGGACGGAAACATCAGACTGTGGAGATCATCAAGCTCAATGGCTCGATTGAACTTGCTCCAATTGTGGGGCTTTCCGAGGTGATCGTCGATATTGTGGAAACTGGAACGACGCTGAAAGAGAACGGACTTTGTGTCCTTGATAAGGTTTGTCCGCTTTCTGCCAGAATGATCGTCAACCCGGTCAGCATGAGAATGGAAAATGACAAAATCCGGGAGCTGATTACCGGATTGAAAGAAATATTACAGTAAAGGCAGGAGAGAAGATGAGAATCCAGAGATTGACAAAAGAAACGATGCAGAATCTCTTAAAGGAACTGTTAAAGAGAAGTCCTGACAGCTATGGAGAATACGAGGATCGTGTCGCCGCAATTTTAAAAAACGTAAAGGAAAACGGAGATGAGGCGCTCTTTTCCTATACGAGCCGGTTTGATCATGCAGACCTCACAAAGAACACAATACGGGTGACGAATCAGGAGATCGAGGATGCCTACCGTCAGACAGAGGCTTCTCTTATCCAGGTGATCCGAAAAGCCCTTGAAAATATCAGAAGCTACCACGAAAAACAGAAGCAGTATAGTTGGTTTGACAGTAAACCTGACGGAACCATGCTCGGACAAAAAGTGACTCCGATTCACCGGGTGGGCGTTTATGTTCCAGGCGGAAAAGCGGTCTATCCATCCTCTGTTCTGATGAATGTGATTCCGGCCCGGATCGCGGGCGTAGATGAAATCATCATGGTGACTCCTCCGAGACCGGACGGAACGGTCAGCCCGCACACCCTTGTTGCGGCAAAAGAAGCTGGAGTGGACGCCATATACAAGGTGGGCGGCGCCCAAGCCATTGCGGCACTCGCCTATGGAACGGAAAGTATCAAAAAAACCGATAAGATCGTAGGACCTGGAAATATCTATGTCGCTCTTGCGAAAAAAGCGGTGTACGGCTATGTCAGCATCGATTCCGTGGCAGGGCCTTCGGAGATCCTCGTCATCGCAGATGAGACGGCAAATCCGAGATATGTAGCGGCGGATCTTCTTTCCCAGGCAGAGCACGATGAGCTGGCCTCCGCCATCCTTGTAACGACAAGCGAGGAGCTGGCCAAAAAGGTATCAGAAGAAGTGGACGGATTTTTAAACACCCTTTCCCGGGCCGATATCATCCGCAAATCGTTGGACAATTACGGTTATATCCTTGTGGCGAAGACAATGGAGGACGCTATCGAAACAGCGAATGAGATTGCAAGTGAACATTTGGAGATTCTGACAAAGAATCCATTTGATATTATGACGCGGATCAGGAACGCTGGGGCCATCTTTCTTGGAGAATACGCAAGTGAGCCGCTGGGAGATTATTTCGCGGGGCCGAACCACATCCTTCCTACAAACGGGACGGCCAGGTTTTTCTCCCCTCTCTCCGTGGACGATTTTATAAAAAAATCCAGCATTATTTCTTATTCCAGGGAAGCGCTTTCAAAGATCCATCAGGATATTGAGTATTTTGCCGAGGCAGAACAACTGACCGCCCATGCAAACTCGATCCGGGTACGGTTTGAAGAGGAGGAATCATAATGACAGAACGGATTGCCGAAATCTATAGAAAGACAAACGAAACCGAGATCCGTATCCATCTGAATCTGGATGGAACAGGACAGGGAACAATCCAGACTGGAATCGGTTTTTTTGATCATATGCTGTATGGATTTGCCCGACACGGTCTTTTTGATCTGAATGTACAGGTGACGGGGGATCTTGAGGTGGATACTCATCATACGATTGAGGATGTGGGGATCGTCCTTGGAACCGCCATAAAGGAAGCGATTGGAGAAAAGAAAGGAATCCGCCGTTTCGGATTTTTCCTTCTTCCTATGGATGAAAGTCTTGCGCTTTGTGCCATTGACCTCTCGGGACGTCCGTATCTGAACTATCAGGCGGATTTTACTACAGGAAAAATCGGGGAGATGGATACGGAGATGATCCGGGAATTTTTCTATGCCGTCTCTTACAGTGCGATGATGAATCTGCATCTGAAACTTCTGGAAGGCGGAAACAATCATCATATGGCAGAAGCCCTCTTTAAAGGCTTCGGAAAAGCCCTTCACATGTCTGTCTCCTATGAACCCGGGATGACGGAAGTGTGGTCTACGAAAGGAAGCTTATAGCAGAAAGGAACAAAAACAGATGAGTTATAAAAGAATCATTCCGTGCATTTTTTTACTGCAGGGAAAGGCAGTCAGATGGTTTGACGACAGAGAACTTCTCTCGGAGGACGCCATCGCACTTGCAAAGCATTATAGCGATCAAGGTGCGGATGAATTGCTCGTATTTGATTTGTCGGATTCCGATGAGGACCACGAAGAATCGATCGATCTTCTGAGAAAAATCACAAAATTTGTCGGGATTCCGGTTGTCGCAGGCGGAAATATCAAGCGTTTGGAAGATGTCAAGAAGATGCTCTACGCCGGCGTCAAACGAGTAGTGCTGAATTTCTCCCGTACCGGTGCGGTAAAGTTGATTCAGGAGGCGGCAGGACGTTTCGGAAAGGAGAAAATCGCGGCTTCCTTAAATGATTTTGATACCCTGTTCAAACATCAGCACTTAATTGAACAAAACAGTAGCGAGATTATTTTTATGCACCGCCTGGATCTCAATTCTGTGATGACGCTGACTGAGATTCCATATGTAATTGTGACGGATACGATGGAGGAATCGGAAATCTTCCGCATCCTGAAAAGTCCGGGAGCGAGGGGAATTTCAGGGAAGTTCGTAAGCAATGAGGAGATGGATTACCACAAATTCAAGGAGCTTTGCCGGGATCGAGGAATTCAGATGACCTCTTTTGAAAGTGTCTTGGATTTCTCAAATTTCAAATTGAATTCCGACGGCCTTATCCCGGTAGTGGCACAGAATTATAAGACCGGAGAGGTTTTGATGCTGGCTTATATGAACGCTGAAGCATTTGACCGGACAGTAAAGACCGGAAAGATGACCTATTACAGTCGTAGCAGACAGAGCCTCTGGACCAAGGGGGAGACGTCCGGTCATTTCCAGTACGTAAAATCTTTGACTATCGACTGCGACAAAGATACGCTGCTTGCAAAAGTTGAGCAAATAGGGCCTGCCTGTCATACCGGAAGTCCGACATGCTTCTTCCAGACGATCGCCGGGACAGACTACGACGAGACAAACCCGCTTGAGATCTTCCAGTCGGTCTACGATACCATTTTGGACCGCAAGAAACATCCGAAAGAGGGATCCTATACAAATTATCTTTTTGACAAGGGCATTGACAAGATTCTGAAAAAGGTAGGGGAGGAGGCGGCCGAAGTCATCATCGCCGCGAAAAATCCGAATACGGAAGAGCTCAAATATGAATTGGCCGATTTCCTTTATCATGCTATGGTACTGATGGCGGAACGTGGCCTGACTTGGGACGATATTATCCGGGAGTTATCGGACCGCCATTAGCATACTGAAAGAAGACAGGGTATATAGTAGTAATATATCCTGTCTTTTGTAATGGAGGAAGTGTAAACGATGAGTGAAAACCGGGAGAGAAAACGAAAAGAGGCTCTGGAACAGATCCACAGACAGGAGGAGCTAAGGTCCGGAGAAGCCTTTCGGATGCCGGCCGTCCATCCACGGTATCGAGCGGCCTACGAAAGTATTTACCAGGAAGACGAAGAGCGGCCACATAGCACTTTTTTCATCCGCCTGATGGTAAGTATTCTGCTGTTTGCAGGGTTTCTGAATCTGGATGAAGAGACGCTTCCCAAGACTATACCAAGGCGGACGGAAATTATCCATGAGATTCAGGCTCCATTTGATATTCCGGCCTCCTTGAAACAGTTTGACCTGTCCCACATTTTGTAGTATAGTTATTGGAGAAATTTCCATGAAATGAGGAGTGCAGATGATAAAAGCAGTATATCCAGGCAGCTTTGATCCGGTGACATTTGGCCATCTTGATATCATTACGAGAGCGTCCAAAGTCGTCGATGAACTGATCATCGGTGTCCTGATCAACCAGAAGAAAACGCCGCTCTTTACGATGGACGAACGTCTCCATCTTTTGCAGGAGGCGACAAAGGAGTTCCCGAATGTGACAGTGAAGGCATTCGAGGGCCTGACTGTAGAATTCGCAAAGGAGAACAACGCAAGACTGATCATCCGGGGTTTACGGGCTGTTACGGATTTTGAATATGAGATGCAGTTGGCTCAGATCAATCATAGTGTGGATCAGGAGATTGACACTATGTTCTTTACGACCAGTCTGGAATATGCGTTTTTAAGTTCTACACTGGTCAAAGAGTTTGCGTATTATGGGTCTGATACGACCCGGTACGTACCGGAAGTTGTCGCGAAGGCGCTGAAAGAAAAATTTCCGGAAAAGGAAAATCCACTACAAAAGTAGAGAAATCAGGTGAAGAAAATGAAGATATGGATTGCTGGCGCGGCCGGACAGCTTGGGTGCGCGTTGAACGATATGGCAAAGGAGCACCGGCCGGACGCTGAGCTTCTGAATACGGACATCGATGAAGTAGATGTCACAGATTTAAGTCAGGTACTTGGATTTGTGAAGGAACACCAGCCGGATGTTATCTTTGACTGTGCGGCAGTCACGGATGTGGGCGTCTGTGAGGATTCTCCAAAATATGCGTTTAAGGTCAATGCGGTGGGTGCAAGAAATCTTGCTATTGCAGCCTCCAGGATCCAGGCAAAGATCCTTTTACTCTCCACGGACGATGTATTTAATGGGATCCGCCAGGTGCCGTACCATGAGTTTGATGAAACAGACCCGATGACGGTCTACGGAAAGAGTAAGCTGGCGGGAGAAAATTATGTCAAAGAGTTTGCCCACGATCATTTTATTATACGGAGCAATTGGGTCTTCGGGCGCGGCAGCCGAACGAACTTTGTGAATCAGATCCTGGATGCCATCGAGACAAAGACAGAGCTTCATATATCTGATGACCAGTATGGTTCCCCAACCAGCGCCAATGCCCTGGCGGTATTCATGCTGCATCTGATCGGATCGGAGGAATACGGGACTTACCATGTCACATGCAGCGGTGTCTGCAACAGATATGAATTTGCGAAAGAAATTGTGCGGCTTGCAAAAAAGGATGTGAAAATCATTCCTGTCAGAACCAAGAAAGCAGAGTACTGTTCCGCAAGGCCAACCTTTACTGTCCTTGACAATTTTCTCATTCAGGTTCTCGGACTTCACGAGATGCCGACCTGGATTGATGCACTGGAAGAATACATGAAACAGGAGTACAAAAGATAAATTTCGACAGCAGGAGTAGACATGCATTATACATTTTCTGAGATTATTTGGCTGATTCTAATCTATTCGTTTCTCGGATGGTTTGTGGAGACGATTGTCGGCACTATCCGAAAAAAGAAATTCGTAAACCGTGGATTTTCATCCGGACCGTTCTGTTTTATTTACGGGACAGCCGCTGTGATAATGATCATCGCCCTGGAGGATCTGGAAAGACGCCCGGTCTTTCTCTTCCTTGGCTGTATGGCTATTGCCACCATGATCGAATGGTTTGCGGGGAAGATTCTGGAACGGCTGAACCAGCAGAAGTGGTGGGACTATTCCCGAAAACGATGGAATTTTGACGGATATATCTGTCTCCAATACAGCCTTCTGTGGGGAGCGCTTGGTGTGCTCGCTGTCCGTTATGGGGACTCGGATTTTACCGATTTGTTTCATCTGATCCCGCAGCCATTCGGAGATCTTTTGATCGGAGGTGCTGTCATTGGAATTGTAGTCGATATGTCCGTCTCTTCGGCCGCGGCTCTCCACATCGGAAAGCCTGCCAAAGCAGCGGTACGATGGAACCGGAGCGTGGCAGTTGTCACCCGCCGGTTTACCCATTTTATTGTCAACCATGTGGAACGAAGAATGGAGCGGGCCTATCCACTGATCCAAGAGGCGAGAAAGGATATAGAAAAAGAAGGGCACTTTGCGGAAGGCTGCTGTTTCTATAAGATCGTATGGCTTTTTGTCATCGGTTCTTTCATGGGAGACATCGTCGAGACAATCTTCTGTCGGATCACCGCAGGGGTCTGGATGAGCAGAAGCAGCCTTGTTTGGGGACCGTTCAGCATCGTCTGGGGTTTGGCCATTGCGGCGGCAACAATCCTTCTTCACAAGGATAGAGACAAGCCTGACCGATACCTCTTTTTCGTCGGTACATTCTGGGGCGGAGCCTACGAGTATTTATGCAGCGTCTTTTCCGAACTCTTTTTTGGGCGTGTCTTTTGGGACTATACTGGTATTCCGTTCAATCTGGGCGGACGAATCAATCTGCTCTATTGTTTTTTCTGGGGTATCGCGGCCGTAGTGTGGATCAAAGTACTGTATCCATGTGTGTCTGGCTGGATCGAAAAGATTCCAAGAATCACAGGACATATCCTGACTTGGTGCCTGATCGTTTTCATGTCCGTCAATATGCTGGTGTCGGCGGCGGCTCTTGTAAGATACAATCATCGCACTGCAGGCGAACGGTCGGATCATGTGATTGATCAGTTGTTGGATACCTATTTTGATGATGCCAGAATGGAACGGATTTATCCGAATGCCAAGACAAAAGAGGAGGTTGGCACTCCAAAAGAGATCCCCGTATCAAGATAGATGTCCCCAAATAGGCAGGCATCGGGCAAAAGACAAAGCAGAGATAGAAGAAATCGGGTTTCCAGGAAATTCTTTCCTGTGTTGACGACATGATGTATCATATATTATAATACAAGTGCCATATTTTGTATTTATAGTACAACAGGCCCATCTTCTCGGAAGATCTCTGCGGGAACGGAAATACCGGAACTTGTTAACCTGAGCCCCTGACAGGCAAGTGTGATCTTGTTTCATATTTCCATCTTAGAAGGAATACATTTAGATAAACAGGGGGAAGCAACATGCAAAAATTCACTAGGAATACATATGAATTTGTCAAGCAGGGACTGTTGCAGATTCAGGATGAGATTACGAAAGGGGAACGGGTCTGTGCCACCAGAGCGCTCAAAGGGATTATCGGAACGATGGCACCAAACCGGGAAGCACTTCTTGGTTATGCATATGTGCGGGTTCGCAATAGAGTAGGATCCAAATACGGCAATACCAACCGTCGGGCAGAGATCATTGCAGAAAAAGTCCAGATCCTCATGGAAGCTTTTTGGTCACGTCCGACTCACTATATACTGGATACAGATCAGTATGGTGCCAAATTCATCAATACATCCAGCGAGGCCGATATGTCGCTGGAGGACGCGGTCCGTTTTGCGGAGATGGACGGAATCGTGATGATCCATGATCTGAATCTTGGCAAGGGATTCGAACAGTACTATCTGGATACAGCAAGGAACCGTGAAATTCTCACCCACTACGCAATGTCTGAGGAAAATACTTCCGAGCGGGAAGTATTTCGCAGAAAGGCTTACGCCAAATTCCAGATGTGGTGGATGTTTACACACGGAATCACATTAAAAGAACTTTCCGGCGCAGCAGAAGATTGGCGGCAACAACGTAAGCAGAGCAAAAACTATAAAGGAAAGTTTGAAGATTATTTGTTTGAGAAAGGATTTCACGATCTGATTTATCCGTGTTTCAGCGAATTTCTGGAAACGGAATATACGGACCGGGAGTTTATGAAGTATCTGCTGGATCCACAGGATCACAGCGTATATGAGGAGGATGAGCTTCTCCGCGCTTCAGAACAGCAGACAGAAACCGCAAAGGAAGAGGAAAGAAATGTTTCATTTTAACCATTTTAATTTTAATGTTTTGAATCTGGAAAAAAGTTTACAATTTTACCAGGAAGCCCTGGGACTGCACGAAGTCCGAAGAAAAGAAGCGGAAGACGGAAGTTTTATTCTTGTTTATCTTGGCGACAGTAATGGTGATTTTACATTGGAACTGACCTGGCTGAGGGACAGGGTGGAGAAATATGACCTGGGAGATGAGGAATTTCATCTTGCTTTTGTGACGGACCAGTATGAAGAAGCCTATAAAAAACATAAAGAAATGGGTGTCATTCTCTTTGAAAATCCAGAAATGGGAATCTATTTTATTGGGGATCCGGATGGATACTGGATCGAGATTGTTCCGGTATAGTAACCAGCAGGGGAAGGGACGATCTTTTTATCGAAAACGGGCGAAAAATTGGAAACATTCGTATAAAAACTAAATCTATCAGAGGAACAGTTAAAAGAAAGCAATTTACAACAGAATTACAACAAATGAAAGATCCTTAAATAACAGATTATACAAGGAAATACAAAGTTATGGAAGAACGACACTTGAAATAGAGTGTCTTTTTCTATGCAGTGAAACTACAAAACAGAAGCTAATAAGCAGCTTTTTAAAAGCAGAAAAGGAATGACAATGCTGAAAGAGGCATGATATAATGATTCTAAAGACAAATTGGATTTTTAAGGGAGAGCGTATGATAAAAAAGGCAGGAAACAATGATTTAGAAACACTAGCAAAATTAGCTTCGGAAATGTGGCACAACCATTCTATCAATGAACTAATCAATGAATTTTCAGAAATTATGATAAATGGGAAATCACAATTTTTTTTGAAATATGAAAATGAATTTCCTATAGGTTTTGCACAATGTCAATTAAGATATGATTATGTGGAAGGTACAAGCACATCTCCAGTTGGTTATTTAGAGGGAATTTTTGTGAAGGAAAGCTATCGTAGTAAGGGATATGCCAAAGAATTATTAACCGAGTGCGAAGTATGGGCGAAAGGAAACGGTTGTCAAGAGTTTGCCAGCGATTGTGAAATAGATAATATAAACAGTCTTCATTTTCACAAGGCTATGAATTTTACAGAAGCAAATAGAATTATTTGTTTTACTAAGCTATTATAAATCGTCATTTAGCTGTATAAGCTTATCAGACATGGCTCTATAAATTGAATTGATATTCATTGTGATAATTATAAAAGTTCCTGATATAGAATCGGTTTCTCTTCTTGAACTTATCTTTCAAAATGTTATAATGTTAAAGATTGAATTTGTATAGGATCATCTAAGTCTTTATAATTATGCATAGTATTTTCTTGTATTAATTCTTTTGAATTTTAAAATTTAAAATGAAACAAAAAATCTTATTACGGAATATACTGGCTTTTACGATTGAATTATGTTTGAAAAAACTTCCAAATTGATATTTTGTATCCTTTTTCATACAAACCACAGAGAATGATTCCATACAATATAACCCATAAAACAGAAAGGGAAAAAATGAGAAAACTAGCTTTAAATGATGAAATATTACTGAATATCGAGAAGCCGGCCCGATATATCGGGAACGAGATCAATTCGGTGATGAAGGACAAAGAAAAGGTAGCTATCCGTTTCGCGATGTGCTTTCCGGACGTGTATGAAATCGGCATGTCCCATCTTGGAATTCAAATTTTATATGACATGTTCAATCGGAGAGAGGATACCTGGTGCGAACGGGTTTATTCTCCGTGGATCGATCTGGACCGGATCATGCGGGAGCAACATATTCCATTGTTCGCTCTGGAATCCCAGGATCCGATCCAGGATTTTGATTTTCTCGGTATTACGATCCAGTACGAGATGTGTTACACAAACATTTTACAGGTTCTGGATCTTTCGAACATCCCGTTATTTGCGTCAGACCGGACAGACGAGGATCCGGTCGTTATCGGCGGGGGGCCATGTGCCGTCAATCCGGAGCCTCTGGCGGATTTCTTTGACCTCTTCTATATCGGAGAGGGCGAGACTGTCTACAATGATCTTCTGGATGCCTACAAAGAAAACAAAAAGAATCATGGAACGAGACGCGATTTCCTGGAGATGGCAGCGGAGATCGAAGGAATTTATGTGCCGCAGTTCTATGACGTGTCCTACCACGAAGACGGTACGTTGAAATCCTTTCTTCCGAACAATTCACACGCCAGGGCAACGATTAAAAAACAAGTCGTCCGGAATATGAGCGATGCACCATATCCGTCCAAACCAGTTGTCCCTTTCATCAAGGTGACTCAGGACCGGATCGTTCTAGAGATCCAAAGAGGATGTATCCGCGGATGCCGATTCTGTCAGGCGGGTATGATCTACCGCCCGACGCGGGAGAAAAATCTGGAGACCTTAAAGCGTTATGCTATCGAGATGCTGAAAAATACCGGACACGAGGAGATTTCCCTCAGTTCTTTAAGTTCCAGCGATTATTCCATGTTAAAGGATCTTGTATTATTCCTGATGGAAGAATGTAAGGACAAAGGAATCAATATTTCCCTCCCGTCCCTGAGGATTGATTCGTTCTCCCTGGATGTGATGGGAAAAGTACAGGATATCAAAAAGAGCAGTCTCACCTTTGCCCCAGAAGCAGGATCCCAGCGGATGCGTAATGTCATCAATAAAGGGCTGACCGAGGAAATGATTCTGGATGGGGCGGCTCAAGCGTTTGCGGGCGGGTGGAACAAAGTAAAGCTCTATTTTATGCTCGGACTTCCGGGAGAAACCGAGGAGGACATGAAAGAGATTCCACGGCTGGCGGATCGTGTCGCCAGAAAATACTATGAAATCCCCAAAAGCCAGAGAAATGGGAAATGCCAGATTACATTCAGCACCTCCTTCTTTATCCCAAAACCATTTACCCCGTTTCAGTGGGCCCAGATGTTCACCCAGGAAGACTATATCCACCGTGCCTACATAGTAAACCAGGAGATGAAAGAGCAATTAAACCGAAAGAGCCTCCGCTACAACTGGCATGAAGCGGATGTGACAGTTCTGGAGGGTGTTTTCGCAAGAGGCGACCGCCGGACGTCAAAGGTACTTCTGGAAGCCTATCGACTGGGATGTCTTTATGATTCCTGGAGCGATGAATTCCAAAATGATAAATGGATGCAGGCATTTGAAAATACGGGGGTGGATCTGACATTCTATACCATGCGAAAGAGAGAACTTGACGAACTTTTCCCATGGGATTTCATTGACGTAGGCGTTACAAAATCATTCCTCAGGCGGGAGTGGGAGCGTGCCATGAGAGGGGAAGTCACCCCGAACTGCCGGGAAAAATGCTCTGCCTGCGGAGCAATGTGTTATCAGGGAGGTGTCTGCTTTGAAGGCAAGAATTAAATTTCGAAAATATGGTGTTATGAAATTTATCGGTCATCTGGACGTCATGCGCTATTTCCAAAAAGCTATGAGAAGAGCGGACATTCCAATCGCCTTTACAAAGGGATTCAGCCCTCATATGATCATGTCCTTTGCCAATCCCCTTGGCGTGGGACTGACAAGCGACGGGGAATATTTTGATATCGAACTCATTCGACCGCTTGCAAGCAGGGATGCCATTCAAAGGCTTAATGCCGTTATGGCCGATGGAATCGAAATTATAAATTTTGTACAGATTCCTGAGGATAAAAAGTCCACAGGAATGTCTATTATTGAGGCGGCGGATTATCTGGTCTTTCCAAAAGATGGAAAGTTTCCTGTCTCTTCTGAGGATCTTGTCGCTTTTCTTTTCAGTGAGGAAATCCTCGTCGTAAAGCAGACAAAGAAAAGTGAAAAGGAAGTAAATATCCGACCATGGATCCTGGAACTGGAACAAAGAGAAAACAGTCTCTTTCTGAAAGTTCGGGCCGGAAGCTCCGTTAATCTGAAGCCGGAGCTTGTCGTATCCGCCCTTCTGCACAAGTCCAGAGTCGATAAAGACGCCGAACAGGATTTCCGATATCACAGATTAGAAAACTATGCCGTAAAGGATGAACAGCTCGTCGCACTTGACGCGCTGGGGACGGAGATTTTATGACAAAACAGAGAATCCTTGTAACTAATGTGTATGACCGCCTTTGCTTCTTTCTGGAGGATGACGGAAAAATAACGGAAATCCTTGTCTCAGATGAGGACGATAAAAACGGTGCATCCGTGCAGGTAGGAGATATTTACATTGGAAGGATCAAACGACGGATTCCGAATATCCATGCCGTCTTCATCGAATTGTTTCCCGGTATGGAATGTTACTGTACCGAAGAGGAAACTGCCTGTGCCTGCTTTACAAAAAAAAACGGAAAACAGAAAGTCTGTGTCGGAGACGAGCTGGTCGTACAGGTCAATAAGGAGGCCTCCAAATCCAAAAAGCCTTCGGTTACGACCAATATTTCCCTGACAGAACGTTATGCAGTAATTTCCATGCGGCCACACGAACCAGGTGTCTCCTCCAAACTCCCAAAGAAGGAGCGAGAAACACTGAAAAACTGGCTGAAAGATCTGGCTATATCTTCCTGCGGAGTCATTCTCCGGACGGAAGCTGCAAAACTTCCCAAAGAAGAACTTTCCAAAGAGATCCGCACACAGGAAAACCGGCTGATAGGACTTCTTGACCGGGCAAAGACCCGGACTTGTTTCAGCCGTCTTATGGAGAGTGATCCCGGTATTCTTGCCGGATTCTCTCATGTCCGGTGGGAGTCTCTGGCAGAAATTGTCACAGACATTCCTAAGGTATGGGACCGAATCCGGGCGTATCTTCTGGAAAAAGAACCAGACATCTTATCCTGCCTGCGTTTCTACGAGGACGGACAATTCCCCCTTACAAAGCTCTATAGTCTGGAACAGGTAATGGATCGGGCCCTTTCCCAGAAAGTCTGGCTGAAATCCGGCGGAAGCCTTATCATTCAGCCTACAGAAGCATTGACAGTGATTGACGTCAATACAGGCAGGTCAGTTTCCGGAAATCAGGAGCAGTATCTGAAACTAAATCTGGAGGCTGCCAAAGAAGCTGCAAGGCAAATTCGGCTTCGTAATCTGTCGGGCATCATTCTGATTGACTTTATCAATCTATCCGGTCAGGAAGACCGGGAGCTTTTACTTCATACGATGCGGGAGCTGACCGCAGCCGATCCTGTCAAGACCGAGGTGATTGACCTGACAAAGCTGGATCTGATGGAGATCACACGAAAAAAGGGCCGCCCGCCATTGTATGAAGCGATCCGGAAAAAGGAGAGAAGCAATGAGTAAAAAAGAATTAAAGACCAACGCCATGCGAATTCTGGACCGGCTTGGTATTCCTTATGAATACCGGATTTACGACTGCGAGCAGTTTACCGATGGCATTTCCACCGCAGACCAGCTCCATCTTCCCCATGAACAGGTCTACAAGACACTGGTGACTCAGGCAAAGAGCGGAGGATATTATGTATTTGTCATTCCGATTGAAGAAGAAATTGATCTGAAAAAAGCTGCCCGTGCTGCCGGAGAGAAATCTCTTGAGATGGTCCCGGTACGGACTCTGACAACCGTTACGGGCTATGTGCGTGGTGGATGTACAGCGATTGGCATGAAAAAGCAGTTTCCGACCATCATCCAGGAAGATGCGTCGAAACTTACCAAGATGTATGTAAGTGGCGGAAAACTGGGAATGCAGTTGAAACTTGCTCCAGAGGATTTTAAAATCGCTGCCAAAGCTTCCTACGCAGATGTTATCAGAAAATTGGAAAAGTAGCGGATTGTTCTTGCAATCCCCGCTTTAACAATGTAAAGTAGTACATAGTGGAGAATCAGACAAAGAGGAGAACAAAATGAAGATACCTGTAGATACATGTAATACAGTCATTTTTGATCTGGGAAATGTGCTGGTGCACTACGATGCTCATCACTGTCTGGATCAGTATGATTTTGACAAGAAAACAAAAATCCGGATCAACCAGGCCGTCTTTCAAAGTTCCGCCTGGGTTGAAGGAGACCGGGGTACTTACGGACCGGAAACCTGGTGTGACGCCTTTGTTGCAAACGCACCCCAACTTGAACAGGAGATTCGTCTTGTATACGAAGGTCTTTGCGAGTGTATTCTTCCGGCTGACTATACGGAAGATCTGATTCGTTGGTTCCGTGAGAAAGGATACCGGATTTATTTTCTCTCCAACTATTCCGAAGGGCTTTATGAAAAGACAAAAGACAGACTTCATTTTATCGAATCCTTTCATGGAGGAGTTTTTTCCTGGAAAGAAAAATGTCTCAAACCGGATGCCCGGATATACCGGATTCTTCTGAAACGTTATGATCTGAATCCGGCATCCTGCCTGTTCTTTGACGACAGAGAAGACAATGTAGTGGCTGCCTGCCGGGAGGGGATCCATGGCGTCGTCTTCGGTCCGTCTGTTGTTGAGGAGATTCTGCACAATCGATAAATGAAGGAGCGATTTATTATGCCCAAAGTAGTGAAATTCGGTGGAAGCTCTCTTGCAAGTGCGGCACAATTTCAAAAAGCAGGAGAAATCATCCGGAGTGAAAAATCAAGGAAATATGTTGTACCGTCAGCACCTGGAAAGCAAGACTCCAAAGACATCAAAATTACAGATATGCTGTATCTGTGTTATGAAAAAGCATCAAGTGGGCGGGACTATTCCGAAGAATGGACATTTATTACCTCACGGTACGAAGAAATTATAAGTGGACTTTCTCTGACGCTTTCCTTAGCGAAAGAATTTGAGATCATCCGAACACAATTTGAAGCAAAGGTCGGAAAGCAGTACGCAGCCTCCAGAGGAGAATACTTAAATGGCCTGATTATGGCCGCTTATCTGGACTTTGAGTTTGTCGATGCGGCCGAAGTCATCTTCTTCGATAGAGAGGGACGGCTGGACATGGAAATGACAAATACGATGCTCTATGAACGTCTGTCTGTGCTTCCTCACGCAGTAGTCCCTGGTTTTTACGGAAGTGACCCTAATGGACGGATTGTAACCTTTTCAAGGGGAGGATCCGATATTACCGGCTCCCTGGTAGCGAGAGCTGTCCACGCAGAACTTTATGAAAACTGGACGGATGTATCCGGGTTTCTTGTGACAGATCCTCGAATCATCAAAGATCCTGCGGTGATTGAAACCATCACCTACCGAGAACTCCGGGAACTTTCCTATATGGGAGCGACGGTACTGCATGAGGATGCCATCTTCCCTGTACGAAGCGAGGGCATCCCGATTAATATACGCAACACAAATCGGCCGCAGGATCCGGGTACGCTGATTGTTGAGGACACCTGCCGCCACCCACGGTACACGATCACCGGTATTGCTGGTAAGAAAGGCTTTGCCTCTGTTACTATTGACAAGGCTATGATGAATACGGAGGTTGGATTCTGCCGGAAAGTGCTTCAGGTATTTGAAGAAAACAATGTTCCAATCGAACATATGCCTTCCGGAATTGACACACTGACCGTTTTCGTTCATCAAAATGAATTCGAAAGTAAAGAACAGAAAATCCTTGCCGGAATCCACCGTGCGGTATCGCCGGATTTCATTGAATTGGAATCCGATCTTGCCCTGATCGCCGTGGTGGGACGTGGGATGCGCCAGACGCGGGGGACGTCAGGTCGTATTTTTGCAGCGCTTTCACATGCAAATGTCAATGTAAAGATGATCGATCAGGGATCCAGCGAATTGAATATCATCATTGGGGTACGGTGTCATGATTTTGAGAATGCCATCCGGTCGATCTACGATATTTTTGTCAATACACAGCTTTAATACTTAGAATAACAGTAGAAGAGGTTTTTGAAGATGAATATTTTATTTTTTCTGCATCCAAAGGCAGAGCTGGCTTTTATCTATGATTATCACACAGTACGTCAGGCAATGGAGATCATGGAGCATTATAAGTATTCCTGCGTGCCGATTCTAAACAGAGCGGGAAAGTATGTCGGCACCATCACGGAAGGCGATCTCCTCTGGGATCTGAAAGAAAAAGGAATTCTCAATATCAAACAGGCCGAAAACCTTTCTATTATGAAAGTAGAGCGCAGATGCGATTATCTGCCGGTCAGCATTGAATGTGATATGGAAGACCTTGTAAAACGTGCCATGGAGCAGAATTTCGTTCCGGTGGAAGATGACCAGCATTTTTTCATCGGTATCGTGACAAGACGTGATATCATCGGATATCTGAGTGACAAGATAAAAGGATGTAAGAAAAATGATTGATTTCCATACACATATTTTTCCCGAGAAAATTGTTGAAACGACCATTTCCTTTCTGGAGCGGCAATGTGGGGAGCGGGCGCACCTGTCAGGAACATATGAATCTCTTCTTTCCTCCATGGAGGAGGCAAAGATCGAGCAGAGTATCGTACTTCCGGTGGTAACAAGGCCGTCCCAGTTTGATTCCATCAACCGCTTTGCAGCGGAGGTGACAGAACAGACAGACGGGAAACTTCTTTCCTTTGGAGGTATTCATCCGGCCTGCGATCATCTGAAAGATCGGCTACGGTCACTGAAAAACAACGGTTTCCCTGGGATCAAACTCCATCCTGATTATCAGGAGACTCGTTTTGACGATCCGGGGTATTTAAATATCCTGGATTATGCGTCGGAGCTCGGACTCATTGTCAGTGTTCACGCCGGATTAGATCCGGGATATCCGAATTTCGTCCACGCCACTCCATCCATAATCAGGGACGTGATTCATCAGGTGCGTCCACAGAAGCTCGTTCTTGCTCATATGGGCGGTTTCCAGAGATGGAGTGAGGTAGAGGAACTTCTGGTTGGTGAAGACGTATGGCTCGATACGGCAGCCTGCTTTTCCAAGATCCCGGATGAACAATTTTTGCGGATCGTACGGAGACATGGTGTGGAGAAGATCCTCTTTGCAACGGATTCCCCGTGGGCGTCCCAGACGGATTATGTCCATTATTTCCATTCTCTTGATCTGTCATCCAAGGAAAGAAAGCAGATCTTATTAGAAAATGCTGTAAAATTACTAGAAAGCGCTTGATTTTCTATGGATGACATGCTATTATATATGAGTATGCCGCACAGCGAGGTTTCAAAGATTCCTAAAGGAACACCGAAGCTGGCGAGTAATGATAATAGGAGGTGCCATATGTACGCAATTATAGCAACAGGTGGTAAACAGTACAAAGTATCTGAAGGCGATATCATTAAGGTAGAAAAGCTCGGAGCAGAGGCTGGTACGACTTACACATTTGATCAGGTTCTTGCAGTGAGCAACGACGGGCTGAAGATCGGTAATCCGGTTGTTGAAGGTGCGTCTGTAGAAGCGTCTGTACTTGGAGACGGCAAAGCAAAAAAAGTTGTCGTTTACAAATACAAACCGAAGACAGGCTACCACAAGAAAAACGGCCACAGACAGCATTATACGGCTGTTAAGATTGAAAAGATCAACGCTTAATCCATGATTAAGATCACAGTTTATCAGAACGACAAACATGAATATGTCGGTTTTCGGACAGAAGGTCATGCGGGGTATGCCCCTGCTGGAGAGGATATAGTCTGTGCATCGGTTTCGATTTTGGTAATTAATACGATCAACTCTATCGAAACGTTTACACAGGACAAGGCGGCTGTCACTTCCGACGAGAAGAGCGGCCGGATTGAGTATCATCTTTTCACTTCTCCTTCTAAAGAGACGACATTGTTGTTTTCATCCATGGTTTTAGGACTTCAGAGCATGGAAGAAAACGAAGAGTACAGAAAATACATTGATTTGAGATTCAGGGAGGTGTAAACCATGATGAAATTAAACCTTCAGTTTTTCGCTCATAAAAAGGGAGTTGGTTCTACAAAGAACGGACGTGATTCCGAGTCCAAGAGGCTTGGCGCTAAGAGAGCAGACGGACAGTTTGTAAAAGCCGGAAACATCCTTTACAGACAGCGCGGAACAAAGATTCATCCGGGCGTTAATGTAGGGCGCGGTGGAGATGACACATTATTTGCTACATCTGACGGTATCGTAAGATTCGAAAGAAAGGGCAGAGACAAGAAACAGGTTTCTGTATACCCGGTAGCTGAGTAGTCTCATCTGCTGACGCTATGAATCGAAAAACATACAAAGGCTTCAAATCAGCTCGGTTTGAAGCCTTGTTTTTTGTACCTTTTCTTTATATAATGAAGTAGAAACAAGCTGTAACACGATTTGAGAGGATAAGAAAGATGTTTGCAGACAGAGCAAAAATTTTTATAAAATCAGGAAAGGGCGGAGACGGCCATGTCAGTTTCCGACGGGAACTCTATGTTCCAAACGGTGGTCCGGACGGGGGAGACGGCGGAAAGGGCGGAGATGTAATCTTTGAGGTAGACGACGGTCTCAATACTCTTGTGGATTTCCGTCATCGTACCAAATACTGCGCCGAGCCGGGGGAGAACGGCAAGAAAAAGCGCTGCCACGGAGCAAATGGAAAGGACATCGTCCTGCGAGTTCCGGAGGGAACAGTCATCAAGGAGTCAGAAACGGGCAAGATCGTAGCCGATATGTCCGGTGAGAACCGCAGACAGGTTATCTTAAAAGGCGGACGGGGCGGACTTGGCAACCAGCATTTTGCCACCGCCACCATGCAGGTTCCAAAGTACGCGCAGCCTGGACAGCCTGCCCAGGAGCTGTGGGTGAATTTGGAGTTGAAAGTAATTGCGGATGTAGGACTTCTTGGATTTCCGAATGTAGGAAAGTCTACATTTTTGTCCAGAGTTACCAATGCTAATCCAAAGATAGCCAACTACCACTTTACAACCCTGGCTCCCAATCTTGGTGTCGTAGATCTCTCAGATGGAGAAGGATTCGTCCTGGCAGATATTCCGGGTCTGATCGAAGGAGCATCCCTTGGAGCCGGCCTTGGTCATGAGTTTCTCCGTCATATTGAGCGCACGAAGATGATGATTCATGTAGTAGACGCATCCGGAAGTGAGGGCAGGGATCCCATTGAGGATATTTACAAAATTAACAGTGAACTGGAAAAGTACAATAAAGAGCTCTCTGAACGCCCGCAGGTTATTGCAGCTAATAAAACCGACCTCATCTTTGAGGGAGACCAAGACCCGGTAGAAAGGATCCGGGCGGAGTTTGAGCCAAAAGGATACAAGGTATTTGCTATCTCCGGTGTGACAGGAGATGGGGTGCAGGATCTTTTATGGTACGTCAACAACCAGCTTAAAACACTCGATACAAAGCCAATCATCTTTGAGCAGGAATTCTTCCCTGAGGATGAGCTTCTCGTAGCGGATCTTCCGTATACAGTGGAGAAAGAGGAAGACGGCATCTTTATCGTAGAAGGGCCGAAGATTGAAAAGATGCTTGGTTACACAAATCTGGATTCCGAGAAGGGATTCCGCTTCTTCCAGAATTTCCTCAAGGAGACGGGAATTCTCGATAAGCTTGAAGAGCTCGGCGTCCAGGAAGGTGATACCATCCGTATGTACGGACTGAGTTTTGAATATTATAAGTAAGAGAAAGGAAGATACAAATGACATCGAAGCAAAGAGCCTATTTAAAAAGCCTTGCCATGACAATGGACCCGGTACTTCAGATCGGAAAATTCAGCATGACACCAGAGCTTACCGGCGCTGTCCAGGAAGCACTGGACGCCAGAGAGCTCATCAAGATCAATGTCTTGAAGAACTGTGCGGATGATCCGAGAGCAATCGCTGAAATGTTGGCAGAACGTACACATTCCCAAGTCGTACAGGTTATTGGCAAAAAGATCGTGCTTTACAAAGAGGGTAAAAACGAAAAGAAAAAAATCGAACTTCCGAGGTAGTCAAATGAAAACAGGAATCATGGGAGGAACCTTTAATCCTATTCATAATGGTCATCTCATTCTCGCCGAACATGTAATGGAGGAATTCGGACTGGATGAAATCTGGTTTATGCCAAACGGAAATCCTCCTCACAAGCGGCCGGAGCAGACCGGAATCCGGACAGGAGATCGTCTTGCCATGGTAAAGCTCGCGATCGAGGGCATCCCCCGCTTTTTCCTCCAGACATACGAAGCGGAAAAGCGAACGGTATCTTATTCCTACGAGACGATGGAGCATCTAAGAGAAGCCTGCCCTGAACGCACATTTTATTATATTATCGGTGCGGACTCTCTTTTTCAGGTTGAAACCTGGAAGCATCCGGAGCGTTTCTTACGATCCTGCACTATGATCGCCGCCAAGCGGGAACATCGGGAGACAGATGATGCATTGGAATCTCAGATCCGTCATCTGAAGGAACGGTATAAAACAGTGATCCTGTTTTCACGCGCCCCGGTTTTTGAAGTGTCATCCAGCAAAATCCGTGAGATGGTAAAAAGAGGAGCGGACATCCACCATCTTGTTCCGCCCAGTGTGGCTTCTTATATTTATAACCATCATCTGTACAGGGAGGATATAGAAGATGAGCAACGCAATTCATAAGATACGAAAAAAAGTAAAAAAATATCTGGATCAGGATCGATACGAACATACTCTTGGTGTGATGTATACAAGCGCCTCCCTGGCAATGTGCTATGGTGAGGATGTCAATGATGCCATGATTGCAGGACTTCTGCATGACTGCGCCAAATGTATACCACCGAAGAAAAAGATCCGTCTCTGCAAGAAGTATCATATCCACATCACGGAGAGTGAATATGCGAATCCAAGCCTCCTTCACGCAAAGCTTGGAGCTTATATCGCAGCAGAAAAGTACCATATCAAAGATCAGATGATTCTAAGCGCGATCCATTGTCATACAACAGGAAAACCGCATATGACAATGCCAGACAAGATTTTGTTTATTTCGGATTATATCGAACCGGGGAGAAAGGATGCCCCACATTTGCCGGAGCTTCGAAAACTGGCGTTTCAGGATATTGATGAGTGCCTTTACCTGATTCTGAAAGATACGCTTTCCTATCTCCAGACACGGAATTTGACACTGGATCCGATGACAGAAAAAACCTATCGATACTATCAACAGGAATTAAAGAAAGAAGAACAATAAAGGAGGATACGGATGAGTCACGTATTGGAACTATCAAAAAAAATGGCGTCCATCGCCTACCATGCACTGGACAGTAAAAAGGGCGAAGATATCCAGGTGATTGATATCTCAGAGATCAGTGTTCTTGCCGATTATTTTATCATAGCAAACGGAACCAGCAACAGTCAGGTGCAGGCGCTTGTGGATAACGTAGAGGAGGAGCTTGCCAAAGAAGGCTTCATCCTAAAACAAAGAGAAGGTTATGGTCTTGGAACCTGGGTTTTGCTTGATTATGGTGATATCATCGTCCATGTATTCGACAAAGAGAACCGTCTTTTCTATGATCTGGAGCGTATCTGGAAGGATGGGAAGATGATCTCTGCCGGGGAGCTGGAGGACTAAACGACAGAGATTTCCAAAACAGACGATGAAAATATAACTTCACCGCCAGAAGTGCCAAAAGGCACACTCCGGGTTTATAAGCTGTCGTCAATATGAAAAGGCTGTAAAACCATGTGAATGGTTTGCAGCCTTTTAAAATGCCTTAATATTGTCTAGCGCATGAAACGCAGCAGTCCGATCATCTTTCCAACAATAGTTACCTCGTCTACAATGATTGGATCCATCGTATCATTCTCCGGCTGTAACCGATAGTGACCGTTCTCTTTGAAAAAACGCTTTACCGTTGCTCCATCCTCCACAAGAGCAACAACAACCTCACCGTTGCTTGCTGATGGTGTTTGCTCCACGAGGATATAGTCTCCATTTAAAATTCCCGCATTAATCATGCTCTCTCCCTTTACCTGTAAAAGAAACGTCTGATTATTCGGAAGACGCTCCACAGGAATCGGGAAGTAATCCTCAATATTCTGTTCTGCCAGAAGCGGCTCACCTGCGGCTACGCGACCGACGATCGGAACCTGAGCCATTTCCCGTCTCGTAAGATTAAACGCATCGTCCAGAATCTCGATGGCACGTGGCTTCGTCGGATCCCGGCGGATGTATCCATTCTTCTCCAATGTCTCAAGGTGTGAGTGAACAGAAGAAGTAGACTTCAGATGCACTGCTTCACAGATCTCCCGGACAGCCGGTGGAAATCCTCTCTCTAAAATCTGTGCCTTTATATATTCAAGAATCTCGGATTGCTTTTCTGTAATCGTTCCGTTTCCCATGTGATGTCCTCCTGTTTCCCAAGGTCTCTGTGCGACCCCAGCCTTTTTTTCTATTTTATCACAGGAAACTACAAAAGGCAAACAAATGTTTAGAAAATATGTTCGATAAAAAATGAAAAAAATACTTATTTTTCCAATAAAATAGAAAAATAAGGGAATACCAATCTGTTTCACACGAATAAATCAAAAAGTACATAAAAAATTTACAATATTTTCGAAAAATATATTTGAAATATCAAAGAAATATGATAGGATGTTCATAGAAATCATTTTATGTAAGGAGTGGTAAGGTTGGGTGAATTAAAAAAAAGGCAACTTGAGGTAATGGATGTGTTATGGGAAGCTGATGAGCCGATGATCGCATCTGAGATTGTAAAGGCAAGAGAGGATTTGAATGTAAATACAGTACAGGCCGCACTCAGAAGTCTGGTAAAGAAGAATTATATTGAGGTGGCCGACATCGTTTACAGCGGTACCGTACTGTCAAGACGATATAAAACACTGATCACAAAAGAAGATTATACGAATTCCATCGAGACGGATTTGAATAAAATTTTACATAATCCCTCCTTGTTCGCACACTATATTGATCAGATTGATGATCTGGATCTGATTACAAGGTTAGAAGGAATCATAAACAAAAGAAAAGAGGATTTAAGTCAGTAAGACTACAGAAGCGGGATCAACAGGGTCCCGCTGTTTTCATTTTACCGGTTTCCGACCGGTAAGATGAATATACTTCTAAAGTGTCCGGTTGGTCCTCAACATGAGAAGTCCAATGAAACAATGATCCATTTTCAAAAATTTATCGTTAAACGATAGTTTCGCTGTTTCCTTTTGTCCTCCTGCTCTTCAGAACGTTTGTTCCTATTATTTCTCTTTTTTTGTTAAAAATAATTGACAAACATATGTTTGTACGTTATACTTGGTTTCAGAAAGAACAAATGTTCGCAGTATTAGTGAATACTTTTTCAGAAACCGGATACACTTTTCGAAAGAGAAACACATTCTACTTTTAATAGAGGAGGAGTGAGATGATGCAGGGATATACAGCTACGGTTCATACCGGATTATCCAGAAAGGCGCAGTCAAAGAGATACGAACAGAAGAGGAGACGGGCCGCAAGAAAGAGAAGATTTCTATTCCTCTTTCTTCTCCTGCTTGTAGCCATTACCTCATTTACCCTTGGGGGGTTTCTCTCCAGCGCCAGAGAGAGCCGGAAGGATGCACCTTCCTATTTCAAATATTATAAGAACATTGAAGTGAAATCAGGAGACACACTTCATAGTCTGGCGGAAAAATACAATGAGCCTTCTGTTTCATCTGATCGGGTATATATCAGCGAAATCAGAAAGCTTAATGATATGAAATCGAGCGGCTTGATTCCGGGGCAGTCATTAATTATTACCTATTATGATACCGAATACAAATAGGATGTTACCTACAGACCATCTGCATTCCATACCCGGTGCAGATGGTCTCTTTGTCTCTCGAAGAGCGCCCGGTTCACCCAGATCTAGCGTCTCCGGCGCGCCAAATGGTATATCGGTAAACCCGCCAATGTCAAGAGGATACTTCCCACTGACATCAACCAAGCGCGCATCCCGGAGAGGAAAAGCTGATTGATGATAATGTAGAGCCCCCCGGTAATCGCTACCAGCGGAACGATCGGATAGAACGGGACACGGTAGGCGCGCCTGAGGTCCGGTCGCTCAATCCGGTATTTGATGACCCCGATAAAGGTCAGTGTATAGAATGTCCAGCTTGAAAAAACTGCCAAATCAGTAAGTAGATTGAACTGTCCGGTGAGTGACAGCACTGCAGCAATCGTCCCTACCAGGAAGATACTGTTTGGCGGCACCTGACTCTTATTCAGTCTGACAAGCGCTTCACTTCCTGGGAGACTTCCTTTATCTGCCAGAAAGTAGGTTACACGGGAGCCGGAAAAGATGAATCCATTGCAGGCACCGAATACGGAGATCATAATTCCTACAGATACGATCCGTCCTCCCACTTCCCCAAAGAGCGCAATGGCCACCGCCGAGGCCGGAGTGGAAAGAGAAGCAAGTTCAGAGGCCGGGAGCACCTGGAGATAGGCTACATTAACGATGCAGTATACCGCCGTAATGATAGACACACCACCAATAATCGCAACCGGAAGATCCCGTTCCGGCTTCTTCAATTCGCCTGCAATAGCGCCTACCGCAGTCCATCCTTCAAAGGCAAAAAGCACGGCCACGAGAAGCTGTCCGAGCACAACTACCGGATTAAGCCCTTCTCCGATCATTGGAGAGAAAACCGGATAGTTTCCTGTTCCCTTCCAGAATCCAAAAACAATCAGCAGGATCAGCGGGATCATCTTACAGACAGTAAAGATAATCTGGATACTGCCTCCGATCTTAGAACCCAACGTATTCAAAAAGACGATAAAAAAGATGACCAGGATCGCCAGTGGTACGGTGAATGTCTCCCCTATGAACAGTGCCGCCTGTTGTGCGAAGGCTACAGCCAGAGCAGAGACCATAGCAGGATAGAAGAGGACCATCTGTGACCAGCCTGCCAGAAATCCAAGCTTCGGTCCATATATTCTGGTGATATAAGTCGGGATTCCTCCGGTCTCCGGAATCAGTATGGCAACCTCCGAAAAGGTGAGTGCGCCCGCAATGCTGATCATACCCGCGATTAGCCACGCCAGAATCCCAAGTCCTGGAGTCCCTCCTGTCGCAGTGAAAATTGCCTGTGGCTTAAAAAAGACTCCCGATCCGATCACACAACCCACAACAGTTGATGTGGCGGTGGCGAGCCCAAGATTCTTTTTCATTGTTCCTAAATGACGTTCCTGCTTCATCTGAATGAACCATCTCCTTTCTATCTATCTATACTCCATAAGTAAGAAAAACTTGTCTGTTTTCTGTCTGGTTTGATAGTATATCATAGATTCTTCCATTCTGCGACTATTTTTTAGACAGAAACCAGATCTTCCCTTCCTGACGCGCTTGGTAATTGACTTTTCTCTTCTGCCTGGTTATAATCCAGAGGAAAGAAAATAGAAGGAGGCGCACATGAAGGAAAATCCTTACGACAATTCGGTATTCTTTGCTAAGTACGGCGAAATGCTTCGATCCAAGAAAGGATTAAATGGGGCGGGAGAATGGAGAGAATTTCAAAAGCTGCTTCCGGGTTTTGCCGGAAAGAGGGTGCTGGATTTAGGGTGCGGTTATGGATGGCACTGTAGTTATGCTGCCGAGCATGGAGCGGTTACTGTACTTGGAACGGATATCTCAGAAAAAATGATCCGTACGGCCATTCGGAAAAACAGCCATCCTCAGATTACCTACCATTTGGCGGCAATGGAGGATCTGGACTTTGCTGATGCATCCTTTGACGTCATCCTCAGCTCCCTCGCCCTCCACTATATCGAGGACTATGAATCTTTGATCCAGAAAATCTCCACATGGCTTGTCAAAGACGGACAGTTCGTGTTCTCCGTGGAGCATCCGGTATTTACCGCCTATGGGAACCAGGACTGGTACTATGGAGCCGACGGAGAGATCCTCCATTTCCCAGTGGATCATTATTATTATGAGGGAAAGCGGGATGCGGTTTTTTTAGGAGAGCACGTCACCAAATATCATCGCACACTGACTACCTATCTCCAGATCCTGCTCCAAAACGGCTTTTCGATTCTGGACGTGATCGAGCCGATGCCGCCGGAAGACATGATGGATCTGCCGGGTATGAAAGACGAGATGCGTCGCCCTATGATGCTTCTTATCTCAGCACAAAAACAGGCTGACAGATAATTGTGCTGTCAGCCTGTTTCCCTTTTCTTTGGCCCTTTCGCCAAAGCTTCTGCTATCGTTTCTATTTTCCAATCAAAAGATCAAGTACATCCCTGATCCTTTTCACCGGAACGATCGTGAGCTTTTCCTTTACTTCCTCTGGTACATCCTCCAGATCCTCCACATTCTCTTCTGGAATCAACACTTTCTCGATGCCTGCTCTCTGTGCCGCCATCAGCTTCTCCGTCAGTCCGCCAATCGGAAGTACATAGCCGCGAAGGGAGACTTCCCCAGTCATGGCATATTCTGTCGGCACCACCTTTTCTTTTACGAGAGAAGCAAGAGCCGTAACCAGAGTGATGCCTGCAGAGGGACCATCTTTTGGAATTGCTCCTGCCGGAATATGAATATGTAAATCGTGATCCTCCAACACCTTCGTCTCATCCGGATAGTATATTTTGACAAGGCTGATGGCAATCTGGACAGACTCTTTCATCACATCACCAAGCTGTCCTGTAATCGTAACTTTTCCCTCACCTTTCATCAGTCGGCTCTCGATATAGAGAATCTCACCGCCTGCACTCGTCCATGCAAGCCCAGTCACAATCCCGGGATCTGCCTCTGTAAGCCGCATATCGTGATGGAGCTGTTTCCTTCCAAGCAGGGCATGAAGATCAGCCTCTCTAACAGTCAGGCGTTTTGCAGGCTGCTGCACCAGACGAACCGCCAGTGCTCTGCATAAGGCATCGATCTGCTTTTTCAGTCCCCGCACGCCAGACTCCATCGTGTAGTCGGTGATGATCTTTCTGAGAGCCTCCTCCTTGATATCAAGCTGCTTCTCCGGGATCCCCATAGCATCCATAGCCTTCGGAATCAAATGCCTTCGTGCAATCTGAAGCTTTTCCACCTCTGTGTAGCCGTTAAAGGAAATGACCTCCATTCGGTTCAGAAGTGGCTCTGGAATCGTATCCGTCGTATTCGCCGTGCAAACAAAGAAGACTTTGGACAGATCATAAGGTACATTCAGGTAATGATCTGTAAAAGTATGATTCTGTTCCGGATCCAGCACTTCCAGAAGGGCGCTTGCCGGATCTCCATTGTAATCCCGGGTAAGCTTATCGACCTCATCAAGGACAACAACAGGATTCGATGTACCGCTGCGCTTAATTCCTTCCATAATCCGTCCCGGCATGGCGCCAATATAGGTTCTTCTGTGACCTCGTATCTCAGCTTCATCCCGAATTCCTCCCAGACTGATTCTGGCGTAGGCTCTTCCAAGTGCCTTAGCGATACTCTGCCCAATACTCGTCTTGCCTGTTCCCGGAGCACCGGTAAAGAGTAAAATGGAACCGGACTGCTTTTTGTTCAGTGCCATCACAGCAATCTGCTGGATAATCCGCTCCTTGATTTTCTTCAATCCATAGTGATCTTCATCGAGAATCCTGGCAGCCTCCTCAAGATCAATGGAAGAGGGCTTTGGCTCTTTCCAAGAAAGAGAGGTGACAAAGTCCAAATAGTCGTAGAGCATCCCGTATTCGTGTCCGTCCTGACCTTCCTGACGCATCCTGCCAAGTACTTTCATCGCTTCTTTTTCTGCAGTCTCATTCATCCCGGACTCAGCGATTTTCTTTTCAAACATCTGAACGTCTGAAATATTCTCCGGATGCATTTCATCCAGCTCCTGTTGAAGATAGCCAATCTGCTTTTTGATGGCAGCCTCCCGATAGATCAGCTCCTGATTATCTTTCTGCGCTGTCTGTGCTTCATCAGAGACCTTAGTGACTTCCACCAGTTCCATGATTGCATGTTCCATGAGATCGAAGCGCTCTTTTTCAGAATCTGCCGCAAGAATTTGATATTTCTCATCCGGAGACAGACTGAGATATTCGGTTAGCGTACAGACTGCCTCTGAAAGAGTCGTCCACTGGAGAATATAGCTTCTCGCCCACATCCCCCACTGATATCGCTGAACAAACTGTAAAAGTATCTTCTGAAGCTTCCCGAACCGTTCTGACGCCTCTTCCTGCGGAAGATCATTCACCCCGGCGCGAACACATGCTTTTGCTTCTATATAGCCGTCATGGATCTCAATGCAGGATACATTCACTCGCTCCAGCGTATGGATCCGAAGATTGCCGTCCTCCTCGACTGTCTCGATCTTCGCAGACACTCCGACAGGATAGAAGTCATCCGGTTGCAATTCAGCCCTCGGCTTATTTTCCCTCAATACGAGAAATAGAATCTCTTCTTTTTCTTCTATCGGAAACAGACTCCAGTCTTTTAGGAAATCATTTTTGAAATAATAATTAACATCTGGAAGTAATACCAGATTAAACATTGGTCTTACAATCATAAACCCCTCCTTATTAGCCAGCACGCTTGTCGAGTGCTAACGATTATAAAATAACATGTTTTCCGGACGATGTCAAACCAGTTTAGACTGAAAAAGGACACAATAGAAACACAAAAGGCGATATTTATAAAATTTTTAGAAAAAGCGTCTATGCAAATATGATATAATAATCATAGTTTATCACAGTTTATGTGAAGAAAGAAAAGGGGGATTAAGGAATGGAACAAAAGGGTACTTGCCCAATCGAAACAGGGAGACTTTATCTGGGTCGTTTCACGATGAACGATGTTTACGCCGTCTACGAAAACTGGGCAAAAGATCCGTATGTCACTCGGTTTCTTACCTGGCCTGCACACATCAATCCCGATATTACCAGACAGATTCTTCTGGAGTGGATTGAGTCCTATCTGAAACCGGATTTCTACCAGTGGGGGATCACTCGAAAGGATGACCCCGGCACTCCCATCGGGACAATCAGCGCTGTAAAAATCGACGAGGAGACAGAAACCGTCTCCATCGGTTACTGTCTGGGTCGAGACTGGTGGAATCAGGGTATCATGTCAGAAGCACTTTGGGGCGTTATCCGTTTCTTTTTTGAGGAAGTACACCTCAATCGTGTGGAAGCTTGCCATGATATCAACAATCCGGCATCCGGTAAAGTTATGGAGAAATGCCATATGACCTATGAAGGGACACTACGGCAGGGCGGAAGAAACAATCAGGGCATTGCGGATCTGGCTGTATACAGCATTTTGCGAGAAGAGTATGAGGCTCTTCAAAATATGAAACAAGAAAAGAGGTTAGAAGAACAATGAAAGAAACAACAAAGAAACTGACCTGGTCTGCGATGTTTATCGCACTGGGTCTTGTACTTCCATTTCTGACGGGACAGATCCCGCAGTTCGGAAACATGCTGCTTCCAATGCATATTCCCGTGATTCTGTGTGGACTGATCTGTGGATGGCGGTACGGTGCCATCGTAGGATTTGTCCTCCCTTTACTGCGATATGCACTGTTCGGGATGCCGGTTCTTTTTCCGACGGGTATTGCTATGTCCTTTGAGCTTGCTGCTTACGGCTTTTTCTCAGGTTTTCTTTATGAAAAGTCGCGCTGGCAGTGTATTATCGCTCTGTACCGTTCATTAATTGTTTCCATGATAGCCGGAAGAGTCATATGGGGGATTGTGGAAGTAATTCTCCTGGGAGTGACGGGCAGCTCTTTCACCTGGCAAATGTTCCTTGCAGGCGCATTTCTCAATGCGATTCCGGGCATCATCGTTCAACTGATTCTGATTCCAGCCATCATGGTTGCACTTAATCGTACTGGGCTGGTTCATTTCCGGCGGGAAACCGCACAAAAGAGCAGCAGGATTGTTTGATACAGATCAGAAAGGAAGGTGACCGGATGGAAAAACTCAGAGAAAAAGTCAGAGAATCTCTCTCAAGCGTTCTGCCGATCACAATCATCGTGCTGCTTTTGAGTATTGTACTGATCCCGATGGAAGTGGGAGCGTTCACCCTCTTCCTTGCAGGTGCGCTTTTCCTGATCTTCGGGATGGGTTTCTTTCAGCTTGGCGCTGATATCTCCATGACCCAGTTGGGACAGGGAATCGGAGGCCAACTGATGAAAAAGCGAAATCTTCTTTTTATCATAGGAGGATGCTTCCTGATGGGCGTTCTGATCACGATATCAGAGCCGGATCTACAAGTCCTTGCTAATCAGGTAGCATCGATTCCGAATCAGGTGCTTGTGCTGACTGTAGCAATAGGGGTCGGATGTTTCCTCGTTGCTGCAGTACTTAGAATCTTGTTCAAAGTCAGTCTGTCACGTCTTCTGACACTGATGTATGTTGTTCTGTTCCTTGTGGCTCTTGCCACACCGAGTGAGTTTCTCGCCGTGGCCTTTGATTCCGGAGGCGTGACGACAGGACCGATGACCGTACCGTTTATTATGGCTCTCGGAATCGGTTTATCCTCATCCCGAAGTGACAAGGACAGTGCAAACGACAGTTTCGGATTGATTGCCCTCAGCAGTATCGGACCAATTCTTATGGTGCTGCTTCTTGGCATTTTTTACCATCCAACCGATGCGGTCTATACATCCGTCACAATCCCAGATGTGGAAACAACAAAGGACGTGCTGGATCAGTTCATCCGTGCATTTCCACAATACACAGAAGAGGTTCTCATCAGTATGCTACCAATACTTGCCGTTTTCATGCTGTTTCAAATTAAAACCAGAAAATATCACAGAAGGCAGCTTCTTCGGATGTGTGTCGGATTTCTCTATACCATCGCAGGACTGGTTCTATTTCTTGTCGGCGTCAATATCGGATTCGCCCCAGTAGGAAATCTGCTGGGAGAGCAGATGGTTTCCAGCTCCTATCAATGGCTTCTGATTCCCGTAGGACTTCTGATCGGTTATTATATTGTAAAGGCAGAGCCTGCCGTACAGATTTTAAACCATCAGGTAGAAGACATCACAGACGGCATGGTGACAAAGGAGCAGATGAATCTTTGTCTCTCCGTTGGAGTAGCAGGAGCAGTAGGACTCGCGATGTTCCGTGTCCTGACCGGAATCCCTATCTACTGGATTCTGATTCCAGGATATCTGCTCGCTCTTGGCATGAGTTATCGTGTGCAGCCGATTCTTGTTGGAATCGCCTTTGACTCCGGAGGAGTTGCAAGCGGGCCTATGACATCCACCTTTCTTCTTCCTCTGACGATGGGAGCCTGTACGGCGCTTGGTGGCAATGTCGTGACAGATGCCTTTGGAGTTGTCGCTTTAGTCGCACTTGCACCATTGATCGCTATACAGATCATGGGCCTTGTGTACGAACACAAACTGAAAAAATCTTCCGGAATACCAAAACCGGCTCTGGAAGATACTATTATCGAATTGGAGGATGAAGAAGTATGAGACCACATTTATTTGCACTTCGCCTGCTTCTGATCATCACAGATACCGGTACGGACAAACAGATCCACCAGCTCTTTACCGAAGCAGAGCAGCCCATTTACTATCAGTTCCGTGCTCAAGGGACCGCAAATACTGAAATTCTTGATATCTGCGGACTGGAGGGCAGTACGAGAGTGATTACAGCGGCACTCGTTCCAAAGCCGGAGATAGGCGAACTTTTCATCCTTTTGGAGAACATGTTCGAGATCCGGAAGCGTGGAAAGGGAATTGCGCTGACGCTCCCGATCACAGGGATTCAGGCAAGTATGCTTAGTCTCCTCAGTGAAGAGCAGGAGAAGATCGCAAAAGCACATTTAGAAAGGAAGGTTCAGCAAATGATGCAGGAAACATGCTATGCTATGATTATCGTGGCGGTTCGGGAAGGATTCAGCGACGATGTCATCGACACAGCGGTAAAGGCAGGAGCGAACGGAGGCTCCGTCATTCGGGGACGCCGAAGAGGCAGCGAGGCAGTTGTACAGTTTCTCGGAATTTCCATGCAAGAGGAGCAGGATTTTGTTATGATTATTGTTCCAAAGGAAAAGAAATCCCATATCATGCAGGAAATCAGCTCCGTCTGCGGGCTTCAGTCCGAAGCACACGGTATCATCTTTTCCGTTCCGGTAGACGAAGTACTTGGAATTCACGAAGAACAATAAATGCTAACAAGATGATACAAATTTACTTAAAATTTTTACCTTCAAAATCAGGAATTTTAGGGCGGACGTGTTTTTGTGAAAGAAGCACGTCCTGATCTATCCGGAAATAATTTAGCGGACAAATACAGATTTATCCGAAAAAGTATAGCTTTTCCCCGATTTTTGTGTTAGACTACTCTCAGAAACCGGAGGTTGGGAAATCCTGAACCGTCTAATAAAAATATGGAGGTATCTATTATGGCAAATCCTGCTTCTTACCGTGAACAGGTCAAGATTGAAAACACTGTAAAGCTCAGGGAATTTCTTCAGGAACTTCCTCCTTATGTAAAGGAATATTTTCGCGCCAAGGAAACGACCACATCGGATAAAACCAGGTTATCCTATGCTTATGATCTGCGAGTATTTTTCCGTTTTCTCAAAGAAACCAATCCCGCGCTTTCGGATAAACCTCTTTCTGAGATTTCCCTTTCGGACCTTTCTATGTTAAAGCCTGTTGATTTTGAAGAGTTTGAGGAATATCTCAAGGCCTATCGGACGCCGGATCAACGCATCGAGACCAATTCCCGGATCGGAATTGCCCGTAAAATGTCATGTCTTCGGAGTTTTTACGATTATCTATGTAAACGGGAACTTTTGACAACTAATCCGGTCCGTCTCGTAGACATGCCAAAAATCAAAGAAAAAGCGATCATTCAGTTAGATACCGACGAGGTGGCTGCGCTCCTTGACTATATGGAAAATTATGGAAATGATCTGACTGGTGTGAAACTTTTTCACTATCAGAAACAGAAATACCGGGATATCGCCATTGTCACTCTCCTGCTCGGAACAGGTGTTCGTGTATCTGAGTTAGTGGGACTGAATATCCAGGACGTAGATTTTAAAAACAATGGTATCCGAATCATCCGTAAAGGAGGAAATGAGATGATCGTCTATTTTGGCGAGGAGGTGGAGCGAGCGCTCACTGACTACCTGGAGCTGCAAAGAAATGGCATCACTCCACTCTCTGGTCACGAGGATGCACTCTTCCTCTCCGGCCAGAAAAAAAGAATCAGCGTAGATGCGGTGGAAAAAATGGTAAAGAAATATTGTTCTGCTGTCTCGGTAAAAACTATCACTCCACATAAGCTTCGTAGTACTTATGGTACTGCCCTCTATCGGGAAACCGGGGATATCTATCTTGTGGCAGACGTACTTGGACACGCCGATGTGAATACGACGAAAAAGCATTATGCCAAATTAAGTGACGAACGCCGTAGAAGCGCATCGAAAGCCGTTATACTGAGGGAAAAATCCTGAAGATTTCAGAGAAACTCCTTCTGTCGACAGAAGGAGTTTCTTAGCTTTTTAGAATTCTTTCTTTTCCAGAATCCGGCAGGAGGCGAAAAAGGAAAGAAGCAGGACGACTGCACAAATCACGGCACAGACCGGATAAATCTTAGATCCCTCAAATATCGTATTAAACCACTGAAGGAAAGCTTCCTTTTTTTCTGGAAAGTTCCTTTCTAGAAATGCAACACCCATGTAGAATAAAAAGAAGATGACCATAAACCCTAAAAGCAACATAACTCTTCCTTTCTCCGCTCCAAACTTCAGATCTATAGCGATGGAGAAAGAAAGCACAATCACTCCAATCACGGCAAAGAGAACTGCAGTCATAATACTTTCTTTCAGATCCGGCGCAGAGTTTCCAATCATGCTCTGGATGACAGCGACAACCATCGTATAGACAAATCCTAAAAACAGAGAGAGAAGTCCACAGATAAATTTCTCAGCCACATACTGCCTGCGGGTGACCGGCAGCGTCATCAAAAACGCCAAACCATTGTTCATCTCATCGTAGGAGATCGTCATTCCCACAAGAAAGGCAATTATTATCATAATATACCCTGTCAGAAACGTGCTGCTCGTTCCGTTGAATATGAAAATGGCAGTGACAAACAGAATAATTAAAAGTAATTTCCGAATTTCCCCCATCAGGCATAAATCCTTGATTAAAAGTCCTCTGATCCCTTTCATACTGCTTCCCCCTTTACCATGAGCATAATAATTTCATCAATACTTCCTTTTTCTACCGTGATACCTGGATAGTTCTCCGCATAATAATGGATTTCATCTGTCAGGCAACTGTAACCGTATATTTCCTTACGCCTTCTTAGGAGATGACTGTGGTCAATCTTTCGGTACTGCTCTTCTGTCATCTTCAGAACCCCATAAGTTCCGAGTAGCTGGTCTGTATCTTCATGGAGGATAATCTTTCCTTCATGGATCATGTAAATTTCATCACAGAATCCTTCCAAATCCCCGGAAATATGAGAGCTGATGAGAATTGACCTGTGCTCATCCTCTTCCATATATTCCCGCAAAAGTGTCAGAACCTCATCTCTTGCCACCACATCCATTCCGGCTGTCGGTTCGTCCAGAATCAGCAGTCTGGCTTTGTGACAAAGGGCAAGAAACAGCTTTAGTTTTGCCTTCATACCAGTAGAGAACTCCTTCACCTTTTGATTCTTAGGCAATCGAAAACGTTCTACCAGACCCATAAACTTCTTCTTATCAAAATCAGGATATACGCTGCCCATAATGCGAGCCACATCTTTGATCGTATAGACATTGGAAAAGGTAGCATCCGAGAGTACAATCGCTATCTGTTCTCTGTCCTTTGCATTAAGTTCGGTATGTGGTTTTCCAAACACCTCAATGCTGCCCCCGTCCAGAAAAATCAGATTCTCAATCGCTTTAAATACTGTACTTTTTCCTGCTCCGTTTTCTCCGATCAGTCCGGTTACACAACCGTCCGGCACTTCCATCGTACAATTCAGATGGAATTTTCCATAGTTCTTTTCAATTTGATTTACTTTTATCATAGCCTATCCTCCAAAATGAGTTCTAAAATCTCCCGAAATTCCTGCTCCTGCATTCCGAAACGTCTGCCTTTCTGAATGGCCAGTTCAAAATCGGCTTCCACTTCTTTGCGTTGCTCTTCTCGCATCAATTCCCGGTTTGCCACCGCAACGAAAGTTCCTTTTCCATGAATCGTCACGGTAAGTCCTTCCTGTTCCAGGCAGTCATACGCTTTTTTTACCGTCAGCGCACTGATTTTCAGGTCTTTGGAAAGACTTCTCACCGATGGCAGAATGTCATTTTCCTTCAGCGTACTGTTGAGAATCATACCTTTGATTTGATCTACAATCTGTTCATAGATCGGAATCATAGAAGAACTGTTAATTATGATATTCATCTTGTTCCTCCTTCTTTATGATAAACAGTATATAACAGTATATATCTGTTGTCAACTGTTATATACTGTTTTCTCTTTGTATTTGATAATATTTTCATGATGTTCCGCCTATGGTATATAAAAAGTTTCAGAGGGCAATGTGATTTTGTACGAATCGCACTGCCCCTTCAAAGAATTGTAAATATGCATCTTTTGCCTGACTGTAAGGAATCCCCTTTTTCTTCATATGTATATAAAAGAGGCGCAAGCATAGTATCAACAGGCTTCTTGAAACTGTCGTAACAGAAGCGTTCCAATGGAAAAGTGATAGACAAAGTTCTTGTCGCTGGCTCTGATGCAGTGTCCTTTGTTTAAAATCATACGCATAAATCAATCACTCCTTTCTGAGTACGAAAAAAGCAGTCAATTCTAAGACTAACTGCTTTGTGTGTATGGATATAAAATTTCAAACTGAAATTTGAAAATCACTTTTTCTTGATAAGTTTCAGTTTTATATTTCTTCTGTCGGCAATCTTCTGAAACACCTCTACCACATACAAGCATTGTGCCTTAAATGGTAGTAAGGCCAATTCGTCATTGGATTGTATTTGTTTCATTGCTTCTTGCAATTCTGAAAGTTCTAATAAATTGACTGCCACACAAAAGAAAGTCTTCCTACGCCCGTCATTATAATTAGAAAGTAAGTAAGAAAGAATTTGTGTTTTTTCCTGCTGTTCAAGATTGTATTGCTCAATACCTAGATTTTTTGCTCTTTCTAAATCTGCTTTTCGCCGTTTATACGTGATGAAAGAATCATAATCATCAATGTGTTGATATTTTTCACACGGATATTGTTTGCACTCATAGCAATATTCAATCTTTCCATGTTCAAGACTACATTTTGCAATTCCGCATGATTGATTACCATTGCCACAACCGCCACAGTAATTTCCCAAACGCATAGGACATAGTCCGCAATTCAATCCGCAAAGAGAAAATAATTGATTTTTGCGTTCAAATCCTTTCATAGTATTAGTCTCCTAACTTTCAATTTATCGCATACAAGCATTTATAAATTTCATAGGTACATCCATACGTTCTGCAACTTGTTCTGGTGTCATTCCACTATTTAAGAAACGCTTGCACACTATCTTCATGTTTTCTCCAACCTCGATAATATGTTTATCTGGGTCATAAAAGCGGACTACACGCTGTCCCCATGAATGTTCTATAATAGGGTGGACATATTCAATATCATATTCTTTCAGCCTATCAGCAAATTTATCAAAATCATCTTCTTCAAAATAGACTTCAAAATTGTTACCACCAAAAGAAATATCACTTGCACCGATAAACTCTTTGTATGTTTCACTTGTCTGTAAGGCTAAGCCACCTGTTAAAGTTTTATTTGCCCCAAAATCCATAATGACATGAAGTCCAAAAACCTTTTTATAAAACTCAACTGATTTATCTATATCAGTTACTACCAACATAGGGTTTTTAAATTTCATTTTTGCTACCTCCACAACTATATTTTTATTTACCAACGCTTCATATTCTTTTCAAACTTATTAACATATGCAGATTTTAATTCTTCGGATGAAATATCGTAACATAATAAAACATCATTGTAATACATCAGTACATCTGCTAATTCTTCAATCAAATCCTTTCTTAAATCCTCATCTTGACTGGCTTTTAATCCGCTATGCTTTTTTACAATATCAATTACTTCGCCAATTTCTCCAACCATCCATAGTAATTTGTTTTGCCCCACTTCAGCAGAAATACCTTCCCATTTGTCTTTGTATTTTTCTTGTAGTATTTTTTGCATTTCTTTCATTTCATTGATTGTAAATTCACTCATATAAATCTCCATTCTACCATTACAAGCTGACTTCATGCCGTTCCAGCAAAAAGAACAGATACCAGAATACGCTTACTGTCTGAAATGTCGCATTAGATTTCGTTCCTTAAAGAAGGCTTCTTAATCTTTCAATACGCGTCATTTATTGGCTGTTCTCTACTTTCTTTCACAGTAATATCTCCTACAAATTCCAATTTGTCTTTGCCTGCATTATACCATGCCATTATAAGCGTTGTCATTTCTTTTCTGCATTTGAAAAGCACTTATTAGCCTATACTTTGTAAAGGGGGCTATTCAGCATTGCATATGTACTTTCATTTGTTGTAATTTCGTTGTAATTTTCCCTATTTTTCTTTCGCTGTATTTATGCGGATTTTCTCAATTTTGTATCTGTTTTTAAATAAACAGAAAAATACAGCCAGTCTTTTTCCAGACTGGCTATGCCTATGACAATTCCGAAAATGGAAGAAACGGTTCCGGATTCCCTTTGTGTTCCCCAATCATCTTTTCCATCCATACCATATTGTACCATCTTCCAAATTTATATCCGCTCTTATGAAATTCTCCGACCATTTGATAGCCCATATGAGCATGAAACTGGACACTGTTTTTCGTCAAATATTCGTCTTCCTTCTCCGGATATCCGATGCAGGCGTTAAGGTTGAGAAGATGCTGCTCTCTGGCAATCCGTTCGATTTCCTCATAAAGACGTCTCCCGATTCCGCATTTTCGCATGGAGTCCTTCACATAGATGGATACTTCCGCCGACCAGTCATAGGCAGCCCGACCCTTAAAAGGGGAGAGATAGGCGAATCCTACAATCTCTTTTCCCCTCTCTGACACAAGATAAGGATAACGCTGTAAGGTCGTGCCGATCCGTTTTTGAAATTCCTCCAAATCCGGCACTTCATATTCAAAAGTAATTGCCGTGTGTTCCACATAAGGTGCATACACGGCAAGAATCTGCTCTGCATCCCAAGGCGATGCAGTCCTAACCGTAATGTATGTCTGATCTTTCATCTGTCGTTTCCTCCTTGTTCTTCTGATTCTTTTGTTTTTCCATATGTCTCGCACAGCTCCAGAAACGTAGTCATACTCTTACTGAAATATTTACTTTTGTGATAAATCAGATTCAGTTTCCTGTGGATGGGCCGTAAAAGCCATGCCCGAAAGACCACTCCTTGCTCCAGATCCCGCCTGACGAGGAGATCGGGAAGCACCGCGACTCCCAGTCCCTTTGCTACACCCTGGACAATGGCCTGAGTGCTGGAACTCTCCCAGGCAGGTCGGACACTGATCTGCTCCATGTCAAAGCAGGCATCCAGAATCTCACGTCCGGCGCTTCCCTTTTCCCGCATCAGAAACGGATATCTGGCCATTTCTGACAAGGTGACGCCCCTTTCCCCTGCCAGTGGATGTTCCTTCGGAACAATCGCCACAAGCTCATCTTCCAGAAACGGAACTGCACAGACCGCATCGGAAACCGGCTGGGTCTCGATCATGCCGATATCAATATGATTGTGCAGGACATGCTGCTCTATGGCGGCAGACTGGTTGACGACTGCTTCCATGCGTATATCCGGGAATATTTCCTGAAACGTTTTCACCAGAGTCGGCAGGATATGGGTTCCAATGGTAATACTGGCACCGATCCGGATCGTCCCAAGCTCATCTCCGTTTTTCAGTTCCTTTTCCATTGTCTCAAATAAAGATACAATATGGACTGCATAACCATAAAAGTCTCCGGCTGCTGAGGTCGGATAGATTCGTCTGCCGATCCGCTCAAAAAATCGTTGCCCATAATAGTCCTCCAGCTCTTTGATAGAAAAACTGACGGAAGGCTGCGCAAGATGCAGTTCCTTTGCCGCCTTTGTGATACTGCTGTTTTCAAAAACCGCCACAAAGATTTTCATGTGTCGAAGTGTCATAATTCCTCCCACGTCATACATAAGAAATTTATTATCCTTTTTATAGAATAATACTATTTTTCATATAGATCAAGAGGGTGTATACTAGAACAGGAAGGAGGATTCTCAAATGGAGAGTAAAAGAAACGTTTTAATCAAATTGTTTTTATCGACCTTTTATTTAAGCGCGTTTACCTTTGGGGGCGGGTATGTCATTGTTACTTTAATGAAGAAAAAATTTGTAGATGAATATCACTGGATTGAAGAGGAAGAGATGTTGGATCTGGTGGCCATCGCCCAGTCCGCGCCCGGAGCCATTGCGGTCAACGGAGCCATCGTCGTCGGATATAAGCTGGCTGGTATCATCGGAACCATCGTCGCAATCATTGCGACCATCCTGCCACCGTTTATCGTCATCACGATCATTTCCTTTTTCTACGAAGTATTTCGGGACAATCAGATTGTCAGCCTTGTGCTGGAAGGGATGCAAGTAGGTGTGGCAGCCGTCATCGCCTCAGTCGTCTGGGAAATGGCAGCAGGAATTCTGTTCGAGAAAAAATGGATCCCGGTACTGATTATGCTTGGTTCCCTGATTGCGGCAGCTTGTCTGAGCATCAATGCCGTGGCGATCATCCTTGTATGTATTGTCATCGGCCTGATCCGCACTTTTGCCGGAACAGAAAGGAGGCCCAACAAATGACTTATCTTCAGTTGTTTCTCAGTTTTATCCAGATCGGCCTCTTCAGTTTTGGCGGCGGCTATGCCGCTATACCTCTGATCCAGGATCAGGTTGTCTCCATACACGGATGGCTCTCCATGAAAGAGTTCACGGATCTGATTACGATCTCTCAGATGACGCCGGGACCGATCGCCGTCAATTCCGCTACTTTTGTGGGGATTAAAATTGCCGGAATTCCGGGAGCCTTGACTGCTACAGCAGGTTGTATTCTACCGTCCTGCATCATCGTTACGATTATCGCCAGATTGTACCTGAAATACCGGGATATGGAGGCGCTTCAAAGTGTCCTCTCCTCCCTTCGTCCGGCTGTGGTCTCCCTGATCGCCTCCGCCGGGATCTCGATTCTGATCTCCGCGATCTGGCCGGAAGGTCCAGTCCGGTTTGACAACATCAACTGGCTGATGGTTCTGATTTTCTTCTTCTGTCTCTTTTTATTGCAAAAGATCAAAGCCAACCCGATTCTCATCATGGTGGCTTCCGGTCTGATTTACACCTCAGTCTCACTGATTTTCTAACTATATGACATGAAAAAACGTACCGTTTCTTTGACTCTTTTGAGATCAATAACGGTACGTTTTCGTATCAATATCTTTTCCTGTATGTTTATCTTCGGATCACATGTCTTTCCATCTGGCTGAATGTACCAGACAAGGTAAACTTCTCATCCAGTCCTTCCGTCACATAGAGCTTCTGGTCTTCTGTCATCACAATCATCTCAAACCCATCGTGGGACTGCCAGTATGCTTTAGCGCCATCCAGCCCTTTCACAAACAGAGCTGTAGAAAGCGCATCTCCCATCTTTCCTTCCTCTGTAACAATTGTCACAGAAGCCAGCCCATTGTCCACCGGATATCCCGTCTTAGGATCTATGATGTGGCCATATCTGGTGCCGTCTTTTGCGGTAAAATATCGTTCATAATTGCCCGAGGTCACTACGGCACAGTCAGACACTTTCAAAAGTCCGACCTCCCCTTCTCCGTAGGGACTACGGATGGCAAGCCGCCAGTCTTCTCCGTCCGGCCTGGATCCGACTGCCTGGATGTTGCCCCCGATATTCAGTAATGCCGATTCCAGACCATGCTCTTTTACAAGATCGGCTGTCAGATCGCCGGCATACCCTTTCCCCACAGCACCCAGATCCAGCTCCATCTCTTCGGGAAGAGTGAGCGTCTGCCCGTCCAGTATGACTTTTTCGTAGCCCACATGCTCCAGAAGCGTCCGGATTTCCGTCTCTTTTGGAACACGGTTCTTCCCCGTTGTAAATCCCCATGCCGTCAGTACCGGATAGATCGTGGGATCCAGTGCACCTCCCGTCTCCTTTGCCATGTCAAGGGCGTACCTTACCACCTCAGCGGTATCTTCGCTTAATGTGACCGGATTTCCATTGCTGTGATTGACTTGATAAATCTCGCTGTTTTGATTCGTGACGGACCATTCGGATTCCAGTTTACGGATCTTTGCTTCCGCATCTTTCAAAGTCTCCCCAGCCTTTTCTCCATAGAGCGAAAACGTCATATAAGTATCCATGGCGAAAAATTCCTTCTGCACCTCCTGATTCTGTCCTTTCTCTCCTCCTGTGAGCCCACCCTGACAAGCCGTCAGAACAATTCCGCATACAAATATCAGCATGAGCATTACGGCGTAATATCGTCTTCTTTCTCTCCTCATAATCTGCTGCCTTTTTCAAATTATTCTGTACGAAGCGCTGTTACCGGGTCGCTCTTTGCTGCTTTCCGTGCCGGAATGAGTCCGCCAAGCAGGGTCAGTATGACACTTAAAGCGATCAGAACCAATGCCGGCACTACCGGAAGTACGGCGTTTACATCGTTCGTATCCCCTACATAATGAATCAGGGCGTTACCCGGAATCAGAAGAAGAAGGGTAATACCAATTCCAAGAAGTCCTGCGCAAAGCCCAATAATAAAGGTCTCCGCATTAAATACCTGAGAAATATTTCTCTTGGAGGCTCCGATGGCCCGAAGAATTCCGATCTCTTTCTTTCGCTCAAGAACGCTGATATACGTGATAACTCCAATCATAATAGAGGAAACCACCAGAGAAATTGCCACAAAGGCGATCAAAACATAGCTGATGATATCGATAATATCCGTCACAGAAGACATTAGAGTCCCCACCATATCCGTATACGTGATGACCTGTTCATCTTTTCCTTCAGCCTCCATACGGCTGTTATAATCATCCAGAATCCGGACTACTTCCTCTTTACTCTCAAAATCTTTCGGATAGATAGAGATTCCGGAAGGAACTGCAAAGTCCACATAACCAAGAGACCTCAGGTTACTGTCATAAGACGCTTCTCCTGTGGACTGCATAGACATCATAAGCTCTGAGAGTTCCTCTTCACTCATATTCATCTGGAATGCGTCCGCAAAAGCCTCTGTATCGATCGTCATAGCATCTCCCATAGCTTTTTGCAGATTCGTTCCTATCTGTCCCATAGCCTGCTGCATGACAGTCTGAATACCACTTTGCATCTGTCCGGCAATCTGTGCAACAGCAGAAGTAACCTGGCTTTCCAATGTCTTGGAGATGGCTCCGGTATATGCCCCCATCACTTCTTTCATATAACTTTCCAGCGCTGTGCCAACCTGTGATTCCAGGCTCTCCATATCGATCATAGAGCCAATTCCAGAAGAAAGTGCCGCCTTCCCATCCTCAGTATTTAAGTAATCTACAAAATAGTCATCCATCTTTGTCAGATCCGGCAAATGATGTTCGGATGCGTAAGTAAGGTATCCCGCTGCCAGTTTTTGCGCCATCTCCTTTATCTGCCCATCTGAAATCTCAATATCCCGGAAAGATTCAAAGATCTTGGATCCCCATTGATTGATAATGGATGCCGCTTCCGGTGTCTGGAGATATTCCATCAGATACTCGTCAAACCGGTCAGCATCTGTATAACCATGCTCCATGGCGTACTTCATATACCCTTCCAGGATTTCCTTGAAGAGTTCCTGAATCTGCTGTTTCGATGCTGTCAGCCCTCCGTTCGCCTCAATGATATCCCGAATACTTGATTTCAGAATCTCCTGGGCGGCGTCGCTCTTTAAATATCCAGTAAAATCCGACTGCAGTCCGGAGTAATCTGCCTCCGGATGCTCTTTCGCATAATCCTGGTATCCCAAAAGCAGATCCCCTGCAAACTTCGTCATCCCCTCCGCTGAGACAGTCAGCTTAAGCCCACTCATCAAATCTCCAAGATCCAGATTACCTGCGTCCGGCAGATCGATCGATATTCCGGAAAGATCCACCATCTTGGAAAGATCCACGTTATTTCCGTCTGCCTGGAAAAGCCCGGAAAGATCCACCTTCCCAAACAAATCGCCGGAGAAAGCGTCATCATTTATCTGAAATGCTTTCCCCAAGGCATCCGTATCTACAGAAAACAAAGAATTGGAATCAAAGCCGTTCTCATCTTTGCTCTCACCGAACGCTTCTCCGGTAAAGACGTTGACACTTGGATTGGCAAGCTGTTCCTTTACGATTTCACTGTTTTTAGCTTCTTCTACGACATGCTTTGTCAAAGCGGCCGGATATCCGATCCCGGTAGTCAGCGCCACCGCATTGGCATCCTCAGACGGCTGCACGACTCCAACTACCTCGATATTCTCTCCATGTTTCACAAGCTCTTTCATATAGGATTCATTGTCGGATTTATCAGTCCATACTTGATACTGACTGTCGTATACATAGTAATCCGCACTGTTGACCAGTTTAAATTTGATGCCCAGGAAATCTTCATAAGAGTAGCTTCCCATATTCTCCGGGGTTGTGATATTCTCTTCATTGATAAACTGCCGGATCATCTCGTCCAGTTCCACCGGATCTCTAAGACCCAGGGTGTAGAGAAGAAAATCACTCACACTGCCGTTGGACATAAGAACAACGACACATTCATGCTCATTTTTCGGCCAGCGCCCTGCTTTGACGTCGTACTGTCCTTCGTAAAGAGACGTGTTTTCCGGCATCTCATAGAACATATCTGTACTCATCATGGAGGACATCATTGTATTAGAACCGGATGCTGATCCAAACCCCAAGGAGTCAAAGGACCGGTCCGGATTGACCTGTCGGATTTCCCCGTCATCTTCCCGGTAAATCTGCGGCGCGACAGTATAAGAATACTCGACCGCATTGGTATAATCATCCAATTCACTTTCATTGCTATCCAGGTATGCTTTCAAAGACTCCAGGTCATTCGTGTCCATCGTGGAAAACATATTACTCACCATCTGAATCACGTCTACATCGCCTGCCTCTTCTTCCTTAGCGGTGCCGCTCTCACCTCCTCCGAGCATGGACGTCATATCAAATCCAGTGCTCTGAATCTCCAATGGGTACTCGGAAAGAGTGTCTTCCTCCACCGACTGAATATACTGGTTTACTCCGGTCGAAAGAGCCAGTATGAGGGCAATTCCAATAATTCCGATAGATCCCGCAAAGGAAGTCAGAAGTGTCCTCGCTTTTTTCGTTTTTAAATTGTTAAAACTAAGAGACAACGCCGTCAAGAAAGACATGGATGATTTCCCCATGCTTTTGTGTTTTGGCATCTGGATCTCAGATTCTTTCACCTCATATGGATCTGTATCCGATAGGATGCGTCCGTCTTTCAGGTTGACAATCCGGGTGGCATATTCTTCTGCCAGCTCCGGATTATGGGTCACCATCACGACCAGCCGGTCTTGGGCTACTTCCCTTAAAAGCTCCATGACCTGAACACTCGTCTCGCTGTCCAGTGCTCCTGTCGGTTCATCTGCCAGCAGAATGTCCGGATCATTCACCAGCGCCCTGGCAATCGCCACACGCTGCATCTGTCCTCCGGAAAGCTGGTTTGGCTTCTTATGGATCTGTTCGCCAAGTCCCACTTCCTCCAAAGCCTTTCTTGCCCTCTTTTTCCTGTCTGTCTTTCCCACACCGGAAATCGTAAGGGCAAGCTCTACATTGGCAAGGATCGTCTGATGAGGGATCAGATTATAACTCTGAAAGACAAATCCGATCGTATGATTCCGGTAAGAATCCCAGTCCCGGTCTTTGTACTGCTTTGTCGAAATCCCGTTAATAATCAGATCACCACTGTCATAACGGTCGAGTCCTCCCACAATATTTAAAAGCGTCGTCTTACCCGAACCGCTCGGACCCAGAATCGCCACAAATTCATTGTCCCTGAGATTCAGGCTGACATTGTCAAGCGCCTTCTGGATCAGCTTTCCGGTCCGGTATTCCTTTCGTATTTGTTTGATCTGAAGCATATGATGTTCTCCTTTTTCTGCAATTTTTAGATCCAGTGAAAATATTCTTTCTGAAACCGCGGCCGTTCCCCTGTCACCAGGAGAATATCATCACAAAGAGCCAGAAGTTTTCCCTTCTCTTTCAATGATTCTGTCTTTACTGACCGGAGCATCTCATCGATCAGAAGAAGGGCCTCCTCCTTTTTCTCCTGTGACATCCCGGATTTAGGCTCCTCAAATCTCCTTCCTCTATGGTAGGCTTCTCGGATCAGAAGCTCATCTCTTGCCATGGAGAGTCTGTCGCTTGGAATCTCTCCTTTCACGACTGCCCGGTAACAGAGGAACAATAGCCTTGCGTCATTAAGCGCATGGTGAATCTCTCCGTCCACAGACACGTCCAGTATCCTGCTTGTTTTTTCCAGAGACAGGCTACCTTCTTTTTCAAAAAGAGTAAAAAACAAAGACTGAGAAAGATCGCGCATACTCTCTCCGATCCGTTCCAGTTCATCTCCACCCTGGTAAAGCCGCAGATTGTCAAGAAACACCGGTTTATCCGCATTTCCAAAGACAAACGTCTGCCGGATATTCCACCTGCGGTACAGCTTCATCACTTCTCCGAACACAGTTCCGAAATCCGGCGCATGATCCACTTCTACCTGCTTCAATCCGGTAAGCTCCTGGCAATATGGATTGAGCACAGTATTGATTTTCGGACGGACAAGGGAGTAGTACGACTCCTTTTCCGTCAGACTTTTCCTCTCAACGATCAATAGCCCGACGGAAATGATTTCCGTCGGGTATGCATTTTGATCTCCTGTATTATATTCCAGATCCAAAAAAGCAATGTATTCGCCAAGCTTCTCCTTTGGTCTGTTTCGTAATCCCTGTAAGGTGATCCGCCGGATAGAGCGGATCTTCCCTTTATATTTTCGCTTTATGGCTGGTATGGACTGCTGCCCTTTCACAATCCTGCTGCTTTGATCTTTCAGGGTAATTTCATACCACCTGTTATCCTGTTCATTCCGGTTTTTGTTCATCGTTTCACTCCTGTCAAGATGTACAATCCATATTATATGGTTTCCGTCCGAAAAAATCAAGTGGTATGCCGACTCCCTACTGATTGGAGGTCTGGGCTTTCACCAAAGTCACGGTAATCTCCTTTTTTGTGTATTCTCCGTTCTTATCCGCAGTCTGAACTGTCAGTTTGACATCCTGCCCTGCCCGGTAATAGCTCAGTTCATTTTGCAGATCGCTCGTTCCTGCTACACTCGTTCCATTGATTGCTGTGATAATCATGCCCCTCTGCAGATCAGAATCGGTGTCCTCCTGCGTCGTATCAGAAACAAATACTCCCTGCGGCATTCCATAACGCTTTGCCGTTTCCTCATCGATATCCCGCACCTGGATTCCGAGGCTTCCACGTTCTTCCTCACTGACTTTTGTCTTTGTCTCCTGGTTCATCAGATTCTTTATGATATCTGAGACTTCAGAAACTGGAATAGCGTATCCCATCCCCTCTACGGAGGAATCATTGATCTTTGCACAGTTGATACCGATAACCTCGCCCTTTGTATTCAGAAGAGCTCCTCCGCTATTACCTGGATTAATCGCCGCATTGGTCTGAATCAGTGTTCCGTTATATCCGCTGATTTCCCGGTCTTTGGCGCTGACAATACCGTTCGTTACGGACTGCCCGTATCCAAGTGCATTTCCGATTGCCACAACTTCTTCTCCTACCTGTAAGGCATCAGAATCACCAAGCGTGGCCGTTTTGATGGCAGATTTAGTACTGCTCTCAATACTGTCAAGCGGAACAGCTACAACAGCCAAATCCTTATCCGAATCCGCGCCCTTGATGTTGGCCTCCACGCTTGTCTCATCATTAAATGTGACAGTCAGACTGTCTGCATTGGCAACTACATGGGCATTCGTCACGATTAGAAGTTCTTTGTCATTCTCTCCGATAATAATACCGGTCCCTACGCTTGTAGATTCCTGCTGGGATGTCCCGCCAAAAAAGTTCTGTACTTCCTCCACGGACAGATTCTGAATGGATACAACAAACGGCATACTTGCTTTGACCAGTTTGGTCAGGTCTGTATCCGTCGATTTGGAGGATGTCTGCTGAAGCGTCGCTATATCGGCCTTGGCAATCTGGCCGGAGGACGGACTCTTTAATCCTGTCAGATAGGTCACTCCATAAAAGGAGGCTCCTGCGATACCGCCGAACAGCAGGGCAAGCCCTGTAACCGCAGCTACCTTGCGGACACTTTTTCTCTTTTTGGGTGTTGTTTTCTTCGGCGGCATGCCATTCAAACTTTCCTGATACGACTCTGCCGATTCCTGCCCATAGCTTTGATAGTCTCCATCATTTTGAGATGCTCCGTAATTCTGATATCCGTCAGAATGTTCATATTCTTTATAATCCTGATTCTGCATATTGTCTGTTGTCTCCTTCGTTTCTTTATGGAAATGAAATAAGCTGTTTTTCATATTGATACACTTCCTTCTTTTATCCATGTTTCCTTTTTACGTTTCCTACTATAAAGCAGGATTATGGTAAAGCTGTGATGAAAATTTGAAAAAAGTATGTTTTTTGATTTTTCTTATTTTTTACTTAAATAGCTTAAAATAGCTCTGCAAATTCGATATAATAAGGACAAGATATATCACGGTAGAAATAGAGGAGGAAAATCTGTTATGATTCAAAAAAGAAGACGCTCTTCCAGGAGAAAACGTACGGTCCTTCTTCCATTGATCCTGATCCTTGTAGTTCTGGCTATCATTGGAGCATGTGTGTTGTTCTTTCTGCATATGAGAAATGAGAAGGAGAAGCCTTCCGAAATCCTGAAAACTTACCTGTCTTCCATCGAGTCCGGAGATTATGAGAAAATGTTTGAGCTTGTGGACAGTGGAAAAGTGTCAAAGAAGGATTTCATTGCCAGAAATCAGAATATCTACGAAGGAATCGGATGCTCAAACGTAAAGGTCAAGATCACATCCGAAGAGAAAAATCAACTCTCTTACACTGTGACACTGACTACCCTGGCAGGAGAAATCACCTATGACAATACAACGAAAGTGAAAAAAGATGACAACAAGGGCACGATCCTTGTCTGGGACGACAGTATGATTTTTCCGGAACTGACCGCTACAGATAAGGTTCGGATCTATACAGATGAGGCCAAACGCGGGCAGATCCTTGACAGAAACCAGAATGTGCTGGCCGGAAGCGGCTCTGCCTACTCAGTAGGGCTGGTTCCGGGAAAGATGAATGAGGATTCTTCCGGGGATCTGCAGACATTGTCTTCTCTCCTTGGTCTAAGCACAGAGGACATCCAATCCGAGCTTTCCAAAGATTGGGTGACAGATGATGCCTTTGTCCCACTTGCTACCATTTCCGCTGCAGATGAAAAGCTGCAGAATCAACTGCTTGCTATTCCGGGGATTAAACTCTCCACGGTAGAGGTACGAAGCTATCCATATGGCAGCGCCACGGCACATCTGGTCGGATATGTCTCCGGAATCACGGCAGAAGACCTGGAAAAACATCCGGATGCAGGATATACTTCTGACAGCGTGATTGGAAAAAGCGGGCTGGAAGCCCTATATGAGAAACAACTTCGTGGACAAAATGGATATACCATTCTCATCGAGGATGAAGACGGACAACAGAAATCCGTTCTGGCTTATCAGAACAAGACTGACGGGGAGACGCTCCGCCTGACTATCGATATTACACTCCAGCAGTCACTCTACGAGCAGTTTCAGAAAGACGAGGGCTGTTCTGTAGCCATGAATCCGTACACCGGGGAAGTGCTTGCCCTTGTCAGTACGCCATCTTACGATACGAACCGGTTTATTCTCGGCCTGACCACACAGGAATGGGATCAGTTAAATAACGATGAAGCCCAGCCACTCTACAACCGGTTCCGCCAGACTTTTGCCCCTGGTTCCACCTTAAAGCCTTTTACCGCCGCCATCGGACTTGCCGAGGGTACCCTGGATCCTGAAAAAGATTACGGCTATAACGGTACGAGCTGGCAGAAAGACTCCAGTTGGGGCGATTATTATGTGACGACACTCCAGGACTACAAACCGGGAACCCTTCAAAACGCGTTGATCTACTCAGACAATATCTTCTTTGCAAAGGCAGCCCTCGAACTTGGAGCAGACAGGTTTACAGACGGTCTGGATCGTTTTGGTTTCAATCAAGTCGTACCGTTTGAGATCAAAATGTCCCAGTCCCAGTATGATAATGACGGTTCCATCACAGAGGAAATCCAGCTTGCGGACAGCGGCTATGGACAGGGACAGGTGCTTGCAAATCCGCTTCACCTGGCGGTGATGTACACTGCTTTTTCTAACAGCGGCTCCATGATCACACCGTATCTGATCTACAAGGACGATCCTTCCGCCGAAGTCTGGATCGATCAGGCCATCTCCAAAGAACATTCCTCACTCCTTACGGAAGACCTGAAAGCTGTTGTCAACAATCCGGCAGGATCCGGCTATGCGGCCCACCGCACCGATATGGAACTTGCAGGTAAGACCGGCACGGCGGAGCTGAAATCAGAACAAGGTACCACCGGTCAGGAGATCGGATGGTTCAGCGTCTTTACGACCGATCCTTCCGCCTCAAAACCTGTGCTGCTGACAAGTATGGTAGAAAGTGTGGAGGATAAAGGCGGCAGCACCTACGTTGTAAAGAAGGATGCCGCGGTACTGGATTCCTATTTTGGCTCCTGACCCCCTTTGCTGAACCATCTGTATTCTGATTTTGTAAAAGTCATTTTTTATAGATTTTCTGAAAGTCCTAAACGCTATTACGGAATGATAAAGGACTTCGGTCTTTCCCAAAACATGGAAATACCGGAGTCCTTTTGTCTCTTTTTTCTTTACCTGTTCCCGGATTTCCGATATAATAATCATATGAGTATTACTTTATAAAAGAAAGGATGCGTTCCATGAAACAAAAGCTTTCCCTTGGCCAGAGCTATCTTCTTCTGGCGCTCTTCCCTGCTTATTTTATGATCGTGGGGCTTTTTATGCAGCCGCCTTCCGAGATTCTCTCTGGCCTTCGTTCCATTATACGGGAGCCGGATTTTCTGATTACCGACTATTTCGTTATCGGAGGAATCGGAGCCGCGTTTCTCAATGCCGGACTCATTACTCTTGTCTTACTTTTTGTCCTTTATCTGCTTCGAATGGAAATTGACGGACATACCCTCACGTCCTGTTGTTTAATTTTCGGATTTTCCCTCTTTGGAAAAAATGTAGTCAATATCTGGTCGATCCTCCTCGGCGTCTATCTGTACGCCCATTATCACAGGACTTCGATTCGGAGTTATCTCTATGTAGGATTGTACGGGACCAGTCTTTCCCCGATTATCACACAAGTTATGCAGTTGGAATCCTTATCCCTTGCCGTGCGAATTCCACTTAGTTTCCTCATCGGCATCACCATTGGATTTGTCCTGCCTCCATTATCCACCCATGTACATTTTGCTCATCAGGGCTATTCCCTGTACAATGTAGGATTTTCCTCCGGTGTCATCGCCACTGTGGTGATCTCCCTGTTTAAATCTTTCGGGGTGGAAACAAAATCCCGTCTGATCTGGCACACCGGAAACAATCTTGAGTTCGCCCTGATTCTGGGAGGGCTCTTTGCTGTGATGATTCTGGCTGCTATTATACTGGGTAAAGAAACCGTATTCACCTCTTATAAGAGGATCTTAAAATGTACGGGAATCTCCGGAACAGATTACTTAAAGCAGGAAGGCAAAGCTTCTGTTCTACTGAATATGGGGATTAACGGAATCTTTGCCATGCTGCTCGTTCTGATTGTAGGCGGAGATCTTAACGGACCGACTATTGGCGGAATCTTTACGATCGTAGGCTTTTCCTCTACCGGAAAGCACCTTTTTAATATCGCTCCTATTATGTTTGGAGTGATCCTTGCAAGTACGACAAAGGACTGGTCTATCACTGATCCCGGTGCGCTGCTGGCACTTCTCTTCTCCACAACATTAGCACCGGTTGCCGGAGAGTTCGGCGTGCTGGCTGGACTTCTGGCAGGCTATCTCCAGTCCTCTGTGGCTCTCAATGTCGGGATTCTCTACGACAGTATGAATCTATATAACAACGGATTTGCCGGAGGGATTGTCGCGATCTTTCTTGTCCCGGTCATCCGTTCCATCCGTTCCAGGCGGGCACGCGCAAAAGGCGACCTCTCTTTATAGAGGCCGCCTTTCCCATTTCTTATGTAATTTCTGAAATTCCGGAATATAAAGAATCAGCGTCAGAAACATGATGACCATCTCCGCCAGAATAAAAAAATCCGCCGTCTTTCGAGGAATCCATGGGAAAACTACCAATACAAGGAGCAGCAGAAACAAAGTTGCAGTACAAACTTTGCCAAACCATTTGGCTCCATTTAGCTTCTGCCCATGCTTTAGATTCCATGCTCCCATCACAGCCATAAATCCCTCCTTAATTACCATAAGAAAGATGAGCCAACGCATTAATGGGTAGTGAAATGCCAGACAGAGCGCCACAGCCGCGTGAGTCAGCTTATCCGCCACCGGATCCAAAAACTTTCCGAACTCCGTAATCATATGAAAATGTCTGGCAATCTTTCCATCGAGAAAATCCGTGACGGTAGATATCAGAAGAATCGCCGCAGCCAGATATTTTTCACCCGGTGTATCAGCCCGCAGGTAAACAACGCAAAAGACCGGAATCAGCAAAATCCGGAAATATCCCATGCAGTTTGGTACAGATAACAGTTCTTTTTTCTTAAATTTCTTCATGTATCCTCCATTCTCGTTTGACAGGCCCCCTATGTGCCGTATACAATAGTCCTTATAAAACAAACAAGGAGGCGCTGTATGCTGCGAAATATCAATTTGAATGAAATCTCCGATGGAAATCTCTACACGGCCAATGATCTGGTTCGCGCCGACTGCGGAGGCTGCCACGGCTGCTCGGATTGTTGTCAGGGTATGGGAGACTCCATCATCCTCGATCCCTATGATTTTTATCAGCTTTGCCAGGGCTTAAGCCTCGCCCCTGAGGCACTGCTTGACCAGGCCGTCGGACTGTCCGTTGTGGACGGGATCATTCTGCCCCATCTCAACATGACCAAAGGAAAGGATGCCTGTTCTTTCCTATCAGAGGACGGACGCTGCCGGATTCATGGGTTCCGGCCTGGTTTCTGCCGTCTTTTTCCTCTCGGTCGGATATATGAGAACGGTTCTTTCTCCTACTTCATCCAGACAAAGGAATGTAAGAAGCGGAACCGCTCCAAGATCCGGATCCGAAAGTGGCTCCAAATTCCGGATCTGCCGCGTTACGAGGACTTTATTTGCCGCTGGCATTATCTTCTGGCTGATTTACAGTCCCATAATGACCGCATGGAAGATACCGCCTATCAAAAGCAGGTATCCATGTATGTACTGCAAAACTTTTTCCTGACTCCTTATCAGAAAGAAGACTTTTATTCCTCCTTTGAAGAACGGTATGTGGCATGCAGAAAAATCTTTCATCTTTCCCGACCTCTCTGACTCTTATGATCTTTCTATAGATCCTGGGAGTCCAAAACAATCGTAAACGGTCCGTCATTGATAAGGGAAACTTTCATATCAGCGCCGAATTCTCCCCTTTCCACCACTGGAATGTGGGACTTACAGGCGTCAATGATATACTCGTAAAGCCTCCTTGCCTCTTTCGGGTCTCCTGCCTCAATAAAGCTTGGACGATTTCCCTTTTTACAGTTGGCATACAGTGTGAACTGGGAAATCAAAAGCAGGCTCCCATCGACATCTGCCAGAGAAAGATTCGTCTTGCCGTTTTCATCTTCGAAAATCCGCATCCCGACCAGTTTTTTTACCATCTTGTCCGCGATCTCTTTTGTATCTTCTCTTCCAACTCCGATCAGAACCACAAGACCTTTTCCGATTTCTCCGATGGTCTCGCCATCTACTTTTACCGCGCTTTCCAGCACTCGTTGAATTACAAATTTCATCGTGATCACTCCTTTTTTGTTCGTCTCTATCTTACCGTCTTTTTCCCGATTCTGCAAGAAAGAACTTGTATTCGCAAAATAAATAGGATATATTGTTACCATATGATGAAATTTGGGAAATGAGGAATTGACATGAAATTACAGCAACTGCTCAGTTTTACACGGAAAGCGGTAGATGAATACCAGATGATCGAAACCGGTGATAAGATCGCTGTCGGCATCTCCGGAGGAAAGGACAGCCTCACATTGCTCTATGCTCTTTCCGGACTGCGCCGGTTTTATCCAAAGCCGTTTGAACTGACCGCCGTAACCGTAGACCTTGGATATGAAAAATTCCACACAGAAAAGATCGATGCTCTCTGCCGGGAGCTTGGGGTGCCATATCATGTGATAAAAACTGATATTGCGCATATTCTTTTTGAAGAGCGTAAGGAAAGCAATCCATGCTCTCTGTGTGCCAAGATGCGAAAAGGCGCCCTCAATGAAGCAGTCAAAAAGCTTGGGTACAATAAGGTGGCTTACGCCCACCACAAGGATGACATCGTGGAAACGATGATTCTTTCCCTGATCTTTGAGGGACGTTTCCATTCTTTCTCCCCAAAGTCCTATCTGGACCGGATGGGTCTGACCGTGATACGGCCAATGATGTTTGTAAATGAGGCCGACGTCATCGGATTCCAGCGCAAATACGATCTTCCGGTGGAAAAAAGCCGGTGTCCAGTAGACGGACTTACGAAGCGGCAATACGCCAAGGAGCTCATTCACCAACTGGAGCTCGATCATCCGGGTGCAAAACAGCGGATGTTCACCGCTATATTAAACGGACGAATCGAGGGTTGGCCGGTACGGCTTACCCGGGAAGAAGTAAAAAGCAGTTCCTAAAGAACTGCTTTTTTCATCCTCTCTTTGACCTTTATAATTTCAATAATCGTTTCTACACATCCATCGATGCCAAGCTTTCCACTGTCCAGACAGACGTCGTAACTCTGTACGGCAGACCACTTTTTATTTGTGTAATAGTTATAGTAACTGCCGCGCTTCTTGTCCGTTCTTAAAATCATCTCACGCGCCTTGGATTCCGTCATATCATACATCCGGCTGATGCGTTTCGCACGCTTTGTCGTATCTGCATGAATAAATACGGATAAAACATTACTGTAATTCTCCAAGGCATAGTCTGCACACCGTCCAATTAAAATACAAGGCCCCTCATCCGCTATCTTCTTAATCGCCTCAAATTGTGCCAGAAAAATCTTATGATTAATTGGCATATCCGAGTAACTTCCGGTCTTATATCCGAGGGAATATGTGTCCATCACAAGGGAGTATAGGAAACTGCTCGTCGGCTTCTCATCGTGAGCCTTTAAAATCTCTTCGGCAATCCCGCTGTCCTTGGATGCACGGTCCAGCATCTCTTTGTCATATAATGGAATCTCCAGCTTCTCGGCAAGATGCGCCCCGATCTCGTGCCCACCGCTTCCGAATTCTCGTCCGATCGTAATAATGGTATTTGTTTTTGTCATATACATCACGCTCCTTTAACCGTACGCTGTCACGCTATCAATAGAACTATTATAAATCAATTTAGGCGAAATGTATAGAACTTTACCAAAAAAATTATATATTTTTCCTTAATTTTTGCAAGATATCAACAAAATACTCTGGCAGCGGAGCGTCAAACTCCATATACTCTCCAGTGACAGGATGGTGAATCCCAAGGATTTTTGCGTGCAGAACCTGCCCCTGAAGCCCCTTAAACACTGGTTTCCGGGATGGGCCGTACACCTCATCCCCCAAAAGTGGATGGTGAAGGGACGCCATATGCACACGAATCTGATGAGTCCTTCCTGTCTCCAGGCGGCAGCAGATATATGTGAATTTCCCAAACCGCTCCAGAACCTGGTAGTGGGTTACGGCAGGCTTTCCATTCTTATAATTGATGCTCATCTTCTTCCGATCCGTCAGGTGTCTCCCAATCGGCGCATCAATCGTCCCTGAATCTTCTTTTAGATTTCCATACACAATCGCATGGTATTCTCTGCGGATCGTGTGCTGTTTTAACTGCTCCGCCAAAATCCGGTGGGCCTCATCATGTTTGCAGACAAGAAGAGATCCGGTGGTGTCCATATCAATCCTGTGGACGATTCCCGGCCGCAGTACGCCGTTGATGCCGGAAAGACTGTCCTTGCAATGGTACATTAAAGCATTCACCAATGTCCCGCTGTAATGCCCTGCAGCCGGATGAACAACCATACCTTTGGGCTTATTGACAATCAGGATATCAGAATCTTCATAGAGGATATTCAGAGGGATCGGTTCCGGAAGGATGTCCGGCTCGCTGGCATCCGGAATCTCAATCGAGATCTCGTCCCCTTTACAAAGTTTATAGTTGGCCTTTACGGCCTTTTCTCCCACTTTTACGTGTCCTTCTTTCATCAGCCTCTGAATATAAGAACGGGAAAACTCTTCCAATTTGCAGGAAAGGAATCTGTCGATCCGTTCACCGACAAATTCCCCCGTCTGTAATACTTTATTCTCCATCTGCACTGGTTCCTTTCTTTTTTCCAAAAAACTCCAGATCCTCCTCCTTATACTGAAAGAAAACCAAAAGGAGAAGAACCGCAAAGGATACGGTCACATAAATATCCGCCACATTAAAAACCGGAAAATCAATCAGACGGAAGTAGAAAAAATCCACCACATATCCGAACCGAATCCGATCAATGAGATTTCCGGCGGCTCCCGCCACGATAAAGATGCCGCAGAGTCTGAGCGGCAGATACTTCCCAGTCTTTGGAATCCGTATATAGCAGTACAGAATAAATACAAAAATCACAACAGCGATACATATAAAAAAGAGCTGCCTGTTCTGCAGAAGCCCGAACGCCGCCCCTCTGTTTTCCAAGTAGGTAAGTTCAAATACTTTGTCCCACAAAACAAAAGCAGGCTTATCTTTTAAATTGGTAACAGCCAAATATTTTGTATATTGATCTAACAATACCGCTACAACTATCAACACGACTGCCAAAACATAATGTTTCGCTTTATGATCTTTCTTCATATCTCACTCCTGCGCTCTCCCTAACTATATTTCCGGACTACTACACTGTAGCGTCCTTTCCGCGTCTCAGAAAGAACTCCATCATAACAGAATTTCCCCATTCCCCGTACAGAAATGATATCTCCTTCCTTAAGCCGATATCCGTTACTTACAATCATTCTTCCGTTTACGAACACCTTCTTTCCTTCGATCAACCCGGAAAGCCTGCTTCTCGAAGAGGAAAAAGCTAATGCCAGAAGAGTGTCGAGTCTCACGGAAGCTACTGTGCCCCGGATCTCTTCAAAAGATGGTTCATACTGGAACTCCTGCAGCTCCTCTATAGATGCCACAACCGGGGTATGTCGGATCCGCGTCAGATTTTGAGCTAAAAAATCTGACATATGATCTGATACAAATACAACTGCTTCACAGGTATTTACAAGGATATCCCCGATCTTACATCGCTCAATTCCGAGATTTAAAATCGCTCCCAGGTAGTCTCTGTGAGTCAGATCCTCGGAAAACTTTTTGTTCAACGGCCGGATACGCAGAACCGAAAAAGGATACAAAAACTCATAACAAAGAGCATCAGGTAGAAAGGCAACCATCTGACGCTCTGATGCAGCATAGCCGCCGAATGTCCCGTAGCCGGAGTACAGCTCTTCTTTCGGCAACGTATGCAGAATGTTTAATTCGTTCAAATTCAGAAAATCGCTGAACACTACAATCCCGCGCTGATATGCAGTGCGGGATAGATCGATCAGTCTTTTCTGAAATAAAAGTTCTTCTCTGTCCATACTTTCAAACAAGACGCTTAGTATCTCTTGCTGATAGAAGACACGTCAAATGAAGTATTCAAAAGATCCTGAAGATCTCCGGAAATCCCCACATTCGTAGGTGTCAGTAGGAAGATAAAGCTGGAAATCTTCTGAAGGTTGCCATCGATGGCAAATGTAGCGCCGGATGTAAAATCAATGATTCGCTGTGCGATCTCCAGATCTAGTCCTTCCAGATTCAAAATCACGGTACGTCCGCTCAGCAGAGTCTCTGTAATCTCTCTCGCGTCGTCCACAGAACTCGGCTTTATTACGCATACTTCCATGCCCGCCGCCTGCGGTCTACGTCCGGAACGTCTCATAGGTGTCACCTTGCTGCCTTGAGAAGATGATGGTCTGGACTCGTACTCTTCTTCCTCTTCCTGGGAAAATGTCTCTTCCTCATCGTTCTTTTTATCTCTTCCAAACAGCTTTCTTTTTGGTTTCTCTTCGTAATCGTCTAAGTCATCTTCATCAAAGAAATCATCGTTCTCATAATCATCGTCATCATCACTTAATTTCATGATATCCAAAAACTTGTCTAATACACCCATTTTTTACACTCCTATCATCTTGTGTTCTTATCTAAAGCATAATTTCTTTTACCAAAGATTCCTGTACCGACACGGACCATAGTGGCGCCTTCTTCAATCGCTACTTCATAATCATTGGTCATACCCATAGAAAGTACGCCCATATGGATATTATCAATGTTTTTGTCTGCAATGTCAACAGATAATTTCCGAAGTGCACAAAAAAATTGTCGATTTGTTTCCGGGTCTTCTGTATTCGGTGCGATCGTCATTAACCCCTCCAAAAGCACATGCGGATACTCCGGAACTTTATCGATAAACTTCATTACTTCCTCGGGCATCAGGCCAAATTTCGTGTCCTCCCTTGCCATATTGACTTCCAGAAGAACTTTGGCCTTTAACTGCTTTTTGGCCGCTTCCCGGTCGATCGTCTCCAGCAATCTGAGGGAATCCACGGAATGAATCAGTTCCGCCTTATCAATGATGTATTTCACCTTATTCCTCTGCAGATGACCGATCATCTGCCATTGGATATCAGAGGGAAGCTGATCATATTTTTCGGTCAGTTCCTGTACCTTATTCTCACCAAATACCCGGATTCCGGCTCCGTACGCCTCCTTAATCATAGATACTGGCTTTGTCTTACTTACGGCAATGAGAGTCACCTCTTCCCGCTTTCTTCCGCTTCTGTTACAGGCCGCCTGGATTTTCTCCTCCACCTCTTCCAGATTCTCTGTTACCATCCCGGCTTCATAGTTTTCTTCCATCTGTCATTCTTCCTTTCTCACTATTGTCTCAGCCCTGTTTCGAGCCTTCTTCCTATGACCCTTCTCTGACTATACCAGAATATCATCATCCTTCACATCCTTTGCGTTCAGTACAATCCTGTCATAATTGGAAATCTGATTGGCAACACCGTTTCCTGTAATATAGTAATCTTCATTCTTTGCCGCAATATCAATCGAAGTAAAAACAGCATAGCCGCTGCCTGCTTCGTATACTCCGGACTGTCGGATGGTATCTGTCAGAGATCTTGTATTGTTAGAATTCTGCATCTGAATCACAGTCCCTGCCGGAAGATCCTTGGCGTCAATACATACCAGATTCTTCTGGGTATCCGTATAGTACACCTCCGCCGCCTGGAACCTGGTCTTTCCATCCTCATAGATTAAAACACCCTGTTCTCCTGTCTCACCATTGCTGACAACATACTCGGATGGAACCTGATAGCAAGTCTTTTTCACAACAGCCGATTTCGGAATTTTTAGTCCATTGACATTCTCAATCTGGATTTCAATATCCTGATACCGGTCCGCAGCATAGCGTACAAGTCCGCTGTCCAGCGTAAGATATGCATAATAGGTGTCTTTGTCTTTCTTCTCTATCTGAAGTCCAGCAACCATTTCTTCATCATCCTTGAGGAAACGGATCGTCACGCTACTTCGCTTTAAAAGAGATTCTGCCGTATCAGCATCCATCCGCACGACAAGATACCATTCCTCGCCGGTAACCAGCTTATAAATGTCGTCCCCTTCACTGACTTTCTGATTTTCACGGCTCTCTGCCCTTTTATAGCCGCTTTTATCAAACATCTTATCTGTAACCTTATCTATCGTCACGTCTTCATACCCGTCGGTCTCATAAACAAGAATTCCGTCCTTTGGACTCTGGCATAACGTATAGCTTCCTTCTCCTTGTTCGCCCAGCGTCGCACTCATACGGTCTGCCTTGTTTTGATCTGTCTTTTTATCATATAGATTTTGCACGGTATTCTTTACCGAATAGACTTCCGAAAAAGAGGACTCCCGGTAATTGTCTACAAATGTCCGGACAGAAGACAGTAATTGTCTTTTCTCATCGTCGGTAAGCTGACTCTCCCCGGCGTCCTCTTCTTTGGAGCTTAAATCCAGCTTATCGTCAGATACCGCACAGACACTCTGTCCCTTTGCAAGCTTCGACTCCTCCGGCTTGAAAAAATTCAGATAACCATCTTTTGTCGATGCCACTGTCTCTTCTGAGCGGACCGCAAATCCAGTATAGGATACATTCTTTACGATGGCGCCTTCTCCGACCTCGTAGTAAGCTGTTGGTCTGTTAGTGACAGAGAGCAGGATTTCTACAATGACATAGACCAAAATGACAGCAAACAGTATGACTCCGATATTCATATTCCATTTTCTCTGGTACGTCCTGATATCTGTGGTCTTCTTTCTGACTCCCAAATGTTCTTCCTCCCGATTTCACTTTTTAAGACTAGTGAGTTTTCTAAGGCTTGTTCCACTTCCCAAGTTTTGCGCCGTCCCGGTATGCGTACATGTCTCCCTGACATACGCCACGGCTCCTCATTTCCTTTTCTACTAGCTCTTTTAGCTTCCACCAGCTTGCACCCCAGTTACAGAAAACGGCATCCTCTTTCGGAATCCGGCTGAAAAAACGCTCTACCACAATCTCCGGATCCAGAAGACGTAGAAATAAAATCAGACGCTCCATATATTCTTCCAATGTGCAGATCTGAAACTCTCCCCGCTCATACTGCTTGGCAAAAACCGTACCCTTCGCAAGGTACAAAGAATGAATCTTAACGATATTGCTTCCAAGAACAGACAACAGCTTTGCCGTCTCCGCCACATCAGTCCTGTCATCCCATGGCAAATTCAAAATTACATGGGTACAGATATCAAACGGATATTGCCGGATACGCTGGACCGCATCCACATATTCTGCAAGGCTGTGTCCCCGGTTCACCTTTAATAATGTATGATAATTCGCAGTCTGAAGTCCCAGCTCAATGGTGATACAGATTCCGGTCTTTTGCATCCACTCATGCAAAAAAGCCAGGTAACGGCTGCCAAGACAGTCCGGCCTGGTAGAGATCGAAACTTCCACAACGTCTTTTACCTGTTCCACCTCCCGGATATAAGAGCAGAATGTCTCAAATGGGAAGTAGGTATTGGTATAATTCTGAAAATAGGCAATGAATTTTTCTGCGTGATACCGCTTCTGAATATAGTCTTTTGTACGGATAAGCTGCGTTGCCACCGGCACTTCCCTCTCCATTGCCTCAAACCCGGTCCCCTTTTCTGAACAGAACGTACAGCCTGGACCGTCCTCCCGGTTCGGACAGGTACCCGGAAGATTGACCGGAAGCTTATAAACTTTTGCATGATATTTTTCTTTTAAAAACCGGCTGTATGACCGGTATAACTGCTGTTCCATGAATCCTGTCCTTTTCTTCTCCTGTATATTCTTCTTTTTTCTGGCAATACTAAAGAAAGAATTCATAAAGGAGGATTATCATATATGAAATGGTTTGATAACATTGCACTGACACTGGTCATTGTAGGCGCTTTGAACTGGCTCCTTGTCGGAGTCTTCCGGTTCGACCTGGTGGCCTACCTTTTCGGAAACCTGTCCATGTTATCCCGTATCATCTACACACTGGTCGGCCTTTGCGGCCTCTATCTGATCAGTCTGTTCGGACGGATACGTGGCTTTTCCGAAAACTAACAGCCTGAAAGGCTTTTCATCCGGTACGCCGCTATTTTCCGTATTGGACCTATGCGCCGTCTAAGAGCGCATTCATATCCTCATAAAGAAGAGCTCTCGATCCGGCACCCATCACAATGGAGATGTACGGATGCCCCGCCACATTCTCGTTTAACAGAATGAGGCAGTATCCGGCTTCTCCTGTTGTGCCGGTCTTTCCACCAAGCACAGTGACCCCATCCGGCGCGCTTACAATCCCCTTTGCATAATAATTCGTCGGCGCCCAATCCTCTGTGCGGACATTTCCGTCCGCCTGGGTGATAGATGCCGTATAACTCTTTGTTTCAATAATCTTTAAAAACGCTTCATTCTGAATACAGTTCTGGAAAATCAGATACAGATCATAGGCTGTTGTATAATGATTCTCATCGTGAAGTCCGTGTGGATTCATAAAATGCGTATTGACCGCCATCAATTCTTTGGCACGGTCATTCATCTCTTCCACAAATGCTTCCTCCGATCCGGAGATATACTCCGCAATCGCCGTTGCCGCATCGTTTCCCGAAGACAATAACAAACCATAAAGCAATGTTTCCAGTGTCAACTGGTCTCCTTCGTGAAGCCCGCAAAGTGAAGCGTCCACCGGAAAGCTTGACACATCCGCATTCTTTCCGACTGTCACGACATCAGAAAGGTTTCCCCGCTCCAGCGCAATCAGCGCCGTGAGGATCTTTGTCGTGCTTGCCGGGTAGAGACGATCGTGAATCCGATTAGAATATCGAACACTCGCCCCATCCACATCAAAAAGTCCCGCAGCATGGACGTCTGTCGAACCGTCATAGCTGATCTCATTTTTATCATCCGCAGAAACACAGAGATTGGTAGCCGCAAGTCCCTCGGAAAGTAAGACATTTTCCCCATAATGCTCCTTTTCGTAGGACCATACTTCCGCTTTCTTCTGGGCGTTTCCCATGACCACCGTATAGCCGGCCCCGCCTGCCGCCGTAATCAGGGCAATCGAGACACCGGCTGCGATCAGCTTCCGTCTGCTTTTTTTCTCTCCCGTCTTCCTGCTCTGGTTTCTTCTTCGTCTTTCCTTACTTTTCTTAATTCGCTCTCTGCGCCTTAGAATTTCTTCTTCCCTTTGATTACTCATACCCAACCTCTTTACAAGTTTTCCTGTCTCTTATCTGTACATTTCTCTCCAGTCCAGATCGCCCCTATCAATCGCCAAGATGATTAGTTCCGCTGTCGCAAGATTTGTAGCCACTGGAATATTATACGTATCACATAGGCGGATGACGTCGTTCACATCCGGCTCATGAGGCTTCGGATTGGACGGATCCCTCAGAAAAATCAGAGCATCAATCCCGTTCTGTGCGATCTGTGAGCCAAGCTGCTGCTTTCCCCCAAGCGGCCCTGCCAGGTATTTGTGTACGTTTAAGTTTGTCACTTCCTCGATCAGACGCCCGGTTGTCCCGGTTGCGTACAGCTCATTCCTACTTAGAATTCCCCTGTATGCAATGCAGAAGTTCTGCATCAGTGTCTTTTTTGAATCATGTGCAATGAGACCTATATTCATCTTCCTCACTCCTTATTTATATTTTTTCTGTTGTAGTCCAACATTTAACACGAGTCCAATACCGATAAACATACTGACAAGGGATGACATTCCATAGCTGACAAACGGCAGCGGAATTCCGGTATTTGGAAAGAGTCCTGTTGCAACACTGATGTTGATAAAACTCTGAATCCCGATCTGCGAAGCAACTCCGCAGCAGATAATCCTGCCTCCCATGTCCGGTGCTCTCATCCCTATCCTCAGACATTGTATTACAATTAATAATAACAGACCAATCACAATACAGCAACCCACAAACCCCAATTCTTCTCCAACAATCGCAAAAATAAAGTCTGTCTGTGGTTCGAGAATAAAGTTTCCATTCTTCACGGAAGTTGTCGTGTTATTGTTGAGTCCCTTTCCAGTCAGACGACCAGAACCGATAGCCATGATGGAGTTATTCTGCTGATAAGCCTCGTCGCTGCTGTATTTTTCCGGCTGAAGCCATGCCAGAATCCGAGTTTCCTGATACCCCTGCAGCACGTCCACATCCGAGTGAACGATAATACTCAGAAGGATGACAACCGTCGGGACTGTAATCAGAAGTACAACTCCAATGAATTTATAGCTCAAACCTCCTACATACATCATAATGCAGAACACCATGGCTATGGAAATGGTCGTCGAAAGGTCTGGCTGCTTGTATATTAAAAGACACGGAATAGCGAGGAAGATCACTGCCTGAATGATGGTAAGCGGTTTCTTCATCTCATCCTGATGATTCATAATAAATTTTGCAAAAAACAGTACTAAAAGAATCTTGGCAAGCTCTGAGGGCTGAAACGTCGTGAATCCAAAGTCAATCCACCTGGTCGCCCCGTTAACATCTTTTCCGAAAAAGCGTACTGCCAGAAGCATTGCTATCGTCAGTCCGTACAAAACCCATTGCAGATTCAGAATCCACATATAGTCGATCAAAGAGACGATAACCAACGCCACAAGCCCGATCAGCAAGCCGATCATCTGCTTTCCCTGGACAGAATGTTTGGCACTTCCGATGACCATAATCCCAAGGGACGTCAAGGCAAGCACAAAGATCAACAACGAAAATTTAAAATCTTTTAAACGATATGATTTTGTAATATTCAGTATCTTCAAAGTCTTTCTCCTGTCAGTGTAATGGTGATCCGGGAACGGGTGACTGAAACATCAAAGGTTTCCGGAGTGGTGTCAATGTATTTTGACACCGTCAAAAAAAGGTCTTTCTGAAACAGTTCACATACGTTTGGATTACAGTCTATCCTGTCGGATACAAGAACCGTTCTAAGCCGGTCTTTTGCGATTCCGACCGATGCCTTTTTATCCATTCCTTCAAATAATCCCATCTCTGCCTCCTGATTAGTTCTTTTTGAAAAGATGGCTGAGCCGTGAGAACAGCCCTACTTTTGTATTCATATCCATGAGAGGAACCTCCTCACCGCAAAGCCTCCGACAAATGTTCATATAAGCTCTCCCGGACGGCGAATCGTCTCCCACAACCGGTTCTCCCTGGTTGGTAGCGATGACCACCTGCTCGTCATCCGGAATCGCGCCCAGCAGATGAATTGGGAGAATCTCCGTTACATCTTCCACTGACATCATATCCCCCCTCTTTACCATGTCGATCCGGATTCGGTTAATCACAAGCTCCAGATTTCGGATCTGCTTGGATTCGAGAAGACCGATAATCCGATCCGCATCCCGGATTGCGGAGACCTCAGGCGTCGTCACGACAACTGCCCGGTCGGCTCCTGCTACCGCATTCTCAAATCCCTGTTCAATCCCTGCGGGACAGTCCAGAAGAACAAAATCATAATCCTCCTTCAATTCTGCCGTCAGCTTCTTCATCTGCTCCGGTGAGATTGCTGATTTATCCTTTGTCTGTGCGGACGGGAGCAGATACAGCCCCTCGTACCGCTTGTCATGGATTGCCGCCTGTTTAAGCCGGCATTTTCCTTCAATCACATCCACGAGATTGTAAACGATACGGTTTTCCAATCCCATCACCACGTCCAGATTTCGAAGTCCCAAATCCGTGTCAATGACAAGCACCTTTTTCCCGAGCTTTGCAAGACCCGTCCCGATATTCGCGGTGGTGGTCGTCTTCCCGACCCCGCCTTTTCCTGATGTAATAACAATAATTTCACCCATGTTCCTTCCTCCTAAGACCAAACTTGATGAACAGATGGCAGCGCGAAACGACTACTGCCTTGCCGTCTTCTCTCTTTCGTAATGTTTTGTACAGCATCAGTCTCCGGAAACAACAGTTCCAAGAGAAGCTGCGTGTCCTGTTACGATTTCATCTTTTTCATCCAGTCCGTAATAGTAGCGGACAATATCCCGTCCGATTTCGGAAGGATACGTAGAATTATAACCGTTCGCGATCCGGATCGCGAATGCAATGTCTTTTTCGCCCTGTCCGCCCGTGAATCCGACAAACAGGCCATGGTTCGGATGCGTCTTACTCTGCTGTGCAGTACCCGTCTTTCCATACAGTTCAAAGTTTCCAAGACCGTTAAATGTGGAAGTACTCGTTACCATGCGTCTCATTCCATTGTGGACTGCCGTCCACGTAGAGTCTGCGACACCTTCCACCTGATTCCTGATCTCCGGCTCGTAATCCTTGACCAACTTTCCGTTGACATCCGTTGTTTTTTCAAATAGCGACAGATTGTAGACGACTCCCCCATTTGCCACCGCACTAATGTAACGGGAAAGTCCTGCCGTCGTGTAGTTGTTGGTCCCCTGACCAATAGAGGACCGCACGACATCGCTGTCAGAAATCTTCGGTTCGGATTCTGTGATTTCAAGCCCTGTCGTGTCCCCCAGTCCGAATTCTTCCGCATATTTCTGGAGACGCTCAATCCCGTATGCATCATTGTATTCGTTTCCGGACGTTCCCAGCCTGTAGCCCACTTCATAGAAGAAATCGTTACAGGAATGTTGGATTGCGCTTACTACATTCAGGCTTCCATGGGATCCCGGATAAATCCAGCATCTCGCGATTGGTGATATCTTATCAAAGATTCCGGTACAGGAAATCGCTGTTCCCGTACCAATCACACCTTCTGTCAGTCCGGCTACAGAGACAAGCGGCTTATATGTGGATCCAGGCGCTGTCTTCTCCTGCGTTGCCTTATTATAAAGAGGACTCGACGTCATGGAATTCAACTGCGCGAAATAATCAGAATCCATCGTATTGGCCAGCCGATTATTATCGTAACCCGGATAAGATACCATAGCACGCACCTGCCCCGTGTTAGGATCCGTGATGACAATAGAACCTGTACACGGCTCCAGACCAAGCTCTCCCGGTGTGATCTCCAGACTTTCAATCTTGCTCCGGATAAAATTATATGGATTTAAAGAACCGGAGCTAAGCTGATTGTACTGCTTTTCATTGTATTTCAGAATATTCTGCTCAAATAGAATCCGGCATACCTGGCTTCCGGTAATCTTTCCCTCTTTGATCATGTATTCATAAATAATCTTTTCAAAGGCACCGTCGTCCGAAAGGATATCTCCTACATACTGAATGATTGCCTGATAAATCTCGGAAGCACTGGAATAGCTTGCGTCTCCCTCCAGATAATCTGTAAGCCTGGATGTATCGATCCAGTTCTTGGATATCGCATAGGAAAGATAGCGGTTCACGCTGATCGTCTCTTCGTTCTTCCATGCCAGGTACATCTCATCGTTCGTATCAATCCGATCCTTTACCAGGATCTTGGAATTCTCCGTCAGAAGTGTATCCACCACGTAGTCCAGATAAGCCTGCATTCTGTCAGACAGATCTTTGTAGGCCGTTCCGTTTTCATTCTGCAGTTCTGAAAGAACAGAACTGATAGCAGCTTCCTCATTCTGGGAATAGATCTCCAGCACTCTCTTCTCCGTCGCCCCGGCATTACTCTTTGCGAAACGTCCTGTATCAATAATCTGGTTTTTGAAAAAGGCATTGTAGACGTCTCCAACCGGAATAACAATGGCGTCCGCATCTGTCACCTTGCTTCTGTCATAATCCAGACGGTTGACCATTTTGGACAGCAGAATGGCCGCCAGCTTCTCTTCCAAAATATTGTACGCCGCAACCTGAAGATCAGCATCGATGGAAAGGTAAACGTCATTACCTGCTTTCGCTTCCGTTACCTTCTCGGAATCGATCACTTTTCCGACGTTATTGACATAGATCCTGGTCTCGCCCTTTTCTCCTTGGAGCGTACTGTCCATGCTTTTTTCAATTCCTGCTTTCCCGACAATATCCGTCAGGGAATAGGACTTCTTTTCCTTTTCAGAAAGCGCATTGTACTCTTCCTGAGAAATCTGTCCTGTATAGCCGATGATAGACGCAAAATATTTACTGTTATTGTACTGACGGATCGAGCTCTCTTCAATACTGACACCAGTGAGCTCCCCTTGGTTTTCCATGATCTCCGCTACTGTCGTATCACTGACATTCGTAGCGATTGTCGTTGCAATATATTTCCGGTACTTATTCAGGCTGATGGCATAGCGGATATTGACAAGCTTTAAGACATCTGCCTTCTCATACTTTTCCTCATCAATTCCATAGCCGTAAGTCTTGTCCGTACAGAGATAATGTATGATATCATCCGCCGTATAGTTTTTCTGTTTCTCAGAAAGCTTGTCAATTGTAGCATACCCAAAAATATCGGCGATAAACCGGAGTCTTGCGGTACCCTCTGTCGAAAACTCGTACTCTCCGCTGTCATTTAATACGATACCGAAGCTGTTGATAATGGAATCTCCGTTTTTTTCAATGATGTCGATCACGCTGCGAACCGTTGCGTTGAGCTCCTTATTTTTCTGAGCCGTCGTGTCGTAATCTCCGTTATCCTCAATCGTCACCGAGTAGGCAAGGACATTGTCTGCCAGAACAGTCCCGTTCCGGTCCAGAATCCGTCCTCTGGTACCCTGAACCTCTTTTGTCTTCTGAATCTGGAGCTTATAATCGTTTAAATAGCTTTCGCCCTTTACGATCTGAAGGTAGAAAACCCTCTGCACCAGAATCGCAAACAACACGCAAAACACAACACTTGCGATAAACATTCTGGACTTAACAAGCCTGATGACTGTCTCTTTTATGTGTTCCAAAATATTAAACAAACCTGCTTGCACTCCTTTTTTCTTCCTCTACAAGTTTCCGGTTTATTCTCAAAATGATCTGATATACAATCAACGTGAGGATTACCGTATAGAGCATTTCCGGAATAATCAAATGTCCCAGGTAATACAGGAAATGAAAATCACTCTGCAACATAAACTGGAACACATAGATCAGAATCCCATAAGCCAGCTCGCTGCTCCCGATCAACAGCAGAGGGAGCTTAATATTCTCATCATAGTACAGCTTCTGAAAAAATCCATTGGCATAACCAACCAGTGTGTAGAATAAAATATAGAACCCGATATACTGTCCAAAACAGATATCAAGCAAAAAACCGCTTAGCACTCCAACATACATTCCTTCCCTCTTTCCTTCCATGAATCCGAAGGATGCAGTCAGAATGAGCAGAAGATTCGGCTTGACCGACGCGATCTCAAAATAATGAAACACTGTTGTTTCAAGCAGAAACAGCACAATCACCATCACGGCTTCGATCCCTTTGCGCTTTACAGCCAGCATATGGCCTCTCCTTTCTATTTTTCTGATGAATCACTCTGTGTCTGATTGCCATTATCAATCAGATCTTGCTTCGTCGTTGTAATAACGAGCACCTCCTGCAGCTTCTTAAAATCCACTGCCGGTATGATATAGCCGGATCGTGTAAGATTGTTAGAATCCACATTGACTTCGCTGACATAACCGATCAGCAGCCCTTGTAAGTACTTACTGCTGATATTGGATGTGACGATCTGCTCCCCGACCGCTACTTCATTTTCATTATTCGCAAGCTGCTCAAACTTCACCACTCCATTGTTAATGAGCTTGAGGTCCCCGCTGACAATGCACTGGTCAAAAGTCGTCATTATCATGGATGAAATATTAACCTCGTCGATGATAGAGCGTACGGTGGAGGAATGTGCGTTGACCTTTGTGACAATTCCAACCAGACCATTTCCACTCAAAACATTCATATCCTCCCGGATACCATCCGCACTTCCTTTGTCGATCGTAAAGGACGTAAACCAATTACTCCCGTCATTTGCAATGACACGCGCACCCACTTTCGGGTAATCCGAGGTATTCTGATCCATCTTATATAAATCATAAAAACGCTCCAGCTCGACTGCCTTTTGCTGAAGCTGGTTATTTTCCATCTTCAGATTGGCGTTCTGTTCTTTTAACGTTTTATTTTCCTTCTGAACACTTTTCAATGTGACAAAATTGTCCGCCACACCATTGACCCACGTCCCGATCACATTAATCCCTTTCTGCATCGGGACAACCGTATAATCCGCAATCACACGCACCGGACCGCTCTTAACACCCGCAAAAAAGGTCGCCGCCATGCACAAAATGCAGGCAGCCACAATAATCAGCAGCCAGTATTTACTTTCCAAACCTTTTTGATTTCTTGTCTTCATCCTATCTCATCCACCTATAATTTTCGTCTTTCATGGAATACGCCAGATCTTCAAAATCCCTGTCCACAATAATGCTACGCACGCCCCTAGCCGCACAGAGCTGCGGCTGCTCTGCCGTATAAAACGGTACCCCTGTCTGTGCCTCCATATATCCCGTCAATCCTTTCGTACAGGCAATCCCGCCTGTCAAGCAGATTCCCTGCCGTCTGATCGCCCCAAGCACTACAGGCGGCGTCTGCTCAAGCATCAATAAGAGAGTTCGGATACAGGGCTTTAAGAACTCCTCCAGAGCCTCACGTACGATCGTACTAGGAATTTCTCTTACTCCAGGCCTTAGCCGGATCAGATCTCTCCCTGCCGCCAAAACAGGAGGACGTACTGCCTCTCCAAACACATCGGTTTTCCTGCGTACCTCCTCGGCTGTGGGCCTGCCAATCACAAAGTCAAGATTTCTCCGCACTATCGTGACAACCATCTGATCCAGGAATGCGCCTCCTGTCTTTAACAGTCTGTTCAGAACAATTCCGCCTCTGGAAAGAATGGCGATGTCTGTCGTCTCACCGCCGAGATTGACGATAGCCGATCCCGGCGTCTGTCGGATATCAATTCCGGCGCCAATGGCGTCCGCAATACAGCGCTCTACAATCCGTACTTCACGCGCCCTGACTGAAGAATGGATAAACAGATCAAAAAATGCTTTTTTTTCCATCTCTGTCACATCAGTGGGAACCGCAATTACATACTCGGTCCCTCTTGTAAAGAAGCCTTCTTCCGTCCTCAGCACGCACTCCAGAAGGTACTGCATTTCTCCAATCCTGGATATCACACCCTCTTTCATCGGAAACGCAATGGTAATATCTCCGGGCGTTTTTTCCAACATTTCATATGCCCGGTCGCCTACCGCAAAAATATCTGTATGGTTCCGGATTGCGACTGCGTTCTTTACCGTACGGATCCGGTCTTCTCTTTTATCATAAATCTTTAGCTGATACGTACCAGGATCCAGGCCATAAATGGTTCCAGTCATTTTCTTCCAGTCCCTTCTCTTCTTTATACCCACCCTTTTTCGGCAAGACTTACATACGACTGATCGCCGATGATAATGTGATCCATCAACGTAATTCCGATCAGCTCCCCTGCCTTCGCAATTTTCTTTGTCACAAGAATATCTTCTCTGCTCGGCTCTGGATCTCCGCTCGGATGATTGTGGAGCAGAATGATCGACACCGCGTCTTTCTGCAATGCTTCTATAAACAGCTCTCTCGGAGAAATGACGGACATATTGACCGTCCCCTTGGAAATCCGCGTCTCGCCAAGAAGCTTTGATTTTGTATTTAACATCAGAAGTTTTAGTTCTTCCTGTTTGAGATGACGCATATCCTCCATATAGTAAGATGCGATCGTCTCAGGTCTGTCAAAAGAAAGAGGTTCTTTTGCCTTTTCCTTCGCGATCCGTCTTGCCATCTCACAGAGACATAGAATCTGAATGGCCTTGACCTTACCAATCCCGGGAATCTTCATCAGCGCGTCTTGCGAGTAAGATGGCAGTCTTGTAAGCCCGCCCTCTCTTCCGGACGGATAGAGGATCTTTTTAGCCGTCTCAAGGACATTGCCGCCCTTTGTGCCGCTTCTTAAAAGCACAGCCAGAAGCTCAATATCTGTCAGGCTTTTGGCACCAAAACGTCCACACTTTTCATATGGACGTTCCTCTTCTAGTAACTCTTTCATTGTTTGATTCATATCTTTTGTAAACTCTAATGATCGGTTCAGTAGATTATAAGAAGCGATAAATAATGATAGAAAGAATCATGCCAACAATGCTGGCGATAGAAATATTCACACTCAGTCCCAAAGTAAGAACCAGAATCCCAAGATCCAGTATAACCGGCTGTTGCAGGCCAAACGTCTGACCGTAAGAAAGCCATCCAAGTCCAGGAATATCCTGTGCGAGCATCCCTATAAATCCGCCCAACACAATGCCTGCCAGAAGCATCAGGAGTAATCCCCATCCGTTTTTGCTTCTTGCTCCTTTCATCTGTATACCCTCCAAACTTTTGTGTTTTACAAACCGCTTTTATTCTAACACACTTCAAAAAATGTGTATAGCCTTTTTCCGTATTAAATTTTCCTTAAGAATCGACAACGTATTTACAGAGCTTGCAGGCACTCTTGTCGTCAATGTGTCGTCAATAAAACCCTTATTAAAACGCAGCCAGTTGTCGAACATCAGCCTCTTAAATAAAAAAGGCACCGCCAGTTTGCGATGTCTTCTTTGTATGCAGGAAAATCCACTCTTCTTTTTCTGAAAATTACTCATAAGAAAGACTGTAAATCTTATCATATAAAGAAATATTCTCTTCTTTCAAATGATGGGTAATCAAAATCAATGTAAGTGTCGGGCAGGCCAATAAGGCTTCCTCTACAAGTGCAGCGTTTTCTTTATCTAACGCAGAGGTCCCTTCATCTACGAATAAAATGGTTCTATTATGAATCAGCGCCCTTGCTATGGCAACCCGCTGTTTCTGTCCCCCGGATAAGTTCTTTCCGTTCTCTCCAACTTTCGTATCCAACCCATCCGGTAGTGTCTTCAAATCATTCTGCAATGCACTCATATCCAATACTTCCTGCATTTTTTCTTCCGGGAAGTCACTTCCAAGAGTAATATTATCCCTTATAGAGCAATCAAAAAGATACACATCCTGTTCGATATATGCCATCTGTTCATAATAAGTGTTCCCATCAAAAGAAGAAATTTCTTCTCCGTCATAGTAGATTTTCCCTTGATAATTTCCTAACTGTCCGAGCATAATCTTTATCAGCGTTGTTTTTCCGCTTCCACTCTTTCCTACAAGAGCATATTTCCCATTCTTTTCAAATGTATAATTGATATTTTCAAATACTTTCTTCTTCCCATAAGAAAAAGATAAATTTTCAAGAACAATTTCTTTCTTAAGTGCCGGAAGTTTTTTGCTTATTCTATTTTCTTCGGTATTTTTATCACAATCTACTTTTGCAAAATATGGCCTTGAACCCGCAATTTGCAATTTTGCTGAAATCAACTGGCTGAATGCATTTCCTACTTGATTTGTAAGATTCAAACTTCCGAAAATTATTTCAGGTGCGATGATTCGCAGTACACAAAGCACAAATGTCAGAATATTTATTGCATTGATTCCAAAAATACTAATTACTGTTGATTTATAATTTTCTTTGCCCTTGTTCTTTGCAAAATCACATTTTTCTTCTTCAAATGCTTTGCCCGCTTCCATGATTTCTTTATAAAATTTCTGCGGATTTCCAAAGGATTTTAAGATGCAGATTCCTGCAATCTGTTCTTTTACTTTGTCCGTATACCGTTCCATTGCCAGTGATACTTTTTCTGCATATTTTTCCACTTTATCACTGAATCTTTTACTTACATACATAGAAATACCGGACACGACCAATGTCAATGCCAACAATTCCCATTTAATAAAAAGCAAAGAAATAGCTCCCATCAAAAGTCTGAATCCTGTATCCATATAACTGTAAAAAACTTGGAAGCCCTGGTTTTCAGCTTCTCTGACATCATTAGTATACCAGGATACATACTCTCCGCTATCTGTTCCCACATTCTTTTCAAATGATTCATGAAGTATCTTTTTACTAATGTCATTTCGAAGCTCCGTATTCATGGTGGAAATAAGATATGTTTGATAATTTTTCCTTATATATAAAAGCACATAGAAAAAATATGCAAGAGCTGAATTAAAAGCCACAACAAGCAGTACTTTTTTAATTTCTCCCTCTATAACCTGCTTACCTATATACATTTGCAGAAATGCAAAACTCGTCTCGATTCCATTTATAAAAATCATCAAAAAGAGTAATACGGCATTTTCTTTTTTATAGTGCAACAGATACTTTTTCATTGTGCCACCTTCTCTCCCAGACAGTATACATTTGTATATTTCTGCATGTCTTTTTCTTCCAAATGATGACTAACAAATAGCAAAGTCACATCTTTGGACTTTAAGAGAGCCGTTTCTATCTTCTTTGCGTTTATTTTATCGAGCGCCGAAGTTCCCTCATCCACAACAAGAATGTTTCGCTTATGAATCAATGCCCGTGCCACTGCCACTCTCTGTTTTTGTCCTCCTGAAAGACAATCTCCATTTTCGCCCACATCCGTATCAAGCCCTTGAGGAAATGATTTTAAATCCTCATAAAGTGCGCTGTTGCGTAATGCCTCTTCCAGTTCTTCCTTCTGAAACTCTGCACCGAGAGTGATATTTTCCCGAATTGTCGTATGAAATAGAAATACATTTTGTTCTATATATGCCATCTGTCGATAAAACGATTCTGTATCATACACAGCAGCATCCACGCCGTCAAAAAGTAATTCTCCGCTGTATGAAGTTAATTGTCCCAAAAGAATTTTTAATAATGTTGTTTTTCCACTCCCGCTTTTTCCTATGATACCATATTTCCCACCGACTTTAAATTTCAGATTCAAGTTTTCAAAAACCGGCTTCTCCGAATAGGCAAAGCTCAAATTCCGGAATTCAATTTCATTGTTAATCATCGGAAGTTCTTTTTTCTTTTCCGTTTCCTCCGCCATTCTATTGATTTTTTCAAAATATGGTCTGGCTCCATCCATGGCAACCCGCAGTTCAGAAAGTGTGAGGATAGAATTTTTTACCTGATTGATTAAGTTTCCTCCTCCAAAAAATATTTCTGCTGGAATCACACGAAGAGCGCACATTCCGAACAACACCATATTATTGACAAAACTCGCCACGGAATTAATCCCTCTAATTTTCAGCGTTGCTTTTCCCTGGGTTTTCACATATATATATCTTTGTTTTTCCAGCTCTTTTGATTCTCCTTCAATCTGACGTTGAAATCGATCTTGGTATCCGAAATATTTAAGAACTCTGACTCCCCCTATCTGTTCTTTTACTGCTTTCGTAAATTTTTCCCATATTGCAGACACTTTTTCAGACTCTTGTTTCACATCGTTTCCAAAACGATGGGACAATACATAAACCATACCTGTTGTAATCAGTGTGCAAAGCAAAAGCCGCCAATTAATTGCTCCTAGTACAATAATGCCTAACACTAACTTTATGATTTCATCTATGGCATCATAAAAATTACGGATGCCTTTTTCTTCCGCTTCTTTTAAATCATTAATGTACCAGGATAAATACTCTCCGGAATCACCTTTTTTTAATTGTTCAACAGATTTACTTAACATCTGATGATTCAGATTCTCCCGCATGGCTTGATTGATTTTTGCGATTACTTTCGTGAGATGAACATCGTAACTCCAAAATAAGAGGTGAAGTATCAGATAGAGAATCATGATCCCAGCAGAACAAATCAAAATTCCTCGCAAATCCCCTTCCATTACAAGCTTTGCCATGTACATCGTAATGAGCGTACTACCTAAGAGAAGTAAATTTTGAAACAGTAATTCGAAAAAAATAATAGAACTTTCAAATTTGTAATGTTTCATAAAAGATTTCATTCTTTATCCCTCATCTTTAAAACTTTGATAATTATCACAGATATAATTTTCAATCATTATTCTTTTAAATGGACACATGTTTTAACTTTTGGTGCAAATCGCTATTCTTTACCTGAACACTTCCCATATTGCTCTTTCTTCCTACTTAAAATATTAATTTTATATTAACATATTTTTTATATTAGTCTATATTAGATATATATAAAGTTTATATGAACTATTTTTTCGTTGTATTGTACAAGTTAAAAAGTATTTCTTTATACAATTTTTCGTCTAAATACATACTTGAAATTCTGTTCTTTCGTGATATAATTTTCGTATGGGGTATTAGCGCAGTTGGGAGCGCGCCACATTCGCATTGTGGAGGCCACGGGTTCGAATCCCGTATACTCCATGGAAACGACAAAAGTAGTCGGTTTATTTCGATTTTTGCCACCGAATAAAAAAGAGACAGAACATATCGGCCTTGTTGGAAGTCCAATATGTTCTGTCTCTTTCTTTTGTTCCCATTGATTTCATAGCACAAGAATTTCTTATCTGAATTTTTAGAAATGCTCTCTGCCCTTGTACCTTCTCTACTGTGTCCATATCCTCTACAGGTGTTTTTATCGTGATTTCCGAACCCATCACGCTGGTTCGCCATCGAAAAAAACTGACAAAATCCGCCCCATGTGCGATACTCTGCATTGCCCAGAGCATCATCTGTCCCGGCTTTGGTGCCGGCGCCTCCATACGGGTATTCCATCCATTCCCCCCGACTGCTGCTCCATGATCCCGAAATGATGCAAAATGGAATCCAGCTTATTCTGCTGTAACCGCAATTTTGATCACGCCGTCCAGCCGGTTTTCAAAGATCCGATAGGCTTCATTGATTTCCGACAAAGGAAACCGGTGTGTAATCAATGGCGTTGTATCGATCTTTCCTTGTTCAATCAAAGATAAAATTTCACCACAGTCACAGCCATCTACGCCTCCGGTCTTAAAGGTCAGATTCTTTCCATACATCTGTGGAAGCGGGAGGATCTGCGCTTCCTCATAGAGAGCAACGACGGTCACAATAGCATTGGGACGGGCACACTTCCAGGCAAGCTCAAAGGTGTCCTTTGTGCCGGCTGCTTCTATGACAACATCCGCCCCGCCATGTTCCGAATGAGCAAGAACATATGCTTCACATTCTTCCGGTGTACAGGCCAGCACCTTCGGGTAATGCTTCCGAAGAAACAGACGTCTTTCCTCCTCTTTTTCGCAGACAATGATAGCTTTCGGATTCTGAAGCATCGCGCACAGCAACGTACAGATCCCTGTAGGCCCCGCGCCGATGATCAGAACGGTATCCTCCGGCTGGATCTCGGAGATGCGGGCAGCCCAAAAGCCGGTAGCCAGAATATCCCCTACAAAGAGTGCCTGTTCGTCCGTCACACTGTCCGGAATCCGGTTCAGCCCTTGGTCGGCAAACGGCACCCGGACATATTCTGCCTGTCCGCCGTCGATCCGGCATCCAAGCGCCCAGCCTCCATTTGGGTCCGTACAATTATTGACATAACCATGCTTGCAGAAAAAACACCCTCCACAAAATGTCTCCACATTTACAGTCACTCTGTCCCCCGGACAAACCGACATCACCTCGTCTCCAATCTGCTCGACAATTCCCACCATCTCGTGCCCAACCGTAATTCCCGGAACAGCCCGCGGTACACTGCCATGCTTGATATGCAGATCGCTTGTACAGATCGAGCTCATTGTCACTCGAACGATCGCATCCTGCGGATTTTGCAGGGTTGGCTTTTGTTTGTCAATCATAGCAAATTTATCATGCTCTATATAGGTCAATGCCTTCATACGGATCCCCCTTTCTTGTTCCCGCACTCTCTTTTCTTTTACAAAATCACCGTGTTTCTTTCATCATGATCCACCGGACGATATTGCTTCGCGATCGCCTCCGCAGTCTTGATGCCGTCCATGGCCGCCGAAGTAATACCTCCTGCGTATCCGGCTCCTTCTCCACAAGGGTAAAGTCCACGAATCCCGAGACTTTGCATGGATTCGTCCCTCGTGATTCTCACCGGAGAAGACGTTCTCGCCTCCACCCCGGAAAGTACCGTATCATTTCTGGAAAAACCGTGAATTTTATGTTCAAAATCTTGGATTCCCTCCTGAATGGCCTTTGCAATGTCCTCCGGAAAAATTCCACGTACATCGCCAAACGTGCAGGCTCCTTTCATCTGGGGAAGAATCTCCCCAAATTCGGTCGAAACCTTATCTTCACAGAAATCACCGAAGCACTGGACCGGAATCTTTCCCTTTCCGGCCCGGTATGCCCGCTCTTCCAATTCTCTTTGAAAGGCGATCCCGGAAAGAGGATCCTTATTCTCCCCCATAAAGTCTTCCGGGGTTACTGTAACAATCACCGCACTGTTGGCATTTTTCTCTGCTCTTCCATGATAACTCATTCCATTGACGCACAGACGTCTCTCTTCTGAGGATGCGTTTACGACATAACCGCCGGGACACATACAAAAAGTATAAACACCCCGCCCATTTCCTGCTTTTGCCGTCAGCTTATAGGCTGCCGCCGGAAGATCCGGATGCTGTTTCGTTCCATACTGGGACAGATTGATCTGCTCTTGCAGATGCTCTACCCGAACGCCTACAGCAAAGGACTTGGCCTCCAAAAAAACACCGGACTTCTTTAACATCGCGAACGTATCCCTGGCACTGTGGCCCAGAGCAAGAACTACTGTCTGTGACGGAAGTAATGAGTGGGTTCCATGCTGCTCGATTTCAATTCCGACGATGTTGTGATCCTGAATCTGTATGCCTGTCATCTTCGTGTAAAACCGACATTCCCCACCATAAGACTCAATGGACTTACGGATCTTTTGTACCACATCAATCAGTATGTCTGTACCTATATGTGGTTTGCTCTCGTAGAGAATCTCCTCCGGCGCTCCATGTTCTACGAAAATCCGCAGCACCTCCCGGTTTCGTCCGTCTGGATCCTTTACCAGTGTATTCAGCTTTCCATCAGAAAAAGTCCCCGCACCGCCCTCTCCAAACTGGACATTTGTACGGATATCAAGAACTCCTGTCTCCCAGAATGTCTCTACCGCTTTACGGCGCTCTTTCGCCGGCGCTCCCTGCTCGATCAAAATCGGACGGTATCCGTACTTGGCAAGCAGATAGGCACAAAATAGTCCGGCCGGTCCGCTTCCAACTACCACAGGACGCTGTTCCATCATGTTTCCGTCCGTACAGACTGAAAACGTGTACGATATTTCTTCTGCCCTTGATATGTTTTTGTTCTTTCCACGATTTAAGATCGACCACTCTCTTTTCGTCTTTGACAGAGCCACATCCACTGTATAGACATAATAAATTTCCGGTTTTTTACGAGCATCGATAGAGCGCTTGATAATCTCCATTCCTGTGATTTCCTCTCCGGAAACGCCAAGAATGTGCCCTACCTTTTTTTTCAGCTCTGCTTTTGTATGGCTGGTTTTCATTTTTATCTGTTCGATTCGAATCATGCCTGCTCCTTTCCCGCAGCACTCCTTCCTGCCACATAGCCGCTCGACCATGCCCATTGAAGATTATAGCCGCCGCACATTCCATCGATATCCAGCACCTCACCTGCCAAAAACAGTCCCGGAACGATACGGGATTCCATTGTCTTAGAATCTACTTCGTCCGTCGCAATTCCCCCGGCACTGACCTGAGCCTGATCAAACCCTTTCGTCCCTGTGATCCGGGTGGAAAAGATCTTGATCACATGAACCAGACAGTCAACATCTGCCTTTGTCAGATCCTTTGCCAGAAATTTTCCTGAAATGCCAGCTCGTTCCAACAAAATATATGCCAGTTTCTCATGAAATACTCCGGTCAGAAATGTTCTCACCGGTTTCTCAGGCCTCATCTGAATCCGTGACAAAAGGAAACTTTTCAACTGCTCTTTCGTAAAATCCGGCATAAAATCAAGCTCTGCCCTTACTTCTATGGTACCTTCTGACAGCGCTTTTGCCGCAAAACGACTAATCTGAAAAACCGGAATCCCGGAAATTCCGTAATCGGTGAACTGGATTTCTCCCTGATCCAGCGCTCTTACTTCTCCGCCGCACACAAGCTCTATCTTCGCTCCGGCACGCACGCCCGAAATCTTCGGGTAAAACGCTTCTTCGCACATCAGTTGCACCAGCGCCGGAACGCAGGGAACAATCGTATGTCCTAACTTCCCGGCCATCCGCATCCCGGTTCCATCTGCCCTTTGTACTCTGCCGGCAAGTCCCCCGGCCGTCAGAATGACATGGTCTGCCTCATAAGTCTGTTCCTCTTCTCCTACAGTCACAAGAACCGTTCGTTTTTTACTTTTCTTTTCCGGTCTTTGGAGATACCGTTTCGCCGTTATATGGAAACGTGCTCCTTTTGTGATCTTCTCTGCAAACACATTGGTTTCCACTTTTACCTGTAGACGCTTTAATTCCATGACCAGCACGTCCCGTACCGCCTGCGCCTGTTCCGAATGAGGATAGAGATACCCATCCCGGTTCTTGGAGTAAAGTCCCATCTCCAGAAAGAACCGGATCGTCTCCGGCACCGGGAATCGGCTGATGACCTCCATGGCAAAATCCGGGTGCTCTCCCCGGTAAGCACCTGGCATCTGCCGTATATTGGTAAAATTGCATTTTCCATTTCCGGTCGATAAAATTTTCTTTCCAAGCTCCCCGTTTTGCTCCAGAATCGTAACCCGGGCTCCCGCTCCCGCCGCCGCAATCGCTGCCATCATGCCGGAAGCTCCGCCTCCGATTACCACAACCTTCATCATGCTTTCTCCTTTATTCAATGGTTACAACACCTGCTTCTGTCAATTTTTGAAGAGTCATTAGAATTCCGAATTTGGCGTGCTCCCATGTAAGCCCCCCCTGAAAATAAACTGCATATGGCGGTTTGATCGGAGCATCCGCCGATAGCTCGATAGATGAACCCTGAACAAAAGCACCCGCCGCCATAATAACATCACTGTCATACCCCGGCATCGCCCACGGTTCCGGTGTCACATAACTGTCCACCGGGGCCGCAGCCTGAATTCCCTGGCAGAAACGGATCACACCCTCAGCCGTTCCGAACTCGACCGCCTGGATGATATCATGCCGCTCTTCCTTCATGGACGGAATCACGGAAAATCCCAGCTTTTCATAGATACCCGCCGCAAAAATCGCACCCTTAACCGCACCTTTGACGACCGTTGGAGCCAGGAAAAGTCCTTGGTAAAAGTCTTTCATTACCCCAAGAGACGCTCCCACTTCCTTGCCCAGTCCCGGTGAAGTCAGACGGTAAGCACAGTTTTCAATCAGATCCTTTCTTCCCGCAATATATCCGCCGATCGGCGCAAGCCCGCCTCCTGGATTTTTAATCAGGGAACCGACAACCAGATCCGCGCCTACGTCGCTTGGCTCCTGAAGCTCTACGAACTCGCCGTAGCAGTTATCCACCATACAAATCACATCCGGGAACCGCTCTTTCATAAAACGGATCACTTCTCCGATCTGCTCCACGGAAAAGCTCGGTCTTGTCTGGTAGCCCTTGGAACGCTGGATGGTCACAAGCTTTGTGTCAGGACGCACCGTCTTTTCGATTGTCTCAAAGTCAAAGCTGCCGTCCGCAAGAAGATCCACCTGTCGGTAACTGATTCCGTATTCTTTTAAAGAACCTTTGGACTTACGGATTCCGATCACTTCTTCTAATGTGTCATACGGCTTACCGGCCACAGAAATCATCTCATCACCTGGCCGCAGATTAGCGGCAAGGGCAAGAGCAAGGGCGTGGGTTCCACAAGTGATCTGCGGACGCACCAAAGCATCCTCCGTATGAAAAATATAGGCGTACACCTTCTCCAGCGTATCCCGCCCGAAATCATTGTATCCGTAACCGGACGCATACTGAAAGCACTCCGTATTAACACGGGCTTTCTGCATAGCGTGAACGACCTTTAGCTGATTATACTCCGCAATCTGGTCGATGGTTTCAAATCGCTCCTTTAAATCCGTCTCGATCTTCATTCCGAACTCGTAGACCTTCCGTGAAATGCCTGCCTCCGCGTAATGCTGCTTTAATCGTTCCTCTATGTTATGATTCATCTTCTATGATTCCTCTTTTCTTCAGATTTTCAAGTAAAAACGCCAGGATTCTGTCTTCCTGATAATTAAAATCCTGTTTCCGCACCCAGATCACATCCCTCTCCCGTTTAAACCACGTGATCTGGCGTTTTGCAAAATGTCTCGTATCCCGCTTTAAGATCCGCACAGCTTCTTCAAGCGTCGTCTCCCCATCGAGATAAGCGAGGATTTCCTTATATCCGAGCCCTTTCATGGAGGTCATATTTCGGTTGCATCCCCTGGACTTTAACGCACGTACTTCCTCCACAAGCCCGTCTTCCAACATCTGATCGACCCTGGCGTCGATCCGCTCATACAGCCTGCTCCGTTCATCGTTCAGAACAAAATAGGCGGACTGATACGGCGACTCTTTTTTTCGCTCTTCCTCGTTGTGCAGCGAAATCTTTTTCCCGGTAAGATGGTAAAATTCCAGCGCCCGGATCACCCGTTTCCGATTATTCGGATGGATCTCGTTTGCCGCTTCTTCGTCTACCTCACGGAGTTTCTCATGGAGCGCCTCCTCACCGTAACGGTCCGCGAACAAGGAAAGCTCCCGTCGGTAGTCCGGATCTTCCCTGCTTTCCGTAAAATCAATATCATACAAAAGTGCCTGAATATAAAATCCGGTCCCTCCGGTCACAATCGGGATCAGTCCATTCTCATAGATCTCCTCCATGGCCTGCTTTGCGAGCTTCTGGAAACGAACGACATGGAACTCTTCTGTCGGTTCCAGCACATCAATCAGGTAATGCTTCACCCCGTCCATCTCCTCCGGACGGATCTTGGCCGAGCCGATATCCATATGCCGGTAAACCTGCATGGAATCCGCCGATATGATGGCTCCGCCGATTTTCTTTGCAAGCCCAATAGAGGCGTTTGTCTTTCCCACCGCCGTCGGACCTGTCAGTATGACCAGTGGTCGTTTCATGTATCTTCACCCTTCTATACGATTCTCTTAAATTTCTTTTCCAGTTCCCGTTTTGTCATAGCAATGATCGTCGGTCTCCCATGCGGACAGTGATACGGATTATCCAGTTTTAAAAGCTCCAAAAGCAGCTCTTCTACTTCCTTTCTGGACAGTCTTGAATTCCCTTTGACCGCCGCCTTACAAGACATGGAAGCGATCTTCTCATCCAGAATCTCCGGTGTCATATTCGTGCTGATCTCATCGGACAGACTGTCAATCATTTCCAGTAACAGCTCTTTTTTCGCCACACTGAACAAATTGTCCGGCACCGCACGTACCGCGAAGGAATCTCCTCCAAACGGCTCAATCTCAAACCCGATCTTCGTGAAACGGTCCAGATAACGGCGAAACAATTCCGCCTCCTGCATAGACAGATCCAAAATGATCGGTGGGCTGATATACTGGGACGTATAATCTCTTGTCTTCATCCCCTTTAAGGTCCGCTCATAGAGTACTCTTTCGTGAGCCGCATGCTGATCAATGATATACATGCTGTCATGGAACTGCACGATCCAGTAGGTATCAAACACCTGACCGATGATCTTGTAGTCCGGCACGGACGCCTCATCCAGAAGTTTCTCATCAAACAAGGTAAGCTGTTCTGATTTCTGCTGTTCTGCCGTCAATTTTTCCTGCTGTTCCGTTCGGGTACGGTAGGAGACAGCTTCCCGGATCCGCTCCTGATTGAATGACGGTTTATGGATCTCTCCCCGCTCTTTCACCTCCGCAGAAGCAAACTGATTATGGTAAGATGTTACCCGATCCCGCATCCGTTCCATAAAATAATTCAGATCCCTTTTTTCTGGTGTTGTAACCGCGTTTTCCACTCCTGCTGAAACCTCTGGCGCCCCCGGTGTGACAGCTCCGGATTGTACAGAGAGATTTGCTGTTTTCGGTGTCCCGGTTGTATCGGATGCTTTTGGGATTTCCGGTGGCTTTGGCGCTTCCGGGGCTTCCACTCTTGGAATCAGATCACGTCCATGAAGCGCTCCCGATACCGTCTCATAGAGGAACTGATATACCTCCTGCTGATGCCCAAAGCGCAGTTCCATCTTAGTAGGATGGACATTGACGTCAATTTCTTCTCCCAGAATCTCCAGATGCAGTACGATGAACGGATATTTGTGCTGCATGGTGAAATCCTTATAGGCATCTTCAACAGCTTTTGACAAAATCCCGCTCTTAATATACCTGCCATTAACAAAAAAAGTCTCAAAATTGCGGTTTCCCCTTGTGACCGTCGGATTGCCGATAAACCCGGTTATCCGGATCTCCCCGTTTTCCCGGGAAACTTCGATCAGATTGGCGGTGATCTCCCGCCCATAAACATGGTAAATCACATCTTTTAATTTCCCGTTCCCGGACGTATGCATCCGTTCTTGTCCGTTGTTAATAAACTGGAAGGAAATGTCCGGGCGAGACAAGGCAAGCCGTGTCATCAGGTCACTTACATGGCTTGCTTCCGTCATCGGTGTTTTTAAAAATTTCCGCCTTGCAGGAACATTGTAAAATAACTGGCGCACGAGAAAGGTGGTCCCGTCTCTTGCACCGGTCTCCTCCAGAGAGACCTCTTTCCCACCGGAAATCTGGTACGCCGTCCCGCAAACACTCTCCTCAGTCTTCGTGATCATCTCCACCTGGGATACAGCCGCAATACTGGACAGCGCTTCCCCGCGGAACCCTAAAGAAGAAATATGTGCCAGGTCGTCCACTTTGCGGATTTTACTTGTGGAGTGACGTAGGAAAGCATTTCTTACGTCTTCTTGTTCCATTCCCCCTCCGTTGTCTGCAATCCGAATCAGAGAAATCCCGCCGTCCTGAATCTCTACTTCGACCGCCGTGGCTTTCGCGTCAATCGCGTTTTCTACCAGCTCTTTCACCACGGAAGCCGGACGCTCCACTACTTCACCCGCGGCAATCTTGTCGATCGTAACCTGATCTAAAACCTGAATCTTTCCCATGGCTCCTCCTTACCAGCGATTGTTCAGCTTATTCTGAAGCTGATACAATGTGTTCATTGCATCCATTGGCGTCATGCGGCTGATATCCATCGACTTAAGCTCCTCGATGACATCATGATCCGACGCTGTATCAAACAGAGAGATCTGCGCCATATCCACCACATCAAGCTTTTGAGATTTCTCTTTTCCTTTCGTCTCCTGCCCTTGTACGCTCATCTGACGCACCCTTGTAGTAATATCCGCGTCAGAAAGCTCCTCGGAAATTTCCCTGGCACGAGTAATGACCGTCTCAGGAACTCCGGCAAGTTTCGCCACCTGAATTCCATAGCTTCTGTCCGCTCCGCCCTTTACGATCTTGCGGAGAAAGACAATATCATCTCCCTTTTCCTTGACAGCAATGCAATAGTTATTGACACTGTCAATCTTTCCTTCCAACTCCGTGAGCTCATGGTAATGGGTCGCAAACAATGTTTTTGCTCCCAGAAGTCTTGCGTTGCTGATATGTTCCACTACTGCCCATGCAATAGAAAGCCCGTCAAAGGTACTCGTCCCCCGGCCGATCTCATCCAGAACCAGAAGACTTTTGCTCGTAGCGTTTCTGAGAATGTTCGCCACCTCGGTCATCTCTACCATAAATGTACTTTGACCTGAGGCCAGGTCATCGGAGGCACCTACCCTCGTAAAGATCCGGTCCACCAGACCGATATTTGCCTGGGATGCAGGCACAAAGGAACCGATCTGTGCCATCAGCACGATCAGCGCCGTCTGCCGCATATAGGTAGACTTTCCCGCCATATTCGGTCCGGTGATGATGGATACCCGGTTTTTCCTGTCATCAAGATATGTATCATTGGCAATAAACATGTGGTTGGGAATCATCATCTCCACGACCGGGTGACGTCCGTCCTTGATATCGATCGTACCCTTTTCGTTAATCTTCGGACGGACATAATGATTTCGCTCCGCCACCAATGCAAGAGAAGCAAAGGCATCCACCGCGGCGACTGCTTTTGCCGTCGTCTGGATCCGCACGATCTCATCCGCAATCCGGTTCCTCACATCACAGTAGAGCTCATATTCCAGGGCATAGAGTTTGTCCTCCGCACCCAGAATCAGATCTTCCAGATCCTTTAACTCCGGAATAATATACCGCTCTGCGTTTGTCAGCGTCTGCTTTCTGGTATAGTAATCCGGAACCATATTTTTAAAGGAATTGGTGACCTCCAGATAATACCCGAATACCTTATTGTACTTGATCCGAAGATTCTTGATTCCGGTCTTTTCCCGTTCTTTCTGCTCCAGTTCGGCAAGCCAGGTCTTTCCATCCGTCTTTGCCTTTCTCAGCCGGTCTACCTCCTCATGGTAACCGTCCCGGATGATCCCTCCTTCTTTCATGGCAAACGGAGGTTCCTCAACAATCGCACGTTCCACCAGATCGCAGAGATCTTCCAGCGGATCAATCTCATTGTACAGATTTTTCAGAAGGGGACTCTTCATATCCCCCATGATACAGCGGATATGGGGCAGCATGGCAAGAGATGCCTTAAAAGCTGTCAAATCCCTTGGGTTGGCCGACTGATAGGAGATCTTTCCTACCAGACGCTCCAGATCGTAGACGGAGGAGAGATACTCCCGGATTTCCTCTCTGGAAATCGACTCCTTTAAAAGCTCTTCAACCGCATCCAAACGTTTCGTAATTTCTTCCTTGTCAATCAGTGGCTGCTCTACATACTTACGCAACAGTCTGGCCCCCATAGCTGTTCTGGTCTTATCAAGCACCCAAAGAAGCGAACCTCTCTTCTGCTTTTCCCGAAGAGTCTCACAAAGCTCCAGATTCCGCCTCGTGGAACTGTCCAGCACCATATATTTCCCTGTCGAGTAAGTCGTAAGCTTCGTCAGATGGGCCAGGGACGTCTTCTGTGTCTCAATCAGATACTGAAGCAGGGCGCCGGAAGCGATAACTCCACATTCATAGTCTGCCACGCCAAGACTCTCAAGCGATGATACTTGAAAATGTTCTCTCAGAGCCTTCTTACAAAGATCCTCATCAAAATACCATGCGTCCAGAGCAGAGATGGCAACCTGCATCCGGTTTTTCAGATCCTCCAACTGGATACCGCTCACATAGAGCGCCTCATTACAGATAATCTCAGAAGGCGCAAATTTATAAATCTCATCGAACAGCTTTGTGGCACTGTCCGTCTCAGTTACAAAATAATCTCCGGTTGAAACGTCCGCAATCGAGACGCCATACCGTCCCGCATCAAAGACGATTGACATGATGTACTGGTTTTTCGTCTCATCCATCGTCATAGAATCGATATTCGTCCCTGGCGTCACAATCCGGATCACTTCCCGCTTGACAATCCCCTTTGCCTGTTTCGGGTCTTCCACCTGCTCACAAATCGCAACCTTGTATCCTTTCTCCACCAATCTGGACAGATAGCTGTCCACCGCATGGTACGGCACGCCACACATCGGCGCACGTTCCTCAAGGCCACAATTTTTTCCGGTCAGAGTAATCTCCAGTTCTTTGGAAGCGGTCAGTGCATCATCAAAAAACATTTCATAAAAATCCCCAAGGCGATAAAATAAAATGCAGTCCTTATACTCTTTCTTTGTTTCCATATATTGCTGCATCATCGGTGTTAATTCTGCCACTTTGATTCTCCTTTTCTTTAGCTGCTTTTTCTATTTTATCTTTTTTACTTCCTGTTTTGGTATTTAGGGCGCTTCACCCTGATATTACATTATATCACTATTTTCCGGGCAAAAAAAGGAAAATTTAGATTTCTTTTCCTTGCTCATTACCAAATCGGGATCCGCGGTTTCTCTTCTCCATAAAGAAGATGCAGCAGATATCCACCCAAATAAATACCGATCGTACAGAGAAATCCGAACAAAGCCATGAAAGGCAGACAAATCTGTCCAAAGAGCTGAAACGGAACATTGCTGTAATCCCAGACATTCAGATTCAGCCATTTGTTTACAATAATTCCGGTAATGAATTCACAGGAAGTAACAAATATCATACATCGTATAATCTGAATACCCAGGGGATCCCGCCATTTACCTGCCCTGCCCTGGGCAGTGCAAAACACCAGACACAATCCCCCAAGGACAAACATCGTCCAGTGGGAAAACCCCCGGAATACGATCTCAAATGTATAGTAAAGGCAGCCGCCGACTGCCCAAAGAAATAAGTATTCACTCATTTTTTTCATAGAAAAACGTCCTCACTTTTGTACATTTCCATACATAGTGTGGACGTTATTTCTGTCATTATGCATCCGGTGTGCCCGGTTTATTTTTCCACTGCTTCTCCGATATAATAAAATCCTTTACAAGTCAGAAGCCTCACCGGAACCAACGCTCCAATCATTTCCTTCGTACCTGGAAAATGTACCAGCAGATTATTGTCCAGCCTTCCGGTCACAAGAGACGGATCCTGATCGTTTACTTCCTCCACAAGAGCGGTACGGACTGTACTCTCAAATCTGGCACATTCTTTTGCCGCAATGGCCTGTACTTCCTTTAACAGACGGTCAAAACGGTCTTTGACCACTTCCTGCGGCACCTGACCTTCCATCACGGAAGCCGGCGTACCTGTCCGTTTAGAATAGATAAACGTAAACGCACTGTCGAAGCGTACTTTCCGCACCACATCCAGCGTCTCCTGGAAATCCTCCTCCGTCTCCTGAGGAAATCCAACAATAATATCTGTCGTAAGGGAAATATCCGGCACAGCTTTACGGATTTTTTCCACCAGTTCGAGATACTGCTCTTTCGTATATCTGCGGTTCATCTTTTTCAAGATCCGGGTACTTCCGGACTGTACCGGAAGATGCAGGTGGTGGCAGATCTTGGACGAATCTTTCATCACAGCGATGAGATCATCCGAAAGATCCTTGGGGTGAGACGTCATAAAACGAAGTCTCTCCAGGCCATCGACCTTTTCTATTTCACGCAAAAGCTCTGCGAAGGTCATCGGATCTTCCAGAGTTTTCCCGTAAGAATTCACATTTTGTCCAAGAAGCATCACTTCTTTGACACCGTCTGACACGAGACGCTCGACCTCCCGGATGATATCTTTCGGGTTCCGGCTTCGCTCCCGTCCCCGGACATACGGAACAATGCAATAACTACAAAAGTTATTGCAGCCAAACATGATATTAACACCGGATTTGAACGAATATTTCCGATCACTCGGAAGATCCTCCACAATCCGATCCGTATCCTTCCAGATATCAATCACCATCCGTCCGGACTCAAAACGGGTGGCAAGCACCTCGGCAAACTTATAAATATTATGGGTTCCGAAAATCAGATCCACAAATCGATAACTTTTTTTCAACTTTTCTACAACATGCGGCTCTTGCATCATACAGCCGCAAAGTCCAATAAGCATATGTGTATTCTTCCGCTTCACACGATTGAGCTGTCCCAAACGGCCATACACTCGCTGATTCGCGTTTTCCCGCACAGTACAGGTATTGTAAATGACAAAATCCGCTTTTTCTTCCTGGTCGATCATCTCGTATCCGATCTCCTCCAGAATTCCGGTCAGTTTCTCTGAATCTCTTGCGTTCATCTGACAGCCAAATGTCACAATTTTACAATACAATGGCCGGCCCAGTTCTTCGCTCTCTTGTTTTACATACTGTTGGCATTTTTTTATAAAATAGTACTGCCGCTGTGGCTCTGTGACCGGCGCCACATCCAGATGCTCGTACTCTTCCAGAATTGTACTCCACTTCTCCTGATCGATCATTCTTAGCTGCTCACTTTCCCTAAATATAGTATAAGATGTATTTATTTTTTATATTTAACTTCCAGTATTTGATTATACCACATACTGTCTTGGACAGGCAATATGAGTTTTTCTTCATCAATTCCGTGTTCTTTAAAAGTTGAATTTTACGAATATCTAACCGGATATACCGTAAGATTTTACGGAAAAGTAGTATAATAACATAAATACGGAGGTGTGTTCATGGCGGAAGTAGTATTAATAGTATTTCCAGTATTTATACTTGTAGTTATTTCTTTATTACTGTCAAAAAAATGGGATATGTCTGAAAAAGTTGATAAAGGAATCATGGTATGTTATTGGAAATTAAGTTATAGAAGAAAATTTATTAGAACATTATGGATGATTCCCATAGCGATTGTTATTATTTTTTATTTTCATACTACATTCCAATCCATCCTTCAGACATGCTTAGTTGCAACTCTATTGGCAATTATGCTGCTTATTCAAGCAATATATAATTATAGAAAATGGAAAAATGAAACCTGCAAGTAATGAAAATACATGAATAGCTAAAATTCCTATTTAACTATTAAATTGATATCACGATAGAAGGCCTGTCGTATTCCTCCAATAGAGGAGCAAGACGACAGGCCTTTCGTTTCTATAATCCTGATTCAAAATCTGGTCATTCTTTTCCGGTCCTACCCAGCGTTGCTGGCAGCGATCTTCACACGACTCCAAAGATCACTGATAATCTTTTTTGTTTCTGCATTGTATACAAAAACTTCATCATTTTCATTATCTGTCCGCGGGATATAGGCATTAATTCCTTCATAGTCGCCTCCCTTCCCGGAAAGGTCATCCATAACTTCCTGATTTGACGAGGTATATCCTACATAACCGGAATTATCGTAAGCGCCGTCATAGTCGCTTGCATAATTGATAAACGCATGGGCCAGCTCCGGATTCTTTGCGTTTTTTGGAATCACCATCGCGTCCGACCAGAGGTTCGTTCCAGTATCCGGCATATAGTACCCCATGTCCTCGTTTTCCGCCATGACATAACTTGCGTCACCGGAATAGATCAGGCCAAGCGCCTTTCTCCCCTGCGCCATATTGTCGATAATCTCATCCGTGACAATCTCGGTATCCATAGTTTCTACACATGTTACAAGCCAATCATATGCCTCATTGAGTTCCGCCTGGTTTTCCGTATTCATGGAATACCCAAGCGCCTTTAAAGCCATCATAAAGGAATCCCTCTCAGAGTCATACAGATAGACGTCCCCTTTATATTTCTGATCCAAAAATATATTGTATCCTTCTCTTTCCAGATCTTTCAGATCCACTTTCGTCTTGTCGTAGACGATTCCAACCGTTCCCCAGAAATACGGAATGGAATAATCGTTGTCCGGATCGTATGGCAGTCCCAGAACGTCCTCAGAAAGCTTATCGAAACAATCCAACTTGGACTTATCCAGTTTCTGTAAATAGCCCTCTTCAATCAGACGCTGGATCATATAATCACTCGGCACGAGAATATCGTATGCTTCTCCATTCGCCACCTTGATATACATCTGCTCATTCGAGTCAAAGTTTTCCATGACAACCGTTGCTCCCGTCTCCTCTTCAAAGTCTCCGATAATATTTTCTCCGGTATATTCGCCCCAGTTATAGATATGAAGCGTCTGTCCCTCAAATGGGCGATCCGCTCCGCCACTACTGTGTTTTAATGTCGCCACAACAACCGCTACAACACAGCATACCGCAAGAGCCGGAATGAGTTTATGTCTGTGGCTCATTGCATTGGTCTTCCGGCTTTTCTTTGCCGCCAGCACAGGTACCAGATTAATCATCAGAAGTACGAGCGTAATGATCACCACAACGAGCGTAGAGACTGCATTGATACTTGGGTTGACACGTTTACTCATAGTATAGACTACAATACTTAAATTTTTCACGCCTCTTCCTGTGACGAAATAAGAAATAATAAAATCGTCCACTGACATAGTAAAGGCAATCAGTGCCCCGGAAAGAATCCCCGGTGTGATCTGGGGTACGATTACTTTCGTGAGCGCCTTAAACGGTGTAGCTCCCAAATCCATGGCGGCATCCGCCAGATTGGGATCCAAAGAACGGATCTTCGGCATTACGGAAAGCATGACATAAGGAATACAAAAAGCAATATGCGCCAAAAGCATCGTCACATATCCTTTTTCTATTTTAAAAGTGATAAACAGCAGCATAAACCCGATTGCGGTTACAATCTCCGGATTCATCATCGGAAGATTGTTCACCTGTTCCATGAGATTGCGGATCACTTTCCTGGAGCTGGACAGTCCGATGGCCGCCACAGTTCCCACTACGGTCGCAATCATGGTGGCAAGTATCGCAATACTAAATGTCGTATATAAAGCTGTCATCATATCCTGCGACTCCAGCATGTGCCGATACCAACGCAGGGAAAAACCGCTGAAACTGGTCAGAGATTTTCCATCATTAAAGGAAAAGACGATCATATAGAGGATCGGCACATAGAAAAACGCGATCATCAGAACCATCAGAACTTTTCCAAAGATACGATTTTTCTTTTTCATGCTTTCTCCCCCTTTCCACCCTGATTCCGAGTTTCAATTCTGCGGACAAGCATCATCAGGAGCATCATAATCACCGCCATAATCATAGAAATCGCGCTTCCGAAATTCCATTCTCCCACAGTGATGAACTGATTCTCAATCATGTTTCCGATCAGGAAGTACTGTCCTCCTCCCAGAAGTTTTGGAATGAAAAAGGAACTGACCGCGGGCAGGAATACCAATGTAATCCCATTAATGACTCCCGGCAGAGAAAGCGGAAGCGTTACTCTCCGAAATGTCTGTGCCGGACTCGCTCCCAAATCCGCACTTGCCTCCAGCAAGGAAGGATCCATCTTGCTAAGAGACGTCTGGATTTGCAAAATCATAAATGGCAGGAAATTGTACACCATACCAAGAAGTACCGAGCCCTCTGTGTAGAGAAGTTCTACATTTCCAAGGCCGAAAAATCCGAGAATACGCTGGATCATTCCGCCTTCACTGAGAAGTCCGATCCAAGCATATGTCCGTACCAGCATATTGATCCACATTGGAATCGTAATACAAAGAATCAGGATATTCTGTAGCTTTTCCCGGCTTCTGGCGATAAAGTAAGCCGCCGGATAACCTAAAATCAGGCAGATCACCGTCGTCTTAACCGCAATGACAAGAGATCGCCATAAAATCAAAAGGAAATCCGGATCCGTAAAAAACTTGACATAATGATCCAGGGTCAGGGAGAAAGAAACTATACTGTTTCCCGGCTCCATGACAGAATACATGGCAATCAATGCCATCGGAAGTATCAGCATCAGCGCCGCCCACACGATATAGGGAATCGCCAATTTTGAAAATCGTTTCATTTAAAATACCTCCCTGGACATAACATGGATATCCTCCGGGAAAAAGGTAAGCCCTACCTCCTGTCCTTCCTCGGTATAATCCGTGGTGTGAATTTTAAACTCTCGTCCTGTGGTAGAGAAGGTAATCTGGTAGACACCCTCTTTCACGTTCTCCGGCTCAAAATCATAGTCAACGCTGAGATCGACAGCTTCATCTTCATTACTCAGTTTCCATGCCTGAGCGCCCGCCCAAGTCTTCAGATCCGTATCGAGTGCCTGAGATTCCGTGATCTCATCCACAGTCTTGAAAAAATTAAACGCCATGACACCTTCGTTCGCTTTCTCATTTTTGACAAAAGGCTGATCCACTACATAGATGCTCTTCTCAATACTTGTCCCGTTAGATGTGGAGAAAGTAACCGGATACCGTCCCTCTTCCTTGGAAAGCTCATACTCTACCTTGGCTATGGAGATGAATTCATCCGCGTCCGGATCCCACGCCTGGGCGTTGGAAAGGGCGATAATCTCCTTATCGTCCAGCTCTTCTACATCATCGATATCCACATAAAAATCGTTGGCACTGATCATCTCCTTGCCATCCTCACTTTTGATGTCGTGATTACGGATCACTCTCATATTGACGGTTACACTTGTCCCCGGCACTGTCTCCACCATGATTTCATAGTGAACTCCCTTAAACAGGACACTGAGTACTTCTCCTGTCATCTTTCCTGCGCTGACATCCACGATATCGATATCCTCCGGACGGATTACCACATCCACAGGCTCTTTTTCCTTGAATCCAAAGTCTACACAGTCAAAGGTAATATCATCAAACCGAACTTTATAATCCGTAAGCATCACACCCGGAATAATATTACTCTCCCCAATGAAATTCGCTACAAACCGGTTTGCCGGCTCATTATAAATATCCTGGGGTGTTCCCACCTGCTGGATTTCTCCGTTTTTCATAACCACGATCTTATCCGACATGGTAAGAGCCTCCTCCTGGTCATGGGTGACAAAGATGAAAGTGATGCCGACTTCCTGCTGGATCCGCTTGAGCTCGTACTGCATTTCTTTTCTCAGCTTTAAATCCAGGGCCGCAAGGGGTTCGTCAAGGAGAAGGACTTTTGGCTCATTGACAAGAGCTCTTGCGATGGCGACACGCTGCTGCTGTCCTCCGGAAAGTAAAGTAGTATTTTTATCTTCATATCCTTCCAAACCGATCAGCTTGAGCATTTTCATCACTTTCTGGTCAATAATGTCTTTACTCATCTTCTTGATTTTCAGCCCAAACGCAATATTTTCATACACACTTAAATGGGGAAACAAGGCATACTTCTGGAATACCGTATTGAGTTCCCTTTCATAAGGTGGTTTTTTACTGATTTCTTCTCCGTCAAAAATCACAGATCCTTCATCCGCATCCAGAAATCCGCCCAGAATCCTCAGAAGCGTCGTCTTCCCGCAGCCACTTGGACCCAGAAGCGTGACAAATTCATTTTCAAAAATATCCAGATTGATTCCTTTCAGAACGATCTGCCCGTCAAAACTTTTCACAATATTGCGAAACTCGATCAGTTTTTTCTCTTCCATCTCATTTCTCCTTCCTAGAATACCGGCGGCGTTGTGATCCAAAGGATCTTTGCATCGCCTGCACCGTGATTATACAGATAATGGCTTTTTGACCCGTCCATATAGAATGTCTCCTGCGCCTTTACCTTGTACTTCCTGCCCCCTTCTTGTACAATCGTTACACTTCCCTTGAGTACATATCCAAACTCCTGTCCCTGATATGAGGAAATCACCTGACTTTTCCGATGGGAATGAAGCGTCAGAATAATCGGCTCCATCTGGTTTTTCTGAGCATTCGGGACAATCCACTCAATCGTATAATGTTCCTGCTCGTCTACGAAAAAGTCCTGTGTCGGAAATACAATCTGTGTCTCTTCCTCTTCCCGGAAAAAATCGGACAGATTACTTCCGAGAGCCTCCAGAATATCCTCTAAAGTAGCAATGCTGGGCGTTGTCTGCCCACGCTCTACCTGAGAGAGAAATCCTTTCGTCAGCTCACTTCTGGATGCCAGATCCCGAAGTGTCAGATCATTCTGAAGCCGTAGCTCCTTGAGTTTCTTTCCAATCTCCACCTATCGCACCTCCGGTTTTCTATTACTATACTTTTTGTTAAAAATATGCGAACTGAGTTTAATTATACATGCCTGCCGACAAAATGCAACAGGTTTTGATTATTTTTTGTCCCATTTGGGTAACAGTTCAGCCATGTACAAAGTCACAAAAATCTGAGTTCCAACTTGTTTGAAAACGAAGATTTTTGTGTACTTTGTATATGGCGTTCTACCATCAGCGAGGATGTAGCCACGTAAATGGCGATAAAAGCCGCATAGCGGCTAATCCGAGCTGCTATGGCTGAACTGTTACCCATTTGACTATGATGCCTCCTCCAGGATTCTAAGGACAAGATCTGCTGTTCCTACCTGATAGCCGCTTGACGCATAGATTACGTTCTGTTCTCCCCTTGTCACAGCAAGAAGAGGAAGCTTTTCGTGATCCACATACAGTCTTCGTCCGACAGAAGGTACATGCTCCTCAAAATCATCATAAAACACCCTGATATCTGGGAAGAGACGTAGGATTTTCTCAAAGAGGGGATGCTCCCATGCTTCCTTGGATGAAACAAAAAACAGGATACGCGAAGCCCAATCCTCAAATCGTTCTCGTTCTTGGATCATCTCATTCAAAATATGTTCTGTCGGTTCTTCCCCTGCTTTAAGCCACAAAAGCACATGGGCTCCGTCACCGGTGAGTACCCGTGAAGAACACTTGTCTCCATCTTCTTTATGGACCTCAAACTCCGGAAGGGATAAGGATTCCAGTATTTCCATCAAATTACTTTTCCTGGACTGTAACTGTACTTCCCTATGTTCTCCTGGAGTAAGAAGGAACTGACAAGCCGCTGCATGAACAGTTCCGTTTGGGAGTCGGGTGGCCGTCATCAGCCGGTAGGTACCGGATTCCAGAAAAATCTCTTTCTTTTGCTTTTTCCATCCCTCATCCCTCAGACGAAGAACTTTCTGCTCTGTTGCTGATATCCTGGTGAGACTCCAGTTCTGAGAATAACGCCATGTTCCTGGTTCCTCGGCTCTCAAAACAAGCACACAGTCTTTTCTTCTGTTAGGATCTGCCGCCATAAACCGGCCTTGCTTCCAATACTCCGGCATCCCGTCCGCTTCATTAAGTCTTGCCGCAATTCCAAAGCTTCTTGCCATCGCTACATATAGCACTGCTTTTGATCTTCTGCTTCCACATCGTATCCTAAAACAGGCAGCCGGTGTTGTCAAAACAGTACTCCGTTCATGCTCCGGACATTCCCGGATCTCCTGGCAAATCCATGTCCATAAGGATTCCGGATTGTTCCGGAATCGCTCCTGCGCTTCTTTTGGCACCTCATGTTGAAACCACCTTCGGTAAGGTGTCAGAATCTCGTCCTCAACCCTTGGGTTTAACATATGTTTTATAAATATCTCTTCCGGTACCGTACCCGCATAAAGCATCGCACCACTCAGGTGGTCTTTTAACACATCCAGCCGAACGTCTGTCTGGTCTTTTGCTGTCAGGATCTTCAGAAGTGCCCTTCCCATCCTCTGTTCTTTCTCACTTTTTCTCTTTTGTTCGTTCACAAATACATTTCTGTCCGGATTTTCCCACGCTTTTCGCTTTCTCTCCTGCCGGGTCCGCAAGGCCGCAAGTCTTCTTGCTCCTTCCTCTTTCTGGGCAGCATCCGGTCGTCTGGCCACCGGAGTCCGGTCAGACGGCGGAATCATATCAAACTCCTGCCAAGAGTATTCTTCTATGTTTCTTTGCAGTGTCAGCGTTATACGGCTGTCCCTCCTTGTATCCAGAATCTCTTCTGCCGCTTTGTCCTGCCGTCCACAATACAGATGAAGGCTTCCTGCTCCGCAGGAAAGCCGCACTTTCCCCTCCATGTCTGTATGGCAGTTTGCAATCGGACGGAACGCGGCATAGTTGACAACTTCAAAAGAAACCGGGAGATCCGAAACCGGCCGTCCCTTTTCGTCTAAAACAAGGACTTCCAACGTCTGAACTCCATCTGCGTACCTGCGAATCTCGTTTTCCATGGTCACCATGCCCTCTGATCCGATCTCTTCTTCCCGAAGACTCTCTGGCTCTTCTGTATCGTAGTTCCACGCTTTCCTCTCCCCGTCAAAACGACGGGCATGAATCAGCATGGCTCTGGAAGCCGCATATTCAAACCACCCCAGATCCAGAAGCGGTTCCGGTTCACACGCTCCAAGATAATGCCAGTTTCCGTCCACCCAGACTTCCACCCATGCATGATTATCATCACAGTGGGACCAGTACGGCGCATAAACCTGACGGGCGGGGATACCCGCGCTTCTTAGGACATTGACCGCAAAGACGGACTCCTCTCCGCACCGGCCGTACCCTCTTTTCCAGACGGACAGCGCAGATAATGTGCGGTCATCCCCCGCTTCATAAGCCACCTCCCCGGCACACCAGTAATTGATTTCCAGTACCGTTTCAAGAGGTGATTTCCCCCGGATCTGTTCCTGAATCTGATGATAAAAGAGTGATCTGCACGGGCGGATCTCTTCCTCGTTGACCCGATGAAATAACACATATTGCAGGTAAACGGATTCTGGGAGCTCCCGTACCTCCTCTTTTTCCTCATACAGACGCACGCCATGCCGTACAAAGTCCAGGTACGTCTCCACCGGATTGTTTGCGATATCGCTGTATGGCATAAACGCGTACAGATACCGCATGGCAAAAGCTTCTTCCTCAGGAAGTGTTCGGATCACCAGCTCAACCGGATCCAGGATCGCTCCCAAATCTTGTCTTACCTTCTCATATGATTCTTTAATTCTCATTCGGCTGTGTTCTAAAAACATTTGTTTCTTCTCCTTTGCCTCTTCCTATAATCCTGTTCTGTCTGCCGCCTCATCTCACAGCCGCTTCAAAACTTCCTTTGCCCTTCTCACCGTCTCACCGGAGGTGCGGTAAATCTCATATTCACTCAGCTTCGCAAGCCCCATATGGACATTCCTGTTTCGGTATGTCATGGCGCTTTCGAGCTTCTCTTTCGCCGACATATGGTAGGCGCAGATTCCCGTCTGGCGGTAAAGTGATTCGATTCCTTCCGGCGTGACGCCCCCGCCGGCCTGAATACAGATTTCCTCCTGGCTTTCCTGCTGCAGCGCGGCCAGTAATTTTGTTCCCTCCATACAAGTATTTTTCTGTCCGGAGGTCAAAATTGTTTGAATCCCCATTGTTTTCGCCACCGCAAGAGTCTCCATCGGTTCCTTGCACACGTCAAAGGCTCGGTGAAGGGTCACTGACATGCCGCCCCGCTCTTCCAGAAGCGCTTCCATCCGGTCCCGGTCCAGTATTCCGTCCGGCTTCAACATCCCAATAACGATCCCATCAGCTCCCCGGTCACGAAACATCCTGATCTCCTCTTTCATAATCCTCCACTCATAGTCTGTATAACAGAAATCTCCAAATCTTGGGCGAATCAGTACTTGAATGGGAATATGTGTCTCCTCTCTTACTGCCTCAAACAGCTTGATTCCCGGTGTTGTCCCGCCGATCATAAGATTCTGGCAAAGCTCCAACCTCGTAGCCCCGCCCCGCTCTGCCGCCACTGCGGATTCCACTGAGTCCACACAGATTTCCAAGATAAACGACTGCATTTCAACCATTTCCTCCTCACCTGCGTTCCTGTACAGGAACGAATCTGGGAACAGTATACCGCAGTTTTGTCAAAAACGACAGACTTAACGGGAAAAGCGGCGAAAAAAATACACGACGATCCGGACAAGCCCAGAAAGAAGCAGCACTCTTCTCATCGTTTTGGAACTCATCATTTCATAGAGCCAGGATCCTTTTGGAAATCGAACGGCCAGAATCCCTATGAGATCCTCCGCAGATACTGGTTGGAAATCTTCCCGGTCATTGGCATCTCCTTTGGTAATAAATCCTTCTTCTTCTCTTCGTATGACTCTGTGTAACACCATCTGTCCGTTTCCATTCTCAAACGCAATCACATCTCCTGTCTGAACGTCCTCCTCCCGACAGCTTTGAATGTAGACCATATCTCCTTCAACGATTTCCGGCTTCATAGAGCCAGACAACACACGAACTGGACGGATTCCGAAAAAAGCAGGCATCACAAAAAACAGCACAAAGGAAAGCGCGCCCAAAAGGAGCAGCGTATCAATTCTTCGAAACCATTTATCCATGCCGTCGTCTCCGCCTTTTTATCAGAAGGATACCTGTCAGTAAGGCGCCTCCTGCCATACATCCATAAAGAATTACATGACTGTTCTCCCCGGTTTTGACCGACTCCTGTCCTGCCGGAACCGTAGTATCCTCTGACACTGCCCGAAACGTCCAGGTAAGTGTGGACTCCCGCAGACGGTATGTATTATCCATGTCTTCCGGAAAACGGAGAAAGAATATGAGATTTTCTTTCTCATTTTGTTCATACGTTTCAAGGAAAGCAAATTGCCCCAAGGATTGTTCCGAAGGACTTCCTTGGCAGAGAACCGTACCATCTTCCTTTTCCACCCAAAGTTCCGCCTGTTCCAGAAGAAGTTCTTCCTCTGTCTCCAGCTTCCAGTATACATCTTCCGGCCGGCCGCTCCGGTTATCGATCTGAAGTTCTCCTTGGATGACATCTCCTGGAACCAGTGTTCCAAACTCTGCGAAAAACGTGTCCGGTACTGTTATGATGTCGTCTCCTTCCAGCACGACCCGGCACGTTCCTTTCCGGGGTGTCAAAATCCGAAGCTGGTCGCCCGTTTTCCCGGATACTTTCTGAATGACCTGATCTCCCCATGGATGCTCAGACGTAAAATCCGGCGTAAAATTTCGGCTCTGAATGGCGTCTGCTGCCACATGAATCCGGATCTCATCCTCCCCTCCCTGTTCCCAGGTCTCTGGTAAAGTAAATGCTGTAAAAAGTCTCACCGTTTCTCCATGCTTTACGACATCGGTATGGTAGAAATACTCCCCTTTGCGAACACAGTTACCGGGAATCCCGGAAAAGGACGAGATCGGAATCTCCCGATTACTTTTTGCTTCCGCCGTCATCTGATAACGGATCAGGCAATTCTCACCCAGATTTTCAATCTCCGTGATCATCGTAATTTTCTGTCCCGGCAGAATATGTTCCAGATCTTCCCACCCCTTTTCTTTTTTCTCGTCTCCATAGCGATGCATCCGGATCCGGACTTCTCCAGAACGAATCGTAGTCGTCACTTCCCCTTCTTGTACTGCCCCGGAGGCAGTCGTACCACACAGCATCCAGCACAACAGGACAGCTATGATACGTCTTTTTCTTTTCTTCACCTTCCCACCTGCTTTCCAAAGAAATTGATCTCGACATCATTGTGACTGAACTCACTATAGTTCGTCAGCGTATTGCAGAAAGTGGCCTTTGCCGTATCGTGGTCTTTTGTATCCAGGATAACTTTCTCTCCCTCCACCTCTCCATTTTCCACTTCCCGGATACCGGTCAGCGCATAACGGGAAACCGGGATTTCCCGCACCGTCCACATACCAGCGGGAATCTTCATTGTAAAAGACTTCCGATAGATCTGTCCCGTCTGAAACTGTTCCGGCATCTCCAGAGATTCGTAGTAGGTACGTCTGACCCCGTTATAATCAGTTCCTGTAATTTGAAACAGAAAAACCGGAGTCCCAAAGTCCTCCCATTTTCCGGTCACTTCTTTTGTGATTGTCACTACCGGATTCTTTTCGTATACAGCTTTGATATGGTGATCTGCATTGACTTTTGTAAAGGAATAATCTAAGAGATGCTGATTCTTATCAATCACTTTTTGATCCACTGTGATGGATTTCAGATAGTATCCCGTCAATGGGGCGTAAGAAATCCGCATACTTCCTCCTGCGGGAACTTTCAGATTGGAGGCGGTAATGGAGCCATTTTCAGCCTCCGTTGTGATTTGATAATAGAATGAAGTCCGTACTGTTTTTGACTTCTTTGGTGAATTTTGATCTACCGCAAGCGATGCCTGATTAGAAACGATATTAGAGGAACCGAATGTATAGTCTTCCCGTTTATGTACCTGAATCCGTATCTCAAAGGCGCGTCCATACATCCAGTCTGTCGATGGATCTCTCACCGATACCCGTACCTGATTGCCGGTTCCTTCTGACGTCTGAATAGAAAAATAGGAACTGACATCTGTCTGATTATCCGCGTCATACACTTTGACCTGATCCACATGAAGCGGTTCTGGAACCGGATCCGTTAGAATCAGACTTTGATAATAATCCGCCTGCTGACATTCCGGTACTTTAAAGTTGATAAAATAGGTGAATGGTTCTTCTCCATGTACTTCTTCCCGATCCACAAGCTTCGTCGGAACCGGAGGTGTAAAAGGACCATATCCTTTTGCGGAACCGGCGATCCACCCAATCAGCGCCCCCATCTGATCTGATACGTCTGCACTTGGTTCTCCGATCAGATAATGTTCAAATCGCTCATAATCATTCTTGATTTTCTCAGGTACATATTGACTATAGGTAAAACTGCCTGGGAAAGCGACTCCTCCTCCTACCCGCAGGGAAAAAGAGGATGTATTTTTATATTGGACTTGTACACTGTCCTTATCATATTCCTCGGAATTCACATTCTGGGCATAAAAGTAATAAAACCCATCCCGTTCGATGTAATATGCTCTACTGTCCTGTGGAACGGAAATTCCAACCGGATGGTCTCCTTTTTTCACTCCAAAGATTTGCCCATAATCCAAATCTTCTGCCCGGTATGTCATATCTACAGCGAGGGGTCTGCCCTGATCATCCAAGATCTCCAGTTTTGCTTCATACCAGATGTCGCTAAACAAAAGCCCATAGAAGTCTACTGTCTTTGAAAACGCGACTCCCAGAAGAGGATAGTACCGTTTCCCCTCTTCAGTGCGATACACATCCCAGTCCGTAAAGGTAATCCGAAGATTGGTATTCTTCCCTTTATAGCTGCCCATATTAGTCAAATAACAGGAGATTTTCCCTTTTTGTGTATCGCTTGTCACGATCTGCCCCCACCGTTCCACTCCTTGTCCCGTCTGCTGAAAACGCTTCGGATTAGAAACTCCGCTTGTATCTGTCCAAGTACAGGTACTTCTGTCTGTCCGCTTCAGCCGGAAGGAATAATCTGAGTCTTCCTCTTCCCCGTATTTCTTTACCGTGATAGGGGAACCCTCTTCCCTGGAAGCCTCAAGGGCGCTGACATGTTCCGCTCCCTGTACGGGAAGCATTTCAAAACAGACCGCCGCCATGACGGCGGCAATTCCTGTGATCCACCGTTTTACTTTCACGCTTCTGCCTCCTGTTCTCCCTTGATGGAAGCAAACGCTTCCCGGGCCGTGTCATATCCCTGTGCCTGCACTGTCTCCTCATAAATCAAGACGCGAAACGCGCTCTGTGCCCCCCCTGTCGTCACATGGGTAAACAAAGGCTTCGTCTCTTCCCTTCCGCCAAGGATGCTGCGATAGTAATAGTATCCGTCCGCCTGCTTTTCTGTCCAGTTTTTTGTATCAAAATCTATGGAAACCGGAAGATTGGGCTGATCCAACTCCACAAACACCCTCACATAGCATGGAGTATGGGAATCGTTTTTCACCGTCACTTTCTTCGGATAAACAGTATCCGTCGTCACCTGATCCGGCGGTTCGAATTCCTCCTCAATATGCGATGTATTATCCCCGGTCTTCAGGACATTGTTCTTCTCATTCTGATGGGAGAAATAAGCCGATGCATCCAGTACAACCGCACTCCATGCTGCTGCCACGAGAATGGACAAAAGCAGCACACAGAGATTCCTTTTTCTCTTTTTCATTTGTTATCCTGCCTCCCACCTATGAATTTTGTTTCAGATAAACTTGAAAGATATCGGATGGCGCTTTGGATTCCCCGATATGCTCCGCCTGGATTGCATAACTTTTCACCGGAATATTGAGCGTCTCATCGTCAATCTGCCCTTCCATCACATTGGCCAAGGTAACACTGTTAAAAAGTGCTCCCGTCGTCTCGCCCTTCTTCAAAACTTTGCACTCCTGTTCGGTTCCATAGGCATAGATATATCGATGGGCTGTCACCTTACCGGATGAACTGACGTCCGACTCCTGAATCTGTACCCAGCCGTCATTGACCTTGTAAGTAAAAAGCTCCGTGTCTGCTTTAGGAAGTTTCTTCCCATCCGCTCCTACAGTAATGATATTTCGCACCGGGATCTGAACTTCCAGGAAGGCGTAGGCATCATTTGTTCCGGTATTGGTGATCCTCGGATCCTTTTTCACTGTCTGATTCGGAGTCAGGTCGGTCTTTTCATCAGAAGGTACTTTGTCCCAGTCCGGCTCCTCTAGTCCGGTTTTGACGTTTCCGACAGTCAGTGTATTTGTCTTTTCCTGGGCATCTGTGAAATAGGCAGAAATCCCTCTGACTGTGGCTGTCGCGGCAACGACAAGCAACACAATGATCATCACCTGTTTCCCTATTCTTTTTTTCCTCATACGTTTTCCTCCATGTCTTGTTTTCTGGCTGCATCATATGTGTTCAGTCAATCAAAGGCCTCACCCCCTCCAAACATGAAGTTTTTTTAAATCTGGATCTCCGAAACGGATCATGTTTCGGTCTCGAATATAGAAAATATAGATAAATAGAACAATCAGAACGGGACAACGATCTGCCCCTCTTAGAAATGTTTAAAGTATATCACGCTCTTTCTAAAAAAGCAAGAAAAAAGACTGCGCTCTTTCACGCAATCTTCTTAAAATTTCAGACAAACTGATTTTGTCTTTCGTCGTATTCATATCCGATACCGGACAGCGGCACGCAAATCGCATCTTTTTCGATTTCCAGATCGTCGCACAGAACGTCCAGCGACGGGTAGAAATCCCTCAGCTTCATATTGACGATGCTAAGAAGCATCGCCGGATCTTTCGGCAAGTCTGCCATCTTCTCTCACATCCTTTTCCTACTCGTAACACTTTTGGTCCGTCACAATGATTGCAGGACGGATATCATGCAATGCAAACGGCACTTCTTCCATTACCTGTTCTTCAAAACAGACAGCAAGAGTTTGCATTTGGGGATGCTGTTCCAGATACCGGTCGTAGAATCCTCCTCCGTAACCGATCCGGTGCCTTTTCTTATCAAACACAGCCCCCGGAAGCACTATCAGAACCTTGTCATCCGACTGGCTTTCGAAGACAGGGCATTCGGCCTTTGGCTCCCTGATCCCATAAGCACCACTTTCAAAATCTTCCCAGATCTTCACCCGGTAAAACTCCATCTCCTTTCCCTCAACCCTGGGACAGAAGACTTCCTTACCCATCTCCCATCCTGCCTCGATCAACATCCCGGTCTCCACCTCGGAACGAAAATTCCGGTAAATTAAAATTGAAGACGCACGAAGAAAACAGCTCATCTTGCAGACCCGATCTGTAATCTCCATGCTCTTCTGTCTCCGTATTTCTGCCGGTATCCTGTTTCTGATATCAAGAACCTTTTTTCTGATTTCCTTTTTTTCCATACTTTTCACCAAGATTGATAATTGTTCCATCTTTTTCTTTGATGGAAATCTGATTAAGCTGTCCCCGTAGATTCTCCCGGAACGCCTCGATGTATTCCTGGCGCAGAATCTTCTGTTCTTTCTTCTCCGCTTCCGTCAGCCCTTCTGCTTTGGACTTATGATAAAGCTCGTTGATTCTTTTGATCTTTTCTTCTTTCATCCTCTTGTACCTTTCCTAATTAACTGGAATAATTCTCCAGAAATCCGTAAAGTTTTTCCACCGTCCGTATCTCTTTCCCATCAAGGATCTCCTGACGGACGTCCTCCGGCAAATCCTCCACCACAATATTGGTATACTCATAAATCGTCTTTTTATCTGACTTATAGACGGCAATAAAGCCATTCAGATCTTTCAGATAAAAAACTTCCTCCTTACTGACATCCCCTTCAGCGGCTATGGCAGCCTCCTCTTCCCTGGCCGCCTGCACAATTTCCTGTTTTAATCTGGCCTCCTCTTTCGCCTGATTTTTGGAGTACTCAAAACTGAACTGGTAAGCCGCCCCGATCAGGGCTACACATCCGAGAAAAAGAGCAAAAAGCCCGATACTGTATTTTTTCATAGAAGCACACTCCTTTTTCATACAGTATCTGCTCTTTTTTTTAAATTATACAAGTTTTCCCAAAAGCTGCTCGAACGGCAGGCCGTCTCTTTCGTTTCCTGCTTGCCCCGCCTTTTCCTGCAGACAGGCCGCCACAAAGTTATGTGCCTGAAACGCCGCTTCTTTCAAGGTCGCCCCTTTTAGTATTGCTCCGGCAAGCACAGCGTCGAATAAATCACCTGTACCGTGGGATTGGTACAGAACTTCGGTCTCTGTGTATTGCTCTACAAAACCGCCCTCAACAATCGCCATTCCGATCCTGTGCTCTCCTACATTCGTTCCGGTGATGATACCTTTTTTCATCCCCATCTCGCAAAGCCGGGAGACAATAGCATGAAGCCCCTCCCCCGTCATCCCTTCTTCATAAGGAACACCGCTTAATAAAGCAGCCTCCGTCAGATTCGGAAGCAACAGATCCGCTTCCCCCAAAAGAGCGCACAATGCTTCTCTATAGCTGTCATCAAAATTGGAATAGTACTTCCCATGATCTCCCATAATCGGATCACAGATTACAAAAGGCGCCGGCCCTGTCTTTAAAAGCTCCAAAACCGTTTCTACCATCGGAACATTTCCCAGATATCCTACAAACACGCAGTCAAACGTGATGTTCTCTCTTTGAAAATGCCGCAGACTCTCTTTCAAATAGTTTCCCGGCACCGGGAGGATCTCCGGTTTCCCGAAACCTCCGGTATGGGTAGATAACAGCATGGTCGGAAGCGGACAGACTTCAATCCCCATTACGCTGAGGACGGGAATCATATTCATCATGGCCGCTTTTCCTACTGAACACAAATCATGGATCAATAACATTCGTTTCATCAATCACCCTCTATTTCAGCAAATGTACTTTCTGTAACATTCTGGCAATCTTTGCTCCTTTTGGAAGTGCCAGGATTTCTGCTTCTGTCAGGCCGCCGATCGCGAGCAGGCTGATCCCATAGACGCAAATTCCAACTACAATGGCACTCAATGTCGCAATCGCGCTGCTGATAACCAGCGCCAAAACAAATTGTAGCACAAAGACAACAATGCCCATGATCACAGCAGCTACTGCCGGGTAGACAAAGGTTCTCTTCTTCTCCTGCACATATCCGACCGCCTCCCGGAGATTGTGTGAGTTCAGGATACACATGGCCAGACCAAAGATTACCTTACTTGCTACTACCGCATAGATACTCCAGTGGAAGAATACCAGCATCACAAAAAGCGCGGCAATATGTATCACAAGAGATGTCGCCGCGTTTTTTACTGGAGCCATCATCCGGTTGACACCCTGCAACACTGCATTGGTCAGTGTGGATGCCGCATAGAAGATGATGGAAATCGATCCAATACGGAAGAGATTTGCCGCCACCGTGTTATCGATGGAACCCCAGATCAGATCCAGCATCGGCTTTGGAATGACAAAAAACGCAACCGCGCTTGGTACGGCAATGAGCATCGTCACGCGCATTGCCATCTCGATCTTCTGATGTACCTGTTCCTTGTTCTGCTTCTCATAGGCACGCACAAGCGGCGGCACGATAGACGAACCAAGCGCGTTTGCCATAAAGAGCGGCACATTAAACAATGTATAGTACTGTCCCAGACTTCCAAGCAAAGCGGCACAGTGCTTTTCTGAAAATCCCTGTGCAGACATAATGCTGCTGAACATAGCGCTGTCAATGACATTCTGAATATTGTAAACAGTAGAACTCAAAATAACAGGTGCGATCGTCAGAATCAGTACCTTGAAAATAAAACCAAAGCTCTCCTGACGCGTTGTCCTGTCCCTGCGGATTCTCTTGTTCAGCTTTCCTTTGTACGCATAGAAAATCAGCACAAGAAAGAGGAGGGCAATCAGGCCTCCGATAATGACTCCTAAAGTCGCTCCGGCTGCGGAAAAGGCCGGTGCGTAGAGATCATTTCTCTGATCGGAACTGACGGTTTTTCCGTACTGAAGCAGGACATATGCTCCAATGATGCTGACAACGGCGTGGATCACCTGCTCCAGAATCTGGGATACCGCAGTTGGAACCATCGATCCCTGCCCTTGGAAAAATCCTCGAAGCACACCCATCACAGATACAATGACAAGTCCCGGCGCCAGCACCCGAAGGGCATAGGCACTCATACTCATCTTCATCACGCCTCCCGCAAGCAAATCCGCCCCGAAGAAAATGATCAGGCTGATACCGCCTCCAACAACGATGGCAAAAAGGAGCGCCGCCTTAAAGATTCGGTATGCGTTCTTTTCCTGATGCCTGGACAGTCTGGCCGAAACCAGCTTGGAGACCGCAAGCGGCATACTGTAGGATGTCAGAATCAACGCGATACTGTAGATCTGATACGCCACCTCATAAAACCCCTGTCCGGTCGTCCCCATAATGTTTAAAAGAGGAATCCGGTAGATCATTCCTATGATTCTGGAGATCATTCCGGCCGCCGCCAGAATTCCTCCCTGCACAAGAAACTCATTTCCGTTTTTCTTTTTACCCATAAAACACCCCTCTATTATCTTTTCTCATTTGCAATTTGGAACCTGGAAATCCCCAGGCGCTCCAGAATTTCATTTTGCTTCTTTTCCATCACAAGCCTCTCCTGCTCCTCCATATGGTCATAACCGAGCAGATGCAGCATACTGTGGGCAATCAAAAAGGCATACTCCCGAAGGGGGGAATGTCCGTATTCCTCAGCCTGGGAGATTACCTTTTCCTTGGAGATCACGATATCCCCAAGAAGCGCTTCGCCGCTTTCCGGATGAAAACACTCTGGCTGATTCTCCAGAAAATCAAATTCTCCCGCCGTCTCATATTCAATCATAGGAAATGACAGTACGTCAGTCGGTCTGTCTATCCCCCGTTGCTCCCGGTTCATCTCTCGAATCGCTTCATTGTCCGTGAGCAGGATCTCGACCTGCGCTTCATAAGGGAATTCCTCATAATCAAGCGTCTCCTCCACAACCTGCTCTGCCACTTTCCGGCAGTCAACCGGAAGCCGGATTTCAGATTCTTCTTCTAAATATATCGTCATATTAACCTCTGTATTTCTTACTTTTTCTCCTGGTTCCCCGTCTCTGGCTTTCCTCTTTTTTCTCATAATTCTCGTAAGCCTTGACGATCTTCTGTACAAGCGGGTGGCGCACTACATCCTTGCTTGTCAGGTGGCAGATGCTGATGCCGTCCAGACCGTTTACTACCCGGACCGCCACATCCAGGCCCGACGTCTGTCCCGACGGCAGGTCCTTTTGTGTCTCATCTCCCGTGATGACGACCTTCGACCCAAAGCCAATTCGTGTCAGGAACATCTTCATCTGAGCCGGGGTTGTATTCTGTGCCTCATCCAGAATGATGAAAGCATTATCCAGGGTTCGCCCTCTCATATAAGCAAGGGGCGCCACCTCAATGAGCCCTTTCTCCGAATTTTTCAGAAAGCTTTCCGCTCCCATAATCTGGTAAAGGGCATCATACAGCGGCCGCAGGTACGGATCAATCTTGCTTTGAAGATCCCCCGGAAGAAATCCGAGCTTTTCCCCTGCCTCTATGGCCGGACGCGTCAGAATAATCCTTGCGACCTCATTGTTTTTAAATGCCGCGATTGCCATGGCCATAGCCAGATATGTCTTTCCTGTACCGGCAGGGCCGAGTCCAAAGACAATCATGTCTTTTTTCATTGCGTCCACATAGCTTTTCTGTCCCAGCGTCTTTGCCTTGACAGGCTTCCCCTGAACCGTATAGGCGATCACTTCTTTATCCATCTCCAGAACATCGCCCGCCTCATCCTCCATTGCAAGCGAGATGAGATAGTTTACGTTCTGTTCGGTAATCACATTCCCTCTGCGGGACAGTTCCAGAAGCTTTTCCAGAATCTCCTGTGCCCTCTTCGTCCTGCCCTCTTCCCCCATGATCTTGATCTCGCCGTTGCGCTCGATCAGTGTCACATGGAACGTGCGCTCTATCTTCTTTGCATAGGTGTCCAACTGACCGAATACATTCGCTTCATGCTCAGTTGGTATCTGCATTGTTCTCTCCAAGATTCCCATGTTCTGTCTTTCTTTCCTTTCCGCATGATTCCAGAAGAATCATTGTTCCTTTTGCTCTTGCACTTTGCGTGTCCTTGTATATTTTAACATTATTCTCAAGAATTTGAACCCCTTTTTTTCTTAAATCCTCACAGAAGCGGTCAAATTCCAAGCTCAAGATCTCCTGATATTCTTTTTTTGAGTACGTTTTTTTCACTTCTCGATACGATACTTCCTCCCGGATCCCAAAGGAAAATGGAAATGGAAAACTTAAGGAAAACCCTGGACGGATCTCCGAGGAGGATACTTCCCGTCCTTTTCCCTCCTCAACTTTCTGCCCCAGCGTGTATTCTTTTTGTGCTGTCCGGAGGAAAATCTGGCGTTTTTTCTGCTTTTCATATTTTTTGACCGTATAAGATAGGTCCAAAACATCCTCATAGTTTTCCTTTGTTTTTATCTTGATGTCGGCATCCGCATTCACATACTGATAGCCTACAACCTCCTGGCTGTCGTTTTTGATCTCCACGCGTCCGGACACAAGCAGGTCCCCCGCCTTCACTTCATCCCCCGCATGAACCATAGGAACGCCGGACCGGGTCACAATCTCCTGGATGACACCATCCTTTTCCGCAATGAGATCGTTTCCCTCCTCCACTGGATTTTCTTCACTGATTTCTCTGGAATCGCTGTTTTCCTTGACGTCAATGTGGATCTGGCTTCCTTTTAGCGAAGCTGATACCCAGATAATATCGTCGTATTCTTTTCGAATCATCCGGGCAATCCCGGCACAGTCCACCGAAGAGGCCATCATTCCGCAACGAACATTCTGTTTTCGCAAAAATGACAGAATCGTCTCATCTGTTCGGACATAGTTGCCGCTGATTTCGATATTCCAGATGAAAAGGGAAAGGATATATACGAGAGCGATGCATCCAAAAGCCCCCGCAAAAAAAATCTTCCTTTTACGGTGCCGGAACAGGAAAAAAGGAAGACCGTTTTTTTCAAGAATTCGCAGATTCGTGCCGGTCTTTTTTAAAATCGGTTTGAGCTTTTTCATGCCGGCAATCGTGATATTCATATCATAAAAATTACGGCCCGGTAACAGTCCCCAGACCGGAATCTTCCTGTATTTGCACAGATTCAGAAATCGTTCGGGAGAATATCCGGTAATCCGTATCCGGACATATCCCTTTATATACCGCAGGATCCGTGTCAGCAATATGCCTCCTCCTTTTTTTCAAACTCCACCTTCCAGATCTTCCCGGTAATTTTCATCTCATCGTTCATATAGTATTCTATACACATTCGTTTTCCGGTAATCCGGATCGTTCCGGCTTTTGTTTTCACCCGGATTAATTCCTGGGTATATTCCTGAATCCCCCGGTAATTTTCTATGGAGACTTCACACTGTCCGGTCAGATGGATCAACGGAAGCCCCATAATCACATCTTTTGGTGCATTTGCCGTCTCCGCGATCCTCTGCCGGATCCCGTCTGCGCGCGTCTCTTCCTGCCTGTTCTGGTTTCTTCGTCTGCTCCCCATCTGTTTACCGCACATCTTGTTTTACTGGCAATATATGCAAAGCTTCCGTTTCCTATACGTTCTCACTTTGTCCTGTTTCTTTTGGCTTTCTCTCTTTTCCTGTGAAGGACAGCACGTCAATGCAGTATACATCCGCCGCCTTCAAAAGTCCTTCATCAAACGTATGCTTGGCCTCTGGCGCCAGATGTTCCATAATCTTTTCAAATCCATGCAGCTTTTCAACGGCTTCTGTCAGTTTCCGAATCTTCCCGGTTCCCATGACGCTCTGATAAGCAAAAGAATAAGAACAGGTATATGTTCCTCTGATGACACCTCCTTCCCGGTCCAGTTCCAAGGCGACAACCGGTTCGCGGGAAAAAGCGTCCGCTTTCCGGCCTTGTGACGCAGAATGAAAATACAACTTTAAGGATGGTGCACTGTCTTTTATATCCTCCCATTCGTATCCGTAATTGACCGGAACAATAAACATTCCTTCCTTATCCATAGCTCCAATCCGCACAACCACACAGTCGTCAATCAGCTCCCTCAGTGTCTCCTGATCTTTGATTTCCCGATTTTTTAATCTCATGCTTCTCATGGCAATCCCTCTCTTTTTGTCATTATAAAGATGCTAAAAATGCAATCGCTTTGCGTATTCCTGCAATGTCTCCGTTCGATAGATCTGCCGGATCTTTTCCCGCTCCTCAGGGTGACAAAGCGCACGATAAGTCCAAAATTCTTTCAGTCTCGAGAGTACGTGCTGTTCGTTTCTGATCTCTTTCTGGTATGCGACATACAGCTCATACTGAAGATCTTCCCATGTCGCCGTTTTTCCCTTCGTTCTCCGGATTCTGGAAAGTAATAACGGATCTCCCAGGACGCCCCGCCCAAACATGACCGCCCTGCTTTTTGGAAATGCATAATCCCACGCCTCATATTCTTCCAGAGTAAACAGATCCCCATTATAACAAAGCGGCAGACTACTCTTCTCCCTGGCAAATCGATATATTTCCCAATGTACCGTTCCGGTATAGAATTCTTTCGCTGTACGTGGATGAATGATAAGTTCGGAAATCGGATACAGGTCAAATACTTCCAAAAGCGGGCCGAACTCCTCCGGATCCTCTACCCCAATCCGTGTTTTTATAGAAATCCTCATCCTCGTCCCGGAAAAGATCGTATCCAGAAACCTTTTTAGCTTCTCCACATCCCCCAGAAATCCGGCCCCCCTGCCCTTTGAGACGACGCATCGAGACGGGCATCCTAGATTAAGATTGACCTCCCGGTATCCGAGTTCTTCCAGTTGTCGGGCACCATTTAAAAACTCCTCCTCCTTATTCGTCAGAATCTGTGGAATGACATGCAGCCCTTCATTGTTCTCTGGAAGCACGTCTCTTCGCTGCCGCCTAGACAATTTTCCGTTTTTATCTGGCGTCAAAAACGGAATAAAATAAGCATCCATCGGCTCAAACAAACGGTGGTAGGTATTCCGGTAGATATAATCCGTGATCCCCTCCAGGGGAGCAAAATAAAACGTTCTGTTTTCCATGTTCTTCGTAACAGTTCAACTAGAAATCATAGCAGTGAATTCTGAGATGCCATGGATGAACTGTTACCATTTCCACCACCTTTCGTTCTTACTTCCATCCGTACTTCTAAATCCTTTGTCCATGACATAGACTGAAATCAACAGTGACTTCGGGAATCAAACATTATGAAACATCGTCTCAACCTAAAAAAAGCTGCTCTTTTGCTCTTGCTTTTTGTCGCCGCTTACTGCGTAGGAACCGGAATCGGTATCCTGTTTTCTTCAAATCCTTCGAAAGAAACACAGGAAACTTCTGCCCAGGCGTCGGAAAACTGGGGACTGAGTTTTCCAAAAGAGGGCGAACGCCCTATCGGAAACGCTGAAATTTCCGAGCTCTCCACCTTGAATGCCGCCTACTGCCAGGACACAAAAGAAAAGGTCATCTATTTAACCTTTGACTGTGGCTACGAAAACGGAAACAGCGGTCAGATTCTGGATGCACTCAAAAAGCATAAGGCTCCGGCTACCTTTTTTATTGTAGGCACATTTCTGCGTGACAATCCAGAGATCGTAAAACGGATGATAACAGAAGGGCACACTGTCGGCAATCATACGTGGCACCACCCTGACATGTCCTCCATATCCACGGAAGACTCTTTCCATGAGGAACTGGAAAGTGTAGAAACACTCTTTGAGAAGACAACCGGAAAGAAAATGAGTCCTTACTATCGTCCTCCTCAGGGGAAATTTAGCACGCGCAACCTGGAAATGGCAAAAAATCTAGGATATTACACCTTTTTCTGGAGTCTCGCCTATGTAGACTGGTATGAAAACGACCAGCCGTCCAAAGAGGAAGCCTTTGAAAAGCTCCTTGGCCGAATTCATCCCGGTGCGATAGTACTGCTCCACAACACCTCATCCACCAACGCACAGATTCTGGATGAACTCCTGACGAAGTGGGAGCAGATGGGATATCATATTGCTCCACTATCCAATCTGGTGGAAACACAGTTTTAAGAAGAAAGGAGGGATATGGTCTGTTCAACCGTATCCCTTTCATTTTGACTTTTCATTATAACGCACCTTTGCTCCAATTACAAATCTTTCCCCCTCTGAATTCTCCCTTTTTCCAGATTTGGTTCAATCCAGTGTTTCTTTGCATAATTCCACAGGACTTCAGATCCTTCCGCAGTTCTGTCATTTCTTTTCAAAATCTGATCCAGAGAAACCCCATGCTCCATCCACGCTTTTCCTTCGGTACATGCATTGAGAAATAACGGCTGGAGATTGTCCATCGTTCTTGCGAATTTAGCCTCAGGCGTTTCCCCTGCCTCAAACTCCTTCCATAGTTCCATCAGAAAAGTGCCCCGGTTCTTTGGAAGAAGCCCGAAAATCCGATCTGCCGCCTTTTGCTCCCGCTCCTTTTGTGTCTTCTTGGCTTCCTCATCGTAAGCGTATGTATCCCCCGCGTCAATCTCCACGATATCATGGATCAAAAGCATGGAAATCGTCCGAAGCACATCGATTTTTTCGTTGGCAAATTCACTGAAAAGAAGGACCATCACCGCCATGTGCCAAGCATGTTCCGCATCATTTTCTTTTCTCATCCCGTCTGTGAGATAGGTCTGGCGACCTATCAATTTTTCCTTATCAATCTCCTTGATAAACGCAAATAACTGAGTTAATGTTTCCTCCATTTTCGCCTCTCCTCATCCAGTTCTCTTTGATTTGTTATGTGTACCACTTTCGTTTTATATTCGTCCAGAATCCGTTGGTACTCTGCCTTTTTCTTTCTGGTTCTCCCGTCCCGTAAAATCCAGAGTACAAATCCCAGATCCAGCTTTTCCGGACATCCTTCTGTCATAGACTCCCTTGTTCTTCCCCGGTACCTTCGGCTCCGTGTCCATGCCCGGTACAAGCAGACCAGACGCGGAAAATCGAGGAAAAGAATCTGATCCGCCTCCCGCATCCTGCGTTCATATTCCAGACTGTGGTAATTCCCGTCAATGACCCAGGAGTCATGGCTGTCCAAAAAATCTTTCATCATCTGTTCTTTCTCGTCTTGAGGCCGCTCCTTCCATCCCGGCAGCCAATGTACCGTATCAAGATACAAAAGCGGAAGCTGATTTTTCTTGGCAATCCAAGCCGCAATCATTGACTTTCCACAGCCACTGTATCCAATCACTGCTACTTTCATTTCTGTTCTCCCCCCTGTTCCACTGTCATTGTAATTTCTTCCGGCGCAAATCTGCTACTTATTTTCCCGCATCACACGGCAGGGAGCCCCGTATGCAATACTGTCACTTGGTATATCTTTTGTAACTACACTTCCTGCACCAATCACAACATTGTCACCAATTGTAACTCCCGGCATCAGAATCGCTCCTCCTCCGATCCACACGTTATCGCCAATAACTACTGGAGCTGTCTGTGTTTTACAAAATTCAAATGAACCGTCCTCTTTTGATTCTCCAAACCGGTCAGACGCATTGGTTGGATGAAATGCCGTATAGATCTGTACATTTGGCGCTATCAACGCATTGTTTCCAATTCGTATCTCATTGTCATCCAAAAATGTGCAATTCATATTTACTTCACAATTATTACCAAAATAAATATTATTGCCATAGTCTACATAAAATGGAGCTGTAATCCAGAGATTAGTTCCTCTTCCTCCCAATAACTCGTTAAGAATCCGTTCCTTTTCCTGTAAATTAGCAGAATCCGTATGATTGTAATCCCGCATCAAATCTTTTGCTTTATGCCATTGTTCCAACAATTCCGGGTCTCCACAATCATAAAGATCTCCTGCCAACATTTTTTCTCTTTCTGTCATAAAAACCTCCTGCCAACTTTTTATTCTTCTTAATAAGACTGCAGTCTCCCATAATACACAGCCGTATGATTCCCCATTGTCAGTATTCCGTCTCTATTATATTTCCGGTACAGATTCTTTAATGCTTCCAAATATTCCTCAAACCCGTCATCTCCCTCTTTCAGCGAGTAGGATCCAGATAAACTTCTCCGAATAAAGGTTTCTTCCGTGTAAGACAAAGGGTGATCAAATGACCGGTATTGATAGTGTCCTTCAAAAAAGGTCTGTATTCTCTCATCATCCTTTTTCATCCCACCGCTAAATCCTTGAAACCGCGGACAAAACGTACGGTAAATCGCAAAGGTCTCTTGGTTCAGTTTTTCCCCCATATCCCGCACATTCCAGATCAGGTACACCCGGCCGTCCGGCTTCAGGATCCTCCGACATTCTTTCTGAAATGCAGTGATATCGAACCAATGGAAAGCCTGAGCCGATGTAACAACATCCACCGCATGCTCTTTCAGTGTAGTCTTATTTGCTGTTCCTTTGACAGAACAAAAATTTTCTCCTTTTAGGAAATTCTCTTCTGCTTTTTTACGCATATCATCATTTGGCTCAATTCCATACACAAAACAGCCCATCTTTAAAAGCTGCTGCGCGAATTTTCCTGTCCCTGATCCAATATCCGCAACAATCGTTTCTTCTGAAAATCCCTGTTCCAAAGCCAACCACCGCACAAACTCCTCCGCATAGGCCGGCCTTCCCGCCACATAATCATCCGCTCTTCCACTGAACTTCTTTAACGTATCTTTCATATTAGTTTCCCTTTCCGCCCGACTCTGCGTTTTCTTTCTCCAGTGTCTTTTTAAACCGGAAGAAAAACAGGCAGGCTGTAAACATAACGGCGATGACATCCGCAATCGGTTCCGCCATATAAACTGCTTTTGCCTGATCCCCTTTCAAAAGCATTGGCATCAGATAGATCAGAGGGATCAGCAGTACAAACTTTCTGACGACTGCTACTGTGATAGATTCCACTGCATTTCCAAGGGCATTAAAGGTCATCTGACAGGCAATCTGAATACCGAAGATGACACAGGCTGCCATATAAATCCGAAGCGCTGTCCTTGTAAAGATCATCAATTCCGGATCGGATGTAAACATGGCCGCAAATCCCTGCGGGAACAGCAAAATGAGAAGCCATAAAATGGTTGAGTACGCCAGACTGGATTGCAACAGCAACCGAAAAGTCCTACGAACCCGCTTCATATTTCCGGCTCCATAATTATAACTGATAATAGGCTGCGCTCCCTGTCCAAGTCCCTGAAGAGGTAGCATGGCGAACTGCATCACACTGGTAAGAATCGTCATTGCCCCGACCGCAATATCCCCACCATATTTTTGCAGCGAAGAATTAAAGCACACGGAAATCACACTCTCGCTGGCCTGCATGACAAAAACCGAAACGCCAAGCGCCAGACAGGGCAAAACAACCTTGGGAGTGATCCCGATATTTTTTCTTCGGATTTTTAATGTCGTTTTCTTCCCGCAGAGGAACCATACGACCCAGATGCAGGACATCGCCTGAGAAAGAATCGTAGCCAAAGCCGCACCTTGTACATCCATGTCAAAACCAAAAATAAAGATCGGATCCAGAATAATGTTGGCTACTGCGCCAATCAATACGGAGAGCATTCCCGTCTTAGCAAATCCCTGTGCAGTGATAAATGAATTCATTCCCAGCGTTACTTCCACAAATAAGGTGCCGAGCGCATAGATACTCATATACCGTACGCCATATTCTATCGTATTTTCACTTGCTCCAAATGCCATCAGAAAATCTCGATTCCAGATCAGCAGGACCACGGTCAGAATGACGGAAATCAAAATCTGAACGGTAAAACAGTTTCCAAGAATCTTTTCAGCCGCTTCATTATCTTTACGCCCCATGGCAATCGACGCCCTTGGCGCTCCGCCGTAGCCGACAAGCGCCGCAAAAGCTGAGACAATCAAAATCAACGGCATACACACGCCCACTCCGGTCAGTGCCTTTGCTCCAATCTCCGGAATATGTCCGATATAAATCCTGTCTACAATATTATATAACATATTAATCAACTGTGCTGCAACTGTTGGAAGTGCCAATCTTAATAGTAATTTCCCGATTGGCTCCTTTCCAAGAAATTCCTTATCCTCATTCATGTTTCTTCCTTCTTTCTCCTTTTTTATTGCTGACATTTTCCAACATTCGCGCCCTCATCCGAAGATACATTTCATACTCTTCCTCCGAAAATCCCTCATACAGAAGACCCAGAAAGGCTTCCTGGGTTTTTTGAATTTCCCGCGTCACAGGAAATGCCTCCTTTGTAAGTTTTAAGTGAATCTTCCGCCGGTCCGTCGGATCTGCTTCCCGTTCCAGCATTCCTTTCTGGATCAGGGCATCTGCTCCCTTTGAAACTGCCGCTTTGGACAACATTCTCAGTTCAACAATGTCCGCCGCTGTATCCTTCTGCGGATTGTTTTTTAAAAACGCAATGATATCAACCTCTACCATAGAAAGCCGATACCCATCGCAGACTTCTCTCATCATCTTTTCATAAAGACGTACCATCCTTTGAATTCCCATCCAGAATTCAGTAAAATTATACATGTCTTCACTCCCCTCTGTTTTTACGCAAGCAAATAGTTCACCAAGAAACTGTTTCTTAGTGAACTATTATACCCTTCTTATTTCTTTTGTCAAGTGTACAATTCGGATACGATGTAAACCATTTACAAATCACATCCGCTAGATTTTCTCAAAATCTGCCGCGCCATGTTTGCAAATCGGACACACGAAATCAGCCGGAAGCTCCTCTCCTTCATAAATATATCCACAGATCCTGCATCTCCATCCGGTCTTTTTGGTCTGTTGCGGCTTCGGCTTGATGTTACTCTGATAGTACGCGTAAGTCGTGGATGGCGTCTCAGAAAGCACTGCTCCATCCTCTACATCTGCCAAAAACAAGGTATGAGTGCCAAGATCCACAGATTGTATGACTTTAGCAGAAAGCCACGCATTGGTTCCCTCTGTCACTACATACAGTCCATTCTCCACACGGACCGCCTGTTTAAAATCAGCAAATTTATCCGTGTCTTTTCCGCTCTGGAATCCGAAATGACGGAAAAGATCAAAAGACGCCTGTTCCGAAAGAACAGATACATTAAACTTTCCGGTCCTTTCAATCATTCCATGTGTGTAATTTTCCTTGTTGACTGCAAGGGAAATCCGGTTTGGCGTGGATGTCACCTGCATCACCGTATTCGTAATACAACCATTATCCTTTTCTGCCTCCTTAACCGTTACTACAAACAGCCCATAACTTAATTTGTACATTGCTTTTTTATCCATTCTTTTTCTCCTTTCCAATCAACTCCGGGTATTTCTGCATAAATACCGCTGCCGCACCGATGAGGTTGGCGTCTTTTTGGTAACTGCATGTCCTTACCACAGGAATAACCACCTTCGTACCGGCGGTCTCTTCGACCGCTTTTGCAATCACTATAAGACGGCTTTTCACCTGATCTGCAAAATCTTCCCGGCTGCTGATTCCTCCGCCAAGCAGAATGAGCTCCGGATCATAAACATGCTGAATATTAAAAATCCCCTCAGAAAGTTTCATGTAGAAGTCATCGACCGCCTTCTGGCAGTTGACGTCACCTTTTTCCGCCTCCTCAAAGACTTTTTTTCCGTCCCATTCCTGAGCCGGATAAGCAGCCTTCACTCTACGGACAAGAGACATAGTAGACGCCTGGAGTGAAAAAGTACTCAGATTTCCTTCTCGATCCCGCATGACCATGCAACCAAACTCGCCGCCATATAGATTGGCACCACAGCAGATTTTCCCGTCTATCACGACTGCGCCGCCGATTCCGGTGCCACAAACAACAAAAGCAAGATTCTTGTATCCTCGAGCATTTCCGAATGTCACTTCCGCCATCGCGGCACAGTTTGCATCATTTTCAATACTGGAAGGCACTTGGAATCTGCGTGTCAGCTCCTCTGTCCAGGAAAGACCATGAATACACAAAACCGCGCTCCTGCCTCCAATTACACCTGTAGATACATTCACTGCCCCCGGTGCGCTCATGGCGATCCCAATCATCTCGCCCGATTCTTTTGCCTTGTTTACATACTTTCCGATCTCCTCCAGCAACTGTTCAATATCCTGATGAATCGGAAGGATTTCCTGTGCACCAAGTCCTCCTTCCATATCACAGATTCCTGCTTTTATTGATGTGCCTCCAATATCAATACACACAAGTATTCGTTTCAACTTCTGCTCTCCTTCTATCTCTCTTGTCTTGATTGTACCATATTTTTTCTGCTGTATCTATCTGTAAATCTTTCATACAGATTCTTTCTGTTTATCTCGGATCACTATATTTGTATAACTATACTTTTTCGTACTCATATCTTTTTTGTCTAATAAAAAATTATTCCCTCGTATCTCTCTGATTTGTACATTATTTAACGGTTTTTCTTCCATTAAAGCATTGACGCGTCAAACTGCAAATGATAAAATATTTATTATCATGAAAAATTATTCACAACAGGAGGTATACACATGCTAAAAGGATTTCAAAATTCACCAGAATTAAATTTTTCAATTCCAGAGCACAAAGAAGCAATGTTAATGGCATTCAAAGAGGTAGACCAGGAAAAGGGACAGGATTATCCACTGATTATCGGCGGAGAACGGATTATGACCGACAAAAAAATCGTCTCCAATGCCCCGTCCACCAAAGAAGTGCTCGGCCGGGTCAGCTCCTGCGATCAGTTACTGGCAGACAAAGCCATCCGGACCGCTCACGACGCTTTCCAGACATGGAGTAAAACTCCTGTCGAGGAACGAATCTGCTGTGTACGCAGGCTGGTAGACCTGATGAAGAAATACCGCTATCTACTCGATGCATGGAGTATTGAAGAAAGTGGAAAGAACTGGGGCGAGGCAGACGGTGAACTCTGTGAAGCGCTGGATTTCTTCAATTCCTACATCATGCATATGCGTGAGCTGGACCAAGGTTTGGAACTTGTGTATACCGAGGAATCCTGTAAATGTATCTACATTCCGATCGGTGTGGGAGTTGCTGTTCCGCCGTGGAACTTTCCTCTCTCCTTACTGGCTGGCATGGTAGTTTCTGCGGTTATCACCGGGAACACCATCGTCTGTAAACCATCTTCCGACACTCCGATTGTCGCTTACAAATTCATAGAACTTTGCGAAAAGGCCGGATTCCCTGCGGGAGTTATCAATTTTATTCCGGGTTCCGGCTCTGTGATCGGGGATTATATCGTACAGCATCCGCTGACCCGGTTTGTAAACTTTACCGGCTCTAAAGAAGTCGGGCTTCGCATCAATCAGAAAGCTGCCCAAGTATCGGAAGGACAGATCTGGATCAAACGGGTCGTTGCCGAGATGGGCGGAAAAAACGCAATTATCGTGGATTCCTCCGCTGATCTGAAACGGGCCGCCGCCGGAATCGCCAATTCTGCATTCTCCTTCCAGGGGCAAAAATGCTCCGCCTGCTCCAGAGCTGTGGTATTAAGTGATGTGTACGATGTGTTTGTGGAGGAGATCATTGCCTGTGCTAAAGTGCTCAAAGAACATCAGGGCAGTGGACGAGACGATTTTCCGATGGGTCCGGTCATCAACCAGAGTGCTTTTAACCGAATCTCCGGATACATTGAGACGGCCCGCAAGGAAGGCATGATTGCCTTTGGCGGAAACTATGACGATTCCAAAGGCTTCTATATTGAGCCGACTGTTGTACGCGATATCACAAAGGATGCAGTCATCGCCAAAGAAGAAATCTTCGGACCGGTTCTTGCAGTCATCCGTGCCAATTCTTTTGATGAGGCTCTGGAAATTGCAAACAGCACGGAATACGGGCTGACCGGATCTGTCTATACAGAAGACCGGACTCACATTCAAAAGGCAAAAGCAGAATTCCATGTTGGAAACCTTTACTTTAACAGAAAGTCCACCGGAGCGGTCGTACTTCAGCACCCATTCGGCGGCTTCAATATGTCCGGTACGGACGCAAAGACAGGAACAAAAGATTATCTCACCAATTTCCTGAATCTGAAATCCGTATGCGAGGATCTCACCTATTAAACCATAAATTCAGGGCAGGAATTCCCGTGTGATTCCTGCCCTATGTGATTACGCTATCTTATTTTGTAGTCCATATAGTTTCCGCCTGTCTGTTAAAGAAAGGTCTGGTAATCTTCGTAGTTACGTTTCAAAAGCTCCGGTGTATTCAAACCATACGGACATTTCTTCATACAGTTTCCGCAATGCAAGCAGTCTTCAATCTTCTTCATCTTCTCCTGCCATTCCTCAGATAGCCATGCTTCTTGTGGAGCTCTTCTGAGCATCAGACTCATTCTGGCACAGTTGTTAATCTCAATTCCTGCCGGACAAGGCATACAGTATCCACAGCCCCGGCAGAATTCTCCTGCAAGCTGGTCTTTGTCTTTTTGCATTTCTGTCTTTAATTCCTCTGTAAGCTTTGGGGACTTATCCTGATAAGATAGGAATTCATCCAGTTCCCACTCTCTTTGTACGCCCCAGATCGGCTCCACATGGGAATATTCAGGCTGACACATAAACGCATATGCCAGGGCTGAATTATGAATAAGCCCACCTGCCAGTCCTTTCATCGCAATAAATCCGGTATTAGTCTCTTTACAAAGTTTCACAAGCTCCTTTTCCTCTTCCGATGCCAGATAAGAAAACGGGAACTGTAATGTCTCATAAAGACCGGATAAAACCGCTTCTTTTGCCACTGCAATTCTGTGATTTGTAATACCGATATGACGGATTTTTCCCTGCTCTTTTGCTTCCAGAGCCGCCTCATATAACCCCGTCCCATCTCCCGGCTTCGGACAAAAGGCCGGATTGTGGAACTGGTACAGATCAATGTAGTCTGTCTGAAGCTTTGTAAGACTTTCCTCCAAATCTTTCCAGAATTCCTTCGCATCCTGCGCTGCTGTCTTTGTACTGATGATGACCTGATCTCGTACGTCCGCAAGAGCCGCTCCCATCTTCTCTTCACTGTCCGAATAGGCTCTTGCGGTATCAAAATAATTGATTCCGTTCTCAAATGCTTTTTTCACAAGCTTTCCTGCCTCCTCTTTGGAGATTCTCTGAATCGGCAGTGCTCCAAAACCATTTTTGTTGACCTGTAATCCGGTTCTTCCCAATACTACGTATTCCATCTTCTTCCTCCTTCGTTATCAAAATGAAAACTCGTGTTCATGCTTTTTAAAAAATTTATAATATGCTTTGATATTTTCCAGCTCCGTCCAATGCTTCACATCCACAGGATCTTCATCCAGGTCGTAAATCTTCGCCCCTTTCATGGATAACACAAAAGGCGAGTGGGTAGAAATCACAAACTGGCATCCGTAAAATCTGACGGAATCCTCAATAAAACGCACCAACTCCTGCTGTCTGACAGGAGACAGACTGTTTTCCGGCTCATCCAGCAAAAATAATGCCTGCTCTGTAATCTTTTCCGAAAAATACAAAAACGCACTTTCTCCGTTTGAGTACTCCCGGATCGTATCCATCAGCTCAGACCGCACAAACCGGGACTGGGTTTTGCTTCTGGCTTTATTTACTTTCTTTAATTTCTCATAGTCATCCAATGACCTCATCTGAAAATGTGAATACTTTGCATCCAGATATTCCTCAAAAAGACTCTCCTTCTTCCGGTCGATTCCCTCATTCATACTGCGAATATTCAGCATATAATCAAACACATCGTCGCTTGTGATAATCCGGCTCTCACCTGGGAGCGGGACGCGCGCTTCAAAGTCACACCGTTCCAGATAATCCCAGAAGAAATTGGATCTATTAAACGCACTGTCCCGATCAAGCCCGAGTTTTTCCGCAATCACATTGATGGCAGTCGTCTTTCCCGTCCCATTGCCTCCGTACAAAATGGTGACCGGGGCAAAATCTATGCGTCGGAAATGGTGTCTGGAAAGAATCTGAAACGGATAAAAAGAATCATAGCAGGTACGCTTCTGCCTCATAAAAAAATCAAATTCCACCTCTTCGTCCGGAAAGGTAAACCAGTCCAGATATATCATAGCTTTTCCTCCTTTTCCGACTTCTGCTCGCTTCAATACTTATATTGTAGCACTGGTATCGGATTTTTGCTATCTTTTTCCGTGTTTCTGCCACCTACTCAACGAATTACCGGAAGTGTCAAAAAGCACATCCCAGGATTGCGGGCAGTCGCCAAGGTTTCTGGAAAGCCTGGTCTAGCTCGTCGCCAACAAAAAAGGAGTACGTTTCTGTACTCCTTCTGACTCTTACTCCTGTATGCCACTGCATTGTATTCCTTCCTGCGCTGGATCATCCAGAAGATTTCCTTCAACATCAAAGCGGGAACCGTGGCAAGGACAGTCCCAGGATTGTTCATCCGGATTCCAGGACAACTGACATCCCATATGAGGACAGACAATATCAACCTGCCTGATTTCTCCTTCCTCTGTTTTATACACGCCCACTTTTCCCTCGGATGTTGTGACAACGGCACCCTGCCCTCTTTCCAGAGAAGAAATAGTCTCATCCGGAATCTGAAAAAACCGTCTCGTCAGTCCCGCAACCGCCTTTTTTCCATCTTTTACGATATGTGGAATCTCCTCCGCTGAAAACCGTGACGGAGAAAACACATCTGCAAACGGATTTTCCCTGTTGCAAATCAAATCTTTCAAAATCAAAGCTGAAACCATGGAGGAACTCATCCCCCATTTCTGAAATCCGGTCGCCACATACCAGTTCGGTCTATCGGATGTATAGATTCCAATAAACGGGATGCCGTCTGATGTAATACAGTCCTGTGCAGACCAGGCTGCCGCCACATGGCTCCCCGGATACAGCTTTGCCGCCGTTTCTTTCAGTCTCATGTAGCATCCGCCTTCCCGGTTCTCCCCGGTCCGGTGTCCCTCGCCGCCAAGCAGAAGCCAATCCCCATATTGCCGAAAGGAGAACTTTTCCTCCCCGTCTCCAATATACATACCGTGGATTTTTCCTGCCCCTTCCAGTGCCAGCACATAGGAGCGTTCCTGATGCATTCTCGCAAAATACATTCCCGGGAACTTTAAAAACGGATAATGTACCGCAAACACAATCTGGGCTGCCAGCACATTCCCGCCAGATGTTCTGATCAGATGATCCTCTACTTCTGTCACTACCGTATCTTCATAAATCTGAAGTCCATTTGCCAACTCGCATATAAATTTCAACGGATGAAACTGAGCCTGACCGAAGAAACGAACCGCTCCTGTACAATCCACAGGAATCTCCAGATGGCGCTCCAAAGACACATCGATCCCAAGCCTCTTTGCCGCTTCTGCTTCCTGCATCAGCTTCCCCTCATCTTTAGAATAAACAAAAGCGTCTGTTTCCTCAAAATTACAGTCTATTTTTGTTTCCTGTATGATTCTTTTGTATTCCTCCACCGCCTGCTGGTTCGCCTGTACATATTTTCTGGCGGTCTCTTCTCCCTTTTTTGCAAGAAATGTATGACAGAACATCCCATGCTGGGATGTGATCTTTGCTGTTGTGTTCTTTGTCTGGCCCCCTCCTATCTTATCTGCCTCCAACACTACAGTTCGCACTCCAGCCCGTTCTAACTGCCATGCTGTCAAAATTCCTGCCATGCCTCCGCCTATAACAGCGACATCAACTTCGATGTCCTTTGACAGGGCAGGTCTTTTTGTCAACTCACATGTTTGGCTCCAAATTGATTCCATCACGTTCCTCCTGTGGTCTTTTCTATATAAGATTTCCCACCGGGAACGCTTTATACTAATTTTTCTGCCTTTCCCCAGATCCGGGACTGTCTGACCAATAAAAAAATCAGGTGGGATCACATGTATTTACTATATCCTTCTTCTGGAAATGGCATCTCCAGTCCCAGCACGCTTGACCATAAATTCTCATCATCAATGATAAATCCCATAATCATTCCCATATGAGTGTGTAAATGTCGAAACTGCGCCAGAATCAAGGTAAATCTGCAATATTCGCATCCATGTGGAAACTCCAGAAGTAATTCCTCTTTAAGCTGTGACAGATAAATAAAAATTTTCTTTTTCACATCGTCAAAATACTGATTTATTTCTTCTCTGAAAAGCCTCCTATCGGAAAGCACTTCCAAATTATTTAAATCTTTCTCATGGAAAGATGGCTCCTGAAACTCTTGATCTCTAGGGTTAATAAACCATAAATCCAACGCCTGTTTCATATCAAACTTCTCCACTTCTTTACAGAACAGTTATTTCACTATTGTAAAAATGACTGCGCTTTTACACTGTTTGTGCGAAAACCAAACTTAACTATCGTTGAAAGATTCTCTCCTGAATAAAAAACACCAAGGTGTATCAAGACTGATCCGATACACCTTGCTATTCTTTCCTTTCCAAATCATGCCTTTGGAAACAACAACTCCCGGCAATTGTCCCGGATCAGGTCAGCGTGCTGTTTCGAGGGAATTTCCCTCGGTATGCCAGCACAATCCTGCGAGCAAGCAGAATAGTATTTCTGCTTCTGGCGTACTCGGAAAACAGCCGTTCGCCGATCTGGTAAGCTGCGGCGGCGACGGCTGACTGGCGGTTACTGCGCTGGACGATTTTTATATCGTGGCGGAGACAGGGCATAATGGCGTCCTCCTTGCTGTGGTTGATTGGATGGGGTGGTGGTTTACCGCCTCATTTTGGGCAAAAGAAAAGCAGGAAAACGTTTCTGATTTCCTGCATACTTTTCTATAATGCGTGATAAGATTTTCAAACAGTAACTATTTATTGTTCTGGCATTCAAGGAATACTCCAAATAAATTTACAAGCTATTATTCAATTTCCATAATTTCCATTTGTTCTTTTGATATGCCATTCTTTTTTCCATAATTTGTCCAGTAGGCAGTTGATGCTTTGATAAACATTTTTTTAGAAATCGGCATCGTCACTTGAAAATTATTGTATTTCTGTTTTTCTATGGAGATGGCAAATTTTTTCATTCTCGCTTTCAAAAAAATACGAAAAGGTGTTGTCAAAATTGCCTCGCCGCTCCCAATTTTGAGTACGGAACCAAAAGGATAACCATTTTTTTTTGCAAACAACTGCAACATCTTAACCGCAATGTCATTTTGGTATGGCTCAATAAAGCCGCAGTTAATAACAACAGAGATAGTGGGCTTTTTGAGAGGAACATTTTCCTCCAAAGCTTTTAAGAAATTAAGGAATGTCACAGGAATGCTGTCGGCATAAAGCGGAAACACAAATACAATGTCTGAGTAATTTTCAATCATCTGGCAAAGTGTCAAGTGATTGGACTTCTTGACTTCACAGTATTCCGTATCCAAGCGGCAATACTCCGAAAAAAGCTGCGCATACTGTTTGGAATTTGACTTGGGAGCCCGCGGGCTGGCATTTATAATCATCACTTTTCCCATGCTGTCACCTCTTTGCTTACTGCTGCCTCGACTTCATTTCCTGTAACAAATATAATGCGATAACTTTCAAAACTCATATTTTTTGCATTCCGTTCTACAAGTGCGCGAAAAATATCTTGTTCTTCGGGAGAAATATCTCCATAGCCGATTATGACTGCCGCTTTGGGTACGACATTGCGTTGAACATGGTGTGTTTCTCCGTGTAATAAACGAATAAACGCCTGCTGTACCGGAATGCTTCGTTCAAGCATGGTTTTCATTATCGTATCATAACCACCATATTTAAGCTTGCTTACATACAGTATTCGATCGCTGGCTGCGATTAGGGGATAAACTTTTACTGCATCATCGCGTATGACGCATTTTCCGGGAGTTTTTGTCCAGCAGCCAAAACAACCAACACAGTTTGCTATCTTTAATCTCGATAAATCAATAAATTGTATGGTTGGATGCTGCTGACAGAATGAATCTAAATTTCTGTCACTTAGCACCAAATTCATATCGTTCTCCTCCTACATCTTTTTTGTTATTATACTATACCCTTATCAGTTATAAAAGGACTATCTATAAAATAAAACCTCTTTCACTGAACAGGTATGGTTCACTTGTAGCTTACTCTTGGTTTTTGAATAGCTTTTTTTCACCAACATAGTGGTTTTATCAAGAACGATAAAACCCGAGTAGCGTTCAAGCTTTATCCAAATTCTCATCACTTAAAGTTCGCAACTATTTACAGAACTTATGATAGATGGAATCATCATCTTCTCATGGAGCGAAAAATTCCACCGGTGTCGTGTTGAAATACGCTATGATATTGAAAAGTTCTTTGAGCGATGGCAAGACCGCCCCACTGGTCACACCTCGGATATAAGAGCCGCTTTTTTCTAATTCCAAACCCATACGATGTCAAATCTGAAACTGGGAAACGGTTGGCCGTTCGTCATTGACCGCCGATACATGGATAACAGGACGTATGATCGACCGCCGTATCGCCTGCCGGAGGAATTCCGACCGGCTGATACCGTAGGGAGCGAGCCGCAAAGCAGAGTTTGGAGAAGGTACTCCCCAACAAGTTTCCCGTGAGGGGCAAAACCGCAGAATTGCGGATTTCGGCACCGTGGCAGAAACTTGCTTTGTAATTACAGTAGGTTGCCCCTGACCGGTTTTTCCGAACATAGAGCGATAAGGTCAGGCTGCTTTATCTGACTTCACCTACCTGCTAAGGGTGATTTTGTGATTTTGCCAAATGGACAATAAAAAAGCATCAAATCTTTTTCAGACTTATTGCTTTCGCTGGCCGCCGGTGGCGGCTGGTATTCAGTTTTTAGCTTATCGGACAAAGTGAAACTTGAACAGTGCGGCGATTAGTTTTTGTTTCACATATTCCCGTACAAGCTGTATCTGCTGTTCCCTGTCAAGTTCTACGGGCAATTTTAATCTCTCTTGCAAGCTGTGAGTTCTTGGCTTTTTCTATTTTCTCCACGTCGTTCTATAAAATAGAACGGTCTGTAAAATCCGGCGGCGCATACCTATGTCCTGCAATTGTTCTGATTGATAGTGCCTTTCCCAAAATGCTGAATCTGTGAGCCTTCCGCGTTTTGGATTTTACTACAATCTTCCCGGTTTGCTTCACCAAACCTCTGAACCAGATTTTCTGTCAAGTCCGTAATTGCATCTCCTTAGGACTGAAATTACTTTGCTGTAAAAGGTATCGAGGATGCACACGCTTTAGCATTGCCAGGGCATCCAGATCATCCGGATGTGTGTCCAGGTATAGTCGCAGGTCATCCATCACAAAGCTGACTTTTTGTATTTCCAACAGTCTTTCATTACATTTTTGCTCTTCGGGGCTTTTTAACGCATCTCGCTAGAAGTCAGAGAAGCACGGATCTGTTCTGCAGCGAAAAATGGCAAATCCAGTTCTTTGAAAATGGTGCCGGTCTTCAGTGCGTCATCCTGATTATAGAGTTCACCCTAGCTCTGGACAGGAACCGACGCAATCGCCAAATGTTCTTTTTGTATCTTCACTACCAACAACTCCCTTCAAAAATGAAATTGGCTTCCTGATTATTATTTGCAAATTCATTTTTAATGTTTCAAGGGAATTTTTTCATTTTATATAGAGATTTCTTCTTGGACTTTCTCTGTATAGACGGCAGAATCCGCAAAATGGTTAGTTACAAAACTTACTGCCCTCTCCTTATAACCTATCAGCCATACATTGTATTACTCTAAAAAAGAATGACTCATAATATAAAATGTATCTTGTGCATAGGTATATTTACGTTCTTTCTGAGGTAGGGTATCGTCATAGGCAAGCGCGTCTTCAAGAGAAACATCCATCACCGGACTATCTTGATAGTACCACCTCCGGCCATCCAGCACACCTTCTTTTAGCTCTTTTACTAGCATAGCTGCCGGAAACTTCTCCCCTTCTACACAGATATTATGTTTTTTACAACTTACAAATCCACTGGATACATAGTTACATGGCATCCCAAAAATAACTACCGTATCATATCCCATCGATACAGCTTTTTCAAATGAGTGCTGCATCAGCAGCTTTCCATAGCCTTTGCGCTGATAATCCGCTTCTATACAAAGCGGTCCGAATGTTAAGATATGTTTCATATTTCCTTTTTCATCTGTCAATGTCGCCCTCGTGTACATGATATATCCCACGACCTTATTATCAAGTTCCAAAACAAAGTCCAGTTCAGGAATAAAATCTTTATGCTCTCGCATTATGTGAACAAGATAGTGTTCCATGCATCCGGGTATATATAAATTATAGAAAGAATTTCGTGTCATCCTTTCAACAATTTCATAATCCCTAGGTTCCTCATTACGGATTGTAAGCATTTCTGTCTTCCTCCTTTTTATACCTCTATCCTGTTTACGTTTTATGTTAGGATATGGGTCTGTATCCGGTTTTTATATATTCTATCAACGTCTCTACATCATCAAAGTCGTCATAATCACCATTTATCTCATCCCGGTGATACATAATACCATTTTTTTCGCTTCTTTCAAGACAGTTTAAAAGAAACTCTTTACCATATCTTCTGGCAAATTCAGTAAAAGCATATGGTTTTATTTTACTAAGTAATCCCTTTCTACATTTTTCATTGCACTCATAACAATGTTCTATTTTTTTAGAAATAGAGCATTGCCTGTTTTCACACCAGTCTTTGTCTGGACATGCACCTGAATCACAGCCATCACATGTCATATTTTCAGAACAAAAGCAACAGGCAAGCCCACAGCGAGCAATTCCTAATTCTCGTTTCATTATATCCTCCTGGTTTACAGGCAGAAAATTTACTTATTCTGTGCAGAGACTGTCCGTCAGCCGATTCCAGGCCCTATAAAACAGGTGCCCATATACTGCTCCGAAAATATTGTGGAAAATCCTAAAAAATACTGCTCCTGGAAATCCCAGAATCCCTGCCGCCACAGACATGGCGCCCAGAGAATTAAACACAGACTGCCAGCCGTAAGTAGCGGAAAAGCCTACTCCGATCCCTCCCAACATTCCCAGGTAGGGGAGAAAGCCTTTCGGAAGTAGTAGAAATAAAAGGCTGAACAACAGTCCCCCGACCAGGTTTCCCGGAATCCTGCCTTTTATTCGTTCTTTCACGTCTTTCTCAAAAGGAACCATTACCGACATGACAGCAATCCCTGCCCACATACCTCTGGGAAGTCCCAGGCACTCTACGATACAGATAGCAGAAGCAATACCTAAGGCCATCGAAAGCTGCCATCTTGTGCGAAGAGAGGTAGGACGCAGTTCCTTTACAATGCTGAAAAAGGTTCTTTTATAGGTCTGCTTTCTGTGCTTTCTGTAATATACGATTTCAGTAAGCACTGCCCCCAAGAGCAGTCCTGCCAGACGAAGCACATAAGCTTTTCCTTCCGCGTCGTAGCCGTACAGCAGCAGATAGCTCAAGACCAATGTGGAATGATTGGCCATCATCACATGGTGACAGCCAAACAGCAAGATCAAAGAAATGGAAACCACATGGACGATCATTCCTGCTCCAGACGGGACTATATTTGCCAGTCTGGGACCAACTGCCAGAATAAAAAATTGAAGAAACAGTATCGCCAGTCCCGAACCCGTCTTGACTCCGAAATCCGCAAATCGGAACACCATCAGGCAAAGAAGCACCACTACACCTACAATGCTGTTCTCACTTCCGAAGATCCCGCTGTATGCGGAAACAAAAGCGACACAGAATACAATCGTAAGAAAAATTTTGAACAGATAGACCGTCGTATGCCGAAGTTTATTTTTTATACCTTCTGTATTTTGGATCAGTTTTTTGGATCCGGCCTGGTCTAATTGCAGTTCCTGATAAAAAGTCATATACAGCATCACTCCTCTGTTTTTACTGGAGAGGAAGTATACCAGCTCATCTTCAAGATGTCAAATAAAGAATTTCTAAACTACAGCTCCTCATAACGTATCTAAAATTGTTTAAATTGAGAAGTTATTCTTTCAAATTTTTCAAAGCAGACGGATTATCCTCTAGGATTGCCCCAACAGTGGGACAATTTTCTAAACCTGAACAGTCACCACAAGTATCAACACCCTTTTTCAATGCACACTGGCGAATTCTACACATACTATCGCAGAATACAGTTTTAATTCCCTCAACACGACAGCCTTGACAGTTAATATGTTCAGGAAAAATAGGCGCATTATTTAATTCAGCCCATAGCTTCGCAGTTTTTTCTCTCAACTCTTGGTCGTCATTAATTGTCGCGATATATGCGTCGCATTTCTCACAATCCAGTCCGCAATATGCAATCATTTCTTTCATGCGTATGTACCTCCTCAACGCCTAATTTTGTATAGGGCAGCATGACAATTATTACTTTTTATTTGGTTTTCTTTTAATGCCTAGCAATTTAATAAAATCTTGAAACATTAATGTATCAGTCGGTTCAAACATTATCCATTTACCATCTCGATAAGTTTTAGCTTCATCATAAATTTTTTGAACTTGTTGAGAATAATTATTACGTTCTGCTTCAAATTTTTCTCTCTCGTCTTTTCCAAATATAATCATAAATCCTATACAATTTTCTCTAGCGTATAATGCACAAAGTGTTTTACCACCTTGACGATATTTGTATTCATAAGCCCATGCCTTTCCACCTTTATTCCACAGATGTTCCATTTCATACTTTTTGTCAATGAAAGCGCATAGCTTATTCCATACATCATATAATGATTGTCCAACCAAAGCCGTCATTTCCTCTGCATTAGGAATTTTATCAAGCATAATTTTCCTCCATACACTTTGATTTATCACATACAAGTATTTTCTAGTATAACATTTCTTTTTTACAAGTATATCGGGGTAACCCATGACTATGTTTTCCATATTCAATCGCTTCTTTCGGGCAACGATTGATACACGCCATACAGTGCGTACAGTTTTCCGCCCATACAGGTTTCTTGTTTTCCATCCGAATATTATTAGTAGGACATACATCAAGACACTTTCCACAAGAAATGCAAGTATTGGTTACATAAAATTTTTTGGCATGAACAAATAAGGGATAGAATAGATCATTTATAATACCACTGCTCATTCTATCCCCAATAGAAATTTTTGCCTGTGGAAACTCCTCGCCATTTCTGATATAACTTGCCACCTTGTCTATGACAACTTCTGCCCGTTCTATAATCTCCATTGCCTGTTCTTCTGTTGGAGTAGAAAACAGCGCAATATAGTTCTCCGGCATTACAATTTCTGCACAACCATAGTAATTCATATTCTTCTGGAGACATAACTTTTTAAGATATTTCCCTGCATTTCCAATATTTTCACCGCAGGTCATAACAAAATAAATGTCTTTACTCCCAGTAAATTCTGTATTCTCTATCCAGTTTTGTACAATATGCGGTATCCTCCATGCATAAGTGGGCACAACAATGATCCATGAATCTTCCGAGTATAATTTTGAATTGTCCTTATTTCTTATTTTTTCAAATAAATTTATTACGTCATCCATTACTTCTTTTCCAATTCGTTTTGCAACATACGCACTGTTTCCTGTTCCCGAAAAATATAAAATCATAAATCACTCCTCCGTTATACTAAATTGTTCTCCTCTTAAAATCCTCCATTATTATAGGCTCTTGTTATCACATAAGATGGTTCATAATATGCACTGCTATTGTAATTATCAATTGTATTACATATTTCATCATTGTATACCCGAATCATTCCATCGATATAATCTTCCTCTGGCTGTAACGTTGACAGAATCAGCCTTGTATATACTTTCCCCATCTGTGTTTCTGATGGGATCTTGTCTACTAGTTCTAAATCGACATCCGTAATATCAAAATTCCCTGTTGTCAGCTTATACTCTTCGATCCATTCAGCTTCAATTTTCAAAGGATTGTCGCAATGCAACACATTAGCAAGACTGAACAGGCGCTCCCACTCTTCTTTCGGTATAGAATTAACAACATATTTATTCTTCTGATGTAATTTTCGCGCAACACGTTCTACCATATAGCACAAAAAATAAAGATCATTCTCGGAAATTTGTTCTTCCGGAAAAAATTTATTTGTCATAGCGAATAACTCCCTTCGAATTTGATAGTCTGTAATGCTTTCTCTGTACAGAATACAATCTGATGTGTCGGATACTTAAACTTAACCAGTTCCCAGAACGCCTCTTTCGAAATTCGTTCAGCTATATAGTCCTCAACATAATCCCAGATTGTATCATCTGCCATCGGACCCTCTACAACATCATAATCATGTTTTAAACCAAGCCGGCAGTTTACAACAAACTGCAGCCATTCTTCTGTCATCTTACTAAACGTTTTAATATCCAAGCTCTTATCGGGTAAATACTCATAAAAATTTACAATATGCGTTCCGCGTTTTGTCAAAGCCCAGCGTTTTGCCTGCTTTTCTAAAATTGTACAATAAAATCCGTATCCAAAATCTTTGTAAAAACCGTTTTCCAAAATCTTCGGTTCCTGGACTATAACATTGCTTCCATGATATAAAATCATACACTTTTTACTCCTTCACAAATTAGGTAATATTACTCTGTTCAACTCCATGATAAATGGAATTTGAAGCTTAAAACTCGTATCTTGTTCCATGTGAAAGTAACAGTCCGTCCGTTAATTCCACACATAAAATTATGGTGTTTTCATCATCAAAATTATTATGCCCATTATCAATCCATTCGGCAAAAACAACTTTTAGTTTCTCAGCAATTATACGATTTTCTTCTTTTCCAAAATACCCTAAATTTTTCCCCTTACCGTGTGCGGTAAACCAGTCACCTGCTATCGCAACATTTGGGTTCTCTTCTATTTGTTTTATTTTGTTAGTAAGTGCGTATGTAATAATATAAAATGAACCATCCTCATAATATGCATTTACATTCCGCACATACGGCACTTCCTGTTCCGCTGTTGCTAATGCGATCACCGTGTCTTTTCCAAAACGTTCAATCATAATTTTTTCAACATCTGAACCTAATTTTCTCATATAATTATCTCCTTCACAAAAAGCAAGTTGTCAAGCTGCTTTAAACTATTATATCACCCTGAATATTCCTCTGTCATTCTATTTCTCTCTTATACAAAAAGAGAGAGCGGAACATCAGATGTCCACTCTTTTACAAAACGCACTTATTTGTGATATGGTTCTCCATTGATAATCCGATATGCCCGATATATCTGTTCCAAAAGGATCACCCTCATCAACTGGTGTGGAAACGTCATTTTAGAGAAGCTCAGTGCATAATCTGCGCGTTTCCGTACCTCTTTTCCAAGACCAATGGATCCTCCGATGACAAAGCCGATACTGCTGTTTCCCTGTACACCGAGCTGTTCGACCTTCCTTGCAAACTCTTCTGATCCAAGCATCACTCCGTTAATTTCCAGAGTAATAACATACATATCATCGTGGATGCATTTCAGAATCCGCTCTCCCTCCTTATTCCGAATGTTTTCCTCCACGGTTTCGCCTGCCTGATCCGGCGTCTTCTCATCAGCCACCTCGGCGATCTCCAGCTTGCAATATCTGGAAAGGCGCTTACTATACTCTGCGATGGCATCTTTTAAATATTTTTCTTTGATTTTTCCTACGGTAATCAATGTAATTTTCACGCTGTTCTCCTTTTCTTCTGTCTATGTAATCATTACGGAACAATGGCCCGAAACACCGGAATCTTTTTCAGAATCAGTACTGACATAACAGAGATCACATAAATCACAAACGGCATTACAAAGCGCCACCATCCAGATTCCGTTCCAAGCTTTGTCAGATTTTGCAAAGTCTGCAATACCAGCATATGTGTCACATATACGCCCAGCCCTGTACTGGCAAGTGTTGTAACTGCCCTCCGAATTCCCGGATTTTGTTCCAATTTTTTCCATGGCCCATATTTAACTGCCACGAACACTCCGACAGCCAGAAATACCGTCGGGAACGATAGATATCCCCAGAAAGCATGATTCAGTCCTGAACTATTCGTTGACCAGGCCACAGTACTGATATACCGGATTCCGGCTCCTGTAGCACCAAGTATACAAAGAAACATCCGGGTTTTCTTTGACATATCTGTTGTAGAAAGCAGATACCCTAAAATCACATACAGTAAATATCCTCCCGCCACCGGGAACTGGATATTTCCATTGAATGAAATTCCCAAAAAAGTACAACACACTGGATAAACAGAATAAGCTAAAAAGGCCATCGCTGTCATATAAGCCAAAATCTGCTTGTAATCTTTTAACAAAGACAGAACAGGTATACAGAGATACATCATAAATAGCGGAATGAAAAACCAGTATACCTGTTCCGCAGTTGTATTGGTAAACAAATCGATCATACCAGACAAACTTGGTCGAAACTCCATCTGTCCCAAAGCTACCTTTATTACCAGATTGATCAGTGTCCACGTAATAAACGGTAAACCTGTTTTAAGAAAACGCTTCTTAAAATAAGCACCGGTCTGATACCTCTCTCTATAGTCAAACAGAGTCGCTCCTGATATCATAAAAAATACCGGAACCGCCCAGTAAGCAATCGTTTCAACAAACATCCTCTGGCGATATACCGAAGTATCTGTATACGGATCTGCAATCCTGTTGCACTGCATGTATATCACACAAAGACAGGCGAGTATTCTGAGAATATCGATATAGAAATAATGCTCTTTTTGATTGATCTTTCTCATCCCTTTCCCTCCTGTCAGGCTCAGATTCGGCAAACCTCCAGTTCGTGAAGCGCTCTTGTCGCACAGATATATTCTGCCTGCCTTGTCATTTTCGTCTCTTCTTTATGCGCCACAGTAAACACCTGGTCAAACTCCAGACCTTTTGCCATATAAAAGGTCGTCACGGTCAGTCCACGCCCAAATCTGGAGCTGTCACGATCAATATAGTGTACCTGATCTGTTTTCTTCCGAATCATCTCGTACCATTCTCTGGCTTCAGCTTCTGTCATCGTAAGCACTGCCGCTGTCTCATACCCTTCCGGTCCTATCTTGACATGCTCCAGGATATGACTGATCATCTCTTCTTTAGATCCATACTCCCGCTCTGCAACCGCTTTCCCGTGGCGGTTCAGAAGCTCTGCATCATCCATCCCAACCAGTGTCCTTGCATATTCGGCAATCTCCACTGTATTCCGGTAACTTTTGTTCATCTCAATCTTCCGAAGCTGTTTCCCCAGTATCTGAGGAAGGAACCGTGTCACATCGTTTTGCTTTTCCTCCATTGTCTGGGAACGGTCTCCGAGAATTGTCATCGGACACTGAAATAAAAGCCCCAGAATCGTATATTGCAGGTAGGAATAATCCTGCATCTCATCCACAACCAGATGTTGTATCTGATCCTGTCTTCCTACACCAAGTAACCGATATTTCAGATACAGCATCGGAAAAACATCTTCGTACTCCAGATAACGTCTGTCATACGGTACCTCTGGAAGTTTCGGGAAATGCTGTTCCTCCAAAAACCAATTATAAATCCGATATAGATCTGTAGTCGTGTACATTGCCTGAAACCTGGTCCGCAGTTTCTCCACGTCTTCCTCAGAAAGTGTCATGCTGTATCTCGTCTCGTACTCATCCACCACATACTCTATGACTGCATCCATCCGAGCCAAAACCGGAACATCCTGAAATTTAAAGTAAAACAGACGAATCATCTCTTCTTCAGTCTTTTCCATTCCCCGGAAATAAATTCCTTTCAGATTGACGAGCCACTCCTCCATCTGCGCCATAAATCCTTCGACCGCACCAATCAGTTCTTTTGACTGTTTAAAGCGATAGCGGCTCAAGTCGTCTTCCTTTATTCCGGCAATGTTTTTTTCTATCTGATGATAGCGGTCCTCGCAGTCCGGTACGGCAGATTTCAGTTCCCGGTATGCGAAAAGATCCAGGCTCATCTCCCGGATGTTCTCTTCCCCAAGTTCCGGAAGGATATGGGAAATATAATCCGAAAACACACTGTTCGGAGATAGAACAAGCACACCGGACGATTTCAAATTCTTTCTATCGTGATAAAGCAGATAGGCAATTCTGTGAAGTGCCACCGATGTCTTCCCACTTCCCGCTGCTCCCTGAATTACAAGAATTTTATCCTTTGTATTACGGATAATTGCATTTTGCTCTTTCTGAATCGTCCGGACAATGTTTTTAAGCTGTATGTCGCTGTTGCTTCCAAATTCCTGTTTCAGAATCTCATCATCAATCTTTACATCGCTCTCAAATCCATAGACCATCTTCCCTCTACGGATCTTGTACTGCCATTTCGCTTCGATTTCCCCGCACATCCGACCTGCCGGAGCCTCGTAAGACGCCTCTCCTTTGTCAAAGTCATAGAACAGAGCACTTACCGGCGCTCTCCAATCATAAATCAGCGGAATCCTGCCAGCCTCCTCGGCAAAATTCCCGATTCCGATGTAGAAAATTTCCGGTTCATCATCTCCATCGTAGCGAAAATCTACTCTTCCGAAAAACGGCGAATCGAGCATCTTCTTATAACGTGACCGGAGGCGCAAAGTATCCTGATTGGCATTGATACGCTGGAGCAGTGCCTGCTGGTTATCGTAGTCCTCGTACCCATACTGGTCCATCTCCGTATAATTCTCCCAGTAGTACTCATGCATACTCTCGATATCTTTCTGTCCGGCAAGAATCTCCTGATCCATCTGGACGATTTTCCTTTTCAGCTTTCGCACGATCTCTTCTAAAAATTTCATACCTTCCAATGATGTTTCCTTCTTTGCTGTCACCCTTCTTACCTCGTTCTTCCTTCTGCCTGTTCTAGTCTGTCCTGTTTCTGATCTTTTCTTTCATACCATCATAAAATTGCTCGGAAAGTGGCACTGCAACGCCAAGATTCCTTGCCCTTTCCAGAAGATAACCTCCAAACGTCTCCAGCTCCGACGGTCTTCCCGCCTCCACGTCCCGCTTCAAAGAACTTGTGGATCCCTTACTCAGTCTCATAAATCTCTGGTATTCCTCTTCCATATAATGCTGCCGGATGTGTACCCCGTCAGCCTTGGCCACCTGAAGTGCTTCTTTCAGCAGCATATGAAATTCCGCTCTCCTGTCCTCGTATGCCCGTATCTCCTCCACATTTCCCAAATAATATGCCGTAATGACATTATAGGCGCAGTTAAAAATGTATTTCTCCCACACGGCCTGTCTCACATCCGATGGTATCTCGTATTCAATCCCTGCTTCTCCCAGAACACCGGCTGACACTTTCGCCGCTTTATGTTCCTCTTCCCGCACAGCTCCCAGAAGAATTCTGGTGTACTGTCCGAGCTGTGTGATAGAGTAATCCTCGTTTGCGGCGGCAGTCGTGTAGATCACTGCATCCACCACAAGTCCTTTCCCCAGATACTCCCTCACTCTCTGGGCTGTATCCGCCCCATTCATTACCGGAACAATAATCGTATGGTCATCTACACAAGATCCCAATGTCTGGCACACGTCCTCCAGGGCATAAGTCTTAACACAAAGAAAAATCAGGTCCTGAATCTCCTCCACTTCCCTCGCACACTCCCGTATCACACCATCTTTTACGATTTTCTCTCCATGAAAATCACTGTGCAGCACTACACCATGCTCACGCAGCGCCTCACCTCGTTTTCCCCTCGCTATCAATGTCAGATTCTTATATTTTTGTCCGACCATCCCTGCGATGTATCCTCCAACGCCCCCGATACCGACAATCATTATCTTCATTTCTTCTCTCACTTTTGGTCACCCCTGGTATGATGATATGTATTCTATTTATTATACCTTATTTTCTCTTTCATTCCAAGAAAAAATGAAGCTGCAGATTTGAATCTACAGCTCCATGCTTCTCTTTTGTAAAATTCCCGTGGGATTATTTATTTTTCAGATATTCGTGGATGCCTTTTGCTCCGGCTTTTCCTGCTCCCATAGCAAGAATTACCGTCGCCGCTCCTGTTACAGCATCTCCTCCGGCATACACGCCTCCTTTGGATGTCTTACCAAACTCTTCATCCGCAACAATACATTTCCACTTATTGACTTCCAAACCTTCTGTTGTAGAAGAAATCAGCGGGTTCGGTGAAGTTCCAAGGGACATAATCACAGTGTCCACTTCCATCTCAAATTCGGAACCTTCGATGACAACCGGGCGTCTTCTTCCGGATGCATCCGGCTCGCCAAGCTCCATCTTCACGCATTTCATGCCTTTTACCCAGCCGTCTTCTGTCACAATTTCTGTCGGGTTTGTCAGAAGATCAAAGATGACTCCCTCTTCTTTTGCGTGGTGTACCTCTTCCACACGCGCCGGAAGCTCTTCTTCACTTCTTCTGTAAACAATATGTACCTCAGCGCCAAGACGGAGTGCTGTTCTGGCAGCGTCCATAGCAACGTTTCCACCACCGACTACGGCTACTTTTTTTCCTGCAACAATCGGAGTGTCGTAGCTGTCGTCAAAAGCTTTCATCAGATTGCTTCTTGTCAGATACTCATTAGCAGAAAAGACACCGTTTGCTGTCTCACCCGGAATACCCATGAATTTCGGAAGTCCGGCGCCAGAGCCGATGAATACTGCCTCAAACCCTTCTTCTTCAATGAGCATATCGATCGTTGTAGATTTACCGATTACCACGTTAGTCTCGAACTTCACGCCGAGTTCTTTCACCTTTTCGATCTCTTTTGCAACGACTTTCTGCTTTGGAAGACGAAACTCCGGAATACCGTAAACAAGTACACCGCCAAGTTCATGGAGCGCTTCGAATACTGTCACGTCATACCCCATCTTTGCAAGATCACCTGCACAGGTCAGACCCGCAGGACCAGAGCCGATGACAGCAACCTTGTGCCCATTCTTCTCTTCTGCTCCTACCGGCTTAATATCATGCTCCAAAGCGTAATCCGCAACAAATCTCTCCAGTTTACCAATAGAAACCGGCTCTCCTTTGATACCACGGATACATTTTCCCTCACACTGTGTCTCCTGCGGACAGACACGTCCACAGATTGCCGGAAGCGCGGAAGACAGACCGATGGTCTTATATGCGCCCTCGAAATTTCCTTCTTTTACCTCTTTGATGAATGCCGGAATATTGATCGCTACCGGACATCCCTGAATACACTTTGCATTCTTACAATTAATGCAGCGTGTCGCTTCTTCCATTGCTTCTTCTGCATTATATCCAAGACATACTTCTTCAAAGTTTGTCGCTCTTTCTTTCGGATCCTGTTCCCGAACCGGTACTTTCTTTAATACGTCTGCCATCTTAGTTGTCACCTCCACAATTTCCACATCCGCCGTGATGTGTATTGCCCTCCTGCAGTCTTAACATCGCTCTTCCTTCTTCTGTCTTATACATAAGCTGTCTCTTCATTGCTTCGTCAAAATCTACAAGATGACCGTCAAATTCCGGTCCGTCCACACATGCGAACTTGACTTCGTCTCCTACATGCAGACGACAAGCTCCACACATTCCGGTTCCGTCTACCATGATCGGATTCATGCTGACAATCGTCGGGATTCCAAGATCTTTTGTCATCAGACAGGTAAATTTCATCATAATCATTGGTCCGATCGCAACACAGACATCATATTTCTTGCCTTCCTCTTTTACAAGCTTTTCCACCATAGAAGTAACCATGCCTGCATGTCCGTAGCTTCCGTCATCCGTACATACATACAGATTTCCGGCAACCGCTTTCATTTCTTCTTCAAGAATCAACATATTTTTCGTTTTGGAACCTACGATTACATCCGCGTCGATTCCTCGTTCATGTAACCATTTCACCTGTGGATATACCGGTGCGGCGCCAACGCCTCCGGCAACAAAAAGCATCTTTTTATTTTTTAAAGCTTCCAGGTCTTCATTTACAAATTCGGACGGACATCCAAGCGGTCCAGTAAAGTCGCGGAAAGAATCTCCTGCTTTTAACTCTGCCATTTTTAACGTGGATGCTCCGACAATCTGGAATACAATGGTGATTGTCCCTTTCTCTCTGTCATAGTCGCAGATGGTCAGAGGGATTCTCTCGCCCTTTTCATCCATTTTTACAATGACAAACTGCCCCGGCTCGCAGTGACGAGCAACACGCGGAGCTTCTACATCCATGAGAAAAATCTTATCTGCAAGTTCTTCAGCTTTTAAAATTTTGTACATCTCTCATGCCTCCTAATTGTTATACTCCATTTATCATAAGATATTGTAGATAAAATATCAAGTAGATTCTGACAGGGAAATCGTTTTTTTCGATAAAAGATTCACAACCTGGTATAAAAAACCGCCGCTTCCGAAAAAGCGACGGTCATAACCGGTTTAGAAGTCAACTTCTGTTCCGTAATATGTACATGTAAAGAGTTTTTCCATCTCGGCCGGAGTAATGCTTCTCGGATTAGACCCTGTACAGGCATCGCCGACAGCAAGTTTTGCAATATTGGAAATTTTTTCTTTAAATTCCTCTTCGTTGATTCCGAACTCTCTTAATGTCTTAGGAATTCCAAGCTCTACATTAAATGCATCGATCTTTGCAATCAAGCTATTGATAAGCGCTTTCTCAGAAGTTCCCGGAAGTCCCATTCTGCGTGCGATCTCCGCATAACGCTTTGCCGCTACAGGATCTTTTGCATTATACTGAATAACGTACGGAAGGTAGATTGCATTTGCGCATCCGTGTGGAATGTGTCCTGTAGAGAATGCGGCTCCAGTCTTATGAGCCATAGAGTGAACGATACCAAGCAACGCATTGGAAAATGCCATTCCTGCCAGACACTGCGCATAATGCATCTGCTCTCTCGCATCCATATCACAACGGTAAGATGCCGGCAGATAATCAAGTACCATCTCGATTGCCTGAAGTGCAAGCGGATCTGTAAATGGTCCGTTTAATGTGGAAACATAAGCCTCAATCGCATGGGTCAGAGCATCCATTCCTGTGTAAGCAACCTGTTTCACCGGGAGACCTGCTACAAGATCCGGGTCAACAATGGCGATATCCGGTGTGATATTGAAGTCAGCAAGCGGATATTTCACACCTGTCTGATAATTTGTGATAACGGAGAATGCTGTTACTTCCGTCGCTGTTCCGGATGTGGACGGAATCGCCGCAAATTTTGCTTTCTGTCTTAATTCCGGGAAATTAAACGGTGTACAGAGATCCTCAAATGTCGTATCCGGGTACTCATAGAATGCCCACATTGCCTTTGCGGCATCGATCGGGGATCCTCCGCCCATGGAAACGATCCAGTCTGGCTCAAACTCTCTCATAGCCTCAGCACCCTTCATAACTGTCTCGACGGACGGATCCGGCTCTACCCCCTCAAAGAGTTGAACTTCCATACCTGCTTCTTTCAAATAAGAAACCGCCCTGTCCAGGAATCCCTGACGCTTCATGGAGCCGCCTCCGACAACAAGGATTGCTTTCTTTCCTTTCAGGTTTTTCAATTCTTCGAGGCATCCTTTCCCATGGTAAATGTCTCTTGGTAAACAAAATCTACTCATAGCTCGTCTCTCCTTTTCTACCATTGATATTTTTTTAACTATCGTTAGTATACTCCTGTTTTTTAGTTATTTCAATGCATTTTTCCGGTTTTTAGAATTTTTTATTGAATCACTGATTTAATAAGCTATATCTATGGCAAAAACATCTTAGGATTTAACAAGCAGATTATCTTTCATCCAAAGCTTCAAGCGTATATTCATGCAGTGTTTCCCTTCGGTATTCATCCAGTTGAAGCATCTGAGAATACAACATGTCCACCATAATGAGAATCGGGAACTGTGGAGAAATGGCTTTCCCCTGTTCTAGGTTTTCTTTCAGCGCAAACAGCATGATCTCATCGCAGAATTCCAGAAATTTCTTCCCGGTGTGTGCCGTCATAAGAATTACTTTCGCTCCGCATTTTTTCGCAATCTTCATGGATTCCAGAACCGCTTCGGTCTTCCCGCTGACACTGATCCCGATTACCGCACAGTCTCCATCCAGAAGGACGGAATTCATTTTCATAATATGTTCATCTGTAATAGCCTCAATATTTGCGCCGATCCGCATAAAACGGAACTTCATTTCCATAGCTGCCAGACCGGAACTTCCCTTTCCGTAAACATAGATTCTCTTTTTCTTTGATAACATGTCCACAATAGTGAATAATCCGCGATTGTTTTTTCCAGTGCAGTAAAGGTATCGTAAATTGCTTCAATCTGAGGTATGATATTTCTTTCGTATTCATCCATTGTTTCGTCCCCTTTTAGAGTTTTCCTAAACCGACTGAAGGGAAGACTACAGTCTGAATCGCGGAAATATATTCTGCGATTTTCCTCTTCATGTTCCTGTATCAAGAACGAATCTGATATTTCCTTGTCGTAATCTCACTCTTCTTTCCATTGCCGTCAATCAATACTACATTGAGTTCCGTGTCCTGATAAAGCGGGAAAGCACCGGTATATTTGACCGACTGATCTGACGGTTCGCTTCCATCCGTCGTATAATAAGCCGTATATCCTTCCGGGACCTGTACCTCAACACTGATTGGTTCCTTATACTGACCTGTTGTCGGCGAGACTGCCGGCGCTTCTGCCACAGGGAATCGAATCATATAGGTTTTTTGCACCTCTACACTTTCAATCCCCTTTTTATTGACAAAGATCGCTCTGACGGTTGTTTTTCCTTCCTTATTGATTTGGATCGGCTCCTTATATTCCGTGCCTTCGGTAGTCGCTTTACTTCCGTCCACAGTATAGTAGATCGTGCCGTCCTCCTCGCTTGAGAGAGTGAGTTCCTGCACATTATCGTATTCTTTCTCATCATCCAGACTGAATTCCGGAACTCTGGCAACATAATCCTGAAGTTCTGTCAAAATCTGACCGTTGGTACAGGTACTCATCAGATAGGCGATTTTTTCTGTCTGGTCCGTATCCTCATAGTATTCTACCATAGCTTGATAAACGCCGACACTATCCGGATGGCTATCCACTGCTTCCTGTAACAATGCATCCGCGTCGTCATCCTTGTTCTGGTCGTGATAGAGAGAAGCCAGTCTGAAATAGGCCTCTTTCTTTTCCCCCTTTTTCTCAATCGCTTTTAAATAAAGCGCTTCCGCTTTTGTATCATTCCCGTTTATCTCGGCTCTTTTTCCCCGGTTTACTACACCGGTATATGTATTTCGATAAATCAGAATTCCCGCTCCGACTACCGCCGCAACAATCAGGATCATTCCCAGAATCACAAGCCTACGCAGTCTTCTTTTGCGTCGCATCCGTTCTGCTTTGGCCCGTCTTCTTCTCCTTCTGATCTCTTCCTCTGACAGTCTGTCCCCTGGATTTGTCATTCTTTGCATGGTACCCTTATTCTCTCCTCTTTTTCCGTGCCGCCTCCACACAGTTATTCATCAGCATCGCAATCGTCATCGGCCCTACTCCCCCTGGGACCGGTGTGATAGCCTCTGCCTTTTCTTTCACCTGTTCAAAGTCCACATCTCCGCAGAGTTTTCCGTTTTCATCCCGGTTCATCCCTACATCAATAACAATGGCTCCTTCCTTAACGTCGCAAGCCTTAATTATCTTTGCCTTCCCGACCGCCGCCACAAGAATATCGGCCCTTCTTGTGATCTCTCCTAAATTCTTTGTCCGTGAGTGGGCGATCGTGACCGTCCCATTTTCCTGGAGCAAAAGAAGCGCCATCGGCTTTCCTACATGATTGCTTCTTCCGACTACGACGCACTCCTTGCCTTCGATAGAATAACCGGAACGCCGTATTAGCTCAATCACGCCTGCCGGAGTACAAGAACGGAATCCCTCCGTTCCAAGACAAAGCGCTCCAATACTATCTGCAAGAAATCCGTCCACATCCTTCTTCGGAGAAATCATCGTTGTAATCTTCTCTTCATCGATCTGCCCCGGCAGAGGAAGCTGTACTAAAATCCCGTCTACGTTCTCGTCTTCATTAAGGCTCGTAACAAGCTTTTCCAGCTCCTCCTGCGTCGTATCCTCCGGCAGTTCGTAAGAACGGGATTCGATCCCGACATACTCACATGCCCGTTTTTTGTTCCTTACATAAATGGCAGATGCGCTGTCGTCTCCGACAAGTATGACAGCCAGACACGGTGTAATCCCCTGCGCCTTCATCTCTGTCACTTCCTGCTTTAATTCCTCTTTGATCTTTGTGGAAATTACTTTTCCGTCTATCAATACTGCCATAGTCTGCCTCCTTTTAGAACAGTCCTGTAATCTTTCCGTCATCTGTTACGTCAATATGATTTGCCGCAGGAACTTTTGGAAGTCCCGGCATCGTCATCACTGCGCCTGTCAGCACAACGACAAATCCAGCCCCCGCACTGACATAAACTTCTCTTACATGGATGCGAAATCCTTCCGGACGTCCAAGAAGTGTCTGATCATCGGAGAGGGAGTACTGGGTTTTTGCCATGCAGACCGGCACATTTTTAAATCCAAGCTCTTCGATTTTTGCAAGCTGCTTTAATGCGGCTTTATCATAATCCACGCCGTCCGCACCGTAAATCTCTCTGGCAACCGTCTCGATCTTGTCTTTCAAAGGCAGATCGTCCGGATAGAGCGGATGGAATTGGCTTTCTTTCGTCTCCAGTGTATTTAATACTTTTCTTGCCAGCTCTTCGCCCCCTTCGCCGCCTCGTGCCCAAACATCCGCAATGGCAAATTCACATCCTCTTTCCTCGCAGAATTCTTTGACAAATCCCTTTTCCGCCTCAGTATCCGCAGAAAACGCATTCAGGGTAACAACAACCGGTACGCCGAATTTCTGAAGATTTTCAATGTGTTTTTCCAGATTGACGATTCCCTTTTTCAAAGCCTCCAGATTTTCTTCATTCAACTCATTTTTCGGCACTCCGCCATTGTATTTCAATGCCCGGATCGTGGCAACCAAAACAACAGCGTCCGGCTTTAATCCGCTCATCCGGCACTTGATATCCATAAACTTCTCCGCACCGAGATCAGCGCCGAATCCCGCCTCAGTGATCGTGATATCACTCATCTTGAGCGCCATCTTGGTAGCCTGCACACTGTTACATCCATGAGCAATATTGGCAAATGGTCCGCCGTGTACCAAAGCCGGTGTGTGCTCCAGTGTCTGAATCATATTCGGCTTGATGGCATCCTTTAACAGAGCCGCCATAGCGCCGGTAGCCTGGAGATCATCTGCTGTCACCGGCTTACCGTCAAAAGAATAGGCAACAATGATCTTCCCAAGGCGTCTCTTCAGATCGGAAAGATTGTCCGCCAGACAGAGGATCGCCATAATCTCGGAAGCTACGGTGATCACGAAATGATCTTCCCGTACCATGCCATCCATCTTGTTCCCAAGTCCTACCACAATATTTCTGAGGACACGGTCGTTCATATCTTCACAACGTTTCCAGACGACCTGTCTTGGATCAATACCAAGCTGATTCCCCTGTTGGATGTGATTGTCCAGAAGGGCTGCAAGAAGATTGTTTGCCGATGTGATCGCATGAAAATCTCCTGTAAAATGCAGATTCAGATCTTCCATCGGTACAACCTGGGCGTATCCGCCTCCCGCGGCGCCTCCTTTGATTCCAAAGCAAGGACCAAGAGACGGCTCACGCAGGGCAATCATTGCTTTCTGTCCGATCTTTGCCATTGCCTGTCCAAGTCCTACCGTCACAGTTGTCTTCCCCTCTCCGGCGGGTGTCGGGTTAATCGCTGTCACAAGGACGAGTTTTCCGTTTGGGCGGTCCTTAATCTTGTCCCAGAGCTCAGCAGAGAGCTTTGCCTTGTACTTTCCGTAGAATTCCAGGTCGTCTTCCCCGATTCCGATCGATGCCGCCACATGTTTGATCGGCTCCATTGTCGCTTCCTGTGCAATCTGAATGTCTGTTTTCATTTTCCTTCCTCCGTTTCTTCCCCTAAACATGTTCCTCTATGTACTGGTCAAACTGTTCCTTTGACATCAGAACCTTTCTTGGTTTGGTGCCCTCTTCCTCTCCGACGACGCCTGCTTCATATAGCTGATCCATAATTCTTGCCGCACGGTTGAATCCGATTTTGAACACCCGCTGTAACATCCCGATGGATGCTTTTTCCTTTTCGATGATAAAATATCCCGCATCCTGGAAGTAGACATCCCGTTCTTCTCCCTGGCCACCTGCCCCGGATCCGGCCGCTCCGCTTGAGGCATTTGCCATATGCGTCTGAACCTCCTCATCGTAGGCAGCATTTCCATTATTTGTCAGCAGATAATCCACCACTGCCTGCACTTCCTTATCAGATACAAAGGCTCCCTGGACACGTGCCGGCTTCTGGTAGCCTGCCGGATAGAAGAGCATATCACCCTTTCCCAGGAGCTTTTCTGCTCCATTCATATCGATAATGGTCCGTGAATCTACTCCGGAAGATACAGAGAAAGCAATCCTGGACGGCATGTTGGCTTTAATCAGGCCGGTAATGACATTGACCGACGGCCGTTGAGTCGCAAGCACCAAATGAATCCCTGCAGCACGGGCAAGCTGTGCCAGACGACAAATGGATTCTTCCACATCCCCTGGAGCCACCATCATCAAGTCCGCAAGCTCGTCTACGATGATGACGATCTGCGGCATCTTCTCCGGCCGCTCCTCCTCGTTGTCAATATCTTTGACACTTTCCACCTTTGCATTGAAACCATCCATATCACGCACCTTGTACTGCTCAAAGAGCTGGTAACGCTTCATCATTTCGGCCACCGCCCAGTTCAAGGCGCCCGCCGCCTTCTTCGGATCCGTCACAACCGGAATTAATAAATGCGGAATCCCATTATAAACGCTTAACTCCACCACCTTTGGGTCAATCATAATCAGCTTCACTTCCTGCGGGGAAGCCTTATATAAGATACTCATAATCAAAGTATTGATACAGACGGACTTCCCTGATCCCGTCGCGCCCGCAACGAGAAGATGCGGCATCTTGGCAATATCTGACACTACCGTCCGTCCGCTGATATCTTTTCCGACAGCAAAGCTGATCTTGGATTTTGCGGCTTTGAACTCCTCACTCTCCAGAAGATCCCGAAGCTGTACGGTGGAATTGCCCTTATTCGGCACCTCAATACCGACCGCTGCTTTCCCCGGAATCGGTGCCTCAATCCGGATATCCGCCGCTGCAAGATTGAGCTTTAAATCATCGGCAAGACCTACGATCTTGCTGACCTTTACTCCCATCTCCGGCTGAACTTCATACCGGGTCACCGCAGGGCCGCAACTCACATTCGTCACGGTCACATTGACACCGAATGTCTTTAATGTCTGCTGTAGCTTAGCTGCCGTCTCTCTCAAATGCGCGTCGGAATCGCCTGTCCCCTTCTTTCCATGGGTCAGCAGGCTGATCGGAGGCGCATGATATACAGAGACTGGCTTTGCGATGGATTTCTCAATCTCAGCGGTTACATGCTCTCTTGCCGCTGCCTCCTGCTCCTTATTCTCAGCTTTTACTCTGGTCCTGATCTTTGCCTCTTCCTTTGGATTCACAGCCTCTTTAAAAGCACTGATTCCCTCTTCCGGAAACTCAGAGAGATCCGGAACAGCCTCAAACGCCTCCGTCAGAACCGGTTCCCCCGGTTCTTCATAGGAGGATGCTCTTGTAATCGTAAGCTCTCCGGCCGGAGCTTCTTCCTGGGTCTTTGGTGCCGCCTGTTGTTCCGTCTCCTTTGCCCTCTTTTCTGCTTTCTTTTTCAGGCTTTTTTCTTCCGTCACAACAAGCTCCTGGATCTCCGGACTGCGCCCCTCCAAAGTCGTATCAAAAGAAACTCCCGCCACCTTATGCTCCTGCCGCTTGGCTTCTTTGACCTTTTTCTTCTCCTCACGCTGTACTTTTCGGTGCTCCCTGCCAGTCTTTGCCTTACTTTGAAGCGTTCGTCCGGCGTTCTGCACACTTTTTAAAAGCGAACGCTGTGTAATCAGAATCAAACAGATCATCATCAAAATCACAATAATCACATACGAGCCGACTACGCCCAGCGCCGGGACCGTTAAATGCGCCATCTTCTCGCCAATACTGCCTCCCGCCCGGTTGACAAGCTCCAAAAAGGCACAAATCAAGGCTACAAGAACTACCGCGGCGCCAAGCTTCGTGTATGCTTTATGATTCCCCCGATTGGATAGGAAAAATGTGACGCCTGCAAAAAGCAGAAATGGGAACAAATACGTCATCTGTCCGAAAAGTCCCTCCATAAAGTCCGAAATCACTCTTCCTGCTGCTCCCGCAAGTCCAAAATTACTAATCAAAAGAATGATCGAGACCGCCAAAGATACCAGGATTACAATCTCCTCTCTGACGATCGTCTCCCGCTCCATCTGAGCTTTCGTCGCTCTTGTAGAACGGCTGGATTTGGACCGGGTGGATCTGGTAGTCTTTCGCCCTGCTTTCTTTGCTGTTGTACTTTTTTTCTTCTTCTGTGGCGTCTTCTGGGCCATGAAATATCCCCCTTATTACTTTCCCGCTTCAGACGGGCCTTTCCCATTTTCACTATATTTCATTATAGCATTTTTAAAATATGCTGTCATTATCTATTTTTGTGCTCTCGTTCCCCGATTTCCTTCTGATTCCGCCGTTCATCAATCAGGGAGTAAATCTTTTCAAAGGCCTCGTGGATCCCTCCCACTTCGTCGATGATCCCCTCCCGGACCGCATCCTCACCCTCTAAAAGCGTCCCTACATCTTTGACAAGCTGAGACGAATCCAGCATCAGCTCTTCCAGACGCTCTTTAGTAATTCGTGAATGACTGGAAATAAACTTGGTAATCCGATCCTGTGTACGCTCCATATTCCGGTAACTTTGGATCACCCCGATAAACATCCCGTTGGAACGTACCGGGTGTACAATCATAGTTCCGCTCGGCACAATAAACGAATAGTCCGAAGAAACAGCAAGCGGCCCTCCAATGGAATGGCTTCCTCCAAGGACAAGAGATACGGTCGGCTTGCTTAACGAAGCGATCATCTCGGCAATGGCAAGTCCTGCCTCCACATCTCCACCTAAAGTATTGAGCAGAATCAATACTCCCTCGATCTCATCACTGGATTCGATCTCGGCAAGTTTCGGGAGCAGATGCTCGTATTTGGTTGCTTTCGTACTGCCAGAGACTGCTTCGTGCCCTTCGATCTCCCCGATAATAGTCAACAGATAGACCTTATAGTCCCCGTGCTTTGTCTCCAGCTCCAGACTCCCCGTCTCCTTGATCTGCTCTGTTTCTTTCTCTTGTTTTTCCTGATTTCCCATAAAAAACACCTCCACATTTTTTGCTTAGTATGCGGAGGTATTTTTCTAAATATGCATTATACGAGGGCAAGTGCCTGTTCCAGATCCGCGATGATATCGTCTGCATTCTCAATTCCAACGCTAAAACGGATCAGATCCGGCTGCACTCCTGCTTCCAGGAGCTCCTGATCGTTCATCTGACGGTGCGTATGGCTCGCTGGATGAAGGACACAGGTTCTAGCATCTGATACGTGGGTCACGATTGCTGCCAGCTTCAGACTGTCCATCATTTTGACAGCGACATCTCTTCCACCCTTTAATCCGAAAGTGATGACACCGCAGGTGCCGTTTGGCATGTACTTCGCTGCCAGATCATGGTATTTATCCCCTTCCAACATAGCACAATTCACCCAGGCAACCTTTTTATGTCCTTTCAAATAGGAAGCCACCTTCTTTGCATTCTCACAGTGCCGCGGCACACGAAGATGCAACGTCTCAAGGCCTACATTCAAAAGGAATGCATTCTGCGGCGCCTGGATGGAGCCCAGATCCCGCATGAGCTGTGCAGTCGCCTTGGTAATGTAAGCACCTTTTCCAAAATTACGGGTATATACAATACCGTGGTAAGTCTCGTCTGGTTTGGTAAGCCCCGGGAATTTTTCGGCGTGGGCTTCCCAGTCAAAGTTTCCACTGTCCACGATCGCTCCGCCGACTGTCATGGCATGTCCATCCATATATTTCGTCGTAGAATGAGTCACAATATCAGCGCCCCACTCAAACGGGCGGCAGTTGATTGGTGTGGCAAAGGTATTATCTACAATCAACGGCACACCATGTTCGTGCGCTACCCTCGCAAATTTCTCAATATCAAGCACGGTAAGCGCCGGATTGGCAATTGTCTCCCCGACAACAGCTTTCGTATTGTCACGAAATGCCGCATTTAACTCCTCTTCTGTGCAATCCGGATCCACAAATGTAGCCTCTACACCCATTTTACGGATCGTGTGGGCATACAGATTATAGGTGCCGCCGTAAAGAGCGGAAGAACATACGATATGATCTCCTTCCTCGGCAATATTCATCACCGCATAGAAATTGGCAGCCTGTCCGGAAGATGTCAGCATGGCCGCATAGCCTCCCTCCAGGTCGCAAATCTTCTCTGCTACCGCATCATTGGTCGGATTCTGGAGTCTCGTATAGAAATATCCACTGTCCTCCAGGTCAAACAATCGTCCCATCTGTTCGCTTGTGTCATACTTAAACGTCGTACTCTGGTAGATCGGAAGAATCCTCGGCTCTCCTTTTTTTGGTTTCCAGCCTGACTGGATGCATTTGGTTTCAATGTTAAACTGTTCATTCATATCCTTGTTCCTCCTGTTTTTCTCTGCGGATCAGGAGAACAGATAGTCCTGCTCCAGATCCTGAATCATATTTGTATATACGGTTCTACACGCCGCAAGCTCTCCTGCCTCGATCAGATGGATGCATGGATTCAGATACTCTTCCCAGATCTTTTGGTAGATAACGTCGGCTTCTGCCATTCGTTCGATCCGTTTTACAATCGTCGGCGCAATATTATAGTATTCCCGGATGGTCTCCTTTCCCCCCTCGGAGGAAACAAGATACCTGTCCCGGTACTCTCTGAGCAATTTGAGCTCGTAGCACTCATCCGGCTTCTGTAAGGACCGGCAAACCGCGGTCGTCACATAGCAAAGACGCTTACGGAATCCCCCGTTGATCTCCTCAAAGGTAGATTTACCCACTTTCATCGTCACCGTATCAATCCGGTTCCAGGAGGAAATCATCTCGTCCGCCACCGCCTCCAGCTCGGGATCCCGGCTGTAGAGCAGCAATGGAATAAAAAATGTCACCAATGCCAGATTGTAATCCAAGATCCGATTTTCTCTCTTCCTCTTGTCCGAAAGCTTATGAAGCTGCTCGCTTGCATACTCCGGAACCTCTGTTCCAAGAACCTGAATGAGCTGCTTTCTCCTTCCTTCGTCCTTCTCCCGGATCTCTTTTAACATCCTGGCAAGCTCCGGGCGTCTTCTCTCAAAAAAACCACGGAAAGTCGGCTCATATGTAGCCTTTTTAAACTGTGAGGAAAGCTCTATCGCTTCTTCAAACATGGATATCATCTGTTTTTCTGGTCCTGTCTGCATAAGACGGCCTCCCTTACTGCGAATTCCGGCCTTCTCTACTCTTCCCAGTTATGATATACTTCCTGCACATCATCGTCGTCGTCAAGAAGGTCCAGTGTCTTCTGGATATTTTTGATATCTGTCTCATCTGTCAGCTCTACATACGTCTGCGGAATCATAGTGACCGAAGCCTCCATCATCGGAATTCCTGCCTCCTCAAGCTTTTCGCGGACTTCAGAGAAGCTATCCGGATCAGTAATGATCTCAAAGCTGTCCTCCTCTTCCGCAAAATCCTCTGCACCTGCGTCAAGAGCCAGCATCATCAGTTCGTCCGCATCCATTTCAAACTCTTCCCGGTCAATGAGGATCTGTCCTTTCTTATCAAACATAAAGGATACGCATCCCGGTGTCCCGATATTGCCGTTTCCCTTTGTAAAGGCACTCCTTACATTGGAAGCAGTACGGTTCTTATTGTCCGTCAGAGCCTCCACGATAATCGCGGTACCGTTCGGCCCATATCCTTCATATACAACTCTCTCGTAATTGTTGGCGTCCATGTCTCCAGCCGCCTTTTTGATACTCCGCTCAATGTTGTCGTTCGGCATATTGTTTACTTTTGCCTTTGCGATCACGTCACGGAGTCGGCTGTTGTTCGCCGGGTCCGCTCCACCGCCTTCCTTGACAGCTACCGCAATTTCACGGCCGATCTTTGTAAAAATCTTTCCCTTTGCCGCATCGTTTTTTTCCTTTTTATGTTTAATATTCGCGAACTTGGAATGTCCTGACATTTCTTTCTACCTCTCTTCGTATGTAATCTCTCTTCCTTTTTCAGGAAAACTCATGTTCTTCATTTTATCATTCTTTCGTTTCTGTGGCAAGTTCCGTTTTGGTGATCTTCACCTTCCGGATGATATTGTTTATTACCTGCTGGATTTCAAAAAGATACCCCTCATAGAAAACACTGCACTCTTCCTTCTCCGCTGGAATCCGCTCAAGCTTCACAATTAGGAAACCATTGAGTGTCTCATACTCATTGTCCTCATCCTCATCTTGAAAGACGATGCCAAGGACGTCTGAAAGCTCCGTCAGGCCGCAAAGGCCGTCAACCAGGTAAGAGCCCTCCTCGCTCTTGCGGATCATCTCTTCCTCCTCGTCATACTCATCCCGGATATTTCCCATGATCTCCTCAATAATATCTTCCATCGCCACCAGTCCGGAAGTCTGTCCGTACTCATCGATCACCACACAAAGATGGCTCTGGTTGGCTTTCATCTGCATAAAAAGTCGGCTGATCTTTCTCGTCTCCGGAATAAAGCCCACAGGCATAAGTGCGTCCCCGATCTCCTTTAACTTTTTCCCCCGCATGTCCGGATCCAGATAAAACTTCATAATATCCCGGATATGTACAATCCCCAGGATATTATCGATTTCCTCCTCGTAGACCGGGAACCGGGAGTTCTTTGCTTTGGAGGCAAAGGCCGCCGCTTCCTCCAGCGTATCGTCACAGTTTAATGCCACAATATTTTTCCGGTGGGTCATAACATCTTTTGCGTCCTGATCCATGAAAGAAAACACGTTGCGGATCATTCTGTATTCCATCTCTCGGATACTTCCGTCTTGTTCGCCCTCCTTGAGAGCTCCCAGAACCTCTTTTCTGATTGTGTCCCTTTGGTCCATATCTTCTCCTTTTATGTAGAAAGTGCGATACTGATTCTCAGGGCCTCGTCAACCTTCTGCATGATTTCCTGATCCAGATGACATACACTTTCTTTCAATCTTTGCTTGTCGATTGTCCGGATCTGCTCCAGAAGGACAACCGAATTTTTTACGACACCATACCTTCTCGCGTCAATCTCCACATGCGTCGGGAGTTTCGATTTGTGCATTCTCGAAGTAATAGCCGCACATATCACGGTCGGGCTGTGTCTGTTCCCCATTTCATTTTGTATCACAAGCACCGGACGAACGCCCCCCTGTTCGGAACCGACGACCGGGCTTAAATCCGCATAAAAAATGTCTCCTCTATGAACCTGCTGCACTTTCTTCACACTCCATTTTCTAAGATATAATGAGTATTTCCATCTTTCCTTTGAAGTATTCCAAAAGCCGTGGGTCTTTTATGCGAAATAGTCGACCTGCTCGATGACTTCTCCATCTTTTACATATTCTCTCGGAATCCTCTTGTCGAGGTCACAGAGAAATTCATAATTAAATCTTCCGGACAGGGCGCTTAAGTCATCCACGGTGATTTCTTCCCGGCCGCTTTTTCCTACCAGCACCACTTCATCCATAAATGCTGCCTCGTCGATCTCCGTCACATCCACCATCATTTGATCCATGCAGACTCTGCCGATAATCGGGGCCCGTTTCCCGCGGATCAGCACATACCCCTTATTGGAGAGGCTTCTCGGATAGCCGTCCGCATAGCCGACCGGAATGGTAGCCACACGTGTTTTCTTCTCGGCACGGAAACATCCTCCGTAACTGACAACCGCCCCTGGCTCGATCCACTTTGTATGAACGATACTGCTCACTAAAGAAAGTACCGGCTTTAATGCGAGATCACGCTTTCTCACCTCATCGGAAGGATAAAGCCCGTAGAGTGCGATGCCCGCACGCACGAGATCCAGATTGGCCTCAGGGTGGTCGATGATAGCCGCGCTGTTAGAGCAATGCCGGTACTGTGGCTCAATCCCCCGTTCTTTCAGCTTCCTCGTCATAAAAAGATACTCTTCCATCTGTCGGTTGGTAAACGTCTTATCCATCTCGTCCGCTTTGGCAAAATGGGTAAAGAGTCCTTCCATCCGGATTCCCGGCAGATAAAAGATCCTTTCAATTTCATCGATAGATTCCTCCCCCGTCTGAAATCCCAGTCTGGACATCCCGGTATCGAGCTTCACATGAATCCATGCCGGTTTTTTCAGCTTTCCTGCAAGCTTTGAAACTGCGTTTGCCGACTGTTCTGTGTAGATCGTCATACGGATCTCGTGGCGGATGGCCTCCTCGTACTGCTCCGGAAATGTACATCCAAGCACCAATATCGGCTTTTGCACTCCAGCTTTTCTCAAAAGCACCGCCTCATCAAGCGTTGCGGTGGCATAACCCCATACACAGTCCAATCTTTCCGTCTCTTTAGCAATTCTTGTGGCGCCATGTCCGTATCCGTCTGCCTTCACCACCAGAATCATGTTCGTGTCCGGTGAAATATGATGCCTCATCTGCTCTATATTGTATGTAATATGATTCAAATTAATTTTCGCGCACACTCTGCTGTAAGTTTTCATTTTGTAAGAACCTTTCCTCAATGGATTTCCCGCAGCACAATCGGTGTCATTTCAATCAGATCTGTCGCAAGTACGCTGTGAGCCCCATAGCGGTCTCTTGCTTCATCCCCGCACAGTCCATGGACAAACACGCCAAATGCCGCCGCCTCAAACCGCTCCATACCAAGCGCAAGGCATCCCGTGATCATTCCTGCGAGAACATCCCCGGATCCGGCTTTGGCCATGGCGGAATTTCCGGACAGATTCAAATACGGAATCTTCCCCTTTCCTGCTACTACGGTTCTGGCATCTTTTGCTGCTAATATTATATTATAGGTTTTGGCATACTGTTGTGCAAGTCCCATCCTGCTTTTTTTCGTTTCCTCTGTCGTTTTTCCAAGAAGTCTGGCGAATTCTTTCACATGAGGAGTGAAAATCAAGCGGCTCCCCGCACCGGAAAGCAACATTTCCCTCTTTTTTTGTTCCATTCCCGCAATATTGTTCAAGGCGTCCGCATCAAGGACGCATGGCTTCTCATGGTTTTCCAGATAGATAAGCAATGTCTCCAGGACTTCTTTGGTCCGCTCATCCATCCCCAGACCGCATCCGGCACAAATAACGTCAGCCCAGTCAAGCAACGTTTCCATCTGTCTGGAAATCTCTTCCTTGTAAGGCGTGACGATGACTTCTGGCAGCTTCGCCTGTAATACTGCCTGGTTACACCTCGGCGTCAGGATCCTCACCAATCCGCTTCCCATCCGATAAGCTGCGCTTGCTGAGAGAATTGCCGCTCCCGCCATTCCTTCGCTTCCTGTAATCATCAAGACTCTTCCGTACGTTCCTTTGTGGGCATCTGCGCCCCGCTTGGGGCAGAGCGTTTTGATATCCTCCCGTTCATAGGAAAGATACCGCGGTCCTTCCACGCCGCCCCGCAAATAGATGCCGATATCCCTGACTTGCACGTTTCCTGCATAAAGCGCGCCTGGGAACAGTGCCATCCCCGTCTTCAGATAAGCAAATGTCACCGTCAGATCTGCCTGGAACGCCGTCCCAAGCACCTCCCCCGTCGAAGAATCAATACCGGACGGAATGTCCACCGCCACTTTGGCTGCTTCCATCTCATTCATCCGCTCCAGGATCCCGGCATACCGTCCTTCCACCTTTCGGGAAAGACCGATTCCAAACAGGGCGTCAAATACTGCCGTGTAGCTTTCCTGTGGAATTTCCCGTTCCACAGTTCCTCCGATTGCCTGAAAGATGCGGATCTGTTCCTTTGCCTCCTCTGTGCAATGATCCGGATTGCCTGCGAGCACCACCGTCACCTTTGCCCCTTTCTCCAACAGGAGACGTCCTACCGCAATCCCATCTCCGCCGTTATTTCCACTGCCACACACAATCAGGCTTCTGGTGATATCAATCTTTTCCTTTTTGACCGTTTCTACCACCTGCAAGGCCGCCCGCTCCATCAGTACAAGGGACGGGATCCCGATGGTCTCAATCGTGTAATGGTCTGCCGCTTTCATTGTCCTGCCGTCTATAATATAGTTCATCCTTATCGCTCCTTCCTTTAAGTTCTGGTATCCGGACAGAAAAAAGGACGTGGAATCCCGCAGCTTACTACAACTCTCTCACGTCCTTCTTGCTCTTATTTTTTCTTCTGATGCTTCTCCTCATAGCGGAGTACATTGTAGGAGAGTCTCATCAGACTCTCGGAAAGATGTACGTTTTCCACGACAATATGCTCCGGGAGATTCAGATCCGTATGGGCGAAATTCCAAATTGCCCGGATACCGTTTTCCACCAACATATTTGCCACAGCAACCGCCTTTGTCTTCGGTATAGTCAGGATTGCGATCTCAATATCATTATTTCGGATAAAGCTCTTCAGCTCGTCCATCATGCGGATCTCAATCCCTCTTACCGTCACACCGGCCAGCGTCGGATTGACATCAAACAGTCCTTTCAGCATAAACCCGCTGCGCTCGAAAGCAGTATAGTTTGCCAAGGCCTGTCCCAGATTCCCCGCTCCGATGATAATCATATTGTGCTCTCTGTCCAGTCCCAGAATCTTTCCTATCTCCGAATGTAAATACTTCACATTGTATCCATACCCCTGCTGCCCGAAACCGCCGAAATTATTCAAATCCTGACGAATCTGGGAAGCGGTGACTTTCATGCGCTTGCTCAAGTCGTTGGAGGAAATGCGCTCTACACCGTCTTCCAGTAACTCTCCTAAGTATCTGTAGTATCGAGGCAGTCTTCGGATGACTGCCTGAGAAATTCCTTTTCCTTCCACTTCCTGCACCTTCCTGTTCTTCTCAATATCCTTATTATATGTAAAACCTGATATAAAGTCAAACTTTTCATGGGATTTTATGTTGTATTTTGTATAAATTCCGTTATAATGAATACGGAACTTTTGGTTTATCAAAGGAGGATTTTATGATACTTGCATGTCACAATCTGGAAAAATCATTTGGAGACCAGGTCATTGTACGACATGGCTCTTTTCATATAGAAGACCACGAAAAAGCGGCGCTGACAGGGTTAAACGGCGCCGGAAAATCAACAATCTTAAAGATGATCACCGGGGAGCTTCCATCCGATTCCGGTGAGATTATTCTTGCAAAAGGAAAGCAGATTGGCTATCTTTCTCAGCACCCGATGACAGACAGTACCCGGACTATCTATGAGGAACTCCGCACATCCAGACAGTATCTTGTGGATCTGGAAAACCAGATCCGAAAGACAGAGGCGGAACTTGAGTCTTTAAGCGGTGACGCTCTGACAGAAAAGCTCTCCTCTTATCACAAGATGACGTCCCGGTTTGAACGAGAAAACGGATATGCTTATGAAAGCGAAATCACCGGAGTGTTAAAGGGGCTCGGCTTTACAGAGGAAGAATTTTTAAAGCCGGTCTCCTCCCTTTCCGGGGGCCAGAGAACCCGTGTCTCACTTGGCAAACTTCTTCTGACAAAGCCGGATATCCTTCTTCTTGACGAGCCCACCAACCACCTGGACTTAAACTCTATCACCTGGCTTGAGACTTATCTCCTGAACTATCCGGGCGCCGTTCTGATCGTCTCCCACGACCGATATTTCTTAAATCGGGTCGTTACAAAGATTATCGAGATCGAGGCCGGAACCCTTACCATGTATCTTGGCAATTATCAGGATTTCGCCCAGAAAAAGCAGATGTTACGGGATGCAAGACTGAAAGAATATCTCAATCAGCAGCAGGAAATCCGCCACCAGGAGGCCGTGATTGAAAAGCTCCGCTCTTTTAACCGGGAAAAATCCATTAAAAGGGCGGAAAGCCGGGAAAAGATGCTTGCAAAAATCGACCGGATCGAAAAACCGATGGAACTGAAAACCGATATGCACTTAAAGCTGGAGCCCTCCATCATCAGTGGTAATGACGTCCTAAGTGTCAGCCATCTAAGCAAATCCTTTCCGGAACAGACACTCTTTGAAGATATCAGCTTTGAACTCAAACGTGGAGAACATGTTGCCATCATCGGAGATAACGGCACCGGTAAGACAACGCTTTTAAAAATCTTAAATGAAGTACTGCCTGCAGACAGCGGGACGTTTACCCTTGGTTCTAACGTTACGGTAGGCTATTATGATCAGGAGCACCATGTCCTGCACATGGACAAGACGGTGTTCGATGAGATCTCGGATGATTATCCTCATCTTACCAACACCCAAATCCGCAATATGCTGGCCGCATTTCTTTTTACCGGTGACGACGTCTACAAACTGATCGGGGATTTAAGCGGTGGAGAGAGGGGCAGGGTCTCCCTGGCAAAGCTCATGCTTTCTGAAGCAAATTTTCTCATCCTCGACGAGCCGACCAACCACCTGGACATGGCGTCCAAGGAGATTCTGGAACACGCGCTGAACGATTACACCGGGACTGTGCTCTATGTCTCCCACGACCGGTACTTCATTAATAGGACTGCCACACGAATCCTGGAGCTGGTCAATCAGAAGTTCGTCAACTACATTGGAAACTATGATTACTATCTGGAAAAAAAAGAGGAGCTTACAGCCGTCTATGCTGCTCCTGCCCCGGAGGCCACGGCCGAAAAGGAAACTCCTTTATCCTCCGGGAAACTGGACTGGAAAGCCCAGAAGGAGGCACAGGCAAGAGAACGGAAACGACAGAATGATCTGCGGCGTACAGAGGAAACGATCGAAAAGCTGGAAGGACGAAGCGAGGAGATCGATCATCTGATGACCCGGGAAGATGTCTACTCCAATTCCGTCCGCTGCCAGGAGCTCGCAAAAGAAAAAGATGAAATTACAGCAAGACTGGAGACTCTTTATGAGCAGTGGGAAACACTCGCCGAGGATCCGGAAAATTGATAAACAAACATAGAAACGTAGCTAAGGCGGGGTCAATTTGATCCCGCCTGTTTTTTGTTCGCCTATATTGGATAGAGCTTTTATCAAACGCAAACACATGCTCCAGTTCTAGTTTGCTTATTGCTCATAATGATACATCAAGGCAGTACTATTCTGTCAGTCTCTTTGCGATGGCTTTGATGAAATCCTCGCTGTTTAATACGACCGGATCCGGGATAGTGGTAATCAGCGCCAGATCCTTTGTCATTTCTCCCGCCTCGATCGTATCGATGGTAGCCTGTTCCAAACGGTCCGCAAAATCCTGAAGTCCCTTGTTCCCGTCCAGTTCACCGCGCTTTCTTAATGCTCCGCTCCAGGCAAAAATCGTAGCCACAGAGTTGGTGGACGTCTCCTCTCCTTTCAGATGTTTGTAATAATGTCTCTGTACCGTTCCATGAGCCGCCTCATACTCGTAGTATCCGTCCGGAGATACGAGTACTGACGTCATCATGGCAAGAGAACCGAACGCTGAGGAAATCATATCACTCATTACATCCCCATCATAATTTTTACATGCCCAGATATATCCTCCCTCAGATTTCATCACACGAGCTACTGCATCATCGATCAGTGTATAAAAATAAGTGATGCCTGCCTGTTCAAACTGATCTTTGAATTCCGCATCAAAAATTTCCTGAAAAATATCCTTGAATGTATGGTCATACTTCTTGGAAATCGTATCCTTTGTCGCAAACCACAGATCCTGCTTCGTATCTAACGCATAATGGAAGCAGCTTCTCGCAAAGCTTGCGATGGAACCGTTTAAGTTGTGCATCCCCTGGATAATACCAGGGCTGTCAAAGGTATGGATCAGCTCTCTTGCCTCGCTTCCGTCTTCCGCTGTATAGACAAGCTCTGCCTTGCCTCTTCCCGGAATCTTCATTTCTGTCCCTTTATAGACATCGCCGTAGGCATGTCTTGCGATTGTGATCGGTTTTTTCCAGTTTTTCACGCACGGCTCCATTCCTTTTACAACAATCGGAGCACGGAAAACCGTACCATCCAGAATCGCACGGATCGTACCGTTCGGACTCTTCCACATTTCTTTTAAGTCGTACTCTTTCATCCGGGCCGCATTTGGCGTAATCGTCGCGCACTTTACTGCCACCTTGTATTTCTTTGTCGCCTCAGCGCTGTCGATCGTCACCTGATCATTCGTTTCATTGCGGTACTCAAGCCCCAGGTCATAGTATTTTGTATTCAGATCAAGAAACGGAAGAAGAAGGTGATCCTTGATCATCTTCCAAAGAATCCTTGTCATCTCATCTCCATCCATCTCCACGATTGGTGTCTGCATCTGTATCTTTGCCATTCATACCATCCCTTTCTTTTCTAAATTTCTTCCAGGTGCAGATTTAAAACAACGTGATGAATGTGCTCTTCCATCAGCCGCTCTGCCCTGTCCTCATCCTGATCCCGAATTGCCGCCAAGATCTGCGAGTGCTCCCGAATTGATTTTTCCGCCCTGTTTTCCACCTTGACAGACATCCGCCTTGCCATCTGCACATAACGGTGAAAATCCGTCAGCACATTTTTCAGCATCCTGCTGCCGCAGGCCTCGTACAAAATAAAATGAAATTTGCCGTCCAGATTGGAGAGCTGTTCTGTCATCCCCTTTTTAAGATAAAACTCTGATAAAAAAATCATCTCCTCCATCTCATTGATCTGCTCCGGTGTAATTCTTCTGGTGGCTAGCCGTGCAGCCAGCCCTTCCAGCCTGGACCGGATCATATAGATATCCTGCACGTCATCCCTGGAAATACCGTTGACATAGGTCCCTTTATTCGGGATGCTTGTCACCAGCCCCTCCAGTTCCAGTTTCCGAAACGCTTCCCGAACCGGAGTTCTGCTCACGCCAAGCTCCTTTCCTACAGTCACTTCTCGAAGCTCATCGCCTGTTTGATATTTTCCGGAAAGGATCTGCTCGCTCAATGTACGAAAGACCTTTCCGCTTAGCGAATAGTCCTGACTCGTTTCCATCACGCTTCCTTTCTTCGTCATAAAATGATTTCCTTTTCCCGGCAGATTTCAGTGATCTTCTGCACCATCTCTTCATCTGTCATTACAGTCACACGGCCGTCGTCATACTGCTCATCCACCCACATTTTAACCGCTGCGACAAGTTCGGAATCCTTTCCTACTTTCCGCTCATCCGGAAGTTTATAATATGTATTGATCCAGTGTGCAATACCCGCAATTCCCGATGTATTGGACACAGAGACCACAGCCGGACGGTTCAGGAACTTACCCGTATCAAAAATATTGTAAATCTCCTCATTTTTCAGAAGTCCGTCCGCATGGATACCAGCCCTCGTCACATTGAAGTTCTTGCCGACAAACGGGGTGTGCTCCGGAATATGATAGCCGATCTCCTTTTCATAGTACTCAGCAAGTTCCGTAATGACGGTCGTGTCCATACCGTCAAGACTGCCACGGAGCTGTGCATATTCAAAGACCATTGCTTCCAGCGGTGTATTGCCGGTACGCTCTCCGATCCCAAAAAGGGAACAGTTCACGCCGCAGGCACCATAGAGCCATGCTGTCGTGGCATTGCTGACTGCCTTGTAGAAGTCATTGTGGCCATGAAATTCAATGAGTTCGCTCGGCACCCCTGCATGAACCATCAAACCGTAGATGATACCCGGAATAGACCGAGGGATCACCGCTCCGGGATAGTTGACGCCATATCCCATCGTATCGCAGACACGGATCTTAATCGGAATCCTGTACTCTCCCATCAGATTCATCAGCTCCAGGCAAAACGGTATCACAAATCCATAAATGTCCGATCTGGTGATATCTTCCAGGTGGCACCGTGGACTGATCCCGATTTCCAGGCAGTCCCGGACAATGGAAAGATAATGCCGCAACGCCTCTCGTCTTGTCATTTTCAGCTTATAGAAAATATGATAATCAGAACAGCTTACAAGAATTCCTGTCTCCTTGAGACCGATCTCTTTGACAAGCTCAAAGTCCTTTTTGCTTGCGCGGATCCAGCTTGTCACTTCCGGAAATTGATAGCCCTTCTCTAAACACTGATAGACAGCGTCTCTGTCCTTTTTACTATATAAGAAAAACTCGCTTTGGCGGATCTTCCCTTCCGGGCCGCCAAGTCTGTGCAGATAATTATAGATCGTCACGATCTGCTCCGTCGTATACGGTGCACGGGACTGCTGTCCATCCCGAAATGTCGTATCGGTGATCCAGATCTCATCCGGCATGGAATGTGGCACAATACGGTCGTTAAACGCAATCTTCGGAACCTCATCATAAGGAAAAAGATTCCGGAATACGTTCGGCGTATCAACATCCACCAATGGATACATATGTTCTTCGAGCTGCAATAAATTATTATGGTAGTTCATGTAAACTTTTCTATTATCCATTTCCTTCACTCCTTTTCATTTTGTATAATTGTATACAATTATACAAAATGTGTCAACCCAGAATATAACATTTCTCCAATAAGACGTGAAAAAACTCCCCACCAAAGATCCGGTCATATGACCGCCCGGTGGGAAGCTCTTTATATTCTTCTGCGCTCATATTTGATTTTTGTTCTAAGACACTGTTCCAGATCCAAAAACATTCTGTCCGGATCGCTGCTGTCAAGCGTATAATCCAGACTCTGCGCCACTGTTTCCAGTACTGCCTCTGTCATTTCCGAGCGATTCTGCTGCAGCAGAATCAGCTTCTCTTCATTGGAGTCCGCATTCAGAAAAGCATAAAGAAGCCCTTGTTCCGGATCCTCTCCAGCTTTCTGAAACTCTTTTGTAAAATAAGGTACCGTCACTGCCTGCAAAATTTGCGTCTCCTTCTCCTGAAAGATCAGAAGCTCCTCTCCGGTCTGGCAGTGTCTTGCCATGCCAAGATACCGATAGACAGTTCCTGACAGGCTGTGGTAAATTCCACCTTCCTCCGGCCGTAAGTTTTCCACGGCGTTCCCTCCTTTTACAATTTTCTTTTACAGTCCCATCTTAATACAGTTTTGTCGTAACAAGCTTCGGACGGAATCCATTGTTTTCCAACGCTTCCAAAATCTGATGTTTATGCTCGGTTCCGAATGCTTCCATCGTCACCCTCAGTTCTACTGCCGCATTCCGGTTTGTGCTGACAAACTGATTATGCTCCAGTTTAATGACATTGCCCTGGGCGTCTGCAATCGTCTTTGCCACCCGTACGAGCTCACCCGGCTTATCCGGAAGCAGGACGGAGACAGAGAAGATCCGGTCTCTCTGGATCAGACCATGCTGTACGATAGAAGCCATGGTGATGACATCCATATTTCCACCGCTTAAAATGCAGACTGCCTTTTTCCCTTTCAAATCTAATTGACGCAGTGCCGCAACAGAAAGAAGACCGGAATTTTCTACCACCATCTTGTGATTCTCCACCATGTCGAGGAAAGCACCGATGAGTTCATCATCATCCACCGTCAGAATCTGATCCACATTTTTCTTTGCGTACTCAAATGTCAAGCTTCCTACCCGTTTTACTGCAGTACCATCTGCAATCGTATTTGCGCTCGGAAGTGTAACCGGCTCTCCTGCTTTGAGAGCAGCTTTCATGCTGGCCGCTTCAGACGGCTCTACGCCGATCACCTTAATCTTGGGATTGAGCATCTTGGCAAGGGTGGATACTCCCGCGACGAGCCCGCCTCCACCTACCGGTACAATGATATAGTCCACTGTTGGAAGTTCCTGCACAATCTCCATAGCAATACTTCCCTGTCCGGTGGCTACCTCCAGATCATCGAACGGATGAACAAACGTATAGCCATGCTCTTCTGCCAGATCATAAGCTCTGTTGCAGGCATCGTCATATACATCGCCATAAAGTACGACATCTGCCCCCAGATTCTTCGTGCGATTCACCTTAATCAGCGGAGTAACTGTCGGCATGACAATCGTCGCCTTGCATCCAAATAGCTTTGCTGCGTAGGCTACGCCCTGTGCATGATTCCCCGCGGATGCGGTAATCAGTCCCTTTGCCTTCTCTTCTTCGGTGAGGGTACTGATCTTATAATATGCACCCCGAATCTTATATGCGCCTGTATGTTGCATATTTTCCGGTTTTAAATAGATCTTGCCTCCAGTCTCTTCACTTAAATACTCACTGTACACAAGCTTTGTCGGATTTGTCACTTTTTTGACAAGCTCACTTGCTTCTTCAAATTTTTCCAATGTCATCATCGCTGTAACCTTCTTTCCTTCCGTGTCACTGTTTCCTTTTACTCTTCTTCCCCATCTTCCTCATGTGAATCCGCTGTAAACAAGGCGTTTACAAAATCATCCGGATCAAACTTCTGCAAGTCGTCGATCGTCTCGCCAACTCCGATATATTTTACCGGAATTCCAAGTTCGGACTGAATGGCAACCACAATTCCCCCTTTTGCGGTCCCGTCCATCTTTGTCAGTACAATTCCTGTAATCTCCGCTGCCTCCGCAAACTGTTTTGCCTGAGACAGTGCATTTTGTCCTGTCGTCCCATCCAGAACGACCAGAGTCTCCCGGTATGCGTCCGGATATTCTCTCTCAATGACACGATTGATTTTTTTCAGCTCTTCCATCAGATTCTTTTTATTGTGAAGACGTCCTGCGGTATCACAGAGCAGCACATCTGCCTTCCTCGCTTTTGCGGCAGCCACCGCATCGTAAACGACGGCCGCCGGATCTGAGCCTTCCTGTCCCCCTATAAATTCGGCATTAGCCCGATCTGCCCACTCTTTAAGCTGGTCACCCGCTGCCGCACGGAATGTATCCGCCGCCGCAATCACAACCTTTTTCCCATCACTTCGAAGCTTGCCCGCAAGCTTTCCGATGGTAGTGGTCTTTCCAACTCCGTTGACACCAATCACAAGCACAACGGATTTCCGATTTTCAAACTCATAGGCCGTCTCCCCGATCTGCATCTGGGCTTTGATACTGTCAATCAGAAGCTGCTTGCAGTCGGCTGGCTCCTTGATGTGCTGTTCCTTTACCTTCTCTCTAAGATCATCGAGAATCGCATACGTTGCTTTGACTCCAAGATCTCCCATGATAAGAATTTCTTCCAGTTCCTCATAAAACTCTTCATCAATACTTGAGAAACCATGGAACAGGCTGTCCAGACCAGATACAATATTCTGCCTTGTCTTTGTCAGACCAGATACCAGACGCCGAAAGAATCCTTTCTTCTCCTCTGCCATATCTCTTTCACTCCTTTATTCTTTATTTACTAAGCTGGTTTTCCAAAAGATCAACTGAAACAAGGGTCGATACTCCCTTCTCCTGCATGGTGATTCCATACAGTCTGTCCGCCGCTGTCATTGTTCCCCTTCTATGGGTAATAACGATAAACTGGGTATTCTTTGTCAGCTTGTGGAGGTACTGAGCAAACCTTGTGACATTGGAGTCGTCAAGAGCCGCCTCTATCTCATCCAGCAGACAGAACGGTGACGGCTTTAAGTTCTGAATCGCAAACAGCAGCGCGATCGCAGTCAATGCCTTCTCTCCTCCGGAAAGCTGCATCATGTTCTGAAGCTTCTTTCCCGGTGGCTGGGCGATAATACGGATCCCGGCCTCCAGGATATCCTCATCCTCCAGAAGCTCAAGTGTTCCTTTCCCTCCACCGAACAACTGCTTGAATACACTGTTGAATTCTTCTTTGATCTTTGCGAACTCCTCTTCAAACTGTCTCCTCATAGCAGTATCCAATTCTTCAATAATCTGCTTTAATGTCACTTCCGCTTCAATGAGATCCTCATGCTGGTTCTTTAAGAACTCATAGCGTTCCTCCAGATTTTTAAAATCCTCAATAGCATTGACATTGACATTGCCAAGGGTGCGGATCTCAGAGCGGATTCTCTGGATCTCCTTTTTCATAAACAAAAGATCCCCCGGCTCTTCTTCCCGATACTGAAGTGCATGATTATATGTGATCTCGTATTCCTCCCACATATAATTCATCTGCTTTTCCATCGTCTCAGATAGGCTGTCCCGCTTACCTCCGAGACGAAACGCCTCTTTATCCAGATCGGACATCGTCTCAGAAATGACGTCCCGTTTACTCAGAAATTCCTTATGTCGTCTGGAGAGCGCTTCTTTCTCCTTTGCGCTTTCCTGTAATTCCTGTTCAATCTCTTCGATCAGCTCCCCGGCATTCTCTATTTTCTGCCTTGCCAGCCCCATCTCCTGCTCTTTTTCTCCAATCTCCCGCTTGTTGTCTCCCTGGTTGTCCTCCAACAACTTCTTTTCCTGTATGTATTTCGTATATTCCTGTAAAATACGATCCTGGTTTTCATTTAGGAAGTTTTCTTTTTGTCCCAGCTCCACAAACAGAAGATGCGCTTCCTCCGCCCTCTTTTGCAGAATCTGTTCTTGTTCTTTTTTCTCCTCCAGTACCCTCTGTTCTTCCTCGGTCTCCCACTTTAACTTCTTCTCCAGTTCTTCCGAAGTGCCAAGTTCAATCTCAATCGAGTCCTGATTCTCCTGAAGTTCCCTTAATTGGCTCTCCAGTCCTTCATTTTCATGAAGAAGGACGGATTTCCGCTCCGTAATGGTCTTCTGGCGGCTCTGCACCTGGGAAAGATTCATCCTGGCTGTATTCTGCCGGACATAGATTTTCTGCATCTCTTCTTTGAGTGCATCCATCTTTGTATAGTATCCGGCACGTTCCTGCTTATGGGTCTCCAAAGAAGCGATCGCCTCATCCAGATCTTTCTTTAACATCTGCACCGTCTTTTCAAACTCCTCGATCTCCCGACGTCTGCTTAAAAGGCTGCTGGAATTCTTAAAGGCTCCACCTGTCATAGATCCACCCGGATTTAACAGCTCGCCCTCCGGCGTCACCATCCTTACACTCTGGCGGTATTTCCTCGCCAGATAGATTCCCACGTCAATATTTTTTACGACAACAGTACGTCCCAGCAGGTTCTTCATCAGATCATGGAACTGCCTGTCCGTCTCAACCAACGTGTGAGCCAGTCCGATGACGCCATCTTCTTCCAGAATCTCCGGCTTTAGAAACTCCGATCCCCGGACACTTGTCAGCGGGAGAAACGTCGCCCGCCCAAATTTATGTTGTTTCAGAAAGGAAATCATCCGCTTGGCTGTCTCCTCATCTTTTGTCACAATATTCTGTATATTGCCTCCAAGAGCCGTCTCTACCGCCGTCTCATATCTTTTATCCACACGGATCAGATCTGCCACAACACCTAAAATTCCCGTCTCCCGGCTCTTTTGCTCCATCACCCGGCGGATACTATTTCCGTATCCTTCGTACCGTTCCGTCATATTTTTCAGCGATTCCAGCCGGGACTGCTCTCGGTGGTAAGCGCTCTGTCCGATTCGGATCTGTTCATTTTCTCGGGTGATTTCCTGCTGAAGACGGTTGATCTCGCTTTCATATCCGGCAATCGTCTCCTGACAGGTACGAATCTCCTGAGACAATGTCTTCCATTCACTTTCGTATTTCTCATAATCCGTCCGGTACACCTCTGTCTCCTGGGTAATCGCCAGAAGCTGCTTGGCAAGCTCCGCCTTCTGTACACGAAGCTGCTCCCGTAAGGTGTGAAAATGCTGTAGCCGTGCTTTTGTGGAAGCACGTCCGGAGAGAATCTGCATGATCTCATTTTTCTTCTCCTCTGTAGAGAGACTGATTCTTGCCATCTCTTCCTGGAGATTGGTAAGCGTTTTCCTCTCTGACTCGCTCTGGGCTTCCTTTTCCCGCATCTGATCTTCCAAATCCTCCCGCTGAGCTTTCAGATCGCGAAGCTCTCCCTCCCGCTTCTGAATCTCCGCCTCTACGGTCTCTTTTCGCTCCACGTAATGGGCGTCGCTCGTCCGGACACTTTTGATCTGCTCTTTTAGCAGATCAATCCGGTTTTCGTACTGCTGTCGAATCAGCTTCGTATCGTTTAACTGCTTTGTGGCAGTCTCCATCGCAAGATCGATCTCCTCGATACGGCCTTCCACTTCAGCGTATTCTTCTTTCATGGCTTCATACTGCTTCTTTGTCTCCGCCAGCTCTTCCTCGGCTCTTGAAAGCGCTTCCAGCGTCTCTTTTTCCTGAGCCCGTAACGTCTCCGTCTGTACAAGAAAAAGATTGATATCCAGCTTTTTCAGCTCTTCCTTCTTTTTCAGATATTCCCTGGCCGTCTCAGACTGTTTCTTGAGCGGCCCGTACTGCTTTTCCAACTCCGAGAGAATGTCTGTCACACGGACCAGATTCTGCTGCTCTTCTTCCAGCTTTTTCAGAGAAGTATTCTTTCTCCTCTTAAATTTTACAATCCCGGCCGCCTCATCAAAGAGCTCTCTTCGCTCTTCTGGCTTTCCGCTTAATATTTTATCAATCTGCCCCTGGCCGATGATGGAGTAGCCTTCTTTCCCGATTCCGGTATCATAGAAAAGCTCATTGATATCCTTGAGTCTGCAGCTTCTCCCATTCATCAGGTACTCTGACTCCCCGGATCGGTAAAGTTTTCTCGTCACCGTCACTTCTTCAAAATCAACCGGAAGTTTGTGATCGGAGTTATCCAGTGTGATTCCTACCGATGCATAACTTAGTGGCTTTCGGTTCTCCGTCCCGGAGAAAATAACATCCTGCATATTGCCGCCCCGGAGCTGCTTTGCCCTTTGCTCACCAAGTACCCAGCGCACCGCATCCGCCACATTACTCTTTCCACTGCCGTTTGGTCCTACGATACCGGTAATTCCATTATGAAACTGAAAGACAATACGATTGGCAAATGACTTAAATCCTTGTACTTCAATGCTTTTTAAATACATAGCGCTCCTACTGTTTCTCCTGTAATCTCAAAATCGCCTGGTACGCAGCCTGCTGCTCGGACGCCTTCTTTGTCCGTCCTTCCCCTTCGCCGTAGGTGCGGCCCCCGATCCTGACCGCTGTGCAGAATGTCTTATTGTGATCCGGTCCTTCTTCCCGGATCAGCTCGTAGGAAACGTGCTCATCGGAACTTCCCTGCACGATTTCCTGCAGGATAGTCTTGCTATCAAAAAAGAGCTTTTTATTTTCCAGATCATTTAAAATGAACCGGTGTATAAACTCTTTCGCACTAGCAAACCCACCATCCAGATAAATCGCCCCAATCAACGCCTCCATGGCGTCTGATGTGACAGAATCTCTCTTTCTTCCTCCGGTCGCCTCTTCGCCCTTTCCAAGAAGCAGATATTCTCCCAGATCAATATCTCTGGCGCAGAACGCAAGAGCAGGCTCGCAGACCATACTTGCCCGCTTCTTTGTAAGCTCTCCTTCCGGCATCGTCTGATGCTCAAAGAATAAAAATTCGCTGGATACCACCTCCAGAACCGCATCTCCCAAAAACTCCAGCCTTTCATTACATTCATGCTTTTTCATATGTTTTTCATTGACATAGGAACTGTGGCGCAATGCATGTTTTAGCAGTTCCTGATCCTGAAAACAGTATCCGATTTTCTCTTCCAGTTCTCTGATTTTTCTCATAAAACCCCCAATTAACACGAAAAAGCCCTCACGGGCTTTTCCGCATATATGTTTTAGTTATTTGCTGCCGTTCTGATCTGCTCTACCGCATCTCCCACTGTCACGATCTTCTCAGCGTCATCGTTATCGATCTCGATATCGAACTCTTCTTCAATTCCCATGATAATCTGGAAAATGTCCAAAGAATCTGCTCCCAAATCGTCAACAAACGTGGTCTCCATTGTAATGTCTGAGGCGTCCACATTTAATACATCTGCGATAATCCCCTGCAATTTTTCAAATTCCATAGTTACATTCCTTCCTTAAAAAGTTTATTCTTTCTCTTTCTGAATGCTGTCTCTGATCTTCTCATTGATCTTCTGCTCTTTGAATGTCACACACTGGATAATGGAATTGCAGACCTCACGTGCTTTGGAATTGCCGTGTGTCTTTACTACCAGACCATTCAGTCCCAGAAGCGGCGCTCCTCCGTATTCCCCTGCGTCAAATCCCTTCATCGTCTCTTTCAGTGCCGGCTTTACAAGAAGTGCCCCGATCTTTGTCCGAAGACTCTTCATCATGCCTTCTTTGATCTTATCAACGAGTACGCCTCCCACGCCCTCATAAAGCTTCAAAATGATATTTCCCGCAAAAGCTTCGCAGACAACAACATCCGCGTCTCCATATGGAATATTACGCGCCTCAATGCTCCCGGTGAAATGAATCTCCGGGCATGCCTTCAGCATCGGGAACGTCTCCTTCACAAGTGCGTTACCCTTCTCCTCTTCGGCTCCAATATTGACAATCGCAACCTTCGGATTCTTCACACCCATGACGTTCTCCATATAGATCGAGCCCATCTTCGCAAACTGAACCAGATGAGATGGTCTGGCATCCACATTTGCTCCGCAGTCAATCAACAGAGAAAATCCTTTCTTCGTAGGTAAAAGCGGTGCAAGCGGCGGCCGTTCTACTCCTTTGATCCTTCCCACGATCACCTGGCCTCCCACAAGGATAGCTCCGGAACTTCCTGCGGACACAAGGGCGTCCGCTTCTTTCTGCCTAACCATATTCATCCCGACGACAAGCGATGAATCCCTCTTTTCCCGGATCGCCATCACCGGCGGCTCCGCTGTCTCAATCACCTCGCTGGCGTTTCTGATCTCGATCTGTTCTTTGTCGTAAGTATATTTCGCAAGTTCTGCCTTTATGATATCCTCTTTTCCGACAACCACCACACGGATATCCTTACGTTTATTGACCGCGTCCACCGCACCTTTGATGATCTCTGCCGGGGCATAATCCCCTCCCATGGCATCAAGCGCCACTTTTGTGTATTCCGCCATGCTTCTACCTCCTAGCATTCTACCAGTAATTCTACTAGACATTGTTATAAAAATCAATGCTTTTCTGATAACCTTCGTGTTTATGAGTTCTTAGTTACACGAAATTCCCGTTTTAATGTGCTCATTATGACCCTGGATACAACATCCACGATATTGAATCCAAATGCAATCGCAAGACACGTAGTCGCGAGCAGCACCCCTTCGCTGGATATCAGAGCTGAATCATTGCTGACAAATCCATACATCATATAGTATAGGTTCGGTCCTGGAATCAACGGGAATACAGATGCCGTCAGAAAGATCGTTGACGGCGCTTTATTAACTCTTGACATGATAAATGCGTAAAATCCAACAAAGACAGCCGCAATCAGCGTGGCCAGGAAATTGCTCGGTTCAATCTCATAAATCAAAGCATAAATTCCCCATGTAATAAAAGCTCCTACTCCGGAATAAAAAACTTTTCTCCCCCGTACCTTAAACCACATGGCAAACCCAATACACGCAATCGTACAGGAGATAAGCTGCATCGGAATGCTTGGGGTCAGCATAAATCCTTCTTCCAGCCGCTCGTGAAAAAGCAGCATTGCAAGAGCGATTCCGAGTGCAATTCCCGTAGCTCCTAAAATAGAATTCAGAATATTAATGGATCCTGAAATGAAATCTCTCTGTAAGAGTTCTCGGAAACCATTCGTTGTGCCAAGACCACTAATCAAAAGCATGACGATTCCGATCATAATCCGATCCGGGTGAGTTCCGATCCCGTTTCGTGTTGCCAGGATAATAATGACCTCCGAGAGAAATGCAAGAATTAAGTTATAGATCATCAAGTTGCCTTCCCTCATACTCAGCCATTTTCCGACAAACACAATCATTAAAGAAACAATAACTGCTACGATCGCATCTGCAAATCCACTTCCAAAAAATACGGCAAATCCAGCACCCCCCATAACTCCAGCTACATAGCGCAGAATCTCCGGCTGCTCCGGGAGGCTGATGACTTTGTCAAATTTAGCCTTGAGATGATCCGCATCCGGCTTATGGGCGCATACATATCTGGAAAGATCGTTCAAATGATCCAGTCTGTCAAAATCATTCTCAAATGACTCGATATGCCGTATCTGCGTGATTAACTCTCCTTCCGGCGTCTTGGCCGAAACCTGAATATTGCTCGGAATGACAAACACATCGTATCTGATAAAGCCATAACTTTTCAACATTCGATAGAGGGCATCCTCCAGCCGATAATTCTCCGCTCCGCTTTTTAGCATTTCCTCTCCAATATCCAGGATTCCTTCAATGATTCTGTGATAATTCATCCTCCTACCTCACTCCACTTCCTTTTTTCTTCTTGAATCCTCTCATATTTTAGCAAAAAACGCGTGCTTTTTCATCCTTTTTCTAAAAGATTTTTCGTTATTTTCCCAGAAAAAACAGCAACCATAATGGTTGCTGTTTTTTATCTTCTTCCTTAAGCCTTTTTCTTCTTTTTCAACAGATCCGTAATATTCTTCTTTAGCATAAAGAGAATCAAAATCGCTCCTACATATCCGTTGATAACATAGATCACATTAACCAGTGTTCTGAACGGAAGGAACAGACCGACAATCAATCCGACAACCGCAAGAATCACAGTCAGGATACGGAATTTTGACGTTCCCTCTTTTGCGAAGCGGGATGCCGGATTGTAAAGCAACGGAACCGCTGTCGTATAAATACCGGCAAATACAACAATTGCAAAGATCGCTGAGAACGGTTTCCAGATCTTCATGGCAAGGATCAGGTTCGGAATATCCGCATTCCATACAAAGGTGCTGTCGCTGCCTGAAAGCGGAGTGTTGATATTTGCGATCTGAGCAAAGGAAATCAAACCAATCGCCACACATACTGCAACGGTTCCGCCGATAATACCGTAATTGAGATCTTTTTTCTTGTTCTTAGAACCAAGAGCTGCCGTGAAGCTTGCAAACCACAAAAGAACGAATCCAGCGTAGGATGCAGCAGAAATAAACCAGTTTGCTCCTGCGTTCTTGATCGTCTCTCCACCTTCTGCTCCCGCATAGGCGCTGTTCTTGATCACATCAAGACCAGCAGCGACATTGCCGCCATCTTGGATACAGGTAACAAGACCAATAAAGATACAAAGGACAACGATGATTGGTCCCACCACACCGATGGCGTCAACGAGAGAATTCAGTCCGCCGATTACGGTGATGGTCGTCAGGATGGTCAGAATCACTGCGCCTGCCCAGGTAGGAAGTCCGTACTCCTGGTGCAGTGTGGATGCCGCTCCTCCGATCATTACCCAAAATGACATATAACAAAAAACCGTGGAATAGTAATCGCAGAATGTACCTACGTATTTTCCGCAAAAATATTTGTACACGTCGTTCCCATGTTCAAAATGCTGCTCCGCACCTGCTTTTGCAAAGTTGAAATTGTAATACAAAAATGCAACCGCAAATCCAAGAATAACCAAAATGGACTGCCAGCCATAGGCTGTAAAATACTGAATAATTTCCTGTCCGGTTGCAAACCCGGAACCGATTGTAAACGCAATCACGGCTCCAGCCAGAATCAGAACTCTCTTCCAGTTCACCGCACCGCTTTCTTTGCCCATAGAGTCCCCTCCTATCCTTATAAATTCAATGTGGGTACAGTACAGATGCACCGTACCCACAATTTCCTGTCTGTTGTTTATTTAGAAGTTATCTTTTTCAAATACAGTCTGACCGTCTACTTCTGTCTGAAGTGCTTTTAATGCACGACGAACCATTCTCTTACGGATCTTCTTGGAATCCACTTCGCCCTGAGTAGGATCACCCAGCGGATACGGAATACCAACGCCCGGAATAATTCTGTTTGCTCCAATTGTAAGGGAAATCGGAACAACCGTCGCCATATGTACGACAGGAACCCCATATTTTTCGATTCCTTTTACCATCGTTGCGCCGCAACGAGTACAGGTACCTCATGTGCTGACAAGGATAACGCCGTCAACATGCTCCTGTTCTGTGAGGATCTTACCAATCTCATCTCCAAATTTTGCAGCGGATCCGGTAGCTGTTCCGGTTCCGGTTGTTGTACAGAAGAAGTTTACAAGTTCACCGAACTCTCCGTCTTTTTCCATTTCGCGCAGTACATCAAGCGGAACAACCAGGTTCGGATTCGCCATGACGAACTGACGGTCGTATCCACCGTGGATTGTTGTGAAATCGTCCGGAGACAGGGCGTCCATTCCTTCGATAGAGTACACACCGTACTTCGTCGCGTTGGAAGACTCAATATGATCCGGGTTTCCTACCGGAACAACTCCACCGGATGTAACAACAGCGATCTTTGCGTGTTTGATATCTTTGATCGCCGGTGCAGGCGGTACCCTGTCGAACTTCGGCATCGGAAGGTCTGTCTCAAACGGTTCACCTTTCATCTTCTTAACGAGCATCTTAATCGCACGAGCGGATCCTCTCTCTTCCGCAAAGTAGTTGACACGGATTCCTCTTTCGTGATAGTTCTCCTCCGCAGGTCCAAGGATCTCTGCTCCTGTAGCCATCTTTTGAATCAGATTGACGATGGAAGGTAGGACTTTTCTCATCGTAGCGGCAGAATTTCCTGTCTTCACTGTGATCACGTCCTTACGGAACATATCAACACCAGGGTTCTCCTCATATGCTGCTGTCAGCACCGGAATACCAAGTCTCTCTTCCACAGCTTTACAGATCGTACCGCAGGCAACACCGTAACGTCCGGCATTGAATGCAGGTCCTGCAAAAAATACATCCGGTTCATATTTCTTTACCATATCGATAATCGTATCTGTCGCTTCATCCAGGTTTTCACCGAAATAGTTGTCACCGCAGATCACGGTAGCTACGATCTCGTAATCCTCACCAAGAGCCTGTGCAAGAGCCGCGCCTGGTCCGAGTGCTTCTTCTCTTACTTCCGGTTTGTAATCTGCCTTTTCCTCACCGCCAATGCCGGCAAAGAACTGGTTAATATAATGAACAATTTTATATTTTGCCATGTTGGTTCCTCCTTCCAAATATTAATATCCTTTTGCCGCAAGGTGGTTGAAGCCATTTGCAATCGTAGAAGCGATGATAATCTGAAGCTCTGCTTCAAAGGAACCATCCTCATTGACACATCCTGCCCATCCGCCGATCTGGCTTTCGATATAATCCATCGTACCGATGACCTTATCCATTACCGGGAACTGTAATGTTGCGTTTCCCTGTCCGCAGGAAGCAAGTGCGTCTGCTTCATCGCAGGTATCTGCAAGTGACTGGGATTTTCCGTCTTTGCCTGGGAACTCGTCTGTAATCAGAACGACTTTGACGCCCTTCTTCTCAACTTTCCGACAGTTCATCATCAGGTCAGTATCCGGATTTCCATAGCCTTCTTCTGTGATCAGCACGCCGTCCAGTCCCATCCACTCTGCCAGCTTTGCTACCATGTCGGAGTGTCTCTCTTTGTCGGCAAGGAATACGTTCTCATTGGTAAGGATTACGCCCATAAAGTTGATATCTTTTCCATGGTGTTTGTAGCAGTCCTCAATCACCGGATTGTGGAAGTGGTGGTATGTCGTAACCTTATCACATGGGGCTACACAGTTACCGGAAACGATCGCACCGTCCATAATTTCGGTCGGGTACATAAATGTAGGAACAAACTGTTTTGCGTCAACACCATAATAATATGTATCGTGGAGAAGCCCCTGAGACTGAAGCATGTGGATATATCCAACCTTCGGGAGATCCGGGTACATTGCTGCCTGCTCGAAAATCGGCTTTGTCTCGAATGTCTCCAAAGTATCCGGCTCTACATTTCTTCCGGCCTCTCCGAGGTATGCCGCAACTTTCAGTCCTGCCATTCTTCCGGCTTTCTCATATACGTGTGTCTCAAGTCCTTCCTGAGGTTCGATTACTACACAGAGATTTACGGTCTTGGAAAACGGGCAATAATCCGCTGCAGGCCCGCTCATGTCAATGACACCTTCCTGGAATCCGACAATCCGTCCAACGGTAACAACGCAGCATCCGTCCAGCGCATGCGTTCTTCCTTCTCCGACTGACGGCGTTACTTTTCCAACAACTCCTGGGAATATCTCTCCGCCCGATACTTTTACTCTTGGTTCAATGACATCCTTCACAGGGGTGATGCGGGTGCTGTCTCCCGGACGCGCGATGTCGAGGCTACATCCAATTAATTTGTCGTCTTCCAGAACAAGCTCTTCCACTTCTTCCTTATTGACATAGAGCACATGATCTTTCACATATGTCTTTTCTGCAAATTGGATATCGTCGATCTTAATCTTACCTAATTCCAATTTCATAGGTAAATCCCTCCTTCTTTGTAATCGCGATAACATTAAGTCAAAAAAAAACTTTGTTATCTTTTTTCATGTTCTTTATGTCCATTATATGCTGTTGTCTTACAATTATCAAGCTTTTTTATACATTTTATCTATACATTTTTTCGATAACTTCTATAAGTACAGCAATTCCGCCAAAAAAGAGCAGATTCCGGTCTGTTATTGCTTTCCCGAAACCTGCTCTTCGTTAAATTTGATACGCTTTATACCCTTTCAGATCCTTTGCCAGCATTCGAACCAGATCCTCAATATCACGAATAAACTGACGTACTCTTGCATTTACTTCCTCTTCTTTGATTCCATCATCGCAGACTGTTTTAAAATATCCTTTGAACAAAAGACAGACCATCCGATTGAGAGATACCGCATTTTCATACCCAATGGCATTGGAACGGATACATTTTCTGCACATTTCAAAATCACGCCCCATGAAGTCCGCTGTCTGGAGCATCTCATGAAAAACCCGGTTGGACAGCTCCAGATTTTCAGGAAACATCTGATAGTACTCCCGGATAGAAACCCTCAGCTTCGTGTTATTGTTGGCAAAAAATAACAGATTATATGCTTCCGGTTTCCGGAATGCCTCCATAGAGTAGCAATACCACACCCCAACATAGATATCCCACACATTCCTCCAATGCTTTTCTGCCGCATTGAGCCGTCGGATATAGTCATTCATCTCACCTAATTCCGCATAATACAGTAGTTCATCCCGGCTGTCAAAATACCGGTACAGGCTCGCTGTTGAGCATCCCATCTCCTTTGCGATCCGCCGAATAGTCACTGCCTCGATTCCCTCCCGGTGGATGATCTCATTTGCCTTGGCAATATAATCCCTTCTCGTCAGTCCCTTAAAATATTTTTTCCTTTCCTCCATACCTGTCGCCTGCCTTTACATCAGCCTTGGCACGATATTCTCAATCACAGACAGGTCGATCGTCTTGAAATCTTCCGCTACTGATTTCTGATAGTTGTGCGGTGTGGCCGCGATCTCCTGCCACTGGTCATATGTCTCAATGCATTTTTCGATCAGCATGATATCTTTCATATTGTCCTCTTCCCCTTTCGGATATACCATGATGGACCGATATGGCGTCTGATTCGGCTTTAGGCTGGATGCCTGCGGATGAGTCAGTAGGATATGACGGTCATAGACCAGATCCCGGACTTTCAAAAGAACGTCCCTGTAGGAGTCCAGAAGCAGCACTTCCATATCCTCTCTATATTTTTCATAGACTCTGTCATTATTTGTCACCAGAGTCACTTTTTCCATATTCCACATTGTCATGCGCCTCTTTTCGTTGGTTTCATTTCATCTTAACATAGAAAAGAGGGAGGGACAAGGACTTCTTTATGCAGTTCTGCCATTTTGGAGCATCCGTATGGAAAAGGAGAACGTCCTGGTTTCTTCCCCGCTTAACCTATAAGGTTTATGTGCCCACGCTCCCCAACTATTGTCTCCTCCTACCCCGGTCTGCTGCTCCAGAATCCTCAGAACAGATGCATACGGTTTCGGAAGCTCAAACCAGTGTCTGGCTCCCTCCAGCTCGTGACAAGTATAAGGAAGAACGGAAAATTCAAAAGGCACCGCACTCTCCACCCGGATCCCTGTGTCGGAAGAGTCTGTCAGGGCTACCCACCTCGTCTCCACATGATTCCCACATTCCTGCGGAATCAGATACGGCGTACAGCTTAAAGCAGAAGTTGTTTCAAACCGCCCCAGTCTTCCTCCAGCCTGACGATCCCGATAGGTTTCCTGAGGTCCTTTTCCATACCATGTGATGTGGGAAAACGCTTTCGGCAGTTTCCAGGAAACGCCAAAACATGGCAGATCAGGAAGATTTTCCATACCAGTATACGACTCTGTCACATCCATATTCCCTTCTCCGTCAATCTGTATCCGTAATCTGCACTGAGCGGTTTCTCCCAGCGTATAGATGGTATCGATCACCGCATGATGGTCTATCGTACCGCACGTGACCTCTTTTACTTTCGGATACAAAGACGCCATCTTCCAGAAATGACATTTCTCCGTCATGCGATATCCTTCATCGTTATCTGTCGGCGCTCTCCAGAATTCCGGTGACAGCGTATGTACCGGATCATACACCAGCTCTTTCTCCCCGATTTTCCAGGAGACCAGTTTTCCAGTCGCTTTCTGGAAAGTAATCCGAAAATCCGCTCCCACTACGGAAAAAGAACTATCGCCATCCACTGTCCGAAGCAGAGGATGCTTGTTTTCTTCTCTTTTGCCTTTCTCTTCTTTTTGTTCTGTGGTCTGACCGAAGCAGATTTCCTCCCCACGTTTCACATAAGGAGTGTCTCTCTCCATGACAAGAGCTGCTGTTCTGACATATTCTCCTGCCTCTGCCTTTTCTGGAATCGAAAGGTCCGCCTCTACGAAAACCGTACTCTCCGGTTCGATCACAAGAGGCGCTTCTCCGGATTTTAATACCCTTCCTTCTTTTTCCAGCCGCCAGACGATTCGGTAATACTCTCCGTTCTCAAAAAGCTGTAAACTTCGGATGGTAACTCCTGTCTCTGAAGGCGTAAGTTTATAAGGCTGATACAGATACGACACCTCCTGCATCTTCGGAGAGATGGTCCGATCCGCGAAGATTACACCATTCCCGCAGAAATTATAATTGGTCGGGCGATCTCCAAAATCGCCTCCGTAGGCCAGATATTCCTTGCCGTTTGGTCCTGTCTGGTACAGTGCTTGGTCAATGTAATCCCATAGAAATCCTCCGCTGTACTGCGGATATTTGTCAAATAGTTCCATGTACTCCCGCAGATTTCCGCAGGAGTTTCCCATGGCATGAGAATACTCGCACAAAAGGTACGGCTTTTCCGGATGATCTTTCAGATACGCTTCTGCTTCCTCAGGCGAGGCGTACATCCTGCTCTCAAAATCTGTTGTCCTACCCCATCTGCGGTCATGGCATACATTTTCGTAATGAACCGGCCGGCTGTCATCTCTTTTCCTGAAATACATACTCATCTCATACAGGTTTTTTCCGCTCCAGGATTCATTCCCTACACTCCAGGAGAAGATACAAGGATGATTTTTGTCCCGTTCCAGCATCGCACGGGCTCGGCTCATCACTGCTTCATGCCACCGGGGATTGTCCCCTGGCAGCGTGTGGTTAAATTGTTTCAGATGCCAGGTACCATGAGTTTCCAGGTTCGTCTCATCCATCACATAGATGCCAAAGCGGTCGCACAGTTCATACCAGTAACTCTGATTTGGATAGTGGCTCGTCCGCACGGCGTTGAAATGGTTCCTCTTCAAAAACCGGATATCCCACTCCATTTCCTCTTTCCCGATTGCCCGTCCTTTTCTGGCAGAAAACTCATGCCGGTTCACTCCATATAGACGCAGACGCCTGCCGTTAAAAAGCAACACCGAATCCCGGATCTCCACTTTCCGAAATCCAACGTCCTGCGGAACACTCTCATAGATTTCTCCCTCTTCGCCATACACCGTAAAAACAAGCCGATACAGATAAGGTCTCTCCGCACTCCATAACTTTACATCCGGCACACATACTGTCATCTGGATATCTTCCCGGTCTATCAGCAATTCTCCGGACATGATTTTCTCTGTTTCTTCAGATACGGTGTGTTCCATGCGGATCTTTCCATCCAAAAGTTTCCAGATAATCTTCCCTTTTCTGCTTTTCAATACCGCCGGATCTCCTTCCAAATCAAACCGGACCTTAAGTTTTCCCTCTGTCATCTTCTCATCCAGACAGGCCGTTACCTCCAGATCCCGAATGTGAAGCCCCGGAACCGCAGTGACAGATACATCCCGCATGATCCCTCCCATCCTCCAGAAATCCTGATCTTCCAGCCAGCTCCCAGAGGAAAAACGCGACACTTCCACTGCAATTTTATTTTCCCCGTTTTCTACAAACGGGGTAATCTCAAACACCGATGGCGTATAGCTATCCTCCCCATATCCTACATAGTGACCGTTAATCCAGCAGTGAAAGGCCGTCTCCACTCCCTCAAAGGTAAGCAGTAGCTTTTTCTTTTTCATCTGCTCCGGGATAGAAAAATACCGTACATAGCATCCTGTTGGATTGTAGATCTGCGGGATGCCGTGAGGCGTGACCTCCTCGATCCCGTCCCACGGATAGTCCGTATCCGTATAATGGGGACGTCCATAGCCTTGTAATTCCATATGGGCTGGGACAGAAATGGTATTCCATCCATCGCAGGAATAGTCTTTTCTTTCAAATCCATCCGGTACACTATCCGGATTCGGAGCATAGAAAAATTTCCATGCTCCGCCCAAACTCATCCGAAGACGCATTTTTTCTTTTTTCAGCGCCTCCTTTTCCGTCTCATACCACATATGATCTGATACCGGCCGTAACCGGTTCTCCGCAAAAAATTCCGGATCCGCCAGATGCTGTTTTATCTGTGATCGTTCCATACACATTCCTCTTTCTGATCCTACTTGACAGATCCCATCATACTGTTGACAAAACTTTTCTGCATCAGGAAAAAAATAGCCGCTGATGGGATGGTCGTGATGATGATTCCAACCATAATCATTCCGTAATCCGGAGTGTACGCAGTTCCTAGGGAACTGATCAGAAGCGGAAGCGTTCTCTGATCTTTGGTCTGTAACGAAATTAATGGCCACATATAGTTGTTCCAGCTTGACATAAAGGTGATAATGGCCGCTGCCGCATAGGTGGATTTCATCATTGGCATATAAATCTTAAAAAAGATCCCGAATTCTCCCAGACCGTCAATCCGGGCCGACTGGATGGTCTCCAGCGGAAAGTTTTTTGTGTTCTGCCTGAAAAAGAAAATTAAAAATGCCGTACTAAGAGCAGGAAGCACCACTCCTAGTTTTGTGTTGAGCAGATGCATACTGTTGAACATCTTAAACATCGGAATGACAAGAGAAGATGTCGGTATCATCATGGACAGCAAAATCAATGAGAAAAAGAACTCCTTCTTTTTGCTCTGGAAGATCACAAAGCCGTAACCCGCAAAAGAGCAGATCAACATACTCAAAACCGTAATGAATACACTGAGAACCGCAGAGTTTTTCAGGCATGTCAGCAGATCTCCCGCCTCCAGAAGATTTTTCAGATTGTTAAAAAACTGATTCCCCAAAGACATCTTTCCAAGGGTAATATCCATGCTTTTGTTTGTCGCCCCGATCAGCATCCATAGAAACGGGAACACACAGACAATGGAGACAACGATCAAAAAAAGGTATTGGACGCCGTAAATTACTCTTCTTTTTGCTTTTCCACTATAGATTTCTGTATGTCTAGTTGTCATTTCGGTCACCACTCACTTTCATCTGAATCAAAGACAGCACCGCAACCATAATAAAGATTGCATAGGAAACAGTCGCCGCGTATCCAAAATCCGGGGCGTATTTAAAGGACAGGTTGTAAATATACTGGGAAATCGACATCGTACTGTTTGCCGGTCCGCCGGAAGTAATGTTCACGACCTCGTCAAATAACTGTAGCGTCCCTGTTGTAGACATAATCGCAGTCAGAAGGATGACTGGCTTTAGCAACGGAACGGTAATATACCAGAATTTCTGCCATGCCCCTGCACCATCGATCTCTGCCGCTTCATAAACCCCGCGGTCAATATTCTGCATACTGGACAGATAGAAAATCATATTGTATCCGGTCCATCTCCAGGTGATGGCAAAAATAATCACCACCTTGGCCCAGAATGTCTCCAAAAGCCAAGGAATCGGTTCACTTACGATATGTAGTGACACCAACACCTGATTGATAATACCGTCTGTCGCGAACATGCTTTTGAACAGCAAAGAATAAGCCACCAGGCTTGTCACGCACGGCACGAAAATAGCTGTACGGAAAAATCCGCGGAATTTCAGCCTTGGATTATTCAGGATCGAAGAAATAATCAACGCCAACACAAGCATGACCGGAACCTGGATAATAAAATATGTAATCGTATTGATCGTACTGCTGATAAATACCGGGTCCTGAAACAGGCGGATGTAATTATCCAGTCCCGCAAATTCTACGACTGTTCCTTTTCCTTTCTGCAGCGACATCAAAAAGGCGCTGATCATCGGCCATAAGACAAGCCAAAGGAAGAGGACAATGGATGGGAGCACAAACGCCCACCCATTGTTTGCAAGCCGGAACCATTGTTTTGATGATCTTTTGTTCATAACTTATACTCCAACTCCAAATCATAGTTTACTGTATCTGTGATTTCACAAGGTCTTCTACTGTTTTCAGCATATCCGGAATACTCGTGGAATCGTTCAGGACATTTGCCATCTGCGTCACAAGCGTGGAATCCACCTCGTCAGAATAGACTCCGACCGAAATCGGTGGAACGTGCTTTGCCCATTCCGCAAAGTTAGCCCAGATCGGTTCTCCACTGAAGTATTCTACCGGTTCCTTATACGCTTCGCTGGACTGCGCCGGAATATAAGCGCCAATCGCCCCGATTTCAGTCAGAATCGTCTCATAGAATTCTGTATCGTTTGCATAGATTTCATTTAAAAAGTCCGCCGCGATATCACTGTTCTTTGCATGTTCCAAGACAAGCCAGTTGGAACCTCCACGATTCCCATAATTCGTACCCTGCTCAATATTTAAGCGTGGCATCCTTGTCACTTCCCAGAGTCCGGACTGATCTTCCTGTGCGGTGATGGTCGGTACAATCCAGCATCCGCTCACGATAGAAGCGACATCCCCATTATTCAGGGCAGCCGCCATATCTCCCCATCCGGTTGTAAGTTTGATCACTCCACTGTTCATCAGTTCTTTGTAAATACGGCATCCTTCCTCAATCACCGGATTTTCGGCGATATTCAGATCTCCGTCTTCTTTAAAGTACCAGGTTCCCGAGGACTGCATAAAATCACGCATAATCGTCATACTGTTCGGATCCATTGTCATCAGGTCTTTTCCGGTCACTTCTTTGACTTTCTTTCCGATCTCAATCAGCTCATCCCAGGTGATATCCGTCAGATCCTCTTTCGTGTAACCGGCCTGTTCCAGATAATCTTTCCTGTAAAACAGTCCTTCTGTCCCGATATCAAACGGTACTCCGTATACGCCATCATCCATGGTCAGAACTTCCACTTTGTATTCCGCAAAGTTGGAAAAATCCACGATATCTGACATATCCTTGAATTCTCCCGGATAGGACTGGATGTACTTCTGGACATTTGCATCCTCACTTAAAATGATATTCGGAAGTCCGTCTGTGATACCGGAACTCAGATTCGTGTTGAGTTTCTGAGTAATATCGTCATATGCATATTCCATTATTTCGATGTCGACATCACTGTGCTTTTCTTCATAACGTTTTGCAGCTTCTTCCATCACCGGGATATTGTATTCCACATCCCACGCCCAGACGACAACCTTTTTCTTGCCATCTGAGGAATCCTTCGCTCCATCTCCGGATGAAGAAGTTCCACATCCCATACAAAGACCGGCTATCATTGCCGAAATCAATAAAGCAGATATTACTTTCTTTCTCATCTTCTCTCCTCCTGTATTTTCTGTCGGTTTCATTGTTTCCCATGGCCATGTATTTAGATAAAATATTATCGTCTTTCTGCACAAAATTATAGAATCTTTTTCTTTGTTTTTCGGATTTATTTTTGCTTTTTGTTTGGTATCTGTCATTTTCTGATTATTTTTTGATCTTTTTCTGAATTATTTTGTTATATTTTGGCAGTCGGCATTTTTTCAAAGTGATTTGATGTTGGAATCTTTTTCGTATGGTATAATCAAAAAAACAAAAGCGAAAAGGAGCGTGCCAGATGAGACGTTTGATGATTATAGACGATGAATTTATCTTTCGCCAGGGTCTGAAATATATGATGGACTGGGAAGCAAACAATTATACGATCGCCGGAGAGGCTTCGAACGGAAAAGAAGGTCTGGAACTTTTTCTGAAACTCCAGCCCGATATCGTACTCTGCGACGTTGTCATGCCGGGAATCAGCGGCATCCAGTTTGTCGCAATGCTCCGCCGCTATTCCAAAGCCCCGATTGTAATGCTCAGTAATTTCAATGAATTTGACAAAGTGAGGGAAGCTTTTCAATACGGGGCTTCTGACTATCTTTTAAAAAACCGGGTGACAAAAGATTCTCTGCTTGAATGTCTGAACCGATTAGGCCCAGCAAAGGAGTCGCTCCTATCCGGTCAAACAGAAAAAACCTTCGGACTTCTGGCAAGAAAAGTACTGGACGGGTATGCAAATGGGGATTCGGACTCTTTCTCATCTTATGTTAAGAAACGACTTATAGGGCAGTATTACTGTCTCGCTCTTCTCGCTTCTCCCAAACCGGATTTTGAAAGTGAAGAAGATCTGCAACAGATGCTGGACCGTAGCAGTACCGACGTACCGGCTCTCTCATGCTTTACTACTCAGAATCATGCCGTCGTGCTCTGGGCCTTCTCTTCTTCCGATGCGAACATCCGGCCTCTTCTTAACTTGATGGCTTTCAGGCTGCGTCATACAAGCTGTGTAATCAGTGCCCCGTTTCAAGATCTGTCCTTGTTTCGTGAAAGGGCAGAAAAGCTTCTGGATCTCTGCGGTTATTCTATTTTATATGAGAATCAGCTTTGCTTTTTTGAAAATGATCTGCTTTCTTCTGAAGAATCCGCCCCTCCATTTCAGCAGGAGCGCTACACCTGCTATGCCGAGCATGGATGCTGGCAGGACGCCTGCGATTTGATTCTTGCTTATATGATGGATCTGAAAAACAGCACGAAAATGAATCCATTCCGGTTTAAAAAGTTTGTGGAGCATACCTTTTACAGCTCCCTGAGATACGCAAGAAACCAGGCACAGAATTTTTCGGAAATCTCCCGGGTCGAATTGAAGCTTTTTAAACAGCTAGACTACATTTTCACCTTTTCACAGTTCTGCGAAGCTGTCACATCTGCTTATGGGGAACTGACTGTACTGTGTTCCGGTTCCCAGACACCGGATCTGATCTTTACAGAACTGGATGACTACCTTGAACAGCATTATATGGAGCAGGTCAGCCTATATGATCTTGCTGACAATCTCCATATGAACTATTCCTATCTCTCTGCCTACATCAGCAGAAAAACAGGGAAACATTTCAGCGAACATCTGAACGATACACGTATCCGCCATGCGAAAGAGCTTTTAAGTGTCACAAATTTCAGCATTAGCTATATCAGTGAAACGATCGGATATGCTGACCAGAGTTATTTTGGAAAAGTATTTAAAAAACAAGTGGGTATGACCCCCCTGCAGTTTCGCAATCAATACCAGAGAAAGGACTGACATTTATGCACCGTACAAAAACCATTTTCCTAAATTTAATGCTGCCGATCTTTGCGGTCACCATCCTGCTATTGCTGTCAGCCTCCTTCACTTCATCCAGGATTTACATCCACCAGACCAAGCGGGCCGCTGTTTCCTCCAATCTGGAAATTTTAAGCCAGACTGCCACCAGCCTTAGTCTTGTCAATGACCATATTTCCGGCATTGCTGTGGAAATCCAGAACACCCCCTTGCTTGGGAGGGCTCTTTCCTCGGATCTTAATGATATCACAGCCGAGTGGGAGGCTCGCCAGAATCTGAGCCGGATCTTCTCCGGAATGCCAGCCGCCATGGTCGATTATGAGCTGGTTCTAGTGGGAGCAAATGGAATTGTCGTCGGTTCCGGAAACGGCGGCGTCACCTGCCCGTCTTCGGAACTGCTCACCCTTCCTGCGCTGCAGACCGCAATCCACACAGACCGCATCGCATATGAAGGAAGAAAAGAAGGTTTTACCTTTTTGACACAGCATATCCCTGTTATCTACGGATGCAGGCCACTGACCGGCTCTGACGGCTCGTTGTACGGCGCACTGTTTATCCTTATACCGGAACAGAGTCTGAGACAGTTCTATCAGAGCTTCAGCAGTCAGAGCACCAGTATTCTTCTTCTCTCCTCAGATGGTACGATTTTATCAAGTAATCTGACTGACGATATCGGAGAAAAAAACCAAAGCCTATTATTGTCTGCCAGGGAAAATCAGAAGCGGGACCGTGAGTACTCTGAGCTTTCTGGTAGTTGGATTGTTTTATCCCGTTATCTTCCATATTACGATGCATACATTGTCAGCCAGATTACTTCCTCCCTCCTGCTCAACGAGTTCTGGCCAAGGATCCAGTCCATTCTGGTGATCTGTACGGCCCTTCTGCTGCTCATGCTGCTTTCCTTTTTCATCATCCGGAAAAATCTGCTGCCTCTGCGCACTCTGGCAAATCATATGAAAGACGCAAAGGGGATTCCGGATCCTATTATTCTGTCTGACACCTCAGATACCACAGAGATCCAGGGAATCGCTTCGGCCTATAATCAGATGATTACTTCGCTGAACTCTTATGTCAAAGAGATAGATGAGGCACACGAACGGCGGCGACAGGACGAACTGAGTATCCTGCAGATGCAGATCAACCCACACTTTCTCTATAATACACTTGACAGTGTCAAACATATGGTAGAAATGAAAAATACTTCAGAAGCTTGCAGGACGATCGATTCTCTGATCTCCCTATTCCGAAGTACATTGAATAAAACAAACAAAAAAGTATCGGTCTCTGATGAATTGCAGAATATCCGGAACTATATTTCTATTATCTCACCCCGATACGGTGGACTGATCCAGGCCGATGCAGACGCTATGCCGGACTGTGCCAATCTGGAGATTCCGAATCTTCTTTTACAGCCACTTGTAGAAAATGCGTTTTTCCATGCGTTTCAACAGACGAAGAGCGGGAGCATTCATATTTTTATCTATCAGAACAAGGGGAAGCTTTACTGTGATATTACAGATACCGGCGACGGGATGTCAAAAGAGCAGGTGGCGATGCTTCTACATGCTTCTTCTACGTCCGGAACCGGCAACCGGATCGGCATTTCCAATGTCCGTGACCGACTGGCGATCCTCTATCCGGAAGAAAATGGCTTTGAGATTATCAGTGAACGGGGATATGGAACTCATATTATGCTCAGTTTCCCGGCAAGGAGGTGTAATAGCTGAACTCTCGGATTGCTATTACTACATCTGCAATCAGATTGTTTTTAACACAAGCAGTTGCCAATAACGGATTCCCATTTGAAATCAAGAGACCAGAATGAAATCCATATGCATTTATGGACGAAGAAATGTTATTACAGAAACTGGAAAAATCACGGGAAGACGCAGTATTGGGAAATTATAAGGATGCTGATACTGTTATTGTTATTGCGAAGATGAAGTGTGGTAAATCCCCACGAAAAAAGGAGCTTGCATTTGCAAACTCCCTTTTTCATTGTTCTCATTAGTCTTCTACAGTAATGATTTCTTTCTTGTTGTAGCTTCCGCAAGCTTTGCAAACTCTGTGAGGCATCATAAGTGCGCCGCATTTGCTGCATTTTACAAGATTCGGAGCGCTCATTTTCCAGTTTGCTCTTCTCTTGTCGCGTCTTGCTTTGGAAGTTTTATTCTTTGGACAAATTGACATCGGTTACACCTCCTTAAAATTCTTAAACAGATCGCGGATAACTGACATTCTTGGATCAAGACCCGTGTCTTCACAGTCACAGGTACCCTCGTTTAGGTTCTGACCACATACACTGCAAAGTCCTTTGCAGTCTTCCCTGCACAGGGTTTTCGTCGGCCATCCTATCAAAATCTCATAATAGAGTAATTTGTCGACGTCAAGATGATATCCGTCAATATAATCTGATGCTTCGTCTGTCTCCTCAGCCTCTCCACCGACAATGGCACGCTTCTCAAATGAAATCTCCATCGGAACTCTCACCGGACTGAGACAACGGTCACACGGAATCACCGCAGTCAGACTGCAATTTCCCGAGACAGCGATCTCTTTCCCTTTTACATGCTCCACATGAATCTGTACGTTGCTCCTCTCCTCCAAGGGATATGGACCTCCCGGCAGCTTCATCGTGTTAATTTCCAGTGGAACAGCCGCATCAATCGGACTGTGCTGGTCGGACAGTACGTCGGATAGGTTTAACAGCATATTCATTGCTCCTATTCATACCTTGACTATTATATCATGTCACATTTTTTTGTCAACAGTTTTTTATAAGGAAAGAGATTATACCAAAGCCTTTGTCTCGCGTGCGATCGCAAGCTCTTCATTTGTCGGAATGACATATACTTTGACTTTGGAATCCGGTGTGGAGATTTCTTCTTCTTTTCCACGAGCCTGCGCATTCTTCTCACTGTCGATCTTCACACCCAGGTAGCCGAGATATTCGCAGATTTCCTCTCTCATCTGAGTATCATTTTCGCCTACGCCAGCCGTAAATGTGATCGCATCCACGCCGTTCATTGCCGCTGTGTAGGAACCGATATATTTCGCCACACGGTATCTGTAAGCATCCAGTGCCATAATCGCACGTTCATTTCCCGCGTCAGCCGCCTCTCTTACATCGCGGAAGTCGGAAGATACCCCACTCATTCCAAGGACACCGGACTTCTTGTTCAGGATGTTAAGCATCTCATTTACATCGATATTCTCATGGTTGCAGATGAACTGCAGAACAGCCGGATCCAGGTCACCGCTTCTTGTCCCCATAATCAGACCTTCCAGAGGTGTCAGTCCCATGCTGGTATCGACACATTTTCCTCCAATGGATGCGGAGATGCTGGCACCGTTTCCAAGATGGCATACGATGACTTTCGCAGCGTCTTTTCCGATTTTCTTTAATGTCTCACCGGATACGAACATATGGCTTGTACCATGGAAGCCGTACCTTCTGATGCTGTATTTCTCATAATACTCATATGGGATCGCATACATTGCTGCTTTCTCCGGAATCTTCATACCAAACGCAGTGTCAAATACCGCTACATTCGGCTTTCCTGGCATTGCCGCTTCACATGCCTCAATTCCGATCAGGTTCGCCGGGTTGTGAAGAGGGCCAAGGTCAAAGCAGTCACGAATGACTTTCTTAACGTCTTCATTGATTAACGTCGCATCGCTGTAAACCGTTCCTGCATGAAGAACTCGATGTCCGATTGCCGTAATCTCCTCTGTGCTTTCAATTACGCCGTGTTCTTTATCCATCAGAGCGTCCAGTACAAGCTGCACGGCAACCTTATGATCGCCCATTGGTGTCTCGATCGCGTAATTCTCTTTTCCTGTTGGTTTGTGAGTGAGTTTGGACCCTTCAATTCCGATTCTTTCACAAAGTCCTTTTGCGAGAACGCTCTCATTTTCCATGTCGATGAGCTGATATTTTAATGAAGAGCTTCCACAGTTAATTACTAAAATTTTCATTTTCTTTCTTCCTTTCTACTTTGACTGGCACTGTACTGCCGTGATGGCAACAACACCTTCAATATCTTTTGCGCTGCATCCCCTGGAGAGGTCGTTGACCGGGGCTGCGATTCCCTGTGTCATCGGACCATAAGCTTCTGCCTTTGCCAGCCTCTGCACTAATTTGTAGCCGATGTTTCCCGCATCCAGGTCAGGGAAAATCAAAACATTGGCCTTTCCTGCTACCGGACTTTGCGGAGCCTTGGATGCCCCTACGGAAGGAACAATCGCAGCGTCTAACTGGAGCTCTCCGTCCAGCATCAGATCCGGCGCTTCCGCCTTTGCGATCTTGACTGCCTCTACAACTTTTGTCACATCGTCGTGCTTTGCGCTCCCCATGGAAGAATGAGAAAGCATTGCAACTCTCGGCTCTGCCCCTACAAGCTGCTTAAAACTCTCTGCGGAAGAGATTGCGATTGCTGCCAGCTCTTCCGGGCTCGGATTCTGGTTTAGACCGCAGTCGCCGAATACGAATGTACCATTCTCCCCCATCTCGCAATCCGGCACTACCATGATAAAAAATGCGGATACGAGCTTGGTGCCCGGTTTCGTCTTCAGGATCTGTAAACACGGACGCAAGGTATCGGCTGTAGAGTGGCAGGCACCGGAAACCATTCCATCCGCGTCCCCCATCTTCACCATCATCACGCCGTAGTACGGGTAGTTCGTCAGAAGAAGCTCTCTTGCCTGCTCCTCTGTCATACCCTTCTTCTGTCTTAATTCTACCAGCTTCGCGATATAGCTCTCCGTCTTCTCGCTCTTTGCGGGATCCACAATCTGTGCTCCGCTGATATCGAAATTCCCCTTATTTTTTGCGACTTCCTCTTCGCTTCCGATCAGAACAAGCTTTGCTGTCCCCTCTTTTAAAATGGCCTCAGCCGCCTCGTAAGTCCGGACGTCTTCTGTCTCCGGAAGTACGATGGTCTTGAGATCGGCTTTGGCTTTTGTCTTGATTTCATCAATAAATCCCATGATTTAATGACTCCTTTCCATTTTTTCTCAGATACTATTATTATAACGTAAAGGGAAATTGTATACAAGAGATAATCTGTCTCTTTTTTGATACAATTCCCCTTTTCTATAACTCACAATCGAAACATCAGCGTTACAATCGCAAAATAAACAAGTATCGTACCCGTATCCAGAAGCGTCGAGATCAAAGGCGTCGCCATCAGTGCCGGGTCAAGCCCGATCCTCTTTGCAACAAGCGGAAGGACGCATCCCACCACCTTTGCCATACAGACAATCGCAATAATCGTGATACCGATCACAAACGCAAGCTTCATATCCTGATACATAACATAAATTCTGATCCCATTGGCAACAGACAGTACCACACCGACAATGAGCGCAATCCGAATCTCCTTAAAAATCACCCGAAAAAGATCCTTGAACCGGATCTCACCAACGGCCAGTCCCCGGATCATCAGGGTAGAGCTCTGGGAACCGCAATTCCCGCCGGTACCCATCAGCATTGGGATCAGGGTAATTAAAATCGGCATGGCCGACATTGCGTTTTCATAATAGGCAAGCAGAAGGCCGCTTACCGTAGCTGACAGCATCAGAAACAAAAGCCATGGGATTCTGGAAAGGGCATGTCGCCAGACGCTCGTTCCGAAGTAGGAATCATCGTTCGGGCTGACACCGGCCATCATGCTGATATCCTCCGTTGCCTCTTCCTGTAAAACGATCATAGCGTCGTCAACGGTAACGATACCGACCATACACATCTCATAGTCGACAATCGGAATTGCTACAAGTCCGTATTTGCGGATCATGGTAGCCACTTCTTCCTGGTCATCGTGGGTATGTGCATAAAGAATGTTGGTATCCATGATCTCCTCAATCGTTCTGCTCTCGCTGGAAGTCAGGAGGTCCTTGATATCCACCCATCCGATGAGCTTCTTCTTCTCCGTCACATAACAGGTATAAATGGTTTCCCGGTTGATGCCAACCTGGCGAATTTTGAGAATCGCCTCCTCTACCGTCATCTCTTTTCGGAAACTGACATAATCAATATTCATCACGCTTCCGGCGCTGTCTTCCGGATACTGTAACAGGGCGTTAATCTGCACCCTTGTCTCCTCATCTGTTGCCATCAGAAGTCTGTCTACCACATTAGCAGGCATCTCTTCCAGGACGTCCACCGTGTCATCCACGTACATCTCGTCCATGACCTCTTCCAGCTCGGAATCTGTCAAGGCATTAATCAGGAATTCTCTTGTTTCACTGCTCATATCCGTAAAAGTCTCCGCCGCCTCTTCCTTGCCGAGCAGACGGAAAATCAGTATCATCTGTCTTTCGTCTACCTCCTCCAGCAATTCCGCGATGTCAACGGGGTACATATTTCCCAGTTCTTCTTTTAATTCTTTAAACTTTCGTTCTTCCAAAAGTGCCAACAGCGCTTTCTGGTCCATGTGTATCCCCCTTTCGTTCCACCAGATTTTTTTGCAAGCGGATTCCTTTTATAGTATAATCACAATAAGGAGGATATTACAAGGACATTATGAAAATAGTTGGTTTAATTGCAGAATACAATCCTTTCCACAATGGGCACGAATATCATATACAAAAGGCAAAAGAAGTGACAGGAGCGGATACTGTCATTGTTGTGATGAGCGGTAATTTTGTACAGCGCGGCGCTCCTGCCATCATGCCAAAACACCTAAGAGCCAAAGTAGCTTTAAAATCCGGGGCTTCTCTCGTCCTGGAACTTCCGGTATGCTTTGCCACGGGAAGCGCGGAATATTTTGCCCAGGGCGCCGTGGCCCTTCTGGACAGTCTGGGCTGCGTGGACGCCCTGTGTTTCGGGAGCGAATGTGGAGATATTCAGCCACTCACCCGGATCGCTGAAGTGCTCTCCGATGAGCCTGAAGAATACCGGGCTCTCCTTCGTGCTTCGCTCAAAGAGGGGCTTCCCTTTCCATCTGCCAGAGAACGGGCTCTGCAGGATTATCTTCACGATCCTGCCCTGTCCCGGATTTTGGCAAGCCCGAACAATACACTGGGAGTGGAATACATCAAAGCACTGATCCGGCAGGAAAGCACAATCCGGCCTTATACCACTCTCCGGAAAGACTCCCGGTATCATGCTGATACCCTAGAACCGGCCGGGAATTTCAGTTCCGCTACCGCCATCCGCAGACTTCTCCTTTTTTCAGGAAGTTCTCTACGCACAGTGAAAGACACACCTTACGACGAGCCAAAGCTCTCCTCCATTTTGGCACGGCTGGAAGATCATGTGCCGCGGGAATGTGTCAACCTGCTGGAGAGGACTCATCTAACCCGCTACCCGATATACAGCAATGATTTTTCCCTGCTTATCAAATATCAGCTTATGCGGGAAAGCCGCGGAACGCTTACCCGATATGCGGATGTCTCCGAGGAGCTTGCCAATCGTATTATGAAGCATCTCAACAGCTATCAGAACTTTGACCAGTTCTGTGACCTGATAAAGACAAAAGAGGTGACCTACTCCCGGATCAGCCGTTGTCTGCTTCATATCATGCTCGGCATCCAGGCTTCTTTTCTGGATCGTGTAGCTGCCGACGGCTTTATCCATTATGCTCGGATGCTTGGCTTCGTCCAGAAGGAAAAGGAAATTCTTTCCTTTATCAAGAAGAATTCCCGGATTCCGCTGCTTCCAAAGCTCAGTGATATGGACTCCCTTTCCGAACATGGACAGCAGATGCTTCATCTGGATATTTTTGCGTCAAATCTGTACGAGTCGGTCATTAGCAATAAGTTTAAGACTCCGTTTTGCAACGAGTACAGCCACCCTCTCGTCATCGTATAAATACCGGATTCCCCTTCTCTTGGAAAAGATAAAAGAGCTCTTTACCGAACGAACATGAGGCCCGTCAGATCCTCCTGTCCGGTAAAGAGCTCTTTTTTACAACTGATACAGTGTCCTGTCAGTCTGTTTTCCTTTTACACTGTCAGCACTTTGGAGCACGCTACTGCCATTGCTCCCGGCCCAATATGACAGGCAACGCTAAGAGAAAGCGGATCCATATCCACCTCATATTCCGGGAAACGATCCTCGATCTCCTCTTTCCACTTCTGTGCCTCTTCCTCAGAGCAGGTATAAGCTGCTTCCAAATGAACCGGCTGCTTTCCGAAACGGTGCAGCATATCCTTCTCAATGGCGTCCAGCATCGTCTTCTTCGCCTGCTTCCATCCGCGAACTTTAGCGTAAGCGTCTAGCTTCTCGCCCTGAATCTGAAGCACCGGCTTTAAATTCAGAACTGTACCAATCGCCGCTGCCGCCGGCGTAATGCGTCCGCCTTTCTTTAAATACTTGAGCGTATCCACAGTAATATAAATACTGGATTCCAGTTTGACCTTTTCCAGAATCTCTTTGATCTCGGCCGCATTCTTTCCCGCGTCCCGAAGCTTCAGCGCGTCCAGCACCGACTGCCTCTGTGTCACGGAAATTCTCTGGTTGTTGACAACCTGTACTTTACCGTCATAGTCTGTAGACAGCATGATGGCCGTCTCACAGGAACTGCTCAGACCACTTGACATCGGAATGTAGACAACCTCATCATACTCTTCCAAATACTTGTCCCACATTCCCATCACGTCTCCGGGCGCCGGCTGGGATGTCTTAACGTCATGGTTTGCTTTCAAACGCTCATAAAACTCCTTCTGGGATAAGGTGATCTCTTCAAAATATTCTTCTCCGTCAATAAAAAACGGCATTGGAAGGATTCCTACTCCCAGTTCCTTCCCTGCTGCTTGTGTGATTCCACTGTTGCTGTCAGTTAAAACGGCAACACGACTCATATCATCCTCTCCTTTTCTTCCTAAACAGTGATAATTTCCGACCTGGTATCCCGTTTGGCTACCATGATCGGGATATCCTCTCCTTTATACGGATTGTTACCAAGAGTGACTTCCAGCTTCACAGTCTCATAAGCCAGCTCTGCGTAATTATTCTCTTTGCTCAAATGCCCAAGCATCACGCATTTTAGATCGTCGTGCAGAATATCGCACAGAAGTCTGCCTGATAACTCATTGGAAAGATGGCCCTGCTTTCCCATTACCCGCTGTTTTAAATAGTATGGATAAACTCCTACCTCCAGCATATGTATATCATGGTTTGCCTCTAAAAGGATGGCGTCCAGACCTTTCAGATTCTCCACAGTATAATCATCGTAGATTCCAAGATCCGTAGCTACGGCCGCTGATTTTTCACCATTTTCAAACCGATATCCGGTCGGTTCATTTGCGTCGTGGGAAATCCGAAACGGACATACTGTCAGCTCCTTTAAAGTAAAAGGCTCGTCTGCACGGATCTCGTGCAGAAGTCCCTCCGGCATCTTTCCAAGACTCCGGTAATCTTTGATTCCCTCGATGGTGCCCTTTGTAGCATAGATGGGGATCCCGTATTTTCTGCTGAATACACCCAGCCCTTGAATATGATCCGCATGCTCGTGGGTAATAAAAATACCATCCAGCTCATCCCCTTTGACGTCCAGATCTTTTAATCCCTCTTCGATCCGCTTCTTGCTGATCCCGGTATCCACCAGCACATGGGTATGCTCATCTCCCACATAAATACAGTTTCCGCTGCTTCCGCTGGCTATACTGCAAATTCTCATGTTCTTCTTCTCCTTCACGGTTTCTAGTACGATTCTAACGCTTTTTGGATCTGGATACAAGTCTCTTTGAAATCCTCTCCATTTTCTATGACCCTGTCACACGCTTTCAGAAACTGTGTTTCTGACTTCTGATTCTGCATAATTCCTTTGATCCGCTCATCCGAATATCCCCGGCTTTCCCTGAGACGCCTTCTCCGCACTGCCTCCGGGGTACGGATGTACCAGAGCTCATCACAGATTTCCTCATAATGATCTTCGAGCAGAAGCGCCGCTTCTATAATAAAAAGCTTCGTCCCGGCCCGTTGCTCTTCTTCCTGTTTTTTGCGGATCCATTCCTTGACTTTAGGGTGTACGATCCCATTCAGCCGTTTTAATTTCTCCACATCGGCAAAGACGATGCTGCCAAGCCGTTTCCGGTCGATGGTCTGATCGTCACACAAGATCTCCGGTCCGAATACTTTCAGAATCTCCTGATAGCAGCCCTCCCCCGGCCTTTGCAGTTCGTGGGCTACCTTGTCCGCCTCACAGACGGAGGCCTGATATGTTTCTCGTAAGAAGTCTAGGACCGTACTCTTCCCGGCCCCGACTCCTCCTGTAATTCCTATCGTTTTCATCTGACACCCATCTATAACCTATTTTGCCTCATACCAGTTGGCACCTACGCTCATGTCAGCAATCAGCGGGACTTTCAGACTGGCGGCATGCTCCATCTCTTCTTTGAGAATCGCTTTGACCTGCTCAACTTCCTCGTTCTTCGCCTCCACTAAAAGCTCATCGTGTACCTGGATAACGATTCTCGATTCCAGATTTTCCTCCTTGAGCCGTCTGTTGACCCGAATCATGGCGATCTTCATAATATCTGCCGCCGCTCCCTGGATCGGGGAATTCATCGCCACCCGTTCTCCGAAACTTCTCTGCATGAAATTGCTGGAAGAAAGCTCAGGAACTGGACGTCTGCGCCCGAACATCGTCGTCACATAGCCGTGTTCTTTGGCAAATGCCACCTCGCCGTCCAGATATTTTTTCACACCCGGATAAGTCTCAAAATAACGGTCGATATACTCTGCCGCCTCTTTTCTCGTAATACTTAAATCCTGGCTAAGTCCAAAGGAACTGATTCCGTAGACAATGCCGAAGTTGACTGCCTTGGCGTTTCTCCTCTGAAGATCCGTCACCTCCTCGAAAGGGGTATGGAACACCTGGGACGCGGTCGTGCGGTGAATATCTTTTGCCTCCCGGTATGCCTGGATCAGCGCCTCGTCGTCTGAACAGTGTGCCAGAATCCGAAGTTCAATCTGAGAATAATCCGCATCTACAAATTGAAAACCCTCCTTAGGCACAAATACTTTCCGGATCTGCCGTCCCAGCTCCATCCGGATCGGGATATTCTGGAGGTTCGGCTCGGTACTGCTGATTCGCCCCGTAGCTGTCACAGTCTGATGAAAGGTGCCGTAAATCCGATTGTCATCCTGAATAAAATGCGCCAGCCCGTCCGCATAGGTAGATTTTAACTTTGCAATCTGACGGTATTCCAGAATCTTGGAAACGATCGGATAATCCGGCGCCAGCTTCTCCAGAATGTCCGCCGCCGTGGAATATCCGGTCTTAGTCTTCTTCCCGTGCGGAAGCTGTAAATGCTCAAAGAGCACAGCTCCAAGCTGTTTCGGGGAATTGATATTGAATTCCTCCCCCGCCAGCTCAAAAATCTCCGTTTCCAGCTTTTCAATCTGGACACCAAGCTCCTCTCCATAGGCTTTCAGCTCTCGCGCCTCCACTTTCACACCTGCCTGCTCCATATCAAACAAGGCAAAGACAAGCGGCATCTCAATTTCATCAAAAAGCGCCTCCATACCGCTCTCTTGCAGTTTCTCCCGGAGGATGGCCGCTCCCTGGTACATGGTGTACGCCTCATAACAACGCTTCTTCTCCTCAGAGAGTTTCCCGTCAATCGTCAGATCCAGATATTCTCTGGCGACATCATTCGGCTCATAAGAGCTTTTCAGCGGATTTAGCAGATATGCCGCCACATGAACGTCAAAGACATTCTCCGGTCTGCACACCCGGAAGTTTTTCATATCCTGCTTCACATCGAACATGGAAATTTCTGCCCTGCTCTCCGTAAGTGCGGAAATCTGCTTCAGCAGCGCTTCCGCTGTCAATGTGCCTCCTACCAAAATAGAGACGACCTCTTCCTTGCCGTCATGGGAAAAAGCGAATGCCGCGCCGGTAATTTCACTTCCCATGGAAAAGAGTGGAAGCATATTCTCCCTGTTTTTCTCCAGAGCGATACCCACTGTCTTTGCGGACGCGGCACGCCCCAGCACTGCCTGGGCCTCTGCCGGATCTGTCACCGTCCGGAATCTATCTTCGATGGCATTGGCTGGCACCTGAATCTCAAACTTTCCGAGCAGATTTTTAAACTGAAGTCTCTGAAACCACTCGTACGCCTCTTTCGTAAAGAGATTCCCGATCCGTCCCTCTTCCACCTCGTAAGGGAAATCCGCATGGACGTTGATGGTGGCCAGTTCTTTACTCATCCGCGCCATATCATAATGTTCCTTCAGGGCTTTGGACGCCCTTGGAGGCTTGATTTCCTCTACATGGGCATACGCATTTTCAATCGTTTGGTATTCCACAATGATTTTCGTCGCCGTCTTCTCTCCGATACTTGGCACCCCCGGAATATTGTCGGAAGTATCACCCATCAACGCTTTGACGTCAATAAACTCCTGCGGAGTCACCTGGTACTTCTCCTTGACGTCCGCCGCCAGATAGTCCTCTACTTCGGTCCTGCCGCCTTTCGTCTTGGGAATCCGGATCTTGACCTTCTTTGTAGCAAGCTGTAAGAGATCCCGGTCTCCGGAAAGGACAACCACATCCATCCCCGCCTCCTCACAGCGCCTCGAAAGCGTCCCGATCAGATCGTCCGCTTCCAGTCCCGCCTTCTCAATCAGACGGATACCCATGGCCTTTAAAACATCTTTCATCAGGGGAACCTGTTCACGCAGTTCCTCAGCCATCGGCTTTCTGGTGCCCTTATATTCTTCGTACATCTCATGCCGAAACGTCGGTGCGTGGACGTCAAACGCAACGGTCAAAAATTCCGGCTTTTCCTCATCCAGTATTTTAAAAAGAATATTCAAAAATCCATACACCGCATTGGTGTGAAGTCCTTCCGCATTCGTCAGGTCCGGAAGACCGTAAAACGCCCGGTTCAAAATACTGTGTCCGTCAATCAGAACGATTTTCTGATCCTGAAACTGTTTTTCACTCATCGCCAAACTCCGTTCTTTGTTAAAATACTTCTTTTATTTTACTTCGTTTTGTCCACTTTTACAACGCTAAAATATTCCAAGATGCTCAAAGAGGATTTTCAGACCGATCAGAATCAGGACAATTCCCCCAAAACACTCTGCTTTGTTTCTATACTTTGTTCCAAAAACCGTACCGATTTTCAGTCCTGCCGCCGAAATCGCAAACGTCAGGCAGCCGATAAACGCCGCTGCCGGAGCGATACTAACGTCCAGAAAAGCGAATGTTACACCAACTGCCAATGCATCGATGCTGGTGGCAACCGCAAGCGCCGTCATCTCTTTTACATCAAAACGGGCTCCCACACATTCTTCTTCTCCTCTGGACTCCCGGATCATATTTCCTCCGATGATAGCCAGCAAAATAAACGCAATCCAGTGATCCACACTCTCGATGGCTCCCCGGAAATTGACTCCTACAAAATAGCCTATCGTCGGCATCAGCGCCTGAAATCCTCCAAAATAAAGTCCTACGCACAACACGTATTTTGGCTTTGCCACACCTACGGACAGTCCTTTACAGATCGACACCGCAAAGGCATCCATGGCAAGACCCACCGCGATAAAGAACAGCTCTAAAAATCCCATTGTTCAGTTTCCTCCTGCTTCTTCTTTTCTTCCTTTGAATACGCACAACCTGTTTACAAAAGGGCAAAAAAAATCGAGTCCTACCCATATCATCGTCTGATACAGATAAGTCTCGCTGTTTCATACAAAGCCAGGATCTCTCCAATATGTTGACTTTGTCACACTGTAAAAGTGCCAACTACTCCCTTATGTTTCCATTTTTCTTTGTGCCGGCGTTTCCGCCAGATTGTATTATAACCGACATTGCCCGTTCTTTCAACTGTTTTTTGTAATCCTTTCTGATAACGCAGTTTCCTATAAAACGAGAAAAGCGGCTGGAGATTTTGTCCTCTCCATGCCGCATGCCTTGCCGCCATAGTATATTCTCTGGCATTAAGATGGTCTTTCCGGTGGTGATAGATGGATCCGGGATCAGCACCTGCTCATTCCCGATCCTCTTTAACGTGTGCTCTGATATACAATCTGCCCGTTTATCATCGTACAAAGTACTTTTGCATCTGTATCCAATCCCAGCCGTCCTTTCACCAGAATTAAATCTGCGTCTTTTCCCTCTGTAAGAGTGCCGATCCGCTCTTCCACTCCGAGAATCTTCGACGGATTCACCGTTACCATTCGAAGAGCCCGCATCCACGGTACCCCCTCCCGAACAGCCTCTCCGATGTGGTGATACAAAGACTCTTCGCTGAGAATCGGAGAATCCGTAATCAGCGCTACCGTAACCCCTCGCTCGTCCAATGTCTTTACCGCCTCAATATCTACCTTCCTTCGTTCTCCCACGCAGCGGTATGTCCCGATCGGTCCATAACAGATGTCGCACCCACTCTCTACAATCTCATCCATATAATCTGTGGCGCCCCATGCATGTTCCAGAGAAAAACGTACCCCAAAGGCCTTCGCCACTTCGATCGCTGTCAGCATATCATACTGGGTACAGTGAATCTTGCACGGGATCTCTCCACGAAGTACCAAAAGCATCGCCTCCATATCCGGGTCATACTCCAAGGCTTCTCCTTTTTCTTTTGCTTTCTGATAGGCTTTTGCCTTTCCAAAGGTTTCCCAGAGCACCTTTGCCACGCCCATCCTCGTCATCGGAAGCTGGTTTCGATCCCCGTAGGTCCCTTTCGGATTCCCCCCAAGAGCAATCTTCACCGCACATGGCGCTTTGATAGACATGTCAAATACATTGTCACCATATGTTTTCAGGGCAAACGGCAGACCACAGAATACATTGCCGCTTCCCGGTGTCAGAAGCATGGTTGTAATGCCGTGCTCATATGCCACCCGGAATTCTTTTGCCTTGGGGTTGACACCGTATCTGGCGTCCACGGACAAAGTGACAGGCCCCGTCATTTCGTTAGCGTCGTCGACCGAATTCTCACCGTTAAAATCAAAGAGTCCGATATGGGAATGTGCGTCAATCAGTCCCGGAAAGATGTTCATTCCGGACGCATCCACCACTTTCGTATCAGACGGCAGTGTTGCCGGACAAATCTCTTTTGCGATGCTTTTGATTTTTCCTTCTGCGACAAGCAGATCTCCCTGAAATGGTTCTGTTCCCTCTTCCATCGTATATAATGTCCCGTTTTGAATCAATATGTGTTCCATCAGAAGACCACCTCCCCGTTGATGATACTGTGTTTGACTCTGGCCGCATATGTTTTCACCGGATGTCCCGTATAGATAGAAAGATCGGCGTCCATTCCTTCCCGCAGCGCTCCAATTCTGTCTCCCACGCCAAGCATGGCGGCCGGATGTATCGTCATCATCTTTACCACTTCTTCTGCATCCACGCCGGCACGGAATACCTCAATGGCTGTCCAGAGGAACACTTCTCTTCCTTCGGAAGAGCCACTGCTGGAATTGGTAAAAGCTATCTTGTTTCCGTTTTCTGCCAATTCCTTTATTTTACCAAGATCCATTCCATGCTTTGCAATCCTGGATCCATCGTTTACATTGCCAAGGATTAGTCCCGTATGCTGACGCTTCATATCTTCTATGACATCTCCAAACTCATACCCGTCCACCAGGACGAATGGCACCTGCTTTTCTTCCATCAAATGATGTAGACCTGCGATCTCCCCGATCCGCTCTGCCGCCGCAAAGACTGGCATCTTTTTTTTGTCAAAGACGTCCTGGATCACCCGATCTCTCTCTTGATTTTCTGTACCTCTGCCGCTTTTTTCTGATTTTCGGATTGCCTCCTCAAGCATCCAGAACGATCCCATCCTTGTCATCGGCATCTTGTTTTGCTTCCCATAAACCGATTTGACCGACGCCGTAACGCTGCATTTTAATGCCGCTTTTTCTTTCACTATACGCCTGCTCATTTTCATAGGCGCAGTTTTCACCACCACAATCTGTCCGCCCATGATATTAGTATTCCCCGGAGCCAGTCCGACCGTGGTGATTCCGCTTTTATAAAATTCCTGTCCGTTTAGTTCGTCAGGATCTACGGAGTACTTGACATTCAGCTCTGGTGTGATAGGATCGGATTTTTCCTGGTTATCCAGACTTCTGGATGGAATTCCAAGCGCTCCAATCATCGAATGTGGATCGATAAATCCAGGAAATACCTCGCAGCCCGACGCATCGACCACCTCAGCCTCGGGACAATCAAGTCCCTGGCCAATCTTTTGGATCGTTGATCCTTTTGTTAAAATATCGCAGTCCTTCAGAATCGTGCCGTCCCCCACATGGACAACACCGTTCTTAATCAGGTACATCTGCTTTCCCTCCTTCTCTTTTGAAAAAGGCCAACCACCCGCTTGTGATTGGCCTTCTGATCTGTCTGTTCTCTACTTTTCAATCGATACCTGTGAAAAATCCACTGTTCCATTTGTCGTTACAAAATAGTTTTTCACATAGTTTTTCACATAGGTCGGTGATGCCTCCAGGTAAGTCGGCGCAATCAATGCATTTCCGACAACCAGATTTTCCGCCTCCAGATAAATCTCTGCCTTTTCTTTGTCGTCTACGATATTTTTAGCTTTTTCAAGCAGTTCTTTATACTGTTTGGACTCTTCATTTGTCCATCCTGTTTTTGCAGAGTTGAAATAACCATTATCTGGATCAAAAAGCTGAAGAAATGCACTCGGCTCATTGTAATACGGTCCCCATCCGCCTTGGGCAATATCGTAATCCCCTGCATCAATCTTGTCCCACATAATGTTCCATTCCATCATATCAATCTGTACATTGATACCAAGATTTTCTTCCCATGTCTGCTTCATCCACTCCCCGATTTTCTTAGACAGTTCATCTGTTCCACGGCTTGCATAGCGAATCGTTACCTGAGACGGGTCTGTGCTTTTTCCAAGCTCTTGCAATCCCTCCTGGAGAAGCACCTTCGGATCCGGATACTGCTCCTGCATCTCGGAAACAAAATGGTTCTTTCCATCTACCAGCTCCGTATATGTCTTTTCCCCTACTTTCATTGTATCCGGCATCAGAGAATAGATCGGTTCAGATTTTCCATCACGCAGAGCATCCACCATCTCCTGTCTGTCAAAAGCAATGGAAAGCGCCTGACGGATTTTTGTATTACTCAGGTATTCATTTTTCAGGTTGAACATGAAAAATTCCGGTACGTTTGTCGGAACTGTGATCTCTTCGGAATCGCCTGCCGCTGAAATTGTCTTGCCCCAGTTCGTATCAGAGGTGCTCACTACATCCAGTTCACCATTAATAAATGCCTGGACAGCGGTGGAAGGATCCTGAATAATCCGAAGATTGACTTTTTGAAGCTTCATATCGTCTTTTCCCCAGTACTGATCATTCTGCTCCAGATTCATTTCCGTGTTCTGATTCCAACTTGTCACTTTCAGAGGTCCATTGTAGACAGTTTTGTCCGGAGCTGTGCCGTAATCGGAACCGAACTCTTCATACTTTGCCTCATTGACCGGATAAACGGAACCCGCTACCAGCTCCAGGAAATAGGAAGCCGGATGCACCAGTTGGATTTCCAGTGTATTCTCATCTGTCGCTGCGACGCCGATTTCGTCCGGCGTCTTTCCGTTATTATACAACGCCTCAGAGAAATTCTCAATAACCCCATCAAACAGCCATGCATTTGTCGCGGCCGTATTCGGATCGGCCATCTTCTTGAACGTAAACTCAAAATCGTTTGCCGTCACCTTCGATCCATCGCTCCACTTCGCGTCCGGATTCATATGAAAGGTGTACGTCAGCCCGTCCTCACTCACGTCCCAGCTTTCAGCGGCTGCCGGCACGATCTCATCCGTATTGTCCTTTGCCGAACGATCCCGTACAAGCGGATCATAAATCATATTGTGCGCTTTATTGTCCGGTCCCGTTGTGTTGACCAGCGGATTTAAGCCGACTACCACACTGTTAGTAGAAATATTCAGCACCTGCTCGGCAGATCCACCACCTCCGCCGCCTGATTTTTCTTCGCCCCCGCACCCCGCAAGAAGCCCTGCTGTCATGGCAGCAGCAAGAAGTCCCGCCAGCACTTTTTTCCTCAGTTTCATAATATTCCTCCTTTATTGAAAAATTTTATTATCCTAAATCCGTACAGCTTCGGATTTGGAATCATAAACTTGCGCTTCTAATGCTCGTCACATAAGATCTCCTCTCTTATCAGATCTCCTTTACCCGGTGGCAGGCCACATAATGTCCTTCTTCCATCTCCTCCAGTTTCGGCGTCTCGCTGCGGCAAAGTTCCGTCGCATATTTACACCGTGCCGCAAACCGGCATCCCGGCTTTGGATTCACCGGACTTGGGATCTCACCTTCGATGGGAATCCTTGTTTTCTTCTTCTCTTCTTTCGGATCTGGGATCGGGATGGCCGACATCAGAGCCTTTGTATAAGGATGCAGAGGCTTGCTATACAGCTCATCACTGGACGCGAATTCCACCATGTTTCCAAGATACATCACTCCCACCCGGTCTGAGATATGTTTGACCATGGAAAGGTCATGGGCAATAAAGAGGTAGGTCAGATTCCTTTTCTTTTGCAGCTCGATCAGCAGATTCACAATCTGTGCCTGGATCGATACATCCAAAGCGGAAATCGGCTCGTCACAGACAATGAATTCCGGTTCAATGGCGAGCGCTCTTGCAATTCCGATCCTCTGCCTTTGACCTCCCGAAAATTCGTGCGGGAAACGTAGGGCATGTTCCCTGTTCAAGCCCACCAGTTCCAGCAGTTCGTAGATTTTCTCCTGCCGCTCTTTCCCTGTATACAGCTTATGGATATCAATTCCTTCCCCAATAATATCCCCCACTGTCATTCTTGGATTCAGCGAAGAATACGGATCCTGGAAAATAATCTGCGCTCTTTTTGTGAATTCCTTTTTCTCTTTTTTATGAAGACTATGAATCTCGACTCCGTCAAAAATCACTTCTCCCCCGGTTGCGTCATAAAGTCCCATCACGGTTTTGCCGCATGTCGTCTTCCCACAGCCGGACTCCCCGACAAGTCCCAGCGTCTCGCCTTTGTAAATCTTGAAGCTGACCCCGTCCACGGCTTTTAATACCTGATGGCGTCCTACCTGAAAATATTTCCTTAAGTCTTTGACTTCAATCAGAACCTCTTTCTCATTCATTACTGATTCCCCCTTCTGACCATATTTTCCGGAAGTCCGCTGACATCCGCCTTTGGATGATGAAGCCAGCAGGAACATTTCTGAGAATGACTGAATTTCGTCTCCTCAGGATACTGCATCCTACAGATTTTCATGCCATATTCGCAACGTGGTGCAAAAGAGCATCCTTTTGGAGGATTGATCAGATCCGGAGGGGTCCCCTTCAGAGAATACAAAGTTTCTTTATTATTCGTATGAATTTTCGGAACAGAATTCAAAAGCGCCCTTGTATATGGATGAGTAAAGTGGTAGAAAATTTCGTCCACCGTACCCCTTTCCACAATCTTGCCCGCATACATAACCTGAATATAATCTGCCACACTAGCCACTACGCCAAGATCATGTGTTACAAGAATGACTGCCATATCTAATTCTTTCTGAAGACTTCCGATCAGCTCCATAATCTGTGCCTGGATAGTAACATCCAGCGCTGTCGTAGGCTCATCCGCAATCAGAATTTCCGGCTTACATGCAAGAGCAACCGCAATCATGGCTCTTTGCCTCATTCCTCCGGAAAACTCAAACGGATACTGTCTCATTCTCTTTGGTGCATTCGGAATCTTTACCAACTCCAACATTCTCTCTGCCTCTTTCATGGCATGCTCCTTTGATGTCTGAGTATGGATCAAAATACTTTCCGCAATCTGCTCCCCGATTCTCATTGTTGGATTCAACGATGTCATCGGATCCTGAAAAATCATAGAAATTTTACTTCCCCTGATCTCTGTCATCTGATTTTCCGTATAGTCCAGCAGATTGTCTCCCTGAAAGAGAATCTGTGCTCCATTACTTTTATCAATCATGGTATTCTGAGCAGGCAAAAGCCCCATAATCGCTTTGGACGTGACAGTCTTTCCGCATCCGGATTCCCCTACAATCGCAAGTGTCTCTCCCTTTCTCAGACTGAAATCCACTCCTCTTACTGCATGTGATATCCCGGCATAGGTTTTAAAGGAAACATGCAAATTTTTTACTTCCAATATATTTTCACTCATCACGATGCCTCCTATTTTCTCAGTTTCGGATCCAATGCGTCAGAAAGTCCGTCTCCAATCAGATGAAACGACAACATGGTCAGGACAATCAGAAGACATGGGAAGAATAACTGGTGGGGATAAAACATCAACTGCTGCTGTCCTGCGGACGCCAAAGCTCCCCAACTCGTCTCCGGAGGTCTGACTCCAAGACCGATATAACTTAAAAACGCTTCACTGAATACAAATCCTGGAATTGACATCGTAATGTCTACCATGATAATTCCAAGTGTATTTGGTAACAGATGCTTGATAATGATTCTTCCCGTGGAAGCGCCAAGCGCTCTTGCTGCCTGCACATAGTCCTGTTCTTTGATCTGAAGAATCTGCCCTCTTACCATTCGGGCTGTGCCGACCCATGCCGTAAGGCTCATGGCAAATACAAGAGAAAACAAACTTCTTCCCATCACCATCGAAAGGATCGTGACAATAATCAGATATGGAAGGTTTCCGATCAGCTCACAGATACGCATGATAATATCATCCACAAGACCCCCTTTCAATCCTGCCAAAGCCCCGGCTAAAGCTCCGATCACAAACATGACCGCTGTACAGCACAGACCAATATAAATCGAAATCCGTCCGCCGACACAGACACGTGTGAAAAGGTCTCGTCCCATATCATCTGTTCCGAACCAGTATTCCGAATTCGGGCCTTGATTTTTCAAAGCCGCATTGATGTATTGATAATCTTTTCCGGAAATCACCGGGCCAACAAACAGCAGCAGCACAATCAAGGTAAGAAGTATCAAACCAAAAATCGCCAGCTTATTTGCACGAAATCTTCTCCAGACATCCGCCCAGTATGTAAGCGATTTCGCTCCGATCTCCTCCCCCGAGAGTCCTTCTGTTCCGATTCTTTTAAACAAGTCCTCCGTATCCCCAACGGACATCTCGCTATTTCTCTTTTCTTTCATTTCCATAATGATCACCTCATTTTCTATTTCTTGCCTTTTGCCACACGAATTCTAGGATCCGCGATACCATATAGAATATCTACCACAATCAGCGCTCCTACAAACAGGATTGCAAAAAAGATGGTAAGCCCGATAATCATGGTGTAATCATTGTCGGATACGGCTTTTACATAATAAAAGCCAAGTCCCGGGATGGAAAACATTTTTTCGAGAATAAAAGAACCGGCAAACACTCCGGAAATCGCAGGCCCGATCATAGTAATGATTGGAATCATCGAATTCCTCAGAACATGCTTTTTGACGATCCGTTTTCTCTTGCAGCCTTTCGCCTGTGCGGTGACAATATAATCCTCTCCAATCACAGAAATCATGCTGCTTCTCGTGTACTTCGTATAAGAAGCGATTCCGCCGATCGCATAGGCCGCAACCGGAAGGATGTAATGTTTTAACTGTCCCCAGCCAAATACCGGAACAAGTTTCCACTTAAATGCCAGGAAATACTGAAGCACGGCGGCAAATACGAAGCTCGGGACACAGATCGCGAGTACGACCAGTACCCGAATCACATGATCGACCGGCTTCCCCCGGTTCAGTGCCGCTATCATTCCAAGAGCCACACCGATTGTTACCTGAAACAAGATGGCCAGAAGACCGATCTTGGCGGACGTCCACGTATTTTCTTTGATCACATCATTGGCGGACTTTCCTGTATAGACGATGGACTCTCCAAAATCTCCAGTAGTAATCAGATTCTTCATATAGGTTGTGTAACGCTGAAATACCGGCTTATCCAGCCCATATTTCTTCTCAATAATTTCCTGCGCCTGCTCCGGCATCTGTCCGACCTTTGCCGCAATCGGATCTCCCGGTGCCCCTGCCACAAGAAAGAATGTAGCGGTCGCAATCAAAAATAATGTAAGAATTGCGTACGCCAGTCGTTTTCCAATAAATTTCAGCATCTTTTTCTCTCCCTTCTTTTCCCGTCAGCTTGCCTCTGACTGTCTTTTCTTCTGAAGCTCCTGGAACAGCGTCTCCGGCACGATCATATAATGCCGGCGGATCTTTTCACAGATCTCCTCCACAGACTTGGCCCGGAACGCATCCAAAATCTTCTGGTGGTTTTGTTGAATATATTCATATGGCATCAATGATTCCGATCTCATGGTGTAGTATGCTGCTGTATTCCCACTTTCCAGCGACTTCCAAACCTTGTAGAGCTTTTCACTGTGGGATGCCATCACCACGTAAGAATGAAACTGTTCATCCAGTTCGATTACCTGGTAAAGATCCCTGGCATCCGCCGCTTTCCCGATTTCAACCAGATTCTGCTCCATTTTGGTATCAAGCTCTTTTGAAAGCTTTCCGGAACACATACGGACTGCCAGGATTTCCAGTGTGGATCGTATCAGATAAGCTTCCTGCATCTCATCATACGTCATCGTCTTGACGACACAGCCCTTGTGAGGCTCGTAGACAACCAAACCCTCTTCCTCGATTTGACGTAGCGCCTCCCGAACCGGCCCCCGGCTCATCTGAAGCTCCCTTGCCAGATCAGCCTCTACAATCCGTTCCCCAGACTGAATATCTCCATTCAGAATCTTTTTCCTTAAAATCTCGGCTACCTGCTCTCTTAATGTTTTTCTTGATATGGGTGTTTTTGTCATAGTGCTCTCCTTTTTCACTTTACTTTGTGAAAATCCTTATGCTCATTATACCCCCCCCCCGTGTTTAAAAGTCAACTGTTGACAGTTACCTTTTCCGCAGAATAATTGACAAATTTTTTACTTGATTTTTGTGCAACAAATACAATTATTCTTCAAAACCAAGTTTTTAATTTATGCAATTATATCAATAGATGAATAAATATCAATGACAACAATACAGTGTGTCACTGTACTGCAAAAGAAATTATTTTCTATAACGAATATCAAAATATCTTTTTAAGTATTTTATGAGATATAAAAAGAATTACTTTTTTGAAGGATAAAATCAAAAGGACTTTATAAACAAATAATATACTACAGGGGCGGAAGGGAGAGATCTCTCCTGTTCCCTTTTTAAGATTACAGTTCCATGATTTTAGATCTAATAACCACAAAAAATAGAGAGCCTTCTGTCACGTTTGGCTCTCTTTCCGTATATTATAATCACAAAATCGTGTTCAAGGGTTATACTATGAAACAATGTTCCAATCTGTTCTATCTTTCTACCATCGCCTGCAAACTTTCAGAGTGTCTGTCAGAGCAGGAACTTACCATGCTGGCCGCCGATCTTGTTGTCCTGAGTGATATGCTGGCTAATCTTCTCGCTCATCAGGATATATACGAAGATGCTTCACAAAATACCTTGTAATCGAGATAGTCTTTTACAGCTTCTTCCAGATCTTTCGCATCCTTCTGGAGTGTCGGAGCCTTTACATCCCTAAGCTCTACAATCTGCCTTACCCTGTCTTCACCATCATAGATCGTCTCAGCATAGGTAAATGGCAGGTCCTGATAATAGGAAGCACCAAATACATCCTTATATGAGATTCTAAGCAGACAAAAAACATTTGTATTAATATCATAATCAAACACAATGCTGGTAGCTTCTTTATCTGTCAGACGTCTTTTTGCCGGATAAAAAGCACTTCCAGAAGCAATCTTTTTCCCGTTGACTGCACATCCCTCAATCTGAAAATCAAAAACACAATTATGATTGATTGTTTTTATCTCAATCTGCGAGCAAATTTTCTGTTTCAGGCAGAAAAAACCACTCGTTATCACCCCTTCTTCTGTGATTGTCAAAATGAGCTCTGGATCTGTCTCACTCATAATAGCTTCAAATCCTAAAATCGGCATATATTCCAGACGTCTGTTCTCCTCATTGCTCTCTTTCTGATGATAAAGCGTAATGAGGACTCCTATCAGAGTAAACGCGCCCCCAAGTACTGCTCCAATGAGCCCGATCCACATTTCCCTGCTGCCCGGAACATGGATTTCCAGATATTCAAATACAGCAACCATTCCCAGCAGTAGTAAAACAATTACCACTGATATCATCATGCAGCCTATCGCTTCTTTGACATATTTTCTGTTCAAAAGTCTCACCCTCCTGAAATCTTGTTATCGATCATTGTACCTTTCCCTTAATATACAAAAACAGCGAAATCCTCAAGATGAATGGTTCCGCTGTTTTGTCTCTTTTCTTTTATGAACGTCCGCACCGAAAAAAGAGCGAATATATCATTTTATCGGCAAGTGTGCAGGCGCATCTATCATCTTTCCATATCAGCTTAGCTACAATATTTTCTTTCATTTTCATGTACCTACACTCCAAAGATTTATAAATGTATTTTATTCCTTATACGTAAACTTGCTTCTATGTGCATAATCCAATGTCTTGAAAACGGCATTTGGATCAGTCCTCGTATATCTTTATTGCACCAATAATCAATCAGCCAAATCGCATTTTCATGATTGCTTACGACATTTAGCGATTTTAAGTATTCTTTTCTTTCTTTTGATACCTTCTTTTTCATTTCGTCATAAGACAGGCTTTTGAGTATCCTTTCAGTACTTGCTTTTACCTCAAAAATATATGAATAAAGCTCTTTCAAATTAAGCTGCATTGAAAAATCCGCAATCTGCTGTTTTTCAAGTTCATTGCCTGTTGTTATTATGGGTGAATTGATTCTCTCCTGATAACCCCCTGTGCAAAACACCTGTTCGTCTTCGTTTATCAAGATATGCGCAACTATATCTTCGATACGAAATATATGCCAGATTGAATATGCAATGGTTTTGCTATGATAACCGTCTGCATTTAGAAAAGGGATGGCATTAAATTCTTCTCTATTTAATTCGCTATAGAATACGGTTAAGATTTTCATTAACCGATTCCGCAGTTCAAATAGAGTATCGATACCCGCCTCATAGGTATCATTCTTCCTAATTTGTGTTTGCATTGTTTTGTTAAGTTCCGACCATTCTTTATTCACAATCAATCCTCCAAATCCAGGTTACTATTTCTTGCCGCTCACTTTTCCTCATCCAATGGCATGACCTTTCCAATCCCTTCCGTAGCCGACGCCGTCACAATCAAGGGTGTGAAGCTTCCGTTGCTTCTCCTGTACTGTCCGGATGTTCCTGATAAACTCATAGACACGCACTTTCTTCGCATATCTCCATTATACAGAATAATTGCAAAAACGCAATTATCAAAATGCAATTCTTACAAGATTCCGTGGTATATGGTATTACTCTCCCAGAACCAATAAACGCCTTTCTGACCGTCGTCAAAGTCATTATGACAAAAACGGCGGTATCACTCACGATACCACCGTTTTTGCTTTAGCACTCAAAATATACTAAAAATCCGAAGCCGCCCCGATTGGAATCGGGTTCGGATTATCATTATCTGGTGCCGGCGGCGGGACTTGAACCCGCACGTGGTTGCCCACAACAGATTTTGAGTCTGCCTCGTCTGCCATTCCGACACGCCGGCTTTTCTCAGCTATTGAAGCCGAGAATTATTATAGCATAACTTTTCTTTGATTGCAAGAAATTATTTTCACATTTATTTCCAAATTTTATTTGACTCTGCGATCAGCTCTTTTCCAATATCAAAGCAGTCAAACGTCGCAAAGTAGTCTGCCGGCGTCTCCGCACGGCGGATCAGCTTGGCACTTCCATCTTCTTTTAGCAGAACTTCAGCGGATTTCAGCTTGCCATTATAGTTGTAACCCATGGAGTATCCATGAGCTCCGGTATCATGGATCACGAGCAGGTCTCCCATATCAATCTGTGGAAGCATCCGATCGATTGCAAACTTGTCATTGTTCTCGCAAAGGGAACCTGTAATGTCATATTTATGATCGCACGGAGCGTGCTCTTTTCCCATCACAGTGATATGATGATAAGCACCATACATGGCCGGACGCATCAGATTGACCGCACAGGAATCTACACCAATGTACTCCTTATGGGTATGCTTTTCATGGATCGCTTTTGTCACCAGACATCCGTACGGTGCAAGCATGAATCTTCCAAGCTCGGTGTAAATCGCCACATCTCCCATTCCGGCCGGAACAAGGATGGATTCGTATGCTTTTCTTACGCCTTCCCCAATCACACGGATATCATTTGGCTCCTGATCCGGGTGGTAAGGAATTCCGATTCCACCGGACAGATTGATGAACTTGATATGCACTCCGGTCTCTTCCTTTAAACGGACCGCTGTCTGAAAAAGGACTTCTGCCAACATCGGATAGTATTCGTTCGTCACGGTATTGCTTGCCAGGAACGCATGAATTCCAAACTCTTTTGCTCCTTTTTCCTTCAGAATACGGAAAGCGTCCGTGATCTGCTCCGTTGTCATCCCGTATTTGGCGTCTCCCGGATGATCCATAATATCATTGGTAATCTTGAACACTCCGCCCGGATTGTAACGACAACTGATCGTCTCCGGAATATGGCCGATGGCTTTCTCCAAAAATTCAATATGGGTAATATCATCCAGGTTGATAATTGCTCCCAGACGGTCTGCAAGACGGAACTCTTCTGCCGGCGTGTCGTTAGAGGAAAACATAATATCCTCTCCTTTCATACCGATCGCGTCAGAAAGCATTAATTCCGTAAAGGAAGAACAGTCGCAGCCGCAGCCGTACTCCTTAAGAATCTGAATGAGAAACGGATTCGGCGTCGCTTTCACCGCGAAATATTCTTTATAGCCTGGGTTCCATGCAAACGCTTCTTTCAGTGCTTTTGCATTCTTACGAATCCCTTTCTCATCGTACAGATGAAATGGCGTCGGGAACTCCTTTATGATCTCTTCCAGTTTTTCCTTGGAAACAAATGGTTTCTTTTCCATCAGTTGGTTTCTCCTTTCGTAAGCTCAATTACTTTTATCTCGTTCGCCATCGCCTCTTTAAAGATCTCCACAAAGTTGCGCTGGCTTGTATACAGACAGGTATTGCGATCCTGATTTCTATATTCTCCGCTCAGAATAAAGGAGGAATCTACAATCATTCCCATCTGTCCTTTCCTGTCTGCAGTGTAATATACCTTCCCAGGGCCGACATACGCTTCCCAGTCCGTAATAATGACGACCTTTTTTCCATCTCCGGCAAACTCGGTAAGCTCCGGCAGAACTGCCTCCAGAAAAGCCTGTCCAGAAGACAGATACACCCTCTCTTTTGCCCGTTTCAGAAGAGCTCTTGCTTTCGCCTCAATGGTCTCCTGCCCGGAAATCGTAATATAACCTTCCTCTTCTTCTTTCCGAACCGGTGCATGCATTACAAGCCAGTCCTCTTCTTTTTTCAACTGGTCAATCTTGTCCTCGCAAAACTCCTGTACCGGCACAGAAAGATAACGCTTTCCATTCTCACTCGCCTCCAGATAGGCCGCTCCCTTTTCACACAGGGACGCAAGCGCCACATAGACATTCGAACGGGAAATCCCGGTCAGCTTGGCGGCCTCATATCCGGTCAGCTTTCCATTCTCCAGAAGACTCTCATAGACTGCGGCTTCCTGTCTTGTCAAATCAAATTTCATCAAATGTTCCTTAAATTGTTCTTTGCCCATTTTCTCTCCTTAGTAGCTCTTTATAGTACTACTATAGTCGGTTCTCCTTAGAAAGTCAAGTATAAATCAGGACGGATCTGTCCGATCCGTCCTGATTCAGTTTCTTATTCAATTACCGCAATCCGCATCATATTGCTCCCACCGTTACCGGAGTAGGAATAAGTTCCCATTGGCGCCGGAAGTCCTGCTGTCAAAACAACAACATCTCCTGGCTCTACGAACTGCTTCGCCTTCACCATCTCCAGGGCATTCTCACAAACGTCTTCCGTAGAACGAAGGGGAATCGATTTCAGCGGCCGTACTCCCCAATAAATCTGCATCCTGCGGAGCGTCGACTCATCCGGACTGACGCCAATCACGTCCGCCCTTGGTTTAAACTTGGATACAACTTTTGCTGTCGCTCCAGACATCGTTGGGGCTACAATACACTTTGCATTCAGATTGTCCGCCGTTGCCACAGTGGAAAACCCAATCGCACTGGAAATACTCTGTTTTCTATGCTGCTGCGCTTTTTTCAGAAGGACTTCATAATCCAGATGGCTTTCTGTATTCTCCACAATCTGCACCATCATCTGAAGTGCCTCCAATGGATATTTTCCCTGTGCCGTCTCTCCGGAAAGCATAACAGCGTCTGTCCCGTCATAAACCGCATTGGCTACGTCCGTTACCTCCGCACGAGTCGGACGCGGATTACGAATCATGGAATCCAGCATCTGCGTTGCTGTGATGACCGGCTTAAAGTTATCGTTACATTTCTTTATGATTTCTTTCTGAATATACGGCACTTCCTGAGCAGGAATCTCCACGCCCATATCTCCTCTTGCTACCATAATACCATCTGCGCTTCGGATAATCTCATCAATGTTACGGATTCCCTCCGCGTTTTCGATCTTGGCAATGATCGGGATGTACGGAGCATTACATTCTCTTAACCAGCTTCGGATCTCAATGATACACTCTGCATTCCGCACAAAGGATGCTGCAATGAAGTCAATCCCCTGAGTGACGCCGAACTTGATATCTTCTCGATCCTTATTTGTAATCGCGGGAAGACGTACCGGTACATTCGGCACATTGATCCCCTTCTTTTCACCGAGCTCTCCGCCATTGATGATCCGGCAGACAATATCATGGTTCTCAATTCTCAGAACTTCCAGTTCGATCAATCCATCATCAATCAGAATCTTACGTCCCGGCATGACATCTTCTGTCAGACCCTTATATGTGATAGAAACCCGTTTCTGATCCCCTATGATTTCCTCAGACGTCAGGGTAAACTCTTGCCCTGCTTCCAGCATGACTTTCTTACCGTCTTTTAATACACCGGTGCGGATCTCCGGTCCCTTTGTATCCAGAAGAATCGCAACCGGAATCTTTTCCTCCTCCCGGATCTTCTTCAGCATATCCATGCGATACTTATGTTCCTCATAATCTCCGTGTGAAAAGTTGAATCTGGCGATATTCATCCCGTTTTTCACGAGATTCCGCATCAGCCCCTCGTCGTTGGCATTTGGCCCCATGGTACATACAATCTTCGTCTTCTTCATCTCTTCCATTCCTTTCTGGTCGTAAACTCAGCTGCGTGTTTCTATTTTACATGTTCGTGTGTAAATAGGTGATCCTGACAATACTCATAGTTTCCGTTGCATTTGGAACAATATCTGAATTCCAGTTCCGGGTGATCCAGCTCGGTCCTGCCGCATACAGCACAACGGTGTCTCGGCACCCGTCCGTCCGGCTGTGCACTGTAGTGATTTGGCTCTCTTCTTTGCATCTGCTTTTTGAACTCCCGCCTTCTCTTCTGCTGCTTCGGAGAAATCTTTGCGTAATTTCTCGTCGAAAAATAGAAAATCAAAAAATTCAGAAGCGATACAACCGCCGCAAAAGCGCTCGCCCGGTAGCTGGAATATGTTCCCCCGTATGACGGGAGAAACGCCTGAACAACGGTCCAGACGAAGAATACCCCATCAAACCATGCCAGCCACTTTGCCTTCACCGGAATAAGATAAAACAAAAGGAACTCCATATCCGGATAAACCGCTGCAAAAGCAAAAAACAAAGACAGGTTCAGATACGTCGTCCCTAGCAGATAAACCTGTCCTGTAAACAGATAAATAAGGAATGCCGCAATCACGTGAAACAGCACACCCGTAAAAAAATACAGGTTAAAGCGGAACGATCCCCACGTCTGCTCCAGTGCGTTCCCGATCATATAGTAAAAGTAAAGTGCAATCAGCAAAAATATCGCATTGTCCGACGGCGGCTGGATCAAAAAGGTAACAATCCTCCAAATCTGTCCATGCAGAATCTCCGAAACATTCAATGACAAATACTGGATATAAAAATAGGGATTGAGAATGTTCAGCAAAAAGCCGACCGCATACAAAATGATGATCACATACATCAGATTAGGGATTGCGAATCTGCCGAATCTACGCTCTAAACGTGAAATCCAATTCATTTTTTCTCTCCTTTCATACTCGATTCTCATTGTAGCTTCTGAATGTTTTTTTGTCAATCAGCTCAGAAGACTTTACAAGAAATTCATTTTTCCTTAGGAAGATTTTATTGTATCTTGCTTCTTTTTGTCGTATAATAATCGATGTTGCAAAAATATATTAATCATAAGAAGAAATACATCTACAGGTACAAAATAGAAAAGGAGTAACGTAATATGAGCCAAAGGGATTTATTCACTCTGGGAATTGACATTGGCTCTACGACCGTCAAGATCGCAGTACTTGACGAGAAAAATGAGCTGTTATTCTCAGATTACGAACGACATTTCGCAAACATTCAGGAAACCCTTTCTGATTTGCTTGGAAGAGCCGTCCACCAGCTCGGGGCGATCCACGCCTCCCCGGTAATCACCGGAAGCGGCGGGCTGACACTTGCAAAGCATCTTGGTGTTCCGTTTGTCCAGGAAGTTATCGCCGTATCCACGGCTTTACAGGATTATGCACCGCAGACCGATGTTGCCATCGAGCTCGGAGGCGAGGACGCGAAGATTATCTATTTTGAAAATGGAAACGTGGAGCAAAGAATGAACGGAATCTGCGCCGGAGGTACCGGTTCCTTTATCGACCAAATGGCCTCTTTGCTGCAGACAGACGCCACGGGCCTGAATGAATATGCAAAGAATTATACTGCTTTATATGATATTGCCGCGCGCTGCGGTGTGTTCGCCAAGACAGACATTCAGCCTCTCATCAACGATGGAGCCGCGAAAGAAGACCTGGCTGCTTCCATTTTCCAGGCGGTGGTCAATCAGACCATCAGTGGACTGGCATGTGGAAAGCCGATCCGGGGGCACGTCGCATTTCTGGGCGGTCCGCTTCATTTCCTTTCTGAGCTCCGGGAAGCCTTTATCCGGACTCTGAATCTGGACGACGAGCATACGATTGCGCCGAAAAACTCCCACCTCTTTGCGGCGGTGGGATCTGCGCTGAACTCGAAAAAAGATCTGGATATCCCGATCATTGAGCTGCAACAACGTCTGGCGGATCATATCCAGATGGATTTTGAGGTAGAGCGTCTGGAGCCGCTTTTCTCTTCCGAGGATGATTTCCGGGAGTTTAAAGACCGCCATGACAAACACCAGGTTCCTGTGAAGGATCTGGCAAGTTATCAGGGAAATGTCTACTTGGGCATCGATGCCGGTTCTACCACTACAAAGGCTGCTCTGGTCGGCGAAGACGGAACACTTCTTTATTCCTTCTACCATGGAAACGACGGAGACCCGCTTGCCACTACGATCACAGCGCTTAAGGATATTTATTCCAAGCTGCCGGAGGGCGCACGGATCGCTTACTCCTGCTCCACCGGATACGGAGAGGCTCTGATGAAGGCTGCCTTTCTTCTGGACGAGGGCGAAGTAGAGACCGTATCCCACTACTATGCCGCTTCCTTCTTCGAGCCGGATGTGGACTGTATCCTCGATATCGGCGGCCAGGATATGAAATGTATCAAGATTAAGAATCATACAGTTGACTCTGTACAGCTCAATGAGGCATGTTCCTCCGGATGTGGTTCTTTCATAGAAACCTTTGCCAAGTCGCTGAATTATTCCGTAGAAGACTTTGCGGATGAAGCACTTTATGCAAGACATCCAATTGACCTTGGTACCCGATGTACGGTATTTATGAACTCCAAGGTGAAGCAGGCTCAGAAAGAGGGAGCTTCCGTTGCGGATATTTCCGCCGGACTTGCCTATTCTGTTATCAAGAATGCCCTGTTTAAGGTAATCAAGGTATCGGACGCTTCGGAGCTTGGAAAGAATATCGTCGTGCAGGGTGGTACCTTCTATAACAACGCGGTCCTCAGAAGTTTTGAAAAAATCGCAGGATGTGAGGCAGTCCGCCCGGATATCGCCGGTATCATGGGTGCTTTTGGCGCTGCTCTGATCGCCAGGGAGCGTTATCATACATACGACTGTAAAGAGACGACCATGCTCTCTATCGAGGACATTGAAAACCTGACCTACGACACTTCCATGGCAAAATGCCAGAGATGTGCCAACCACTGTCGTCTGACCATCAACAAGTTTACCGGCGGCAGACGCTTTATCACTGGAAACCGCTGTGAACGAGGTCTGGGAAAAGAAAAAACAAATACGGATATTCCAAACTTATTTGCGTATAAGAATGAACGCTACTTCGGCTACAAACCATTGGCCAAAGAGGATGCGCCTTACGGAACGATTGGCCTTCCTCGTGTACTGAATATGTACGAGGATTATCCATTGTGGTTTACTTTCTTCACTGAGCTTGGATTTTCCGTTGTCCTCTCTCCTGCTTCTTCCCGAAAAATCTATGAGATGGGCATCGAATCCATTCCGAGTGAGTCCGAGTGCTACCCCGCAAAGCTGGCGCACGGCCATGTGGAATGGCTGATCCGGCAGAATGTGGACCGGATTTTCTATCCTTGTATTCCGTACGAGAGAAATGAATTTCCGGATGCCAACAATCATTACAACTGCCCGATTGTCACCTCCTACGCGGAAAATATCAAGAACAATATGGACGAGATCGTCCAGGGGCATGTCGATTTTATGAATCCGTTTCTTGCCCTGACAACAGAAGAAATCATGGCAGACCGCCTGGTGGAAATCTTCCGGGAGAAATTCCAGATTCCGGAGGAAAAAATCCGGGACGCCGCCCACAAAGGCTGGGCAGAGCTGGAAACCTGCAGGGAGGATATTCGAAAAAAAGGGGAGGAAACCCTTGCTTACCTGGATCAAACCGGACGCCACGGTATTGTCCTGGCAGGACGGCCATACCACTATGACCCTGAGGTCAACCACGGAATTCCGGAGCTTATTACTTCTTACGGAATCGCGGTCCTGACGGAAGATTCCATCTCCCACTTAAATCCGGTGGAACGTCCGTTAAATGTCATGGATCAGTGGATGTACCACTCCCGTCTCTATGCGGCGGCAAACTATGTCAAGACGACGGAAAACCTGGATCTGATCCAGCTTAATTCCTTCGGCTGCGGGCTAGATGCCGTTACTACAGATGAGGTATCCGACATTCTCACCGGTTCCGGAAAGATCTATACCTCACTGAAAATTGACGAGGTCAACAACCTGGGAGCGGCAAGAATCCGGATTCGTTCTCTTCTGGCTGCGATCCGTGTCCGGGACGCCAAGAAGGAAAAACGGGAAGTTCACAGCGCCGCGATCCGGAAAGTACCGTTTACGAAAGAGATGAAGAAGAAGTATACGATCCTCTGCCCGCAGATGTCGCCGATTCACTTCGACCTGATTGAACCGGCCTTCCGCGCATCCGGCTATAAGATTGAAGTTCTTCCAAATGATAATAAAGACGCAGTCAATGTAGGACTGAAATATGTCAACAACGACGCCTGCTATCCATCCCTGATGGTCGTCGGGCAGATCATGGACGCGATTCTCTCCGGAAAATATGATACAGACCATCTGGCAGTGATTATCTCCCAGACCGGAGGCGGCTGCCGTGCGTCCAACTATATCGGATTTATCCGCCGTGCTTTAAAAAAAGCCGGGTATGAGCACATCCCGGTCATCTCCATCAACTTAAGCGGATTGGAAAAGAATCCAGGATTTAAGATTACACCGATGCTGGCGCTGCGCGGTATCTATGCGGCATTGCTCGGTGACGTCTTTATGAGATGTCTGTATCGTATCCGTCCGTATGAAGCCGAAAAAGGCTCTGCCAATGCTCTCTATGAGAAATGGGCTTTTGTCTGCCGGAAATTTGTCTCCGAAGGCTACCCTTCCAGACGCCGCTTCAAACAGCTTTGCCGGCAGATCATTCACGATTTCGACACGCTTCCGATTACGGACGAGAAGAAACCACGTGTCGGTGTTGTTGGAGAGATCCTTGTCAAATTCCTTCCGGCGGCCAACAATTATCTGGTGGATCTTCTGGAGCATGAAGGCGCTGAGGCTGTTGTTCCGGATCTGGCGGACTTTTTACTGTACTGCTTCTACAATACGAACTTTAAGCATACTCATCTGGGAATGAAGAAGTCCTCCGCTCGGCTTGCCAATCTTGGAATCAGCGTTCTGGAATGGTTCCGGAAACCGGCTGTGGACGCTTACAAAAAAAGTAAACGTTTCACCCCGCCGTCCAGAATTGAGCACCTTGCCTCCATGGCAAGCGAAATCGTCTCTCTTGGTAACCAGACCGGTGAAGGCTGGTTCTTAACCGGGGAGATGCTGGAACTCATTGAGAATGGAGCCAGGAACATCGTCTGCACCCAGCCGTTTGCCTGTCTGCCGAATCATGTAGTCGGAAAGGGAGTCATTAAGGAACTCAGGCGACTTCATCCGGAATCCAATATCGTAGCTATCGACTATGATCCAGGTGCCAGCGAGGTCAACCAGCTTAACCGAATCAAGCTGATGCTCTCCACGGCAAACAAAAATCTGGAAAAAGATATCCAGGCGTCCATATGACAGAAATAGGGATTTGTTTATAAAAGCAAAAGACCGTTCGAGATCCGTATCCTCCATCGATACGTCCGGCGGTCTTTTTACTTTCCAGTCATCGTCTCTTTCTCTTAGACGCAAAATGCTGTATGTGAGATACGACGTATCCGCATACAGCATTTCATATAGGGCATATATAAATTTTAAAGAAGGGGCATAAATTATTTTACTTGTGCAAGGAGCTTCTCTACACTGACAAGCTTAACGCTCAGTGTAAAGACTTCCATAGCCCGCTTGATCTCATCCAGAGTCGGATAAGATGGCGCAATACGAATATTACTGTCATGCGGGTCTTTGCCATACGGATACGTCGCTCCGGCGTTCGTCATAATGAGTCCTGCCTCTTTTGCCTTTGCCACAATAGCCTTAGCGCATCCGTCCAAAGAATCAAAGGAGATAAAGTATCCTCCTCTTGGAGCAAGCCAGCTTCCGATTTCAAGACCGCCCAGCTCTTTTTCCAAAGATGCCAGTACCGTATCAAACTTCGGTCTCATACTTGCCGCATGTTTCTTCATATGCTCAACCATGCCGTGAATATTTTTGAAATATCTCGCATGTCGGAGCTGATTGAGCTTATCATGCCCAATCGTCTGGATCTTCATCTGCTCGCGGATCTCTGCCAGATTGGCATCGGATGCCGCAATCGCCGCAATCCCGGATCCCGGGAAACTGATCTTGGAGGTAGAAGAAAACTTATACACCATATCCGGGTGTCCTTCTTTCTTACACTCCATCAAAATCTCGATCAGATAGTCCTGTTTATCCTCGTAGAGGTGATGAATTCCATAGGCATTATCCCAGTAGATCCGAAAATCCTCTGCTGCTGGATTCAATTTTGCAAAGCGGTGAACCGTTTCATCCGAGTAGGTGATCCCCTGCGGATTGGAATACTTCGGCACGCACCAGATTCCCTTGATGGCCGGATCTGAGCTTACAAGCTTCTCTATCATATCCATATCCGGACCCGTAGGGGTCATCGGAACATTGATCATCTCGATGCCAAAATGCTCTGTAATCGCGAAATGGCGGTCATATCCCGGTACCGGACATAAGAACTTCACTTTATCAAGCTTGCACCACGGTGTACTTCCCATCACACCATGAATCATCGAACGTGCAACGGTATCATACATGACATTCAGACTGGAATTTCCGAAAATTACGATATTGTCCTTTGGTACTTCCATCATATCCGCCAGAAGCTGCTTTGCTTCCCGGATTCCATCTAGTACTCCGTAGTTCCTGCAGTCTACACCTTCCTCACAAACCAGATCAGAACTGCTTGTCAGAACATCCATCATTCCCATCGAAAGATTGAGCTGCTCTGTAGAAGGCTTGCCGCGGGACATATCAAGTTTCAGTCCCTTCGCCTTTACCTCTTCAAATTTCCTGGTCAACTCTTTTTTCAAAGCCTTCAGCTCGTCTTTACTCAGATCTTTATACGCTGTCATGGTTCTACCGCCCTTCCTCTTTTTCACTGAATATTATTCTATCTATGTTTTGACTATCCGTCAAGACTTTCTTGCAATTTTCTTGCTATTTTTTCAATTTTTCGCAAATCTGCATGTCTAAAATGAATTTTTATTTTAAAATTTATTCATTATGTTTCCTTTCAAGATGCCTTCGGACACATTGGCACACGTCCTTTGATTCTGACAAAAAAGAACCGAAGGGAGTATGCCGCTCTGGCTTTCCGCTTCGGTTCTTCCTTATTTTCTTTTATCTTGATCTTATTTTTTAATCAGCAGAGAGGAGCCTGTCATCTCTTCCGGCTTTTTCATTCCCATCATCTCAATGAGAGTCGGTGCGATATCCGCTAGGCATCCGCCTTCCCGTAATCCATAGGATGGATCTGCATTGACGATGATAAATGGTACCTGATTCGTTGTATGTGCGGTAAATGGCTCTCCTGTCGTCTCATCAATGAGCTGCTCTGCGTTTCCATGATCCGCACAGATAAACATCTGTCCATCCACCTCTTTGATGGCATCCACAGTCCGCCCGACACATTCATCCACAGCCTCAATAGCTTTCACCGCCGCAGCCTCCACTCCGGTATGCCCAACCATATCCGGGTTTGCGAAGTTGATAATGATGACGTCGTATTTCAAAGATCTGATCGCTTCTACCAACTTGTCACAAACTTCGTAGGCGCTCATTTCCGGCTTCAGATCATAAGTTGCTACCTTCGGAGATTTTACAAGGATTCGGTCTTCTCCCTCATTTGGCTCTTCTACCCCACCGTTGAAGAAGAAAGTTACATGTGCGTATTTTTCTGTCTCCGCAATTCTTGCCTGCTTCATATGGTTTTTGGCAAGATATTCTCCGAATGTATTTGTAATCTCTGTCTTATGGAACGCAACCATCTTGTTCGGGATGGTAACGTCATACTCTGTAAAGCAGACATATGTCGTACGGACACGTTCTCCTCTGTCAAATCCATCAAACTCGTCGGCACAGAATACTCTTGTAATCTCCCTTGCACGATCCGGGCGGAAATTAAAGAAGATGATGGAGTCGTTCTCCTGAATGGTCGCAACCGGTTTTCCTCCTTTTGTGATGACTGCCGGAACAACAAATTCATCCGATTTTCCATCGTCATAGGAATTCTGAATCGCCTCCACAGCGTCCTTGGCCTGGTTACCCTCTCCATATACAAGCGCCTTATAAGCAAGCTCCACACGATCCCAGCGGTTATCTCTATCCATCACATAATAACGTCCCATGACAGACGCAATCTCACCAATGCCGATCTCTTTCATCTTATCGGAAAGTTCCTGCACATAATCCTTTCCGGATTCCGGTGGAGTGTCACGTCCGTCCAGGAAACAGTGTACATAGACTTTGGAGATACCCTGACGCTTTGCCAGTTCCAGAAGTCCGTAAATATGCGTATTATGGCTGTGTACACCACCGTCTGATACCAGACCGTACAGGTGCAGGGCACTGTCATGCGCTTTTACATTGGCACAGGCTGCAAGCAGCGCTTCATTCTCAAAGAAATCTCCGTCCTGGATAGCCTTCGTGATCTTGGTGAGATCCTGGTAAACAATCCTGCCGGCTCCCATATTCAAATGTCCGACTTCGGAATTCCCCATCTGTCCTTCCGGAAGCCCTACGGCCATACCGCTTGCGTTTCCCCGAACAAACGGATACTCTGCCATTAATTGATCCATAACAGGAGTATTGGCCTCCGCAACCGCATTTCCGTTCATTTTATCACTCAATCCGTAACCATCCAGGATCATCAGTACTGTTGGTTTCTTACTCATTGTTTTCTCTCCTTTATTTCTATCTTCCAATTTTACATGCTCTCCCCTTTTCTTTCAAGCGCAGGAAATCTGTCCCCGTCAGGGGGGTACAGGCAAATCTCATCCCGCCTGGGCTTTATACATAGAGTTCCTTTACTGTCTCTCGCTCCATGAGCCGAACCGGAATTCTGATCTCTACCTTCTTTTCTTCCTTTTCTTCCAGTGCCTGAAACAAAAGCTTGGCGGCCTCTCGTCCCTTTTCGCCGGCTCCCTGCCGGATCGTTGTAAGTCTAGGATAGGCAAGTCTTGACATCGTAAGATCGTCAAACCCGATCACGGAAATGTCCTTCGGAATCCAGACGCCGTGATGGCGGAAATAATCCATTGCCTCCAAAGCATACGAATCCCTGCTGAAGATCACTGCCGTATAATCAAAGATATGACCAATGAGGGACTGCATCATGGTAAGCTGCTTTTCCGCCTGCATACTGCCCCTGTATACGTGCTCCTCGTCGAACGACAGGTGTGACTCCCGAAGCGCCCTTTGATAACCCTTTAGCTTTCTTTCCGCCCCGTCCATCGGCCGTTCGTTCTCGTCATACGGGCCATCCGTGACAAAGGCAATCCTACGGTGTCCCTTTTCAATCAGATAGGATGCTGCCAGATAAGCGCCTTCTTCATCCTCAGTCCCTACATTTCTGTATCTCTCATCATCCCGGAAATAGCAGTCCGTAAATACAGCCGGCATCTTAATCTCCTGGCCAAGTTTGCGGCAGATCTCCGTCGGAATCCCAATCGTCAGCAGTCCGTCCACCTTCCACGTATGGATCAGATCCCGGATCTCCTTCTCCGTAGAGGCCGAGTACAGCATCAAATAATATCCCCTTGCACGTACTTCCTTCTCAATCTCACCGATCATTTCCGCGGCAAGCGGATGATACAGTGTCTCATGCTCTGTATCCGACAGAAAGTTGGAAATCACCCCGATAATCCTCGACTCGTTCTGGACGAGCATCCGAGCTCCCATATTTGGGACATACTGCATCTCCTCCATGATCTGTTCGATCCTTTCCTTTGTCTCCTTGGAAACCTTTTTCGTCCTCCCATGTATAACGTTGGAGACGGTCATAGCGCTGACGTTAGCCGCCTGTGCAATATCTTTAATCGTTACCATCTTACTTTCCCTTCCCCGATTCCGGCTTTACCCGTCATCATCCGACCCTTTTATTGTACTATCCCCGGTCATATTTTGCAATATTTCCGTAACAGTTCAGCCATGCACAAAGTCACAAAAATCTGAGTTCAAACTTGTTTGAAAACAAAGATTTTTTGTGTGCTTTGTATATGGCGCTCTGCCATCAACGAGAATTTCGCCACGCAAGTGGCGATAAAGCTGCATAGCGGCTAATCCGAGCTGTCATGGCTGAACTGTTACTTACACTTCCGGGAAAAACCACTACACTAGTCATCTCAGGGACGAGCAAACCCTGCGGAAACAAATCCGCAGGGCAGTCTGTCTTATTTCCAGTTTACGATTTTACCGAAATCCGGTTTCAGAGAAGCGCCTCCAACCAGTCCGCCATCAATATCCGGCTGTGCGAATAATTCCGGTGCCGTGGCAGGATTTACAGAGCCGCCATACTGGATACGGATTGCCTGAGCTGTCGCGTCGTCATAAATTTCTCCGATACATGCCCGGATACCTGCACAAACCTCCTGTGCCTGCTCTGTTGTTGCTGTCTTTCCGGTTCCGATCGCCCAGATCGGTTCATATGCGATTACCGCTGTCTTTGCCTGGTCTGCCGTTACATTCTGGAATGCAATTTTGATCTGCATCCGTACGAAATCCATTGTCACACCCTGTTCTCTTTGTGCAAGAGTCTCTCCGCAGCAGATGATCGGTGTAATATCATGCTCAAACGCCTTTAATACTTTCTTGTTGACGTCCTCGTCCGTCTCTTTGAAGTATTCTCTTCTCTCGGAATGTCCGATGATTACATATTTGACGCCAGCGTCTGTCAGCATGTCCGGAGCGATTTCTCCTGTATATGCTCCCTTTTCCTCATAGTACATATTTTCTGCTCCGATTACGATGTTGCTGCCCTTTGCAGCCTCCATAGCCGGGATAATATCGATAGCCGGAACACAGAATACAACATCTGCTTCCTCTGTTTCCACCAGCGGCTTTAACTCATTTACAAGAGCAACAGCCTGAGATGGTGTCATATTCATTTTCCAGTTTCCAGCAATAATTTTCTTTCTTGCCATGTTAAAAACCCTCTTTTCTTCATTATCCACCCGCTCCAAGCGGTGCACTTTCGTGCTTGCTTTCGCTAAGTGTCCGCTTTCGCTTTTCTTTGGTTTGTCCGCCTCCGTACGCCTCATGCATAACTTCGGCAACTTCGGCGGACTAAGTAAACACTAACCTCAAGCGGCGCACTTTCGTGCTTGCTTTCGCTAAGTGTCCGCTTTCGCTTTTCTTTGGTTTGTCCGCCTCCGTACGCCTCATGCATAACTTCGGCAACTTCGGCGGACTAAGTAAACACTAACCTCAAGCGGCGCACTTTCGTGCTTGCTTTCGCTAAGTGTTTACTTATCGTTAGCTGCGGCTACGCCCGGTAATTCTTTTCCTTCCAGGAATTCTAAGGATGCGCCGCCGCCTGTGGAGATGTGTGTCATTTTATCTCCGTATCCAAGCTGATTGACAGCCGCCGCGGAGTCTCCGCCACCGATAATCGTTACGGCATCTGTATTTGCAAGTGCTTCCGCAACTGCTTTTGTTCCGTGAGCGAACTTCGGCATTTCAAAACATCCCATCGGTCCGTTCCATACAACTGTCTTTGCATCTTTGACGGCTGCGGAAAAAATTTCTTCTGTCTTTGGTCCGATGTCCATTCCTTCCCATCCGTCCGGAATCTCTCCTGCCGCTACAGTCTGGGTATTGGCATCGTTGGAAAACTGATCTCCGATGATATTATCAACTGGAAGAAGAAGTTTCACACCCTTTTCTTCTGCCTTTTTGACCATATTTAATGCGTAATCCAGATAGTCGTCCTCACAAAGAGAAGTACCAATCTTTCCTCCCTGCGCTTTAGAAAATGTATAAGCCATACCACCGCCGATAATAAGGGTGTCTACCTTGTCAAGAAGTCTCTCGATCACAGAAATCTTGCTGGATACTTTTGCTCCGCCAAGGATAGCTACGAATGGTCTTTCCGGATGCTCTACTGCATTTCCGAGGAAATCAATCTCTTTCTGCATCAGATATCCGACTACGGCAGTGTCCACAAATTTTGTCACGCCGACATTGGAGCAGTGTGCTCTGTGAGCAGTTCCAAAGGCATCATTTACAAATACGTCGCAAAGATAAGCAAGCTCTGCACTGAATGTATCCTCATTTTTTGTCTCTTCCGCACGGTAACGTGTATTTTCGAGAAGTACCACATCTCCTTCATTCATTGCTTCTACCGCTGCCTTTGCGTTTGCCCCAACCACTTCCGGATCTGCGGCAAACTTGACTTCCTGTCCTAATAATTCAGAAAGTCTTACTGCAACCGGCGCCAAGGATAATTCCGGCTTCGGTTCTCCCTTCGGTTTTCCAAGGTGAGAACAAAGGATCACCTTTCCGCCGTCAGCAATCAGCTTCTTAATTGTCGGAAGCGCTGCTACAAGACGGTTCTCATCTGTGATCTTACCGTCTATCAGCGGCACGTTAAAGTCGCATCTTACAAGAACTCTTTTCCCTTTTACATTGATATCGTCTACAGATTTTTTATTAAGCATTGTCTGTGCCTCCTTTTATTCTGACAAAAAGGGTCCGGCCCCACTGAGACCGGACCCTTCGTTGAGTCTTATTCCGGCAGGAATTCCTGCCCTACTTATGATTCGGAAACGAAAGATTATAATAATGTTCCGAAATGTTTGATTGTTCTTACCATCTGACTTGTGTAAGAGTTTTCATTGTCATACCAGGAAACAACCTGAACTTCTGTTGTTCCGTTGTCCAATGGCAGAACCATTGTCTGTGTCGCGTCGAATAAGGAACCATATGTCATTCCTATGATATCGCTGGATACGATTTCATCTTCGTTGTATCCGTAAGATTCGTTGGACGCAGCTTTCATCGCTTCGTTGATCTGTTCTTTTGTAACATTTCCCTCAACAACAGCAGTTAAAATTGTTGTAGATCCTGTCGGTGTTGGTACACGCTGAGCGGATCCGATTAATTTACCGTTTAATTCAGGAATAACTAATCCAATGGCTTTTGCTGCTCCTGTAGAGTTTGGTACGATATTCACTGCTGCTGCACGGGATCTTCTTAAATCACCTTTTCTCTGCGGTCCGTCAAGAGTCATCTGATCTCCTGTGTAAGCATGGATTGTACACATGATACCGGATTTGATCGGTGCAAGATCATTGAGTGCTTTCGCCATCGGTGCTAAGCAGTTTGTTGTACAGGATGCTGCGGAAATGATGTTGTCATCTTTTGTAAGCTGTTTGTGGTTTACATTGTAAACGATGGTAGGAAGATCATTTCCTGCTGGTGCAGAAATAACGACTTTCTTTGCGCCTGCTTTGATGTGTGCAGAAGCTTTCTCTTTGGATGTGTAGAATCCGGTACATTCCAGAACAACGTCGACTCCGATTTCTCCCCATGGAAGCTCTTCGGCGTTCGCTTTTGCGTAAATTTTGATTTCCTGTCCGTCAACTGTGATGGAATCTTCGCCTGCTGTCACCTTATCTGCTAATGCGTATTTTCCCTGTGTTGAATCATATTTTAATAAGTGAGCAAGCATCTTCGGGGAAGTAAGATCGTTGATTGCAACAACTTCGTATCCTTCTGCTCCGAACATTTGTCTGAATGCAAGACGTCCGATACGTCCAAAACCATTAATCGCTACTTTTACTGCCATGATTAATTCCTCCTAAAGTTTAATTTAGTTTCTCCTCTGCATAATGCAGCAATGGTGATTTCTCCTTGTTAAAGATTCATCAACCATAATGATTGTACTAAAAAAAATACCAGAATTCAAGTCTCTTTTCTATTTTTATCCAAGTTTTTCCCAATTCTCTTTTGCGATTTAGACCTCAAAAGTCTTTTGTTCTGAATCGCAAGACAGCTTAATTGATCTTCAAAAATTTTGGCTTTCTGCCTATAAATATCGTATAATACCGGAAACCACACTGTTCCAGAATCCGACCCGCGTCCTCATACTGGTAGGCGATGTGATCCGGCTGATGCGCATCAGATCCTACGGTGATAATCTCCCCGCCAAGTTCCCGGTATCTGCGGATGATCTCAGGGTACGGATGGCAGAAACCAAGCCCATACTTGAATCCGGCCATGTTCATCTCGATGCCTTTCCCGTGCTCGATCAGCCATCTCAAAATCTCGTCGATCAGATCTGAGCAGTTTTTCCAGTTATACTCCTTTGCCTGGTGTCTGCCGTACCGCACAATATAGTCCATGTGTCCCAGGACATCAAAGTCCCGGATGATCCGAATGTTTTCCATCGTCTCCTCAAAGGCCCGCTCATAGACCTTGGCATCCGTTTGATTCTCAAACAGCACACCGTTATAAGGGTCTCTGCCATCCACCACATGGGTGCTGCCAATTATAAAATCAAACGGATAGGTATCTGCCAGTTCCTTATAATATGGCCCTAGATGTTTCTGGAATCCGATCTCGACTCCCATCTGAATGGAGATCCGGTCCCGAAAGTCTTCTTTCAGTTTTCGGATTGCCGGAAGATACCGTGGAAAATCGATACGAAACTGACTTTTATCCTCCGGATAATCCCAGTCATGGTGATCTGTGATACAAATCCATCGAAGCCCCTTTTTGATTGCTCCAAGCGCCATTGCCTCCGGCGGCGTATCAGAGTCTGAAGAAAAATACGTGTGCATATGGTAATCTGCTTTTATCATTATGGTTCTCCTTTTCGGATCAAAGGATCCGTCCTCCTCCCAGAATATAACCGTCACCATAGAGGACAAGAGCCTGCCCCGGCGTCACCGCCCGCTGTGGTTCTTCAAAGGTGCAGGTGATCTCATCCGGCCCGGTCACTTTCAAGGAACACCATCCGCCCCGATGATTATAGCGAATTTTGGCAAACAGCCTGCTGCCTTCCATCTCATCAAAATGTTCCACTCCCATAGCGTTTAACAGATGTGCCCGCACGGTTGTGGTCAGGGATTCCTCGTCATTTCCGAGTACTATTTCATTGGTCTTTGGCCGAATCTCAAGTACGAACGCCGGGTATCCGAGGGCAATACCAAGCCCCTTTCTCTGTCCTACCGTATAGTGAATCATTCCCTTGTGTCTCCCAAGAATTTTGCCCTGTCTGTCTACAAAGTTTCCTTCTGCCGGTACATTCCCTGTGTAATTCCGGATAAAGGAAGCATAATCCCCGTCCGGGATAAAGCAAATATCCTGACTGTCCGCTTTCTGTGCCACAGAAATCCCGGCTTTCTGAGCAATCCTGCGAATCTCGTCCTTCTCATACGTTCCGATCGGCATCAGGGTATGAGAAAGCTGTTCCTGAGTCAGATTGTATAGTGCATACGTCTGATCTTTTCTGGACACATCAGCATTCGCCACTGCATACCGACCGTTCGGAAGAGTAATGATATTCGCATAATGCCCGGTGGCAATTTTATCCGCGCCGATTTGTCCAGCCCAATTTAGGAGTGCCTCCCACTTTACAAAGCGGTTGCAGACCACACATGGATTCGGTGTACGCCCTTCCAGATATTCTTCACAGAAATAGTCCATGACACTGGCCTTAAATTCCTTCCGAAAGTCCACTGTATAGTGCGGGATCCCGATTTCTTCCGCTACCTTTTTTGCGTCTCTTGATGGATCCTGTCCGCACTGTTCCTCGTCGCAGGTGATCATCGTCACTCCGGTTACATCGTATCCAGCTTCTTTCAGAAGATACGCCGCCACGGAAGAATCCACTCCGCCGGACATACCGATGACTACTTTCTCTTTCTTCATGCTTTCTTTGTCTGTCCGCCTTCCTTTAATATTCCTCGTCTTCCTCTTCTTCTCCTTCGTGGATATCAGACTTTGGTTTCTCCAGTCCGTCAATCTCGATGCCGTTCTTCTGAGCATAATCCCAAAGAGCCGCATGGATCGCCTCCTCCGCCAGAAGAGAACAATGTACTTTCACCGGCGGAAGCCCGTCAAGCGCCTCCATCACTGCCTTGTTCGTCACCTGCATAGCCTCTTTGATATGCTTTCCCTTTACCAGTTCCGTGGCCATACTGCTTGTGGCAACTGCCGCGCCGCAGCCAAACGTTTTAAACTTTACATCCTGAATGATCTGATTCTCGTCAATATCCAGATAAATCCGCATGATATCGCCGCACTTTGCGTTTCCAACCGTTCCGACGCCGCTTGCGCCTTCAATTTCTCCCATATTTCTCGGATGCTGAAAATGATCCATTACCTTTTCTGAATACATATGATGATTTCCTCCTAAGTCCGTTTCTTTATTTTGTCTGCTTCTTTATAAAATCTTCGTAGAGCGGAGACATGGCCCTGAGATTTGAGATAATCTCTTTCAGATGTTCCACCACATAGTCGATATCTTCCTTTGTAATCTCTTCGTTTAGAGTCAGCCGCAGGGATCCGTGAGCAATCTCATGCGGAAGCCCGATCGCCAGAAGCACATGGGACGGATCCAGAGAGCCGGATGTGCAGGCAGACCCGCTCGATCCACAGATTCCTGCCATATCAAGGCTTAGCAGCATGGCTTCTCCTTCAATAAACCGGAAACTGAAATTTGCATTGTTTGGAAGCCGGTCGGTCGGATGGCCGTTCAGCTTCGTGTAAGGAATCTCCTTTAATACCCGGTCAATCAGGTAATCTCGGATCTCCTTTTCCAGTTTTGTCCGTTCTTCCATCGTACGGATGGCCCGTGCCACCGCAGTTCCGAGACCCACGATTCCAGGCACATTCTCCGTACCGGCACGGCGCTTTCTCTCCTGCGCTCCGCCATGGACGAAATTCTTCAGACGCAGCCCCTTTCTGATGTAGAGGAATCCGATTCCTTTCGGTCCATTGAGTTTGTGACCGCTGGCACTCAACATGTCGATATGCAGCTCATCCACCTGAATCGGGATCTGGCCAAATGCCTGTACCGCATCGGTGTGGAATAAAATCCCGTGTTCCTTTGCAATCTCCCCGATCTCTCTTACCGGTTCCATCGTTCCGATCTCATTGTTGGCAAACATGATGGAGATCAGAATCGTGTCCGGCCGGATAGCCTGTTTCAATTCTTCTAAGTCCACCACCCCATTTTCATCTACATTCAGGTAAGTCACCTCAAATCCACGGTGCTCCAGGTACTCGCAAGTATGCAGAACCGCATGATGCTCAATTTTGGATGTGATAATGTGTTTTCCTTTGGACTCATAGGCTTCCGCTGCCGCCTTGATTGCCCAGTTATCACTCTCCGTGCCGCCTGCAGTAAAATAGATCTCGTTCGCTTTGGCGCCCAGTGCGCCTGCGATGATTTCGCGCTGTCTCGTCACCGCTTCCTTACTCTTGGACGCAAAACTGTAAACGCTCGACGGATTCCCATAATATTCTGTAAAAAACGGGAGCATCGCCTCCACCACTTCCGGTGCTGTCTTTGTCGTTGCCGCATTATCTAAATAGATCAGTTTACTCATGGTTTTCTTCCTTTCCTGTTTCCTTTCTGGAACCGCCGCAGAGCGCTTCCGGGGAAATCTGTCTGTGGCACTTTGCCTTATTCTTTCTGCTCTCTTCCACAAGCTGCGCCAGATAAATCCCGTCCACTGTCGTACGGATACTCTCATTGATTCTTTTCCAGACATACTTGGTCGCACAGATATCCTGTGCCTCGCAGGACTCGTCCTCATGGAACGCCGCACACGTCACGGCTTCCAGGCTTCCCTCTAACGCACGTAGGATGTCCCCTACGGAAATACTGCCCGAATCTCCATGTATGACATAGCCTCCGCCCGCACCACGGATACTCTCTACCAGCCCCGCCTTTTTCAGCTTGGCCATCAACTGTTCCAGATATCTTTCTGAAATTCCCTGACGTTGTGAAATACTGCCGATGGAGACCGGTTCTGTCTCAGAAAACTCAGCCAGATCGATCATTGCGCGCAGCCCGTATCTTCCTTTTGTTGATAATTTCACGTTGTCACCTCATTTAATCCTACTTTTTTACTAGGGTTTCCCCTTTTGTAGAATAGCACCCCCATCTGGTTCTGTCAACCCATATCCAAGAATATCATAGTAAAAAACAAAGTCAGGTATCTTATGCATCTTTCCAGCCGTAAAAAAATATTTTTAAAGGGAGCTTTTGTCCTGACGCTTGTCGGTCTGATCTCAAGGGTCATTGGATTTTTCTTCCGGATCTTCTTGAGCCGCTCCTTTGGTACGGAAGGGATTGGAATCTACCATCTGATCTTTCCCGCCTACGCACTTTGTATTTCTTTGTCTGCCGCAGGGATAGAGACTGCACTCTCCCGTCTGACCGCCCGGTATGCTTCCCTTGGAAGGCCCGATCTTTCCAGGGCATCCTTTCAGACCGCCCTGTTTCTTTCTACTGTATTATCTTTGCTCTGCATGGTCTGCATCCAGATTTTTGCACAGGACATTGCCGTGTTCCTCTTGAATGACAGCCGCTGTGAGCCTTTATTAAAAGTCATGTCCTATGCGCTGCCTTTTGCCAGTGTCCACTCCTGTATCTGTGGATATTCTCTGGGATTAAAACAGACGAAGATACCCGGGATCTCACAGCTTGTAGAACAGTGCGCCCGTGTCCTTGGAGTCTATCTGCTCTACACCGCCGCCATGAAGGAGACGGGATCGGCCGGGATTATTCTTGCCGTGTGTGGACTCGTTCTGGGCGAGATCGCAGGAGCCTTTTACAGCATTTTTGCCGTCCGACGGATACTTTATACAAAAAGTACCCTCTCCAGACGTACGATTTCCCTCTATCTGGAATGTCTTCGGGATATTCTGAAACATGCCGTTCCTGTCACAGCCAACCGAATCTCCCTGAATCTCCTTCAAAGCGTGGAAGTCGTCTCTATTCCAAGAAGCCTGATGCTCTACGGATTTACGCGTTCCTCAGCCCTCAGCCACTATGGAATCTTAAACGGCATCGCCATGCCGTGTATTTTGTTCCCTTCCGCCATCACCAATTCCATTTCCATGATGATGCTCCCTACTGTGGCTGAAATTCAGGCTGCAAGCCAGAACCGGACTCTTCGTCAGCTCATCCGCAAGGTCAGCGGTTCCTGCCTCGTGCTTGGTTTTCTCTGCACTCTTGGTTTTCTGGTTTTTGCCGACTTTCTTGGTGCTGCGGTCTTCCACAGCCCGGAGGCGGCTTCCTACATCCGTGTTCTCGCTTTTATCTGTCCGTTTCTCTACACAAACTCAACCTACATCAGTATTCTGAACGGTCTCGGACATACGAACATGGCGTTTCTGATTAATTTTACCGGTCTTTGCATCCGGATTGCCGGTGTCTTTCTCCTGATTCCACAGACTGGAATGAGCGGATATCTGACCGGACTTCTTGCAAGTCAGATCTTTGTGTTTGCCGCGGCAGTACGAGTACTGGTCCGCACGATCTGAATTTCATCACCGGAAGTATCCAAAACACAAAACGACAGCCCTTGTTCCACTTATATGGAAACTCAGGCTGTCGTTTTGCAGCTTACAATGTATCCAGAAACATCTGCATGAGAATCGGATTCACATAGGCCTCCGTAATCAGCCCTGCCGCCATAAAGAGAAGAACAAACAAAGTCTTCCCCAAATTCCACCTGGACTGAGGAACAGTAAAGAAATACCACAGCACGATCAGATACGCAAAGGCATAAAATAAAAACTGGGGAACCATGGCGATCACCCAGAACACAATCCCCTGGATGCCCATATTCAGAATTCCCGCACAGACAATCGTCCCAGCAGAAAACCCTGCCCATGCGAATACAACGATGCTCAGTATTCTCCGCACCCTGGTCTGTCCCAAAAGCGCGATCAGCGCAAGAGGAATCAGTCGGATTCCGCACAGATACAAAATATACTCTCCCGCCTGAATATCTGACTGAGCATACTGTTTTAGAAAATAGGGGTTATAGATGCCGGACGTCGTCACATAGTCCCGCACCGTCAGATTAGCGAACAGGATCCCCCCTATAAATCCAGCCATGAATGCCACCGCAAAATACTGCTTTGCTCTTTCTATTCTCACAAGCTTTGTCCTCCTCATAAACAGATACTAATACATATTCACCTGTCCGATTTTGTATTCCTGAATCTCCCTGCGAGAATATATCTTGTGTTACAGTTGAGCCATGCACAAAGTGACAAAAATCTGAGTTCAAACTTGTTTGAAAATTTCTTCTCCTATCTGCAATACTTCGCATCATATGCAAGAATAGAGGCGATGGTTTTAGAATCCTCGATCTCTCCCTGAAAGATCTTTTCTTTCAGTTCCTCTACTGTATACCGTTCCAACTCAATATACTCATCCTCATCCAGATTCTGATGGGACGGGATCAGATCTCTTGCCACATACACCTCAATCTTTTCATTACAGAAAGCAACTGTCGTGCGAATGTTGATGAGCCAATCCAGCTTCTCACAGTGAAAGCCGGTCTCCTCCTCTAATTCTCTTCCGGCACAGACGATTCCAGGTTCCCCAGGGAAGTCAAGCGCACCTGCCGGAATCTCCAGCGTATACCGATCCAGAGCATTCCGGTATTGGCGCACCATAATCAGTCTGCCATCCTTGTCCACTGCCACAACAGCCGCCGCCCCTTTGTGCTTGATAAAATCCCATTCTGCCTTGTTGCCGTTTTCAAACTCCATATGATCTGTATATACATCCAGAATTGCCCCCTTATATTTCAGTTCTCTTCCAACTCGTCTAATATTTTCGCTCATTTTCCTGACTCCTCCTTTGATTGATGGATATAAAAGAATCCCCGACCTACTTTGCAGTAGATCAGGGATCCCTACTTTTACAATATCGACTCTAATATCTATTTTGCGTAATCCGTGACTCTTGACTCTCGGATTACATTTACTTTAATCTGACCAGGATATTCCAGCTCGAACTCAATCTGCTTGGAAATCTCCCTTGCCAGTAATACCATATCGTCATCTGATATTTGTTCTGGAACTACCATAACGCGAATCTCTCTTCCCGCCTGAATAGCAAAAGACTTATCGACCCCCTTAAATTGGTTTGCGATATCTTCCAACTGTTTTAATCTGTTTGTATATGTTTCCAATGTCTCACGCCGCGCACCCGGTCTTGCCGCCGAAATCGTATCGGCTGCCTGTACCGCGCAAGCAATCAGTGACTGTGGCTCCACATCGCCATGATGTGCTTCCACTGCATTGATAACAACTGCTGATTCCTTGTACTTTCTGCACAGATCCACGCCAATCTGGATATGGGACCCTTCCACATCGTGATCGATAGACTTTCCGATGTCGTGCAGAAGTCCGGCTCTCTTTGCCACCCGGACGTCCAGTCCGATCTCTCCTGCCAGAAGTCCGGCAAGCTGCGCCACCTCGATAGAATGTTTCAGCGCGTTCTGACCATAGCTTGTACGGAATTTCATACGTCCAAGCAAACGAATCAGCTCCGGATGAATTCCGTGTACGCCGACTTCCAGTGCTGCCGCCTCTCCCTCTTCCCGAATCATGGATTCTACTTCTTTCTGTGCCTTTTCGACCATCTCTTCGATTCTGGCCGGATGAATCCGTCCGTCCACGATCAGCTTTTCCAATGCAATTCTCGCAACTTCACGCCGGATCGGATCAAATCCGGAGAGCACAACTGCCTCCGGCGTATCATCAATAATCAGCTCAACGCCGGTTAATGTCTCGAGGGTACGAATATTTCTACCCTCACGGCCAATGATACGTCCTTTCATCTCGTCACTTGGAAGCTGGACTACGGAGATCGTCGTCTCTGCCACATGATCCGCGGCACAACGCTGAATCGCATTGACAACGTACTCTTTCGCTTTCTTTCCTGCTTCCTCTTTTGCCTGATTTTCCAGCTCTTTGATCATTCTTGCTGAATCATGCTTCACATCGTCTTCAACAGTTTTTAACAGATATTCTTTTGCCTGTTCGGAGGTAAGTCCTGAGATTCTTTCCAGTTCCTGTACTCTTTGTCTGTTTAACTCGTCTGCCTTCGCTTCACGCTCCTTGATCTGCTCTTCCTTCGCTGCAAGATTCATCTCCCGGTGTTCGACCACTTCAGAACGCTTATCCACCGCTTCTTCCTTTGCCAGGACGCGTTTCTCATAACGCTGAAGCTCTGCTCTTCGTTCTTTCGTCTCTTTTTCCAGTTCATTTTTGGTCTTGATCGATTCCTCTTTCACTTCCAGAAGGGCTTCCTTTTTCGTCGTCTCAGCTTTTTTCAGTGCATCATCTATGATTTCTCTCGCTTTACTCTCTGCATTCCCGATCTTGGATTCTGCATTCTTTTTCAAGTTGGAAACCGTCACATAATAAGTAACTGCCGCTGTAATGACAAGCGTAATCACGACTGCAACGATAATATAGAAAATTTGCACAGGAGCACCTCCTTATTTAATTTTCATTGTACAATTACAACACTTAAATTTTATACTGTTTTAACAAATATGTCAAGCACCGACTCTTTTCTTTCGTGGAAACCGTAACAATTCAGCCATAGCAGCTCAGATAAGCCGCTGTTCGGCTGAACTGTTACGGGCATCTATTCTTCCATCGCAGCCAGATCCATTACCTCTTTGATCTCCCGGTAGGAAAAGCCCTTCCTCGCAAGATATGCGTAGACTTTCTGCTTTTCCTCCATGGTTGCCTGCTCTGGGTCATAATGTCTCTTTTTCAGGAAACGGCGGATCGCTTCCCCGGAATCCTCCGCATCATAGCAGCGCTCCATCATCTCGTCCACAATGGCTTCATCCACCTGCTTTCTGGAAAGTTCGGCAAAAATTTCCCGTTTACTTTTACGTCCTTTCCTGGAAAGAATAAAACTCTCCACATATCTTCTGTCATCCACATATCCAAAAGACTCCACGTAACGGACAGCCTCATCTGCTATCTTCTCCGGAAAATCCTGGCGCAAAAGGCGTTCCCTCAGCTCGCTTTTCGTCCGGTCCATACTCTGAAGAAGAGAAAGCGCTTTCTGCTTGGCACGCTTTAGTATGATTCCTTTGAGAATCACTTCCACCTGCTCGTCGGAGATCTCCTCCCCGTCTTTTACTTTACAGGAAACCAGCTCGCTTTTGTATAATACAAAAGCGAACTGTCCATCTAAATAAATCCGAAACCGGGTCTTCGTAACCGGCTCAATTCTGACTCGTCTCATCGTTTACTCTTCGTTTCCGGTCTCGCCGGCGCCCTCAGCTTCCTCCTTTGTTTTCCCGGTTCCTCCATCCAGACCATAATGGGCGCGTACCTTTGCTTCCAGCTCATCCATCACCTCCGGATGCTCCTTTAGGTAACTCTTCGCATTCTCCCGGCCCTGACCGATCTTATTATTCTCATAGGCGTACCACGCACCGCTCTTATTGACGATATCAAGTCCCGCCGCAAGATCCAGTACGTCGCCCTCCCTGGAAATTCCTTTACCGAACATGATATCAAACTCTGCCTCTTTAAACGGAGGCGCAATCTTATTCTTCACAACTTTGACTCTGACGTGGTTTCCTACCATCTCTCCGCCCTGCTTGAGCGTCTCCGTCCGGCGGATATCCAGGCGGATGGAGGAGTAAAATTTCAGCGCGCGTCCACCTGTTGTCGTCTCCGGATTCCCGAACATGACACCTACCTTCTCACGGAGCTGGTTGATAAAAATCACGACACAGTTAGACTTACTGATCACCGGAGTGAGCTTTCTAAGTGCCTGGGACATTAGACGTGCCTGTAATCCCACATGGCTGTCCCCCATATCCCCCTCAATCTCCTGCTTTGGTACAAGCGCCGCTACCGAGTCGATCACGACGATGTCCATCGCTCCGGAGCGTACCATCGTCTCTGTGATCTCCAGTGCCTGGTCTCCGCTGTCAGGCTGAGAAATATAAAGCTCATCGATATCCACACCAATATTGCCCGCGTAAACCGGATCCAATGCATGTTCCGCATCAATAAATCCGGCGATGCCGCCTCTCTTCTGAACCTCTGCGATCATGTGCAGCGCCACCGTCGTCTTACCGCTGGACTCCGGCCCGTAGATCTCCACAATCCTTCCCTTCGGCACGCCTCCAAGTCCCAGTGCGATATCCAGGCTCAATGCTCCTGTCGGCACCGTCTCCACTGCAACCTGCGCCTTCGGATCGCCAAGACGCATCACGGTCCCTTTTCCAAAATCCTTCTCTAATTTGGCTATTGCAGCCTCCAATGCTTTCTTTTTATCTTCATTATTTGCCATGTCTTGATCTCCTTTACGCACGAACAAACGTTCGTTTATAATATTAATAGTAACTGATTCTCATTTTGCTGTCAAGATCATTTTTGAAATTCCGGGCGAAACGCCGAATAGAAAACAGTATGACCACTCTGCCGCACAGAAGCACGACAGCACTATCACAGACCGAAGTCCCGATCTCCACAAACTTCAGCAGATTTCCGTATTTATTATACAACGTCCTCATGGATTCTTCTAATAAAATTTTTGTAAATCCATCCAGCATAAAAAGGGGCTTACAACCTGCAAGCCCCTTTTCCGAAAACCGCCTCTGTTCCGGCAATCGGTATTCCTTATTTTTTCAGCTTTGCTGATTTGCAGCGCCCCATGCAATTACTGCTTCTCTACAACTTCCCCCTGTTTTTTGTAGATGCTTCCTGCCCCTACATAGCCGCGCACCATGGAAAGAGGATAAATATTGGTGTTTCTTCCTACAACGGTTCCCGGATTCAGAACACTTCCACAGCCCACTTCCACATAGTCTCCGAGCATGGCGCCGAATTTTTTCAGTCCGGTTTCCATCTTTCCTTCTGGTGTATTTACCGTGGCAAGCGTCTTATCCGATTTCACATTGGACGTAATCGATCCCGCTCCCATATGGGACTTATATCCAAGAATCGAGTCCCCCACATAATTGTAATGGGGTACCTGAACCTTGTTAAACAAAATGACGTTTTTCAATTCTGTAGAGTTGCCCACTACAGCGCCCTCTCCTACCAGGGCATTCCCTCTGATAAAAGCACAGTGCCGGATTTCCGCATCTTTTCCAATGATAGTCGGTCCGTTGATACATGCCGTCGACGCCACTTTGGCAGATCTGGCAATCCAAATATTTTCTCCTGCCTTTTCATACTCGTCCTCTGGCAGAGTGTTTCCCAGATTCACGATAAACTCCCCGATCTTCGGCAGGACCTCCCAAGGGTAGGTAATCCCTTCAAAGATTTCGCCTGCAATCGTCTCATCGAGATCAAAAAGCTCCGTTACTGTCAGTTCTTTCATACTGCTCCTCCTTTTCCTTATGACTTTTTAGATGTTTGATATGTTGTTTTATAATAAGGGGACACCTTATCGTAGCAGGCCTTCAGTTGGTACTGATTGTTCAGTCCGATAACACCGTTTGTCCTGCCGGCGATAAACTGTTCCAGTTTTTGCATGTACTCTTCCGAAGTAATCTCCCCGTTTGCCACTAACGTAAGCCCCTTCTCCCAGCTCGCCGTCAGCTCCGGGTTTAACAGAGAGCGGATCGAATGATTCACCGCATCATAGATCAGCTCCCCCATCAAAGTCGGGGTGATTACCTGAGTCTTTTTATTCAGTGTCAGATACTTGATGTGAATCAGTTTTTTCAAAATCTCTGCCCGCGTGGCGCTGGTCCCGATCCCACTTCCCTTAATCTGTGCCCGGAGTTCCTCGTCCTCGATGAGCTGTCCGGCGTTTTCCATGGCAAGAATCATGGATCCGGAGTTATACCGCTTTGGCGGCGACGTCTCCCCCTCCCGAATCTCAAAGTCCTCCGCCAAAACCAAATCGCCCTTTTTCAGCTTCTGAAGCCGATCAAAAAGCTCAGAGTCGGGAACGCTCTCCTCTTCTTCGTCTGTTTTTCCCTTTTTCGTACCGGGAATCCCCGTTACCTTGTAAAAACCTTCCTCCGCCAGAATCTTAAAATTGGAGAAGAAATGTTCTCCTCCCACTTCCAACTCAAGCATCATTTTCTGGTAAACCGCCGGCGGATAAAAAATGGAAAGAAACCGCCGCACAATCAGGTCGTACACCTGCCTTGCTGTACCGGATACTGCCTGCAGGGCTAAAAGTCCCTGTCCCGTAGGAATGATGGCGTAGTGATCTGTGATCTGACTGTCATTGACATAGCGGGTTTTTTCCAGCCCCTTGTGGGTCCTCTCTTTAGCAATGTAACCAAGAAGCGCCGCCGTAGGCTCATATTTGGAAAGTCCGTTTAAATTTTTATGGATCTCCTTTGCCACGGCTGTGGAAAGCACCCTTGCGTCAGTACGAGGATAAGTAACCAGTTTCTTTTCGTACAGCTCCTGAACAATCCGCAAGGTCTCATCCGGACTGATCTTAAATCTCTTGGAGCACTCATTTTGCAGCTCCGCCAGATTAAAAAGCAGAGGCGGATTTTTCTTTTCTTTCTTTTTCTCAACAGAAACAAGCTTTGCTGTCCCACCACTTCCTTTGAGATCATTCACCAGCTCCTGTGCCGCTTCCCTCGTTTTGAATCCATTTTCCCGGTAGAGCTTTGGCGAGAATTCATAGCGTGACCCCTTCACTGCCTTCCATTCGCCCTCAAACCTTGTCTGGTCCGCGGCAAACTTTCCGATCACCCGGTAAAATGGCGTTTTTACAAACTCCCGGATTTCCCGTTCCCGTCTGACTACCATTCCAAGAACGCAGGTCATCACCCGTCCCGCCGACAGCACCACATAATTTTTATGCAGAAATCCAGCGATGGTGTTTCCATATTTCAGTGTCAGAATACGGGAAAAATTAATTCCCATCAGATAATCTTCCTTGGCTCGCAGATAAGCGGAATCGGAAAGATGGTCATACGCCGAGAGATCCTTGGCCTCCCGGATTCCTCTTAAGATCTCCTCCTCCGTCTGAGAGTCGATCCAGACCCGCTTCCTCTTCTTACCTTTTACATGAGCCATCTGTTCGACCAGACGGTAAATATACTCTCCTTCCCGTCCGGAATCAGTACACACATAGATGGTGTCCACATCTTTCCGATTCAAAAGTCCGCTTACGATATCAAACTGTTTCTTTACATTCGGAATGACCTCATAGAGAAACGTCTCCGGCAGAAAAGGCAGCGTACTTAGACTCCACTTCTTATATTTCGGATCATAGACCTCCGGATAACTCATCGTCACCAGATGACCCACACACCAGGTCACAACGCTCTCGTCGGATTCCAGCCATCCCTCTCGTCGCTTCATGTTCTGTTTTAATGCTTTTGCAAATTCCTGCGCCACACTCGGCTTCTCTGCTATGTAGAGCGATTTCCCCATTGCCTTGTTCTCCTTCTTTTATCTGCGAAAGATGCCAAAGAGGACCTCCCGAATCGAGCGTTTCGCCGGCTTTTTAACCGCCGCGGCCTGAACTGCCTCCTGCATAAACACCTCCTGGGCGTCCACAAACGGCTCCCCCTGCCCCTTTTTTAAATACGTTCCGGCAGCATCCAGAACCCTTGCTTTTACATTATCCTCCAGCATCACCTGTAACATGTGGTTCAGTCTTGCCCGGAGGTCCTCATCATAGACCGGGCATCCCACCTCCACACGCTTTTCTGTATTTCTCGTCATCATATCGGCTGAACCGATATACAACTTCTGGGCGCTTCCCCTTCCGAATGAAAAAATTCTCGGATGCTCCAGAAACCGTCCCACAATACTTGTCACACGCACGTGATCCGTATACCCTTCCACACCAGGACGGATACAACAGATGCCGCGTACAAGCAAATCTACCTCCACACCCGCACGGCTGGCCCTTGAAATCTGTTCAATAAAATCTACATCCGTAACGGAATTCATTTTCATAATGATCCGCCCGTTTTCCCCTTTCCTGGTCTCCTCCTCAATCAGTTCCAGCACCTTTTTCTTGAGTGAATACGGAGAGACAAGCAAATGACGGTAACTACCGCCAAGATTTCCCATGCACATGTTCTGGAAAAATGCGGCCCCATCCTGTCCGATTTCCCGATCCGCCGTCATCAAACAAACGTCGGTATACATGGCAGCCGTTTTTTCATTGTAATTTCCCGTCCCAATCTGGGTAATATACTGATACCCGTTTCTGGTCTTACAGGTAATCAGGCAAATCTTCGAGTGAACCTTGTAGTTTTCGAATCCATAAATCACCCGGCATCCGGCATCCTCCAGACGCTCCGACCAGTCAATATTATTTTGCTCGTCAAACCGGGCGCGAAGTTCGATCAGAACCGTGACTTCCTTGCCGTTTTCCGCAGCCGCACACAGATATTCTACAAGTCTTGCTTTCTTTGACAAACGATAGATCGTAATTTTGATCGTCACCACGGAAGGATCCGTACTCGCTTCTTTTAAGAGCTTTAAAAACGGCTCCATAGACTCATATGGGTAGGAAAGAAGAATGTCTTTCTTTCGGATCTGGCGGATCATCGATGTCTCTTCATCCACCATAGCGGACTTCTGCGGTACAAACGGCTCATATATCAGCGTCCGTCTCATGTGCTCCGGTACTTTCTCCGCCACAGAGAAAATGTACGATAACTTCATCGGCATCTTTGTACGGAAAATCTGCTTTGGCGTGATGCAAAACCGATCGCAAAAATAACGCTCCATATTTTCTGTCAGGGGATTCGCCGTCTCCAGACGCACCACTGCCATCTTCCTCCGTTTACTCAGTGTCTTTTTCATCAGGTTACGGAAATCCTCATTGATATCAAGAGCTTCGTCGTCCGGTGAGACGTCCCCGTTTCTCGTCACACAGATATAATTTTTGTCTGACACTTCATATTTATCAAAAATGATTTCCAGATATTCCATTAGAATCTTCTCCATCCGGATATAACGGATATCATGTCCCGGAAGAAGAAGGATTTCGGAGAGGTAGGTCGGAACCGGGACCAGTCCGAAGAGCTTTTGATTGCCCCGTTTCAGACTCGCAATGACATAGATTTCCTTGTTCAGGAGATGGGGAAACGGATGATTCCGGTCCACAATCTGTGGCGAGAGCACCGGAAGAATCTGTTCTTTGAAGTATTTTTTAACATATTTTTTCTCTGGATCCTGAAGCTCCTTGAAAGAAAGACCGCAGATACCGTATGGACTGAGCCGTTTTTTAATCTCCGAGTAGGTCTTATCCCGCTCCTTATAAAGAGGCTCCACCGCCTCGTAAATCCGTTCTAGCTGCTCTTTTGGCGTCATTTTGGAGCGTCTGTCCAATTCCATCTCTTTCAAGGACGCCATGTCGTACAGACTGCCGACCCGAATCATAAAAAACTCATCCAGGTTGCTCGTAAAAATCGCCACAAATTTCATCCGCTCCAACAGGGGCACATCCGGATCTTGTGCCTCCTCCAGTACCCGCTGATTAAATTTCAGCCATGAAAGCTCTCGGTTCTGTGTATACTTGAGAAGTTCCCCGTCCATTTGTGATTCCTCCATTTTCCTTTTCTCCATTTGATCTGTAGTAACAGTTCAGCCATGCACAAGTCACAAAAATCTGAGTTCACCCTTGTTTGAAAACGAAAATTTATTGTGTACTTTGTATATGGCGTTCTGACTGAACTGTTACGATCTGTAAGCCTGTTGTCCCTACTATTTTACATGGTTCTGTCCAAACGTGCAATCAGGGACGGGTAAAATTTCCCGTCCCTGACGTAAATCCTCTTTCTGAGGCCACTATTCTTTTGACTGGATATAATTCTTCGCGACAAGTGTCTCGGCACAGAGAATCGCTCCTCCGGCCGCCCCTCTTACAGTATTATGGGAAAGACCTACAAATTTGAAATCATAAAGACTGTCCTCTCTAAGGCGTCCTACGGAAATTCCCATGCCGTTTTCATAGTCCACATCTAATGTTACCTGAGGACGATTATCTTCCTCCAGGTACTGAATGAACTGCTTTGGCGCGCTCGGAAGAGAAAGCTCTTGCGGAAGTCCCCGGTAATCTCTCAACTTTTCAATGAGCTGTTCTTTCTTCGGCTTTTTCTTAAAGTTGACAAAAACAGCCGCCGTATGTCCGTCCAGTACCGGGACACGGATACACTGTGTCGTAATCACCGGTGAAGATGCTTTCTCAATCTTTCCGTCACACACCTTACCCCAGATCCGAAGCGGCTCCTGCTCACTCTTCTCCTCCTCGCCGCCGATATAAGGGATAATATTTTCCACCATCTCCGGCCAGTCCTGAAACGTCTTGCCTGCTCCGGAGATCGCCTGATACGTCGTCGCCACAACTTCTGTCGGCTCGAACTCCATCCACGCCGTCAGGACCGGTGCATAACTCTGGATCGAACAATTCGGCTTGACTGCTACAAAACCACGGGTCGTATGAAGTCTCTTCTTCTGCGCTTCAATCACTTCAAAATGCTCCGGATTGACTTCCGGAATCACCATCGGTACGTCCGGTGTCCAGCGGTGAGCACTATTATTTGAAACAACTGGCGTCTCCGTCTTTGCATAGGCATCCTCAATCAAACGGATCTCCTCTTTCGTCATATCAACCGCACTGAATACAAAGTCTACGGTGGAAGCCACTTCTTCTACTTCGTTGACATTATGTATAATCAGCTTTTTCACACCTTCCGGCATCGGTTTTTTCATTTTCCAGCGATCCCCTACCGCCTCCTCGTATGTCTTTCCGGCGGATCGCGGCGATGCTGCCACTGTCACGACCTCAAACCATGGATGATCTTCCAGCAGAGAAATAAATCTCTGTCCCACCATCCCGGTCGCTCCTAAAATTCCAACACGCAATTTCTTTTCCATGCTCTGTCCTCCTACTCACATCCCAGTTCCTTTTTGTATATCGCGATTGCCTCCAGCATGGCGCCTTTTCCCGGCGCTCCTTTCGTCAGACGCTTTTCCACACAGGTCTTCATGCTGATTGCTTCATAAATATCCTCTTCAAACACCGGACTGATCGCCTGATATTCGTCCAGTGTCAGATCATCCAGGGCACATTCTTTCTCAATACAGGTCAATACCAGACGGCCGACAATTCCATGTGCGTCCCGGAACGGTACGCCATGATTCACCAGATAATCTGCCGCATCCGTCGCATTCGTAAAACCGCGCTTTGCGCTTCGCTCCATCACGGATATTTGAAACTTCATCGTTCCCAGCATCCCTGTAAAAAGCGGCAGACACGCATTGACAGTATCCATAGCGTCAAATGCCATCTCCTTGTCCTCCTGCATGTCTTTATTATACGCCAACGGAATTCCTTTCATCGTTGTCAGCATGGACATCAGCGCCCCGTAGACACGCCCGGTCTTTCCTCTGACAAGCTCCGCAATATCCGGATTTTTCTTCTGCGGCATAATACTGCTGCCAGTACTGTACGCATCGTCAATCTCCACAAACTGGTATTCATTGGAATTCCAGATGATAATTTCCTCCGAAAACCGGCTTAAATGCATCATAATCGTGGAAAGTGCGGACAGATATTCAATCACATAATCCCGGTCGGATACAGAATCCATACTGTTGAGCGTTGCTCCTGAAAATCCAAGAAGCTCCGCCGTATAGTCGCGATCCAACGGGTATGTCGTCCCGGCAAGTGCGCCGCTTCCAAGCGGGCACACATTCATTCTTTCATAGATATCAGCCAGACGGCTTCGATCTCTTCGGAACATCTCATAGTACGCACCCATGTGATGTGCCAGTGTGATCGGCTGTGCTTTCTGAAGATGAGTGAATCCTGGCATGATCGTATCCAGGTTTTCCTCCATAATATGCAGAATCACTTTTAGAAGATCCGTCAAAAGCTCTTCCGTCTTCTGGACCTCCTCTCTGACATAAAGCTTCATATCCAGTGCAACCTGGTCGTTTCGACTGCGTCCTGTGTGCAGCTTCTTCCCCGCATCCCCGATTCTGTCAATGAGATTTGCCTCCACAAAGCTGTGTATATCCTCATATTCCTTCGTAATCGGCAAGGAGCCATCCTCCACATCCGCCAGAATTCCAGAAAGTCCCTGGAGAATCCGGTCCCGCTCCTCCTCCGTCAATATCTTTTGCTTGGCGAGCATCTTTACATGCGCCATACTTCCTTCTATATCCTGTCTGTACAGACGCCTGTCAAATCCGATGGAGGCATTAAAATCATATACCATCTGATCGGTCTTTTTTGTGAAGCGTCCTCCCCATAACTGTGCCATCTGTCTTCCCCGTTTCTTTTTGATTTTAATGAATTAAACTATTAAAACATAATTTACCAAATTTTATTCTGTTTGTAAAGCAGTATTTCTGTCTCTTTTTGAAAACACACAGCCACAGTAATCCTGTCGGTAAAGTCCATATTCTTTGGAAAGCTCTATGGAGCGCTTGTATCCGTTCTTCTTTTTAAAGTCCGAAAACAGATAGGAAACTCCGTACGTTTCCTGCATACTGCCTCCAATCTCATTGAGCTTCTGGGCGTTTTTCATCGGACTGATGGAAAGCGTCGTTGTAAAATAATCCATTCCTCTCTTCTTTGCCTCTGCTGCCGTGCGTTCCAGCCGCATGGCATAACAGTGAAAACACCGTTCTCCTCCTTCCGGCAGGTGCTCCATTCCCTTTGCCATCTCAAAAAATGTATGGGCGTCGTACTCGCCCTCTAAAACGGAAACTGGGTATTTCAGCTTTTCATTCATCCGTTCAATGAGACGGCGCTGCTCTTCGGCACGCTTCCGGTATTCTTCCTTATCCGTAATATTCGGGTTAAAATAAAAGACAGTAATCCGGAAAAAATCCGCCAGATACTCCATCACATAACTGCTGCACGGACCACAGCAGCTATGAAGCAAAAGTGTCGGAACCCGCTCCTCTCTCCGGATCGCTTCCAGTGTTTTCTCCAGTTCTTTTTGATAATTGATTTTCTGCTGTCTCATTCGTTCTCCTTCTTCGCCTAAAATCTACTAATAGTTATAATTCACATCTTTTTCTCTGTCAACATACATTATGGTATACATGGAAGGAGGTCAGCAACATGGACACAATACTGAATATCCACCAGATCAGCCATTCCTATCATACCCTGAAAGGAGAAACTCCTGCTCTATGTGATATTTCTTTTTCGGTAAATCAAGGAGAATTCCTCGCCATCGTCGGTCCCTCCGGCTGTGGCAAGTCCACCCTTTTGTCTCTGATTTCCGGCCTCTTAAAACCGGAACAAGGAGAAATTCTTCTGCATGAAAAACCTGTAGAAGAACAGAAGGACAAAATTGGATATATGCTACAGCGCGACGAACTGCTTGAATGGCGGAACATCTATCGGAATGTGCTGATTGGTCCTGAAATACAGCGGTCTCTCACTCCTGAGGTCCGCAAAAGAGCCCACGAACTCCTGGACGCCTACGGTCTTGGTCAATTTAAGGATTCCCGCCCGTCTGAATTATCCGGGGGAATGCGCCAAAGGGCTGCTCTTGTCCGCACCCTGATTTTAAATCCGGAAGTACTCCTGCTTGACGAACCATTCTCTGCCTTGGATTATCAGACCAGGCTAAATGTCAGCGACGATATTGGCCAGATTATCCGCCGGGAAGGAAAAACCGCCATTTTAGTGACCCATGACCTATCCGAGGCCATCAGTCTCGCAGATCGTATTCTCGTTCTCTCCGGGCGCCCCGCACACTTGAAAAAGACAGTCTATCTGCATTTTGCATATCCAGACGGTACAAAGGATACCCCGTTGCTCCGGAGAAACGCTCCGGAATTCAAAACCTATTTCAATCTGATCTGGAAGGAGCTGAACCAACATGAACATCAAATATCCTGATCTTTCCACTTCCCAGTCCGCCTACCTTGTAACAATCAGGAGGGAACATCAGCTTATTCTGTTTCTGCGGGCCGCTGTCCTTATTCTCTTTCTCGTTCTCTGGGAGTGGACTGCAAACACTGGAATCATTGACTCTTTCATTTTCAGCAGTCCTTCTAAAATCGGCACCTGTTTCTTGACGATGGCGAAAGACGGAACCATCTTTCCTCACATGTCCGCCACGCTGTATGAAACCATCCTAAGCTTTCTTCTGGTGACCGGAATCAGTATTCTGGCCGCCGTTTTTCTCTGGTTCTCCAGGAATCTCTCAGCGGTGCTGGAGCCTTACCTTGTTGTTTTGAACAGTCTCCCAAAATCCGCACTGGCGCCGCTGCTCATTGTTTGGCTGGGCGCCAACCGCACAACCATCATTGTAGCCGGAATGTCTGTGGCGATCTTTGGCAGTATTATGACGCTCTACACCTGTTTTATCGGCACCGATAAAAACAAAATCAAACTGATCTATACCCTTCACGGCACCTCTGTTCATGTCCTCACAAAAGTGGTACTGCCTTCCGCCGTTCCTACAATCATCAGTACCATGAAAGTCAACATTGGTCTCTGCCTTGTAGGTGTTATCATCGGGGAATTTCTGGCCGCCAGGGAAGGGCTCGGCTATCTGATCATCTACTCCAGCCAGGTGTTTAAGATGGATTGGCTTTTGATGTCCATCGTATTGCTTTGTATCATGGCAATGGCGTTGTATGCAGTGATCGGAGTAGTGGAGAAAGTATATCAGAAACACTTTTGAGGTATGTGAAACGATTTTGAAATTTGACGCAAAACAAACATACCCTCATACAGTTCTGAAATAGAAAACTGTGTGAGGGTATGTGTATTCTTATTTCGTCCGAAAAGCTGTCTGTCCGCTGGATGGTCCCGGTTTTCCTTTTTCTACAAGCTGAATCTGAATACCTTCCATCCGTTTGCTCATCCCTTCGGTTCCGGCCTTGGCTCCATTTTTCGTCCAGCCAAGCCATCCATACGTCTGGACATGAGCACGGTAATAAATATCATATTTTTCCGCCATCTTTCCGGTCAATTTAATCTGAACTGCCTCCATACGGCGGTACTGCCCGGTTGTCCCGGCCATTTCTCCATTGCTTTTCCAACCCTGCCATCCGGTAGTCTGAAGATGCGCGCGGTACTGTACTCCGCCTGAATATTTCGGATTTTGAATCTTGATTTTCAAAGCTTCCATCCGTTTATATTGGCCGGTCACTCCTCCGGTTGCACCATTCATTACTTCACCCAGCCAGCAATACGTTTGCATATGCGCCTGGTATACAATATTCTGAGGTTTCTCTTTCTCTTTAAATGAGCCGGATGTGCTTCCTGGCGCCGCCCCACCTTTTTCTACAAGCTGAATCTGAATACCTTCCATCCGTTTACTCAGGCCTTCCGTTCCGGCCTTAGCACCATTTTTTGTCCAGCCAAGCCAACCGTATGTTTGAACATGAGCACGGTAATAGATATCATATTTTTCCGCCATCTTTCCGGTCAATTTGATCTGGATAGCTTCCATTTGACGGCTTTGTCCGGTTGTCCCGGCCATTTCCCCATTGCTTTTCCAACCCTGCCATCCGGTAGTCTGAAGATGCGCTCGGTACTGTATTCCGCCTGAATATTTTTTGTTTTCAAGACTGATTTTTAAAGCTTCCATTCGTTTATATTGACCGGTCACTCCTCCGGTTGCACCATTCATTACTTCACCTAGCCAGCAATATGTCTGCATATGGGCCTGATATACAACATTGGTAGTCTTGGATCTGTCTTTATAGGCGCCAGATGTACTTCCAGGCGCTGCCCCGCCCTTTGCTACAAGACGGATCTGAATTCCCTCAATTCTTTTATTATATCCATTTGTGCCCGCACTTGCTCCATTTTTCGTCCATCCAAGCCAACCGTACGTTTGCGTATGAACACGATAATAAATGTCATACTTTTCAGCCATCTTTCCGGTCAGTTTAATCTGAACCGCTTCCATTTGAAGATTTTTTCCGGTAGTACCGGCAGTAGCACCATTTTTCACCCAGCCCTGCCATCCTGTATTCTGAACATAAGCACGATAAGAAACATCGCCACTATACTGCGGATATTCCAGGTTAATTTGCAATGCCTCCATCCGTTTGGACTGACCCGTGATACCTCCGGTCGCTCCGTTTGCTACTTCACCCAGCCAACAATATGTCTGCATATGGGCTTCATAGCCAATTCCTTTCGTCAATGCTTTTTCCTTATATGCATTTGATAAGGCCCCCGGAGCTGCCGCTCCTTTTGGAAGAATCATAACTTGCAGTGCTTCCATTCTTTTTTCATAACCTGTCGTCCCTGCTGCTGCTCCGTTTTTTGTCCAACCAAGCCAGCCGTACGTCTGAACATGGGCACGATAATAAACATCATAATTTGATGCTTTTGAACCAGTCAGTTGAATTTTGACTGCCTGAACCGCCTTGCTCTCTCCGGTCGTCCCGGACGTTTTTCCACTCGTCACATAAGCTTGCCATCCTTGATCTTCCACAAAAGAAGCGTATCGGATCCCCAGATCTCCATAACCGTTTCCAATCTTAATCTGGAACGCTTCGAGTCGCTTAGATTGTCCTGTTACACCAATCTGATCACCGTTCTGTACGGACGCGGTCCAACCGTCAGTCTGCACATGCCCTGCACTTGAAATGATATTTCTGTCTATAGAAGTACTTGTATTAGAATTTTGCGGATCTCCCATCCAGAAATTTAGATCGACCGCTCCATTGATTCCCGCGACACTTCCTGTAGAAGTACACTGCCAGATATCGTAACTTCCTTCATAAGTACAGGATGTGTTATACTGAGCTACCCATTTAGACCATTTTTCATTCTTAAATACAGAGGAGGTTAGTCTTTCTGTCCACCAATATTTGCTGGCATAAATACCAACTTTGTAGCCTGCTGACGATAACTGATCGCAAAAAGTTTTGGCAATGGTACCGATAGTTGTATTGCTCACTCTTCCTGTCGTATTTTCATCTTCCAGATCATAGTAAATTCCATACGCCGGTTTATGCCCCTTTAAAAGCCGCAGCGCATGGGCCGCTTCACTTTTGGCATCTTCTATATTTTCAGAATAAGAATAGAGATACACTCCATATGGAATTCCAAGTCGTTCACATTCTGTCACATTTCTTATCCAGTACCTATCATCATAGGACTGATAATCCCCGCCATAACCACAGCGGATGATTGCAAAGTCAATCCCATCTTTTTTCACTTTTTCCCAGTCAATAACGCCCTGGTGATGGCTGACATCGATTCCTTTCTTCGTCGCCCCTTCAATTACCTGACCGATGCTGTTCATATACTTCCCATTCACCTTCTGCCACGCATATGGATAGGATGCTCTTGAAAGTACCTGCGGCTCGGAAATCAGTTCTCCGTTCTGATAACGGAAACTGTTCTCCTTTAACTCCTCCGGCTCGGTCTCTTCTTCCGAAGCCTTAGTAATATCTTCGTCTTCTACTGTCTCATTATCATCGGTTTCTCCCTCATTGACAACAGGATCGTCTTTTGTCTCAGTCTCCGGTGTAGTCTTTCCGTCCTTCGGGGTCGATCCCGCCTCCTCTTGTCCGGTCAGCTCCCCTGTTTTGTCCCCGGTTTCCTCAGATAAAAGATCTGTCTCTGAAGCAGGCTCCAAATCATTCCTTGAAACCTTCTCATTCCGTGTTGCTGTCGTTTCCTCTGCCACATTACCTGAAAGCTTGTCCGCTGCATCTCCTGTCAGCGCCGGAGTGATGCAGGCTCCAAGCAACAGGCAAGCGCTGAGTGCAATACCACAAAACCTATGTATCTTTCTCCTCATCTTTATGTCCATTCCTTTCCTTTATACTCTCGGTTCCTTTCACGCCCTATCTTATCATACAGGCCTACTACTGTCAAAATGACTTTTCATCTATCCAGATTTTTCCATGTCAGACTCTACATCCGGCTTTATTCGTCAAACTCCATTGTAACATAAAATCCCCGGTCTGTTTCTTTAATTTCTTTTATGATGCCTTTTCTGGATTTTAAACGATCCCAGCTTTTGTAAAGCCCACTCATTGCCACAGATGGCTCAATCAGATAACTATATCCTCCAAGTGCCTGAAGTTCTGTTACTTCTGCTTCCTGCCCCTCTTCAATCAATCCGGACCTTTCCATTTTAAATTCCATTTCTCTCATATACTGCCTCCTCTTTTTTCAAAAAAACATTCCAGAAAAATTGTAGTTAAAAACCTGTTTTTTTGTCAATAGGATTTTCCTGTTTTTCCCAGAGTAATTTATACAAATGTTCATATACTATGACTGTAACAAAAAGTTACACAAAACCACACGACGATAAAGGAGGACATTAGCATGACAAATCGTTCATCTAATAAAGCAGCCGTACCAGAAGCAAAAGGTGCTTTAGACAAATTCAAATATGAGGTAGCAAGTGAGCTTGGTGTTCCGTTAACAGACGGATACAATGGAGACCTGACTTCCAGACAGAACGGATCTGTCGGCGGTTATATGGTCAAGAAGATGATCGAAGAACAGGAAAGACAGATGGCTGGTAAATAACTCTTTCTGAACAAAAGAATGTGAAACGCCAAAAAGGGCATCCCCGTTTTCATAAAAGGAAATAGGGATGCTCTTTTTCATCGTTATCTTCGTCTTTAATGAAACCGTGTAAACGAAAGCGCTAAAATGATAAAGATTCAGCCATACGACTTAAATTCGCAGTTTATGCTACTTTTTTGCTGCTTACGCAGTTAAATCTTTACCTCATATAAAAAAATGAAAAAAACAGTTGCAAATTTTTTAAAAATGTATATAATAATACTTGTGCCTGTTGGAAAGACATCGTGTAGGGACATCGTACAGCACAAGCCGAAATAGCTCAGTCGGTAGAGCACTTCACTCGTAATGAAGGGGTCGTCAGTTCGAGTCTGATTTTCGGCTTATTAAAAAAGCACCGCAATTTCAAGGGATTCCCAGTATTCCCGGAGATTGCGGTGTTTTTTCTTACAACAAGGATTGTCGCAAAATGGTTGAAATTCGCTCAAATTAGTTGAGATTAGCTGAAAAAGAATTGTCAAAAAAATTGTCAGGCTGGTCTTTTGGTAATTTCCGATTCAGGATCTCTTTAGAGCCAAATATGCCTTTCTATATTTTTCCATAATTTCAGCCGAATATTGAAAATAACTTTTTATTTGTTTTTCTGTCAATCCCTGCTCAATTCCTAAAATAATCTCATTTAATTCTTCTTCCGATAACTTTGCGCTGTATCGTCTGATACATTCTATAAGAGATCCGGATAAATTCCATTTTTCTTCCTGATTAGAACGCACCTCTGTATTTTCCATTGCCAATACATCATCCGGCGGCATCTGTTCTGCTTTTCGATTCACATTTCTTACAATGGATTGAAATGCTCTTTCAATCTCCTGCTCAGACGGAAAAGGTGGTTTATTCCAATCCTGATACAGGAATTCTTTTCCTTTTGCCTGGAATACATGAATATTAGGATCTTTCTTTGCAGCCTCCATATAATATTCCGCTTCTTGCTGGTTTAAAATGTGAATACGGTCTTGATACAAGATCGTTCGGTACGACAGAGTTTCAGAGTCATAGTAGGTAAAAACAGGATGTTCATATCCTCCTTGTTTATTTAATTCCATTGCATGAAGGTACTCTTTCGTATGGAAAGGTAGTGCCTTATCATCAAGAATCGGTCTTTGTCCTTCCATAAAAATAATACACTTCTTACGATCAAGTCGCTTAACTTCCGCCGGAGTCATCAATTCACGCCCAGACTGCTGATAATTTTCACTAGTGTTTCCATTTCTTCCAATACTGCGACCATCATGCCGTGTATCAATCGTCATTTTTCCGAGCAGTTCAGAAATATATTTATGTGTAGATAATGCACCCGGTCCTGATCCTAAATACAACAAAGTTGCACAGTTATCTAACATAGTTTCCCATTTATCGTTCTTAAATAGTGTTTTAATTTGGGAGACGGACTGCAATACTGGCATCATACAGATATTTCGTGACCTTACCACACCCAGAAGGACATCCGGATCTGTTGGTTTTGCCCCGGCATAAAATTCATCCATCCAAAATTCAACAGGGATAGGAAGCGAACCATGGTACTCATTATCTGCCATCCTCATTAAGACGTCAAATGCTTGCGTATAAAAAATGGAAATCAAAAAATTGTAAGAACGGTCATTGTCCGGCAAAACAAGAAACAATGCAATTTTACGGTTTGTCGGATGTTCTGTCGTTCCACCGACTCCTGTCCCCAAATCTCGTATATGAATATCATCTCCTTCGAAAATCCGTTTAACACTGGCTGTTTCACAAAGCTTCAACATCGCATTTACCATTATGATAATGCTTCTTACTGTTTCCGTTGCTCCTTCTTTCAGTTTTCTGTAATCCCTTACCGGTGGATAAAGTTCACCTTTTCTTTTTGCCAGTTTATCCATTTCCAACTGAAGCCTGGTAGTTTCTCCATCTGGCATCTTCTGGGTTTCCAAGTTTACAAGATATAGAATATTGTTCATATTACCCGTCCTGGATTCTTCGATGGATTGTAGCCATTCATAATAGAAAACAGACTGTAAATATAAGTCTACCCCATCATCCCAAAAAGGTTCTCCCTGCATGGAATCCGGCTTTTTTACTGCTTCATGGAGATTTGTGATCAGCCGGATTAAATCTTCTTCTTTTTCAATGTAGAGAAAAGGATTATAACGATCCGACTTCTCCGGATTCTTAAGATTTAAAGACCGAATCGTATATCCTTTTTCCTGCAGGTAATTTCCAAATTTGTACTGCAGCTCCCCTTTAACGTCCAACACAATATAATGATTTACTGCTTTCAGTAAATTAGGCGTGACTACAGCATTTGTTTTATAAGATCCAGACGATCCAATAATAAACATGTTGTTATTGGATAGAACACCCCCCATAGATACAGACACGTTATTGCTCAAGATTCTATTTTTCCGATCATCCTTATCTCGGATCTTTTTTAAGCTTCCCGGTGTCGCCCATTCTTCAGATCCATATTCTTTATCAAAATGAAAATTACGGTTATGATAGCTGTGCCAGTTCACAAAACAAATCCATCCCAATAATCCGATTCCCAGACAGGCTGGACTTCTGTCATTCCACCAGTTTCTCAATGGATGCATAAAAATATACGCTGCTGTATCTTCCAGGTTCTCGATAGACAAATTGGAAAAGAGGAATAGTCCGGACAGGAAATAACTCACTGACAGAAACACAAGCAATGCGATAACATACAGTCCAATTGCAGGTTTATGTTTCTCAATCATACCAATTCCTCCTCTATTTTGCTTTCATTGGATTGGCGGGAAATTTTTCTAATCTTCCTGTTTTCATAGCTGCTTCTTTGCTTAATGCCAACTTGGAAGATTTTTGTAAGGAATCTGCTACTTTACTATAATGCTGTTTCAATTCAGTGCCGCTTCTTCTGATAGATATGGGCACAACTTTTCCAGAAGCATTCAACACTAATGGCTTTTCTTCCTTTTTAAAAAAGGCAAGGTAGGTCTTTCCGGAATTGGTCAAGAATACGTTCTCTGATGGAAGAACCAGCAGTTCCTCTTTCTTTCCCCATGTTCCCGGAATCCTGCTTACAAACTGTTCTGGATACCGTCTCATCATATCCTTGGCAACTGGATTTTCATCTACCATCGCTTTTTTATCAATCCAAACCATTTCATAATCCGGATCTTGTTTCAGTTTCAGAAATTCCGGGGATTCTTCAGGAGCAATCCTTGGGGAAATTGCTTCCTGAAACTCAACAGTGGGCTTTTTCTGATCATATTGCTCTAATATATTTTTAGTTTTTTCATCTGATGTCTGAAAATATTGTTCTTCAGTAAGTTCGGCCTTTCTCAGATATTCTTCCTTGGATAACACCTGATATCGATTTGGATCCACATTAGCAATTTTCTCTTTGTACTGTTCAAACCATTGTTCCACTTTATTCAGGTCTGCATTGGCTACCATTAACTGAATATCTCCATCCCCCACATAGAGATCCGGAAGCATGGCATAATTGACCTTCAAAGCATTGAGATCTTCCATAATGGCTTGTTCCGCACCCTCACACGGAATACTGATATAACTCACATGATTTTCTGTCAGATGAGATAATTCCTTAACTCCTTTCTGTCCTCCCTGAAGCTCCCGGTTAATATGTTGTTCAAACAACGCTTGAAATTTTTGCCGATCTTCACTAAATACCGCTACCTGAATCATTCCATCTGATTTATTAAGATCCGGCATTGTACAATAACGGATTTGTGCTTGTTTCAGATCATGGAGAAACAGTGAAATATTACCCGGAACATTTGTTAGATCAAAATTCCCTTTCGTAATCTTTACAAATTTTTCAAATTCGAGCATCTCCCCATGTTTTAGCAGCTTTTGATCATGCAGCCTGGAGAACATCTGATATAACCGTAAAGCCATTCTGGCATCTGCAAACAGCAGTATACTTACCATTCTGGCACCATTTTGAATATTATATAGTACTCTTTCATTTTCCTGTTCCATTATCGTCATCTCCTATCTAATTAAATACGCTGTAACATCGGTTATAATTTGAACGCAACTTCTTTCCCGGAACTTTCCAAAGCCATTTCTTTCTGGTTTAATCGATCCGCATAACTTTGTGCTGTTTCTTTGTTGTCAAATTCCAGAGTGCTGCCATTTTGATCCAAAACAGCTTCCCCTGTCTTTCTATCAATGATCACATATATTTCTTTTGTCGATCTCAGCTCATCTTCTTTTTCTTGAACAAGATATCTATGTATCAATCCTTTTTTTTCATCTTTTATTGGTTCTCTTTGATTTAATTTGTCCGCAAATTGTTTTGCTGATTTTTCATCTCTCCATTCACGAACAACACCATTTAAGCGCAATTCTTCGCCAGACTTGTTTGTTATCCGAAATTTATCCTCATGTTTCTGAACCTGGTATGTGACCAAACCATGATCCTCCACAAATCGATTAAGATATTTCAAATGCTCTTTAGCTAACAATAACTCTTCTTGCATACCCGCTATATTTTTAAGACATTCCTGATAATCTGGCTTCGGTTTTATTTCTCCATTGAGCAAATTAGATCGCTGTACTCCCAATGCATTTGCGATCCAATGCAGGCTGTTTTGATCCGGCTGTAATGCTCCGGCTTCAATCCATTTAAGCTGTTCGGTTGACATTAAGCAGATCTGAGATAAATGTTCCTGGGATATCCCCATTTCATCACGTCTTTTAGCAATCAGGCTCCCAAATTTAGTGGGTTTTTCTAATGGAGTAATGGCTAATAAATCTCCTCTTTGGCATTGCTCTTTCACCCAACTTTCAAACTCTACTCCTTCTATTCCAGATTGAGAAAAAAAGTCCTCCAGTTGACGTTTAGATAGTATTTCCTCTATTCCGTTTTGATGATAAGAATATAATTCTCCTGGTTTTACTGTATCTTCCATTTATTCGTCCTCCTTTACTTTTGGGGAAAAATTTCTCTCATTGGCGTATGAATACTATTTTTGTACCATTTCCCATCTTCATACATCTCTAATCCTGTTTCTTTATCTTTAAATCGATAAACATGATTTGACAGTTGCTCGTCATATACTACCTCATTTTTATTTACTTCTTTTACAATTCTTACAAGATCTGATACCGATTGTTCTGATTCTTCTGAATCAATTACAATAAGTTCGTGAGTGGAAGAAGGTAGAATATAAAACCCGTCCTGAAAAATCTTCTGAAGTCGTTCCATAACATTCGGGTTCATAATATGCGCAGCACCAAAAAGTGCATTTTGATTAGTGACGACATACATTTTCATTGGATTTTTATTTTCTAATTCTTCATCCATTGGGAAGCCTATATCTCTGAGCATCTCTGATACCGGAGCAATAATTGCCTTCTGCACCGATAGATTATGCAATGCTATTTTCAACATTTCATCTCCTGATATTTTTATGTATGAACAAAAGTCATAGGTTACATTACAAATCATGCTGTTTCCCAAGTCTATCACTGGATAAAGAGCTAGATCTTGCAGCCTAAGATGCGGTATGTTCGCTAAAAATGCAGTATTTCTTTCACGATTTATTGCATGAAGTGTGACCTTATTCAAAATGCTCTCTCTTTCTTTCAATTCCTCCTTGATTTTGTTTACCATGTCTTGATCTCTAGCAAGAATGTCTAGGTAATTTTCCGCAATTTCTTTTAACACTTTATCAGGATAAAGGAAATTATATTCATCCAGATAAAGAATCGGCACGGCTCCTTCTGTATTCTCTCTAACTACCACACCATCCTTTATTTCTCCATTGTTTTTGCAAATTTCCAATACCTTTACCTCCGCCTGCTGAAATTCCTTTGGTAAATAATCCTTTAAATGCTGTTCTACATATCGATTCCGCTCGTTTCTATTCATTCTGTTCACCTTCCTTTTCCGGTTCATATACTATCCGTCCATTTAAAAAGAAAGCCTCTCTTTTTCCCTCACCCTTTTTGGATTGAAGAAACTTACCATATAATGCTTTCATCCTTTTAGTATTCTTTTCCATATACGCTTACCTTTCTTTCCATTTTTTTGCTCATACTTTGGTAGAGTTTCAGCTTCTCATTCATATGCTTATATGTCTGGAAGACCTGATCCAACAACTGATCCATTTTATTTGAAGCATTCTCCCCAAATTTATTCCATACTTTACGATAATGCTCCTGGAAATGCTTCTTCCTGGAATCCGTCACCTCAATCCCCATATTCCACTGCAACATCATAGAAATCATATCTGCTCTAAGTTCCGCTTCCGCACTTTCCATTTCTTTTAGAAAAGTAACAGCATGTCCGATTTCATGGCTCAATGTAGATAATTTCTCTGTATCATTCAAAAGATGATTCAGAACAATTTCTTTCCCCCTTTCTCCATAACGGTAAAACCCACGCAGTGAGATAGATTCCACATCCTGATCTGTTACCCTGCAATGCAATTCTTCCTCCGCAAACGCTTTTAAAACCCAAATCCAGTGGCGGTGTTCAATAGATTTTTTCCCCATATCAAAAAGTGTCGGATATTTCTCTTTGGGGAAATCAGTCTGAGAGATATCATATACATTACCGATTCCATACGTTAAGATCTTCTTACTTGGTATCTCTCCTTTTTTATAAGCTGCTCTATGCTCCGAGCTTGCGTATTTTAATTGCACCTTTTTTTTATTAAGAATGAGATATGTAACATATTTAGGTATATAAACTTTAATTCCTTTCTGCCCTTTTACACTGGCGCCCATTTGCTTCCAGGCATCATAAGACTGTACAAATGTTACGTTTGGATTTTGCTGATAGATCAGTTGAGTATTGCGAAGGCTATAATGATAAAATCTACTTCCAAACTCAAGAAAGCCCATGATCTGCTGTGGATCCTGCTGGAAATCCCAAAATTCCCTAAGCCATGTTTTCATCTGTTCTTTATTGAATTCATATCCCTCTTTCCAATCCGGTTCCCTCTTCATTTTCCATCATCCTTTCACACTGCTTGATGCGGACCGTGTCTGCAATTTTCTCCATCTCTGGATTCATCGAAACTGAGCAGCCTTTCCATACCGCTTCTTTAGGGCAAACCCACTGATAATAATCACCTTCCTCATCTACTAAATAAGCACAGCCTTTTTCATCTGAATAATCAATTACTGTCATCTGGGCTAAAACGCCTTCAAAATTTTCCACTCTGATATCCTCCTCTTTCCACTAAAATCCAGATAAATATAAAATTGCCTCCTGATACTCCTCGTTTTCGATAAAGTTTCCATAAAGTTGCGTAGCAAGCAAATCAATTATGGCGACATTCTTTTTCTTGGAATCAAACCGCAAATCCGAAATAAATCCTCCATACTTATCTGCCAATTCTTTCAATATCTCCACATTTTCCACCTCTTTGTTGTAATTGCTTTAATCTTCTCATTACATTTACGCTAAAATTCGGATCTGCAAATTCCAGAATCTGTTTTGGTGTCAGCCCTTCTTCCAGGCAGTCAATTAAAAAGTCTTTCTGTTCTTCCGACATCTGTTCATTCGTTAAAAGATCTTCCAATTCCTTTTTTCTCTTTTTCTGCCAGAAGGATCTTCGTTTCAAAACACCTTCTTTTTCTTCTTGGCGTGGAAGTGTCCTCTGAATCTTTAATTCATGCTCAAGAAATCGTATTCGCTGATCTTTTTCCTCTATCAGACTTTTCTGTGATTCCGCTTCTCTTTTCAGCGCTTTTTCTAAATTTTCTTCAATCATTATCCGAAGAGTTTCACTTTGCGTTTTGGTTTCCATGATATCTTTTTGCAAATGCAATATTTCTTCCCCCAGTTCATCGTGATCTGTATAAAGATTCTTCAGATAAAGAAGACGTTCTTTTCTTATCTGGCTGATACTCATATTTTTTTGCTCCATCTCTAGCAAATCCTGACAGGACATGCCATCCAACGCCGCCAGATAATACCATTCTCTTTTTTTCCAATCTGTAATATTATCAAGGAACTCAATCACATCCCGGTCTAGTCCGATATGACGCGCAATGACAATCTGACATTGCAAAACCTGATCGATCAACGCTTCTTTCCTTGATTCTGATTTTTCTTCTGCCATAGTTCTCCTTTCTTACTCACTGTTACTGTTGCTTCTTTTTCTCTATGCTCTTCTCTGATCAGCCTCCTTAATATTTTGATGTCTGGATTTTGATTCTGGTCTCTTTGTGATATCATAAGCAGACCTGCCGGATATTGCCTTTCCAATTCTTCCATTTGATTCAGAAGGATGTCCATTTTCTGATCATTTGTTCTTACTTTTTCAGCTTCTTTTCTTAATGCCTGATATTTCTGATTCGCCTCCAGCTCTTTCCGGCCAAGTCCCTGCTTTCCACTTTTTCGATTTTCTAAAATTAGTTTCCAATACGTATCTTTTGCGTCTTCCACTGATCTGATTCCATATTTCAATATAACTCCCACTTCTGCAGACAAAACATGTATATTTAGCAACTGTTTTCTAACTGTACTTTGATTTACTGCATATGGATTCAAGTAGTGAAAATATCTTGTGCAATATAGTCTTTTTACTTTACGAACCTGATATCGGGACTGGATCCTGCCACAAAGTTTTTCTTTCTTCTGCATTGCTTTAACAATCGGTGGCTTTTGACGGTTCTTTTCCTGCAGTTTAATTCTTTCCTTAATTTCCTCATAACGATACCCCATTCCCAGACTTCTGTCTCTTCTTCCATGTTTCGCTCCTGGAGCATAGAATGTCATATATGTTTCTGTCTTTTTCCAGATACCAAATCGAATCTGGTATCCTTCCTGTCTTAACCGTTCTAAAAATTCCTCAAAAGTTCTGGATCTTGATATAGCATAATCGATATCAAGCTGTATGATTTTTTTCCAAGTCATCCTCCCCTCTTTTTCCGCTAGATACTCTCCATACTGTTTCCCGATACGCTCTTCTAGAAAGTGTAATTTTGGTAATCCATATTTTTCACAGATTCGATCTGTCACCGGTTGAATCTGCGATTCCCAGTCTCCTTTTACATAGTGATACTTATACCCGGTTAATCTCGATACAGAATTAAAACAAATATGAGAGTGCAGATGCACTTTGTCGTTATGAACAGCAAACACATAATCGTAAACATCTCCTAAATAAGTTTCACAGAACTCTCTTGTGATTTGATATACCTGTTCTTCACTGCTCTCGTTTTTCGCAAAAGACAATACAAAATGATAACCTTGTCTCCCATCTAATTTTTCAAAATCCCGTTTTGTATCCATCATAGTTTGGTAAATTTCCTGCACCTCTGTTCCACAATTTCCACCTACCCATATCTGATTTTCCGTTTTTTCATCATCAAGGATATAGCGGATACAGGCATAAAGTCCTGCTGATGGATTTCCTTGTTTCCTCTCTTTAATATGTAACAACTTCGTAATTGCCATAATTATTCAATACCGCTGATATAAACATGAATTAATTTGTTGACTTGGCTTTCAATCTTCCTCTGCTCTTCCTGCACGACTTTTATATCGTAAAAATATACTTTATCCGCATTGACTTTTTTAGTGATCTGGTTAATATTGACTCCTATCTTTCTGATTTGATAAACCAGATCATCCATCTGTCTCTTTTTTTGATTTTTTATTCTTTCAGAATCCAAAACTCTATTGCGGATAAAACGACTGATATTAATACTTCCATTTTTTGAGTGGCACTCTGATTCTTGTTCTGCCGCTTCCCTAATCATTTGATATTCTCTTTCAGAGACCCGGATTCCAATATATCTTCTCTTTCTATATGATTTCATTTGCATAGTCATTCAATTCATCTTCAAACTTCTGAGTTGCGCTTGTTTCTGGTTCCAACTGCAATTTTTCCTTTTCCATTAAATCTTGAAAATGCTGTAGCTTTTCATCATTCATCACTCCATATGTTTGTAGGACAATGGCTGATAGTTCATTCGCCAGACAATCTTTTAACTTCTTCATCTCCTCTTCTTTTACTTTCTTTTTCTTTTGTAATTTTTGAATTTTGTCATCCAAAACCTGACATTCCTGATTTATTTTATCGATCTGACTATTCCATTTTTTTAAATCCATATGTTTCTCTCCTTTTTTAGAGCAGACTATCAAAAGTGTCCATTTCAAAATCTGCGTGTGTCTTTTGCGATATTTTCTTTGCTTCCATTTCTGTTTCCTGCAATTTCTGAAAAATTTGTATTCCTATTTTTTCATTTTTTTCGGTCATGCTTAAAATTAATTCCAACATTTCTTCTATATGATTTGCTTTCTTTTCTGAAAAATTTCTCACGGCAGATTCCAAAAAAAATTCTCTGGATGGATATTTTCTTTGATCCCTATTGTCGATCAGCTCGATAATGTCTTCCGATAGACGAAATGTTTTTTTCACTTTCATACAATTCCTCCTTCCTATTTTTCTAAAAGACAAAAAAACAAGTAGCCTCAGCTACTTGTTTCCACTTATACTATATCATTCTATTTTTCGTTCCTCTAGGTTACTTTAGGTTCTGTTTCTCATCTTGTTTGTTCCTTTGTTTACAGTTTAAAGTTGTATGGCTTTTTGCCAACTTTATATATGGCTTTCTGCCAGCCTTGTATGGCATTTCGCCAGCTTTTTGTACGGCAATATGCCAGCTTTTTGTACGGCAATATGCCAGCAAAATGCGAAGCATTTTGGCAAGATACGCATTTTGTTTTACAAAATGTCATCTTGTTAGGGGATAATTCCCCTAATACCCCTTTTGATTAATATTAATTATTGTTTTAATTTTTAACAAAAAATATTCTCAGTAATCTCTCCATGTTAAAAATGGAATGGTTAAAACCATCCCATTTTTAACTCTTATTAGTTTAATTTTTTTACTTCCCGAACTTTCATTGGATTTTTTCCCATTTGTGATGTTTGATAGTAAAATTCTATTACATCCGAGGCATGGAAATCATGCCATTTTATTTTTGATGGCTGCTTTATTACCAGCCACACTTCCTTTGAAGAAAATCTTATATCACTTTTTTCAACTTCAACAAGAATTTTAGATTCTTCTAAGTTAATTTTTAGAATAGTTCCTTTAGCATTACTTACAGTATTATGTGGTCCAGTCTCAACGCTCCATTCCTCAGTTGTTTTACTCGATCTTTTATTCCCCTTTATAGATGTTGACATCCTGTTCCTACCTACCTCTTTAGATCCTTGTATTCCATTCATTCTCACAGTAAGTATTATGCCGACTATGACTAATATGCTACCGAGAGATATTATAAAAAGAGGTTTCTTATCCATTAAAAGATACTCCAAAACTATTATAATATGCATAATTTATATTTAAGAACCGACCGTCTAAATACCATCCATCATATATCATAAGTGTATTGATTGTAGATCCATTTGACAACTTCCTAATCTTGGCATATCCTTGTACTGCCATAGCATGGCCTGATAAACTTCCATCATTTAATTTAAGTCGTGCTGCAAATATTCCTACATCACCTCTGTCAATAGTATTAGTAAAAAATGAATATGATGGATTATTAGCACTAGAATATGTTATTGTTTTGCCCTTATTTTTAGCAAATTTTTGAAACCCAGGACCTATTTTAGAATCCTCTGTTGATCCGTAAATAATAGAACCACTGGTACTACTTGTTGTAGTTCCTGTTAAGGACCACAATGATAAATAATCACTTTTTATATTGCCCCAATTTAAAATATTATAGCATCCAGCACATGCAGTCAACGCACTAACAGCACATGCATATCGTCCTGTCTTTTGTTCAATTTCCTCTTCAGTAAATGATACAAATTCTGAAATAGTATTGCCACTCACATGTTGGTAGTTTTGATAAACATCTGCGATATCAAGCATAATATCTTCCCAATGTCCAGGTTTATCTGCATTACGGGTTTTGTTATCAGATATATTTTGTACATCTATTGCTTGAATTTCTCCGTAATTATTTATAAAGTTCCCATCTGTCACTTCATAACCATATGTAAATGGGGCAATTCGAAATAGTCTATTGTCTGTATAGTTTCTTAACGTCTTTTGAGTATTTTTAATTATTTCATTAGGTGCTTTTGCGTTTTCTGCAAATGAATACTCTGAAATTAAAGATTCATCTGTTGTGTCAAATATAACATATCCATATTTCACACTATTTAGATAATATGATACAATGTAACCTATGGCTTGTCCTGATGTATCATAAAACTTGACTGGATCACCTGCTGAAAGATCTAGTTCCGGTTTAGCTCCCTTAGCAAACCTTTCTGCCATATCTATGGCGATCTGCTCCGTAACAAGAATTTTTCCATCATCTTTTACGTCAGCAGCTTTTGATGTCATTCCCAATGACGCAACAAATATTAACGTAAGAACTAATGAAATGATCCTTTTAATTTTCTTTTTCATACTTATTTTCCTTTCTTTAAAAGCCTTAATAATTACCATATATAAATATACTTTACTTTGTCTGCAAAATGTACCCCATTGGTCTCTCCACCTTTCTTTATTGAATTTACTATAACACAATCAATTTTTTATTATTATAAATACCTCTCTATATATAAGACGCATAAAACAAAAAAATCTTTCGTTTTTTCTATTTTTTATTTTTCTTTTTAAAACATATAATCTTCTCTCTATACTACAATACTTATTATCAGTGAACTTGTGAATACTACTTTAACCGTATCCTTTGCAGTATACAATTAAAATAACGAAGTAGTCTTCTCTACCTCGTTATTATTTCTACTCATCTCATCTTCTGTCAATTCTGCTTCTTATCTGTGCAGATATACTATCTTGTATCCAATTGTCAGTCCCGCATATAAAACCAAGAGAATGATTGTTGCCGACTGAGTCACTTTTTGATAAACGAATCCGGCATAAAGAATCTGAAAAAACAGGTCAGAGAATATGATGTTATCAGACAGAACATAGACAGCATTTTACGGCAAGAAAAAGAGTCGGAACGGGAAAATGGAAAGAAACGATAAATTTTTTTGCAAGATTGACATATTCGCCTGATTTTCCTATAATAACAGCACCAAATAGGCAACTACCTTAAAAGTGGTCTGCTTCTAGTCATGCGGATAATAAGTAGGCTGTGGAAACGTAGTTCGCTATCAGCCATGCAAATCATAAATAGGTCGTGAAAAAGTTTTTTTAGCCCCTTATCGGAAACGGTAATGGGCTTAAATCTTTCAAGAGGTAAAACGATATGGAAAATTTTAACAGGATGTTTATATTTTACCCTTTAAGACAGCAGGACAGCAAGCAAAAAAAAACGCATCCTAATCACTAGGAAGTGTTTTTTTCTAATTATTTTTTAAATTTCATAGATAGATCGTCAAATTGCTTTTCTAAAAAATTTTCCAAACAATTTCCATTTAAAATCTGCCCGCAATCCATTTGCAGTTTAGGGATATCATGCATACTGATATCAAAAGTAATCCGTTGATCAATACTTCCATATCCGTGCGTAATACGGTTTCTCAATCCATAAATATTTCTCCATTCGATTTCTGGATATTCATTCACCACATGATCGATATGGATAAGTTTTCCGGTTGCTTCACCTATCTGTATCAAACAAAGGTTCACTGCATATTGGTAAGCAATCTCTGTTTCATATTTCTCAAAATCTGATCTATACTGCTCGTGTAACTTCTGTATATCTTTGCAATACCTGATGATTTCTTCGATCAATTTCGTCTCTTGTTCTGTCAACATCATATAAAATAAGTCCTTCCTTTAAAATGTCCCTTGTTAAATAATGAGGAACTTGCTTGATATTCACTACGTCTACTTCTTTTCCCAGTACATCTTCCAGACCCAGCTGAAACTCAATGCATTTTAATCCCCGGCAGTTCTCACCATAATGTACCACAAAATCAATATCGCTTTCTTCTGTAGCTGTTCCTTTAGCATATGATCCAAACAAAATAATCTGCTGGATTTGATATTTTTGAGCTGTATCTTCTATTTTTTCTCTGATTTCATCTATCGTATAACACATTGCCTCACCTTCTTTTTTGCAATAATCGTTGATCGGTTCAAAATTACTTTATATGAATAGTATAACTTTTTTTCTGGAATGATTCAATTCCGGATTCTCTTTTCTACTTCCTCCCACTCATTCCTATTCCTTCTACTCATTTATATTATAAGGTGCCATCTTTTCTTTCAATATTACATGTAACTCAATATAGAATAAAATATTCTCATACCAAACACGAAAATAACGAAGCAGCATGATTTCCGCTTCGTTATTCTTACCTCTCCTCTATTCCATTTCATGTAATTCCCATTCTTTAAATGCTTCTTTCAGCTCTTTCCCGGAATCTGTAAAATATCGAAATGCGGACTCGATAATATTATTCATCCCACAGAATACCAGGATCTGTTCTTCCGAATATACCTCAGACTTTTGTATCAGAAGATCTCGAATTTTCTTCTTTTCTTCAATCTCTTTCGACTTTGCAAAAATATTTTCTTTGCTTGTAGACATCATTTCCATAAAAAATTTGTCATATTCATACTCAATTCGATCCCTAAAGTCCTGTGTCATCCATACTCCTCCTATAACCGTATATCCTCTATATCATCTTCTGTCAATTCCGCCTCTTCTTTGCGCAGACAGACTATCTTGTATCCAATTGTCAGTCCCGCATATAAAACCAGGAGAATGACTGTTGCCGACTGTGTCACCTTTTGATAAACGAATCCGGCATAAGGAATCTGAAAGATCATTTTCCCTCTCAGCTGCTCTTCACTGACCATCGTAAAATCTTCGTTATCATTTGCGTCTCCCTGAGTGGTGATTTTATTTTTTGGATTAATTTCTTTTACCCGATGCAATACCAGACTGTCATTCCCCAGAGCAAATGCGATCACATCATCCCGATGAACTTCATCAATATCCGTCTCTTTTATATAAGCGATACTTCCTGTTTTAATGGAAGGCTCCATAGAACCTGACAGCACATTTACCGGTTTGATTCCCACAAAAGCGGGAATACAAAACATAGCAGCGTAAAGAGACAACAAAAGAATCACGATTACATCAACAATCATCACGATTTTTTTCAACAATGTTCTTTCTCCTTTTCATGCGGAGCTGCATTTCTACAGCTCCGACTTCATCTTAGATTCTTCTTTTTCTTTGAGAAATCTTATAAACTATTAGTCCAATAGTACCGCATCCAGCAACAATGGTCAGCCCTATTATAAAGCTATGGCTGGCTTCTCCTGTCTTTGGCACATCTGCTCTAACAGCTGACCTAGGGCCGGATGTATCAACCGGCTGAACCGGATCCTCATGGACTGCTTTGAATGTCCAGATCATTTTTGCGTCCTTCAGACTGTACTCATTGTCCAGTTCTTCCGGTATTGTAATTTCAAAATGTAACAATCCTTCTTCTTCGCTTCCATAAGACTTCAGATAATGAAACTGATTTAAAACATCTGAAATAAGCGCTCCGTCATAAAATACGTCTCCATCCTCTGATGTGATACGCAGATTAGCATGTTGAAGAAATTTTTTCTCGGATTCCGGCTGAATTTTCAAATACAATTCTTCTTCATATTCATTGGCGTTCTGGACAGCAATCGTTCCTTTCAGCGTATCACCTGGCTCCATATCACCTAATTCCGAGAAAAACTGATCCGGCGCCGTAATGATCTGGTCGCCTTCCACATATACCTCACAGTGTCCTTCTCCGGTTTCCAGAATTCGGAATTGATATCCATCCTCCGGCTCCACAGCTTCCTGTACTTCTACATTTCCCCAAGGAGATTCCGATTCAAAGTCTGGTTCAAAATTGTCACTTTGAATGGCATCCACTCGAAGATGAATCTGAATGGTATCCTTTGCAATACCACTTTGGTTCCAATCTGCTGGAAGTTCAAATGCCTGGAACACTTCTGTCTTTTTTCCCAATTCCAGAATCTTGGTACAATACAAATAGTCACCACACTGAATCCAATCCTCAGAAATTCCTTGAAAACATGTGGACGGAATCTCTTTTCCTTTCTCCGATTCTGTTGTGATTTTTACTCGAACATAACAATTCGTGCCAAGATTTTTAATTTCTGGAATCATCGGTATTGGTTGTCCAGGAAGAATCGCTTTATGTTCCATCCATTCTTCACCCTCCATGCCATACTGATTCAGCTGAATCCGTGTCTGACTGGTATGAAAGTTGGAAATTACAGATGTTTCTTTTTCAGCAGCAAACGCTTGTGAATGAAGTCCAGCAGAACAGAATAATGCACATCCCATGACCGCAATAACGCTCTTTTTGATATTCATGTTTGCCACCTACTTTCCAAATTCATTGATTTCCAGATCATTGTGACTAAAATTCTGATATGTGGTGATCTGATTACAGAATGTCGCTTTTGCCGTGTCATAATCTTGTGTATTTAGTTGTACGGTTTGTCCAGATACAATACCATTTTGTACTTCTTTGATTCCAGTCTGTTTATATCGGGACACTGCAACTTCGGATACCGTCCACTTTCCAGCTGGAATGTTCAGTGTAAAAGCTTTACGATACACTCCGTTATCCGCAAACTGTTCTGGAATACTTAATGCTTCATAATAAGTATGTTTCACTCCACGAAAGTCTGTTCCCTCAATCTTAAATAAGAAAGTTGGAGTACCAAATTCGTCCCATTTCCCTGTTACCTCTTTCGTAATCGTAATAACCGGATTTTTCGCATAAACTACCTTAATATGGTGGTCTGCATTTATCTTGGTAAAACTGTATTTTGACTTATAAGTATCCAGATCCATTGCCTTTTTATCTACTGTAATTGATTTAAGGTAATAATTAGTCAAAGGAGAGTAGGTTATATCCATACTTCCACCCGCCGGTACTTTTAAATTGGATGCTGTAATATTTCCGTTCTGTACTTCTGTCGTAATCTGGTAATAGAACGATGTCTGAACTTTATTACTTTTTTCAGGTGTCTCATTATCCATCGAAAGGCTTGCCTGATTAGATACTACGTTAGAATTACCAAAGACATACTCCGGGCGTTTATGAACTTTTATTTTCACTTCGAAAGTTCTGCCGTATAACCAGTCTGACGATGTATCTTTCACTGATACGGTAATCTTATCCTGTGTACCTCTGTCGGTCTGGATCGTAAAATAGCCGCTAACATCTTTTACGTTATCTGCATCATAAACCTCAACCTCATCAGCAGTAATGGCTGCAGGTAGTGTATCTGTCATTACCAGTTTGTCATAATAGTCTGCCGGCTGACACTCTGGAACCTTAAAATTAATCTTATACTCATATGCTTCCGATCCGTGTACTTCTGTTTTACTGACGGTCTTCGTCGGTTTTGGAGGACTAAACGGACCATAGCCTTTGGCAGAACCGGCAATCCATCCGATCATTACTCCCATCTGGTCAGATACATCCGCACTTGGTTCACCAATCAGATACTTATTGAACCGTTCGTAATCATTTTTTATCTTCTCATTGGCATACTTGCTGTAAGTAAAACTTCCCGGGAAAGCAACGCCTCCTCCTACTCTGAGCGAAAAGGACGACGTGTTTTTATATTGCACCTGGACGCTGTCCTTGTCATATTCCTCGGAATTTACGTTATCGGCATAGAAATAATAAAATCCATCCCGTTCAATGTAATAAACTCTGCTGTCCTCAGGGATAGCAACCCCCGATGGATGATCGCTTTGCTTTACACCGAATACCTGCCCGTAGTCCAGATCTTCTGCCCGGTACGTCATATCAACACCAAGTGGTCTTCCCTGGTCATCGAGGATCTCGAGCTTTGCCTCATACCAGATATCACTAAATGACAATCCGTAAAGATCGTTTGTCTTGGAAAAAGCGACCCCAAGAAGCGGGTAATACCGCTCCCCGCTCTCCGAACGGTATGCTGCCCAGTCCGTAAAGGTAATCCGAAGATTCGTATTCTTCCCTTTATAACTTCCCATATTAGTCAGATAACAGGAAATCTTTCCTTTTTGTGCATCACTTGTTACCATCTGACCCCATCGTTCTACTCCTGAACCTGTCTGGTGATATAATTTGGGGTTCTTAATTCCGCTTGCATCGGTCCAGGTGCAGGTGCTGTGCTCTGTGCGTTTCAATCGGAAAGAATAATTTGAATCTTCCTCATCTCCATAATGCTTTACTGTAATCTCTTCATTTGATTTCGCGGCATCTAGTGCTGAAACATGATTTGCTGCCTGAGCAGTCAGTTCTGTCAGGCAAATCGGGATAATCAAGGCTACGGCCGCTAATAATCTCGTAAATCGCTTCATTTTCTTGTCCTCCCTACTTTGCCTGGATGGAAGAAAAGGCCTCTTGCGGGGTATCGTATCCCTGAGCCTGAACGGTCTCTTCATATACCAGAATTTTAAAATGTTCCGTTGTATCTCCTGTTGTCACCTTAGTAAAGAGAGGCTCTGTCTCTTCTTTAGCACCTAATACAGACTTATAGTAATAGTATCCGTCCGCCTGCTTTGCTGTCCAATATTTTGTGTCAAACTTTATACTGACCGGGATGCTTTGATTACTGTTCTCAACAAATACCCGAACATAGCTGTCCGTATCAGTATCATTTTTTACCCTTACCGTTTTCTTGTACGCCGTATTGGGAGTAACATCGTCAGGTGATGTAAAATCTTCCGTGATGTGTGATGTATTGTCTCCCACTGTTATTTGATTATTAACTTCGTCTCGATGCGATAAATATGCCGTGACATCTACTACAGAACCCCCAAATACGGTTGATACGATACAGAATGCTCCCAAAATACCCAGAAGACAGGAAGTAGATTTTATCTTATTCATATGGTTACTCCCTTCTTTCTGAATGTTTATTTATTCTGGTTTACATATATCTTATATACATCTGCCGGAGCACTGGATTTTCCAATATTCTCGGTCTGGATGGCATAACTCTTTACAGGCATGTTTAGCGTTTCATTATCGATCTGCCCTTCAATTGCATTGACCAATGTGATATTATCAAACAATGCTGGCGTCGTCTCTCCGTGTTTTAAAGCGGTACATGCTGTTGATGTTCCATAGGCATATACATATCTGTGAGCTGTTACCGTTCCTCCAGATGTCATATCAGAATCTTCTACTTTCACCCAGCCCTTGTTGAGGATGTATTTCAAAAGTTCTGTATTAGCTGCCGGAAGTTTCTGTCCATTCGCCCCAACAGTGATGATATTTTTCACCGGAACCTGTACTTCGATAAATACATAGGCGTCATTGGTTCCCGTGTTTGTGACCTTCGGATCCTTCGGAATTTTCTGATTCGGTGTGATATCCGTTTTCTCATCATCCGGCGTATCATCCCAGTTCGGCTCGTCCAAATCAGTAGTAACATCGCCAACTGTTACTGTATTGTTTTTTTCTGCGGTATCCGTAAAGTAAGCGGAAATTCCCTGAACGCCTCCATATCCTACAACTCCTACTAAAGCTGTGATTGCGATTGCTTTTACCATTGTTCTTTTATTCATAAAATATAATCCTCCTGAATTTCTACTCTCATGTTTCCAGGTACTTGTTTACTTGTCCAATGGTATCACCCCCTTGTCTTCTACTCTTCCGCATCCCGAACAGCCGGTCCCTCCTTGGTTGTCCAAGCTTCATTTAAAATTTCTTCCTTGGTATAAGCAGACGGTTCGATCGTTACCGATCTATCCTCCGGATTATAAATTGCCTGAAGCAGTGTTTTCTGACTATCCTGTAGTTCCAGAAAAAATTCTGTCTTTTTCGGCTCATTCACTGGAATCGTACAATTCAGACAATCCGCCTCTGTTGCCTGAAGTAGATTGGCTGTACAATACTCCTGTAACGACTGGTTCACCAAGTAACTCCAATTCCCCAGTACTGGCTGAATATAATCATTACTGTGTTGAATTTTCAAAAAAGTTTCTTGAACGTTCTCCTCACTTTTCTTCCTCTCTTGTACTTCTGTCTGCTTCTGATTCTCTTCCATGACACCGTCACGTTTTACGCTTTCTTGATTTTGTTTTTTCTGATTTGTCAGTACCGATGCCTGTTCTACCTGATTCTTATGATTCCACAAAATCAGAGCAGCTAATAAGATAAAGAAAAAAAGCAAAAATAAAATGATTTTCTTTTTTTTCATATTACCCTCCCTTACTTTTGTCCATCTGTCATTTTCCAGCATAACTTTCATAAGCTGCCCTGGCCATCTGCTGTCTATAAGAAAGATTGGCATCCCGCAGGTGGCATCGCTCAAACTTGGCACAAAACACTCTTGTTGCAAACTCAATATCTCTACAAGTCTTAAATTCTTCCAACGAGATGTTACAATCTGACCCGTACTCTGCACTGTTCCGGCTCCAAATCCACTGATTTGTGGACAGTTCATATAACATATAATTTAGCTGTACCTCTACGCTAGTATTTGGCCAGGGTTGTCCCTGTCGTTCACAAAATTGTAAAAATGCGGTCTTCCGCCCGAAAGACCATTGCACCATGCCCACACCTTCTCCGGTACTTTCTGTCGCATGCAAATTGATATCACCGTTAGAATCTTGTCCAGCTTCTTGATAAAGATTTCCTATAATGGCTGCTGCGGATTCTTGAGAGTATCCTGCCTGTACACATCCATTAAAAATTTTTTCCGCATTGGAATCTCCCGGAAGAGTTCCAACCACACTATCTGGATATTCAGGCGTCCCATATCCCGTAATCAGTCTCGACGTCCTCTGATATATATTTTTTGTCACTCGGCTTCCCTGATGAAACGGCGAGGCAGTGGAAGTACCGGAATTTCCTTCTATCGTTGTTATACGGTCCGTCTCAGAATCATAAGACACTACAAGCCCGGTGTGACTCATTCCTTCTTTAAAAATAATAATGTCTCCTGCTTTCGGTTCATAACTACTGTCCGCCTCTTGATAAAGATCCCGCTCCTGATACCATTGCAAAAAGGCTGAAACAGATGCGCTTTTCGGCATAATTCCACTTTCAATGTATCCACATTGATCCGCACACCAGGATACGAACATGGCACACCAATTGTCGTTCATTCCATACCATTCTTTATATTTCTGTCCTCCGATATTCCGATCAGCGTCAGCCAATTCCTGTTCCGCCACCTGCACAATAGCTGCCCCTGATACCGCTGGTGTTGCGGCTCCACCAAATACTGAGGTTATAATGGCAAATAAAAACGCAACCAAAAACGCAACACATATGACTGGAAGTAAGACACTCATCAAACTGGTTACCATCGTTGTTACTAGTGCTGAAACTGCATGGAGCACGGGTGTTATTGCTGTTGCCGTTATGTTTCCTACTGTCCTACCCAAACCTCCGGCATCTATCCAGGATTCTTTTTGCTTCGTCTTCTGCTCTGCATCAACAGCCATTTTTTGAAATACTTCCTGCTTCTGGTGTTCCTGAATTTTTAAATTCTGTTGAAATTTGGCGGCAACACGTTGTGCCGTGACCAGTGCAGCTCCCGCTCCACCAGCTGTCCCCGCTGTTGTCTGAGCAGCCACTTTTATTCCGTTCACACACACGTCATTTGAAGACGCTACTTTTGGTAATACCTTCACTTGAATTCCTCTGGTTTCCATTGGCTTTTCTTCCGTAAGACTGGAGGTCACAGAACTGTTTTGATGTTCTCTCCGCAAAAAAGGTTTTCTGCTCTTTTGTGTCTCTCTCGCTTTTAGATTTGATGTTCCAAAAGGTCGTTTTACTCTATCTTTTTCCCTTATTCCATAGAGCGAATAATTCATAGTCCTAATCTGAAGCCACTCTCCAGAATCAAACTGTCCTTTGTGGTTTTTCATTTCTATAGAAGATTTTTGAACTTCATACTGAAATCCTGCTTTCTGCCGCTTGCTGCTCTGAACCCTCAACTGCTCTGCTTTGATCAGCTTTTGCTTTTTACTATCTGACAACTGCCCCCATTTTCTGGCTTGTTTTTTAGGCAGGAAAATTGCCGGATTGATCATTGTCCCCAGATTTGTTTTCTCTTTCTTATCACTCTCCTCTTCTTTATCCTGCAAAGAACTTGAAGAAAGTACCTCTTTTTCTATCTGTATGGATTCATTGGTTAGATTCAATACAGACCTTGAAAGGTTTAATTTCATGTCAATCCCACCTATGCGCTTGCTTTATATCCCGTTTGCTTCCCTTTCCAGTCTTTTTGTAGTAAGTCATGTGCTACCATATACTGTAAAATCCGCTCTGCTTGAATTTCTGTTAAATTCAGATTCTTCGTGACTTCTTCTTTTGTAATAGTAATCAACTTCGCAAGCATTAAAATTTGTTCGATATAATCTTCCATCCACACTTCTTTTGTGACCTCTACTCGGCTGCTCAACGACTTCCATCCCTTCTCCGGTACAGTTACCGCCGGATGTTCGTGTTTCTTGTTTTGCTCTGTCTCTGCTTTCTCATGGAAGTTCGTGGAAAACTTCTGATATAAAATATTCTCTTTAGCAATTCTGGCATCCAATAAGAAGACCTGCTTTTCCCAAACCAAAACTCCGTATCCCGGAACCGCTGTGCTCAGTGATTCATACTCCTGTGTGCTGAATTCCTGAATCTGAGCGATTGTTTTGGCATCAACACCTCCCTGATCCAAAAAAACTTTAAAATCACAGTTTGAAAACATGTCTCTAAGTTCCGGGTTCTCGATTGCGCGGGTCATATTTTGTAAGCACATAGTGCAAATACCGCCAAACTTTCGATAAGTTTCTACGGCCTTTAGAAGCATATCTGCAGATGATTTGTGCTCACATACTACCTGACTTTCATCAATAATGAGATGCGTGGCTTTTTGCAGTTTCTGGTTATGATTCATCCGTGAACTCAGGAAAAACATAACTGTAACCATGACAGGCTCCCACATTTTCTCTGATACATTTTTCAATCCAAATCCCACAAATCGTTTGCGGCTGTTAATGTTAGAAGGATGAGCAAACATATCGAACGATCCCTCCGTAAATTCTTCCAGAGAGTTATATAACTGACGGATCAAAGTTAAATCCTGATCGTTGTCCACCCGATTCATTTCTTTTTTCAATTCCTCACGTAATTCTCTGAGCGTCGGTTGTCTTACCAATGTTTTTTGAGCATAAAATTGTTTATATACATTTCGAATGCATCTTCCGATAATGGAATAATGTTCTTGTGTAACAAGAATGTTTGTCATAATTGCCACACAAAAGCTAATCGCCCAATCTGTAACATCTGCAACAAACTGTTCCCTTTCCTGATTTTCTGCATAGAAGACCTCTTCCGGGATTTCCATCGCATTAATATGAATATGACTTTTCGGAGTCAGATCGTAATACGCTCCTCCCATCTCCAGACACGTCTCTTCATACTCATTTTGCGGATCTATAATTGTCAGGTCATCTTGCGTCCCGACAAGACTTTGTAGCACCTCTGTCATCTTTACCAATACAGACTTTCCGGATCCTGTGTGACCGATAATGATTCCATGAGGACTTTTTAGCGTTTTCCGGTCCCCACACAAGAGACGTTTCGTCCGGCGGTTAATTCCGTAAACCATACCCCTCCCCTGAAGATCCATTGCATAATATGGCTGAAATGCAACAGCACTGGACGTCAACAGACTTCTCATCACATTCACCTGCCGACCCCCAAAAGGTAACGCTGTGTTCAAGGCTTTCAATTGTCTGTGATAATAGATTTCTAAGTAGACTCCATTTCCCCGACCAATTGCCCTTACCTCATTGATTCTTCGTTCCAACTCCTTTTCTGATTCTGCAGTAACTACAATTAAAAATCCAAGAAAAAGGCAGCCTTCATCATTATCGTCAATCTGATCTTTGTATGCCTCCAGTTCTTCTTTCCTGCGTTCTTTCGCATAACTCGTACCTAATGTATACTGATTTCGCCGTTGACGCATTTCCAGCTCCTGCGTGATCGCCTTCTCATTGTTCATATAAGCGTTATTCAGCTTGTTTTTCAGCACTTCCCTATCAACTGGGGCATAGTCCAATGTGATATGTAATGGAAAAGGAAGATTAGAAAATCCGGATACAACCTTCCCATCATCCAGTGAATTAGCATAGTCTTTTGCGTACAGCACACTAACGTAGCGCTGATCATGGTTAAAAATTATGAAATTCGGAAATCCTTCCATGGAAGTTGGTAGAATATCGTTTTTCCAGCTTCCGTCTTTCATCCTCATAAGATTCAGATGATATTCCTCCTTGGGATGAAAAAAAGCATGCAAAGATCGAAGGCGCTGTTCAGCATTGAGAACATGCAGTTTACTATTCCATTTCACAAAATACTGATGAAGTTCTGTGTCCAGAATATTAAACTGGATTTTTGCATCTTCATAACTTTTCGCTGTACAGGTAACAATCAGATAGCGCAATTGCCGGATTTCTGGATTCCCTTCCTGTGCTTTATCTCTGATCCAATGTTTTAATCCCTTAGCATGCCCCGGATAAGCTGTCTGATCAATGCTCCCGTAAATTCCATCTAAAAATTCCTGCATATCCTGATATTCGCTCACAAGCTCAACCTTGAACTGAACATGCATACTTTTCAGCCATTGCATAATAGACAGCAAAATTTTCTTTTTATCTTCATCATCTTTGTCTTTATAATTGATATCCTCAAACAGATAACAACGGTCATACAAATGATACTCTTTCTGTTTCCCGATCTGAAAAATTCCATTTTCATACACTTGTTTTATATTTAATGATTGTCGTACATTCTTGGGGTATGCTACCATTGGATCGGTGATCTTTTTGGAATCCTTAAATGGATTGTTAAATATTCCCATACATCACTGCCCCTTTCTTTTTTTATGCTTTTTTCTGAGTCGTTTCCACTCTTTTCTATCTATTCCAGAATGTATTATGCTCTCCATCGTGAATATCTGTGGTTCTGGCACTTCCTCTGCATCGTAAAGCAAAAACTTCGTCCGATATTCAAATACCATTTCTTTTACAAGCTCTACTGGTGTCATCCCTTGATACTTCAAAAAACCAACACAAAGCACCGGAAGACCAAAAGGAACTGCCAGATAAACGGCAAGATCCGGCTGCATATGTAACCATTTCCAGCAAAAAAATACCATTCCAAAAAGGAGAATCAAAAACAGTAGCATGCAACAGACTTCTTTTAATGTAAATCCCCGCCAAGCATCATCCTTATAATGTTTTTCGAAATCCTTATTGATATTGATGTTCAAGCTACTCCTCCTTCCTACTACAAACCAAATGCACGATTCAAAAGACTTCCTGCTCCTTTTACCGCTCCTGTCATCAAGATCATTGTGATCAAACTCTGCAAGACACTTCCGAATCCGTCTACAATCCCTAAAAATGCATTGTCTAATATCCCAAAATCAATGGAGCGGATCATCATTCCTCCAATCGATAGCGTCATTGCAATCGCAAGAATCTCAAAAACATTCGATAAAAAGGTCCGGATCCACGAAGATGCCGAGTGTTCTAGTCCTCTTCCTCCAGCCATCGTACTAAATGCAATCGGTGCTACAGCCGCAAGCCAGTAAAGTTTCAAATAACGTCCGTATACTGTGAAAAGAATAATCATAGCACAGATAATGGCAACAATGACATAGAGACTCCCAAAAATGAAGAAAAACAGCCACGCCCCCAAGTCCAGATTCTCTGTAGAAAATTCTGGAATACGATTAATCAGTACCTGTCCTGACAACACACTGGTAAGATTAAAAAACTGTTGAATAATCGACAATCCACTGAGCATCAAACCGTTTGCGAGCAATGCTTTAATGAAAAGCTCGACCCACATTTCAATGGTAATATTTTCTCTTAAATTACTGGCTCCCCGCAAAAATCCAATCAGAAAAAACATATTGATCACGGCAACTCCGCATCCGAGGGCCCAGGGATATAAAGTATCTGTTATATAACCCCATGTATCGGAAGAAAACTCTTGCGGTGACATGGTGATCACTCCCGTGATCAACTGCATAACTACATTCCAGATGGTATTGCCCAGCAAATAAGTAGGCCCCATTAAAATTTCTTCTAACCAATTCGGCATATCCTTCTCCTAATGTTTTAAATGGCTGATTCCGGGAAAATAACGGAAAGTAATTGGGGGGCAATCGCCATTACCAGACCCCCTCCGATCCTTTTAAATGCACCAGATTGCATAACACCATCATTTCCCTGCATTGCAGTGCCCATTTCAAAAACTCCCCACAAAATAACAATAATTCCAATGCATGAAATAATCGATTTGATCACACTCAGAAAGGAACTGAACGCATTGGTTACAACAGTACTGGAATCGGCCGCATTAGCGGTAATATTCATCGCCCCCACACACAACATCATTACAAATACCTTACTGGCATTCTCTACACTCAGTAGTTTCTTTAACTTCTGTTTCATTTCACTACACCTCTTCTATTTCGCAAATTTTCCCACCACTAGCTCTAGCACACTTCCAATCACCAGGAAGATTGCAAAAAAAGCGATTTGCTTCCATTTCCCAAAAGAGACCGGAAGAAAGCGCATAATGACGCACGCTAGGACGGCTGCGATTACTAACGCTATAACAAATAAAATGATTTTTGACAAACTATTTCTTCTCATTTTCTTCCTTTCCTGTGCCGGAATCCGGCACATGTGGTTTCATTTCCAGACGTTTTGATTTCATTGCTTCCTTTTCAATAATTGCTCGATAAGTTTCCATATATTCCCAGGATTCATCAGACAAAAGCCCCATAGCTGTTTCGTAATCTCGGTATCTACTCTCGTTTAAATAGTCCAATGCCTCGGTAATATATTTGTGAATAGACTCCTTGGCAAAATCATGTTCTAGGATCACAAGCATTCCCCGGATATTCCCGGTCACTTCATATGCTTTTTCCATGCTGGATAGAAATTCAGGCGGGTATCGAATTTTATGCCAATGCGAACTTGTTTTCCGGCTAAACAGGCAATATGCAAGAAAGCCAACAACTATAATCAGAACGATCACAAATGTTTTTACTAACATGAAATGCACTCCCTTCAGCTTTTAATAAAGGCACTTGCCTCCATTACATAGTCGATTAGTTCATTCATTGGCATATCATTGGTAAAATAACCGGTAATAATTACGATTTGATCCCGTTTATCATAGCTGAATTTCAAGGATGGATGTTTTTCGTTCAATTTCTGTAAATTTCGCTCTAATGTGCGACTATATCTTCTTTCCGTATATATATCAAAATAGGAGGGATGTGCTATTACAAATCGATAAGATAGCGCTCTCCTCTGTGCCGCCACCTGATCTCCATACTCAGAATGCAAAATTTCTACATCTGTGAATTCCTCTGTACTTTTCCTCAACGCCTGTTCGATTACGCTGGCTGTCAATTCTTCCTGGTAAATATTTTCATCATCATAATCTTCCAGAATCTCTTCTCCCCTTTTCTGATCAACAGGTTCGCCTGCCTCTCCTGTCTCCTCAGACTCTCCAAGTAACTGCCTTTCCTCATTTTCCCCTTCATTGATTGTTGCTTTAGATGAATCTGTATGTTGTACACTTTGAAGCACCTGGTGAATCAAGTTCTGCTTTTCTGCATTCAAAATCTCGATCTGTTGCTCATAATCTTCTACTGCCTGATTATATTTCCTTTCCCATGCTTCCTTTTCTTCCTCTAATTTTTGAAGAAGCCTCTCATGCTCTGTTTTTAGCATATAGAAATCTTTTTGCTGGAGTCCCAACTTTACATATCCTGTCTCTGCCTGTAGCTTTTCTTTCTCTAACTGAAGATCATATCTTTCATTTTTGATTTCCTGTAGTTCCAGTTCTTTTTGCACAACTAGTTCTTCATGCTGTCTGGCTAGTTCTGCTCTTTCCCTTTGCATTTGAAGTTTCTCATCTCGTTGATTTTTATTATGTTCTTCTACGCTTTGCCGAAACTCTTCCTTCTCTTTATCAAGATCCTCCTTCTCTTGTATCAAGTTCGCCCTTTTTGCTACCAGATCGTCGAACTCTTTCTTTAATTCTGCTTTTTTCTGTTCCAGCTGGATCTGAAGCTGTTCCAATGCAGCTGAACGATCCTTTAGCAAAGTTTCTCGTTTCGTAAAATTCGCTTCTCGTTGTGTAAAAATTGCTTCCATTCTGACCATATGGTTTAAGTCATAGTCTTTCTCTTCACCCATCTCGTACTCCTTTCCTGTCTTTTAGCAGAAATAAAAAAGCAAACCAAACAGTCACATTTGCGACCATTTCGTTTGCTTTTTCTTTTTCTCTAAGAATAGAGTATCACTGCTATGTAAAGCAATCTAGGTTCCTTTAGGTTCTTTTGCGCTCACAACACTAAGCCTATTTTTTCATTTTAAAAGTATTGGACGTACTTCCCGGCGCTTTTCCTCCTTTTTCAACAAGAACAATCTGAATACCCTCCATTCGTTTGCTCATCCCTTCGGTTCCTGCCTTGGCTCCGTTTTTCGTCCAGCCAAGCCATCCATACGTCTGGACGTGAGCACGGTAATAGATATCATATTTTTCCGCCATCTTTCCGGTCAGTTTAATCTGTACTGCCTCCATGCGGCGATACTGCCCTGTTGTCCCGGCCATTTCACCATTACTCTTCCACCCCTGCCAGCCGGTATCCTGGAGATGTGCACGGTACTGTACTCCACCTGAATATTTCGGATTTTGAATCTTGATTTTCAAAGCTTCCATCCGTTTATATTGGCCGGTCACTCCTCCGGTTGCACCATTCATTACTTCGCCCAGCCAGCAATACGTCTGCATATGTGCCTGGTATACGATGTTCTGAGGCTTCGCTTTCTCTTTAAATGAGCCGGATGTGCTTCCTGGCGCCGCCCCGCCTTTTGGCACAAGCTGAATCTGAATACCTTCCATCCGTTTACTTAAGCCTTCCGTTCCTGCTTTGGCACCATTTTTTGTCCAGCCAAGCCATCCATATGTTTGAACATGAGCACGGTAATAGATATCATATTTTTCCGCCATCTTTCCGGTCAGTTTAATCTGTACTGCCTCCATGCGGCGATACTGCCCTGTTGTCCCGGCCATTTCACCATTACTCTTCCACCCCTGCCAGCCGGTATCCTGGAGATGTGCACGGTACTGTACTCCACCTGAATATTTCGGATTTTGAATCTTGATTTTCAAAGCTTCCATCCGTTTATATTGGCCGGTCACTCCTCCGGTTGCACCATTCATTACTTCGCCCAGCCAGCAATACGTCTGCATATGTGCCTGGTATACGATGTTCTGAGGCTTCGCTTTCTCTTTAAATGAGCCGGATGTGCTTCCTGGCGCCGCCCCGCCTTTTGGCACAAGCTGAATCTGAATACCTTCCATCCGTTTACTTAAGCCTTCCGTTCCTGCTTTGGCACCATTTTTTGTCCAGCCAAGCCATCCATATGTTTGAACATGAGCACGATAATAGATATCATATTTTTCCGCCATCTTTCCGGTCAATTTGATCTGGACAGCTTCCATTTGACGGCTTTGCCCTGTTGTCCCGGCCATTTCTCCATTGCTTTTCCATCCCTGCCAGCCAATATCTTGAATATGTGTCTGATATTCAATCCCTCCAGAATAATCTGCATCTTTCAGCTCTATATAAATTGCTTCTAGACGCTTGCTCTGCCCTGTCGTCCCGGATAGTGCCCCGTTTTCCTTCCAATCTTGCCATCCTATAGTCTGTACATGCGTACGATATTGTACACCCGCCTCTTTTTTCTCTTCATCCACCTTATTTACTGTTACCTTACAGCTTGCTGTTTTATTTCCTACCGTTGCCGTGATCGTAGCTGTTCCGCTTTTCACAGCCTGGATCTTTCCATTAGAAACTGTTGCTACTTTGGTATTACTGGATGTCCACTTCACTGTTTTACTGTCTGTCGTATTGGACGGATTATAAGATACGTTAAGAGTTTCGCTTGCTCCCGGATTTAACGTAACAGCTGTTTTATTTAAACTGATACTTTGCAATGGAACCGTAACCGGTGCGCTGACCCGTACTTCACAGGTAGCTGTTTTGTCACCGACTTTCACTGTAATTGTTGTATTCCCTCCTCCTACAGCCTGAATCTTTCCATTTTGGTCTACCGTTGCCACTTTGGTATTACTGCTGGACCACGCCGGAGCTGGCACATTGGCAGGCTTCGACGGAAGATACTTTAAAGAAAGCTGTTCTGTTTCTCCTTGATTCAAGGTAACCAGACTTGCATTTAAACTGATTCCAACAAAAGGCTGAGTAACAGTATTTCCATCTATCGAAATACTGTAAAACTGTGGTACATAATCTTCCGTGACATACCATAACACCTTGGATCCGGTTACGATCGGTTCACAATCCGACAGTTCGCCTGAAAAACTTTTAATTTCTGTTATCCTATTTCCATTTCCATCCAACACACAGTATTTAACTGTTGAACGATTTTCTGTCCAAAGTATCATAAATCGATTCTCGTTGATTTTAACCAAGTATGGATTCCCTACCCTTACATCAGATCCTTCTGAGTAATTAGTAAGCCAGGTTACTTTCGGCTGCTCTGTAGCTTCCCAATTCCCCGCTGTTATGCTTCCATTTCCTGTATTCCATACATTTTTCGTTGTAGTAATTAAAAATACGTTTTCCTGCCTTGCTGAGTCAAATTTCGATTGATCGATAGATGTCCCCGCAACCAGATAACGGGAAGAAGATATTTCGAACCCACCTAACTGCGCTCCTGTCCTATTTTCTCCATCCCCACCGCCAAATGACAACAGATCTATTGATGGGATCATAGTATCACTGTTTACACTTAAATTTGGATAAGCCATCATTACGATAGAACGATGCCATCCACCGTCTCCGTGGTCTACGGTAATAAGCCGATTTCCATCTGTTTTTACCATCTGATTCATGGAATGGCCGACACTCCCTGCATCATAGCCGTATGTAGCGGTATTCTCCAGGACTTTCATGGAGCTGATATCCACTACCAACGTCATATTCTGTTGGTGATGGACTTTTCCACTGTTTGGAGCCCCATTATAACCTTCATATGCAGTATGAAGAATTAGTTTTCCGTCTACCTCTGTACAGTCCATACTAGCTGCCATGAACGGCTTCCATACATCCGAGCCATAAACGGACACCGCTCCTAATCTCTCCCAGTTATGCGAATACTTTACAATCCGAATCACTTCTTGCTGATCATTTTCATTTGGGTTATTCTGTCCAAAAATGAGATAGTTGTAAGTTTCTCCATGATAGAAACCGCCATATCTGGCAAGTTCCTTACTAATTTGTTTAGACGATAGTTTTGTCCCGTCCCGATATGTTTCCACTATAATGTGATTACCGATCCCTTCCGCATAATCCCCAAGATTATCATATAAATTTTCTACTCTGGTGACGGTACCATCGCCATTATCATACAAATAGGATGTTGGTATCTGTGCCCAGTCTGTATAATAGTCATGGGCATTGGCATTTGTGTTCGCCCCATTTGCGGCTTCTACTTGTTTTACCTCCTGCATATATGGAAGTGGATTCACAAGGCTGAATCCTAAAACAGATGCCATTAAAACAGCCGGTAATTTCCATTTCTTTCTCATATAATTTCTCCTCTCCGTGCCGGAATTCGGCACACTCTATTTTGCGTGTGCTTATTGCCTTAGTGAATCACATGTAATACTCGATGTACTATCCCCCAAAAAAGGGCAAATATAACGGCAAGGCATGTATACTCCAACGTCGCACTTCCTCTTTGAAGAACAAAATACTGCCAAAACAGCTTCGCATTACCAGTCAAGCTTTCAGATGGCTGTTGAAGAATAGGGGTCAATACCCGATCAAAAAGGAGGATCCCATAATAAATGCTAAATCCTACACAGACGGTAGATAACAACCCTATTTTTCTGATTAATCCACCAATACAGATAAAGATGAACTTACTAAGGATCATAATAAACATAAAAATGATAGAGATTCCCAACACCCCAGCAAGCATATTACCTGTATCATAATAATCCCGATCTTTTCGCATGAAACCCTCCTTCCCACAGATGGAACAGTCTTTTTTTCATTATAAATCTGACCATCTCTATCTGCAACTTTTTCTAAATTAATCTAATGTGTTTACCTCTCCTTCCACGCTGTATCTTCCTTCTTTAAAAATTCAATCCAACACTGCTTACATGAATCATATTCATAACACCGAAATTCTGTCACTTCATTTTCCGGCGGACAAGGCAATTCACCTATTATCTGAAATAATTTTTCTACAAATTTCTCTGGATACTTTTTAGGATCCGGAATTGTGTCAGCTATTTTATAAATCTTTTCTCGTTCCATATTTCTTCTTCCTCCGGAAATAACCCGGAGGAAGCTCCACTTCGATTTTGCGTAAATTGTTATGTTACATTTGTGATATATTATTTAAAGATTTCTTTTCTACAAACGCATTACAGTATCTCGTGCAAAATAATCATTGTTTCAAATCCATCCAGCCAGCTTGTTTTGCAGTAAGCACTTACTAAATCGCTTACTGTTTCTTCCGTTTTGAATAACAGATCTTTAGGAATTTCCTTAAGCAATTCTTTAAATGCTTCCTCGCATTTTAAGATTTCTGGATCTGACAAATTCTTTTTTTGATCCTCCCACCGATTGTATAAAAACCTGTCGAGATCTTCCCGGATATTATCTATCTGCACTTTTTCACCCCTCTCTCAGTGCATTTGATTTGATTTGATGATTTATTTCTTTTGATAATATTGAATTTATAATATTTCCAGATATCAGCTAATACCCCAGTAATGATATTTATTATCCCGATTGATTACTCCCTGAAAATGCAAAATGCTGCACTTCTGGATCTGCATACTCTTGCACTTCTGGATCTGCATATCCTTGCACTTCTGGATGCGCACACCCTTGCACTTCCGGATCTGCATATCCTTGCACTTCTGGATGCGCACACCCTTGCACTTCCGGATCTGCATATCCTTGCACTTCTGGATGCGCATACTCTTGCGCTTCTGGATCTGCAACACGTTTTTGAACTTCAGGAGAATGGTTATGCAAGTCATAGTTCACTTTTAAACTATAGTACATATGTATTGTGTGTGGTGCATTATAAAGAGCTGTAATTAAGTACCCCCGAATATTACCGATTTCATTTTTTTCTGTCACCTGCATTAACATATAGATTACATATTCAATATGTGAACGATTCAACTTACAAAATTGCCGGATTACCGTCCGTTTATCACAATTTGTCCCGTTAATTTTAACTGTCGTATTTCTTGATAACACAACACTTAACATAATGTCTACAATATTGTCTATCAAATCTTTCCATTCCATATGGTCATGTATTAATATCTCGTACTCGATTTGGTTTAAGAATTTATCTCTCCATTGTTCCGGAGTCAACCGGTTTTTTGATACTTGAGGTCTCTCGAAAGCTTCTGCTATTTTTTGCTCACATTCTCGCCCCATATCTTCAAAAATATTATATAAATATATATAATTTGCTTGTCCTAAACCGATTCTTTTTCTCTCAATCATTCCGAAATGCTCCAGTTCTGTCAATAACATCTGTATTTTTCTCTTACTGCATTCCAGTTCTGCCGCCATTTCAGTTACCGGATAGATGATATAGGCATGATCTTCTGGATCAATCCAATGATTCCGCTTACTAAACGAAGTCATGCGATCCAGCATAATTCCATACAAAATTTTACTGTCCGAGGATAATTGACGATATCTTATATCTGTTATTAATGCTTTTGGAATCCGGTAAAAATTGTAGCGTTCTGTATCTAACCCTGTATAATACTTCATTTTCCCTTGCCGTCCTCTCCCGTCAAATGCTTCGTCCTATTTTCTATTCTCCGTCCATGATAACCACTCCCTCTCTCGTGCTGTCTTCACAGACGGGGCATCTGTGAAGACAGCGAAAAGTATGTACAGTGCACATCTGTATACAGATGTGCAGACCATCCTTAGCTTTTGCAACATACAGCCTGATTTTCTTTCATCTACTGCAAGGATGATGGATTCTTCAAATCTCTTCCCCTCCATCTTTTCTTTGTGAAATCCGGAACCATCTATAGTAAATCCCATACATCACTGCTAAAATGAAAATTCGAATACCAAATTTTAGATTCTCGGATCTAATGAAATAACCACTTGCGATTACACCTGTAAATAGCATAATTTCAAACATCACTAACAGCTTCTTTTTCATGTATTTCTCCTTTTTATGCATATCATGTTATCCGTATATCAAACTTGTCATTGTCAGCCAGATAATCAGTAAGACTCCTACAATAATGAATGGAATTGCACACTGTTTCCGGATTTCTTTATCACAATCTGCTTGACAAGGTTTTCCCAGAAGATAGACTCCAAATATAACGTCAAGCAGAAAAACACCTTTAATCATATAGCTTATAATACGAAAATCACTCATTCTCTTACCACTGTATTTCTTTTCCGCATTGTCCACAATAATGTTTATTAAACTGCTCACATACTCTCGTACCACAATTCGGACAGGTTTCTGTCTTGCTTTTTCTTAAATTTGTCTTTTCTTCCTGTTTATTTCTCCAAAGCGTTTCCGAATTCTGTACTTCTGATTTTTGAGCTTTTACTTTTTCCTGGTTTTCCTGAACAACTGACGGATCTTTTTTCTTTTTATAATCTTGAATTTCTTTATATGATGTGATCCCTTTCTCAATCAATGCATCCTGTTCTTCTTCTTCCAGTCCTGCCAATGCTGTTGCGGCACTCTTGGTAATCGAGTTTTTCTGGAACTCTTTCATAGCCTTTTCCCCTAAATTATGTGCTATAGACTGATAATCCGAGATCATACTCCGACGTTTATTAAGGAGCTGTGCCAGCTTTTCTACCATACGACCTCTTCCCTGTACTTCTGGAAACTGGTCTGGAAAATTTTCTAACAGATATTTCGTTCTCTCAATTCTGTGCATCGTCTGATAAGGTGTCTCCTCATAGTGAGTATTTGTCGTATAGACACTAAACTCAGCTCGGATATCATTTTTTTCCATTATGACGCAAGGGAGAAATTCATATTGCTTGAGATTACGTTCCTCTACTAGAACTTGACATGCCATTGTCCGTTTATGTCCCGCAAGGATTTCATACCGATCCGCATCAGCCTTACGCACAATCAAATTCTGCAACACTTGCCCTTCTGCCTCAATAGCGTCCGCAAGGTTATATACGGCATCCATAGTATCCGGATCAGCATATTGAAACCGTGTCCGGATCAGCTTCGTATAATGGATCCATGTCACCGCCCATTTCGGATGTACCATTTTTACATCCCTTACATTTGTCATCTTAAAAAAATTATTAAAATCTGCCATTCCGGTCTCCTCCTGTTTTTTTGATTACTTCTCTCGTAAGATCCCAGAAATCTGACGTCACTTGGTTTCTTTTTGCGTGCTTTAACAAGGGCTTTCTTAGCCTTAATGCATCTTCTACAGCAGTCCGTTCGGTTACGCATGTATTCAGGAATGGATAGCAATGCCTTTGAGTCAGATCGATAAAAATTTCCCTTTGTGATTTCTTGTTTCGTACACGATTCGCAAACACTCCCCACCCGATTTCTCTACCAGTAAGGTAGCATGCTGTATCGTAGATCTCTTTTTCATCCGACAAATTATCTCTGCAATATCCATCCAAAAGTACAGGAGTCAACAGATAATCACAAATAAACAATGCATTTTTTGTCAACATTTCATTAGAGGTACGACAGTCAAATATGATATAGTCGTACCGTTTTTTCACGGGATCCAACACTTTCTGTAGCTGATCCACATTCTGAAAGTTGTCTGAAAGCAATGAACTTCCTTTAATCAGATCCAGGTCCTTATATTTCGAGCGTAAAATATGAGATTTCACTTTCCTCGGATCCTGCATCAACTGGTAAATAGTCTTACTTTCATCCGCCTGACGAAAAAAAGGCGTATAGTTTTTCTGAGGATCCAGATCAATTCCAAGCACTTTATATCCCATAACAGATAAATTGTAAGATAAGTTTACTGCTGTTGTAGATTTCCCGACGCCCCCTTTGATATTGTGGCAGATAATTATTTTTGTACATACTTCCATAATCTTCGCTCCTTCTGTGCCGAATTTCGGCACACACTCATTCTCTTTTTCTAGTCTGCTAATCCTCTTTCCCCTTTTTTAACCAACCAGCTCCTAGAATAATTTCTTTGTTTGATAAATCGGATTGATACAGACGAATCAATTCTTTCATTGCTTGACTTCTTGTCTCCTCAAACTTTCTGTGTGAAACTCCTGAGGTCTGTTCAACGTACCGATATAAATTATTAAATACATAGATTTCTTCCAGATATTTCCTTCCCGGATCTTCCAATGCACGAAAACAAACCCAGATCCTATGTATACTTTCCTCTTCTTCCAGAATACTGATAATTTCCGACTGAAGATCCTGCGCTTGTTCCTGATAGATTTTCTTCTGTTTCAGCAAAATATCCGAAAGATCTTTACTGTGAGACGATGTTTGCGGAATATCATTTAAAACTTTCGTATATGCTGCCTCCCGAATTGAAAAATCTGTACTGTTTATTTCCTCATATAATTCTTTCATCCTTTTGCGCCCATCAGATATCATTTCTTTCTTGTGCCCCAACACATGTTTCACATATGAAACGGTTATTTCTTTCACACTCTCACCTCCTCAGCTTGTAACCATTTTTGATTTGCCACGGGTTTATTATCTCCCTCACTTTGAACTGTGCCGAACTTTGGCACGTCCCGTCAAAAAGTAAGATATGTTTTCAAATATTCGTCTATTTTTTCTCTGCTGTCGTTGGAATCTTTCCGCAACTCAACATAAATATCCAGCATAACTTGAACATCTGCATGTCCAAAAATGTCAATCGCATCCAGCAGATCTAGTCCCGAATAATACAGGATCGTGGCGAACTCATGTCGGAACACATGAGAAGTCAGTCCTTTACACCGATCATCGACAAAAACTGTTTTTCCATTTTTCCACTCATGTTTCCCGCCAGCCGCCAAGTTAATCTTTCTTTTTACCGACATAAATAAATTTCGATATTGATATTTCGCCATATATGTATAATTTGTTCCCGGAAACAGTAATGTTGTTTCCAGACTGTGTGTATACTCTTTCAAAGTATCAAACAACGGTTCCAAGATAGGAATCTTTCGCTCAGAAGCCTCTGTCTTCGGATCCTTCAGATTCGGCTTTTCTCCAATAAACTCTACAACCTTATTCACAGTAATCATCCTTTTAGAAAAATCAATATTGAAGCGTGACAATGGAACGACTTCTTCTCTTCGCATACCTGTATACTGTAGTAAAAGCACAAAACATTTTTCTTTCAATGTGAAATCTGCCTTCTGAATAGCTTCTCTTTCTACCTTTGTCAGCGCACGTCTCTTCTTCTTTTTAACAATATCCAGTTCCAGATTTGCAGCCACATTAACAACAAGATACCCATCATCTATCGCTGTCTTTAAGATCTGGTTCACAGTCTGTCGGTATCGGCGTTGCAGATCTGGTTTTCCACGTAACAGATTATAGCCTTTCTGTACATCGGATTTTCGGATTGCCTTTAGGTACAGGTTATCCAAACAGCCAAGATGATTTTTTAATATATTTCGATATCCTTCCTGTGTGTTATACGCTCGACCTGTCTTATACGTCTCAAACCACTCCCACTTATATTCGCTAAAGAGAATATCTTTAGATGATGTATATATTCCTTTTTCTAGCTCTTCCAGTATCTGCGCTTTTTTTTCTTCTAATTCCCGGATCGTCCTACCATAGATATAGATAGTTTTTCGTTTTTCCGTTTTAGGATCTATTTCATTTGCCTTTATTGTTGTGGCATAACGACCGTCCGCACGTTTTGTATATTTTTTTGCCATATTCTTCACACTCTCACAGAAACTCTCTATATTGTAAATTTAGAACAGTTTCAAACCATTTCCTTTCAAATAGCTTCTATTCTTTTTTCTCACCCTCCCAGATATACCCCGTTAATTCATAGAACTTTTTGGGACTAATATAGCTGTTTCTATATACTCTGGTTCCTCGCTTTTTTTGAGCAGTTGTAATAATTCCAATATCCAGCTCTCCTCGTTCCATCAGATCCATAATCGTTTTTCTGCTCATACCAAGCACTTTCTCAGCCACTTCCATTGGTACGCCACCTAAACCAAATTGTGGAGTTAAGGCTCTTCTACTCAATACCTCTGCTAATTCATCCGCAAATAACCGCATTTCCTGACTTGACATCTGATCACTTCCTTCCTTTGTGCCGAAATTCGGCACACCACGCTAACTATTTTCCCTGTCTCTTTTTATCTTTTCTTGAATTGCTAAAAGAATATAATCGTTCTTACTGATTTCCATTTTTTTTGCTTCTCCTGTTATTTTTTGATTCAGAGTTTCCGATACTCTTAATCCTAGTTGCTTCTTTTTCATCATTTTGCCCCCTTTCTGTTGGCATCTTAATAGGATTTTACTATTTCTCAACTTTTAAATGTTGCAGGTGGCAACACCTTTTTTAGGAATTTTTTAAGTACAAGAAACCTTTGCTTGTACCGAAATTCGGCACATCACTTGTTATTAATACCAAAGTGATATATGATCACTACTTTCGTTTCTACTAGAGTTCTTCAAAATTGTACTTAAAGTTCATTTCAAAGGCAAAAAATATCGTCTACACCTAAATTTAAACATTTAGCTATCTTCTTTGCAGTCTTTAATGAAGGGTTTTTTTCTCCAGATTCAATAAATCTAAGATATCTTTCGGAAATTTCTGCCTCTCTTGATAACTGACTCACACTAATATTCCGATTAACTCTGATTTCTTTTAACCTATTTGTCTTGTTCATATTGACCTCCTATGTACTTTCGGTACTTATGTACTCATAGTACCGTACTTTTAGTACCATGTCAACCACTTTTTTCATAATTTATGATAAAATCTTTTTAGCAGAAAAGAGAGGAATGAACCTATGGAAAAAAAAGAAAATTGTCTGGGTCATCGCATCCGAAAATTGCGTGAGAATCGAGAATTAACACAACGAGATCTCTCACAAATATTGGGGTTAACACCTAAAATGATTTCATTTTATGAGAATAATCAGCGAACTCCACCTGTTGATATTCTTGCTAAGATAGCTGAAATCTTTCAAGTTTCCACAGATTATTTGTTAGGAATTGATTCCACAGCTCAATCATCTCTTGTATATAAGCTTAATTGGGAAACGATAAAACTAGCATTTCCTGATGCTTTTATACTAAATAAAGAGGACTCTGATTTACTGGACTACTACCATAATCTTTCTCTCAAAGATAAACGTTGGATCATGGGGCAGATGATCGATCGGCTGGAGCGATACGAAGAAGATGAAAAAGCTAAAAACATCGATAAAAAGAAAACTTCGGGGTTGTAATTGATTTTTTGGATTATAAAACTTCTAAACATCCTAAATGAGCTTACACGAAAATTATCGTCTATAAAAGATGTGCCGAAATTCGGCACATCCTTTAACAAAAAATCTCAAGCTTGTATATTGCATTTTAAAATTGCATATGCTATAATGCCAGTAGGCAAAGTGAAATGAGTAGTCCATGTAGTTCGACTACAACAAAAACCCCAGTGCTGCAACACTGGGGTTTTCTATTCCCTTTTTTATACGGCAGGGCTTAATTCCGCAGGCTGGTTACCGACTATTTATCACCGTCCAACCATTTGATGATGTAATGGCAAATTACACCAGCCGCAACAGCGACAATAAGTGAAATGAATATTTCCATGTAGTTCACCTCCTTTCTGTCACCAGGATCGGAGGCGGTAACGGATTTATTATATCATTTTCTCCTGCTTCTCGCTATCTCTTTTTTAAATCTCCATTTAGATCGGGGGCTTTTCTTTTCCTCTGCGTATTCTTAGTATTCCGTTGTCCTGTCGGTTCTTACTTTGAATTAGCTAATAGCTGTCCACAAATAAGAGTCGGCATCCTATCGGAAGTACAGGAAAAATCTAGCAACATTGGCGCAAGAGGATGTGCCGAATTTCGGCACATCCTTTTAAACCTTGAATTTTCGCAAACTTGACAATGCCCCTGTCAGGGGCTATAATAAAAATGTGGAAACCCAGACGGTTGCCACAACAACATATGTTAGCTATGAATTGTGAAGTTATACTTCACTACAATCCATGAGCCGTTCTGTTCGCAGCAGACGGCTCACTTCTTTTTACGATTATTGAATTTATCCCATGCCTGGTATAAAATCCATGCAATAGAGACAATCCAAAATACATCTTGAAGTGTCATATGTACCGCCTCCCTTCGGGTAATTTCCCGCGAGGGCTATACATAATCGCCTTCCTTTCCGCTCTCGCGAGATGGGCAAGGCAACCGTCCTTTTAACCGTACACCGTCTACAAGCCGGACAAAACTCAACTGTGGGCGGTGGGTTTCCACGATTACAATTATATAGTAACTGTCAGATTGTGTCAAACAGAAACAAATTTAGCATATAAGATGAAATAAAGGATTGAATAGACGGCTGTCTGTTACCCTAAGAATCAGGGCAACTGGGAATAGAGACTATAACTGAATAGCCGAAATGGAGATTTTCTCCATTTATGTTATGCCGGGAGCTGGAGGTGTGCTGATTATGAATGGATGGTTAATGTTAATAAAGGAAATAGTCAAAAAGTAGTCAAATAAATTCCAATCATTTTTCATTTATAATAAAAATCCTGTAAATACTGCATCTTTATTGATGTCTAACTATTGCCATACTTCACTCGTAATGAAGGGGTCGTCAGTTCGAGTCTGATTTTCGGCTTATCAAAAAAGTACCGCAATTTCAAGGGATTCCCAGTATTCCCGGAGATTGCGGTGTTTTTCTTTTTAAGGATATGGCGGGTATGAAATAGGTATCACCATATCCTTTTTCTATACGGTTTCATTGACTAAAAACAACCATAGAAGATTACCATCAGATAAACCGCTTCCTTACAGTACATGAATATGATCCTGGTTTGCTCTTGTAAATACCGGAGATTCCCGTACTTCTTTCATTGTTGCCGCTTCCGCCGCCATCTGCAGGATTTTTGCATCCTGGAAGACATCGCCAAGCCTGAACTCCATAAGTCCGCTCTGACGGATGCCGAAAAGGTCTCCAGGCCCTCTCAGCTTTAGATCCTCGCCCGCAATATAAAATCCATCGTTGGAATGATTGAGAATATCCAGCCGCTTTTTCGTCTCTTTCGTTTTGGATCCTGTCATAAAAATACAGTAGGACTGAAACGCTCCCCTTCCCACGCGCCCCCGGAGCTGATGAAGCTGTGCAAGTCCAAACCGTTCGGCATTTTCCACCATCATCACCGTAGCGTTTGGAACATTAATTCCAACCTCCACAACAGTCGTCGAAACAAGAATCTGAATCTGATTATCCGCAAACCGCTGCATGATCTCATCCTTTTGCTGCTGCTTCATTTTCCCGTGGAGGTATCCAACCGTGATCCCTGTCCCTAGCTTCTCGGAAAGCATGGTAGAGTAATCCATGACGTTTTCCGCCTCCATTGCTTCGCTTTCCTCTACCATCGGGCAGATCACGTAGCATTGTCTGCCCTCTGCCACCTGATTTTTCATAAACCGATATGCAGTCTCCCGATACCCGGTATCCACCACACAGTTTTTAACCGGCAGGCGGTCCTTGGGGAGCTCGTCGATCACAGAAAGATCCAGATCTCCGTAAATAATAATGGCCAGAGTGCGAGGAATCGGCGTTGCGCTCATAACAAGAATATGTGGCATCCTTCCCTTTTTTGCCAGTGCTTCCCGTTGCCGCACTCCGAAACGATGTTGTTCGTCGGTGATAACCAATCCCAGATTGTGATACTGAACCTTATCCTGAATCAATGCATGAGTCCCGATCACCACATCTGCCTCCCCACTCTCAATCCTTGCGTAAGCCTCCCTTCTCTCCTTTGCCTTCATGGAACCTGTCAGCAGCTCTGCCCGGAACCCGACGCCGTATTTCTCAAACATGTCACAGACAGACTGGTAATGCTGTCTTGCAAGCACCTCTGTCGGCGCCATCATCGCTCCCTGATATCCATTATAAGCCGCCTCCAGAAGCGCCAAAACGGCTACGATTGTCTTACCTGAGCCCACATCCCCCTGAATCAGCCTGGACATCGTATCATCGCTCTGTAGATCCTTTCGGATTTCCATCCATACTTTTTTCTGTGCATTGGTCAGCTCATACGGAAGTCTGCCAAGGAAATCATCCACTTCTTTTGCCGGCTTCATCCGACACCAATTGACGCTTGCTTCTTTCTCCTCTTTCATCTGGCGGACCGCCAGAATAAATTCCAGAAATTCCTCAAAGACAAGCCGTTTCCTTGCCTGCATATACATCGTTTTATCCGTTGGGAAATGAATCCCTTTCAGAGCATAATTGTATTCGCAGAGTTCAAAGATCTGACGGATACTTTCCGGCAACGTCTCCTTCTGCAGATGTACATGCTCCATCACTTCCCGCACAGCCTTGCTCACAGTCAGATTCGACAGTCCGGCAGTAAGCGGGTACACCGGCTGCATCGTATGAAGCTTTTCCTGATATTTGCCTGCCGGCTGAAAAATCTCCGGATGCTCCATCACAAGAGAACCTCGCCTGCTTACCACCCGGCCCCTTACAATGATATGGCTTCCGGAGCGCAATGTATTACGCAAAAACGGCATCCGAAACCACAACACTTTCAGTGTTCCGGTCACATCTTTGATCATGGCGGTCGTCGTCTGAAGTTTCCGGTTCGGCGACACCTGGATATTTCCGTAAACACAGCCTTCCACAGCAGCTACCGTACCTTCCTCCAGCTCACTGACCGTTACCGGATCCTCATAGATATCATAGGCCCTCGGATAAAAACGCAGAAGATCTCCCGCCGTATTTACTCCCAATTTCTGAAAGAGCGCTTCCGTCTTTTCTCCAATACCCTTGATCTCTCTAATGCTGGAATCTTCATCCATATTTTATACCTCTTCACATGGGAAAAGGATACCTTTTAAGTATCCCTTTCCTCTCTTTCTCTATTCTACTGACATAACATAGTAGTAAATCGGCTGTCCTCCACAGTGAGCATCCACATCCAGATCTGGATATGTCTCCTCCACGGAAGTCACAAATCTCTCTGCCTCTTCCACGGAAATATCCTCGCCATAGTAAATACTGATAAGCTCGGATTCTTCTGTCACAAGATTTGCAAGCAGGTCCTTCGCCGTATCGGAAATATCTGTTCCCACAGCGAGAATTCCCTCGTCGCCGATTCCCATGATATCCCCTTCGTGAATCTCCTTGTCCCCGATCTTCGTATCGCGCACTGCATAGGTAACCTGCCCGGTTCTCACCGCCTGAATCGCTTCTGTCATCGCAGCTTCATTTGCAGCCGTATCCTCGTCCGAAGAGAAGCTGATGACTGCCGTAATTCCCTGCGGCACCGTTTTGGTCGGAATGACAACAATCTTCTTATCCTTTGTCAGATCCCTGGCCTGGTTGGCCGCAAGAATAATATTTTTATTATTCGGCAGAATGAAAATCGTCTCCGCATTCACTTCATCAATGGCCTGTAACATATCATCCGTACTTGGATTCATCGTCTGGCCGCCCTCAATAATATAATCCACTCCGATCTCCCGGAAAATCTCATTCATTCCCTCTCCGATAGAAACGACAATGAAGCCGGTTCGTTTCTTCTCCTGCGGCTTCTGCCGTTTTTCCTGAGCGGCAAGCTTCTCTGCCTCCTGAATGACTCTCTCATGGTGCTCCTCCCGCATGTTGTCGATCTTCATCCTTGTGAGCTGTCCAAAACTCAGCGCTTTCTGAATCGCAAGACCCGGATCATTCGTGTGAACATGAACTTTCACTACCTCGTCGTCCGCCACACAGACAATCGAATCACCGATGGATTCCAGATACGCTTTAAACTCCTGCTCCTCCTGATCGGAGAACTCTCTTCCGGTAAGGATGATAAACTCCGTACAGTAGCCGAACTTAATGTCGGTCTCCTCCATCGGTGCCTTCCCAAAGGATGTCTTTGGCTCCTTGGATGGTTCGATAGAAGAATAATCGATCTCCTTCCCAAGAAACGCATCATACGCACCTCTTAAAATCTCCAGAAGTCCCTGTCCGCCGGAATCCACAACCCCCGCCTCTTTCAGCACCGGAAGCAACTCCGGGGTCTGCTCGAGCACTTGCTGTGCGTGATCCAGAATCTTCGGAAAGATTTCCTCCAGATCTTCTGTCTCAAAGGCAAGCTCTTCTGCTTTCTCGGCAATCCCTCTTGCCACGGTAAGGATCGTCCCTTCTTTTGGCTTCATAACCGCCTTGTAGGCCGTCTCCTTCGCCCGCATGCAGGCTGCCGCAATACCGGCCGCGTCAATCTCCGTCTCTTCCTGAATCGACTTTGTAAATCCTCTTAGAAGCTGGGAAAGAATCACGCCGGAATTTCCTCTGGCGCCACGGAGGGATCCACTGGAAATCGCCTTGGAGAGCTCCTTCATCCCCGGATGTTCCAGGGCTCTTACTTCCTTTGCTGCCGACATGATCGTCATGGACATATTCGTACCGGTATCTCCGTCCGGGACAGGAAATACATTCAACTCGTTAATGTACTCTTTCTTAGCCTCTATATTCTGTGCGCCTGCCAAAAACATCTTCGCAAGCATGTCTGCATTTATCGTTTTCATAGCCACCTCAAAGTTCCTCCCATATTAATCGATTACCCGTACGCCTTCAATGTAGACATTGATCTTATCAACCGGCATATTGGAAAATTCCTCGACTTTATATTTTACATTACTGATCAGATTGTCCGTAACAGCTGAAATGCTGACCCCATATGCAACAATGACATGGAAGTCAAGGTGAATCCTGTTATCTTCCGTGAGCTCCACATGGATGCCGTGGGTCAGGCTGTCTTTTTTCAGCAGTCTCACCAATCCGTCTTTCATATTGACTGCCGCCATTCCGACGATACCGAAACACTCCACAGCAACAGATCCTGCATATTTCGCAATCACTTCCGGTGAAATGGTGATAATTCCCAGTTCTGTACTCATGCTGCCTTTCATACTCTGATACCTCCAATTCCTATCTATCCTTGATTTCCGTTCTTTCCACGAAGTATTCTGTTTTATTATACCTTGTTTACGCATATTTTACAACATATACTCTTCATGTTATCCCTAAAACAATGAAATTTTTCTCATTTCCCGGAAATAAACTCTTGCATTTCCAGAATATATCTGATAATATAGTTAGTGTTGTGAGTTCTCTTATATGAGGACTAGTAAGAGCGTTAGGAGGTGTAATCATGGCGAAATGTGCTATTTGCGAAAAAGGGGCTCATTTTGGAAACAATGTCAGCCACTCTCATAGAAAAACACCAAAAATGTGGAAATCTAATGTAAAATCTGTTCGTGTTAAAACAGAAGGCGGAGCAAAGAGAATGTATGTATGTACATCCTGTTTAAAATCCGGCAAAGTAGAAAGAGCATAAGTTCTGCATACACAAGAACCAGGATCGATCGTCCTGGTTTTTTTGTTTCCTATTTAACAGCAGAATAACACATATCCCAACACCAGAAACACTGCCGTGATAAAGATATCCCAAACCAAACCCGGCAGGAACATCGAAAGAATCAGTCCTGCCGCGATCATAAAACACGCAAATCCTACTACTCTTCTCATACGATATCCCTGCCGTTTTCTTCTTTGTTCTTATATATGCATTTTTTCTTCTCTTTATTCGTCCTGCTTTTTCCCTTCATCCAGAATCTCGTTGACGTCTTCTTCTGTCACCTTCGTCTCTTCTTTGGTGCGGAAACGGTCTACCAGATCTGGAACCATGTCAAGAATCTTTGTGATCGTATCCTGATTTTTAATGTTTACCAGCCTTGTTGTCCCATTCTGGATCACAAGCACCGCGCACGGCGTCATCTTTCCGCCCAGTCCGCCTGCTCCTTTTTCATTTTTCTCTGCGGTAAACGATCCTGCCCCTACGGAAAAAGACACGTCCACAAGCGGGAGGATGATCGTATCTTTTATGTGGATCGCCTCGCCCACCACCGTCTTGGATGAAATCACGTTATCCATTCCGTGAAACAATGCTTCCATCGTTGATTTGAAATTACTCTCTGACATTTATACTTCCTCCTTTTTCTGCCGTTTTAACAGACGCAGCACCTCTTTTGCCGTACTGCGGATATTCTTGTCTGCCGCCAGCCTGACGGCCGCCCCTGCCAAATGATTCATCCGGATATGCCCCCGGATGAACACCCGCCCACGAAGGGTAGTCTTCTCAAAATCAGGCACAATCTGAAGCCACTGTCCAAAGAATGGATAAAACAGAGCAAGACCGGCCAAAATCTTTCCTGTATAATAAGGATCATCAAGTCCATACTCGATCCTTCCCCAGCCGCTTCTCGGAAGCCATGCTTTCAAAAGACGAAATACGGTTTCTTTTCCTTTTCTGAACGCCGCCTGGTGTACTTCATCTTTGATAACCGTCTCCACCCGGTTCTTGATATCGGACAGTGCCTTTATCTTATCACAGATCCTGTGAAATGTATACTTGATTTTCTCGAGAAACCGCTCAAAAACAGTCGCTTTTGTTTCTTTCTTCTTTTCACTTTCTTCCTTTGCCTTACTTTCCTTTTTCCCCGCTTCGCCGGATACAGGACGCTTCACCTCTGGTTTCTCTCTTCGCACCTTGTCCTCTTTTTCCGGATCTTTGTTTTCACTGCGAATCGCTCTTACTTCTTCCGGGCTCTCTTTCTCCTCCCGTTCTAAATCCATCTTGCCGGAAATTTCTTTCTCCGGTTTCGGATTCTCCTGTTCTTCGGTTTCTTGCTTCTCTTCTTTATCCTGCCCGATCTTCTTCCATGCAATTCTCACCTGCCGCCAAAACTTCTGGTTTTCATAGACGGTGTGAAAGGTGATCAGCCGAAAGAAATACCGGATGGAAACGCTTACCCGGATCTCTTCCGGAGTATGAATATCTCCCTCGGCACTTAGTTCGTACCGCACAGGCACAAACAGCAGAATCAATATTCCAAGCAAAAGCAGCCCCAAAACAAGTAGAAGCAATATGCCTGCTATCTTTAGAATCCATAGTAAAATATGTACAATGATCATTCTAACTTCCCTGCCGCTTCCAAATATACTGCCTGACATCTGCATCCCCGGTCTCCCGGAACACTTGATCGATAAGCTCCTTGACAAGCTCCAGTGCCTGTAGATATCCTTTGGCCAGACCTACCACAAATACATCTTTTTCCCTGTACCACGTTTGATTCAGCATCCCGCTATGGTATATTTCCAGTTGATTTCTTTCATTTTCCGGCAGGGCGATCAGATAGACCCTGAACTGGAATTCTTTCTTTTCCAGATGCTCGATGATCTCCTCTTCCCTGCCTTTTAGCTCTTCACTGACATACAGTTCTTTCCAATACCTCATTTTCAGAACCTCTATTTTGCATAATACGCCTTAAAAATCTCCTCGGCAATGTCTGTCGCTACGTCTCCGGTACTGTCTGAATTCTCAATGACAACTGCCAATGCTACATCCGGATTCTCTACATTAGAAAATCCGATAAACCAGGAGTGCGTTTTCTCTTTATCATCACTGTATTCACTCGTTCCGGTCTTTCCGGCAATAGAAACACCAAGAGAATGTAAGGAACGGGCTGTACCGTACTCTACAACACCCTCCATATATTCGGTAAGCTGTGCCGCCTCTTCGGAAGTCATCAGTTCCTTATAAGATTCCGGCACGTATTTCTCTACTGTCTCTCCCTGGGCACTCGTAATCTGATCAACCAGATAAGGCTTCATCAAAATCCCATTATTTGCGATCGAGGAAGTCAGCATTGCCATATAATATGGACTGACCTGCAATTTTCCCTGTCCGAATGCCGTCATGGCAATGGCTGCATCTCCGTCATCCTTCTTAAGATTGAACTTACTCTCATTATAAATAAGCGGGCAAGGCAATTCCGTGTCAAACAAAAGATCCTCTGCTGTCTTTCGGAACTCATCCACATCCAAACTGAGACCTATGTTGGAAAAAGAAGTATTACAGGAGTATGCCAGGGATTCTGCCAGATCCACTGTTCCATGTACCTCATTTCCATAGCAGTGAATCTCATTTTTCCCGGCTGTGATCTCTCCGGTACAACGATACGTGTAGTTTTTGTAATCCGGATTCTGGCGCATATATGCCAACGTTGTCAGTACCTTGAAAGTAGATCCCGGTGCATACTGGCCCTGCGTGGCACGGTTCACCAAAATCCCCTCTGTATTCTGGTTCAGGCTCTCCCAGTCTTCCACAATCGTGTTCGGATTATAGGATGGCTTAGAAACCATCGCCAGAATCTTTCCCGTGCTCGGCTCGATTACCACCGCCGCACCTCTGTTGGATCCTAAAGCATCATACGCCGCCTGCTGAATATTCGTATCCAGCGTGGTAGTAATATTATTTCCTTCACTTTTTCGGCCTCTGAGCTCATTCAGCAATTTCGTCTGCAGCGGAACATCCGAAGTCTGAAGCTGGAAGTTCTGTGCAGATTCCAGGCCCGATTTTCCTTTATCTGCGTACCCGACCACATGGGCGTACAACTGCTCATACGGGTATTCCCTTGTCTGAGTACCGTCCTCATTTTCCCTGGACTTTGCAAGAACGTTTCCATCCTTATCCAAAATCGAGCCACGCAGCACCTGATTTTCATAAAGACTCATTCTCGGATTCCTGGAATCATTGATGATATCCCTGCCCTTTACCACATTGAAATAAGAGAAATATCCGATCATCCCTACGAATAACAGTACGAAAAAGTAAGTCACAAAGACATACTGTCGGTTGGCTTTCTTCTTTCTCTTGTCCCGGCGGCGTTCTTCCTGCTTCTCCTTTTTCTTTTGTGCTTTTCCCGGCTTGTGCGGAACCGGTCTACGGTCTTGGTACACGCTGTGATCCCCGGCTCTTAGGCTTTCTTCTTCGATCTCCCGACGAAGCTCCCGCTGAAGACCTTGTTCCATTTGATCGAGGTCCTCCGGCCTGCTGCGCCTGTCGTCTTCTCTTTGCCCGTAATTGTCTCTCTTTCTGTCGCTCAATATCTTCTTCCTCATCTTCTCTTAATATATACAGCCCCTGGATGATCGCAAACATGATCATCGTACTTAAAAGGGAACTTCCTCCATAGCTCACAAGCGGAAGCGTTACACCCGTGGATGGGATGAACTTAATGACGCCTCCGATCGCGAGAAACACCTGGAAAATATAACAGGTTCCAAGTCCCAGCGCTACCAGCTTGTAGAAGCTGTCTCTGATCTGCATTGCAATATTCAGAAACATGATGTAACAACTGACACAGATCAAAATGATGCAGATCGCAAAGACAGCTCCCAGCTCTTCTGCTATAGCAGAAAAGATAAAGTCCGTCGTGACCACCGGGATCTTATCCGGAAGTCCCTGGCAAAGTCCAAGTCCGAACCAGCCTCCGGTACCGATCGCAAACAGCGACTGCGCCACCTGATATCCCCCATTGCTGTAAACAGCAAACGGATCTTTCCAGACCGTTACTCTCGTTCTCACATGAGAAAACAGAAAATACGCGGCTACCGAAGCAAGACTCCCTGCCCCTAAGCCTGCCGCAATATAGACCGGCTGTCTCGTAGCCACATACAACATCACAAGGTACACGACAAAGACAATCAGCGCCGCCCCCAGATCCTTGGAGGCAACAAGAATCAAAACGTGCAGAGCAGCAATCGCAGTCGTGATGACAACATTGCGAAAATCCCTGATTCTATAGAGGCTGGCCGCCACAAAAAATACAAAAATAATCTTCACAAGCTCAGATGGCTGAATACTGATTCCCCCAACCTCAAATCCAAGCATGGCACCGTATGACACACGCCCGACGATAATAACTGCCACAAGCGCCACCACTCCGGCCACCGCATAGAAAATCTTTAACCGGGAGAGAAACCGTGCCTTACGGATAATGACCGGTACGAACAATGATAATACCGCCGATACCGCTACAATCAACGCCTGCTTGACGGCGTTACTGTAAGATAACCTTGTCAGCATGATAAACCCGACTGCCAAAAGCATACACATATTGTTGACAACAAGTCTTGATACTTTCGGATACAAAAAACCATAAAGCAGGATAATCGATCCCAAAAGCGCCACCTGTATCACATAAAATACTAGAATCCTGGCCTCCTTCATCCGTAAAAACAACGTCAGAAACGCTAGAAAATGGATCATAAAGATCCAGATGCTCTGCCTTCGTAAGATCCACATCTTCGTGTAGGCATCGTGATAACCGAACACACTGAAACACTCAAACGTGTAGATTACCATCATCAGCAGAATCAGATATTTTGAAATTTCCATTATGATATTAAACAACTTGTCACCTACTTTATTCCCCTTTTATAGTGTCCTCTTGTAAAATCAGCAAATACCTCTGCTGCCGTAAGAGTTTTCTGTCCCCTCCAGAATGCATCTGCGTAAATCCGGATCACCCTTTTTGTCTCTTCTGTATCCTCTATCGTAAAATGAAGCCGGATCTCGTGAATTCCCATCTCTTCGATCTCCCCTATCTGTTCCAACAAAACAAGCGGCGCCGTATTATAGATAATATTATAACATGTATCACAATAATTTTTTACATAAAATGTCTTCTGATAGCGGTCTTTGAGTCTCGTGATGCTCTCTTTACCATCACAGCGTCCGATGGACTTTTTTACACACCCCGCACTGATCATCATCGGTGCGTAGCCATATACCACCATCTCCGATGCCGGGGTACATATCTCACGAATCTCCTGACTATTTAACTCTAATGATATTGTTGTACCATTTATCCCCGCCTTTTTCAAGAATTCTACTGCTTTTTTGTTCAATGTATACAAATGATGGTCCGCACGAACCGTGTTTTTCCAGCCTTTTTTTTGCAAATATGCCAAAGACTCCACGTTTCTTACAAGAGCCCCCTTCCACGGAACCTCACAAATTGCCTTCCATCTGCTGTCAAGCAGGCGCTTCGCCCGCTCGCGGAAAATGTGCGGCAAAACAATGTACCACGGAATCTTACTCTCTTCATAGAGCCTTTGGATCTCTTCTCTTTCCTCCTGATTGGAACACATAGCAGCCGCCAGATGGCTTTCTACATAAATTCGCCTCACATCTTCGGATCGTGCGGCCACCCGGAGCTGGTTTTTCGTCTCCACCAGTACAGAAAGCACGTTTTTTTGTCCCTCCCTGGAGATCAAAGACTCACCTTGAATCTCTTCCTGTTCTACCATCGGTACCCTCTTGCACGACCGTTTATACTGTTTCAGAATTTCTTCCTCAAGACGCTCGGCAGCCGTTCTCCGCAGCTCATTGACTACCTGCATTGGAATAAAAATACCGTCCTCCATCTCCATCTCCAGAGACTCGATCTGAAACGGCGTATTCCCCATCTTCCGAAGCTGTCTTTCCACTCTTGCCCGGTCTACCGCCTGCTTCTTTGCAGCTTGCGGAGAACTTCCTTCTACACGTACCGAAAATGAACCGCTTTTCAATATCAGTTTGGATGGCTCGTCCATACAGAACATTGCTTTTGCCTGAACCGGACGTCGGACCTCGGCCGTCCGGATCCGCTCCTGAATCTCTTGGATCAATCGTTCATTCCGTACTCTTGCCAGAATCGTGCGTGGCCGGACTGTAGTTCCTTTTGCCACAAGGAGCTGAAACTGCCCGCCCTTTTTTACATCCTGTCCAAGGGTGACATTTTCCTTTGGAGAGATTTCCAGCACGTCCCCTTTCTGGAGCGGTACAAGTGCCTTTGCAAGAAGGCTTCGGCCTTTCTGACGCTCCACGCAGGCAGAGTGGATCCCGGCATGGTTCGACCTGTCCGGCGTCAGCATCTCCGGCCCGTTCTGTACATGATAATATCCCCGGCAGCTACCGCCCCGGTTGTAAAGATCCATCAGGCGCTGCTTATCCTCCTCAGATACCTGGTATCCGGCTCTTCCCTTTTTCAGATAAAGATCCGTATACTTCCGATACACCCGTACCGTCTCTGAAACGTATTCCGGCTTCTTCATCCTGCCCTCGATCTTAAAGGAATCTACCCCTGCCTCGATGAGATCCGGAAGATCCTCCAATGCCATGATATCTTTGAGACTCAGGATACAGGAAGGCTTTTTTTGCCCTTCTGCCTGATATTTCAGACGGCACGGCTGAGCACACTGTCCCCGGTTCCCACTACGTCCTCCCAGCATACTGCTAAAAAGACACTGCCCGGAATAGGAGTAACAAAGCGCCCCTTGGACAAAACACTCTATTTCCAGTCCCGTTTCCTCTTTCATCTTTCTAATTTCCGCAAGGGAAAGCTCTCTGGCCGGAACAACCCGCTCCACGCCATATTGCTTTAAAAATCCGGCTCCTAATGCTCCCGCCACGGACATTTGCGTGCTTGCATGGATTGCAAGATCCGGAAACTGCTCCCGTATAAATGCAAGCGCCCCCAGATCCTGGACGAGAACCGCATCCAATCCATTTTCATAAAACGGCTTTAGAAACGAAAACAGCCTTTCTTTCATCTCACGTTCCTTAATCAGAGTATTGACTGTCAGATACAGCTTTCTCCCGTACAGATGTGCCTCCCGGATGGCCCGGATCATCGTTTCCTCATCAAAATTGCCCGCATATGCCCTGGCTCCGAACAGATTACCGCCCGCGTACACCGCATCGGCTCCGGACCGGATCGCCGCCTCAAACGCCTCGTATGTCCCCGCCGGCGCCAGAATCTCCACTTCTCTTCTCTTTTTTCTATTCTCCATGACTCTTGATTCCTGCCTTACTTTGAAAAAAGGCTGTCCTTCGACAGCCCTAATTCTTTCGGTGATTTTTCATTTCCGTTTCCAACTGCACAATCTTCATCTGCAGTTCCTGGTTTTCCTCTTTCATCTTCTCCATTGCCCTGTCCGCATTTTCCAGCTTAATCTGTGCGGAGATCAATTCGTGCTTTAAGTCATACATCTCTTTATCTTTCGACTCCATATCAATTTCAAGAGACGTGCCCTGCTCTTTTGCTTTGAAATAATCGTCCGCAATGTTCAGTGCGAGAAGGATGCTTTTCGTGTCGCTGCTCTGCTTTTTATAGCTCTCGTTCTCACTACATTCTGCTATCTTGTGATTCAGATAGTTGGATACTTTCTGGAGATACTCCTCGCTCTCAAAACCACTCAGCGTAAATACCTTGCCATCAATGATAACTTCGGTATAATTTCTTGATGCTGCCATAGCCAGTGCCTCCTCCTTCTAAAACGAAGTCTCTGATAATTATTATAAACGATCCCGTCAGAAAAACCAACCTTTTTCTACGAGATTCGTAACGATTCCATCGCTGTCCTGCCGTACGGCCTGAATCGTTATTTTAACTGTCCCTAGAAAGTGAAAATCCCAGATGCTGGTAGGCAAACGAAGTAGCCACCCTTCCTTTTGGTGTTCTCTGCAAAAAACCGTTTTTTAAAAGGAAAGGCTCATAGACGTCCTCCAGCGTTCCGGAATCTTCCCCGATAGCCGCTGCCAACGTCTCAAGCCCCACCGGGCCGCCGCCAAACTTCTCGATCATCGTCATCAGAATCGTCCGGTCCGCATAATCCAGTCCGAAACGGTCCACCTCCAAAAGATCCAGGGCATAGACCGCCACCTCTTCTGTAATCACCCCGTCGTATTTCACCTGGGCAAAATCCCGCACCCGCTTCAAAAGACGGTTCGCAAGTCTGGGCGTCCCTCTGGAACGTCTTGCGATCTCCATCGCCCCTTTCGGATCAATCTCCACACCGAGCATCTGTGCCGAGCGCTGTACAATCGTTCGCAGCTCCTCCGTCGTATAAAATTCCAGCCGGTTCACCACACCAAAACGGTCTCGCAGAGGCGCGGTCAGCATCCCGGCTCTGGTCGTCGCTCCCACCAGCGTAAACTTCGGCAAATCCAGGCGGATCGACCTGGCTCCAGCTCCCTTGCCAATGACGATATCGATAGCATAGTCCTCCATCGCCGGGTAGAGCACTTCCTCCACCTGGCGGTTCAGCCTGTGGATCTCATCCACAAACAGGACGTCCCGTTCCTGTAAATTGTTCAGAATTGCCGCCATCTCCCCCGGCTTTTCGATGGCCGGACCGGACGTCACCTTCATATTAACTCCCAGCTCATTGGCGATAATACCCGCAAGAGTCGTCTTTCCAAGTCCCGGAGGCCCGTAAAAGAGCACATGGTCAAGCGCCTCTCCCCTGGCCTTAGCCGCCTCGATATAAATTTTCAGCGTCTCCTTCGCCTTTGTCTGTCCGATATAATCCTCCAGATACTGCGGACGCAGACTTCCCTCAATCTTCTGGTCTTCCTCCAAAGTTTCTGTTGTAATAATTCGTTTCTTCATTGTCTCATTGCCTTCCACAATCTCGTTTTCTGACCATATGGCCGAATCGTTACCATGTTCCGGTGACGATCTTTAAAGCCGTACCGCTAAAACAGCGACATCTGGCGGAGTGCCTTTTTAAGCACCTCCTCCACCGTACTGTCTCCGTCGATTTCGACGCTTCTGACTGCCTGGAATGCCTCAGTACTTCCATATCCAAGTGCCACCAAAGCTTCCACTGCTTCTCCCTGAATCTCTCCGGTTCCCGCCGACTTCTGCAAAAGCGTCTTTCCCTCCGGCTCATTTCCACCAGCCTCGGTAAGCTCCAGTTTGTCTTTCAGCTCCAGAATCAGCTTTTCTGCCGTCTTTTTCCCTATCCCCTGAGCTTTGGAAATAGCCTTTACATCTCCTGCCAACACAGCAAACCGAAGGTCATTGGGTGTCATCTGATTCAGGATATTCAGCCCGCCTTTCGGTCCGATCCCGCTGACACCGATAATCAGGCGAAAGACCTCCAGTCCGTCTCTGGTCAGAAACCCAAAAAGCTGCATTACATCCTCTTTCACATGTAGATATGTATTTATCTTCACTTCCTGACCCGTGGACGGAAGTCTTGCTATATCACTGCCGGACATAAAAATCCCATAGCCGACTCCCCCAACGTCAATTACCACCTGGTCTTCTCTCACATCCGCAAGCTCCCCACGAATATATGAAATCATCTCATTTCCTCCATCCTGTTAAAATTGCAGTGACCGGATTCTTTTGAGCATCTCACCGGCCGCTAACCCGATGACAAATCCGGTCAAAAGTCCGGAGATCAGCAGTACAGGCAAATACGAAAAGACACCATATGTCTCCACCATCAACGCCGCCGCCAAAAGCTGCCCTACATTGTGGAATACCCCTCCCGCAATGCTCACGCCCAGAATACTGACGGAACGGATCCGTTTCATCCCCCACATAACCGTCAAACTGAGAATACCTCCTGCCAGACTGTAAAGAATACTCATCAGATTACCAAACAGAAATCCGGTCAGAACAACACGCACTCCAGAAAGCAAGTACACCTCTCCCACCGGCATCCGGTAAAGGGCAATCACAATGACCAGATTGGCAAGCCCAAGCTTCACCCCTGGAATCCCGATCTGAAATGGGATTAGGGTCTCAATATAACTGAAAATCAATGCAAGCGCCACAAAAACTCCAAATGACGCCAGCCTTGCTCCTTTTCTCTCCACGTTTCACCTCATCTACTGTACTACTGCATCCACATCCGTATCCTCCCCTTCTTCGATCGACACCACGATCTTGTAAGGCAGACAGATAATATTCTCTCCGTTTCGCGAAATCGCCTTGTGCCGGACACAAATCTGATCCGGACAGCGGGCTGTTTCCATCCGGGCGCTTCCATCTTCAATGCGAAGTGTATTCGTTCCGCCGTTTATCTCCACGGTTCGGTCTTTATCCAGGCGGTAACGCCCTTCTTCCTCCCCGTCCACATAAATGACAACAGCGCCGCCGTCATGCCCGGAGAGGAACGTATATATTCCAAACGCCGATCCTGCCACAAGCAGAATCACAAGAACAAGTATGATATCCCCTTTTTTCATCGGCCCCTCCTTCTTCCGGTCTATTTTAGCACATCCTCCCCGGCACTGCAACCGTACGTTCGACTCCTGCGGCAGACAAACGAAAACGACGGTGCTGCTTTGAAAGACCGCTCCGCCGTTTTACTTTTATCATTTTAATATCCGTAATAATATCCTCCGGATGTCGTTCCGTAAGAAACGCTTCCGATCATGACAACAAGAATCAGGAACACAATCAGAAGTACAACCAGTACTGCCTCAATAATCAGAGCCGCACGGCAGAAATTTCTCCGGTGAAGATTTCCCTGTTTGGCAAAAGCCCAGTAACAATAGAGAATAATGCCCCCACAACATGGAATAAAGGCCGCCAAAAGTGTCAACAGCCAATCGCCCATCGTAAGCGGTGTACTGTCCCACTCTCCCTGTGATCCATGGTCCTGTGCCTGATATGGCGCTCCTTCTCTACGATACTCACCATAAGAATACGAAGTATCCTCCCTTGATCCCCTCTCTCCTGGTTCTGATTCATGGAACGGTGTCTCCGGCGCCACGCTGTTTTCCTTCATCCCATGATCTGTATTCTCAAGTTGATTTTTATTTTCTTCCATGACTTTGACTTCCCCTTTCGCTCGCTTTATTTTATCACGCTTTTTTTATCAACACAATATGTCGCGCCCCGATTTCACAGAATATACATCCTCTCTACCTATTCAGCACTTGAAACGCCTGAGCAATACGGCTCAGAAGATTCCCCGGATAATAGCTCATTGGCGGTTCTCCCGGAAAGTAACGGATCATCCTGTAGATATAAAACACAAACATTCCTGCCAAAAGAAAGATCAGCCATTTCTTTAAAGATCCCGTCTCTTTGTGCAGAATATATCTCCGGATCACAAAAACTGCCGTCAATAAACCAATTCCATAGATAAACGGATGCAGGTACCATGCCTGCAGAAACTCTCCCCTCAGAATAGAAAAGCCCGCCCTTGAAAGCCCACATCCCGGACAGGGAAATCCCGTAATCATAACAAACGGGCAGGAAGAGTAGAATATATTCCATGCAAGAAAAAAATAGATTCCCAGCACCAAGATGACATACCGGATACTCCAAAGATCCCGCCTGATCATCCTCATACTCTCTTTTATCCATTTCTTTCTGTCCATCATTCTCCTCTTCCTGCCCGCCTTTTCTCATCCTGTCTTCTTAACTGATGATCTTCTTCGGACATTTCTCCGCGCATTTTCCACAGTTCGTACATTTCTCCGGATCAATATGCGCCACATTATTTGTCACAGTTACCGCGTCAAACTCACAGACTCTTTCACACATCTTACATCCGATACAGCCGACAGAACATACGCTCATCACGTCTTTTCCCTTGTCGAGAGAGCTGCACTGTACAAGATGCTTCTGATCATACGGTACAAGTTCAATCAGATGTCTTGGGCACGCCGCCACACATTTTCCACAAGCTTTACATGCATCCTTGTCAACCACCGCAATCCCATCCTGGATATGAATCGCGTCAAACGGACATGCCGCCACGCAGCTTCCCTCTCCGAGACATCCGAATGTACATGCCTTCGGTCCTCCGTTCTGCATCATATTCACCATGACACAGTCCTTCGTACCTGTATATTTATAGTTTTCTTTTGCCTTTTCACATGTACCCGCACATTTTACAAATGCGGTCATGTGAACAGTCTCACCGGCTTCCTGTCCCATGATTGCTCCTACCTTTGCGGCAACCGGAGCTCCTCCTACCGGACAGGCGTTGACCGGAGCTTCTCCCTTCACAATCGCCGCCGCAAGACCCGAGCAGCCCGCATATCCACAGCCTCCGCAGTTGTTGCCCGGAAGCACGCCTGTGATAGCCTCTTCTCTCTCATCTACTTCCACTGCGAACTGCTTTTGCGATACTCCAAGGAAGACACCGATAAACAAACCTACACCACCGACAATCGCGGCGGCAACGAGTATACCTGTCATATTCCATTTCCTCCCTTAAATCAAACCTGAAAATCCAAAAAACGCAATGGACATCAGCGCCGCTGTAAGCAGAACAATCGGTGTTCCCCGGAAAGATTCCGGCACATCATTGTGCTCTGTCTTTTCCCGGATTCCCGCCATAATAACAATGGCGATCGTAAAGCCAACCGCTGTCGCAAAGCCGTTCACCACGCTGCTCAGAATATTGTACTCATACTGCACATTATTCAACGCCACACCAAGTACGGCACAGTTTGTCGTAATCAACGGAAGATACACGCCGAGGGCCTGGTACAGTCCCTGCATCGTCTTCTTTAAGAACATCTCTACAAACTGCACCAGAGCAGCAATCACGAGAATGAACACGATCGTCTGCAAATATTCGACATGAAACGGCTGCAAAATAAATTCATAAATCAAACTCGTGCAAAAAGAAGCGATTGTGATGACAAAAATAACCGCTCCACCCATACCGGCCGCTGTCTCAATCTTCTTAGATACTCCAAGGAACGGGCAGATTCCAAGGAACTGGCTCAGCACGACATTATTGACAAGCGCAGAGCCAACGGCAATGATAAATAATTCTTTCATCTGTTCCCCCTCCTATTCCTTGTCCTGTCCGGATGAAAGGGAAGAAGCACATCCACCGCAGGAAGCACATCCGCCTTCCGCACAGCCACCTTGAGGCTTTACGACTTTCTTGCCCTTTTTTTCCATGTGATTCATAATCTTGTTTCTCGCCGCCACCAGCATGGACAACACGATAAACGCACCCGGCGCCAAAATAAAGATCGTAATCGGCTCGTAAGAAGACGGCATGATCTGAAGACCAAACACTTGCCCAGCTCCAAGCAGCTCTCTTACGATACCAATACAGGTAAGTCCAAAGGTAAATCCAAGTCCCATTCCAAGTCCGTCAAACAAAGACGGAAGGATCGGATTCTTAGAAGCGTAACTCTCCGCACGCCCAAGGATGATACAGTTTACAACAATCAGCGGAATGTAAAGCCCAAGCGAATCATAAAGGCTCGGTACAAACCCTTGTAGAAGAAACTGAACAATCGTTACGAAAGAAGCAACCACTACAATAAATGCCGGAATCCGAACCGAATCCGGAATGATTTTCCGAAGCGCGGAAATCATAATATTGGATAAAACAAGCACTACCGTTGTGGAAAGTCCCATCCCGATTCCGTTGATGGCGGATGTCGTGACCGCAAGCGTCGGACACATGCCAAGCATCATAACAAACGTCGGATTCTCTTTGATAATTCCATTATATAAGCGTTCCACACATCTATTCATCTGCACTGCCTCCTAATACATTCTGAAAATATCCAAGAGACGAGTTCACAGCTCCTGTCACGGCCCTGCTTGTGATAGTAGCGCCGCTGATCGCATCGATCTCTTCGCCCTCTCCTCCATCTTTAGAGACGTAAAAGTGATCTGTCTGTTTGCCGGAATACTGTTCGTAAAAATCCGGTTCCGCCGCCTTCATACCAAGACCTGCGGTCTCACTGATGGAAAGGATCGCAATACCGCTGACAGTTCCATCGCTTTGAATACCGACAGACACCTGGATATCCCCTCCGTATCCGTTCGGGTCAGTGGATGTGATAACATATCCAATCGTTTCGCCGCCCTGTATTGCTTCTACTGCCTCATCAATGACAGCGCCGTCGTCCACACCTGCTGACGCAACCGCATCCGCAGCTTCCTGGGCATCCACTTTTAACACTTCAAAAGCATCTGCATCTTCAAATACCTGCTGATACGCCTCCTGCTTCGCCTCTTCCTGTGCCTTTGCGATCGGCTCCTTTGTAATCTGATAGACGCCGCCTAACGCCACGCCGGAAACCAGTGTGATGATTGTCAGAATCACCGTATTTTTCAAAATCTTGTTCATTATTTCTCTCCTCCTTTACCAAATGGTTTTGGAAGAGTAACCTTCTCAATCAGCGGAACGAGAATGTTGCCGATAATAATCGCGTAGGATACTCCCTCCGCAGATCCCCCATAAAGGCGGAACAGTCCGGTCAGGACACCAAGAAGGATACCATAAACGATCTGCCCTTTCTTAGTAATCGGGCTTGTGACATAATCAGTCGCCATAAACCAGGCGCCGAGCATAATTCCACCGCCGCACAGATGAGCGGTAATAAAGCTCCAATCAAAACCATGACCACCGAAAATCGTGATAAATACCACAAAGCTTACCAAGTAACTGCCCGGAATTCTAAGATCAATAATTCCCTTTAAAAGCAGGATAATTGCACCGATCATAATTGCGATCACGGAAGTTTCCCCGATCGTTCCCGGAATCTGCCCAATAAACATTTTCATAGTATCTACATTCGCAATCGAACCATCCGCGCGCATCGTAGCCAGAGGAGTCGCCCCAGCCACACCATCGTATGTAAAAGAGGTCATTCTCCCGGTAAAGGAAATCAAAAGAAAGCATCTTGCCGCAAGGGCCGGGTTCATAAAATTCTGTCCCAGACCTCCAAAAAGCTGTTTTACGATCAGAATTGCGAACACTGCTCCCAAAACGCCCATCCACCATGGGGCAGAAGGCGGAAGATTGAGCGCCAGCAAAAGCCCCGTCACTGCGGCACTCATATCCTGAATCGTCACCTTTTTATGCATCAGTTTTTCGTAAACAAACTCCGTCAGCACAGCCGCTGCCACTGTCACGATCACTAAAATCCACGCATTTTGATCCCGGAAATTCCAAATTCCAAAAAGCGTCGCAGGCAGAAGCGCAATCACAACCCACAGCATGATATTTCCTGTGGAGTCCTTGGCCCGGATATGCGGAGATGCCGAAATATTAAACTGCTCGTTCACTTTGTCCACCTCTCACTTTCTACTTTTTCTTCCTGTTTGCAAGAACGGTTTTTCTCATGGAACTGATCCCCTGCTTTAGCTGCCGCTTCGCCGGACAGACATAACTACAGGAACCACACTCCATACATTCTACACCGAACTCTTTCTCAAATGCCGCCTCATCATGGCGCTCTGCGTAATCCGCAAGCCTGGACGGAATCAGGCGGCTTGGGCATGCCTCAATGCACCGGCCGCAGTTAATACATGCGGATGGTTCGTACTTTGCCACCTCGTCTTTTGTCATACACAGAATCGAGGAAGAAGTCTTTGTAACAGGGACATCCAGTGTAAACATGGCAAATCCCATCATCGGACCGCCGGAAACAATCTTCTCCGGAGTACCCTGAAATCCTCCCGCCATATTGACCAGCTCCTGCTGGTTCATGCCAAGCGGAACTTTGAAATTCCCCGGATTCGTGATTCCATCTCCGCTGACCGTTACCACACGGTCGATGCACGGTCTGCCGTTGACAACCGCATCGTAAATGTGGATGATCGTCTCCACATTGTCCACTACGCACCCAACATCGGCTGGAAGCATGGAAGAATTGATCGCTCTTTTCGTCACCGCATAGATTAACTGGCGCTCACCGCCCTGCGGATATTTGGTCATCAGCTTGGCTACTTCCATACGCGGCTCACCGCTCGTCAGTTTTTCCAGCTTCTCAATACAATCAGGCTTATTATCTTCCACCGCAAAGATCCCCTTCGCATTGTCAAAGAGCTTCAGAATGACACGCATACCTTCTACAAGATCCTCCGGGTTTTCCATCATTCTGCGATAATCCGCCGTAATATAAGGCTCACACTCCGCACAGTTTGCGATGACATATTCAATCTTTTCCGGTTCCTTCGGTGAAAGTTTCACTCTCGTTGGGAATCCTGCTCCACCCATTCCGACAATCCCTGCCTCAGCGATTAAATTCAGAATCTCTTCCTTGGAAAGCATCTCCAATGGTCTGGTAGAAAGTCGCTCAGCCTCTGTATAGGCCCCATCATTCTCCACGATAATGGATGAAACCTTTCCCCCGGTCGGTGTAAAATACGGAGCAATCGCTTTTACCTTTCCGGAAACCGAGGAATACACCGGAGCAGAGACAAACCCTCCGGCCTCCGCAATTTTTTGTCCTTTCAGAACCTGATCTCCGACCTTGACAATCGGAGCCGCCGGCGCACCAATATGCTGAGAAAGCGGAAAGACCAGATCTCCTTCAGGCAGGACTTCGACAATCGCCTTATCCTTTGCCAGACTTTTTCCATCATTCGGATGAATACCACCCTTGAAAGTTAAAAGTCCCATCTTTTTTTCCTCCTCGTTCATTTTTTAACATATACTTAAACATGAAAAAATAGAGACTAAAGCGAATAGCCTCTATTTTTACAATGCAACATCTATACGCTCATCAAAACCGGCAAATATTACTCTGCCGCCGGAGTTTCCTCTTTCGTCTCCTCAGCAGCCGGCTCTAACGCTTTCATGCTCAGACTGATTTTCTTTTCTTCTTCGTTTAAGTCCACGATCTTTGCTGTGATTTCCTGTCCGACTTTCAGTACATCCGCCGGCTTCTCAACATGAGCTCTGGAAATCTGTGATACATGAAGGAGTGCGTCAACGCCAGGTACCAGCTCTACAAAAGCACCAAAATCTGTCATTCTGGCCACCTTACCTGTTACAATATTACCAACTGCGTAGTCCTCAGCCGCATGGAGCCAAGGATTTGTCTCCGGGAATTTCAAAGATAACGCAATCTTTGTATCATGCACATCTTTAACCAGTACTTTTACTGTATCTCCTACATGGAACAGCTTTTTCGGATTGTCGACACGTCCCCAGGACATCTCGGAAATATGAAGCAGACCATCTACTCCGCCAAGATCGACGAACGCACCGAAATCTGTAATATTTTTCACAATACCTTCCACAGTGTCTCCTGCATGAAGATTTGCAAAAAGCTCTTTCTGTTTCTCTGCTTTCTCAGCTACCAGTAGCTGTCTTCTGTCACCAATGATACGGTTTCTTCTCGGATTGAACTCACTGATTACGAACTCAATCTCCTGTCCCTGATACTTGCTCAGGTCTTTCTCATATGTATCTGACACAAGACTTGCCGGAATGAACACTCTTGCCTCTTCTACAACAACGCTCAGTCCACCACCAAGGATCTGAGTAACCGGAGCCTTTAATACTTCTTTATTTTCGTAAGCTTCACGAAGTCTCTCATTTCCTTTTTCTGCGGCAAGTCTCTTGTAAGTAAGTAATACCTGTCCTTCTCCATCATTTACTTTTAAAACTTTCGCTGTCAAGGAATCTCCTACAGTTACCATGGTAGTCAGGTCTGCATTCGGCTCATTTGTATATTCACTTCTGGAAATAATTCCATCTGCCTTATATCCGATGTTCAGGATAATCTCATCCGGCTTTACATCGATGACTGTACCTTCTACAACCTCTCCATTGTGTATTGTTTTAAAAGATTCCTCTAACATTTGTTCAAAAGTTAAGTCTGACATTATTTTGAACCTCCTCAATTATATTATTGGGCGTGGATGCCCCTGCTGTAATACCTACTGCTTCCACGGACTTTAACTTTAATTGATTCATATTCAAATCGTCAAGAGTCTGTATGTAGTACGTATTTTCACATGCCTTCTTACATATTTCAAACAATTTCTGGGTATTGGAACTGTGTTTATCACCGATCACAATCATTGCGTCCACTTCGTTTGCAATATGCTCAGCCTCTGTTTGACGCTCTTTTGTGGCATTGCAGATTGTATTTAAAACACTTATATCATACCTCGTTTTCAAAAGAATTTCAACTAAATATTTGAATTTATTGTAATTAAATGTCGTCTGCGAGACAATACAGATTTTATTATCTGACTCATCATCTAATTCTGTATTCCCCAGGCAAAATTCCCTTGCATCTTTCTCATTTTCGATCACACAAGCCCGCTTTCCGGCCCATCCACGGATGCCGATCACCTCCGGATGATTCGGATCCCCGATGATAATAATGTACTTTCCTGCCTCGCTCTCCCGCTTTACAATGTTATGTATTTTCTTCACAAACGGGCAGGTCATATCGATATATTCCAAACCCTTTTCCCGGATCGTCTCGTAGATGTGTTCTCCGACTCCATGAGAACGGATAATCACAATACCGTCTTCCAGGGTTTTCAGTTCCTCCTCTGTCCTGAGTACTTTCACTCCTCTTTTTTTCAGGTCCTTCACCACTTCTTCATTGTGAATGACCGGACCAAATGTATAAATATCCGGCACCTGCTCTTCCCCGGCGTCCAGGCGTTCCTCTCTCTTTTGTGCCTGCTCGTAAACCATATCTACGGCACGCTTCACCCCAAAACAGAATCCCGCGCTTTTTGCAAGCTTTATTTCCATTTTTGTTTCCTCATTTCTGATGTTTTTGTTCCCTATTTCTACCTATAATAATAGCTGCAAGCGCTGAGGCAAACAGAATCCCCGTCAGCGCTCCCGCTGAATCAATCATTACGTCAGTCACCATGCATGCACGCCCTGGTACAAACAACTGATGAATCTCATCTGTTGCCGCATACATTGTACTGATCCCCCAGGCCGTCAAAATCATACACTTTCTATTCCATTTTTTCTGATACTTGCATCTTACCAGAACCAGGATTCCGAGGACCGCATATTCTGTCGCATGTGCCGCTTTCCGAACCGGATAATTGATGGTCTCCGCAAACGCCTCCTGTTCCTCCTTTGTCCACTCGCCAAAATCTTTCATAAAAATCTGACCGATCATCCGGCCCACAAAAAGACTTTCCTTAGAAGATTCATCCGCAGGCTTTGCTGAAAACATAAAGATCACGACCATCCAGATCAGCACTATCGCTGTCCAAATTCTCTTTTTCTTCTCCACAGCCTCTTCCCCTTTATACGTTTCTCCGTGTATTATAACGGAAAAAGCAAGAGCACGTCAAGAGACTCTCAAAAAAGCCAGTGATCTGGACTTCAGAAAAATTCTCCATCAGTTCCGCAAACAGAAAGTGGTCCAACAGGATCATTTGTGTTTTTACTAACTGTCTTTGATAACCACTTCCTTGTGTGTTGATTCACTGTATGTTCATACTTGGAATAATTCCCCGAATGGGGTGATCTTTCGGCGGACATCGCGGATCATGTCCGATAATGGATTATAAGTATACGTCTGTCTTTTGCATATGTCAATAAAGAATGATAAAAGAAAATTTTAAAAGCTCTGATAGTCTCAAAAAGAAATGTCCGAACTATTTGTCAAACTTTTTATAGATGAAGCGTGTTCCTATTGGAACACGCCCCACCCCTAAAATAAACTATTGATTTGCGTTTTCAGCCGCTGCTTTCTGCGCCATCTTGTCTGAGAGTTCGTCTTCAAACTCGTTTTCACGTCTTTTCTGTCTGATGACGTGTACTACAAAGACTGCGATGATTGCAATCAGTACAATCAGTGCCGGAATATCCCAGAAGCAGAAGCCTAACTTTGTGTGAACAAATTCATACATACTGTTTGCCTCCTTTTTGCAAGTACCTGTTTCCCTACACAGTTTCATCGAAATCTGCCAATTCTCTTCTCAGTTCAAAAATTCTTTCCTGACGTTTTTTCCGATCATGGGTGTAAATCAGTTCCACGATCAGCGCCAATAAGAGAAGAATGAAATGGAGGATACAGCACTTATGGTCATCGTCTTTTTCGAGATCCATGTTTCCAAGCGGTGTGCTGTCTTCATCGATGGTTTCTGTTCCAGCATCACGTTCTACTTCATTTAAGTCGTAATCGTCTGTTGCCGTCTGTGGATCATCAACGACAACACCATCTGCGTAAACCCGCGCGGCCGGTGCAGCCGTCTGTGGCGTCACTGGAAGCGTCGGTGTCACAGTGGTTCCCGGATTTGCAGGTGTGACAGGAAGTGTCGGCGTTGTCGGTGTTGATGGTCTTGCAGGTGTCGTTGGAGTCGTTGGATTTGTTGGTTCAACTGGCTCTTCGCCACCATCCCCCGGAATAACCGGAATTGCAGAAAAGCTTGCTGTAAACGTCATGTCTCCAGTGACTTCATATTCTGCTGTCGGCGTTCCTGGACTCCATGTCAGAGAATTCTGCGCATAACCGACATTTGCTCTTGCCGTCGCGATCTGATCTTCTGTCAGATAACCGGTTCCATCTTCTGCAGGCTGTCCGTTTCTCATAAGAGTAACAACTGCCGCGCTTCTGTCAACCGTACCATTCACTGCTTCAAATGTTACAACTGCCTGATATCTATCCGGTACATTGTCCGGTGTATCCGGGTTTTCAGGATCTGTTCCGATCTCATCTGTGTAGTATACGAAAGTGATCGTTACATCACTGTCTTCTATTGTCACTTCCTGAGATGCCGGAGATACTGCATAACCTTCTACCGTCTCTGCAGTGATTTCTCTTTCTGTTCCAACCGGCTGATTTTCAATCGTATAGTCATCTGGCAATTCTGCCTCTCCTTCTTCACCATCCGCGAACTGATGCACTACGTTGATATCATAGACATCTGCTACTTCTGCCGGTACATCCGGTGTAACAGGGTCTTCGCCATCGCCTTTTCCTTCATCATCCGCAATTGCAGCATTGGTAATCGTGCTGCCACGGTCCTCTTTGAGAACCGTATACTCACAATGAATGGTCGCGCTTTCGCCCGGTGCAAGAGAATCCAATGTCACAATTGCCCCATCGATATCCCCATCTGCGCCTTCTACGCCTGTGATCACAATGTCTCCGGCTGCCTGAAGCAGATCCGTTACACGAACATCATTCTGTGTTACGTTACCATTGTTAGCAACTGTGATTTCGTATTCGATGACGTCACCGATCTCATACTCGTCTTTTTCCTCAACAATGCTCTTGTCGACTGTAAGACTTGGGTTTTCCGGATTGGTTTCATCTTCTGTTTCACCTGGAGTAATGACAGGCTCTTCCGGGCCTTCGGCTGTTGCGGTTGCCTCGTTGACAACGCTGCCGTTATGGATATCTTCTTCTGTCACAACATACTCTGCTTCAAATGTTTCACTTACGCCTGGTGCAAGTGTCTCAATGATCCACTCATCACCTGTCAGCTCATCTGTTACAACGACGTTGTTCAAAGTTACATTTCCATCGTTGGCTGCAATGATCTCATACGTAATGGTATCACCAAGATCATAAACGCCGTCTTCTCCCGGATCGCTTGTTGTAGCCTTATGGATGGTCAGATGCGAATCTGCCGAATCCGTTGGAACGGTCTCTTCACCTTCCTGATCAACCGGATCTTCATCCGGGTCAGTTCCCTCTGCTGTCGCCACGTTTGTAATAGATCCTGCCAGAATATCTTCTTCCGTTACAGTATAAGTAGCATGATATTCCTCACTCTCACCTGGAGTAAGACTGTCTAACTGCCACTCATCGCCTGTCAGTTCGTCCTTCACAGTAATATCATTCACCGTAACATTTCCGTTGTTTGTAACCTTAATGACGTAATGAATTTCGTCACCAAGATTGTAAACGCCGTCTTCATCCGGCTGTGCCGTCTTTTCTACGAACAGACTTGGTTTTTCTGTCTCAGTAGGCTCTTCTTCTTCACCTGGATTTACCGGTACATCCGGTTTATCCGGATCCGGACTTGTTCCCTCTGCTGTCGCAGTGTTCACAACGCTTCCTGCAAGAATATCCGCTTCGGTTACTGTGTAAGAAGTATCAAATTCTTCGGATGCGCCTGGTGCAAGAGAAGCGATCTCCCACTCATCACCTGTCAGTTCATCCACTACTTTGACATTCGTCAAGGTCAGATTACCGTCATTTGTTGCAGTAATTTTATAGGTAATTGTCTCACCTAACGCATAGCTGCTTCCATTTGCCGGTTCACTCGTCGTTACTTTGTCGATGGTCAGGTGGCCTTTCGGTTCCTCGATCTCATCTACCTGATCGTCATCCTCGAATGGTGTATCTTCCTCACCACTGAAGGATGCAGTTACAGTATTAACAAATTCGCCTGCAAGAACGTCAGCTTCTGTGATGGTATAAGTTGCAGTTGTTTCAACGGTTTCACCCGGCTGTACATCAGCAAATACTGTGTCTTTCAGAGTAACACCCGCAATTTCGTTTAGAGTAATGGTCTTCACTTCATCGTAGATGTTCGTTGCTGTCACCGTAAACGTAACAACATCGCCAGCTTTGTAGACGCCGCCTTCCGGTGTACCATGTGTCTTCTTCACAACATCCTCCGGATTAATCGGCTCTTCTTCGGAATCATCGGTAACGGTAAGTGTACCAACACGTTCTGTCACTGTGTAGTTATCTGACTTAGCAGAATACTCGTTGCCTTCTCCTGCCCAAGTCATAACATAGGAGTTCTCAGAAGTTCCAACTAATGTCTGGGAACCTGTTATTTCAAATCCATAGGTTTCGCCTTCTACGATTCCCTCTACCTCACCAGGTGCAGTAAGTGCAGAAGCATCATAGGTCTTTGATGCAGATTCTGTTGTGATAGTAACTGGTTTCTGTGTAACTGTTGCCTGCACGGTTGTTGTGATCGGCTCGTAGTTCTCTACGGTTACACGGATCTGTACCGCTGTACTGTCCGCTACGTCCGTTACCTGCGTCATCTTGCCCCAGTCAGCCTCTTCACTGAGCCGGTACTCTACCGTCATGTCTTCTGCCGCGATCTCTTCCCCATTCACTCCTGTGACTTTCACGCTGGTTACCGCATCGTGCGCTGCTCCGTCATACACTCCATTGTAACCTGTTGTCTCTGCTTCCACAAACTTCAGGTCTGTCATGTTCTTTGTGATCGTCAGCGTTCCATATGCCTGATGGATCTCGTAGTTCTCTTCCAGCGTTCCCTCATTCAGGGTATACTTGAACGTGTTCTCAATCGGCCCGCCTACTTCTGTGATGCTTGCAAACTCACTGTAGCTTGCTCCCTCACCTTTCACAAAGCCGTCGCCGTTTACTTTAACACTTTCCTCGGTCAGCGGCTTCCCGTCATACTTCTTGCTGTCTGTTCCACTTGTCAGTGTCACATCACGCTTCGTTACCGTTGCCGTGATCTGTCCGTTCAGTGTCTCGTAATTCTTTACAGTTACCCGGATGTCGATTGTCTTGCTGTCCCCAACATCCTTCACCATCGGCATCTCTTCTGTCCACTTGTCGCCAACTTTGAATTCTACCTTCACTCCGTCTTCACCGTATGTGAAGCTTTCTCCATTGACTCCATTCACCACCAGTGATGTTAACGCCTCATGGCTATCCCCATCATACTTTCCTGTATAGCCCGCCGGATTATTCTCAGCAAACTTCAGGTCTGTTGTGTTCTTTGTGATCGTCAGTGTTCCATATGCCTGATGGATCTCGTAGTTCTCTTCCAGCGTTCCCTCATTCAGGGTATACTTGAACGTGTTCTCAATCGGCCCGCCTACTTCTGTGATGCTTGCAAACTCACTGTAGCTTGCTCCCTCACCTTTCACAAAGCCGTCGCCGTTTACTTTAACACTTTCCTCGGTCAGCGGCTTCCCGTCATACTTCTTGCTG